>JAESGB010000002.1_pt1 | contig 573016 bp, 546 predicted proteins | sample 9266211 | NCBI WGS metagenome assembly JAESGB01 (sample SAMN14514844, study PRJNA621659) | algae metagenome | isolation source: Goleter apudmare HA4340-LM2 and co-occurring heterotrophs from cave wall... | place: USA: Maniniholo cave, Kauai, Hawaii | collected 2009-07-28 | reverse complement strand
TCACCCTGCTGCCGCAAACGGGCCCCCCCCGCCGCACCCGCACGCCCACAGACACCCGCCCACGGCTTTGCCCCCGCCCGAACCCCCGAACCCGCCCGCAACCGTCCGAGCCCAGCCCCATCACACCCACACTCACCGCCCGTACTTCTCGAAGAACCCGCCCAGCACCTCCTCATCCGCCGGCACCCGCTCGGGAATCGGCCGTGCAATGCGCGTGGTGTTGAGGTAATGGCGGTAATTCATGTTGTCGGAGAAGTTGTTGCCCCCCCACGTACCGCAACCCATGGACAAGGAGAACGGCAAGCCGTTGTCGAAACTGCCGCCCGTGGCGATGCAGTGCGCCTGGTTGACGATCACCCGGGCCACCGGCAGATCGAGCCCCAACTCGAGCGCCCGATCCTCGCGCGTGCTGTGAAGGGACACCGAATGCCCGGCGCCCTGGTGAGCATAGATGCGCTCGACGATGCGCTTGGCGTCGTCGAAGTCGCGCGCCCGGTACACCGCCAGCACCGGCGACAGCTTCTCGCCCGAGTACGGATGCGCCGGGCCGACCTCGTCCTCCTCGACCATCAACACCTTCGGCGCGCCGATCTCCTCGAAGCCGGCGCCCTGCGCGATGGCCTGGGCCGACTGCCCGATCGCGCGCGAAGAGAGCTTGCCGTCCGGCCACATGAACCGCTGCAGCACGGACTTCTGATCGCGGCTCAACATGACGGCGCCGTGGGCCGCCAACGCGGCCACCATGCGGTCGAACACGGCCTCCACCAGCACCACGCTGTTCTCCGAAGAGCAGCTCGTGGCGTTGTCGAAGGTCTTCGAGCGCACGATCCTGTCGGCCGCGGCTTCGCAGTCGGCCGTCTCGTCGACGATGGAGGCGACGTTGCCCGCCCCCACGCCGAAGGCCGGCGTGCCGCTCGCGTAGGCGCTTTGCACGTTGTTCTGCGAGCCGGTGGCCACCACCAGGTCGCATTGCTGCATGAGCGCCTGGGTGGAGGCCTTGGAGATCGGCGCCGCCAGCATCTGCACCAGGTCGCGCGGCGCGCCGATGCGGTCGAACTGCGCGTGGATGTACTCCAGCAGCAGCTTGCAGGCCGACCAGCCCTTGGGGCTGGGCGCGACGATCACCGCGTTGCGGCCCTTGAGCGCGTTGATGATCTTGTTGGCCGGTGTGGCCGCGGGGTTGGTCGAGGGCGTGATGGCCGCCACCACCCCGACCGGGCGGGCGATCTCGATCAGGCCCCTGGCGGGGTCTTGCGAGATCACGCCGACGCTCGGTGCGCCGTGCAGGTCGCGAAGCAGCCCGAGCGTCTTGCGGTAGTTCTTGCGGACCTTGTCCTCGACGTTGCCGATGCCGGTGTCCGCCACCGCCAGTTCCGCCAGCGCGCGGTTGCGCGCCGGCTCCATGATGGCCCAGCCTGCGGCGGCCACCAGCTCGTCGGTGCGGGCCTGGTCGTAGCGCTCGGCGACGCGCTGGGCGGTGCGGGCGCGCTGCACGAGCGCGGCGACCGCATCGGTCGCACCGGCGATGGCAGCGGCAGCGGCGTTCGAGGCGGTGGGTGAGGCGTGGGAGACGGTGGCCATGCGGCTACTTTCGATCGGAAGGACAGGATGGACGGAACGACGGCTCACGGACGCGCGGGCGCTTCCGGCGGCGGCGACCGCTTGCCCGGCGGACGCAGCCGCTGCAGCGCGCCGCGAACCACCGGATAGGCCAGGCCGAAGAAGGACAGGGCCATGATCACGGCGCTGATCGGGCGGGTGAAGAACACCGTCCAGTCGTTGTCGTAGCTCACCATCGTCGTCATGAAATTGCTCTCGGCCAGCGGCCCGAGGATGGTGCCGAGCACGAGCGGCGCGATCGGGAACTTGAAGCGCTCGAAGAGAAAGCCGATGACGCCGAAAGCCGAGATCACGTACAGGTCTGTCAGGCTGTTGCGCGCCGCGAACGCACCGACGAAGCAGAACAGCACCACGAAGGCCGAGACGATGGCCTCCGGCGCATCGAGCACCTTGCACAGCGGCTTGATCGCGAAGTAGCCGAGCACGCACATGCCGACGAGCGCCACGAACACCGAGGCGAACACCGTGTAGACGAGGTCGGGGCTGCTCACGAAGACCTGCGGGCCGGGCTGGATGCCGTGCAGCAGGAAAGCCGCGAGGATGATCGCCGTGGCGCCGCTGCCCGGGATGCCCATGGCCAGCAGCGGCACCAGGGCGCCGCCCACCGAGGCGGTGGCGGCCGACTTCGCCACCACGATGCCCTCGGGCGCGCCGCTGCCCAGCGCCTTGCCGTTCTTGCCGTACTGGCTCTCGATGCCGTAGGCCACGAAGGCCGACACGGTGGCGCCGGCGCCCGGGACCACGCCGACGACGATGCCGGTGAGCGTGCCGCGCAAGAGGGTGTACTTCATGCGCAGCGTTTCCTTCAGGCTCGGCAGCGCCGTCCTGAAGCGCGAGGGGTCGCCCGCATCGGCCGCGGCCTCGCCCTTGAAGCCCGTGTTCAGCCGCGTCATCACCTCGCCGATGCCGTACGCACCCACCATCACGAGCAGGAACTCGATGCCGTCGAGCAGGAAGGGCTGGCCGAAGGCGAAGCGCTCGGCGCCGTAGATCGAATCGACGCCCACCGTGGCGAGGAAAAGCCCCAGGCACAGGCTGATCAGCGAGTTGACCACCGAGCCGCCCGACAGCGCCACCACGCTGGCCAGACCGAAGAACACGACCGCGAAGAACTCCGGCGAGGAGAACTTGAGCGCGATGAGCGCCACCGGCTTGGCCAGCGCCACCATGATGACGGCCGAAACCAGCCCGCCGATCAGCGCCGCCGACAGCGACCAGCCGAGCGCCTTGGCCGCCTCGCCGCGACGCGTCATGGCGTAGCCGTCCCACAGCAGCGGCACGTCCATCGGTTCGCCCGGAATGCGGAACAGGATCGCCGTCATCGCCCCCGCATACGTGCCCGACACGTACATCGCCGTCAGCAGGATCAGCGCCGGCGCCACGCCCATCTTGTAGGTGAAGGGCAGCGCGAGTACCACGCCCATGACCAGCGTGAGGCCCGGCAGCACGGCGACCAGCATGCCCAGCACCAGGCCGATCACCATGACCAGCAGGTTGAAGGGCGTGAAGATCGTGCCCAGGCCGCCGAGGAGATTGATCAGAACGTCCATGCTCGTCTCGTCGCCTTGTCGTTCACTTCACGCCGATGAGGGACAACAGCGAGGTCGAGAGCGCGCGGAACGGCCCCTCTCCAAGTGGCAGCGAGATGTAGGCCACGCGCATGAAGATGACCACCAGCACGAAGGCGCCGATGCCGGAGATCGCCGCGTTGAACAGCGTCCGGCGGAAGCCGCCGAGCCGGATGAAGGCCGCCAGGAACAGCCCCGTGGTCACGAAGAAGCCGAGCCAGGGCACCACGACGACATAGCCCACGATCAGCGCCACGCCCGCCCACAGCAGGCGCGGGTACTCCGGCTCGGGCGTCGGCGCGCTGGCGATGGTGGGATCGACGGCCTCGGCCGGGTTGCGCTCGAGGTCGCCGGTCAGACCGGTGGCGTCGACGCTGTTGCGCACGAACAGCCGCTTGACGATCTCGTACAGGCACAGGAGGCCCATGAAGCCGATCACCACCTTGGGCCAAAAATCCGGGCCGATGCGCCCGCCCGTTGCCGCGCCGCCGCCATCGATCTGCATCGCCGCCCAGTACAGGGCGATCGACACGACGAGCATCACGGAATGCGGCAGCACGAGTCGCAAGCGTTCAGCCATGAAGCGATCTCCAGAGAAAGGCCCGGCGGGCGCAAAGCCGACCGGGCATGTTGGGCAGTGAGCGTCGGGAAGCCCGCTCTTCGCTCAGGACTTCTTGGGCAGGTTCGACTCGATCAGCTTCAGCTCGTTTTCGAAGAACGCGGCGGTCTTCGCGGCAGGGATGAAGCTGTCGGCGAAGGCCAGCTCGTCCTCCAGGTACTTCTTGAAGTCGTCGCTTGTCGCCGCCTTTTCGACCGCCGCGGCCATCACCGCCACCTGCTTGGGGTCGGTGCCCGCGCGCATGACGATCGAGCGGAACTGGCTGATCATGATCGGAAAGCCGCTGTCCTTGGCCAGCGCGATCTTCTCGTGGCCGCGCTGGGGCTGGTCGGAGAAGAACACGATCGGGCGCATCTGGTTGCTCTCGAGGAAGGAGCGCACGTCGCCGGCCTGCTCGATCACCACGTCGGCATGGCCGCCGAGGATGGACGCGTAGCGCTCGCCCGGCTTGGCGAAGGGCACGAGGCGGAATTTCGAGCCCTTCTGGTTCATCTGCATGACGTGGATCTCGTCCGGGCTGCCGAAGCCCGTGATGCCGACCTTGAGCTCGTTGTTCTTCGAGTCGGCCAGCAGGTCGGCGAAGGTCTTCCACTTCGCGTCGTGCTTGACGAACAGGCCCGTGGGCTGGCGGATCACCACCCCCAGCGGCGCCAGGTCGCTCAGCTTCCAGCGCCCGCCGCCACCGGCCAGCGTGCCGAGCGTGTCGCCGATGAAGATGGCCATGGTGTGGCCGTCGGGCTCCGAGTTCAGCAGCTTGCTGGTGCCCGTGTTGCCGGTCGCGCCGGGCACGTTGAGGATGGGCACCGAGGCGCCCAGGTTGTCTTCGAGCAGCTTGCCGATGCGCCTCGCCACCTGGTCGGCGCCGCCGCCAGCACCCCAGGGCACGATGAACTCCACCGGCCGCGACGGGTACTTGCCCTGCGCCCACCCGAAGCGGGGCAGCGCGGCGGCGGAGGCGACGGAGGCTCCCGCGAGCAGCAGCGAGCGGCGTGAGGTGGCGTGAGAGGTCCAGCGATCTCGGCTCATGGTCTGTCTCCTTCGTTTTGTGGACGGTTGGCGATTTCGGTGCTTCAATGCGATCCGGCTCGAATGCACAAGATAGTGCAGATCGCGGTGCAGAAGAATCTCGTTTTCCGATGTTTCATATGCAGATTGATCGGGGATAACCATGGAAAGCAATCGCAGCAATTCCGCGGCGGTGCGGGCGTTCCGCGTGCTCGAGGTCGTGGCGCAGCACGAAAACGGCTGCGGTCTGATGGAGATCGCCGAGGCGCTCGAGCTGCCCAAGCAGACGGTGCACCGGCTGGTCGCCCAACTCGAGATGGCGGGCTTGCTGATCCGCGAGCCGCGCAGCCGCCGCTTGCAGATGGCCAGCCGCATCGAGCGCTTCGCCACCGCCACGCTCATGAACGGGCCGGCCCGCCGCGAACGCCATGCCATCCTGAGCACCCTGGTGCACAGCACCGGCGAAACCTGCAACCTCACGGCGCTGGCCGGCACCGACATCGTCTACCTCGACCGCGTGGAGACCGCCTGGCCGCTGCGCATGATGCTGGCCGCCGGCTCGCACGTGCCGCTGCACGCCACCTCCAGCGGCAAGCTGCTCGCCAGCCTGCTGCCCAAACCGCAGCGCGAACGTCTGCTTGCCAACATGTGGCTGCGCGGCTTCACTCAGAACACGATCGTCGACCGCGAAGCGCTGGAGCGCGAGCTGGTCGAAACGCGCAAGCGCCGCGTCGGCATCAACCGCGCCGAACACCTGCGCGGCATGTGCGGCGTCGCGGTGCCCGTCATGATCGACCGGCAGCGCGCCTGCGCGGCCGTGGCCATTCAGGCCCCCGAAGGCCGCATGACGCTGGACGAGTTGATGGGCCACGTGCCGCGGCTGCGGGAAGCAGCCGAAGCGATCGGCAAGACATTCGGGTTGTAGGGCTTCGGTCCTGTCTCCTGTTGGAGGGTTGGCTTTGTTCTCTCTTTCTTTCTATCTATCTCTGGAGGGGGCTTCGTATTGTTCCCTCTCCCTCTGGGAGAGGGTTAGGGTGAGGGCCGGCGGCGGATGCAAGGCACGGGCTGGGGCAAAGCCGTGGACGGGTGTCTGTGGGCGTGCGGCTGCGGCGGTCGGCCCTTCGGGCCGACTGCGCTGCGCTGCTCGGGTTCGGGGCGCGTCGCGGAACTCGCTGCGCGAACTGCGTTCGCTGCGCTCGAACAACCGCGACGAGTCAGATCACGAGGCGCGCTGCGCGCGCCGCCCCGAACCCTGCGCTGCTCGCCGCCGCACACGCGCACCCACACACACCCGCCCACGGCTTTGCAAGACAGGACCGTTCTTTGGGGAAGGAGAAGGCAAGTCGCAGGCATCGAGCCTGCGACTTGCCCGGCGCTTGGCGGGCTCGACGCCCGCCAAGCGCCGGTCTCTTTCCTCCCCCACCCCAGCGCTGCGTTGGCAAAGCCGGGGGCGGGCGGCGGGCGCAGCGCCTGTGCGGTGGCGAGCAGCGCAGGGTTGGTGGCGGCGCGCGCAGCGCGCTTCGTGATCTGACTCGTCGCGGTTGTTTGAGCGAAGCGAGCGCAGCGAACGCAGCGAGTTCCGCGACGCGCCACCAACCCGCGCAGCGCAGCGCAGTCGGCCCGCTGCGCGGGCCGACCACCGCACCGAAGCGAAGCACGCCGCCCGCCCCCGGATTTGCCTCCCGCCGCAGCCCCCAACAGCGCCTCGAATCCATCACCGCTGCCCCAGCACGCTCTCATACCGCCTAGCCCCCGTCCGCACATACCGCAGCCGCGTGTCCGTCGCCTCGCCGCCATAGCTGTAGGCCGTGCGCACGATGCGCAGCAGCGGATGACCGGCGGCCACGCCGAGCAGCCCGGCGATGTCGGCCGGCGCGGCCACCGCCTCGAGGTGCTCGACGATGCGCACCACCGTGATGCCGAAGCGCTGCTGCATCAGCCCGTAAATGGTCGTGTCGCGCTCGGAGAGCTGGTTGGCGGTGAGCCCGGCAAACCGCGCGGCGGGCAGGCGGATGTCGTCGTACACGGTGGGCTTGCCGTCCAGCGTGAGCAGGTTGCGCACCCGAAGCACCGCGCTGCCGGCGGCCACGCCCAGGCGCTCGGCGGTCTTGACGTCGGCGCGCCAGCGCACGAAGGACAGCAGCTCGATGCGCGGCAGCTCCTTGCGGCCCGCGTCGTCCACGAGCTGGAAGAAGACGTTGAGCATGTAGTCGCGCGTGTGGCTCTTCACGAAGGTGCCGCGGCCCTGCTCGCGCACGAGGATGTTCTCGGCCACCAGCTCGTCGATCGCCTTGCGGACCGTGCCGATGCTGGCCGAGAAGCGTTGCGCGAGCAGCGGCTCGCTCGGTATCGCCTGGCCATGACGCCACTTGCCCTCGCGCAGCAGTTCGGCGAGCTGTCGCTTGATCAGGCGGTAGCGCGGCAGGGCTTTCGGTGAGACCTGCGAAGCTTCGATATCGGGACGATTCATTTGTATGACTTCGAATTCAACTGCATGACTTTGTGGACCCGACCTGCCAGCGGTTCCCGATGCGTACAGAAGCATTTTTTCTTTTCAGATCAACCACTTGAATGACTTCACGACAACTTTCACGGGTCTCGCAGCGACTTGTTCAGGCCCGTTCATTCTGCAAGACTTGTCTCGTCTTTCAACGCATCAGATATAGAGGACTTGCTTGTTCACCGCCCTCACCGCCCATCAGTTGATCCTGCTCGGCGCGGCGGCCTGCGTGGGCGGCGCCATCTTCGGCATCGCGGGCTTCGCGTTCGGCGTGATCGCCTCGCTGTTCCTGCACCACGGCTTCGCCGCCACCGACGTGATCTTCATCGTGGTGGCCGGCGCGCTGGTGCTCAACCTTGGGATGCTGCCGCGCTTCTGGTCGGAGATCGACCTGCGCAAGTCGCTGCCCTTCCTGCTCGGCGCCACCATCGGCCTGCCGATCGGCCTGGCCTTGCTGAGCTGGCTGGAGCCGCGCCTCATCCGCAGCTTCATCGGCGTGCTGCTGATCGGCTACTGCGCCTTCGCGCTGCGCCAGCATTCGCGCGAGCCGATCCGCTTTTCAACCGACGGCGGGCGCGCCGCGGACCTGTCGATCGGCATGGCCGGCGGCGTGGTGGGCGGGGTTTCGGGGCTCGGCCCCCTGCTGCCGGGCATCTGGTACGGCCTGCGCGGCATGAGCAAGACCGAGCAGCGCGGCCTCATGCAGCCCTTCGGCCTGTACGTGCAGGGCCTGATGGTGGCCTGGTTCCTCGCCACCGGCACCGTCAGCAGCAGCGCGGTGCAAAGCGTGGCCGTGGCCACGCCGGTGATGCTGGTCGCCGCGTGGCTGGGGCTGCGCGTGTTCGACGGGTTGAGCACCGTGCGCTTTCAGCGCATCGTCATCGCCGCGGCGATGGTCGGCTCGGTGTTCCTGCTGGCGCGGCAGCTCTGATCGAGGCACTGCCCATGAGCCCCATCGCCACCCTGGACGCCTGGCTGCTCGAGTGGCCGCTCGAGCGGCCGTACCGGCTCTCCTTCGGCCCGGTCAGCCAGCTCGACACCCTGCTCGTGCGCGTGAGCCACGCCGACGGCGCCAGCGGCTGGGGCGAGGCCACGCTGCTCACCGGCTACACGGACGAGACCATCGCCGGCACCTGGAGCAGGGCGTGCGAGATCCTCGACGCGCTGCAAGGCGCCCCTTCCAACGGCCGCGCGGAGGGGCTGCCCGACCTGCGGCTCGACTGCCTGCTCGACACCCTCGACGCCTCGCAACCCTTCCTCACCACGGCCTTTCGCACCGCGGGCGAAATGGCGGCCCGCTCGCCCCTGCTCGACGTGGCCCCGGCGGACGACGGCGCTGCAATGCGCGTGCCTCTCCTCGGCCTGCTGCAGGGCGACACGCCCGAGCGCCTCGCGGAGGAAGCCGAGGCCCTGCTCGGCGCGGGCTACGACACGCTCAAGGTCAAGGTGGGCTTCGACGCCGCGAACGACGCGCGCACGGTGGCCGCCGCCCAGCGCGCGGTGGCCGGCCGCGCGCTGCTGCGGCTCGATGCCAACCAGGGCTATACCGCCGGCGAGGCCTGCGACTTCGTCGGGCGCATCGACCCCGAGGGCATCGAGCTCTTCGAGCAGCCCTGCGCCGCCGGCGACTGGCCGGGGCACATGCAGGTGGCGCGCGTGGCCGCTCGGCGCGGCCTGCCGCTGATGCTCGACGAATCGATCTACTCGCTGCGCGAGATCGAACAGGCCGCGGCCCTGGGCGCGGCGCAGTTCATCAAGGTCAAGCTCATGAAGTTCAACAGCCTCGCGCGCCTGGACTCGGCCCTGGCCCGCATCGCCTCGCTCGGCCTGACGCCGGTGCTCGGCAACGGCGTGGCCACCGAGCTGAGCTGCTGGATGGAAGCCTGCATCGCCGCGCGCCGCATCGGCAACGCCGGCGAGATGAACGGCTTTCTGAAGCCGCGCGAGCGGCTCTTCACCGAGCCGCTGGCATTGCGCCGCGGCGCCATCGAGCTGCCGCGCGGCTACCGGCCGCAGATCGACACCGACCGGGTGGCGCGGCTGGCCCTCGCTCACCGTTCGGCACGGCCGCTGGCGCACCGCCCCGACGTTTTCTCGAACCCGACCCACCCGAAGGAGCCTTCATGAGCACCTCTACCTTTGCCGGCACGCCGGCCCGCACCGGCTCGATCACCGTTCACCCCGCTTCGCCGGCCGTGGGCGCGGAGATCCGCGGCGTCGACGTTGCCGCGTTGCGCGACGAGGACTTCGCCGTCATCGAAGCCGCGTGGTACCGCCACTCGGCCCTGGTCATCCGCGACCAGCGGCTCCGCGACGCCGACCTCATCCGCTTCAGCCGCCGCTTCGGCGAGCTCGACCCGCCGCCGGTCAACGAGAACGGCAAGACCTTCGTGCCCGATCACCCGGAGATCTACGTCGTCTCCAACGTCGTGGGCGCCGACGGCGTGCCTATCGGCAGCCTGGGTGCCGGCGAGGCGGTGTGGCACACCGACATGTCCTACCTGAGCGAGCCGCCCGACGCTTCGCTGCTGTACGCGCTGGAAGTGCCCCCCGAAGGCGGCGACACCTGGGTGAGCAGCATGGAAGCCGCCCTCGCCGCCCTGCCGCCAGCGCTGCGCGAACGCGTGAGCGGCCTGCGGATCAAGCACGACGGCACCTACAACTCCGGCGGCTACCTGCGCCAGGGGCTCACGGACACGGACGACCCGATCACCTCGGTGGGCACGCCCCACCCCATCGTCTGCGCACACCCGGTGACCGGCCGGCCGGTGCTCTACCTCGGACGCCGCCGCAACGCCTACGTGATGGGCCTTGCCCGCGAAGCCTCCGAAGCGCTGCTCGACGAGCTGTGGCACCACGCCACGCAGCCCGGGCATGCCTACGCCCACCGCTGGCGCGTCGGCGACCTGCTGATGTGGGACAACCGCAGCACCATGCACCGCCGCGATCCCTTCGACGCCAGCACCCGCCGCGTCATGCACCGCACGCAGATCAAGGGCAGCGTGCGACCGCGCGCCCACGAGCCCGCGGCGGTTCGCCGGGAGGCGCTGGCATGAGCAAGCCCGGCCCGCTCGGGCCGGCCCAGGGTGGCACGGCGAGAAGCGCCCGGGTGCATCGATGAGAGGCGTGGGCATCGCGCAGTTCGGCGGCCCCGAACAACTCGCGCTGCGCGACGACTGGCCGTTGCCCGAACCCGGCCCCGGCGAAGCGCGCGTGCGCGTGGCGATGGCCGGCGTGAACTACATCGACGTCTACATGCGCAGCGGCCAATACGCGACGTCGCAGACCTACCGGACGCCGCTGCCCATGCTGCTGGGCATGGAAGGCGCGGGCACGGTCGATGCGCTCGGCGAAGGGGTCACCGACCTGGCGGTGGGCGAGCGCGTCGCCTGGTGCGTGACGCGCGGTGCGTACGCGGACTTCGCGGTGGTGCCGGCATGGAAGCTGGTGCCCGTGCCGCAAGGCGTGGACTGGCCGGTCGCCACCGCCCTGCAACTGCAGGGTTCGACCGCGCACTACCTGACCCATTCGCTCTTCCCTCTGCAGCGCGGCCACGCCTGCCTGGTGCATGCGGGAGCCGGCGGCGTGGGGCAGTTGCTGATCCAGCTCGCCAAGGCGCGCGGCGCGCGCGTGATCGCCACCGTGGGCAGCGAGGACAAAGCCGCCATCGCCACCGCGCGAGGCGCCGACGCGACCATCCTCTACCGCAGCACCGACTTTCGCGCGGCGGTGCGCGCGCTGACCGACGGCGCCGGCGTCGACGTGGTCTACGACTCGGTCGGCAAGGACACGGTGCACGACAGCATCCGCTGCCTCAAGCGGCGCGGAACCTGCGTGATGTTCGGCGCAAGCTCCGGGCAGGTCGAGGGCATTGCGCCGCTCGAGCTCGCCGAGGCGGGCTCGGTGTTCTTCACCCGCCCGCACCTGGCCGACTACCTGCAGCCGCATGAAGTCCGCCGGCGGGCGGCGGACCTGTTCTCGCTGCTGGCCGACGAACGGCTGAGCGTGGCGGTCGAGAGGACCTATGCGCTCGACGAGGTGGCCAACGCGCACCGGCACATCGAGGGGCGCAACACGCGGGGCAAGCTGCTGGTGTCGGTGGCGGCTTAGGCAAAGACACGTCCGGCAAGAGGTGCCGCCGCGCGGCGCGAGCCGCACGACGACGTCGATCGACCGGTGCCTACCGGCCCGCTTCCCGCTGCACGCGACGCGCGTAGTAGGCGAACGTCGCCTGGGTACGCCGCGGCGTCATGATCCACTTCTGGGCTTCGGCGCCGAGCTCCGGCGCGATCGGCTGGACGGTGCCGGCCGCCATGGCCAGCAACTGCAGCCGCGCGGCGCGTTCGAACATCACGCCCAGCACGCAGGCCTCTTCGACACTGCTGCCGGCGACCAGCAGGCCGTGGTGCGCAAGCAGGATCGCCTTCTTGTCGCCGATGGCGTTCGCGATGATTTCGCCTTCTTCGTTGCCGACCGGAATGCCGGGCCACTTGGGCAGGAAGGCGCACTGCCCATACAGCACGCAGGTGTCCATGTGCGCGATCTCGAGCGGCACCTCCAGCATCGACAGCGCCGCGGCGTGCGGGGCGTGCGTGTGGACGATGCACCTCGCGTCCGGCCGCGCCCGGTAGAGCCAGGCGTGGAAGCGGTTGGCGGGATTGGGCATGCCATCGCCCTCGAGCACCTCGAGGTCCTCGTCCACGAGCAGCAGGTTGTCGGCGCTGATCTCGTCGAAACCCAGGCCCAGCCGCTGGGTCCAGAACGTTCCCGGCCGCTCCGCCCGGGCGCTGATCTGTCCGGCGAGGCCGGAGTCGTGTCCGAAGGCGAAGAGGATGCGGCAGGTCTGCGCGACCGCGTCGCGCAGGGGCAGCGCCGCGCTCTCCAGGTTCGCGTTCATCCGCTCGATCGACCGATCGACGATCTGCGACTTGCTCATCTCCAGCGTGCTCATGGCAGCTCCCTTTCTGCAGCGCTCATCATCCGCCTCACTTCCTGGCTGCGGCGGCGGCCTTCATGAGCCGGCCCCATTTCTCGTGCTCCTCGCTCATCAGGGTGCGGAACCCGGCCGGCGTCGAGCCCGCCACGTTGGTGCCCTGCTTGAACAGCATGTCCTGCAGCGCCGGATCGTTCAGCGCCTTCCTCGTCGCCTTGTTCAGGATATCGACGACCGACTCGGGCACGCCGGCCGGGGCGATCAGCCCCGACACCGACGCGGATTGAACGGCGGGAAAGCCGAGTTCGGCCGTGGTCGGCAGATCCTTCGCGGAGCCGTGCCGCTTCGGTGCCGCGATCGCGATGGCCTTGAGCTTGCCGGTCGCCACGTGCGGCATGACCACCGGCAGGGCCTCGAAGGTCATCGAGACCTGTCCGCCCAGAACGCTGGTGACGCTTTCCGCTCCGCTCTTGTAGGGAACGTGCAGCAGGCGCGAGTCGGTGGATGCCTGCAGGATCTCCAGGCCCTGATGCGGCGAGCTGCCGAAGCCGGCCGTGCCGAAGGAAAGGTTCTCCGGCTTCGTCCTCGCCAGCTCGACCAGCGCCGGCAGCGAGTCGGCAGGAACCGATGGATTGAGCACGATGGCATGCGGCGTCGAGGCCACCGTCGAGATGTAGGTGAAGTCCTTGAAGCTGTCGAACGGCACCTTCTCGTACGTGTGCGGATTCACCGACACGAGACCGATCGTGGCCAGCATCAGGGTGTAGCCGTCCGGCGCCGCGCGGGTGAGCTGCTCGGCGGCGATGTTGCCGCCGGCGCCCGTCTTGTTCTCCACCACCACCTGTTGCCCGAGCTCCTTGCCCAGCTGCTCGGCCGTGGCGCGCGCGACCAGATCGGTGATGCCGCCGGCGCCGAAAGGCACGAGCAGCCGGATCGGCTTGTCGGGGTAGCCGGCGGCGGCAGCGCCGGCGCTCGTCAGGGCGGCGCAGCCGAGGCCGATGATCTGCAGGAGGGCACGGCGTCGTACGGTTCCGTTCATGATGGTCTTCTCCCAGGGTGAGTCGCGATGGAAACACTTTCGTGTCCAGTATGACACACGAGTGTCCTCCTAGAATCGCAGGCCCCCAAAGAACGCCACCACGCACAGCACCATGGACAACGCATTCGGCAGACAAGCCCCCGCTCGCGCGGCGAAGTCGGCGGGTGCTTCCCAGAGCGGCGCGGGCGCGGGCGCGGGCGCGGTGGACAGCGTCGTCGAGTCGCTCGGCGCGCGCCTGATGGCGCTGCGCACGCTCAACGGCCTGAGCCTGGAGGAAGTGGCCCGCCGCGCGGAGATCACGAAGAGCTATCTGTCCAAGGTGGAACGGGGCCTGTCGGCGCCCTCGCTCGCCACCGTGCTCAAGCTGGCCCGGGCGCTGGGCCTGAGTTCGGGGCAACTGCTGGGCGAAGTGCCGCGCGACGACGACGTGGTGGTGGTGAAGGCGGCGGACCGGGTGCCGTTCAGCCGCACGAAGGGTCGTGCGGGCTATCTCTACGAAGCCATCGCCGCGCACCGGCCGACCAAGGCGATGATGCCGTTCATCATGCGACCGCCGCTGCGCAGCGGGACCAGGCTGGAGATGGTCACGCACGCCGGCGAGGAGCTCATCTTCGTGGTGTCCGGCGAGATGGAGGTCGTGTTCGCCGGCCGATCGGTCGTGCTGCAGGCGGGCGACTCGGTCTACTTCAACGCATCGGTTCCGCACCGCTCGCGCTCGCTGGGCAAGAAGCTGGCCGAGGCGCTGGTGGTGGTCAGCGATCCCGCAAGGCGATAGACGCGCGTCGCGGCGGCGGGCTGGTCCGCCGCGGGAGCGATCGTGGGCGCAGCCGGAGCGCTCGGCACAGCCTGTGGGTGGAGGCTGCGGGCCGCTGGTACTCACCGGCGCGCCCGGGCCGGTAGGTCGCCCCGCGGCACGGCCAGCGGACTCGCGTGCTAACTCCTATAGTCGTGCCGCGGTCGCTACCCGCGACCTCGCCGCGAGCGGCGACGTGCTGCCTCGCACCCCAAAAGCAACATCGAGGAGACCCGCATGCATCAACCCATCCGCTGGACGCTCACCGGCCTGGCCGCCGCAGCGCTGCTCACCGTCGGCGCCGCCCAGGCGCAGTCCACCAACATCGACAAGCTCAAGCAGTTCAAGGTCTCCAACACCGACCTGAACATCCCGCCCGTGCCGCAGAGCGGCAAGAACGCCGACGCGATCCGCAAGAACCTGGAGCGCGTGAAGCTGCCGCAGGGCTTCAAGATCGAGCTGTTCGCGGTGGTTCCCGATGCGCGCCACATGGCGGTCGCGCCGAGCACCAACATGCTTTTCGTCGGCACCCGCAAGACCACGGTGTGGGCCGTGACCGACCGCAACTCCGACGGCGAGGCCGACGAGGTGAAGGCCTTCGCGCCCAGCCTGAACTTCAAGGTACCCAACGGCGTGTGCTGGACCAGGGACGGATTCCTCATCGTGGCCGAGCACAACCGGATCCTCAACTTCCCGGCCGCCGAGTTCTTCTACGAAGGCCCCGACGTCGCGGTGATCGAGGTCGTGCCGCAGGGCAAGCTCATCCCGGTGGAGGAGGAGTCGTTCAACCACGGCGCGCGTGTGTGCAGGGTGGGGCCCGACAGCATGCTGTACGTGTCGCTGGGCCAGCCCTTCAACGTGCCGCCGCGCGACAAGCTCAAGCTCTACGACGAAGTGGGCATCGGCGGCATGGTGCGCATGAACGCCTTCGACGGCAGCAAGCGCGAGGTCTATGCGCGCGGTATTCGCAACTCGGTCGGCCACGACTTCAACCCCAAGGACGGCACGCTCTGGTTCACCGACAACCAGACCGACGGCATGGGCGACGACATCCCCAACGGCGAGATCAACCGCATCACCAAGGCCGGCCAGTTCTTCGGCTACCCATGGATCCAGGGCAAGACGCGCATCACGGAGGAGGGCTACGACAAGGACCCGCTGCCGGCGAACGTGACCGCCGCGCAAGTGCTCACCGAAGCGCACGCAGCCGACCTGGGCATGGCCTTCTACACGGGCAAGCAGTTTCCGGCCAGGTACCAGGGCGGCTTCTTCTCCGCGCAGCACGGCTCGTGGAACCGCACCAAGCCGAACGGCGCGCAGGTGCTGTTCACCTCGCTCAAGCCCGACGGCACCGCCGACAAGACCGAGGTCTTCGCCTCCGGCTGGCTCGACGGCGAAACAGGCACCTTCCGCGGGCGCCCGGTGGACGTCGCGCCGATGAAGGACGGCTCCTTGCTGGTCTCCGACGACTACGCCGGCGCCATCTACCGCATCACCTACACGGGCGATCCCAAGACCGCTTCGGTGCGCTGAGCGCTTCCGCCGGGGCTTCGCGCCCCGGCTCCTTACCTTGCGCGAGAACCTCGCAAGATCGAGCTCATGAAGACCCTGCCTCCCCTTGCCGCGCTGGCGCTCGGCACGCTGCTGTGCAGCGCCGCCGGCCCGGCCTCGGCGCAGTCGCCCGCGCCGGACGTCGGGCGCGCCAAATCTCAGGCCTGCGCCACCTGCCACGGCCCGCTCGGCATCGCGACCGCGCCCGACGCGCCCCACCTCGCCGGCCAGCCAGACATGTACCTCGCCGCGCAGTTGCGCGCCTACCGCAGCGGCGCGCGCCAGCACCCGGTCATGAACGTGATCGCCAAGCCGCTCAGCGATGCGGACATCGCGGCGCTGGCGAGCTGGTATTCGTCGCTGCGGGTGGAAGCGAGGACGCCTTGATCCCGTGAACCGGCGGCCTTCGCCGGCCAGCCGCCCATGAAGCGGCCGCGCAGGCGACCGACAGCAAGGTGCCGCAACCACCTCGTCACGCCCTCATGTCAACGAACATTCGCCAACTCACCGCCGACGACGTCGCCCTGATGGATTCCTTGCTGACCATGTTCGGCGAGGCTTTCGACGACGTTCGCACGTATGGCGATCACCGGCCCGACGCGGCGTACCTGCGCCGGCTGCTCGCCGGCGACCACTTCATCGCGATCGTTGCCCTGGAGAACGACGAGGTCGTCGGCGGACTGGCCGGCTACGAACTCCGCAAGTTCGAGCAGCGGCGCAGCGAGATCTACATCTACGACCTGGCCGTTTCGGCCGCTCATCGACGCCGAGGCATCGCAACGGCCATGATCGGGGAGCTGAAGAAGGTGGCTGCGGCGCGCTCGGCCTACGTGATCTTCGTTCAGGCCGACCACGGCGACGACCCGGCGATCGCGCTGTACACGAAGCTGGGCGCGCGTGAGGATGTGCTGCATTTCGACATCGCGGTGCCCGACTGAGCGGTCGATCCCGCTGCCGCTTCCGCTACGAGGAGCCCCATGATTCCCGCCGACGAACTCCTGCTTTTTGCCGGAGCCGCCCTGCTCATGGTGCTGACGCCGGGGCCGAACATGATCTACCTGATTTCGCGGTCCGTTTGCCAGGGGCGCAAGGCGGGCGTGATCTCCCTGTTCGGCGTGATCGCGGGGTTTCTCGTGCACATGTTCGCCGCGGCGGCCGGCCTCACGGCGCTGCTCATGGCGGTGCCCATGGCCTACGAGCTGCTCAAGTGGGCCGGCGCGGCCTACCTGCTCTACCTCGCCTGGCAGGCGGTGAAGCCGGGCGCGGGTTCGCCGTTCGAGGCGCGCCCGCTGGCGGACGCTCCGGCGCTCGAGCTCTTTGCGATGGGCTTCCTGACCAACGTGCTCAACCCGAAGATCGCGGTGTTCTACCTGTCGATCTTTCCGCAGTTCGTGTCGCCGGAGCGCGGCTCGGTGTTCGCGCAGAGCATCGTGCTGGGGCTCACGCAGATCACGGTGAGCTTCACCGTGAACCTCGCCATCGCCCTGTCGGCCGCGCGCATGGCGGGCTGGTTCGCGCGCAATCCCCGCTGGCTGGCGGTGCAGCGGTACGTGATGGGCGCCGTGCTCGCCGGTCTGGCCGTGCGGCTCGCGGCGGAGCAGCGCAGGGTGGCATGAGCGCTCACGCTCAAGCTCGCGCTCTGGCGGCTCGATCCGCAGGTGCCGGGGTGAGCGCGCCGGACACATCCGACGGCTTGCACACCAGGAGATCGACCATGAGCCAGCCCGTCGAGCGCATCGCCATGGCGATGTGCCTCGCCTTCAGTACCGGCGCGCACGCAGCCTGCCCTTCTGCGGCCGACACGGCGCTGCTGGCCGCCCGCCATGCCGCGTTGCAGCCGGCGCCCAACCCACCGGCCGAACTGAGCATGGCCGATGCGCTGTGCGGTCGCGACCGGCTCACCGCCTTGCTGGCTCAGCGCCAGGGCAAGGTCGTCGGCTACAAGGCGGGGCTCACCAACCCGGCCGTTCAGCAGCGCTTCGGGCACCCGAGCCCGGTGCGCGGCACGCTGTTCGAGAAGATGCTGCTGCCCGACGGCGCGCGGGTGCCGGCGAAGTTCGGCGCGCGTCCGCTGTTCGAGGCCGATCTGGTGGTCGAGGTGAAGGATGCAGGCATCCACCGCGCCACCACGCACTTGCAGGCGCTGCGCCACCTTTCGCGGATTCACCCGTTCATCGAGCTGCCCGACCTCCTGTTCGAGGATCCCAAGCGGATCACCGGCCCGGCCATCGTGTACTCGAACGTCGGCGCGCGCTTCGGTGTGCTGGGCAAGCCGATCCAGGTCGAGGCCACGCCCGAACTGGTGGATGCGCTCGCACGCATGACGGTCCGGCTGCTCGACCAGGACGGCAAGGAGCTCGAAGCCGGCCAGGGCGCGGCGATCCTCGGGCAGCCGCTCGAGGCGGTGCTGTGGCTCGCGAGGGATCTGCGGGCGAGCGGCATCGCCTTGAAGAAAGGCGATCTGCTCAGCCTGGGCTCGTTCTCGCGGCTGTTGCCGCCGCAGGCGGGCACCGGCGCGAAGGTGGTGTACGAGGGCCTGCCGGGCAACCCGTCGGTGAGCGTGCGCTTCGATTGAGCCGAACGTGCGCCCTCTCCCGACGGACGGGAGGGGAAGCCGAGGGCGGCTCAGTCGAGTTGCGCGGCGGTTGCCAGAGCCTGCAGCAGGGCGCGGTTGGTTTCCTTGGGACCGCTGATGAGGCCGTCGCAGGCCTGGCGGATGGGTTCGAGTTCGTCGCCTTCCACCGCCTGCACCAGCGCGCAGTAGGGCTGGTAGGGGCCGCTGTTCTCGGCCAGCGCCTGGTACACGCGCTCGGGCACCGGAATGGTCTGCAGCAGCTCGGCGAAGCTCTGGCGGAACACGCGGTCGAGCAGCGAGAACACGCCGCAGATGAAGAGCTCGCCCTTCATCTCCTCGTCGCCGAGCGGGCGCACCAGCTCTTCCATCAGCATGCCGCGGCGCACGGCGGCGAACATCACCGGCTTGAGGTTGGCGTCCTTGCTCGCCGTGGCCAGCAGCAGCGCGAGCCAGCGCTTGAGCCGGTTGTAGCCGAGCATCATGATCGCGTGGCGAAACGAGCTGATCTCCACCGACAGCCCGAAGGCCGGCGAGTTGATGTAGCGCATGAGCTTGAAGGCCAGCGTCGGGTCGCGGCGCAGGGTGGTCTCGAGCTTCTCGATGGGCTCGTGCTGATCGACCCGGTGGATCAGCTCGACGATCACCTGCAGATCGGTACCGACCGTCTTGTTGCCGCTGCCGCCGGACTTGACGGCCGCCTGCTCGAGCGCATCGTCCATCGGCCAGCCCAGCACGGCGGTGGCGCCGCGCGAGAAGGAGGCTTCCATGTCGGCGATGGTGCGCACGCCCGACTGCACGTAGCCGATGGTGCGCTGCACGCCCTGCGGCGAGCTGGACTCGCCGACGCGGCGGTCGTCGGCCAGCGCGATGATCGAGTGCCGGAAGCACGGCAGCACCTCGCGCGGCAGCTCGCGCAGCGGGCGGCCCTTCAGGAGCAGCGTGTTGCCGCTGGCATGCAGCACCTTGATCGCCTCGGTGTGGTTCTCGTCGGCGGCCATGAAGGCCGGAATCTCGATCATCACGTTGGGGCTCGGCGCGGCCACCAGCAGATCCTGCAGCAGGCTCTCGCTCAGCACGTTGAGCGACACCTGCGCGCCGCCCTGCGGCCACACGGTGGCGATCTCGGAGAGCAGCGCGCCTGCGTCGAGCGGCGCGCCCGGCACGAGCGGAAACACGGTCAGCCGCGTGGCCGTGACCGCGCGCAGGCGGTCCACCATCGGCGAATAGCTCAGCGCCACCTGGCTGAGGATGCTGTCACTCACGAAGACTCTCCCTGGCTTTCAAACGCACGCATCATGGATCATGGATCATGGATTGAGGTACTGGAACAGCGAAAGCCGCTGCACCATCGAGTACGACTTCAGCGCGGCCTCGTAGCCTGTTTGCTGCTGCTGGAAACTGGAGATGGCCTCGACCATGTCGAGATCCTCCGCCGACGAGCGCTCCACCTGGGCGCCGAGCTTGACCGAAGCGAGCCGGCTCTCCACGCCGTCGATGCGGTTGAGCGCCTCGCCCGCGAGCGCGCGCTGCGACTGCAGCCGCGCGAGCGAGGCGTCGATGTCGCGCAAGCCCAGCACCACCGACTGGGTGACCTGTCCGCCGTTGCGGCCCGGCGTCTGCAGCGCCGAGATCGTGCGGTCGAGCAGGTTGAACACGCTCAGGCTGGCCTCGGAGGGCAGCACGTCGAAGGTGTCGCCGTCGGCAGGCGGGCCGGTGAGCTTGAAGGACAGGCCATCGATCTCGATGGCGGTGCCGCTCCGGTAGGGCACGTCGGTGAGCGCTGTGGCGTTGCCGTCGCGCAGCACCGTGTAGGTGGCCACGCCGGCGGCGTCGACCGTGAAGCTCAGCGAATACGGTTCGCCGGTCACGGCGGCCGGGTCGGTCACGGTGCCGGCGTCGATCCAGGCGCTGCCGTTCTGCGTGGTGGCGCGCGTCTCGAACACGCCGTTGCCGGTGCGTGCCTGCAGCCAGGCCGCCTCGCCGTCGAGCGTGACGGGCAGCGCTTCGCCCGAGGCCACCACGGTCTGGCCCGACAGGCCGACGAAGCTCACGCCTTCGGGCAGCGGCCTCTCCACGAAGGGCGGCGCGCTCGAACCCTGGCCGCCGAAGACGAAGCCGCTGGCGCCGTCGGAGCGGTTGGCAACGGCGAAGAGCTGGTTGCGGATGCCCTGCAGCGCCTGGGCGAGGCTGGCGCGCTCGCTGTCGCTGTAGGTGCCGTTGCCGGCGGCGACCAGTGCTTCGCGCGCCTGCTGGAGCAGCTCGCCCGCATCGCCGAGGGCGCTTTCGCCGGTCTGCATGGCGTTGCGGCTGGCTTCCACGGCGCGCTGGCTGGCCACGCTGCGCGACTCGAGCGCGAGCGCCCGCTCCGCGCGCGCGGCGGCGGTGGGATCGTCGCTGGCGCGGTTGACGCGCTTGCCGCTGGTCAACTGCATCTGCTGCTCGGCCAGCTCGAGCTGGCGGCGCTGCAGGTTGGCGATGCCGGCGTCGTAGGTGTGGGCGGTGCTCAGGCGCATGGAGGCGGTCCTCGTCGTTCGGGGGGTCAGCGGCCGGTCGCCGAGAGCAGCGTGTCGAACACGCTCTGGGCGACCTGCAGCACCTTGGCCGCGGCCTGGTAGCCCTGCTGGTACTGGATGAGCCGGGCGGCTTCCTCGTCGAGGTTGACGCCGGTCTTGGCGGCTTTCACCGCCTCGGCATTGGCGGCGACGGCGGTGGAGATGTTGCTCGAGGCCTTGGTGCTCTGCACGCGCACACCGATGTCGGCCAGCGCGCTCGCGTAGGCGCTGGTGATGCTTTCGCCGGGAGCGATGCTGCCGTCGGCCAGCCGCTTCTCGCCCACGATGCCGGCGTCGCGCAGGTCCAGCAGCGCCAGCGCGTTGCCGTTGTTGGAGGCCGAGAACGCGCCCGTGACGACGCTGAAGGCATCGCCCGGCTGCGGCACGCCGTTCAGGCGCAGCTCGGCCCCGTTGAGCGGGATCGGCGCGGTGGAGTTCCACAGGCCCGTGCCGGTCGCGGGCGTCGCGCCGGCCTGCGTCCACGTGTATTGCAGTCGGTTGCTGGCGTCGAGCGAGAAGCTGATCTCGACCGGCGTTTGCGGCACGGCCGCGATGTCGAAGCTGTCGCCGGCGTCCGGCGTGCCGTTCACGTTGACGGCCACGCCGTTGATGCGGATGGGCTGCTGCGGGTCCCAGATGCCGGTGCCCGAAGCGGGCGTGGCGCCGGGCTGGCTCCAGGTGTACGCGAGGTCGGCGCCGGCGGCGGCGAAGCTCAGGCTGATGGGCGCTTGCGGCTGGAGCTGCGCGCGGTCGTCCACGCGCAGCGCGAGCGCCGCGCCGCCGGTGTTGGCGGCGTCGGCCGCGGCCGACAGCGGCCAGGCCGAGGTCACCTTCACGCTGGCGACGCTGCCCGTGCCGGCATTGGTGGCGGCCACCGTGGCCGTGAGCGGCGAGGCGGCGGCGAGGCCCTTGGGGTCGTCGAGCGCGCGGCTGGCGCCCTGCGCGGCGCGGCTCACCGGCTGCAGGAGGAAGCGATCGGCCGCAGCCGGCGCGGGCGTGCCCACGTCGACCGTGAAGCCGTCGATGGTGTCGCCCGAGGCCACGCTGCGCACCGTGCCGTCCGACAGGCGCGTGAGCAGGTAGCGGCCGGCCGTGGCGGGATCGGCCCGCAGCTCGTACTCGCTGGCCTGCAGATGCGCCGGCTGCGTGATGCGCAGGCTCACGGTGCTGCTGCCGGTGTTGGTGGCGGCGGGCAGCACGCGCGGTGCGCCCACGTTCATGAGCGGCGCACCGCTGCCGGCGGGCTGGCGCAGGTCGAGGCCGAGCGCCTGTTGTTCGTTGAGGCTGCCGGCGATGGCCGCTGCCATGCGGCCGACGAGCGCCTGCGCGTCGGCGATGTCGTCGTCCTGGAAGGCCAGCAGGCCGGCCAGGCTGCCGCCGCCGAGCGAGGCGGTGGGCAGCGCGCGATCGACGCCGCCTTCGCGCACGCCCAGGCGCACCTTGGCCGGGTCGTAGAGATCGGGCAGCGCCCGCAGTTCGAGCGCGCTGCCGCCGAGCACGAGGCGCTGGCCGCCGCCGACGAACAGGCCCAGCGTGCCGTCGTCGGCCGTGATGGTGCTCACCTGCACGTAGCCGCTGATCTCGCTGACGAGCTGGTCGCGCTGGTCGAGCAGGTCGTTGGGCGTGTGGCCGGTGCCGAGCGCGGAGGCGATCTGCTTGTTGATGTCGGCCACGCGCTGCGCGAGCGAGTTGACGGTCTGGATCGAGGTCTTGAAGTCCTGCACCACGCCGGACTGCAGCGTGTCGATCTGGGCACCGGCGGCGCGCAGGCGCGAACTCAGCTCCTCGGTGCGCGCGAGCACGACCTGCCGCGCCGCGGCGTCCTGCGGGTTGTTGGCCACGTCGACGAACGCGTTGAGCAACTGGCCGGCGGCATGGCCGATGCCCTGCTCGCCGGACGGAAACACCGACTCGAGGCGCCTGAGCTGCTCGAGGTGCGTGGCATCGAGCGCAGCCTGCGACTTGGAAAGCGCCGCCGCCCGCGTGAGAAAGGCGTCGGCAGCGCGCGTCACGCTGTCGATCTGCGCGCCCTTGCCGAAGAAGCCCGCGCCGGTGTATTGGCCGCCGGCCGTGGACAGCTCGACCTGCTGGCGCGAGTAGCCCGGTGTGCTGGCGTTGGCGATGTTGGAGCCCGTGGTCTGCAGCGCCGCGTAGTTGGCGAACATGGCACGGGTGCCGAGCGACATCAGGCCGGACATGGCTGGCTCCTTGCGGTGTGCGTCATGGTGTTCGTCGGATGGTGACTGCGCGGGCTCAGGTCGCGAGGTCGCGTTGCAGGCGCAGCGTGGTGTTGATCACGCGGCCGAGCTTGTCGGCGTAGGCCGGGTCGGTGGCGTAGCCGGCGCGTTGCAGGCCGTGAGCGAAGCCGTGGGCGCTGGCGCCGTGCTCCATCACTTGGGCGTAGCGCGGGCTGTTCCTGATGAGCTGCGCATAGTCGCGGAACGATTCCTCCGGCGAGGCGTAGGCGCGGAACTTCGCGGTCACCTTGCGCGGCTCGCCGTCGATGTACTCGGTGGTCGTGACCTCGGCAACGGGGCCCTTCCAGCTGGCGCCGGCCTTGATGCCGAAGAGGTTGTGGCTCGGGCTGCCGTCGGCATGGCGGATGTCGCGCCTGCCCCAGCCGGATTCGAGTGCGGCCTGGCTCAGGATGAACGCGGCGGGAATGCCGGTGTCGGCGGATGCTTGCTCGGCGGCGTTGCTGTGGCGGGCGATGAAGTTCTCGGCGCGGGAGGCGCCGGGCAGGCGGTTCCAGACCTGAGCCTGCGGTGCGGCTGGTTTCACTCCCTCTCCCTCCGGGAGAGGGTTGGAGCGAGGGCCTGCGGCCTCACGACCACCTACCTGCCTCTCCAACTGCCGCGCGATCATCGCGCTCAAGCCCCCCGGCAGCCCGGTCAGCTTCTGCGCCAACTGACCGTCGAGCAGCTCGGTGCCCATCTTCGTGCCCGAGTTGTCGAGCATGCCGCTGGACAGGGTCGCCTGGCGCATGCTCTTCATCAGCTCCTGCATGAAGAGCGATTCGAACTGCCTGGCCGTCTCTGCGATGGCCGCGCGCGGGTTGCTGCCGGCGCTGGCCTGGAGCGAGCGCAGGGCATTGGCGTCGAGGCCGACGGTTCTCATGTCTTGCTACCTCGGCCCTTTGGGGAAAGGGTTGGGGAGAGGGGCGTACCGGCCTGGCCCTCACCCCAGCCCTCTCCCAAAGGGAGAGGGAGTAGTACAAAGCGACGGCACAGGTTCGTCCTGCTCCCTCGCCCCTTTGGGGAGAGGGTTGGGGTGAGGGGCGTTCCGGCCTGACCGTCACCCCAGCCCTCTCCCAGAGGGAGAGGGAGCAAACCCGTTGCGTTCTTGCTCATATCACTTCGAGCTCGGCGTTCAGCGCCCCTGCCGCCTTGATCGCCTGCAGGATCGCCAGCAACTCCTGCGGCGTGGCGCCGAGCGAGTTGAGGGCCTTGACCACTTCGGTGAGCTGCGTGCCGGGCGGCATCTGGATGAGCGAGCCGGCCTGCTGCCGGATGGCGATGTCGGCCTGCTCCGCCACCACGGTCTGGCCACCCGAGAAAGCGCCGGGCTGGCTGATGACGGGCTGCGAGCTGATGGTCACCGACAGGCTGCCGTGGGCCACCGCGCAGGCGCCGAGCGTGACGGCCTGGTTGACCACCACCGAGCCGGTGCGCGCGTTGACCACCACCTTGGCGGCCGGCGCGGCAAGCGCGATCTCGAGGTTCTCGATGTCGGCCAGGAAACCCACGCGCGCGTGCGCTTCGGCCGGCATGCGCACGCTGACCGTGCGGCCGTCGAGCGCGTGGGCACTGCCCGCGCCCATGCGGGCGTTGATGACGCGGGCGACTTCGCGCGCGGTCGAGTAATCGAAGGCCTCGAGGTCGAGCTGGATGGCATCGCCCTGCGCCAGCGGCGTCGCGACCGCGCGCTCGACGGTCGCACCCGACGGAATGCGTCCGGCGTTGAGCGTGTTGACCTGCACCTTCGAGCCGCCGGCCGCGGCACCGGCGCCGCCGATCACGAGGTTGCCCTGCGCGAGGCCGTAGATCTGGCCGTCCGCCCCCTTGAGCGGCGTGGCGATGAGCGTGCCGCCGCGCAGGCTCTTGGCGTTGCCGAGCGAGGACACGGTCACGTCGATCTGCTGGCCCGGTTGCGCGAAGGGCGGCAGGCTGGCGGTGACCAGCACCGCGGCCACGTTCTTGAGCTGGATGGGCGTGCCGGGCGGCACGGTCACGCCGAGCTGCTGCAGCATGGCCGCGAGGCTTTGCGTGGTGAAGGGGGTCTGCGTGGTCTGGTCGCCCGTGCCGTCCAGGCCGACGACGAGGCCGTAGCCGACGAGTTGGTTGTTGCGCACGCCCTGCACGGAGGCCACTTCCTTGAGCCGGGCCGCGTCGGCATCGAGCGGCCACCACAGCGCGGCGCTGGCGATGACGAAGGCCAGCACGATCAGAGCGCGCAAGAGGCGGTCGGTCGCGTCGCGGTGAAGGTCGTGGCGGTTCATGGCGGTGGCGTTTCCGTGCGGATTGCCACCGATTCTGGTGAGCATCAGATGGGCAGAACGCTCAAAAAGAAGCGCGCAAGCCAGCCTATTGCCTGCGCTTCGGCCTGCGCGCCGCGCCCGCGCTGCTCGATGCGCACGTTGGCGATCTGCGCCGAGACGACGGAGTTGCCCGGGCGGATGGAGCGCGGATCGACCTGGCCCGAAAAGCGCAGCACGTCGACGTTCTGGTTCACGCCGATCTGCTTCTCGCCGGCGATCACGAGGTGCCCGTTGGGCAGCACCTCGACCACCGTGGCGGTGATGGTGCCGGTGAAGGTGTTGGCGCTTTCGGTCGTGCCGGTGCCTTCGAACTTGTTGTTCGAGCTGCCGCTGGCCGAAGCGCGGTTGAAGGAGTTGGGCGAGAAGAAGGGCAGCGCCGTGATGCCGGCCGAGATCTCGCCCGACTTGTCGATCGTGCTGCTCGAGGTCTGGCTGGCCGCGACCTTCTCGACGATCTGCACCGTGATCGTGTCGCCGACCAGGCGCGCGCGGTGATCCTCGAAGAGCGGCCGGTAGGCACTCGGCTGGAAGATCGCGCCGTTGTTGACGATCGGCGCAACGGCCACCGCCGGACGCACGGGGGCGGTGTCGGCCACTTCGACCTTCGGCGCGAGCGCCTGGCAGCCGCCGAGCAGCGCGAGCGACAGCGCGCCGGGCAGCACGCCGAGAGGGCCGCGCCTCACAGTTGCGCCAGACGCTGCAGCATCTGGTCACTGGTCTGGATCGCCTTGGAGTTGAGCTCGTAGGCGCGCTGCGTCTGGATCATGGCCACGAGTTCCTCGACGACGTTGACGTTGCTCGTCTCCACGAAACCCTGCGACAGCGAGCCCAGTCCGTCGACGCCCGGCGCGCCCGCGTTGGGCGTGCCGGAGGCGGCGGTTTCGGCGTAGAGGTTCTGCCCGCGCGGCTCCAGGCCGGCGGGGTTGACGAAGCCGGCGAGCTGGATCTGCCCGATCTGCTGCGGCGCCGCCTGGCCGGGCAGCGAGACGCCCACCTGGCCGTCCGCCGCGATCGTCACGCTCTGCGCGTTGGCGGGGATCACGATGCCGGGCTGGATCACGAAACCGTTGCTGGTGACGAGCTGGCCCTGTGCGTCGACCTGGAAGGCGCCGTCGCGGCTGTAGCCGGTGGTGCCGTCGGGCATCTGCACCTGGAAGAAGCCCTGGCCCTTGATGGCCACGTCGAGCGTGTTGGTGGTCTGCTGCAGCGAGCCCTGGCTGAACTGCCGCGAGGTCGCCACCGCGCGCGTGCCCAGGCCGACCTGCAGGCCGGTGGGCAGCTGCGTCTGCTCGGAGCTGTTGGCGCCGGGCTGGCGCAGCGTCTGGTACATCAGGTCCTCGAACACCGCGTGCGAACGCTTGTAGCCGTTGGTGCCGCTGTTGGCGAGGTTGTTGGAGATGTGGTCCAGCTGGGTCTGCTGGGCCTCCATGCCGGTCTTCGAGATGTACAGCGAACGCATCATGGCGGGCTCCTTGAAACTTGCCACCGATCATCGGCCGGCGCACCCGGCCGCAAGCCGGAAAAAGGCGGGTGAAAGGGGGTAAGTTCCCGGGCAGCGGGGCGCCGCTGCCCGCGGGGATTCGCGCGGCGCAGGCACACCGAATGCTCTCGTGTTGGGCACCCTGACCTTCCGAGAGGAACACCCATGAACCGCCCAGCCTCCCTGTCCGCATTCGCGTTTGCCGCCGCGCTGGTCCTGCCCTTCATGGCCGGTGCGCAGACCGCCCCCACGATGAGCAACGAGCAGTACCAGGCCGCCAAGGACGAGATCGACACTCAGTACAAGGCGGACAAGCAGCGCTGCGACGCGCTCAGCGACAACGCCAAGGACGTGTGCGAGAAAGAGATCGAAGGCCGCAAGGACGTGGCCGAGGCCGAACTGAAGCACAGCCGCAGCGGCCGCGCAGAGGACGCCCGCGACGTGGAGAAGGTCCGCGCCGAGGCAGCCTACGAGGTCGCCAAGGAGAAGTGCGACGCCCAATCCGGCAACGCCAAGGACATGTGCGAGGCCGATGCCAAGGCGGCCAAGGCGAAGGCCGAGGCCGATGCGGCGTCCATGACCACCCGTTAAGTGATCGACAGCAGGCGGCCGGCCGCCTGCTCGTCGGCTTCTGCCGTTTGCAGCATCTTCATCTGCGCCTCGAACTGGCGCGCCGCGGCGATCATCGCCACCATGTTCTCGATCGGATTGACGTTGCTGCCCTCGAGTGCGCCGTCCTGAAGGCGCGCGCCCGGGTCCGCCGGCAAGTCGCCGTCGGCGGCGCGGAACAGGCCGTCGTCGCCGCGCGCCAGCGGCCCTTCGGGCGTGACGAGCTTGAGGCGGCCGATCGGCGTGATGGTGCCGTCGGGCTGCTTCACGCTCACCGTGCCGTCGCTGGCGATGCCCGGCGCGGCGTTGGGCGGCAGCACGATCGGGCCGCCGTCACCCAGCACCGCCAGGCCGCCGGCCGTGACGAGCGTGCCCTCGGCATTGACCTGGAGCGATCCCATGCGCGTGTAGGCCTCGGTGCCGTCGATCGCCTGCACGCCGAGCCAAGCATTGCCCTGCATCGCCACGTCGAGCGCGCGCGCCGTGCTGGTGATCGGACCTGGGCTCGGGTCGTAGCCGGTGGTGGTTTCGAGCGCGTAGACGCGCGTGGAGGCACCGTCGCCGCGAACCGGCACCGCGCGCATCGCCTGCAGCTCCGCGCGAAAGCCGGTGGTCGAGGCGTTGGCGAGGTTGTTGGCAAGCACCTCCTGGCGCTGCATGGTCGCCTTGGCGCCCGACATCGACAGGTAGATCATGCGGTCCATGGTCGGCTCCTTGTGTTGCACCCTCTCCTCTCGGAAAAGGTTCTGTATTGCCCCCTCTCCCTCTGGGAGAGGGTTGGGGTGAGGGCCGGCCCGGGAGAGGAGAAATTCATCAACGCAGGTTGACGAGCGTCTGCAACACCGAATCCTGCGTCTTGATCGTCTGCGCATTGGCCTGGTAGCTGCGCTGCGCGGTGATCATGTTCACCAGCTCCGCCGTGAGATCGACGTTGCTTTCTTCCAGCGAGCCCGACTGCAGTGCACCCATGTTGCCGGTGCTCGGCGCGCCGCGCACCGGGTCGCCCGAGGCGAAGGTCGCCGCCCAGGCATTGCCGCCCAGCGGCTGCAGGCCCTGCGGATTGCGGAAGTTCGCGAGCTCGAGCTGCCCGGCCGCCTTGGACTGGCCGTTGCTGTAGCGCGCCATCACGATGCCGTTGCCCTCGATGGCGATGCCGGTGAGCTGGCCCAGCGCATAGCCGCTTTGCGACAGGTCGGTCACGCCGAAGGCGGCGCCGTACTGCGTGGCCTGCGTCAGGTCGAGCTCGATGCCCGTGATGGGCAGCGTCTGCGGCGTGCCGGCGGGTGTGGCCGGCACGTCGATGGTCACGACGCCCGCGGGCACGGTCGGGTTGCCGCCGTTGGCCGGGAACTGCAGCGCCAGCGGCATGCCCGTGAGCATTTCGCCGTTCGCGGTGACGTAGACGTTCCAGTCGTCGGTGGCCGCCTTCTGGAAGTAGTAGGTCAGCGCCACTTCCTGGCCCTTGGCGTCGTACACCGTGACCGAGGTGGCGTTGTTGTAGGTGGTCGGGTCATCGACGTCGATGCCCGGCACGGCCGGCTCGGTGACCGCGGCACGCGCATCGAGGTTGAACTCGATGTCGATGCTGTCGGTGGCGCGCGGCTCGATGCCGTCGGTGGGCAGCTGGATCGGGCGGGCCTGGCCGGTCTGGATGACGCCCTGGTTGTCGGCCGCGTAGCCCATCAGCTTTTGCTTCTGGTTGTTGACGATGAAGCCTTCGCGGTCGAGCTTGAACTGGCCGTTGCGGGTGTAGACGGTCGGGTTGTTGCCGTCGGTCACCTGGAAGAAGCCCGGGCCGTTGATCGCCAGGTCCATCGGGTTCTCGGTGATGGTGATGTTGCCCTGCGTGAACTGCTGCGCCACGGTGGCGAGGTTCACGCCGATGCCGATGGCGTTGCTGCCCGCGCCGTTCATGGAGTTGGCGTACACGTCGGCGAACTCCGCGCGCGCGCTCTTCGCGCCGAAGGTCTGCGCGTTGGCGATGTTGTTGCCGATGACCTCGAGGTTCTTGCTCGAGGCGTTGAGACCGGACAGACCTTGCTGGAAGCTCATTGCTTTTCCTTGTCGCTCATGAATGGGTGGAAAGGGGTGCTCAGGAGATCGCCTTGATCAGGCCGTAGGGCGTGGTGCCGTTGCGGGCGAGCTCGAGCTTGAGGGACTCGCCGCCCGTGGTGACCGCGTACACGCGGTCGGTCATCAGCGGGGTGGCGGTGAGCTCGGTGGCGCCGCTCTTGGCCACGACGCGAAACGTGAGGCCGTCGGTGCTGGCGCCCGTGGGCACCTCCCACTCGAAGCCGTTGCGCCCGGCGTTCTGGGCGCCGAGCTGCAGGGTGTCGATGACGCGGCCGCTCGGCGAGAGGATCTCGACCTTCACCTCGTCGGCGGCGCTCGCCAGCTCGAAGCCGGCCGTGGCCTTGCCCTCGCCGATGGCGAGCCGGTTGCCCTCGAGCAGCACGTCGCGCCCGATCAGGCTCGCGCCCTGCATCGCCTGCGACTGGAACATCTGACCGGAGAGCGACTTGACCGACTCGTTCAGCCGTTCGATGCCCGTCACGGTGTTGATCTGCGCGAGCTGGCTGGTGACCTGCGCGTTGTCCATCGGATTGAGCGGATCCTGGTTCTTCATCTGCGTGACCAGGAGCTTGAGGAAACGGTCGGTGCCGTCGTCCTTCTTCGCGCCGGCGGTGCCGGAAAGCCCGGCGAGCGCGGCGGCCGAGGAGCCGGAAACGGAATCGGTGGCGGCCATGGGTGTCCTTGTTGCTTGCGTTCAGCGGTCGGCGGCGCTCAGCCGGCGCCTCACTGCCCGAGCTGCAGCGTCTTGAGCAGCAGCGTCTTGGCGGTGTTCATCACTTCGATGTTGTTCTGGTAGGAGCGCGAGGCCGAGATCATGTTGACCATCTCCTCGACCGCGTTCACGTTGCTGTAGGTCACGTAGCCGTCGGCGTCGGCCTGCGGGTGCTTGGGGTCGAGCACGCGCCGCCCGGGCGTCTGGTCCTCGCTGACCTGCGTGACCTGCACGCCGGCAGCGGTGGCCGGTGCCTGGCCCGGCTGCGCGAACGGCAGGGTCTGGAACACGACCTGGCGCGCCTTGTAGGCCTTGCCGTCGGGGCCGGCCACGGTGTCGGCGTTGGCCAGGTTGGAGGCCACCACGTTGAGGCGCTGGCTCTGCGCGCTGACGGCGCTGCCGCTCACGTTGAAGATGTTCAGCATGCTCATGACGACCCCTTCTTCGACGAGGACGCCGGCCGGTCCTGCGAGGCAACGCGGGCCGGCTCGGGAGCGGCCCGGCGCCCGGCCCGCTGAAACGTGCGTCGATCAAGCATCGCTTTCCTCACTGTCCGGTGATTGCGCTGAGCATCGTGCGCACGCTGCCGTTGATGAAGCGCAGCGTGGCTTCGTAGTGCACCGCGTTGTCGGCGAAGGCCGCGCGCTCGCGGTCCATGTCCACGGTGTTGCTGTCGAGGTTGGTCTGGCTGGGGGTGGCGTACTTCAGCCCCGCTTCGCCGCGCGCACCCGCCGCGGGGCTCAAGTGACCGGCCCGCGTGGCCGATAAGGCACTGGCCGGCTGCGATGCACCCGTCGCCTCGCGCAGCGCGGTGGCGAAGTCCATGTCGCGGGCCTGATAGCCCGGCGTGTCGGCATTGGCGATGTTGCTGGCGATCACGCGCTGGCGCTCCGAGCGCAGCAGCAGCGCTTCGGTCTGAAAGTTCAGCGATCGGGTCATGCGGTCCAACATGCTGGTGTACCGGTGCACCACGCGAAGTGGCGATGGGGCGATCCTGAACGCCACCGTACGAAACATGAGCGGAAATAGCGGGTGCTTCTGCCGCCAATTCCCGGCGTCACGGGGTCGAGGCGAACGTAGAGTGCCGAGGCAATGAACGCCGAAGCTCCCTTCTTTCGCCGCCTGCCGCGCCGCGCCGCGCCCGTTCTCGCGCTCGCCCTCTTGCTGGGCACCGCGCCGCTGCGCGCCGAAGACGCCACGGTGGCCGAGACGCTCGTCCAGGAGTTCGAGGCACAGGCCCGCAGCCTTGCGCTGGAAAGCGCACGCCCGGCCGAGGGCCTGCGCGTGGAAATCGAAATGGGCCGCCTGAACCCGCGGCTTCGGCTCGCCCCCTGCGCGCAGGTGGAGCCCTATCTGCCGAACGGCTTCAAGCCCTGGGGCCGCACGCGCGTGGGCCTGCGCTGCCTGAGCGGGCCGACGCGCTGGAACGTCTATCTGCCGATCACCGTCAAGGTGTTCGGCCCGGCACTCGTCGCCTCGAGCGCCCTGGCCGCCGGCACGGTGCTCACCGAGGCGGACCTCGAAGAAGGCGAGGTCGATCTCGCCGCCGACCGCACAGCCGTGCTGACCGATCCGGCCCAGGCAGTCGGCCGCACCTTGACGCGCACGGTGAGCGCGGGCGACGCCCTGCGCGACAGCAACGTGCGCGCGCGCCAGTGGTTCGCCGCGGGCGACACGGTGCGGCTCACCGCCGTCGGCGCCGGCTTTTCCGTGCAGGGCCAGGGCCGCGCGATCAGCGCCGGGCTCGACGGCAGCCAGGTGCGCGTGCGCACCGAGAGCGGGCGCATCGTCACCGGCCTCGCGACCGGGGAACGGGAAGTCGAGGTGCGCCTGTGAAACTCTGCGGTCACGCCTTCGCGCCCCTGCTGCTGTCTGTCCAGCCCGTCCTCGCCTGGACCTGGGCCGCCGCAGCCGGCTCGGACGAGCCGGGCTTCAGGACGGCTTCGCTGTTACAAAACGAGCCCTCAAGTTCGCCGCGCGAGCGTCGATACCCAGCCATGTTGAACCGTCCGGTGGCTTCGGCGCCGGATCGCAGGAGTCCGTCATGAAGATCGGTTCCACCTCCACGCCCGCGGCCGACGCCGCCGCGCTGGCCCGCGCCAACGCCGAGGCGGGCGCCGCCGCGGCCGCCAAGACGCGCGGGGCCGCCTCCGGAGCCGCCGCGGACGAGACGTCGGTGCAGCTCTCCAGCGCCGCCGCCGGCCTGCTCGCCGCCGCCTCGGCACCGCCGGAGTTCGACGCCGCGAAGGTCGAGCGCATCAAGCAGGCAATCGCCGACGGCAGCTTCAGGATCGACGCCGCGGCCATCGCCGACAAACTGATCGCCAACGCGCAGGAACTGCTCGGCACCGTCAGGCGCTGAAGCCGCTTTCCGTCAGCCCTTCCCCGCGCGACGCCTGACCGTCATCGCGCGCCGATCAGCGAGTGCCTCCATCGCCCGCCATGCACGACACCTCCGACAACAACCACATCAACAGCGGCAGCAAACTCCCCGGGCCTTGCGACGATCGCACGCTCGAAGCGGTGGTCGCCGACGTCGAGCTTCGCCTCGCCGGCCTGGCGCAGTCGCTGCTCGAGCGCGATGGCGGCGCGATCGACTCCGCCGCAACGGCGCTGCAGCAGTCACTCGGGCGGGCGCTGGACACCGTGCGCCGCGCCGCGCGGCAGGGCGCCGTGTCACCCGCGCTGCGCCAGCGGCTCATCGTGGCCAGCGGCCAGGTCGCCGCGCAGCGCGACACCCTCGCCCGCGCCACCGCCGCGCTGGACCGCGCGATCGACGTGCTGCTGCCGCGCGAGGCCGCCGTCTACAACGCACGGGGCGCCGCGGCCCTGCAAGCCAACAGCGGGCTGGCCCGGGCCTGACAAGCCACGCCCGATCCGCTCCCGAGGAGCGAGCACGGCGCCCCCGCGGGCGCCGTGCTCGCTTTGCAGGTCCGCCAGTGTGCTTTGCGGCAACTTTGTTCCGGTCCGCCCGACGCGGCGACGGCAGCCCGGCATGCACGCGGACACGGCCACGCCATGGCACCCGCGCCGCGCGGCCTACTCCTCGAAGCTCACCAGCAGCACCTCCGCCGCCTCGTTGCGCAGCGCGATCAGCGCGGCGTAGGCGTCCGAGCCGTACCAGCCTTCGACCGCCGCGGTATTCGGGAACCGGATCACCACCGTGTCGGTTTGCCCCGTCTCGCCGCTCAGCACCCGGGCACGCCGGCCGCGCAACAGGATCTCGCCGTGCCACGGCGCCAACGTGGCCGGCACGGCGGCCCGATACTGCTGCCACCTGGCGGTGTCCTTGATGCGGATGCTGCCGATCACGAACGCGCCGCTTGCCTGGTTCATCGCTTCGCTCCTTGCCTGTTGCCCCGGCCGATTCTGTCGGCAGCCGCGGCGAAGCGTGAGGCCATTGCACCCGCTATAAGCTGCCGCCTGAACCAGGAGCCGCGCAATGCAGGACTGCAAGGACACCCCGACCCTCTCGCCCCGCCCCGCTGCGTGCCGGGCCGCCCGTGCGGTCCAAGCTGCCGGCACGCGAACCGCCCTGCCCGGCGGCACAGGCGGCGGCAGGCGATGCGCCGTACTGCCGGCCGCCCTGGCCGGCGCCGCCCTGCTCGCCGGCTGCGCCACGACATCGCTCGACGCGCAATGGACCGATCCGCAGTTCCAGGGCCGCTCGCTGCGCGACGCCACCATCCTCGTCGTGTGCGAAGCGCCCGACGCGGCCGTCAAGCGCCTGTGCGAAGACCGCCTGGCCGCCGAAGTGGTGGCCCACGGCGCCACGGCGAGCATCGCGCCCGACGGCCTGCCCAACCCCGTGCCCGGCCGCGAGCAGGCGCCCAGCGCCTACCTGCCCGCCGCCCGCACGGCCGGAGCGCAAGCGGTGCTCAGCGCCGCGGTGGTGAGCGAGGTGGTGCCCCGGCGCTACTCCGGGCCGCTGGTGGGCATCGGCATCGGCAGCTACGGCGGCGGACGCATCGGCGTGGGCAGCGGCATCGGCATCTCGCTGCCCATCGGCGGCGGCGCCGGTGCCTACCGCCACGGCCTCAACGGCGCCCTGACCGACGTGGCCACCGGCAAGCTGATGTGGAGCGGCACCGCCAGCACCGGGCCGTCGGACGATGCCGGCGCGCAGCTCAGCGACCTGACGCGGGCGGTGGCGGAGGCGGCGCAGAAGGCGGGGTTCTTCTGAGGCGCTGCAGGGCGTGGACGGCCGGCGAAGCCGCAGTGCCTGTCACCTACACTTCCGCCCACTCATAAACGCAGGCCTGGGGCTGCACGCACGCCGCTGCGCTGGGAACGAGGGCAAGATTCGAAGAGGCCCGGCACGGGTTGTGATGTTCACCGCAATCACGCGAATGCGATAGGCCGTCGAATCATCGACCGATCCGGCAGCATTCAAGGCTGCCTTAGGATCCGCGGCCACCGCGCGAGGAAACATGTTCGAACGACTGATCGAAAAGGGCTTCGAGGTCCAGTTTCATTCGCACGCGAAGGCCATCCTGCAACTCGATTTCCCGCAGGCCGTTGCCGAACTGGAGACGGTGCTCGCGGACATCGACGTTCCGATCACGGAGATCATCGGCTCCGGCGGCGGCGAGGCGCACGGCACGCAGCGATTGCGGCGTGCGCTGGCGGAACGGGGATGGCGAAAGGTTTGCTTCGAATTGCGCAAGACCATCAACGGCGTCGAGCGTGAATCGATTTCGCACGAGGTCGATCATGTCCGCAGCTTTCCCGACAACCAGCTCGTTGCTCTGGAGATCGAGTGGAACAACAAGGATCCGTTCTTCGACCGTGACCTGGAAAACTTCAAGCGGCTCCATGCGGAAGGTGCGATCAGCGTCGGCGTGATCATCACTCGCGGCAGCACGCTGCAGAACCAGTTGCGATCTTTGGTGCTGCGCTTTGCTGAAGAACGCGGCATCGATGGTTTCGACGCTCTGGTGAGCTTGGGTCTGGAGCCGACGCGCCGGCAAAGGCAAGCGGTCACGACGCGCGTGTCGCGTCAACGCGATGCGCTGCCTTTCGCGCAGGCATGGTCGAGCCACTTCGTCGCCGACAAGTTCGGTGCTGCAACCACTCACTGGCTCAAGCTCATCGACCGCGTGCGTCGGGGAGTGGGCAATCCCTGCCCGCTTCTGCTCATCGGAATGCCGGCGTCGATCGTCAGCTTCGACCCGGCCGCACGACTCGATGACACGCCGCCTCCAGCAGAGGGCGACAACGCGTCCATCGCTTGACCTCAGAGGCGGCGCGTCTGGTCAGACGGTCTCGACAAGAAGACTGCGCTGCCCCTGCACGGCTTGTGCGCGCGAGTGATGCGCGTAGGTATCCCAGTTCGGTGCGTAGCTCTCGTCGGCCTGGTTGCCCCACACGGTCCAACCCGCACGCGTGCCCCGCGAAAACAGCTCGAGGAAAGGCCCCGGGCTGCACGACTCGATCAAGTCGTACTGTTCGTCGGGCTTGCGCGAGTGCTCGCGTTTGCGGCTGTTGAGGTAGTTCACCTGGCGCCGTCCGGGCGGCAGTGTCCGCGCATTCTTGCCACGCACGCCGAACAAGATGAGTTCCGTGACGTTGCGAAAGTAGAAGCCGACGCCTCGGCCGTCGCTGCCGCCATCTTTGCGGATCTTGTGCCAGACGACATTGGACTTGTAGTTGAACCCCCAGGCTGCCATGACCGCAAGCCCTTCCGGCAGCAGCGCATTGGGTACCCAGAGATAGAGATGAGACGTATCGGCTGCGACGGCTTCCACGGGCAACTGCTTGATCGCCGGGAGGTCCATCGTTCCGTAGCGGCTGAGCCGCCGGTGTTCCGGCGCGACCTTGCCCGTACGGTTTTGAAACTGCCAGGGAGGATCGGCAAGGATGGTGCTGAATCTGGTGGGTCCTGCGAGCCGCAGCAGATCCTTTCCTGCTTCTGATGCGGATGGGGCGGTGTCGCAACCGTTGTCGTTCATGGGGTCTAGACCAGGGTTTGTTGGAGGGGCCGTGTACGGGTGGCGCGAAGCGCCACAGCACGATCAGGGCGCGGTGGCCGAAACCGGGCCGCCTTGTAGTTGCTCACGTCGACAAAGAAAACGGGAAGCCCTAGATCCTTCAGTTGCCCGGCGGCCGTATCCAGCGAAGCGAAGCGTCTCTCGGTGCCTCGCGTGGTCACCAGCCGTCGAACATCGTTGACCCCGATTCGCACCACCACGGCAAAGCCGCCCTCGGCAAGACCGGCAATCCCTGCTCTGATCCGCACGCCCCGCCCGCCTCCTGCGAGCAGCGCCTTCAGCGTTGTTTCAGTGATGGTGTCGGGGACAGGTGCAGTCATCAAGCCGGACCACAGCAAAGAAGTTTGCGTTTCGATTAATGTTAGTTGATCGACGGCAGCTTCCAGCTTTGTTACAACGCTTTTTTCGGAAACTGTTGACCCGGAGCATTGGCCACACCCCGTCTGCGCCCGCAGATTGAGACAACGCCACCGAGAAAAGCACCGTCCCCACCCCGCTTATCCCGCTCAAGTTGCGGCGTCGCGCCGGAAGAATCCGCTGACCACGGACTCTTCCCTCGCGCGACCCGCCCATGGCCGACCAAGGCGCTCAAGACCGCAACCTGCCAGCCTCGGAGCGAAAGCTCCGCAAGGCGCGCGAGGACGGCCAGGTCGCGCGCTCGCGAGACCTCGGGCACCTGGGTGCGATCGCCGCCGGCCTGGGGCTGCTCGCCTTGCTGGCGCCCGTCGCGGCCGGCTGGCTGAAGAAGATGCTCATGCAGGGCCTGAGCTTCGACCGCGCCGCGGTCGCCACGCCGGCGGCCATGAGCGAGCGGCTGGCGGAGTTCGGCGTGCAGTTCACCTGGGCGGTGCTGCCGCTCGGCGCGGTGACGATGGCGGTGGCGCTGTTCACCGGCATGGCGCTCGGCGGCTGGAACTTCAGCGTCAAGGCGCTGCATCCCAAGTTCGAGAAGTTCAACGTCCTCACCGGCGTGCCCAAGCTGGTGTCGATCGACAAGCTGATCGACACGCTGCGCACCTGCGCGCTCGCCCTCACGCTGGGCACGGTCGGCGGGCTCTACCTGGCCTTTCATTTCGACGACTTCGCCGCCGCGCTGGCCCTGCCGCTGCCCGCAGCGGTCTCGCACGTGGGTGGCGACGTGCTGGTCGGCCTGTCGCTGCTGGTGCTCACCCTGGCCGCGTTCGCCGCGGTCGATGTGCCGGTTCAGTTGTTCCAGCATGCCAAGCGCCTGAAGATGAGCCACCAGGAGCTCAAGCAGGAGCACAAGGAGCTCGAGGGCAACCAGGAGATCAAGTCCAAGCAGAAGGTGCGCATGCGCGAGGCGGCCAACCGCCGCATGCTCAGCCAGGTGCCCAAGGCCGACCTCGTGGTGATGAACCCGACCCACTATGCGGTGGCACTGAAGTACGACGAGTCCAGGACCGGCGCGCCGCGCGTCGTCGCCAAGGGCGCCGACCTGATCGCCATGCGCATCCGCGACGTCGCCAGGGAAGCCGCCGTGCCCGTGCTGCAGGCCCCCGTGCTGGCCCGCGCGCTCTACGCCCACGCCGAACTGGATCGCGACATTCCGGTGGCGCTGTACGGCGCCGTGGCGCAGGTGCTGGCCTATGTGTACCAACTGCGCGCCGCGATGAGCGGCGCAGCACCGATGCCGGGCGAGCTGCCGGAGCTGCAGGTGCCGAGTGAGCTCGATCCGCACCACGTGCCTGCCGCCGGAGCCGCCGCATGAACCCGATGCTCGGTCAGATGCAGGGCCTGCTCGCCAACCACCGCCTGATCCGCAGCTTCGCGGTGCCGGTGCTGGTGCTGATGGTGCTGGCGATGATGGTGCTGCCGCTGCCGCCGCTGGCGCTGGACCTGCTGTTCACCTTCAACATCGCCTGCGCGCTGATGGTGATGATGGTCTCGGCCTACATGGTCAAGCCGCTGGACTTCGCGGCCTTCCCCACCGTCATCCTGCTCACCACCTTGCTGCGCCTGTCGCTCAACGTGGCCTCCACGCGCGTGGTGCTGCTCGAGGGTCACACCGGCCCGGGCGCGGCGGGGCAGGTGATCGAGAGCTTCGGCCACTTCCTGATTGGCGGCAACTTCGCGGTCGGCATCATCGTCTTCGCGATCCTGGTGGTCATCAACTTCATCGTGGTGACCAAGGGCGCGGAGCGCATCGCCGAAGTCGGCGCGCGCTTCACGCTCGACGCCATGCCCGGCAAGCAGATGGCGATCGACGCCGACCTCAACGCCGGCCTGATCGACGAGAAGGAGGCCAAGCGCCGCCGCATCGAAGTGGGCGACGAGGCCGAGTTCTACGGCTCGATGGACGGCGCCAGCAAGTTCGTGCGCGGCGACGCCATGGCCGGCATGCTGATCCTCGTCATCAACATCGTCGGCGGCCTGATCATCGGCATGGTCCAGCACGACATGTCGGCCGGCGATGCCGCCGACAGCTACATCCTGCTGGCCATCGGCGATGCGCTGGTCGCGCAGATTCCCGCACTGCTCATCTCGGTGGCCGCCGCGCTGGTGGTCTCGCGCGTCGGCAAGGACGACGACGTCGGCGAGCAGATGATCGGCCAGCTGTTCAAGACCTCGAAGTCGGTGGCCATCACGGCGGGTGTTATCGGCCTGCTCGGTGTGATCCCCGGCATGCCGCATTTCGTGTTCCTGTTCATCGCTGGCCTGCTGGGCTGGCTCGCGCACTGGATGAGCCGGCGCGAGGTCAGGGCGAAAGCCGCGGCTGCCGCCGGGCCGGCCGCCGCCAAGGCCGGCCCCGCGCCCGATGCCGAGGCGAGCTGGGACGACCTCCAGCCGGTCGACACGCTGGGCCTGGAAGTCGGCTACCGCCTCATCGCCCTGGTCGACAAGGACCGCCAGGGCGATCTGCTCACCCGCATCAAGGGCGTGCGCCGCAAGTTCGCGCAGGACGTGGGCTTCCTGCCGCCGGCCGTGCACATCCGCGACAACCTCGAGCTGCGCCCGAGCATGTACCGCCTCACGCTGCGCGGCGCGGTGGTGGGCGAAGGCGAGGCCTTCCCCGGCATGCTGCTGGCCATTAACGGCGGCAACGTGAGCACGCCGCTGATCGGCACCAGCACCACCGACCCGGCCTTCGGCCTGCCCGCCACCTGGGTCGAGGAACGCCAGCGCGAAGCGGCGCAAATGGCCGGCTATACGGTGGTTGATTGCGCGACCGTCGTCGCGACCCACCTTTCACACTTGATGCAAGTGAATGCAGCCCGACTGCTGGGCCGCGTGGAAACGCAGCAACTGGTCGAGCACGTGACGAAGCTGGCACCCAAACTCATCGAAGACGTGGTTCCCAAGATGGTTCCCATCGCCGCCCTCCAGAAACTGCTGCAGTTGCTGCTCGAAGAAGGCGTGCACATCCGCGACATGCGCTCGGTCATCGAGGCGCTGGCCGAGCACGTGGGCGGCAACGCCAACCTCGCCAACGACCCCACCGAACTCGCCCGCCGCATCCGCGTGGCACTGGCCCCGGCGATCGTGCAGCAGATCTACGGCCCGGCGAAGGAGCTCGAAGTCATCGCCATCGAACCCGAACTCGAGCGCCTGCTCGCGCAGGCATTGACCTCGGCGCACGGCCCGGTGCTCGACCCCGGCGTGGCCGACACGCTCACCCGCTCCGCCGCCGACGCCTCCAAGCGCCAGGAAGACCTCGGCCTGCCGGCCTGCCTGCTGGTGCCCGACGCCATCCGTTCGCAGATCGCGCGCCTGCTCAAGCGCAGCGCGCCGCGCCTGAAGGTGCTCTCGCACAGCGAGATTCCCGACACGCATTCGATCCGCATCGCTTCGGTCATCGGCGCCGCCGCCTGATCCTTGAATCCGTCAGCCCAGCACAGAAAGCAGCGCATGAACGTCCAACGCTTCACCGGCCGCACCTCGCGAGACGCGATGCACAAGATGCGCCAGACGCTCGGCGACGACGCCGTGGTGCTGTCCACCAAACCCTGCGCCGAAGGCGTGGAGATGCTCGCGATGGCGCCGCAGGCCCTGGCCGCCGTGCAGCAGATGGCCGCTGCGCAGCACGCACCCGCCCCACTGCCCGCAGCCGCCAGGAACGACGCCCGCGCCAAGCCGACCGCCCCGCAGGCACCCGCGCGCGCCGCGAGCGCCCCTGAAGTGGAGAACGACGCCGAGCAGCTCGCCATGAGCACGCTGTCTTTCCAGGACTACGTGCGCGAGCGCATGCTCAGGAAGCGCGAGGCGGCCTTGCGTGCCGAGGCCGAAGCCCGCGCCGATGCGCAAGGCGCCGCACGCGCCGCAGCGGCCGTGGCCGCAGCCGCCGAGCCGGTTGAGCAGCGCCTCGCGCGCAGCGTCGCACCCGTGCGCCGCGACCCGGCGGCCGCCGACGAAGCCCTGCACCGCGCCGCCCCTGGCGCCGCCGAGCACGCCCAGCGCGAGCCCCAGCACGACGCCGCGATGATGAGCGAGCTTCGCTCGATGAAGGGCCTGATCGAGGAGCGCTTCGGCGCCCTGGCCTTCATGGAGAAGCTCCAGAAACAGCCCGCGCAGGCCCGCCTGACGCAAAAGCTGCTCGACTGCGGCTTCTCGCCCATGCTCATCAGGAAGCTCGTGGTCGGCATGAAGGCCGACGTCGCCGACGAGCACGCCTGGGCCGCCGGGGTGCTGGAGCGCAATCTGCACACCGGCGAGGAAGACGCCGCGCTCGAGGACCAGGGCGGCGTGTACGCGCTCATCGGCTCCACGGGCGTGGGCAAGACCACCTCGACCGCCAAGCTCGCCGCCGCCTTCGCCACCAAGCACGGTGCCTCGAACCTCGGCCTCATCACGCTCGACGCCTACCGGCTCGGCGCGCACGAACAACTGCGCGCCTACGGCCGCATCCTCGGCGTGCCGGTGCACACCGCGCACGACCGCACGGCGCTCGAAGACCTGCTGGAGCTCCTGAGCGCCAAGAAGATGGTGCTCATCGACACCGCCGGCGTCGCCCAGCGCGACACGCGCACCCGCGAACTGCTGGAGATGCTGGGCCACCGCTCCATCCGCAAGCTGCTCGTCGTGAACGCCGCGGTGCAGGGCGAAACCATCGACGACGTGATGATTTCCTACCACGCCGCCGCCTGCAAGGGCATCGTGCTGTCCAAGCTGGACGAGGCCGTCAAGCTCGGCCCGGCACTCGATGCGCTGATCCGCCACAAGCTCAAGGTGGTGGCCGTCGCCAACGGCCAGCGCGTGCCGGAAGACTGGCACCGCCTGTCGTCGCAGGCGCTGGTGCACCGCGCGCTGCGCGCCGGCGGCAGCCCGGCCTACCGCTTCGATGCCAACGACATGAACCTCGTGTTCGCGGCGCCTCAGCCCGCTGCACGAACCCAGCGCCCGGCTGCGCCCGCTTTCTGAAAGCCGCAGGAATCCGCATGAGCAGCCGCACCGCCCGCGCCGCCCTGCCCGCCACGGACAGCTGGTTCAACCAGCTCGACGAACTCCCTTCTCGCCCGCGCATGCCGCTCGCCGACTACCTGCGCGCGGCCGATGCGGCGTTCGATACGCAGGCCACGGCCGCCGAGGCGGCGCTCGACCCGTCGGCCGCCCGGCCCATCGATCAGGCCCATGGGCTGAGGCGCCTGTTCACCGGCCACACGCTGCGCTTCGTGGCGGTGGTCTCCAACCCGAAGCTCGCCTTCGGCGGCGCGTTGCTCGAACGGCTGTGCACCGCCTATGCCGAGCTGGGCCTGTCCACCCTGGTCGTCGATGCCGCCGAGCGCGCCCGCGCCCCGAGCGAACTGGCCAGCTTCGACCTCGCCGAAGGCGTGGACGTGCTCAGCCCGCAGGTGCGCTTTCTCGCCGCGCGCGGCCTGGCGCTGCGCTTCGTGGACGCCCGCGGATCGACCTCGGCCTTCCTCGACGCGGTGGCCGAAGCGGCGCCCGACATTGACGTGGTGCTCCTGCACGCAAGCGCCGCCGACCTCGCGCGCCTGCTCACGCGCCGCGTGCAGGAGATGCAGGCCCACGCCATGCGCCCCATCGTGCTGTGCGACGAACACGCCGACAGCATCACCCACGCCTATGGCGCGATCAAGCTGCTGGCGCTGCGGGCCGGCCTGATGGCACACGACCTTCTCATCAGCGCCGAGCCGGACTCCCGGCGGGCGGCCGCAGTGGCCGAGCGCGTGGCGCGTTGCGCCGATGACTTTCTGGGTGCCGCCTTGCACGACTGGGTGGCGATCGACCCCGCCGAATCGGCGACCGACGCACCGAGCGATGCGCTGCAGCGCCTGGTGCGCGAGCAGCTCGCCTGCGCGCTGCCGCAGCGCACCGGCGACAGCAGCTTCGGCGCCCTGGGCGGCCCGGCCGGCGCAACGCCGCACGGCTGCGCCCTGCCCGCGCTGACCCACCGCCACGGCCCGCGCGCATAGCGTTCGCGCCCGCCCGACCCGAACCCGCTTTCCCGCAAATCACCAGATCCCCGAAGACCGGAGCCCGAGCCATGTACACCGCCACAGGTCGCCTCGAGACCAACGCGATGCTCAAGCAGTACTCCCCGCTGGTGCGGCGGCTCGCGCATCAGATGATCGCCAAGCTGCCCGCCAACGTGGAGATCGACGACCTCATCCAGGTCGGCATGATCGGCCTGGCCGACGCCTCCACCCGCTTCGATGCGGCGCAGGGCGTGCAGTTCGAGACCTTCGCCACCCAGCGCATCCGCGGCGCCATGCTCGACGAGCTGCGCGGCGCCGACTGGATGAGCCGCGGCAGCCGCAAGCAGCAGCGCGAGATCGAGGTCGCCGTGCGCAAGCTCGAGCAGACCCATGGCCGCGCCCCGGCCGAAAGCGAGATCGCCCGCGAGATGGGCATCACGCTGGCCGACTACCAGGAACTGCTCGGCAAGGTGCGCGGCACGCAGCTCGTGTACCTGGAAGACATGTCCGGCGACGACGGCGACCACGACTACCTCGATCGCCACGTCGCCGACGAGAACGAGAACCCGCTCGGCATGCTGCAGGACCGCCGCATGCGCGAGGCGCTGATCGCCGCCATCAAGCTGCTGCCCGAGCGCGAGCAGTTCGTGATGAGCATGTACTACGAGCAGGACATGAATCTCAAGGAAATCGCCGCGGTGATCGGCGTGACCGAATCGCGTGTGTGCCAACTGCACAGTCAGAGCATCGCGCGGCTGCGTGCCCGGCTGCGCGACCACTGACCGAGAACATCATGTTCGCTCTGCTGAAGAACAGAAAGCCGGCCGCCGTCGACGCGCCGGCGCCAAGCGCGCCCGCGCCCGACCTGCACGCCGCCGTGCTCGCGATCGCGCGTCAGGCCTCGCGTCTCGGCCACGACGCCGCCGATGTGCGCGGGCTCATCGAAGACACCGCCCGCATCAGCGAGCAGCAGGCGAGCGCCGTGCAGGCCCTGGCCGGACAGGTCAGCGAAGTGCAGCGCGCCCAGGGCGGCATCGCTGGCACGACGACGGCAAGCCTGGAGGCGGTGGAGCGTGCGCGCGACGCCGTGGCCCTGGTGGGCGACGAAGTCGGCGGCATTGTCGAGACCCTCAAGCAGGTGGCGGCGGCGGCGGGGCAGATCACGCAGATCGCACTGCAGACGCGCTTGGTCGCCTTCAATGCTTCGGTCGAGGCCGGGCGGGCCGGGGAGGCGGGCCGCGGCTTCGGCGTGGTGGCCGGCGCGGTGAAGGACTTGTCGGCGCAGGTCGAAGCCTCGTCGAAGGCGATCATGAGCACCGTGGCCGAGCTCAACAGCCGGGTCGGCGTGCTGGCGCAGGAGATCCAGTTGCGCGAGGGCGAGGCGCCCAAGGGCGGATTTCACCGGGCGCTGGCCGAGGTGCAGGAAGGCGTCGGCCGCATCAGCGTGGCGGCCGATCAGAGCCGCGCCATCTGCGACGGCCTGAGCGGCCAGATGAGCGCCATCGAGCGCGAGATGCAGCGCTCGAGCCAGTCGCTCACGAACGCCAACACGCGCAGCGAAGCCTTTCTGAAAGTGAGCGAATCACTGATCGAAGTGGTGGCCGACTGCGGCATCGACACCGACGACACACCGTACATCCACGGCGCCCAGGAAGCCGCCTCGCAGATCGCCCGGCTGCTCGAAGACGCGCTGCGCACGCAGGCGATCAGCGTGGCGGACCTGTTCGACGAGGCCTACCAGCCGCTGCCCGGCACCAACCCCGCGCAACACACGACCCGCTTCGTCGCCCTGGCCGACCGGCTGTTCCCGCAAGTGCAGGAGCGCCTGCTCGGCCTGAGCGAGAAGGTGGTCTATTGCATCGCCGTCGACCGCAACGGCTATGTCGCCACGCACAACAAGCAGTACTGCCACCCGCAACGGCCGGGCGAGACCACCTGGAACACCGCCAACAGCCGCTACCGGCGCATCTTCAACGACCGCACCGGCCTGGCTTCGGCGCGCAACACACGGCCTTTCCTGCTGCAGACCTACCGGCGCGACATGGGCGGCGGCAACTTCGTGGTGATGAAGGAAGTGGCGGCGCCGGTGGCGGTGAACGGGCGGCATTGGGGCGGGGTGAGGTTGGCGTTCAGGTTCTGAGCGCCGTGACCTCGGCAAAACGGCGCCCTCGAGGCGCCGTTTTCGTTTCATGCGTTTGGACGCTTAAAGACGGCCCATCCAGTAAGCCGGTTCGCGACTTTGATGCGCGACGGCGAAGATCTGCGGTCCCTTGCGCTCGTCTTGCGCGTAGACAACCGTGTATGGAAACCGGTCGAAGCAATAGACGCGCAGGTCACCTTCCAAGTGAGGACCACGCTGCTGATTTTCGACAAGCAGATCGAGGACCCGCTCATACTCGTCCAGGAACGCCTCGGCAATTGCCTTGCTGGCGTGAGTTGCGTAGTAGATGGCGGCGTCGCCCAGTTCGGCTTCGGCGTCCGGGTGAATCCAGTGGCTCACGGCAGCTTGGCACGGATCCGTGCCAGCGCCTCGTGCCCGGGCACCATGGCTACCTTGCCGCTTCTGACGTCCTCCTGCCGGCGAAGAGCGAGGTCCGTCCAAGCCTTCTGCGCCCGTGACCTGGGCTCGAAGCTCGCAATCAGACGCTCGAGCAGGCGAGCCCGATCTTCCGGCGGAAGACCGAGCACTTCGGCTTCAAGCTCATGGACCGGGATAGTCATGGCGCCTCCTGACAGTGAAACCCAGTTCAAGGATGCCACAGGAGAGGCGGCCTGGGTCAGTGCGCACGCTTCGCAACGACGGGTGTGACGGCTCATGCAGGCGGGCTCATCCCGCCCGTCCCACGATGGACGCCGTGGCGATCAGCTCTTCCAGCAGCGCCATCGACACCTTGCCCGACACCGAAAACGGATCGAGCTGCGGCTTCTCGCTGTACTTGAGAACGATCGACGGGTTGACCTTGGCCATGTTGACCTGGCCCATGGTCCAGCCCGCGAAGCGCCGTTCGGCGACTTCCTCGAAATGCAGCACCGCCACGTCGCGGTGGCGCGGGTCGCAGGAGATGCGCGTGTAGAGCACGTTGACCGCGTCTCGCCCGCCCTCCAGCACCTGCAGGAAGGTGTCGCCGCAATGGCACAGGATGCCGGTGACGCCGAGCGCGGGGTTGTGCTGGCGGGCCTGCGCGAGGATGGCGTCGATGACGGCGGGCGTCACCGGCTCGGCGGCGCGGCTGGCGTAGAGCAGACGGACGAGCATGGCTTCAGCCCTTCCTGTTGTTGACCAGCGAGAGGAACTCGCGGCGCAGGCTCGCATCCTTGAGGAAACTGCCGCGCATCACGCTGTTGATCATCTTGGCGTCCATGTCCTTCACGCCGCGCCAGTGCATGCAGAAGTGGTCGGCTTCCATCACGATGGCCAGGCCGTCGGGGCTCACCTTGTCCTGCAGCAGGTCGGCCAGTTGCGTGACGGCTTCCTCCTGGATCTGCGGGCGGCTCATGATCCATTCGGCCAGCCGCGCGTACTTGCTCAGGCCGATGAGGTTGGAGTGCTCGTTGGGCATCACGCCGATCCACACGCGGCCGATGATGGGGCACAGGTGGTGCGAGCAGGCGCTGCGCACGGTGACGGGGCCGATGATCATCAGCTCGTTGAGGCGCTCGATGTTCGGAAACTCGGTCACGGGCGGCTGCGCGACGTAGCGGCCCTTGAAGACCTCGCCCACGTACATCTTGGCGACGCGGCGGGCGGTGTCCTGCGTGTTGTGGTCGCTCTCGGTGTCGATCACCAGGCTGTCGAGCACGGCGTGCATCTTGCCCGCCACCTCGTCGAGCAGGAGTTCCAGTTCGCCGGGCTCGATGCATTCGGCGATGTTGTCGTTGGCGTGAAAGCGCTTGCGCTGCGCCTTGATGCGCTCGCGGATCTTGACGGAGACGGGGGTGCCCGCGTCGTCGGGCGCGGGTTCGGGTTGGACCGCCTGCAAGGGCGAGCCGAAGGTAGGGGGCGCGTTCATCGGAGAGGCGTCTCGCTGGAAGGCGCTGCGTCGGGCGCAGCCACCGACCGATGCTACCGGCTTGCAAGAGCCCTCACCCTGCGCCCTCCCCCGCCTCGGGAAAAGGCGGCGGACGGCACCCTGGGGCAACACCGGCACGAGCGCGCCGTGGTTCGCATTCCGGTTCACGCGCGCAGCAAGGCCTCGAGCGTCTGCAAGGTATCGGCCTCGTGCAGCGGCTTGTCGGGCCGCAGGCGCAGCATCCGGGGGAAGCGCACGGCGATGCCGCTCTTGTGGCGCGGGCTGCGGTTGATGCCCTCGAAGCCCAGCTCGAACACCAGGCTCGGCCGCACGCTGCGCACGGGACCGAACTTCTCCAGCGTGCTGGCCCGGATCACCCGGTCGACCTGCGCGAACTCCGCATCGGTCAGCCCGGAGTACGCCTTGGCGAAGGCCACGAGCTGCAGCTCGCCCGGCTCGGCCGGCTTGCGGGCCACAATCGCCTCGACGACCGCCTGCGCCTCGGCCGCGTCGGCCGGCGTGCGACTCCACACGGCGAAGCTGTAGTCGGTGTAGAGACTCGCCCGCCGTCCGTGGCCGCGCTGCGCATAGACGAGCACGCAATCCACGCTCATGGGGTCGATCTTCCACTTCCACCAGACGCCGCCCTGCTTGCTGCGGCCGCTGCCGTAGGCGGCGTCGCGGTGCTTGAGCATGAAGCCTTCCACGCCGCGTTCGCGGGATGCGGCGCGCAGCACGGCGAGCTCCTGCCAGCTCGGCGCCGCAACAGCCGGCGAAATCTGCAGCGCCGTGCCGTTCAGCGCCGTCTCGAGCGCCGCGCGGCGCGCATGCTGCGGCTCGCCACGCAGGTCGACGCCCTGCCACTCGAGCAGGTCGTAGGCGACGAAACGCACGGGCAGTTCGGCGAGCATCTTCTTGCTGACGGTCTTGCGGCCGATGCGCTGCTGCATCAGCGCGAAGGGCGCCGGGCCGCCCTCGCCTTGCGTTGCGCCTTTGTCAGCGCCACCGCCGCCCGCACTCGTGAGCGCGTCCGCACGCGCCGGCGAGCCCTGGGCGCTTCGCCACACCAGCAGCTCGCCGTCGAGCACCGTGCCGTCCGCCAGGCAAGCGGCCAGCGCAGTCACTTCGGGGTAGCGCTCGGTCACCAGTTCCTCGCCCCGCGACCACAACCACACCTGGCCGGCGCGCTTGACGAGCTGCGCGCGGATGCCGTCGTACTTCCACTCGACCAGCCACTGCGAAGGCGGCCCCAGCCGGGCCTCGAAGTCCTCCGCAGCACCTTCGATCTGATGGGCGAGAAAGAAGGGGTAGGGCTCCCCGGCCGATCGAGCCGCCCCCTGCTCGGCCGGCGCCACGAGTGCCGCAAAACTCGCCGCATCGGGCGCGCGCCTGGCGTCGGTGTAGCCCATCATGCGCTGCGCCACGAGCTTGGCATCGAGCCCGGCCACTTCGGCGAGCGCGCGCTGCACCAGCAACTTGCTCACGCCGACCCGAAAGCCGCCGCCGATGAGCTTGACGAGCAGGAAGCGGCCGGTCGCGTCCAGCGCGTCCCACCAGCCGCGCACGGCGGCGGCCTGCACCTCGGGCGCGGCGCGGCGCAACGCGAGCAACTGCTCGACGCAGGCAGCGAGGCCGAGCGCGCTCTCGCGCATGGGTGGCGGCAGCACCAGCGCGATGGTCTCGGCCAGGTCGCCCACGGCCTGGTAGCACTCCTCGAACAGCCAGTCGGCGATGCCGGCCGCCTCGCAGGCCAGCGTGCGCAGCGCTTTCGTGGGCACCACCTGGCGCGGCCGGCCGCCGGCGAGGAAGTAGGCGGCCCAGGCAGCATCGGCGGGCGCGGCTTCGCTGAAGTAGCGGCGCAACGCGGCCACCTTGTCCAGCGTGGCGGTGCTGGCGTCGAGTTCGGCGTACAGCCGTGCGAAGGCGCGCATGGTGCTCAGGCGGGTGGTTCGTGTTCGGGGCGCTCCAGCGCCTCGTCGCCGTACTCGGTGCGAAACGAATCGGCCTGCAAGCCCTGCTCCCGCAGCCAGCGCACCATCACGGCCTCGTAGCCGTGCGTGACGATCACGCGCTCGCAGCCGGTGGCGGCCACGGCGCGCACGAGCCCCGGCCAATCGGCATGGTCGGAGACCACGAAGCCGCGGTCCACGCCACGGCGCCGGCGCGCGCCGCGCAGTTGCATCCAGCCGCTCGCGAAGGCGTCGCTCGCGCCGACGAAACGGCGCGCCCACACGCTGCCGTGCACGCTGGGCGGGGCGACCACCAGCGCGGTGCGCAGTTCGGCCTTGTCGGTCACCTCGCTCACGAGGCGGGTGTCCGGCAGCCGCACGCCGGCCGCGCGGTAGGCGCGGTTGAGCGTTTCCACGGCGCCATGCACGACGATGCGTCCGATGCCTGCCTCCACGCCGGCCAGCAGCCGCTGCGCCTTGCCGAAGCTGTAGCCCATCAGCAGGCTGGGCCGGCCGGCGGCGGCGTTGCCGCGCCACCAGTCGTTGACTTCGGCGAACAGCTCGCGCTGCGCTCGCCAGCGGTAGATGGGCAGCCCGAAAGTCGATTCGGTGATGAAGCAGTCGCAGGGGACGGGCTCGAACGGCGCGCAGGTGGCGTTGTCTTCGTGCTCGCCGCCACCGCTGCCGGAGACGAAGTAGTCGCCCGAGGCGACCCACACGCGACCGCCGTGCTCCAGCCTCACCTGAGCCGAGCCGAGCACGTGGCCTGCGGGGTGCAGGCTCAGGCGCACGCCGAAGTGGTCGATGCGCTCGCCGTAGTCGAGCGTCTGCAGCGCGATGTCGCCCAGCCGTGCGCGCAGCACGCCGGCCCCGGGAGTTGCCGCCAGATAGTGCCCATGGCCGACCCGCGAATGGTCCGCATGCGCATGCGTGATCACCGCGCGCTCGACCGGCCGCCAGGGGTCGATGTAGAAACCGCCAGGCGGGCAGTACAGGCCCTCGGGGCGCAGGCAGATCAGGTCTTGCAATCGACTTCCCCCGAACGCCCGGTTCAGCCAAACGCCCGGATCGCGCTCGCGCCATCAAGCAGGCACCGCGGATGCGACCCCGCCGGGCCGCTGGCGGCGCCCCCGGGGGGAAAGCGCCGAAGGCGCCTCGGGGGCGTCGTACTCAATACCGCCCCGCCGCGCCCGCCAGCCGCAGGTACACCGCCGCCGCCCAGGCCACGACGCCGCGCCGCATCCAGCGGCGCCAGCCGGGCAAGGCCGCCGGCGTGGTGATCTCGCGCGACTCGGCGAAGTCGCGCTCCAGCTCTCTGGCCAGCCGGGCGACGAAATCGCCGTCGTTCACCAGCACGTTCGCTTCCAGGTTGACCAGCAGCGACAGCGGATCGATGTTGGAGCTGCCGACCGTGGCCCAGTGGTCGTCCACCAGCGCCACCTTGGCGTGCAGGAAAGCCGGCAGGTACTCGTAGATGCGCACGCCGTGCGCGAGCATCTCGTCGTACAGCGCCTGCGCCGCCAGCGCGGCGAAACGGTAGTCGGCCTTGCCCTGCAGCAGCAGGCGCACGCGCACGCCGCGCCGCGCGGCCGCGGTGAGCGCACGGCGGAAATCGCGCCCGGGGTAGAAGTACGGCGACACCAGATCGATGCGCTCTCGCGCGCCGCGCAGCGCCTCGATGTAGCTGCGCTCGATGCTGCGGCGCTGGCGGACGTTGTCGCGCACGACGAAGGCGGCCCGCACGGGCGCCAGTTGCCGCGGCCGATTCGGCAGCGGTGCGCGCCGGCGCAGCGCGAGGCGCATGCGGCGCAGCAGCCGCCGCGCACGCAGCACCGGCTGGCCGCTGCGGGCGATCTGCCGCATCTCGTCGCGCCAGTCGCGCCCGAAGGCGATGCGCGTCCACACGGCGCGCACCGTGTGCTCGATCGGCACGACCACCGGGCCGGTGAGCCGCACCGCGTAGTCGAGCCGGGCGCGCTCGGTTTCGCCGTGGCGCAGGTCGCGGCGATCGTCGATCAGGTTGATGCCGCCGACGAAACCGATCTGTCCGTCCACCACGCACAGCTTCTGGTGGAGCCGGCGAAACTGCCCCGGCTGCAACCAGCTCCACCAGCCGTGCAGCGGACGAAACACCGCCAGCGCCACGCCGTGCGGCTCGAGCAGCTCGCGCAGGGCGGGCAGCGCCTGCTTCGAGCCGAACCCGTCCACCACCACCCGCACGCGAACGCCGCGCGCGGCGGCGGCCACGAGTTCGGCGATCACGCAACGCGCGGCGGGGTCGTCGTCGAAGATGTAGGTGGCGAGCCAGACCTCGTGCATCGCGGCGGCGATGGCCTCGCACATGGCCGGGAAGAGCGTGTCGCCGCCGCGAAGCAGCAGCACCTCGTTGCCGCCGCTGTAGACCGCGCGTGGCTGGGCATACCAGACGAACACGGGCGCCAGCTCGCCGGCCCGTCCCGGCGCCGCGCCGGTGGACGGGCCGGCGGCCGGCGCGTTCATGCGGCGCGCTCGAACTCGGCGACCAGCGGGAGGTGGTCCGACATGCGAGCCCAGGTGCCGCCGCGTGGCACGAAGGTGCTGCAGCAGCGAAGGCCGCGCGTGTACACCCGGTCGAGCGCGAACATCGGAGCGAGCGACGGGAAGGTGAGTCCGCGCCGGGACAGCGCGCCGGCGCGGGCCGGTGCCAGTGCACGGGTCAGGCCCGCACTCGCCATCTGTGCATCGAGCCGCTCGCCCCAGTCGTTGAAATCCCCCGCCACGACCAGCGGGCAGCCATCGTCGAAATCGACCTTGATGAAATCGACCAGCCGCTGCACCTGCCGCACCCGGCTCGCGTGGCTCAGGCCGAAGTGCACCACCACGGCGTGCAGCAGGCCGCCTTGCCACTGCACCGGCACGTGCAGCAGGCCGCGCTGCTCGAAACGGTGGTCGGACACGTCGTGCTGGCGCGGGTCGCCGATGGGCCAGCGCGACAGCAGCGCGTTGCCGTGCTCGCCGTCGCGGGTGATGCAGTTGGTGCGGTAGGCCACGTCGTAGCCTTCGGGTGCGAGGAACTCGGCCTGGCCCTGAGCCGGCCAGCCGAAGGAGCTTCGATCGAAGCGTCGCGCGTTGCGCCGATCGACGTGGCGCACCTCCTGCAGACACACCAGGTCGGCATCGAGCGCTTCGACGGCCAGGCCCAGGTTGTGGATCTCCAGGCGCTTGCCCGGGCCGACGCCGCGCACGCCCTTGTGAATGTTGTAGGTGGCCACGCGCAGGCGGTCGTCGCCGCCGGTGGCGGGTGGCAGGTTGGAAGATTGCAGCGGGTTCAAACTGAATCCTGCGAAGACACGGCGAAGCGCGGCAGCATCAGCACGGCTTCGGCGTTGGAGGGAGAAAAGCAGCGCTCGGCCGCCTCTTGCCAGGGCAGCCACTCGCAGCGCAGATGCTCGCGCGGCGCGAGCCGAACCGCTGTGCCGCGCCGCACCGTGAGGCCGAAGACGTGCTCGGTGTTGTGCGTCACGCCGCGCGCATAGCGGTGGCGCCAGACGGGGTAGATCTCGTAGACGTTGGCGAGGCCCCAGTCGCGCAGGAACCTGACCGGCAAGTCGGCGCTGCCGATGACGATGCCCGTTTCTTCTGCGACCTCCCGGATGCACGTTTCGAGCAAGGGCTCGTCGGCCGTGTCCTTGGAGCCCGTGACGCTTTGCCAGAAACCCGGCCGGTCGGCGCGCTCGAGCAGCAGCACGTCGAGCTCCGGCGTGTGGATCACGACCAGAACGGATTCAGGGATCTTGTGGACCGGCGAGGGCTGCATCGCTCACACGCCGCTGACGATGGCATCGAGCGCGTCGCGCAGCACCAACGCATCGTGCAGAAACGTCGCCATGGGTTTGCGCCGCCTCACCGATAGTGCACGCCCACTTGCACGCTTGCTTGACCAATCTTCCCCACGACGAAACAAGCAATCTCCCCAGTCAACGGCCCGAGTGGTATGGCGTCCTTCAGCCGGCGCCTCAAGCCGCCGGCGTAGTGCCGCGGGATGTCCTTGGCGGTCGGCCAATCGACGCGCGAGTACGACACCGCCTTGAGTGCGGCCGAACTCGTGCGGCACCAACGCGCCACCGCCCAGGGAAAGATCGGCGTCACGTGGTAGCAGCCGACGAAGGATTCCTCGCGAAAGTAGGGGAGCACGCCGGACCTGAGGAACTCCAGTCGACTCATAAGGCTGGCCACGTTGGGAGAAGTGAAGACCAGCGTTCCGCCCGGTCGCAGCACGCGGATCGCTTCTCGAAAGAAGAACCAGGGGTTCTCCAGATGCTCGGCGACCTCGATCGCGAGCACGGCATCAAAGCTCTCGGTCGGCATCGGCAGCGGCTGCGTCACATCCGCGCCTTCGCAGGCAAGCCCTTGCGCAACGAAGTGCTCAGGATGCAAGTCGATGCTCACCACATCGAAACCGGCACGGTCGAGCAACCAAGACAAGCCGCCGCGACCGGCCCCTACGACCAGCACTTGGCCGGCCGGCGGTAACTGCGCCAGCGCGCATTCCCAAGTACCGGGCGCCGCCTGCGGCCTCAGATCCTTCGGCAGCTCGGCTATGAGAGGAACGAAGTCGGGGAGGGTGGTCATCCGGTCCATCGTGGTCGCCTTCTTCTCGTGGCAACTGACTCAACCCTGCGCAGGCTGCGGGTTGCGCAGCCGGATATGCAGCTCTTTCAACTGCTTCTCGTCCACCGCACTCGGCGCATGCGTCAGCAGATCCTGCGCCCGCTGCGTCTTCGGGAAGGCGATCACGTCGCGAATGCTCTCGGCGCCGGCCATCATGGTGACGATGCGGTCCAGGCCGAAAGCCAGACCGCCGTGCGGCGGGGCGCCGTATTGCAGCGCGTCGAGCAGAAAGCCGAACTTCTCCTTCGCCTCCTCGGGGCCGATCCTGAGGGCCGAGAAGACCTTGCTCTGGACCTCGGCACGATGAATGCGCACCGAGCCGCCGCCGAGCTCCCAGCCATTGAGCACCATGTCGTAGGCCTTGGCCAGGCAGGCGGCGGGGTCGGTGTCCATCAAGTCCTCGTGGCCGTCCTTGGGCGCCGTGAAGGGATGGTGCACGGCGGCCCAGCGGCCGTTTTCCTCGTCGTGCTCGAACATGGGGAAGTCGACCACCCACAGCGGCGCCCACTTGTCCTCGAACAGGCCGTGCGATCTGCCGAAATCGCTGTGGCCGATCTTCACGCGCAAGGCGCCGAGCGCGTCGTTGACGATCCTGGCCTTGTCGGCGCCGAAGAGGATCAGGTCGCCGCTCGCCGCGCCCGTGCGCGAAAGGATCTGGATGACGGCCTCGTCGTGCAGGTTCTTGACGATGGGGCTTTGCAGCCCTTCGCGGCCCTTGACGGCATCGGTGACCTTGATCCAGGCCAGGCCCTTGGCGCCGTAGATCTTGGCGAACTCGGTGTAGCCGTCGATCTCGCCGCGGCTCATCTCCGCGCCGCCCGGCACGCGCAGCGCGGCGACGCGGCCGCCCTTGGCCTGGGCCGGTGCGCTGAACACCTTGAAATCGACGTCGCGCATCACGTCGGTGAGTTCGGTGAACTCCAGCGCGACGCGCAGGTCCGGCTTGTCGGAGCCGTAGCGGTGCATCGCCTCGGCGTACTTCATGACCGGGTACTCGGGCAGCGCCACGCCGATGGTGTTCTGAAACACCGTGCGGATCATGCCCTCGAACATCGTGCGGATCTCTTCCTCGGTGAGAAAGGAGGTTTCGATGTCGATCTGCGTGAACTCGGGTTGACGATCGGCGCGAAGGTCTTCGTCGCGGAAGCACTTGGTGATCTGGTAGTAGCGGTCGAAACCGGCCACCATGAGCAACTGCTTGAAGAGCTGCGGCGACTGCGGCAGCGCGAAGAACATGCCTTCGTTCACGCGGCTGGGCACGAGGTAGTCGCGCGCACCCTCGGGCGTGCTCTTGGTGAGCATGGGCGTTTCGATGTCGATGAAGCCGTTCGCGTCGAGGAACTTGCGCGTTTCCATGGCCACGCGGTAGCGCAGCATGAGGTTCTTCTGCATCGCCGGGCGGCGCAGGTCGAGCACGCGGTGGGTGAGGCGCGTCGTTTCCGAGAGGTTGTCGTCGTCGAGCTGGAAGGGCGGCGTCACGCTGGGGTTGAGCACCTCGAGCGCGTGGCACAGCACCTCGATCCTGCCGCTGGTGAGATTGGCGTTCTCGGTGCCGGCGGGGCGGGCGCGCACCAGACCGGTGATCTTCAGGCAGAACTCGTTGCGCACGTCCTCGGCGGCGGAGAACATGTCGGCACGGTCGGGATCGCAGACGATCTGCACCAAGCCTTCACGATCGCGCAGATCGATGAAGATGACGCCGCCATGGTCACGCCTGCGGTGAGCCCAGCCCATCAGCGTGACGGTCCGGCCCAGAAGCGCTTCGCTGACGAGGCCGCAGTAAATGGTTCTCATGAGGCTTGCTTTCGGAAGAGTCGTTTCGGTACTGCGGTCGCGCAGGAGGATGGCGCCATGCCGGCGGACGGGCCTTTGCGCGTGCAGGCGCCGAGGGGTATGACAAACCCGTCGCCCGCAGGGACGACCGGCCCGTCCAGCCCTCAGCCCGTCTGGTTGCGTGGCATGGCCGCGGTGGTGGCAAGCGTGGGCGGCGGCGCCACCACGCCCATCGAGATGATGTACTTGAGCGCCTCGTCGACGCTCATGGCGAGCTCGATCACATCGGAGCGTGGCACCATCAGGAAAAAGCCCGAGGTCGGGTTCGGCGTGGTGGGCACGTACAGGCTGAGGTAGTCGCCCCGCAGGTGCTCGCCGGCCTCGCCGCCGGGGCGGCCGGTGACGAAGGCAATGGTCCACGAGCCTTGCCGCGGGTACTGCACCAGCACCGCTTCCCGGAACGCGTTGCCGCTGCTGGAGAACAGCGTGTCCGACACCTGCTTGACCGAGCTGTAGATCGACTTGACGATCGGAATCCGGTTGAGCAGCCTGCTGCCGCGCGTGAGCCACCATTGGCCGACGATGTTGGTGGCGAAGATGCCGGTCGCGATCAGCCCCACCACCATCACGATCACGCCGAGGCCGGGCACCTGCTTGAGCATCTCGATCGGCGAATGCGCCGCCTCGGGCAGCAGGGCCTGCGAGCCGCTGAGCAGCCAGGCGAACAGGCCGTCGAGCAGGCCCAGCACCGAATGCAGCACCCACAAGGTAACGGCCAGCGGCAGCCAGACGAGCAGGCCGGCGATCAGGTACTTCTTCACTCGGATCCTTCAGATTCGCCGCGCCCGCGCGGGCGCGAGCGTCCTAGTGGCACGCGCATGAAGCTGCGCATCCACCCGCCGCCGCAGGAGGGGGCGACGCGACGGCGCCGCCCTCGGGCGCGGGCGCCTTGGCCGGTGTGGCGTCGGGTGCAGCCGCGCCGTCGGGCTTCGCCGCCTCGCCGCCCGCTGCCGGCTTGACGTTGCCGCCGTTCTTGAAGTCGGTGGCGTACCAGCCCGAGCCCTTGAGCTGGAAGCCCGCAGCGGTGAGCTGCTTCTTGAAGGCGTCGGCGCCGCAGGCCGGGCACGTCGCCAGCAGGGGATCGGAGACCTTGCGCAACACGTCCCTCGCATGGCCGCAGGCGTCGCACCGGTAAGCGTAGATCGGCATGGCCAAGCCCTTGAAAATAAACGCGAAATTATATGGGCCGGCGCCCTTGGCACGCTGCGCCCGGGGCCGGATCGCCGGCCTCGCACGGCCCTCAGTGCGGCAGCGGATCGTGCTCGTGATCGGCGATGACTTGCGGCGCCAGCGAGCCGATCAGCATGAACAATGCCGAGAAAGCCAGGCCGATGAGGTTGGGCGGCACCAGCGCTTCGGCGAAGAAGTGGTCACAGACCATCCAGCTCCCGATGCCGAACACGATGGACAGCAAGGCGCCCTGCGTGGTGGCGCGCTTCCAGTAGGCCCCTGCAAGCAAGGGTATGAAGGCGCCGGCCAGAGTGACGTTGTAGGCGTTCTGGACCATCTCGTACATGGTGCTCTCGCTGTTGACCGCGAACACCAGCGCTCCGGCCGTGAAGCTCACCAGCACGATCCGCAGCACGACGAGGAACTGCCGGTCGGTCAGCTTGGGCATGAAGGGCCGCAGCACGTTGCCGGTGAAGGTGGCGGTCGGCGCCAGCAGCGCTCCGCTGGCGGTCGAGAGGATGGCCGACAGCAGCGCGCCGAAGAACATGACCTGCGCCCAAAGCGGCATGCTGCCGAGCACCAGGTCGGGCAGGATGCGCTGGATCGCGCGGGCGTCCTCCTCGGCGAACAAGCCGCCGAGCGACGGATCGGCCACCAGGGCCGCATAGGCGATGAACATCGGCACGAAGGCGAAGCAGAAGTAGATGCCCGCCCCGATCACCGTGCCGCGCACGGCGGTCTTCTCGTCCTTGGCGCTGGTCATGCGCTGGAAGACATCCTGCTGCGGGATGGAGCCGAACGCAAAAGCGAAGAAGGCGCCCGCCATGGCCCACCAGCCGGCCGCGTCGCCGGCCGCGGGAAAGAACTCGAACTTGCCGTCGGCCGCGGCCCGTGCGATCACCTCGCCCGCCCCGCCCGACAGATCGCCGACCAGCACGGCGACCAGGCTCAGGCCGAGGAGGATGACCACCGTCTGGAACAGGTCGGTCCACGCCACCGACCACATGCCGCCGAACACCGTGTAGAACAGCACGACGCCCGCGCCGCAGACGATGGCGGTGTTCAGGTCGAGCGCACCGCCCGACAACACATGGATCACGAGACCGAGCGCGGTCATCTGCGCGGAGGTCCAGCCCAGGTACGACAAGGTGATCGCCACGCTGGTCAGCACCTCGACCGACTTGCCGTAGCGCTGTCTGTAGAAGTCGCCGATCGTCAGCAGGTTCATGCGATAGAACAGCCGTGCGAACAGCAGAGCGGCGAGCACCAGGCACAGCGACGCCCCGAAAGGGTCACCGGGAATGCCGGCAAGGCCGTCCTTGGCGAAGGTGGCCGAGACCGACAGCACCGTCTCCGCGCCGAACCAGGTCGCGAACACGGTCGCCACGTTCATGTACAGGGGCAGGCTGCGCCCGTCGACGAGATAGTCCTTCGCGCTGTGCACCTTGCGCGCCGCGATGAGGCCGATGCCGATCGTGACCAGCACGTAGAGGAGGACGAAGGCAATCAGCACGGCGGTTCTCCGAAAGGCCGACACCCACGGTCGGCCGTTTTATTGGGGCGCGAGTGTAAAGGCCGAGCCCGGCCGTGTCAGCGCAGGAAAGGCACGCGCGGGAGGTATTCCACGAGCAGCACGCCGATCAGCAAGCCGACGCTGCCGTAGATCACGGCGCGCAGCAGGCGATGCGTCCGGCGCTGCTCCTTCAGCAGGTTCTTGAGCAGCGTGATCAACTCGCGGTCCGTGCCGAGCCCGGCTTGCGCGGCGAGCGCATCGTGCATCAGCCGCGGCAACTCGGGCACGAGCTTGGCGTAGCGCGGCGCTTCGTACTTGAAGCGCTCCAGCAGGCCGCGCCAGCCGATCTGCTCGGCCATCCAGCGCTCGAGAAAAGGCTTGGCGGTGCTCCACAGATCGAGCTCGGGGTCGAGCTGGCGGCCCAGGCCCTCGATGTTGAGCAGCGTCTTTTGCAGCAGCACCAGTTGCGGCTGGATCTCGACGTTGAAACGGCGCGAGGTCTGGAACAGCCGCAGCAGCACCTGCCCGAGAGAAATCTCGCTGAGCGGCCGGTCGAAGTAGGGCTCGCAGCATGCGCGCACGGCGCCCTCGAGCTCGCCGATCCTCGTGCCGGGCGGCACCCAGCCGGACTCGAGATGCAGTTCGGCCACGCGCTTGTAGTCGCGCCGGAAGAAGGCGATGAAGTTCTGCGCGAGGTAGTCCTTGTCGCGCTCGGTGAGCGTGCCGATGATGCCGAAGTCGAGTGCGATGTAGCGCCCGAACGTCTGCGGCGCGAGGCTCACCTGGATGTTGCCCGGGTGCATGTCCGCATGAAAGAAGCCGTCGCGAAACACCTGCGTGAAGAAGATCGTCACGCCGTCGCGCGCGAGCTTCTTGAAGTCGACGCCGGCCGCGCGCAGCCGCGCCGTCTGGCCGATCGGCACGCCGGTCATGCGCTCCATCACGATGACGGTGGGCGTGCACAGGTCCCAGACCATCTCGGGGATCATCAGCAGCCCGAGCGCTTCCATGTTGCGGCGCAGTTGCGCGCCGTTGGCGGCTTCGCGCACCAGATCGAGCTCGTCGTGCAGGTAGTTGCTGAACTCGGCCACCACCTCGCGAGGCTTGAGCCGCTTGCCGTCGGGCGAGCTGCGCTCGACCCATCCGGCCAGCGTGCGCAACAGGGAAAGGTCGTCGTCGATCACCGACAACATGCCGGGGCGCAGCACCTTGACGGCCACCTCGCGCCCGTCGCGCAGCACCGCGAAATGCACCTGAGCGATCGAGGCACTGGCCACCGGCTCCCGGTCGAAGCTGGAAAAAATGTCCGCGATCGGCCGGCGAAACGCCGCCTCGACCAGCGCCGCCGCCCGCTCGGCCGGGAAAGGCGGCACGGCATCCTGCAGCTTGGCCAGCTCGTCGGCGATGTCTTCCGGCAGAAGGTCGCGCCGCGTCGACAGCACCTGCCCGAACTTGACGAAGATCGGCCCCAGTCGCTCCAGCGCGTGCCGCAATCGCTGGCCGCGCGGCGCGTCCAGCCGCCGTCCGGTGGCGACGATGCGCGCCAGTGCGCGCAACCAGCGGTGCCTGAAGCTCGACAGCGCAAGCTCGTCGAGCCCGAAACGCAGAACCGTGAGCGTGATAAAGCTCAGCCGCAGCAGGTGCCTCATCGCGAGGCCGCTGGGCGCGCCCCCGCTTGGCGGCTCCAGGCGCCGGCCATGCCGCGCAGGCCCTCCCGAAGACCCGCCCCGTAGCGCACCAGCTCGTGCGCCGGTGCGTCGCCCACGAACCGGGCAAGGTCGTGCTCGACGTCCCAGCGCAGGTTCTCGGCGAGCCAGGCGACGTCGGCGGCGAACTGCGCGTCGCCTTCAACCTTGACCTCCGGGCGCTTGTCGGAAAGCCACAAGCCCGGCAACTGATGGGGCGCCGGCAGGACGACCGTGACGCGCAGACCGCCACGCTCGCCGGATCGAGGAGGCATCTCGGCCCGGGGCTCGATCCGTTCGCACAAGCCGGCAGGGGTAATGGCAAGCACCACCTCGGGCGGCAGCGGCCAGGGACCCGGCGGAGCCTGCCACTGCACGGTCACCTCACGGCCACTGTGCGCCATCAAACGCTGAGTCGCGAGGGGCTCCCCCGCAAGCACGTGGTTGAGCCAAAGCAACGCGCGATCCAGCACGGCCGGCATAAGCGAGGACAGCAGTGGTATCGGCACGAAAAGATTGTAGGGGCCGGGTTCGTGCACCAACACACCGTAACTGTCGCGCGCAGCCTGCACCCCGGGCGAGGGGACGAAAGCCCCTTGTTTTTGGCGACAATCCCTCTCGGTCCGGGCCGGCCCGCGTGAGCCAGCGGCCGTGCCGCCCGTGACCCTCCGACACCCGACCGCCCCGCATGTTCGAAGACCGCAACAAGAGGACGTTCTACAGCGCGCCCCAGTCCGTCACGTCCTTCGTGGCGGCGCTGCTCGAGCCCTCGATCACCGTGGCGTGTTTCCTCGCGGTGACGCTCTTGTACGACGAGCCGGTGCTGCGCTCGACCCTCACCGTGTGCCTGCTGGTCTTCGCGCTCACGTTTCCCGGACGCAACCGCTTTCGCGACAGCGGCCTGGCCGCCGCGGTGGACATCCTGCAGTCGTGGATCAGTCTGCTGCTCGTGCTCGCCCTGTGCGGCTACGCGACACGCAGCCTGGGCTACTTCGAAGAAGAGGTGCTCATCGTCTGGGCGCTGACGACGCCGGTGCTGCTCTGGGTGGCCGTGACGATCGGGCGACTCGCGATCCGCCACAGCGCCAGGTTGCCCCACAACCGCCGCGCCGCAATCATCGTGGGCGCCGGGCCGCTGGGTGTGAAGGTGGCGCGCGCCCTGGTCAGCCGCGACGACGCGCTGATCGACGTCATCGGCTACTTCGACGACCGCACCGACGAACGCGTCGATGCAGAGACGTCGAGCCGGCGCCTGGGCACCCTGGCCGACGTGGCGCCCTACGTCATGGCGCACGGCATCCGCGAGGTCTACATCACCTTGCCGCTCGGATCGCAGCCGCGCATCGTGCGCCTGCTCGAGTCGGTGCAGGGCACGACGGCCTCGCTGTTCTTCGTGCCCGACGTGTTCGGCATCAGCATCATTCAGGGCCGCCTGCAGGACATGAACGGCGTGCCGGTGGTGGGCATTTGCGAGACGCCCTTCACCGGGACCAACGACATGGTCAAGCGCCTGTCCGACGTCGTGCTGTCCATCGTGATCCTTCTGTTGATCTCTCCGTTGCTGGTGCTCATCGCCATCGGGGTGAAGCTCAGCTCGCCCGGCCCGGTGATCTTCAAGCAGCGCCGCAACGGCCTCGACGGCGAGGAGATCACCGTCTACAAGTTCCGGTCGATGACCACGCAGGACGACGGCGACAACGTGCCGCAGGCCACGCGCGACGATCCGCGCATCACGCGCTTCGGCGCCTTCCTGCGCCGCACCTCGCTCGACGAGCTGCCGCAATTCTTCAACGTGCTTCAGGGCCACATGAGCATCGTCGGGCCGCGGCCGCACGCAGTCGCCCACAACGAGCTGTACCGAGAGCTCATCAAGGCCTACATGGTCCGCCACAAGGTCAAGCCGGGCATCACCGGCTGGGCGCAGGTCAACGGCCTGCGCGGCGAAACCGATACGATCGAGAAGATGCGCGCGCGCGTGGAGTTCGACCTCGAGTACCTGCGCAACTGGTCGCTCGGGCTCGATCTGCAGATCATCGCGCGCACCGTGCGGCTGCTGCTGTTCGACCGCCACGCCTACTGATCCACGCACGACCGACGCCGAACCACAACGAGGAGAACCGATGAACCGCACGCTCAGCCGCACGAGATTCGCCCGACTGCCCGCCGTCTGCCTGACCGGCGTCACGGCCTCGTTGCTGTTCATGGGCGACGCGCACGCACAGCTTCTGCTCGATTCACTGGACCGGCCGCTCAGGCCCTATTACCTGCAGCTATCGCAGACACTGAGCTACGACTCCAACCTGTTCCGGGAAGAGCGCGACGAGGACAGCGATGTCATTTCGAGCACGGCGCTCACCGGCGGCTTCGAGCAGCAGATCGGACGACAACGCGTTTTCGGCAATGCCGGCATCAGCGGCAACTTCTACCAGGACAACGACCAGCTCAACGGACTGGGCTACAACCTGCTGCTGGGCGCAGCCTGGGAGGTGGGTTCGCGGCTGACCGGAACCGCCCGTGTCCGTGCCGCCCAGAACCAGGCCAGCTTTGCCGACTACGGCAGCTTCTCCGCCAACCGCACCGGCAAGAACCGCGAGCGCTCGACCGTGTTCGACGTGAGCGCGCAGTACGGCCGCGGCGTCGTGGCTCTGGAAGCGCTCGCAAACCACACCGACGTGCGCTACTCGGACAGCGGATTCTCCAGCCGGGACCGCAAGAGCGACATGGTCGGAGCGGGCCTGCGCTTTCGCCCGGGCGGGCCGTGGTCGTTCGGCCTGACCGCCCGCTTCACGGAAGGCGAGTACCCCGACACGGTCGACCTCACCACCGGGGAGACGGTTTCGGACGACTACGAGCGCCGCGACATCGATCTGACGGCGCAGTACCGGGCCACGGGACGCAGCAGGCTCAGTGCGCGGATCAGCCACACCGACGAGGAACACGACGTTGTGACGGCCCGCGACTTCGACGGAATCACCGGTTCGCTCAACTGGTACTACGAGGCGACAGGCAAGACGAGCCTGAACGTGGGCCTGTCGCGCAACACCGGCACCGGCGAGGGCAGCCGGCTGATCTACGACGGAATCCCGGACGGGCCCAGCGATCCGCTCGCGCCCACCCCTGTCGATCTGGGCACCGTCTCGTTCCTGACCGACAGCCGGCGCAGCGACAGCATTGACATCAGCGTCGATTGGCAGGCCACGGCGAAGATCGGTGTGAACGTCGGCGCCAGCTATTCACGGGACCGCTACGACACGCGCTTCGTCGAGGGGGCAGATGAAGACAGCGACAGTACCGGCAACACCAGGGCGCTGCGCCTGTCGGCCAGTTATGCCATCACCCGTGCATGGAGCCTGGGCTGCGGCCTCGGGTACTACAGCAGGGACACCGAGATAAGCACGAGCGCCGGCTCGTTCGGCTACGACGCCACCACCGCGTACTGCTCGGCGGCGCTTCGCCTGCAATAACCGTTCGCGACCGCGCCCGCAGGGCGGCGCTCGCGCGCCCTCGAATCAGGCGACGGACAGGCCGGCGAGCCGTGCCCGGTCCTTGGCCTGTACGGCCCCGAGCAGTGCATTGACGAACTGCTCCTGCACCTGCCAGGCACGCTTGGGGTCCGGGTCGATCGACGAGACCCTGAACAGCAAGCCATCGGGAATCTGTCCGGTGAGCGTCAACCGGATCTCGACGAGCCGCTTCTCCCAGCGGCTTTGCACGGTGCTTTCGCCGACGGTGAACCAGTAGGTCAGGGGCTCGACACGGCGTCCCAGGCTCGTGTTGAGCCGGCGCACCGGGATGTTGCCGTACGCGGTGTCGATGGTGCCGTCGGACTGCGCGAGCAATTGAAACCCCTGAGCGGGATAACAGACCTCGGGTTTGTGCGCCTCGAGTGAGCCGCGTTGATCGCCGCCGTAAGCGAGCGACAACATGATCCGCTCGCCGCTCGCGCTGACGTACGTGCGCGTCAGGATCTGGTTGTAGAGCTTGTCGAGCAGTTCCTGCGTCTGTGGATTGACCACCTGCGCCACCTGCTGCACTTCTTCGCGCCAGACACCGAACTGCTTGGGCACCAGCGATTCCAGGTCGATCGCCGGCGGGGCGTCGGCAGCCGATCTGTCGCGGCTCGGTCGCAACGCATAGGCACCCGCAGCGGCGGTGCACATCAGCGTCGACATCAACAGGGCGCGTCGGGTCGGAGCAAACATTCTTGACTCGGCTTTCATGTCCGCAGGTTCGGTTTGCCGAATGATATGACGCCGCCCGAAAGACATCGTTGCGCACCTCCCCCGGCTTGAGGAGCAGCGTTCGACGACCCAATCGTGCGCGCAAGGGCGCTGCTGTGTAACAAACGACCACAACGAGGCCGCTTTCCGCTCACGGACTGCGATCCACGGGTTTCGCAGACCGCTTCCGGCGCCGTGAGGTTCGTCACATCCGACGAAGCGACGCGTGAAGGCCGTCACGCACAGCACCTGCACGCCCCCCTGCCGGTCGGTTGTCTGAACAGGCACGAGGCGCTTGGCTCGAAATTGCACACCCAACAGGTGCTTACCGTACACAGCGCTGGCGCCAACACCATCCGCTGCTCCAGTCCCGACACAGATGCGGGACGGATTCTGCGGAGATTCCTTCATGACATCCACCAGCCTACGGCGCTCCGGGCCGACGGTCGCACGCACCGAAACCTCCGCGCGAGACGACGCGCCTTGCCGACCGCTGCATGCACGTCGTTACCTTTGCACTGCATTCGGTAACGCAAGAGCGCTGAAGCTCGCTTCGCGATCCGCCGTTATCAAGGGGGACTCCACCCGCCCCTCTTGCTCAGACTTCCTGCTGTCTGACCGGGGCAGGAAGCAGCGCTCCCAGCGGTCCCACGTCATACGTCACGCCGACCCTGTCGGTCCTCTCGCGCACGCACTGCTCCTATCGGCCACGTCGATTCGATCTGGCCTTTGGTTTCTAGACATCTGCGCCTGAGGAACACCATGACCGAGCCACGCCGCCACCGCCTTTCACTCCTTCTGCTCCTGGCAACCTGCGCCGCACTCACCGCCTGCGGCGGCAGCAACGGCGGCGGCGACAAGGCCACTCCGACGGAAGTGGCTGACAACCAGCCCGCCGGCGCGACCCCCGAGAGCCCTGACGTGACCACCGCTTCCTGGCGCTTTTGCGCCAGCGAACAGGGTATGTGCAACTTCACGGGTACCCGACAAGTCCGTTACGGTACCGGCGGCTTGTATAAATACGCGACGTACAACGGAGGCGTACGCTGCAACAACAGCGTGTTCGGCGACCCGATGCCGGGCAAGGTCAAGGCTTGCAGTGTCTCGGTGGCGCAGACTGGCGAATCCGGTTCGGGCGATTCGGTCGAAACGCCGACCCCACCTAGCGTCAAGAACGGCAGGATCACCTTGGCATGGATCGCCCCGCAAACCAACGCCGATGGCTCGCCCTTGACGGATTTGGCTGGTTACCGGGTACGGTACGGCACGAGCAGCGGGAGCTACGTGAACACGGTTCAGATCGACAATCCCAACGCTCTCAACCATGTGCTGCAAGGCCTGCCGGCGAGCACCTACTATCTGACCGTCACGGCATTCAACAGCGCCAACATCGAAAGTCACGCCTCGGTCGAGGTCAGCAAGGCGATCGAGTGAGTGCGAACCGGGCATGCAAGAAATGAACAATCATCCGATCCGCTTCGGCATCGCACTCGTCGCACTGTGCACGAGCAGTCTTGCTGCCAACGCGGCAGTGCTTTACGTCAGCGACTGCGCCGTCGGCGCGGATGCGGCCTGTGTGCCGGGCAACGACAGCAACTCAGGCACCGAACCGACGAAGCCGCGACGAAGCCTCGCCGGCTTCAGTTTGAAGAACCTCGCCGATGGCGAACAAGTGATTGCCTTTGCCCGCGGCAGCGTGATCGAGATCGATGGAATGTTGTACCCCATCAATCTCGGCAAGAAAGCAACGCAATCGCTGGTCTTCACCGACTACAAACCCTCCTGGGGCGGCACAGCCCTGCCCATCATTCGTTTCAAGCCATCGTCCACCGGCAATCATGCGGGCATCAATCTCATTAACGCCGGCAGCAACTTCACGTTTCGAAATCTGGACATTACAGGCAGCGGCGCACCGAACTATTACGGCACCGGCTTGTTTCTCCACGGCAATGTTTCCAACGTCCTTCTGGAAAACGTCACGCTCAGAAACTTTTCCTTGGGGATCAACTCCGCCAATTCAAAGACGGATGCCCGTGTCGAGAACGTCACGGTTCGCAATTCGCGCATCGTGAACAACCATGCACAAGGCTTTCTGGGCGGTGGCTACAAGGTCGTCCTCGAAGACAACATCTTCGACAACAACGGCTTCAAGGGCGGTTACAGGTACCACAACATCTACCTGAGTACCTATGCCGAGGACATGGTCCTTCGCGGCAACACCCTCACCAACAGCGCGATGGTGGACGGACGGTGCACGGGTGTGTCTCTGGTCGGGCACAACCATCTCGTCAGGACTCTGATCGAGAACAACACCATCGTGGAACTCACAGCCAATTACGGCTGCTACGGTATCCAGATCAACGGCTACCAGTCTTCCACCAATGCGTACATGGGCTTCGACGGAACCGTGATTCGCGGAAACACCGTCGTGCTGGGCCTGGACGGGGGGTTGGGAATCGGGGTCAACGCCTGTCCCGATTGCGTGATAGAGAACAACGTCATTGTCGGCGTCGGTAAGAGCAACTTCACCGGGATCGCCGTGCCTGACGGTTCCTTCACGTCGGCTGGCTCCAAGGACAAAGCCGTCACGGTACGCAACAACTCCATCTACATCAACACCCCGACCGGAACCACTCACGGCATCGCCGTCAACTCGCCCGAGTCGTCGCAAGACAAGGTGGTGTCCAACCTGATCTATTTCGGCCCCGGCTCGCGTCCGGAGGCCAAGTGCTTCAAGACGGGCGGCCGATCGCTGTCGTCGTATGCAGCGTTCGGCAACAACGTGTGCTTCCGAGAAGGCGGTCCCAACCGGTGGAGCGATCAGCACGATTCGCTCGCCGCCGCGCACGCATCAGGTTGGGCCGACGACAGCATGAACATCGATCCCTTGCTCAGCGCCGTACCGAGCGCCGCGAATCAATGGCGAATGATCGTGCAGACCGGCTCGCCTGCCATCAATGCCGGCAGCCGGACGTTCAGCGCGGCCAAGGACGCGCTGAATCTTCTGCGCGATGCGCTGCCCGATGTGGGCGCTTACGAGAACGGCAACAAGCCCCCGCCCGTACCCGGCGCCCCCACGGGCATCGTCATTCAGTAAGCGCGGTGCGCTGCTCGAAGCAGATTACGTTTCTGCTGTGAACGGGTTGCGGCAAACCCCTTCATAGGGATCGTAAAAGGCGACATAGTTGACCGGCCGGTCGACGTTGGCGCCGTTGCTGAAAAAATCGGTCGACAGCAGGTAAAGCGAAACCACGTTGTCCTCGAGCCTGCGCAGGGCGCCGCCCTGCTCGATCCAGGCGTACGGAGTGACGTACTGGAACGGCAGCGAGACGATCGAGAGGATGGAAAGCTGTCGCCGATAGTCCTTGCGGTACCCGACGTAGCGCGCGGCGAACCCTTCGAAGCTCGTCTCATCGACCCGCAAGTCGCCGAGTCGGCGCTTCAGAATCGCGACGATCACCTCGGTGGGCTCGCCCCAGCGCCATTTGTAGGCGGTATACAGGGCCGCGCTGCCGGCCATGAGGCCTGCGCCCAGGCCGAGGAACTTGCGTCGCACGATCGTCATGGCGCGCTCAGACGAACAAGCGCTCGGCCGCGCGCATCGACAGCGCGGACAAGGTCAAGGTCGGGTTGGCAGCCGGACAGGTGGGAAAGCTGCCGCCACCCAGCACCAGCAGGTTGCGAAGGGCGTGATGGCGCAGATCGGCATCGACCACGCTGTCGGCCGGATCGGTCCCCATGCGCGTTGTGCCCTGGATGTGCGCCGAGCCGCCGATGCCGTGCTTGGGCAGGATGTAGTAGGACTCCACCGGCAAGCCGCTGAGCAGATCGTTCACCCGGCCCTCGAGCGAGTCGAAGCCCGCTTGCATGTAGCTCGATGCCTTCGGGTAGTGAAGCGCCGGCTTCGAAGCGTCCTCGGGTGCGAGCGACACGTGGTTGTCGGCGCTCGGCAGGTCCTCGAACACGAACTTGAGCAGCGCGCGCTGACGCCACCGGCCGTGCTCGGCTCGCAGCCAGGGCACGTTCCAGTTTTCGATCAGGCAGGCCGGCCGATCCTTCCGGAACGCGCCGTCAAGGAACATCGCGCCCAGCCCGGTGACCGCCTGACCGCCGCCGTAGTTATCGACGCCGACCAGATCGACCTGCACGTCGCGCGAGATCTGTTCGTTGAGGTAGCGCCCGAGCGCGGGATCGCTCAGGCCGGAGCGCAGCAGGATGAAGGGCGTCATGATGGCGTGCGCGCCCACCGCCACCATGTCGGCGGCTGCGCGATGCTCGCGCCCTTCGCGCCGGTACTGCACGCCGGTGACTCGACCGCCCTGCACGTCCACCCGCTCGACTTCGGCCTCCAACAGCAGCGTGATCCGCGGATCGTCGTAGAGCTGCGCCATGTGGAGATCGATCTGGAACTTGGAGCTGATCGGGCACACCGAACACACGCCCGAGGCGCAACACACCGGCCGGCCCGTCTGCACATGGCTCGAACGAGCGCTAGGGAACGGGATGTGCAGGCCCGGGTACTTCGCCGCCAGCACCTCGTCGAAGGCGTTGAAGCGATGGGCGGGATACCGATAGGGCTTCGATCGCGGGAACGGTCCGCCTTCGGCGCCGGCGATGCCCATCGCATCCTCCACGCGGACGTAGTAGGGCTCGAGATCGTCGTAGGTCAGCGGCCAGTCCGTGCCCACGCCGTAGAGGCTGCGGGTTCGAAAATCGTTGGGGTGCATCCGCGGTGTGTTGCCGGTCCAGCAAGAACCACCGCCGAAAGCGATGTTCTGCACCCAGCCCTTTTGCGGCGTGCGGTTGATGATGAGCTCGTTGAAGCCGGGACCCCCCGTGTTGCCGCGCGTTTGCAGACGAAGCGCCGGATCGGCGCGCCTGCCTCGCTCGAGCACCAGGATGCGTTCGTTCTTCGGTGCATGCCGAAGGTACTCCAGCAGGAAAAACGTGGAGGCGAAGCCCGTGCCGACAACGGCGAGCGAAAAGCTATCCTGACTCATACCCCGCTCGGTTATGTATGCAATCACGCCGAGGTGCTGGCCGCGCTGCGGTCGGGGTCGATCGCGCGTTGCCGCCGGCTCCCGGGGCGCACAAGCGCAATGGCACCCGCCGCGGTCAGCATGGCGAACTGCGCCGCAAACGCGAGGTGATAGCGATCCTGCGAAACCACGATGCTGTGAACGGCGCTGTAGAAAGCAATGGTTAGTACGGGCGCAGACAGTATGAAGCGGCGCCAGCCGCAGCGACGCAGCAGCATCCAAGCACCCCAAACGGCGGTCAGGAAAATCAGCGCCCAGCTCACCTGCGTGAAGCGCTTGATCCACTGCACCGCATCCTTGCCGATCGATTGACTGATGCCCGGAGCGTTCCAGGTGACGCCGATCGACTCATTGCTGTAGAGGAAGACCAGCTTGCGCAGGGTTCGCATCGCGAAACCGGCCGGGTCGCCGAGGATGTGGCGCTTGGCCTCGTCGCCCAGCACGAGCGATTGCTCGTAGTCGTTGAGATGGTTCAGGCGCTCGGGGATGGGCAGATGGTCACCTCGCGTTCCCGGCGCATTGCCCATCCACAAGGTGATGCCGCCGTTGGTCGAGATCAGCACCGGCGCGCCATAGAGCTGATAGTTGCGCCAAGTCCACGGCGACACGACGCAGGCCATGGCGGCGAGCGCCAGCACCGTCATCTGCGCCTGCGAGCGCAATGCCTGCCGCGGCTGCGGCGCACTGAGCAACGTCGCGACGCCATAAACCACGGGCAAGGCCAGCGCCAGCGGCCGCACGAGCGCCGCCGCGCCTAGCAGCACGCCGGCAATCAGACCTCGGGCCAGGACAGAGCCCCGCGGAGCCGTCCAGGCGTCGAGTGCCGCCATCGTGAAGAGCAGGAAGGGCAGCTCGCTCGCCAGCACGGTGGTGAAGAGCACCAAGGTCGGCCACACCGCAAGCACGGCGGCAGTCCACACGGCGACCTGTGCGCCGAAGAAACGCGCGGCAACCCGCGCGGACGAGACGATGACCCCGATCGAACACAGCAGGTTCAGCAACACGATGTTGGTGTGGGCGTAGCCGAACAGCTTGTAGACCGCCGCGTAGAGGAAAGAGGTTCCCGGCGGCCAGAACGCGAAAGGCTCGTGGGGCGTCCAGCCGTATACGCCGTGCTCCACCAGATTGCGCGCGAAGGTGTCGTAGGCCGCGCTGTCCGAGACTGGAATCACCGGCACCAGCAAGGCCCAGCCGATGCGCAACACGAGAGCGGCCGCCAGCACCCACGTCAACTGGCTCAGCGTGACTTCGTCCGTGCCCGACCATGACGAACCGACGCGTGTAGTGCTCATCCTCATCCTTTCTCAGTGCACCGTCGCAAGCCACAGCGCACCTGCGATCCAGGCGGCCAGGAGCCAGCTTTGCTTGTCGGTCGCCGCGAACACCACCGGATCGTCGTGCATCTCGCCTCGGTGCGATTTCATCCACACGCGGGTGATCCAGTACAGCAGCGGCGGCAGCACCATCCACAGCGCCCAGCGGTTCGGGTAGAGCCCGCCGACATCGGCGCTGTTGACGTAAAGCGCCATGACGAGGATGGCGATGTAGCCGGCCGCCGTACCCTGACTCAGGAGCACCGGCATGTCGCTCACCTTGTAGCCGCGCCCGGCGGCCTTGTCCTTGTGCTGATCGCGCACCACCAGCATCTCCGAGTAGCGCTTGACGATGGCCAGGCTCAGAAACATGAACATCGAGAACGCGAGCAACCAGAACGAAGGCACGATGGCCGTCGCCGCAGCGCCGGCAATGATGCGCGAGGTGTAGAGCGAGGCCAGCAGCATCACGTCCACCACCACCTGGTTCTTCAGCCAGAACGAGTACAGGCAGGTGATGACGAAATACGCCAGCAAGGTCGCCGCAAAGGCCAGCGGCAGCTGCGTGCAGACCAGCACCGCGCCGACCAGCAGCAGCGGTACCAGGCTGACACCCTGCGCGATGGACATCGCCCCGCAAGCGAAGGGCCGGTTGCGCTTGCGCGCATGCACGCGGTCGGCCGGCAGATCGAGCAGGTCGTTGATCACGTAGACGGCCGAGGCGCACAAGCCGAACGCGAGGAACGCCAACAGCGCCGCCCTCACCGCCTCGCCGTCCGAGGTCTGGTGAGCCGCCAGCAGGGGGATGAAAACGAGCAGGTTCTTCGACCATTGATGCAGCCGCACCGCCTTGGCGAAGGTCTTCAGCGTCGGCCGCGGCAGGACGATGGTCTGGAGCACCGTGGCTGCGAGGGCTGCGGCGCGCTGCAACGCGCGCGAAGAACTCACCACGATGGCGCCGCCGCTGGCCGCCCACACCGGCAGATCCGTGGGGCCGTTGCCGGCGTAGACGAAGCCGCCGCGTCCGAACATCTGCTCGAGGCGGTCAGCCTTGCGCGAGCCCGAGAGGTTGACCTCGCCCTCGGTGGCCACGATCTCGTCGAAAACCTCGAGATGCCGTGCCACGGCCTCGGCCTGGCAACGCGGCGAGGCCGTCGCCAGCACGGTCGTGCGGCCCTCGCTGCGGGCGCGGCGGGTGAGCGCCACGACGTCCTCGTTGTAGGGCAAGGTCGCCGCGTCGAGTTGCACGCGCTCGGCGATGCGCTGCTTCAGGAATGCCTTGCCCTTGAGCAGCCACAGCGGCAGCATCAGCACCGAAAACCACGATCGCTTGAGCAGCAACAGCGTGGACTCGTGCAGCAGGTCCGTGCGGATCAGCGTACCGTCGCAGTCGATGCAAAGCGGCAATCGGGACTCGGCCGTCATCAGCCGCCCCGTGCGATCAGTACCACGCCGCCGGCGATCATCAAGGTGCCCGCCACCCGCTGCAGGTTCAGGGAATCACCCATCAGCAGCCAGCCGAGCAGCATGGTGAAGATGAACCCGATCCCCACGAAAGGATAGGCGAAGCTCACCTCCACCCGCGCCAGCACGCCGAGCCAGACCACGGCACTCATGAAATAAAGCGCCAGCCCGAGCACGACCCAGTGGCTGGTGCCCACTTCCACCGCCAGTTCACCCCAGCGCCGTGCGGCCAGCGCTTCACCGATCTGCAGGTCGCTCATGCCGGTCTTGAGCAGGATCTGCGCAAACGCCGACATGGCGACGCTGCCGATGATCAGGAAGAAGGTGCTTGCTTGCATGGAATCGCCTGTTGGGTGCTGCGCGGAGACGGGATGCCTCATCGATGGCCATGGCGGCGGGCCGCCTCGTACATCTCGAGCATGCGGTCGGCCTTGACCTCCCAGTCGTAGTCGCGCTGCACTTTAGCCCGTCCCGCCCGGCCCATGCTTTCGCGCTCGGAGGGCGAGGCGGCCAGCCGCGCCATCGCTGCGGCGAATCCCTCGATCAGTCGCTCCGGGGTCTCGGGCGGCACCAGCACGCCGCAGTCGGCGTCCAGGTAGTCGAGCGGCCCGCCCCAGGCGGTGGCGATGACCGGCTTGCCCATCGACATGGCTTCGAGCACCACCGCCCCACCACACTCCAGCACGCTGGGCAGCACCAGGCCGTCGGCCGACGCCAGATTCTGGGCGCAGGCGTGCTGCGAGAGCCAGCCCGTGAAGCGAACCGACCCCTGCACCAGCGTGCCGACCAGACCGAGGCTCGCGGCCAGGGCCTCCAGGCGCTGCCGCTCGACGCCGTCACCGATCACGAGGAGTCGCATCGGAACTTTGGACGACGCACGCGCGAACGCGCGCAGCAGGAGATCGACGGACTTCCAGTCCACCAGCCGCCCCATGTACACGAAGGTGGGAACAGCGCTCGCCGCGTCAGGTGCAGGCGTGTCGGTGGGCAACGCCGACACGGGCCGCTCGGCCGGCGCTGCCGGTGCGGGCGCCTCGCCCGCCGAGTGTCGCACCGGCACCTCGCCGGTTGCGGTGCCGGGCCGCCACAGCGACAGGTCCACGCCGTTCTCCACCAGTTCATGCACTCGCGGGCTCACGCCCTGGGGCAGCGCGAGGAGGGTCCGTCGGTTGGCCACCAGCAGCAGCGCGGCCTCGCGCTTGCCGGGCATGAGCCGGTTCAGCCAGCCGGCGGCGCGCTTGCCCGCGCCGAACAGCACGCGCTCGGCCAGCCCGCGTCGGCGTCGAAAGCCCGGCGGGTAGTCCATGCCGCCGTTCATCGGGCCGATGAGCACCGGCACGCCGAAACCGAACAGCATCGACGGTTCGCGCGGCGACACCGGCATGGGCTGGTGGACCACCTCGATGCCTTCGGCCGCGATCAGTTCGCGCACCATGCGGCGCTGCGCCAGCTGGGTCGAGAAGCGGGATACGAAGCCGAGTGTGAAGAAGGCGACGCGCGGCGGCAGTCGCTGCCCCAGCCGGTACATGAGCCGGTGCAGCGCCGTGTCCTCGACGTAGCGGATGCGAGCCTCGCCGGGGAAGAGCTGCGAGAGCTCGTCGCGGGTACGGGCATGCGTGACCAGCCAGACCGGCAGACCGCGCTGCCGGAACACGCGGAAATAGTGCAGCGCAAGGGCCGCCTCGCCGCCGAAGCGGGCGGACGCATGCTCGGCCGCGATCAGCACGCGCGGGCCCGGCGGCGACGAAGGCGAGCGCTCGTTCATCGAAGGTGGCGGCGCCCGGCCGGCAGCGCCTCCAGAACCCAGGGCCAGTCGAGGCGCGCCCGCAGCGGCGTTCGTCCCCCGTGCAGCGCCACGCCCTCGAGCATGTGGTCGGCGAAGTTGTCGACGGCGTGGAAGGCCAGCAGGCGTTCGACCGCCTCGCCCGGCCGGTAATCGGCCGCGGCGTCCAGCCCGTTCTCGATCGCGCGGGCGAAGGCTGCGCCGTCGCGCAGGTCGACCCGCTGGCCGACCTCGAAGCGCCGCACCAGGCTGCGCGACCAGCCGAGATCGCCGACCAGGACGGGCCGGCCGGCCGCCAGCGCCTTGAGGGCGAGCGAAGCAAGGCCCGGGAAGTCGTAGTACACCGGCGCGACCAAATCGAGGGCCTCGAAGCCGTGCTGCAGTTCATCGTCCGACAGGAAGCGGTCGAGCAGCACCAGCCGGCCGCTGGTCAGCAGGCTGGCATAACGCTCTCGCACGAGCGTGGCGAACTCGGGCGCCAAGCGTCCGCCGAGCAGCAGCCGGTCACCCTCCTTCAGGCGCGCGCTCGAGAACGCCGCCAGCAACTCCGGAATCGCCTTGCGCCGGTCCAGCGAGCCGAGCAGGCCCAAGGTGCGGCCGCGCGGCTCGATGCCGAGCAACCGGCAGGCCGCTTCGCGACCGATGGGCCGCACGACAGGCACCGGGTCGCCGACGAGACGGATCTCGGGCCGGCCGCCGCGCCCCCGGGCCTGCAGGTACTCGTAGTAGTTGAAGTTGACGAAGTTCATGCGCGCCAGCCTCAGCTGGCGATAGATGCGGCCGTAGACCAGTTCCTTGAGGCGCTGTTTCGCGGTGACGAGCGACGGACCGTAGCCCGTGTGGAAAGTCGCCTCCACCGGCCCCAGCCCGCGCAGCGCGTCGCGGCCGAGCGACTGCAGGCCAGCCAGCACCCAGCTCTGCGCATCGCAGGACGGCACCAGGGTGTAGTCGGGCCGCCCCGCGCGCATCGCATCGACGAGGTTCATCGCTGCGCGGTAGCGATCCCGCGCCGGCAGCCGCGGCGAGATCTCCGGCACCGAAGGCTGGAACGCGACATTGCCCAGGGCCGCGATGTCCGCCTGCCGCGCGGGCGACTGTGGCGAGGCCATGAAGCGCGGCGTGACGGCAACGACGACTTCCTCTGCGAGGGTGGCCAGCTGCGGCAGCAGGCAGGCCAGGTAGTTGTCGTAGTGGCCGCCGTGCCACTGCTCGAAGACGAGGACCTTCATGGGATGGCCTGCCCTGCACGGGCCCGCTGCCGGCCGGCGAGGCGGCTCACCGCCCTGCCCCCTGGAGCAGCAGCGGCACGACGGTCGCAGCCACCGTCCGCTCGAAGCTTTCCGGCGAATAGTGCCGGCGTACCCCGGAGCGTCCGGCGGCGCCCAGGGACGCCGCCCGTGCGTCGTCCTGCAGGAGCGCCCCGCACGCCGACGCCCACTGCGCCGGCGATCGCGCCACCAGGAAATGCTCGCCCTCGGCGAGCGCGGGCGAGAAGCCGGCAGCCACGAAGTCCGACACCACGGCGGCGCAGCCGTGAGCCAACGCCTCCAGCACCTTGATCTGCGTGCCGCCGCCGCTCAGCACCGGTGCGACCACCAGCGCGCAGCGCGCGTACTCGCCGGCCAGGTCGTCGACGAAGCCGAGCGAACGCACGCCGGCGACGGCATTCCAGCGCTCGCCGTCGGCGGCCGAGCGCTTGCCCACGATGCGCAGTCCGGCGCCCGGCCGCTCGCGGTGGATGAGCGGCCAGCACTGCGACACGAAGTAGTCGACCGCCTGGACGTTGGGCCCGTACTCGAGGTTGCCGACGAACAGCAGGGCCGGCTGGCGCGGCCCGTCGGCGACCGCCGGCTCCACCGGCGCGGCGATGTTGGGCAGCATGGAGCCGGAGTCGACCGTGAAGGCCGCCCGGTCGGCTTCGTTGACGAACCACACGTGCGCGTAGCGCGGCAGCTGCCACCGCGTGACCGTGTCGCGAGCCAGCTTGCGGCCGGCCGCGAGGAGGCGCCGGCGCAGCGGGGCGGACTCCGGAGCGTGGCGCTTGGAAAGATCGTCGGCGTCGAGCACGAAGGGCGCTTCGACGAGCGGCCGCACGTACAGGCCGAGCAGCAGGTAGCGCACGACCACGAGGTCGAAGGTCTGCCCCGCAAGCGCCGCCTCGACCATGCGCCGCACCGCCTGCACGTTGCGCCGGGGCCATGGCAGCAAGGCGTGGTGGAAGGTGATGCAGGCCAGCACGTCCGGGTCGGGATGGGCGACGCTCTCGTTTCGGTTGCCCGGTGTCATCACCAGCGTGCGCACATCGCCGCAACGGCGCAGCGCGTCGAGCATGGCCCCGCCACGCAGGGCGCCGCCGTAGGACCGGTCGTCCGGCGCCGTCGAGCTGACGAAGAGGATGCGGCGGCCCGACACGGCCGCCTCCTCGCCCGCCGAGTGGCGTTCCGGCAAGACGGGGGTGACGTGCGGGGGCGTGCTCATGTCGGGCTCGACCCTCGCGCACGCAGGCTCCTGCACAGCTTGAACATCACCTGCTCGCCGCGGCAGCGCAGGCGGTCCAGGTCGGACAGCTTGCGCAGGTCCGCGAAGAAGGCCTTGCCCTCGTCGAGCCGGGCCGAGAGGTACTTTTCCTGCAGGATGGCGCGCGCCTTGCCGGCGTAGCGCTCGGCGTTGCCGGGCGCGAGCGGCGCCGCCTCGCGCCAGCGCGGGCCGGGGGCAGCGCCGAACAGCCAGGCCTTGAGGTGGTTGACCAGCACTTCGTCCATCTCCGGCGAGAAGAAGTCGCCGAGGTCCGCCGTGGTCCGGATCAAGGCGTCGAGCTCCGCATGGTGAACGCGGCCACCCAGCACCTCGAGCGCCCGGCGATTCAAGGCGAACACATTGGTGGTGATCCACCGGTGCGAGCGCGCACCGTGAAGTGCGTAGGAGCGCGGCAGGGAATCGACGCGGCCCACGGCCACGGGCAGCTCGCCGGTTTGCGGCTCGCCGAGCCGTGCGGCCAGGGCCTTGCGGTGACGGCTGCAGAAAAGTTGATGCGTCGCCACGGTGTCGTTGACGAACAGCACCCAGTCGAAGTCGCCCTGCTGCGTCACGTGGTCCAGGCCACGCTGGTACGCGCCGAACTCCAGGCCGCGGTTGTCGTGCAGTTCCACCGCGTCGACGACAGCGTGGGCCTGCGCGAGCGCGAGCAGGGTTTCGTGCAAGGAGGAGTTGTTGCTGATCAGGACGCACCGTTCAGGCGGCGCCAGGCCGGCGATCCTCTCCACTTCCCGCAGGCTCGCCTCGAGGCAATGCGGGTAGTAGTGCACGGAGACGATCGCTAGGCTCGGCATCACGCAGTGAATCGCAGGGTTTGCATGCAACGGTGGCAATGGTCGCGTCTCACCGGCGCAAGCCCAGTCGCCGGGCCCAACGCCCGACACTGCGCAGGACGCGCACGGAACTCAGCGCCGCGAGCAGCCGGTAGCGCCGCACGATGGGCTTCATGTCCTTCCTGAACAGCGCGTAGTCGGCTTGCTGCGAGGCGCGGCGAAAGGCCTCGTGGCTGCGGTCGCCCAACTCGACGCGGGTCCGGTAGATCATCCTGCGCAGCAGGGTGGTGTCGTGCCTGACGCCGAAATCGCGCTTGCGCGGCGCCGGGCGGCCCGCGTGTGCGCAATCCGCCAGGCGCACCTGCAGCCCTTCGCGACGGTGCCGGTAGTTGCCGCCCTGGCTCGCGACGAACTGCTCGGCGTCGGCCTCGAACAGCACGAGGTCCCCGCGCTGCCGCCCCTCCTCGAGGATGGCGGCCACTTGGGCGTTGCGCAATACGTGGATGTTGGTGCCGCGCCAGTCGCCTTCGTACTGCGGCAGCCAGGCGTCGCCGAAGCAGACGTCCGCCAGTTCGCCCGCGATGTCGTCGCAGAAATCGCAGGCCCGGGGGCGAAACATGGTCAGGCCCCAGTCGCTGCCGAACAGGCTTCTGGAAGGAGCCTCGGCGCGTCGTCCCGTGCCCGCCTCCACCGCGCCGACCGAGTACGCGCCCGCCGACCGCTGCTCGTCCTTGACGCGAAAGTCGAAGCGGCCCAGCCGCTGCGGAGGCACGTCCATCTGCCAGGCGAAACTTTTGGCGAAGGCGCCGCTCTTGAGGTGACCGCAGACCAGCCCGACCATGAACGCGAGCTGGCCGCGCAGGACCTCGTCGTGTCGGCACAGCAGGCGCGCTGCCTTGATGAAGCAAGGCACCCCGACGAGCGCGTAGCGTTTGCCGTCGCCGCGTACCGCGGCCAGCACCTGCGACATCTCGACCGGGTAATAGCGCGACTTGCCGTTGCGCCTCACGTCCTCGGCCCGGTAGGACAGACGAAAGCCCATGAGCGGTCCGCCGGCGGCGCCGGTCCCTTCGGTGTCACCGACGTGGATCACGCCGTCCACCAGCTTGCGCTCCAGGAGCTGGCACAGCAGGTAACTGGTCAAGCCCCCGGAGCTGGACTGCCTCACGAGGCCCGGTTCGACGACGCGTCCGGCGCCCACGCCGAGGCAGCGGCCGACGACGCCGCGGTGCTTGTCGTCCATGTCGGGCCACAACTCCGCGGCGAGTTCGTCCTCGTCGCTTGCGTCGTTCGAGAAGGGGCAGACGGCCGACACGGCGTCGACCGTTGCGTCGGCGACATTCGACAGGTCGGCCCGGTACAGCTCGAACGGCGTCCAGCGCATGCCGGCAGCGCCGCCGGCCGCAGCGACACAGGCGCCGCAACCGACGCACACGCCCTGGTCGATCACCTCACGGATGCCGAATCGAGCGGTCCGCATCAGGCGCCCCGGAGCAAGGGCTCGACATTGCGGCGTGAGGCCTCGGTCACTGCGGGCAGGTGGCTCACCACACGCTGCGTCAGGGCAGGCAGATCGTCGATCAGCGTGCACATCATGCCGACCAGCGACTGGCCGTTCACCAGCGCCTGCGGCGCCAGCAGGTAGCTCTGCGGGTAATCGAAGTGCTCGAACAGCCCGTGAAACTTGTCCTGATAGGTCAAGGCCGCCACCGGCCGGCCCATGCCGAGCGCCGCAATGGCCAGGTGCATCCGTCCCGTCACCACGGCGTCCATCGCGCCGGCGATGGTCTTGAGTTCGGCGGCCCGGAACTGCTGCGTGCAGTACATGAGGCGCGGGCCCAGCTCGTCGGCGAGGGCGCCATGGACGAGCTTCAGGCAAGCGTCGTCGCTCTGCGCGCCCCGGTAGTCGTGCGAAATCAGCAGGATGGACACCGAGCGCTGCGCGGCGACCGCCCGCAGGGCCTCGACCGTCACGCGCACGAGCGAGGCGATGTCCTCGGCGCTGGCCGACGGAATCAGCATCGGGTGGACGTTGAAGCCCAGCACGAGATCGCCCGCGGCACGGCGGGTCGAGGACCACGCCTGCACCGCCCGGACGCCCGGCGTGGGCTCGGCAGGCTGCAGCAGGAAGGCGACGTCGGCGACCAGTGTCGCCGGCGTGCGGCAGAAGTGACGGAACCGCTCGAAGGAAACCTTGTCACGCACGTGAACCGCGACCGCCGGGCTCAGGCGATTGAAGTCGGTCTTGAGCAGCGGGTTCGGCTGGGCATTGAAGCTGAAGCCGAGGATCACCGTTCGGATGTCGCGACGCGCCATCGCGTCGGCCAGCAGCAGCAGCCGGCTGGACGTCGTCGGGCTGTAGTAGCCGTCCATCACGTCGGCGCCCACGATCGCGACGCGGTTCGGACGGAACCGCAGCATGTTGGAGAAGTCCTGGGAGAACCGGCGACTCCAGGCCGGCACGGCCACCATGCCCAGGCTCTCCGCAGCCCTCTTCGCCTGCGGCGTCGCCACGACGACGCCCACGGTCAGGTCGGCGTGCTCCGCGCGCAGCTGCGAGACGACGGCCAGCATCATGGCCTCGTCGCCCTTCGCGCCGATCAAGGTGTGGGGATCGCTGGGCAGAATGAGCAGGCGCAGCGCCGAACCCTCCGACACAGACGGCGCTTCCTTCCGCAGCGACCACCACGCCGCCCAGCAGCGGAACCGGGCGATGCTGAGCGTGTTGCGTAGCTTTCTCGTGATGCGCGGCATGCGCTCTCCTATTGCCTGCCCGTCGTGCGGGGGTCAGCCACATCGAGAGTCCGGTGCTTCATGATGGTTGCGGCTGTTCCTGCGCGCCGGGACCGAGCAGATAGTCGGCGCAGGCCAGCACGATCTGGCGCCGGACCTCGGGCCGAAGCTCGCCGAGCGCCCAAGGCTGCCCCGCCTGCCTGCGGCTGGCCCACAGGAGCGCCAGCAGCGCGATGACGGCACTGTCGAGATGCGTCACGCAACGCAGGTCCAGGCGCAGCGGCTGCGCAAGTGCGGCCACGCCGGCAAAGGCGGAGCGCAGCGGCGCCGCGTTCGCTGCCGTCCATGCGCCCTCCATGCGCAGGGTGGCGAGCTGCGGATCAGCCTCGACACGCACCACGGCGTTGTCGAGCGCCTGCCGGCTCGGCTGGCGCAACAGACTCTGCAACGCACAGGGAACGACGCGCCGCAGGAGCAGTGCGGCGAACGCGATCCCGTCAGCGCCATAGCGCCGCCACAGCGCCGGTTCCTCCTTGATGCGCCACACCCACTCCAGGCCGCCGCGCTGCAGCCAGGGCGGCGCACGCTTGACATGGCCCGCCACGAAGTTGAGCACGGCGCCCAGGTGGCTCACGACCGGCGCCTGCAGCCGCGCGCGGTTGTGTTCGATCCATGCCTGGCCCTTGTGCGCGCCGAGGGCGACGACCACGAAATCGGCGCCGCTGTCGTTGATGCGCGCGATGCGCTCTTCGCCGCTCATGTCCTGCACGGAGCCGAAGCCCGGCGCATCGTGGCCCACGCAGGTGAGCATCCCGCGCTCGGCGTTCAGGCGCTCGCAGGCCCGCGCCGCCACCCCGTCGGCCCCGCCGAAGAAGAAAAGCCGCATCGGCGAGCCCGCACCCTGCCGCAGCCGCTCGAACAGCGTGGCGCCGGCGACGCGCTCGCGCAGCGGCAGCCCCAGCAGCCGGGCGACCCAGACCAGCGGCATGCCGTCCACGACGCTGAGGTCGCTGCGCAGCACGGAATCACGAAAAGCCGCATCGCGCTGCGCCGCCACCACGAAATTGAGATTGGGCGTGCTCAGAAAGCAAGGCCGCCGCTCGCGCGCGGCCTCCTGCACGTGAAGCACCGCCTCCTTCATGCCGAGCGCATCGAAGGGCAGGCCGAGCAGGCAGTGGACGTCACGATCGAAGTTCGGCCGCAACGCCCTGCTCCCGGTGAATCTCGGCCAAGGCCCTTTGCTTGCCGACCAGCAGTGCCCGCCATTGATAGCGCCGCAGGAAGCGACGGAAGGCCACGTCGTCATACCGCGGCTTGCGTTGCAGCGCGCTCTTCAGCCATCCCCACAGCATGGCGGCGCTGCCCACGACCACCGGCGCCTCGCGGACGCGGAACACGGCGCTGGCCAGCATGTAGACGAAGCCGGTGCCCATGAAGTACTGGCCGAAGCCGTGACGCATGCGGCCGGTGAGGATGCCGGTCTGGCTGGAGCCCATGGGTCGCAGGTGAATGAAGCGCAGATCCGGCTCGTCCCAGCTGCAGGCCTCGTAGCCGAGCATGCGGCAGCGATGGCAGTCGATGCCGTCCCACATGACTTCACGCACGAAGCCGCCGATCTGCTTGAAGCGCTGCACGCGGTAGAACTTGGTCATGCCCAGCGACATGTCGTCGCCGTGGTTCTCGTTGACCAGCGCGTCGCCTTGGCGGACGTAAGCCTTGCCGCTGCAGGTGGCCAGGCGCGGCCGGGCTTCCATGCGCTGCATCAGCAGCTCGAAATACCGCGGCGGCAGGCTCAGGTCGAGGTCGAGCTTGCACAGGTAGTCGTAGTCGTCGGCATCGATGCTGTCGTAGCCGGCGTAGAAGGCCTCGATCACGCCGGGGCCGACCGCCCGGCGGCCGCGGTCCTTGCGCGTGACCACCGTGATCCAGTCGTGCCGCGCGCAATACTCGGCAAGGATGGCCGGCGTGGCATCGGTGGAGCCGTCGTCCACGATCACCCAGCGTGCGGGACGCACCGACTGCGCCACGACCGTGTCCAGCGTCTGGCGCATGTAGTCCGCTTCATTGCGGCAGGGCGAGATCAGCACGTAGCGACGTTGCATGGAAGGGGGGGCGGTTTCGGCAGGCACGGAGTCTGCCCCAAGCTGCGACGGCCCAACGTGCGACATCAAACGATCGATGTTGACCGACTGGCCGAACTCGGCCTCCACATGGGGGGCTGCGGCCGCCGCGAGGTCCCCGCGCAGCGCCGGCTCGTCGAGCAGCCGCTGCAGCTGAGCGGCCAGCGCCGGCGGGTCGGCCGGTGGCGCGAGCAGCCCGGTCTGCTCGTCCAGAACCAGTTCGGGGATGCCCGACAGCCGTGTCGAAAGCACCGGCACGTGCTGGGACATGGCCTCCATCAGCGCCACCGGGATGCCGTCCATGTCGCCTTGCGCATCGGGTTTGCAGGCGAGCACGAAAACGTCGAGCGTGTGCAGCCACGCCACGACGTCGGCATGCGCCAGCGAGCCTTCGAAGCGCACGCACGCCTGCACGCCGAGCTCCCGCGCCAGCGCCTCGAGCCCTGCGCGCAGCGGTCCGTCGCCCACGATGCTGAGTTCGGCCCCCGGCTGCGCCTCGAGCAGGGCCAGCGCACGCAGCAGATCGTCGATGCCCTTCTTCTCGACCAGGCGGCCGAGCGTGCCGATGCGCAGGCGGGGCCGGGAGGAAGCGGCGGCCGGCGCTTTCGAGCGCTGGGCGAAGCTCACGCCGCAGCGCACGACGGCCAGCTTGTCCGCAGGCAGCCCGAGCGAGCGCAGGTAGGCGAGGTTGTAGTGCGAGATGGTGAGCAGCTTCTTCGCGCGCTCGGCCTTGCGCCGCAGCAGCAGGGCGCGCTCGAAGATGTCGTTGGCATGCGCCGTGACGGTGAACGGCAGACCGGCGAAGGCTGCGGCGTACATGCCGATCTGCGCGGGCACGTGCGCAAAGTGCACGTGCAGGTGGCGGCAGCGGCCCCGGCGCAGCCATCGCGCAAGCCGGGCCGCCGCGAGCCACTGCCAGACGAGCTTGCCGGCCTGCGGCCGCCAGCATCCGACGGCCCACAAGTCGGTCAGCAGGTGCGACAGCGCGACGAGCGTCCCGCGGCCGAACGCCGGCATGGCGGCCAGACCGGTGGCCGCTTGCACAACGAGGGAACCTTCATAGAGCACATGCGTACGAGCCGCCAACGCTGTCTGCGAATGCGCGGGGTGCGCCGGCCGGTGCACGGACACCGGCAACACCGTCACGCCGCGCCGTTCCAGCGCCAGCAGTTCCTCGTACACGAAGGTTGCCGACAGCGCGGGAATCTCCGGCGCCAGGTAGGCGACCTCGGCCGTCGCAGGAAAAGAAGCGGAAGACACGGGCATTGCGGGCCGGCTCACTTGTCATTTGTATTCGATCAGGCCGCCGCGCTGCCCGCGCAAGCGGTTCAGCCAGAACCTGAGCACGCCCTGGGCTTCCGGGAAGCGCGACAGCACCATGAAAAGGGCCTGCCAGCGCCGCTCCGGCCGGCCCCAACCCTCCCGCCAAGCCAGCCGCAGGACCTGGGCCGGATAAGCGAGCAGCAACAGCCAGCCCGGCATGCCCGCCAGCGACAACAAGGCGCTGGCGAGCGGCAGCACCCCCCCCCAGACCAGGGCCCGACGCGCTTCGCTCACGTAGTGGCGCTCCGGCGGAGCACCGTGCAGCGACGCCCCCTCCGCAAAAGCGTAGCCGGCCCGGACCGCGCGCCGCCACCATTGGCCGAAGTGCTGCATGGCCGCGTCGTGCCAGGCCATGTCGTCGGCGAGGCGCCAGATGCGGTAACCGCGCGAACGCAGCCGCACGCACAACTCGGGCTCCTCGCCGGCGATGAGGTCCTCACGAAAGCCCTCGACGGCAGCCAGCGCATCGGCCCGCATCATCGCGATGCCTCCGCAGGCACGGACCTCGCCGGGCGGCCGGTTCCACTCCAGGTCGCACAGCAGGTTGTAGACCGAGCGTTGCGGGAAGCGCTCCCGCAAGCGTCCGCAGACGACCGCCACGTCGGCCCGGCTTTCGAGAAAGCTCCGGGCCGTGGCGAGCCATCCGTCGATCAACTCGCAGTCACCGTCGACGAACTGCACGAAGGCCAGCTGCGGCAGCCGCCCGCTCAGCTGGCGCCAGCCGGCGTTGCGCGCCCGCGCGGCCGTGAACGGCCGGGTCATGTCGAGCTCGACCACCTGCGCGCCGAGTCCGCGGGCGAGCGCCGCCGAATCGTCCGAGGAGCCGGAGTCCACGTACACCACCGCCGCCGCGTTGACCTGCAGCGAGCGCAGGCAGCGGTCCAGGCGCTCGCCTTCGTTGCGGCCGATGACCACCGCGCCGAGACCTGCTGCATTCACCGCGTCGGCCTCGTGCCGAGACGGGTGGCAGCGAAGAGCGACCACAGCGTCCTGAGGTGCCGGCCCTGCCCCGCCGGCCGCGGCCTGCGGCCGCCGGCGAGCCGGCGCCTGACGATGTGCGCGAGGTCGGTGGCGCTGGACAGCAACACGGCCGCCCACACGCCGCGCAGGCCGTGGTGCTTGCGGAAATAGAGCAGCTCGCTTTCCACCTGCAGCGCAGGAATCTGCTTGCCGGAATCGGTGAGCTGACCGTCGGACTTTGCGCTCTCGCCGCCGAGGTGGATGACCCGGGTGTCGCCGAAGTACACCACCTTCCAGCCGGCCTGCTTGGTGCGCCGGCAGTGGTCCATCTCCTCGCAATACAGGAAGTAGCGCGGATCGAAAAGGCCGATGCGCTCGATGACCTCCCGGCGCACAAGGTAGTAGCAGCCCGTGACCCAGTCGCATTCGCGCACGCCGGCATGGTCCCAGTTCATGTCGTCGACGAGACGCGTGTTCGGAAAATGCCGCGCCAGCCCGGTGCGGGCGAGGAACACGTTCCAGGGCGTCGGGAAATAGCGGCAGCTCGGCTGCAGCTCGCCGTCACGGCCCTCCAGGCGCACGCCCAGCACGCCGCAGCCTGGGTGGGCGTCCATGTAGCGCACCGTCTTGTCGATCGTGTCGGGCGCGACGAAGGCATCGGTGTTGAGCAGCAGCACGTAGCGCCCGCTCGCCCGCTCGACGCCCTGGTTGTTGGCGCGCCCGAAGCCGACGTTCACGCGATTGACGATCAGCTCGGCCTCGCCGTACTCGCGCCGCAGCACATCGAGCGAATCATCGCGCGAGGCGTTGTCGATGACGATGGTCTGCAGCGCAAGGCCACCCTGCGCGGCCAGCAGCGCCGCGCGCATCTCGGCAAGCAGGTGCGCGGTGTTGTAGTTGACGACGATCACGGACACGTCGACCCCGACGCGCCCGCCTCTCGAGTCGGGGTCGAGGCGCTCAGGATCCGAACGCGACGCCTCGATGGCTGCGCCGCGGGTCGCTTCGACGCCTGTTGTCTGCATTTCTTCGGCAGCCTGCTTCACGCTGCAGTCAAGGGGAGTACGGGAACGCGCAGCGTGCCGGCGCGGATGACAGATTCACCACGAGACATCGCCGTAAGCGACGAAGTGCGGATTCTCGAAACCCGGCTTGCCATAGCCGAGCGGCGCTCCGGTCAGGTCGCACACGCGCCCTCCGGCAGCGCGCAGGACCGCATCCCCGGCGGCGGTGTCCCACTCCATCGTCCGTCCCAGGCGCGGGTACAGGTCCGCCTCACCTGCCGCGACCAGACAGAACTTCAAGGAAGAGCCCGCCGGCTTGAGCACAGCGACGCGGCGGGCTGCAAGGAACGCGTCCAGCGCACGGGGATCGCCATGAGAGCGACTTCCCACGACCGTGAGCCCCTCTTTCGGCACCGTGCGGGTATGAACAGGCCGCCGGCCATCCGCATCGTGCGCGGTCGCTCCCAGCCCCTCGGCGCCCGAAAACAGGCGATTCAAGGCGGGCGCAAGCACGACGCCGAGCGCTGGTCGCCCCTTCTGCACCAACGCGATGTTCACCGTGAATTCGCCATTGCGTTCAATGAATTCCCGGGTACCGTCGAGCGGATCGACGAGCCAGAACTCGTCGCTCACCTCCGGGCGGCGCCCTCTCGCCACCTCTTCTTCCGCGACGACCGGGACGGACGGCGTCCACGACCGCAAGGCCGAAACGATGATTGCCTCGGCGCGCTCGTCGGCCTGTGTCACGGGCGAGCCGTCCGTCTTGCTTCGGGAGCCGAAGTCGCTCTCGTAAACCTCCAGGATCGCGCGACCCGCAGCACGGGCGACTTCTTCCAGCTGCGCAAGCAGCGCGGGAAACGAATCAACGGACACGTGCATGGGCGCGCTCGACGATGGCAATGACAGAGGATCAATCAATAATGGATGCGGCATGGTACCGCCCGGGTTGTCAACGTCGGGGTGTGCGAGCAAACACCGGGCCGACACCGCAAGCTGCCCGGCTCATCTTCAGCACGGCGCGCTCGCCCCTTTCGGCTCTGTTCGTTACGTCACTCATCCGACCGCCAAATGCAAACCGAAGCACACGCCCCTACTCATCTGCAGGCCCTCGAGGCCGAGAGCATCCACATCCTGCGCGAGGTGGTGGCGGAGGTCGACAAGCCCGTCATGCTCTATTCCATCGGCAAGGACAGCGCGGTCATGCTGCACCTGGCGAAGAAGGCGTTCCACCCCGCGGTACCGCCCTTTCCACTGCTGCATGTCGACACGACCTGGAAGTTCCGCGACATGTACGCCATGCGCGACCGCATGGCCCGCGAAAGCGGCATGCAACTGCTCGTGCACGTGAACCGCGAGGGCTTGCAGCTGGGCATCAACCCTTTCACCCATGGGTCCCAGGTCCACACGGACGTCATGAAGACGCAGGGCCTCAAGCAGGCGCTCGACGCACACGGCTTCGACGCGGCTTTCGGCGGAGCACGCCGCGACGAGGAGAAATCGCGCGCGAAGGAGCGCATATTCTCTTTCCGCACTGCGCAGCACCGATGGGACCCGAAGAGCCAGCGGCCCGAACTGTGGAAGCTGTACAACGCACACAAACGCAAGGGCGAATCGATCCGGGTGTTTCCGCTGTCCAACTGGACCGAGCTCGACATCTGGCAGTACATCTACCGAGAAGACATTCCGATCGTGCCGCTCTACTTCGCCAAGGAGCGGCCGGTGGTCGAGCGCAGCGGCTCGCTCATCATGGTTGACGACGAGCGCATGCCGCTCGCACCGGGCGAGGTCCCGCAACGGCGCATGGTCCGGTTCAGAACGCTCGGGTGTTATCCGCTGACCGGGGCCGTGCCTTCTCAGGCGGACACGCTGCCTGCCATCATCCAGGAGATGCTGCTGACCCGCACGTCCGAACGGCAGGGACGGGTGATCGATCACGACGCCTCCGCGTCCATGGAGAAGAAGAAGCAGGAAGGCTACTTCTGAGTCCTTCGCCCGAGCGCTCAAACGTCTTCACTTTCGAGCATCGCCGACCATGGCCCACACGTCCGCATTGATCGCCACCGACATCGAACACTACCTGCGCGAGCACGAGCGAAAAAGCCTGCTGCGTTTCATCACGTGCGGCAGCGTCGACGATGGCAAGAGCACACTGATCGGACGGCTGCTCTTCGAGTCGAAGATGCTGTTCGAGGACCAGCTCGCGGCTGTCGAGGCCGACTCCAGAAAGTGGGGAACGCAAGGCGACGAGATCGATTTCGCGCTGCTGGTCGACGGCCTGGCGGCGGAGCGCGAGCAAGGCATCACCATCGATGTGGCCTACCGCTTCTTTTCGACGGAGCAGCGCAAGTTCATCGTTGCGGACACGCCGGGCCACGAGCAGTACACGCGCAACATGGTGACCGGTGCATCGACAGCCGATGTCGCCATCCTTCTCGTCGATGCGCGACGCGGCGTGATGACGCAGACGCGTCGTCACAGTCATCTCGTTGCGCTGCTCGGCATCCGCAAGGTCGTGCTCGCCATCAACAAGATGGATCTCGTCGGACACGACGAGGCGGTGTTCGACGGAATCGACCGCGAGTACCGGGCTTTCGCGAGACAGATCGGGCTCGAGGACGTGACGACGATCCCGGTCTCGGCGCTACGGGGCGACAACGTGGTCGAACCGAGTCCGCGCATGCCCTGGTACCAAGGACCGACCCTGCTGCGCTACCTCGAGACGGTCGAGATCGATGCGGTGCGGCTGCAGCGCGGCCCGATGCGCCTGCCCGTGCAGTGGGTCAACCGCCCCGATCTCGACTTTCGGGGCTTCGCCGGCACCCTTGCCGGCGGGATGGTTCGGCCGGGCGATCGGGTGCGAGTGCTTCCTTGCGGCAAGGAAAGCACGGTGACGCGCATCGTCTCGCACGGAGGCGACCTGGCGCAGGCGGTGGCCGGTCAGTCGGTCACCCTGACGCTCGCCGACGAGATCGACATCTCCCGAGGCGATGTCATCGCGGCCGCGCAAGCGCCGGCCGGCGTGGCCGACCAGTTCGGATGCACCCTCGTCTGGCTGCACGAGGAGCCGATGCTCCCGGGCCGGCGCTATCTGCTCAAGCTGGCCACCTCCACCGTCCCGGCATCCGTCACCGAGATCAAGTACCAGATCAACGTCAATACGCTGGAGCATCTCGCCGCGAAGCGGCTGGACCTCAATGCGATCGGCGTTTGCAATCTGGGCTGCGAGCGACCGATCGCATTCGACCCCTATGCCGAGAACCGCGACATGGGCGGCTTCATCCTCATCGATCGGCTGTCGAACAACACCGTCGGTGCGGGTCTGCTGCATTTCGCGCTGCGGCGCTCGCACAACATCCATGTGCAGCACGTCGACGTGGACAAGTCGGCGCGCGCGGCGCAGAAGCAGCAGAAGGCCTGCGTGCTGTGGTTCACCGGCCTGTCGGGTGCGGGCAAATCGGCCATCTCCAACCTGGTGGAGAAGAAGCTGCATGCCATGGGGCATCACACCTACCTGCTCGACGGCGACAACGTGCGTCACGGGCTGAACAAGGACCTCGGGTTCACCGCCGCCGATCGCGTGGAGAACATCCGGCGCATCGCCGAAGTCGCTCGGCTGATGGTCGATGCCGGGCTCATCGTCATGACGGCCTTCATCTCGCCGTTCCGTGCGGAGCGGCGCATGGCCCGCGCTCTGCTGGCGCAGGACGAGTTCATCGAGATCTTCGTCGACACGCCATTGCAGGTGGCCGAAGAGCGCGACCCCAAGGGTCTTTACCGCAAGGCGCGCCGCGGCGAACTGAAAAACTTCACGGGCATCGATTCGCCTTACGAAGCCCCAGAACAGGCTGAGCTGCGCATCGCCACGCAAGGGCGCAGCGTGGAAGCCTGCGCCGAAGAGGTGATCGAGGCTCTGGTGAAGCGCAACATCGTCACGCCTGTGCGCTGAGGATCACCGCGATCGACCGCTTCTCGGGAGCCGGCCTCGCCGCCTGGCGGCCGTCCGCTGCACGGCTACTTGAGGTTCCGGGTCTCGATCTCGTTGAGCTGCAAGCGCACGCTGCGCTGCAGGCCACGCAAGGCCAGGCGTCGCGAGACGATGTCCAGCAACCACCGCTTGAAGCCGAAGTGCTCGACGCGAAAACGGTGCCGCGCAGCGGAGTTGTGGGCCTTGAGCGCGAGTCGACCCAGTCGGCCGGGTGGATCGGCGTCGGTGGTGCGCTCGTACCCGCGAGAAATCATCAGCTCGGCCACTCTCGCTTCGACAAGGCGCACGTCCCGTTCGGGCATCCCGCGGCGCCACTGGCCGGCAAACCGTGGGGATGGCGTCTCGTAAGTGGTGCCGGTCAGGTCGAGCATGGCCGGCTCGTAAGCCACACGCAGAAAGCGGCAGACCTCGGTCAACACTTCCTGCGGCTTCGCCACCATGTCTTCGAAGCGGATCTCGACGAACTGCTCCGGCGCCAGTCGGGGCCGCAGACGATCCCAGCTCCGCTCGGCCTCGATCCAGGGGTCGAGTCCGTGATAGACATTGCCGGCCCAACCCATGCCGATGGATGACTTGGCGCAGTCCCGTGGATCGCGCAGCAGGTGAACGAAACGGGCCTGCGGAAACAATTCGTGAGCCGACAGGAAGTTTCGATGCAGGTTGACGGTGAGCAGCTTGCCGGGGATACCGAGGCGGGCAACGTAGTCGCGCACCCGATCAGCCGGCGTGCCTTCGGTGGCCATGGGCCGGCCGTAGCCGCGGTACATGCGGTCCAGCGACAGGAACTCCTCGAAGTGTGCGGGCTCGAGGTTTCCGGCAGCCACCGCTCCTGCGTCCCTGCCGAAGGTGTCGAAGAGAAAATCGAACTCGCCTGGATTCCTGAGCGCGGAGTGCCTGTCGAGCATCAACCCCAGGAGGGTCGAGCCGGAACGCAGCGCACCGGCAACGAAGGCCAGGGGCGGATGCGAGGGACTGGAGCGATCCTGCATCATCGTGTTGAGCACGGGGGAGCGGAAGACCGCCGATGATAGTGACACCCGCGGTCGATCGGCCGCGAGCGGCCCACAGAACTGCGGGAGTCGGTTCGAAGGCCGCCCGTACGATACTTTGCGCCTTCGCTTTCCCACAGTCGAGGTGGAATGATGCTCGCATCGCTGAAGGGGCTCGGGATCAAGGACCGCGTGATGCATCCGCTCGACCACTTCTGGGACCTGCGACTGGGCATCTCCACCTTCGGCTACCACCCCGCCGTCGGCGCGGCACAGGACCCGGATTTCCGGGTCCACTACACCCCTGCCCCCTACGCCACCTTGTTCCGCGTCCTGCGTCACGTCGGCCTGGGTGCCGACGACGTTTTCGCGGACCTCGGCGCCGGCCTCGGGCGCAGCGTCTTCTCGGCTGCGTGGCTGGGTGCGCGGCGTGCCGTCGGCGTCGAGATCGAGCCGCGGCTCGTCGATCGGGCGAGCCGCAACCTGACGAGCGGCCGATGGGCAGCCCACAACATCGAGTTCGTGTGCGACTCGGCGGAACGCTTCGCCCACACGGATACCACGGTGATCTTCATGTTCCATCCCTTCGGCGAAGGCACGATGAGCCGCGTGATCCAGAGCCTGGACGAAGCGCTGGCCGCGCACCCGCGACCCTTGCGCATCGCCTACCTCAACCCGGTGCATGCGCAGGTGCTCGACGCCGCGAAGCAACTGGTGCGCATGGACCACTGGTCCACGCCCGGCTTCGCCTCATCCCGCAACGGCCGCTACGAAGTGGGCTTCTGGGGCGCCAGGACCGAGACGGGGCGCATGGGTCGCTGGAAGCCGGACCCCGCGACCAGCGGCCGGCTTCACTGAGGCGCCGACGTTTCCTGCCGCGCGCCGCCCGCGCGCACCACGCGGGCAGGAACGCCCACCGCCGTGCAGTACGGCGGAACGCTCTGCAGCACGACCGCGTTCGCGCCGATGCGCGCGCCTTCGCCGATGCTGATGGCACCCAGGACCTTGGCGCCCGCACCGACATACACCTTGTCACCGATTACCGGTGCCCCGGGCCCGGCCAACTGGCCGATAGTGACCTGCTGCATCAGGATGCAGTCGTCGCCGATGACGGCGTCATGATGGATGACGACGCCTGTCGGGTGCGGCATGCGCAGGTTGCGGCCCAGGCGCGCTTGGGGCCGGATGTCCGAGGCGGTGACGATGCTCCAGAACGAGTGGGAGAGGCGCGCCAGCCGGCGCAGCACGGCGGCAGACCACCCCCGACGCGCGTGGTAGCGCTGGTACCGACGGATGCTCGAGACGAGAAGTTCTGCCGGCGTCCATGCATGTCCGGCTTGGGCGTCTGCCCCGTCGGAGGCGGCGCTGTCCAAGAAGGGTCCGCTCACGCGGCCAGGGCGTCGGGCGCCGCCCCGTGCTGCGACGGGTCGAGCATCACCGGCTTCGTGTGGGTCAGCCCTTGCTTCAGCCGGTCCTCCACGACGAGCAGCAGTTCGTAGCGACGTCGGTACATGGCCCGCTTCTTGGAAGGAACCTCGTCCAGGCTCCTGACCGGTGTTTCCGTATCGAGGCGGAAGAAGTCGGGGGACGCATCGTGCACCCCGCCGCGCTCGGTCCAGATATCGTCGTAGTTCAGGCTCAGCTTCTCGGCCTTGGCTTCGCCGAAGTAGCGGCTGCGATGTTGGCGGCTCCCATCGGCCACGGCCAGAATGGCGGCGGCCCCGATGCAGCGGCACAGCGTGCGCAGCAACTCGACCAGGAAGTCACGCGGCCGCATGCCGTGCAGTGCCTTCGTGAGCTCCTTGTAGTCGTGCTGGATGCCCTCGGCGGCGACTCCCTGGATCGCCCCGACATGGACGACGAGGCTCTCGCCGTCGAGATTGACGGAAAAGGCGAGCGAGTAGATCCGGGTGTCGTCCATGAACAGGTTCAGCGCCAGCTGCCCCTCCCGCATGAACCACGGCGGCCGGTCCAATACCACCTTCAAACCAGGCGCGACATCGCCCAGGCTCACGAGCTCCAGGCTTGCATCGGCATCCAGATCGAGCGCCGGCACGCGTGACTCGACCGCCTCGAAATGTCCGACCACCCGACGCAGCCGCTCGGCCGGACTCCAGCTCGCGCACATGTAAGGCCAGACGAGGACCCCGACAGTCTCCGGACGTTGAAGCATGGCCCGCTGTAGTGCACTGCCCGCCAAAGGCCTGAGGAAAGGTTCGAGCAACGCCGAGTGCCTGACGGCCTCGATCATGAAAACAAGCCGGCGCTTGAATGCGCGCATATCGCCCTTGCCGCAGACGGCGGCGGACAGACTCCACAGGGCAGGACAATCACCGATCAACAAAGACCCCCGTCATATCCGGTAGACGATTCCGCGATTGTGGCCGAGCCGCACGCTCACGCGACCGGGAACACGCCCGTGCGATCCCCAGGTCCTGTTCCTTCCGCCCGACCGTCGATCATGCCGTTGGAGGCCGCCCGGGTCAGGATGGCCTCGAACTGGTCCGCGGACCGTTCCCATGAACTCGATGCCACGGTGTCGAAAGCTGCAAGCGAAGCCCGCCGCCACGCCTCGTCGCTCAACCGAAGCAGCCTTGCGGCCTGCTCCGCCAGCGCATCGGAATCATCGATGTCGACACACGCGCCGTTGAGGCCCTCCACCAACGCCTCTTCGGGCCAGCCGGTGCGGGTGGAAACGACCGGCGTGCGGCACGCCATGGCTTCCATCGCGGGCAAGTTGAAGCCTTCGCTGCGGCTGGCGGTGAGCCAGACGTCGCAGGCGGCGTAGATGTCGCGCAGGCGGTGCTGGGCGGGATCGAACTGGAACTCGATCTGCGACGCAAGTCGCTCTGGCAAACGCTCGTTGCCGAACGAAAGCACCCGCAGATCGGGCAGGGCCTCGCGCAGCACCTCGACAGCGCGCAGCGTGACGTCCACGCCCTTGAACGGCACGCTGGAATACAGGAAGCCGACGGTGGGCCGCGTCTGCTTGCCGCGCGGCTCGGCGAAGAACTGATCATGGTCGACGCTGTTGTGCACAATGTCCACCGCCGTGTCGCCGTAGTCGTCGGCCATCACCCGTTGCAACCACCGCGCGACGACCACCTTGTGCAGCGGCAGGTGGTAGGTGGCCCGGCTGCGCTCGTGCGCGAGCCAGGGGAAAACTTCGTGGTGCTGGATCAGGTACACCTTGGCGCCGCGGCTCTCGCTCAATGCAGCGACCCACTCGGCGGTCTCCCACCACGTGGCAATGACCACGTCGGCCTCGGGCACGTCGGCATCGACCACGGGTCGCCAGCGGTCCAGCAAGCGATGGTCGAGGCCGAGGCCATCGAGGTGGGACTTGGGCACCGGCCGCTTCGCCGGCTTCGGTTGCAGCCAGCGCTGCAGGCGCTGTCGCAGCGGCAGCCGCCTGTCCTGCGGTGGCGGAGAAACCAGCACGACGCGGTGACCGCGTCGAGCCAGATGCTGGGCATAGATCGTCACCACGCGGATGCCTCCGCTCATGTTGACCGTGGGCAGGACAAAGGTGATGTTCACGTCAATAGAGCGAGGAGTTTGTCTTCTTGCGTTCCGACGCCGTAATGCGCATCGACGAGACGGCGGCCCGACTGACCCAGCCGTTCCGCGGACGAAGGGTCACGAAGGAGGCGTGCACAGGAGGCGGCAAAGTCGTGCGCATGGTCCGCGAGCACGATGTCGATGCCGTTCGAAGCCTCGACACCCTCGGCACCAAGTTTCGTGGACACCACGGGACAGGCATGGGCCATCGCCTCCAGGATCTTGATGCGCGTGCCGGTGCCGAAGCGGATCGGTGCCACGCTGAGGGCCGCTGCGGCATACGCATCGGCCAGCCGATCCACGAAGCCGCTCAGCCGCGTGTTGGGCGCGGCGGCCACCTGGGCGCTGAGTGCGGCCCCCGTACGCCCGATCAACTCGAAGCAGGCGTCCGGCACCTCCCGCAGCACCAGCGGCCAGACCGCTTCTAGGAACCAGTGCACGGCATCGAAGTTCGGCGTTTCCGGTCCGCCCCTGCAGTCGCCGACGAAGAGCACGCGCCGCTCGCGCACCGTGCGCGGCGCGGCGGCGGGAATCGGCACGCCGTTCGGCACGACCTGCGGCCGGGGTTCGGGGAATCCGGCCGCATCGTTGGGCTGGCAGACCAGCGCCAAACGCGCGCACGCGACCGCGCGGTGCTCGAAGCGCCGCAGCTTGCGCAAGTCGCGGGCGGTGCGCCAGTCGACGTTGCACACAAGCGCGCGCAATCGGCGCTCCTCGCGAAGATGCTCGGGATCGTCGACGTCCAGAACGAGGCGGTGACGCAGTTCGTCGCGAAACAGCAGACCGGCGAAAAAGGCGAAGTCGATCCGGTAGGCGAACACGGTGTCGAAGGATTCGGGGCGCAGCCGGGCGAGTTCCTGCCGCGGCGTGCTGCACTCGTCCTTGCGGAAGTACCGCGGCCCGGGATCCAGCAAGTCGGCGGTCAGCGCCTTCCACCGGGACGTGACGTTCCTGCGCGCAGGTCGCGTCAGGCGGGTGAGATGCGCCGGAAAAGGAGGCGGTGGCGCGTCGGGCGGGTGGTCGAACAGTGCGAGATGGAGCCCATCCTCGTCCGCGATCCGCGCCAGCGCCTCGAGCAGCATGTTCTGCCGGACAAGATAGCCGGCACCGCCGGCCCAGGGCACGCCCACACCGACGTAGAGAATCCGGCCGTGCGTGTGCGGCAAGCGGGCAGCGCCTGTCATGTGCTGCTCACCAGCTCAGCGCTTCCGACCAGTCCGACAACAGCACCACGCCGCCGACGGCACAGGCTGTGGCGAGAAGAACCGGTACATCGACTTTCGGATGGAACAGGCGCAGCCGCGCATAGACCACGGCGTTGATCGGGTACATCATCAAGCCGGTGAGCGCCGCGCCGATCACCACGCCGAACTGGCCTGCCACCTGGTTGCCCACGACCATGTTCACGATGTAGAGCAGGCCCTGTACGGCCAGCAAGGCGGTGCTCAGGCCGATCCTTCCCATTGACCACAGCACGGCCGAGTAGGAGCCGGAAAGGACGGACACCATGAGTCCCAGGGCCAGCACCTGCAGGATCGGACCGGCCGGGGCATACCGCGGGTCGTACAGGAACTCGATGACCTGCCGGCCGAAACAGGCGAAGAAAAGGGCGACGAGCCAGGTCGGCCACACCTGCATGAGCCGCGATCGCTCGACGATGCTCGACAGGCGCCGTGCATCGGTTCTCATCACCTCGGAGTAGGCAGGGTAGAGGACGCGCGCGCTGAGGAGTTGCACGGCACTCCAGACTACCAAGTTGAGCGTGCTGGCCAATCCCAGCAGGCCGAGCAGGCGCGTGTCGAGCAGCAGCCCGGCAACCAGCTTGTTGCCTTCACCGGCCATGAAGGTGAGCGATGAGCTCAACAGCACCGCACCACCGAAGCCGAGGATGTCGCGCGCCGCACGCCGCTCCCAGGCGAAGTGGTTGCGCTCGCCGGCGAGCAACAGGTGGCTCGCGACAACCTGGAAGACGGCGCCCGCAAGATTGCCCCACACGAGTGCCCACGGAGACGGATGCAGCCACGCGAGCAGGATGGACGTCCCGATCGTCACCGCGTATCCGGCGACACCGATCAAGGTGATCCGCTTCGGGGCGATGTTGCGGGCGGCCAGCGCACCGTTGGTGGAGTAGAAGCCGTGGATGACGGCTGCCAAGCCCGCCAGCGGCAGCATGCCGGCGAGCAGGGGCTCACCGTAAACCCTGGCCAGCGGCACGGCGAGCGCGCACATGACCAGCCAGACCACGACGCCCTTGGCGATCTGGATGGTCCAGGCCGTGTCCATGAAGCGCTTGTCCCCCGCGCGTTCGCTGCGGATGATGCTCTGGGTGACGCCGATGTCCGACAGCAAGGCCACGCCCATCATCACGGCCTGGATGATGGCCATGAGGCCGAACACCTCGGGAAACAGCAGACGGGTAAGGATCAGGTTGCTGCCGAAGCGCAGCAACTGGGTGGCGGCATGACCCCCGACCGTCCACCCCGCGGCGCGGAAGGTGCGAAGCTTCAGGCTGACTGGTGCTGCGGACGCGCTCACGGCCGGCTGATTTCGAGGCGCTTGAGCAGGAGCGGATGGGCGACGGACTTTCCGTCCAGGCGCAAACGGTACCGCCTCGCCGCTGGCCCGGGTTCCAACGCGACCTCTTGCCCTTCGCTTTCGAGCACCAGGCCGGTTGGCGCACCGATATCGATCAGGCCACGCAGCGGCTCGGTGCGAAAGGGACCTCGATCGGCTCGCGCGGGCAAAGACACCGCCGCCACCGAAACCAACAGCCGGGACGAATCGGCGATCGGCCGGCCGTCCAGACTCTGTACCGCCACGCTTGCCGGCCCGCCTTCGAGCGCGATGCGCACGTCGCCGAGCACGATCTCGCGCCCGCCGACACGGCCAAGCGCCGCTTGCGTTCGCGGTGTGTCGATGGTGAAGACGCCCTCCTTCCAGCGCCGGCGCAACTCACCGGTGTCCGACTGCAGCGCTTGCGCCTCGGCGGCCATGGGAGGCGCAGCCGCCGGGTCCAGCGGCTGGGCACCCGGTGGCATCGTGGGCGGTCGGAGCCAGGGGAGCTCGGGCACGCGGGGCAGCAGGGTCAGCAGGCGGCCCTGCTCGGCGGCGATGCGCATCGCGGGCGTACCGCCGGCCCTCCATCCCTCGTCGAACAGCGCCTCAGGAGTGGGCTGCAGGACACGCACCGTGCGCGCGGGCGTCACGTCGCCGCGTCGGAAGAGCAGCGCAGCCGCCGGCAGGCTGGCCAGCAGTGCGGGGTCGTTGAAGGCGTGCCAGTTCGAAGGCGGGCCGGGCTCGTGCAGCGGGGTCTGCGCATAGGCGTACTGCAAAAGCGCGTCCCATCCCTGGTGGCTCGCGGCGGCCGCCAGGTACAGTGGCAGGATATGACGATCGCGCGCCGGAAAGGGGCTCATGTTCCATTCCGACACCGACACCGGCTTGCCGGGAAGCTGTGCCGCGGCGATGAGGTGCACCGTGTTGCCGGACCGGCGCGGGTCGCGCGCCAGCGGCTCGGGCGTCTCGTAGGCGTGGACGTCGATCATGTCGCCGTCGGAGAGCGCCGGCAGCGAGGCCATCTGGCCGCCCCACAGGCTGGTGGTGACGATCGGCACCTTCACGCCGATACGGCGCAGGTGCTCGATCATGCTCGCGTTGAAACGGTGTTCGAGGTCGTTCAGGAAGCGCTTGGACGGCCCGGGCTCCCAAGCTCGCCACACCTGCCGCTGTGGCAGGCCGTGCGTTCGTGCAAAGACGCGCGCCTCGCGCAGGTACATCGTCGTGTGATGCGGGACGTCCTTGTCGGGCAGCAGGGCGTTGCCGAAGTGATGCGTGAGGTCGTTCTCGTTGGTGACGAGCACGGCCGCGATGGCGGGGTCATTCTTGTAGGCCAATCCGGTGTGCGGGTTCACGTGACCGAGGTAAGCCTCGTTGAAGCGCTGCATGGCGCGTCGGATGTCCTCGTTGACGTAGTTGTAGCCCTTGAGCTCCGCCCCGGCGCGCCCCTTGGCCATTTCGTCGAAGCCGGTCACGCCGTCGCCTGCCCGCAGCTTGCGCCCCACGTGCAGGTCGAGCCAAACGTAGATGCCCTCCTCCTTGAGGCACTTCACCCACCAGTCGAGACGGGCGAGCATTGCGGGATCGAGTGATCGCGTGTCCGGCGGATCGGCCGGCCCGAAAATATTCGGCTTGACCCAGTCGGAGTCGTGATGGTGTAGGCGCACCAGATTGAAGCCCAGCTCCGACAACCGGCGCGCATGGACGCGCGCTGCCTCGGGTTCGGTGCCGAACAGGGTACGCGCCGTCAGGTTCGTACCCCAGAAGCGCGCCGGGGTGCCGTCTGCGAAAACCAGTGCGTCGCCTTGCGCGCGCACGAAGCCGCGGCGCCCCGCCGGCTTCTCGGGGGCATTGAGGAAGGAAAGGTCGACATGCCCGAACTGACCCTCGGTGCGGTGCTCGGGCCAGTCCGGGGGCGCGCCGGGCACTTCGGCAAGGCGGGCGGCGAACGCTGACGGCCCGGCCCAAGTCAGGCCGAGCGCGATCAGGCAATAAACACAGAGGGCCAGACCTGGAAGCGCTTGCAACCGGCTGCCCGACCTCATGTGATGCGGACGCCCGCCGCCGGCCCGAAACGCCGGCCCGCCCCGGCGGGCGAGCCGCGACCCCGCCGTTCGACCATCCGGCTGGCAGCCTGCCGTCGCAGCATGGCGACGTAGCCCGCGCCGACGCCAGCCATCGTCCAATAGATGACCGGGATCACCGTGATGCTGCTCGTGGTGAAGATGGTCACGCCGATACCGGCCAGGCAGGCCAGCAGGCCGGAGCCGAAGGCACGCGTCTCATCGTCGACGTTCTGCATTCCTGAGTACGCTCTGCGGGCGATCACGAGAAACACGCCCACGAAGCAAGCCAGGGCGAAGACGCCATAGGCCAAGCCGATGCCCAAGTAGGTATTCACCACGTCGACCATGCCGCCGATGACAAGCTCGTTGGACACCAACTGGTTCATGAATCCGCTGACACCGAACCACGGCTCGCGCATGATGAGCATGATGCCGACCTCGAGCAGTTGCTGTCGGTAGTCGACGTTCTGTGTCTCGACGGTGCCGACGAAGGGCAACAGCTCGATCACCCGGTCGGCCAGCGGCGACATCATGACCAGCGCGCCGACGGCACCCGCGACCAGGCCGACCTTCAGCACTCCGCCAACGGGGTTCGGGCCGGCGAGCCGGAAGACGATCAGGGCAACCGCCGCACCCACCCAGGGCCCGCGCGAAAAAGAGGCGGCCAGTCCGCCCAGCAGCGCGGCGAACCCCAGCCACCACATCGCAGGGCTTTTGACGCAGCTGCGCAGGTAGCAGTGCAGCCCCAGGGCCACGACCATCACGTAGCCGAAGACGATCGGCTGGCCCGTGCTGCCTTGCGCCCGCAGGATCGCGGTGCGGCCGAGGTAGTTGCCGTAGCCCCAACTCGCGGAGAGCGACCGCTCCAGACCCTGGTACACCAGCCACCACTTCGCCGCCTCGAAGATGCCGATGAGCGCCAGCACCAGCGCTGCGACCACGAAGCTCATGGCCACCTCGCGGAACTGGCTCAGCTCGCGCAGACCGCGGCTGGCGACGTAGTACGGCAGACCGACGTCGATGAGCGCATACACCGCATAGCGCATCGTGTTCGTCGCGGTGTCGACCTGGAACCGCAGCGCCAGCTGGATCAGCAAGTAGACGACGATGAGGTAGTCCGTGGTCCGCCACCCGTCGCGCTCTACCTTGGCCTGCCGACGCAGGCCGAAGTAGGCAGGCAGCAGCAGGCTGAGCGTCAGCAGACGCACGTAGTCCATCGTCATCAGGTAGTTGATGACGCCGAAGCCGGGGATCGCAACGGTGAACGCTGGTACCGCGAACAACAGCCAGACGAAAAGCGCGGTGGTGTTGGCTTCCTTGCGGCCGGCAAAGATCAGCACCAGGCCCGTAAAGCCCGCGAACAGCCAGTAGTTGTGCGAGACGAATGCAATGATCGTCACCGCGAACCACAGGTTGCGCCGGCGCTTGAAGTCCTCCGGAGTCAATGCCAGATCGCACGCGGGTTTTCTGCCCAGCGCGAAGACGACGCTGGCCAGAACCAGAATGGCGACCAGGGCCCTCAGGTGCTCAGGCATCGGGCCCCCGATCGAGGCTCAGCCGTTCGCTGCCCGCGTGCGCCGCGGGCGGATCACCCACACCAGCAGCGTGTCGAGCAGGAAGAAGATCAGCAGCGCCACCAGCATCAGCACGATGCCCGCCGCGCCGTGCAGGAAGCCCTGCCCGGCTTCGTCGCCCAGGTGATAGGTGATCAGCACGAGGATGATCACACGGATGATGTTCGCCATGAAGGCGATCGGCAGGATGGACGCCAGCATGATCGCGTTGTGCAGCAGGCTCTTTCGCGCCATCAGGTACATGAACACCGTGCCGAGTGCCGACAGGCTGAACATGGAGTTCAACCCCGAGCAGGCATCGGCCACGAGCATTTGGTACTGCCCGACGACGATGACCACGCCGGTGCGCGCAATCGGATAGCCAGCGCCGTACAGGATGTTCTCCACGATCGCCGAGATCCACTGCTTTAGCGGCCCGGTGATGGCGTCCACCAGCACGCCGGGCAGCGGAATCATGAAGATGGTGTAGAAGATCGGGAACCACGCCAGACGCAAAGCCCGTGCGCCCTTGAGCACCATCAGCGCGCCGGCCAGCACGAAGGTTTGCGAGCCGAACACGAAGATCGAAAAATTGAGCACCTGGCCCAGCACGTAGAGCAGCAGGCCGAAGGCCAGCACGGGCCAGCCCCAACCCCAACCGCGGCCCGAGTCGATCTCGTCAGGCGATTGCGCGAGCGATTCGCGCAGCCCCCACAACAACCAGGCCAGCACGGCCAGCACGATCGGGCCGTGCGCGTGCTCGTCAGATTGCCAGATCGTGTTGCTCGCCCACCAGTACACCGGCAGGTACATTGCCGCCCACCCCAGCAGGGCGATCACCCAGCCGGTGTTGGGAGCTCCCAGCCAGGAGCGGGACTCGACCGGAAAGGCGTGCGAGCTCACTTGGCCGATTTCTTCAGCGGGACGTCGTTGAGCACGGTTCCGACCACCGCAACGCCGGCGTTGGTCAGCCCGACCACCATGTCGTCGAAGGCCGCGACGCGCGTTTGTTTGGTCCGGGCCACCGCCAGCACGGCGCCGGTGCGCACCGCGATCATGGCGGCGTCCTCACCGCTGGACAGGCTGGGGGTGTCGATCAGCACCACGTCGTAGGACGAGCGCACGTGCGAGATCAGTTCGTCGAAGGCCGGACGATTGAGGAGCTCGGACGGATTCGGCGGTACCGGCCCGGCCGGCAGCACCGACAAACCGACCAGATCCGTGATGCGGACGATGGCCTCCTCGCGAGAACGGTGCGCAAGCAGGGTGGACAGGCCCACCTTGTTCTGCAGCATGAACAGCTCATGCTGGCGCGGCTGGCGCATGTCGGCATCGATCAGCAGAGTGCGTTCGCCGAGCTGCGCGAACACGACTGCGAGGTTGGCGGCCAGGTAGCTGCGGCCGTCGTTGCGCGAGGGACCGACGATCGCCATGGTCTGCCGATGTTCGGATTTGTCGAACCAGCGCAGCATGAGCTGGCTGCGCACCGCACGCAGCCGCTCGACCGTGGCGCTGAACGGTTGGTAGGCGGCGATCACCTCCTCGCTCACGGCCTTGTGTTCGCTCATGCGCAGGTAGGCATAGTCGAACTGGCGTGCCAGCGCGTACTGGATGTCGGCCTCGGTGAGCAGACCGAGGCGGATGGCGGCTTCGCCGAAGCGCAGGTTGTTCTGGCGTTGCAGCCTGAGAATCTGCTCGGCGTCCTCCGCCGAGAGCAGACCTGCGTCCATCAGGATCGCGCCGATGGTGCGGTTCGCGCGCGGCAGCGTCGGAACGGTGGCGACGCTCATTCGCATCATCGTGCTCCCATGGCGGGCAGGACCGCCGGATGCTGCGGGCCGCCGAGCGCCAGCCGGCGGAAGACGGGTACCTTGGATCCGACCGGATGCAAGACGCCCAGCACCGGCACGCCTTCGATCGAGATGAGGTCTTCAGGGCTGCGCACACGCCGGTCGAGGAGTTCCAGGCCGACCGCGGCGCCCAGCCCGACCACCAGGCCGGCGAACAGCGCCAGCGCCACGCCCTTGGGAATCTGCGGCTGCGAGGGCAGCAAGGGCTCGATGGCCGGGTTGAGAAGGCGAACGCTGGCCTGATTGGTCTGGCTTTCCAGATTGAGCTGGCTGACGCGCTGGCTGGCACTCTCGTAGGCGCGCTGGGCCGTTTCGACGTCGCGCATGAAGACGGCCGCTTGGTCGCGCTCGTTGCGCAGGGCAAGCACCTGCTTCTTCTGCGCCTCGACCAGGTTGCGCAGTTCCTCGACCTTCTGCTCGCTGCTGCGATTGATCACGGATGTGCCGCCCGAAACACGGCGGATCTCGGCAGCCATCTGCTGCTTCAACTCGCCGATCTGAACGGCGAGCTGTTGCCGTTGCGGATGGTTGACGCCCAGGGTGCTGCTGATCTCGCTCATGCGGGTCTCGGCCTGGGTCAGCTGCGCCTTGAGGCTTTGCACCGAACCGGCTTGCTGAACATCGGGCGAGAGGAGGCTGCCCGTGTTGCGCTGCCGGCCCGCCGCCTCGACCAGTTCGGCCTGCGCGGCGAGCAACTGTCCGTTGAGCGCAGACAAGCGCCCGCTTTCCTGGTCGACCATGTCGGCCGACACGATGATGCCCTTGTCGCGCTGGTACTTCGACAACCTGCCCTGCGCTTCGGCGAGGTTGTTGCGGAGCACCTTCGACTGCTCGTCGAACCAGCTCGCGTACTGACGCGCCGGCTCCACCCGCATATCGATCGACAGATCGGTGTAAGCCTGGGCAAAAGCGTTGGCCACCGTCGCCGCGAACACCGGCTCCTGCGCCGTGTACTTCACCGTGACGATGTTGCTTCCGCGGGAAGGCTCGACCTGCAAGCCGCGTTGAAGGAGGCCTCCGAAATAGCGGTCGAGCGGAATCTTCCGGTCCGTCGCCTCGCGCCACTGCTGCACCGCCGAGTCCGACCTCTCGAGCCCCAGCGACTTGACCACCCGCGCGGCCACGCGATCGCTCTTGAGGATATCGATCTGCGTGGCGAGGTAAGCGGGTGCCGCCATGTTCGGCGCCAGGATGCCGATGATGGGATCGGCCTTGATGTCGAAGACCAGCGCAGCGTCGGCGGTGTACTGCTTGGGCAGGCTCAGCATGTAGCCGACCCCCAGCGCGGTTGTCAGCACGAACAGGCCGAACGCCAGCCAGCGCCGTGCCCAGACGATCCGCAGAATTTGCCAAACGGACATGAGAGTCTCCAGGCCCTAGAACAGGGATTCGCGGACGTAAAGGATGTCTTCCGCCTCGATGACATCGTTCATCTTCGGCTCGAGCACCGTCACGGCGCCGGTTTCATCGCGCCGGTGCAGCTTGAGGCCTCGCTCGGTGCCGCGCGGCGTGACCCCTCCGCTCATCGCCAGCGCCTTGAGCAAGGTGGTGCCGCGCTCGAGCTGGTACACGCCCGGGCGCTGCACCTCGCCGTAGATGTAGAAACTGGGCGCCTTGTGCACGTAGATGATGTCGCCGTTGGCCACACGCACGTCGAGCTGCGAGTCACCCGACTCGTAGATGGCCGGCAGGTCGATGTCGATCTTCACCGGCTTGCCGTTGCGCGTGCCGACCAGCGTCACCACGTCGTCGCCGGTGGCCGCGATACCGCCCGCGCTGGCGATCATCTCGGAGACCTTGCTGTTGGTCGTGTCGATCGGGTAGCGGCCCGGCTTGGAAACCTGCCCGATGATCGAAATCTGCGCACTGCGGATCTCCAGCAGCTGCACGGCAACCTGCGGCTTGATCACGAACTTGCCTTCGCGCAAAAGCCGGGCGATCTTCTGCTCGGCTGCGTTGAGGCCCAGCCCGTTGAGCTCGACGGAGCCCAGCAGCGGGTAGGTGATGCTGCCGCTTTCGGACAGGCGCGCCTCCGCGGTCAGGTCGGGGTTCTGGTAGACGGTGACCCGTATCACGTCGCCCGGGCCGAGCAGGTGCTCGGCCTTCGACGCCGCCGTCTGCGCTGAAGCGCCGGTGCTCAACATCAGCAATGCGGCCAGTCCGGCCAGGAACCGGAGGAAAACGCTGTGCATGCCCATTCTCCAATCGCTCATTTGAGGCCCCTCAGGCCCTTTTCGATGTCGAGGCCAGCCGAGGCCGGTGTCTCGACGACCGGTGCCGCCACCGGTGTCTGCGGCGCGGAGGCGCCGGCCTTCGCGAATTCGCCAACGTACTCGACCTTGGCAGCGGCCCGCATGGCCTTCAGATCCTCTTCGATCAGCTTGCGCTTGCGCTCGTTGAGCAAAAACTGCTCGATCGCGGGCGTTGCCTGATCGAGGGCGACCGGCTGGCTGCGCGAGCCGGCCAGCACAACGACCTGGACGCTGCCGTTCGGCAGCACGTTGAACATCGTCTCGCCGTCCTTCATCTTGGCGACGGTGGGCAGCCGGTTGAGCGGCAACTGCTCGGCAGCGCGCACCGCCTGATTGCCCGCGAAACGGATGTCGCTGGCCTTCAGATTCTCGAGGAACTCACTGACCGTCTTGGCCGCTTCGAGCTGCTTTCGCAGCAGGTCGACCTGCTCGGGCTTCGCCTCGATGCTGAACTCCTGAAAACTGTAGATGCGCCGTTCCTTGAAAAGCGCCGGATTGGCGTCGTAGTACGCGCGAATCTCCTCGGTTGTCGGTTTGGCGGCGTCCTCGCCGAGCTTTTCGAGATAAGCGCGCGAGACGATCTCGCGCCGCGCCGCCTCCATGGCCTGCAGCACGCGCGGGCTGCGATCGATCTTGGTTTCCTCCGCCTTTTGCACCGCCAGTTCCTGGTCGATGAGGCGCTCGAGCACCTGGCGGCTGGCGGCTGGCGCCTGCTCGGGTTGCAGGCCGGGTTGGCGCTGAAGCACGTAGTTCACCTGGTGGACCGACAGCTCCTCCTTGTTGACCTTGGCGGCCACCTGCGAGGCGGGCTTGTCCGCGTTGTCGTCGCCGCCGCAGGCTGCCAGCGCGCCGCACGCGACCACCGCAATCAGCAACTTGGCGGCTGCCCGTTCGCGGCCTTTGCCGGCTTCGAAAAATGCATGCTTCATGTTCAATGAGTCTCCCAACCCGTTGGCTCGTCGGACGCTTCGGACGTTCGAAATCCATGCGTCGTAACAGCGCGCCAGTGTAAGTCGCGACCTTTGCAGTCCGCCACGGTCGCCCCCCTTGTTCGCGGCCGTTAAAAACGCACGACCTGCGCGCTTATGTGGCCTGGCAAACCGAAAAAGTTCGAGCTTTGAGAGGCACCGCACACTCGGCGCCGATCGGCGAATCAGCAGCGGATTCCGACGTGCAGTGCGACCACCCCGCCGGTGAGCCGGTGCACGTCGACATGGCCGAAGCCGGCGCCCTTCATGAGCTCCTTGAGCGCTTGCGCATCGGGATGCATGCGGATCGACTCGGCCAGGTAGCGATAGCTCTCGCCGTCGCCCGCAACCCAGCGGCCGAGCCGCGGCAAAAGCTCGAAGGAATACCAGTCGTAGGCCTTGGCGAGCGGCGGCGCCACCTTCGAAAACTCCAGAACGAGCAGTCTGCCGCCCGGCTCGAGCACGCGGCACATCTCGGCCAAGGCCCGGTCCTTGCGGGTCATGTTGCGCAGACCGAACGCGACGGTGACCAGATCGAAGCTGGCGTCGGCGAAAGGCAGTTTTTCGGCGTCGCACAGCGCGGTGGGCAGCACCATGCCGGCGTCGGTCAACCGGTCGCGGCCGGTGCGCAGCATTGCCTCGTTGATATCGGTGTGCACGACCAGGCCGCTGGCGCCAACCCGTTTCGCGAAGGCCTGCCCCAGATCTCCGGTGCCGCCGGCGATGTCGAGAACGCGCTGACCGGTGCGCACGTTGGCCACGGCCACGGCATAGGCCTTCCAGGCACGGTGCAGGCCCATGGACATCAGGTCGTTCATCAGGTCGTAGCGCGGTGCGACCGAATCGAACACGCCTCGCACGCGAGCGGCCTTGTGCCCCTCCTCCACCGACTCGAAGCCGAAGTGCGTGCGGCTCATGGCGCGCTCAATGATGGTGTCCGCAGCTCGAACCGCCGGCCGCCGGCATGGGCGCATCGCGGTTTGCCCCGGCCGCCTCGAGTCGGGCAAGGTAGTCCTGCCAAAGCGTTTCCTGGCGTGCTCCGAGGTGGTACAGGTAATCCCATGCGTACAGGCCGGAGCTGTGGCCGTCGGAGAAGGTCGGCTGCACCGCGTAGTTGCCCACCGGCTCGAGCGCAACGATCTCGACCTCGCGCTTGCCCGTCTGCAGCACTTCCTGACCGGGTCCGTGTCCCTGAACTTCGGCGGAGGGCGAGTACACGCGCAGCAGTTCGAACGGCAGCTTGAAGTGCGCGCCGTCTGAGAAGGCCACCTCCAGGATGCGCGACTGCTGATGCACCGTCAGCGCGGTGGGAGTAGGGGTTTCTCTGCTGAGGCCGGCCATAGTGATCTCGGTGAAGGAAGCGAGCCGGCAAAGTTTAGTCGGCCGGCAGGGTCACAGGCCGGCCAGCGCCTGCTTTATCCGGGTGTCCAGCGCGTCGAGGGCCAAAGGCAGGCGCTCGGTCGCGGGCGGCTCGACCACCCGTTCGACGGGGGCCCACACCGGCTGCGGGAAACGGCTGTCCCAGTCGAACCGCGCAATCACGTGCCAGTGAAGGTGAGCCACCACATTGCCCAGGCTGGCGAGGTTGACCTTGGTCGGTCGCAGCGCGGCACGCAGCGCCTCCTCGACCACTGAGACCGCCGCCATGCAGCGCTGCCTGGCGGCCGGGTCGAGGTCGGTGAACTCGGCCACGTGCCGGTTCCAGATGACGCGGTAGAAGGCCGGAAAGGCCGGGTCGGCAACGCGCACGCATCGCCATTCGTCAGACTGACGAATCAGCAGTCCGCCCGGTTGCTCGCACAACTCGCAGCCGGAACGGGCCGCCGCGGCGTTCACACGAGCACCCGCTCGATGCCGCCGGCGTTGGCCCGCTCGACGTAGGCAGGCAGCCAGTCCTCGCCGAGGATCAGCCGCGCCATCTCGACGACGATGTAGTCCGCCTCGAGCAGGCCGTTGTTCAGGTCGTTGCCGTAGCGCGAGAGTCCCTGCAGGCAGCTCGGGCAGGAGGTCAGGATCTTCACCGGCCCGGTGCCGCCGCCGGCGCCTGAGCCGCCCCGCGTCATCTCGCGCAGCGCAGCTTCGTCCTTGCGCAGTTCCTCTTCCTTGCGAAAACGCACTTGCGTGGCGACGTCGGGGCGGGTCACGCCGAGCGTGCCGCTCTCCCCGCAGCAGCGCTCGCTCTGGCGCACGGTATCGCCGATCAGCGCCTTGACGGTCTGCATCGGTTCGCGCTGCTTCATGGGGCTGTGGCAGGGATCGTGATACAGATAGCCGCCCGCTTGCTCCCGATCGAGCGTGATGCCTTTTTCCAGCAGGAATTCGTGGATGTCGATGATGCGGCAGCCGGGGAAGATCTCTTCGAATTCATAGCCCTGCAACTGGTCGAAGCAGGTGCCGCAGCTCACCACCACCGTCTTGATGTCGAGGTAGTTCAACGTGTTGGCGACGCGGTGGAACAGCACCCGGTTGTCGGTGATGATCTTGTCGGCCTTGTCGAACTGCCCGGAGCCGCGTTGCGGATAGCCGCAGCACAGATAGCCCGGCGGGAGCACCGTCTGCACGCCCGCATGCCAGAGCATGGCCTGCGTCGCCAGGCCCACCTGCGAAAACAGCCGCTCGGAGCCGCAGCCCGGGAAATAGAACACCGCCTCGCTGTCGGCCGTGGTGCCTTGCGGGTCGCGGATGATCGGCACGTAGTTCGCGTCTTCGATGTCGAGCAGCGCGCGGGCGGTCTTCTTCGGCAGGCCGCCCGGCATTTTCTTGTTGATGAAGTGGATGATCTGCGCCTTGATCGGCGCCTGGCCCACGGTGGCCGGCGGCGCAGCGGTCTGCTTCTTCGCCAGGCGGCGCAACAGGTCGTTGGCCAGGCGCTGCGCCTTGAACCCCACGCCGACCATCGCCCCGCGCATCAGCTTGATGGTGTCGGGGTTGCGGGCATTCAGGAACAGCATCGCCGCCGCGTTGCCGGGGCGAAAGCTCTTCTGTCCCATCTTGCGCAGCAGGTTGCGCATGTTCATCGACACGTCGCCGAAGTCGATGTCCACCGGGCACGGGCTCAGGCACTTGTGGCAGACCGTGCAGTGATCGGCAACGTCCTCGAACTCCTGCCAATGCTTGATCGACACGCCTCGGCGCGTCTGCTCCTCGTAAAGGAAGGCTTCCACCAGCAAGGACGTGGCGAGGATCTTGTTGCGCGGGCTGTAGAGCAGGTTGGCGCGCGGCACGTGCGTCGCGCAGACCGGCTTGCACTTGCCGCAGCGCAGGCAGTCCTTGATGGAGTCGGAGATCGCGCCGATGTCGCTTTGCTGCATGATCAGCGACTCGTGGCCCATCAGGCCGAAGCTCGGCGTGTAGGCATGGCTCAGGTCGGCGGCGCGCACGTCGCCGTCGCCGAGCGCACGCAGCGCATCACCGCGCAGCAGCTTGCCCTTGTTGAAGCGGCCCTGCGGATCCACCTTTTGCTTGTAGGCGCTGAAGTCCGCGAGTTCCTCGTCGGTAACGAAGCCCAGCTTGGTGATGCCGATGCCGTGCTCGCCGGAGATCACGCCGTCGAGCCGCCGAGCCAGAGCCATGATGCGTGCCACCGCCTCGTGGGCCGTTTGCAGCATTCCGTAGTCGTCGCTGTTGACGGGGATGTTGGTGTGCACGTTGCCGTCGCCGGCGTGCATGTGCAGCGCGATCCACACGCGCCCGCGCAGCACCTCGCCGTGCAGCCGCTGGCATGCGGCCAGCACGGGCGCGAAGGCGGCGCCGGCGAAGATGGCCTGCAGCGGCGCGCGGACCTGCGTCTTCCACGAAGCACGCAGGCTGTGGTCCTGCAACTGCGCGAACACGCTGCGCTCGTCGCCGGCCGGCACCGCGTCCAGGCCATGAAGCCAGCCGGTCCACAAGGCCCGCACCTCGCTCAGCAGCGCCTGCGCCTGCTGCACGCGGTCTTCCAGAAGCTCGGCGCTGGGAATCTGCCCGGCGTCGTCGGATTTGCCCAGCGGCAGCGCACCTTCGGCGAAAAAGTCGTCCAGCCGATCGAGGAGCGCCAGCTTGTTGCGCAGCGACAGCTCGATGTTGATGCGCTCGATGCCCTCGGTGTACTCGCCCATGCGCGGCAGGGGGATCACCACGTCTTCGTTGATCTTGAAGGCGTTGGTGTGCTTGCTGATCGCCGCGGTGCGCTTGCGGTCGAGCCAGAATCTCTTGCGGGCATCCGGGCTCACCGCAACGAAACCCTCGCCCCCGCGCGAGTTGGCGATGCGCACCACCTGGCTGGCGGAGCGCGCCACCGCGTCGGCATCGTCGCCGGCGATGTCGCCGACCAGCACCATCTTGGGCAGCCCGCCGCGCTTGCTCTTGGTCGCATAGCCCACGGCCTTGAGGTAGCGGTCGTCCAGATGCTCGAGTCCGGCGAGCACCACCTTCACCGCGCCCTCGCCGCCCGCGCCGCTCGCCTTGTGCAGCGCGAACATGTAGTCCTTGATCTCGACGATGCTGGGCACCGCGTCCTTGGCGTTGCCGAAGAACTCGAGGCAGACGGTGCGCGTGTGGGCCGGCATCTTGTGCACGATCCATCGTGCGCTCGTGATCAGGCCGTCGCAGCCTTCCTTCTGAATGCCCGGCAAGCCGGCGAGGAACTTGTCGGTCACGTCCTTGCCGAGGCCTTCCTTGCGGAAATGGGCGCCGGGAATGTCGAGCCGTTCCGTGCGCACGAGCGTCTTGCCGTCAGCCTCGAAGTAATGCAGCTTGAAGCTGGCCATCTCGGCATCGTGGATCTTGCCGAGGTTGTGGTTCATGCGCACCACCTCGAGCCACTTGGCGTCGGGCGTCACCATGCGCCAGCTCGCCAGGTTGTCGAGCGCGGTGCCCCACAGCACGGCCTTCTTGCCGCCGGCGTTCATGGCGATGTTGCCGCCGATGCAACTCGCCTCGGCGGACGTGGGATCGACCGCGAACACGTGCCCGGCACGCTCGGCCGCCTCGATCACGCGCTGCGTGACGACGCCGGCTTCGGTCCACACGGTCGGGACCGTCTGCTCCAGGCATGGCAGCTCCGTCCATTCCACCTCGCTCATCGCCTCGAGCTTTTCGGTGTTGATGACGGCGCTCTTCCACGTCAGCGGCACCGCGCCGCCGGTGTAGCCGGTGCCGCCGCCGCGGGGAATGATGGTCAGGCCCAGCTCGACGCACCCGGCGACCAGGGCGGCCATCTCCGCTTCGCCGTCGGGCGTGAGCACGACGAAGGGGTACTCCACGCGCCAGTCGGTCGCGTCCGTGACATGCGATACGCGCGACAACCCGTCGAACTTGATGTTGTCGCGCGCCGTGTGCCGGCCCAGGCGCTTGAGCGTGCGCCGGCGCAGCGCGGCCATGCTTTCGAAGCCGTCCGCGAAGCGCTGCACCGCCGCCTCGGCCAGCGCCAACAACTCGCCCACGGCGGCATGGCGCTCGGCAGCGGCATCGTCGGTGGCGGCCGAGCGGCGCTTGCCGATCTCGCGCAGGCGGTGGTGAAGGGCCTCGACCAGCAAGCCGCGGCGACGCGGGTTATCGAGCAGATCGTCGTGCAGGTAAGGATTGCGCTGCACCACCCAGATGTCGCCGAGCACTTCGTAGAGCATGCGCGCGGAGCGGCCGGTCTGGCGCTCGGCACGCAGCTTGTCGAGCACGAGCCAAGCCCGCTCGCCGAGCAACCGGATCACGATCTCGCGGTCGGAGAACGAGGTGTAGTTGTAGGGAATCTCGCGCAGTCGCGGGACGGCCTGGTGAGCGGCCTCGCCGATCACGCTGCGGACGCTGTCGATGGGAAGCGGTGCGTTCATGGTCGCCAACGCGGCGGTAGGCCGCAACAAGCGCGAATTATCGCAGTGCAGCAAAGCGGCCGACACCGCGGTGCGGTTTGCGCCCCGCCAGCGATGTGCGTTTGCGCCCGAGGCACCGTCGCCCGGAAGTGCTTTGCGCCGTCGCCACGGCCGGTCGTGCCGAGCCTTCGGCCGCGTAAGCGGCTCGAGCCGGCCGACCCCTCAGCGACCGATCGCCATGCCCGGCTCGCTCGCCCGCGCCAGCAGGAACTCCCGCTCCCGGTCGTTGCGGGCCAACGTGGCGGCGCGCTTGAAAGCCTCGCGCGCTTCGTCCACGCGGCCCAATCTGGCCAGCAGGTCACCGCGCACGCTGGGCAACCAGTGATAGTTCTTCAGCGAGGGCTCGTCGCGCATCGCGTCCACGAGCTCCAGCCCGGCGGCCGGCCCGAACGCCATGCCGACCGCGACCGCGCGGTTGAGTTCCACCACCGGCGAAGGGGCGGTTTGCACCAGTGCGTCGTAGAGAGCCGCGATGCGCGCCCAGTCCGTCTCGCCGGGCGTGCCCGCACGGGCGTGGCAGGCAGCGATCGCGGCCTGCAGCGCATAGGGGCCGAGCGCGCCGCCCAGGTCCTGCGCCCGCTCCAGCGCGATGAGTCCGCGGCGGATGAGCAGCCGGTCCCAACGTGCGCGGTCCTGCTCGAGCAGCAGCACCGGCCGACCTGCGGCATCGACGCGGGCTGGCGTCCGCGAGGCCTGCAACTCCATCAGAGCCACCAGTGCCTGCACTTCCGGCTCCTCGGGTGCCAGGCCGGCCAGTACGCGGCCCAGGCGCAGCGCCTCGTTGCAGAGCGCCGGGCGCATCCAGTCTTCTCCGGCCGTAGCTGTGTATCCCTCGTTGAAGATCAGGTAGATGACCTCGAGCACCGAAGCCAGCCGCGGGGCGAGCGTGTCGCCCCGCGGCAGCTCGAAGGGCACCCGCGCCTCGGCGAGCGTGCGCTTGGCCCGCACGATGCGCTGCGCGATGGCGGCCTCGCCGACGAGGAAGGCACGTGCAATCTCGGCCGTGCTCAGGCCACCGAGCAGCTTGAGCGTCAGCGCGACCCGTGCCTCGGTGGACAGCACCGGGTGGCAGGCGGTGAAGATCAGGCGCAGCAGGTCGTCGCCGATCTGGTCGGAGCGTGCGGCGTCGAGCGCATCGACGAAATCCGGCACGATCAGCGCCTCCCGGGCCTCGAACTCGTGTCCGATCTGCTCGTGTTTGGCAGTGAGCAGCTTCGCGCGGCGCAGGTGGTCGAGTGCGCGGTGCTTGGCGGTGGCCATGAGCCAGGCGCCGGGATTGTCCGGAACGCCCTGGCCTGGCCAGTGCTCCAGCGCGGCAAGCAGGGCGTCCTGGGCAAGCTCTTCGGCCACGCCCACGTCGCGCACGATGCGGGCGACGCCGGCGATGATCTTGGCGGCCTCGATGCGCCAGACCGCCTCGATCGCACCATGCGTCGCCTGCGTCGCCGTCATGGCGCCTGAATCACCGCTGCTGCTGTTGCTGTTGCTGCTGCACGGCGTTCGGATCCATGTGGATCAGCTCCCACAGATGGCCATCCAGGTCCTCGTAACCGTGGGCATACATGAAACCGTGGTCCTGCGGCGCATTGGGCGCGCTGCCGCCGGCCCTGGTTGCCTTGGCGACGAACTCGTCCACCTGCGCGCTCGAGACCCTTCACCGGTAGGTTGACGAAGATCTGGGTGGCCATGAGTGGGCTCCTGAAAAGGGGTGAACGGCAAAGACGGCAAGCTGCGGGACCCGGATGGCGGCTCAGCCGCCGAGCTGCATGTCACGCATTCGGTCGATGGCTTCGCCAGCCGCGAAGTCCTCGAGCTCGAACAACTGCCGCACCTCGATCTCGGCCGGCCGGCCTTCTCCCGCCGGGTTCGGGAAGCGCCGGGTCCACTCGAGCGCTTCTTCACGCGAGCGCACCTGGATGAGCGTGTAGCCGGCGATCAACTCCTTGGTCTCGGCGAAAGGGCCGTCGGTCACCTGCCGTTGATCGCCGTCATAGCGGATGCGCCACCCCTTGGAAGTCGGGTGCAGGCCGGTCCCGTCGAGCAGCACGCCGGCCTTGGCGAGCTGCTCGTGGTAGTCGGCCATGGTGGCCAGCAGCTTTTCTTCGGGCATGACGCCCGCTTCGGAATCGGGCGTGGCCTTGACGATGATCATGAATCGCATGTCGGTTCTCCTGGAGGTTGAGGATGCTGAAGCGAGCAGCCGGCATCGGCGGGTTCGGCCTTCATTCCCACGACGAACGAGCCGGGATGGTTTCGACAGGTTCAGACCCGGTAGAAACCCTCGCTCGCAAGCCTTCCGGTGATTTGCCGCCTCAAGCGGCGTCCTCGAAGCAAGGTGCCACGGCCCGCACTTCCACCGTGCACCACTCGGCCGCCGGGCAATCGTGCGCGATGGCGACCGCCTCCTCGCGCGTGTGGCACGAGAGCAGAAAGAAGCCGCCTACCATCTCCTTGGTTTCCGCAAACGGGCCGTCCAGCACGCTTGCACGCCCGCCGCGCACCTCCACACGCACGGCGTCGGCATGCGATTTCAGCGATTCGCTCGCCAGCAGAAGGCCGCGTTCGCGCAGCCCGTCCCCGAAGCGAAGCATGCGCTGGTAGACGGCTTGACCTTCGGCCAGGCTGCGGGTGCTGCGCTGTTCGGGGTTTTCGATGATCAGCAGCATGTAGGGCATGGTGAACTTTCGGTGACCGCGAGCCCGGCCGGCCGCGAGGGAGCAATTTACAAGATGGCACGCCGCAATCACGACTGCACGCCATTTGGGTGGCAACGCCGCCGCGCCGTGTCCCGCTGATTGGTGGCGCGGTGGCGCGGTGGCGCACGACGATGCCCGAAGCTACAGTGCGAGCCGCTCACCCTGCACTGGCATGACCACCCTTGCGCGCTGGCCTTACCCGCTGTGGATCGCCCACCGTGGCGCCGGAGCACTGGCGCCAGAGAACACGCTGGCCGCACTGGAGCTCGGTCTGGCGCATGGCTTCCGAATGGCGGAATGCGACGTGACGCTGTCGGCCGACGCCGTCTCCTTCCTGTTGCACGACGAGCGGCTCGACCGCACGACCAGCGGTCGCGGTGCCGCCGGGCAACAGCCCTGGGCCGATCTGTCGCGGCTGGATGCCGGCGCGTGGCACAGCGATCGCCACGCCGGGGAGGCGCTGCCCACACTCGACGCCGTCGCAGCGTTCGCTCAGACGCGCGGCCTTGCGCTCAACCTCGAAATCAAGCCCGCAAGCGGGGACGACGAGCGCTGTGGCCGCACCGTCGCAGCGCAGTCGGCCCGCCTTTGGTCGGGCCATGCGCCGCTGCCTTTGCTCAGCTCGTTCTCGCGCGTGGCATTGAAGGCGGCACGCGAGGCGGCGCCGTCGTTGCCGCGCGCGCACTTGTTCGAGCAGCTCGAGGCCGGCTGGCTGGACGAAGCGCTCGCGCTCGGCTGTGTGGCCGTGGTGGCCGAACACACTGCGCTCGACGCCACCTCGGTGGTCGCCGCCCACGCAGCCGGGCTGCGCATGCTGGCCTACACGGTGAACGACCCGGCGGTCGCCCGGCGGCTGCTTGCAGCCGGCATCGATGGGTTGATCACCGATGCGGTGGATCGCTTCAGGAACGGTAGTCCGCGTTGATCGTCACGTACTCGTGCGAGAGATCGCAGGTCCACACCGTCGCGTGCGCGCGGTCGGGGCCTTCCGAACGGTGCAGATCCACGCGCACCGTGATCTCGCTCTGCTTCATGACCCGCTGCCCATCCGCTTCCCGGTAGTCCGGATGGCGACCGCCCTTCGTGGCCACGTGCACGTCGTCGAGGTGGAGGTCGATGAGACCTTGGTCAAGATCGTCGATGCCCGCATAGCCGACCGCCGCCAGGATGCGCCCGAGATTCGGGTCGCTCGCGAAGAACGCCGTCTTGACGAGCGGCGAATGGGCGATGGCGTAGGCGACCAGCCGGCATTCGTCCTTGCTGCGGCCACCGTCCACGTGCACGGTGATGAACTTGGTTGCGCCCTCGCCATCCCGCACGATGGCCTGCGCCAACTGCTCGGACACCGCGATCACGGCTTCGCGAAGGGCAGCACCTGCGGGTGACGCGAGTTCGGTGATCTCGGGATGCGCCGCCCGTCGTGAGGCGATGAGCACGAAGCTGTCGTTGGTCGAGGTGTCTCCGTCGACGGTGATGCGGTTGAAGGATCGGTCCGCCGCTTCACGCACCAACGCTCGAAGGGCATGGGGCGCGACATTGGCGTCCGTTGCCACGAAGCCGAGCATGGTCGCCATGTTGGGGCGGATCATCCCGGCACCCTTGGCGATGCCGGTCACGGTGACCTTCGCGCCGTCGATCATCACCTGCCTCGAAGCGGCCTTGGCGACCGTGTCGGTCGTCATGATGGCCTGGGCCGCCTGCGCCCAGTGGTCGTCGCGGCAGTCGGCCAGCGCCGCCGGCAGGCCCGCTTCGATGCGCTCGACGGGCAGCGTCTCCATGATCACGCCGGTGGAAAACGGCAGCACCTGCTCGGGCGCGACGCCGAGCCGCTGGGCGAGGGCGACGCAGGTCGCGTGCGCTCGGGTGAGACCGTCGTCGCCGGTGCCGGCATTGGCGTTGCCCGTGTTGACGAGCAACGCGCGCACGCCCGCATCCGCCTCGAGATGCCGTCGACACAGTTGCACCGGCGCGGCGCAAAAGCGGTTCTGTGTGAACACGCCGGCAACAGCGGCACCTTCGGCCAGCTTGACTACGGTGAGATCCCGTCGATCGGCCTTGCGCACGCCCGCCATCGCGATGCCGATCTCCACCCCCGCCACTGGATGCAGTTCGGCGGGGTTCGGGGCGGCGAGGTTCACGGGCATGTCGATCCTTCGGTTCGCGGGCCGCGGGTTCCAGGCGCTGGGTTTGCGGATTGCCCCGGAAGGGCGATGGCTTCAGAGTCGCTCAGGCCAGCTTGCCGTGGCACTGCTTGAACTTCTTGCCGCTGCCGCAGGGACAGGGATCGTTGCGCCCGGCCTTCGGCACGCGCGCCTGCGGCGCCGCCGCCATGCGCGTGGCGACTTCGCTGGTCACGTCGGACTCGACGGCCACGTCGCCGTCGCCCGTCGGGTGCGTGTAGGTGACGTTGCTGATGTGGTCGGCCTGCTGCTCGAGCGCCTCGGCGGCCTGCACGACCTCCTCGCTCGTGCGCACGCGCACCGTCATCAGCAGACGCGTCACGTCCATCTTCACCACGTCGAGCAGCTGCGAGAACAGCTCGAAGGCTTCGCGCTTGTACTCCTGCTTGGGGTTCTTCTGCGCATAGCCGCGCAAGTGGATGCCCTGGCGCAGGTAATCAAGGGCGGACAGGTGCTCGCGCCAGTGGGTGTCCATCGATTGGAGCAGCACGGCACGCTCGAAGCCCGCGAACTGCTCCGCGCCGACGATCTCGACTTTCGCCTCGAAGGCGGTATCGGCCGCGGCGACCACCTTCTCGACGATGTCGTCGTCGTCGATGGCATCGCTCTTGTCCACCTCCGCGGCCAGCGGCACGTCGAGCTGCCACTCCTCGCGCAGCACTTTCTCGAGCTCCGGCAGATTCCATTGCTCCTCGACGCTCTCGGCCGGCACATGGGTGCGCACCACGTCGGTCATCGCGCCGCGACGCAAGTGAGCGATCTGCTCGGACAGGGATCCGGATTCCAGGATGTCGTTGCGTTGCCGGTAGATGACCTTGCGCTGGTCGTTGGCGACGTCGTCGTACTCGAGCAACTGCTTGCGCACGTCGAAGTTGCGCGCCTCCACCTTGCGCTGCGCGCCTTCGATACTGCGTGAAACGATGCCGGCTTCGATGGCCTCGCCCTCGGGCATCTTCAGCCGCTCCATGATTGCCTTGACGCGGTCGCCGGCGAAGATGCGCATCAGCGGGTCTTCGAGCGAGAGGTAGAAACGCGAGTTGCCCGGGTCGCCTTGGCGGCCGGAGCGGCCGCGCAGCTGGTTGTCGATGCGCCGCGACTCGTGGCGCTCGGTGGCCACGATGCGCAGGCCGCCGGCCGCCTTGACCTGCTCGTGCAGGCCGGACCACTCGTCCTCGAGCTGCCGGATACGGCGCGCTTTCTCGTCCGGGGGGATGGCCTCGTCGGCCTCGATGAACTGCACCTGCTTCTCGACGCTGCCGCCCAGCACGATGTCGGTGCCCCGGCCGGCCATGTTGGTGGCGATCGTGACCGATCCCGGACGGCCGGCCTGCGCGATGATCTCGGCTTCGCGCTGGTGCTGCTTGGCGTTGAGCACCTCGTGCGGCAGCTTGATCTTCTCGAGCAGCTTGGAAACCAGCTCCGAATTCTCGATCGAGGTGGTGCCCACCAGCACCGGCTGCCCGCGCTCGTGGCAATCCTGAATGTCCTTGACCACCGCGTCATAGCGCTCTCGCGAGGTCTTGTAGACCAGGTCGAGCTCGTCGATCCGCGCAGTGGGCTTGTTCGGCGGAATGACGACGGTCTCCAGGCCGTAAATCTCCTGGAACTCGTAGGCCTCGGTGTCCGCGGTGCCGGTCATGCCGGCGAGCTTGCCGTACATGCGGAAGTAGTTCTGAAACGTGATCGAGGCCAGCGTCTGGTTCTCGGGCTGGATGGGCACGCCCTCCTTGGCCTCGACCGCCTGGTGCAGGCCGTCGCTCCAGCGCCGCCCCGTCATCAGTCGGCCGGTGAACTCGTCGACGATGACGATCTCGCCGCCCTGCGGGCCTTGCTGCACCACGTAGTGCTGATCGCGGTGAAACAGGTGCTTGGCCCGCAGCGCCGCGTACAAGTGGTGCATCAACGTGATGTTGGCAGCATCGTAGAGGCTCGCCCCTTCCGCCAACAGGCCCGCCTTGGAGAGCAGTTCCTCGGCGCGCTCGTGCCCTGCCTCGGTGAGAAAGACCTGGTGCGTCTTCTCGTCGGCCGTGAAGTCGCCCGGCTCGATCACGCCCTCGCCGGTGCGCACGTCGGCCTCGCCGATCTGCTTCTTCAGATGCGGCACCACCGCGTTGATCTTGAGGTAGAGCTCGGTCTGGTCCTCGGCCTGGCCGCTGATGATGAGCGGCGTGCGCGCCTCGTCGATAAGGATCGAATCCACCTCGTCGACGATGGCGAAGTTGAGCGGCCGCTGCACGCGCTCGGCCACCTCGTGGACCATGTTGTCGCGCAGATAGTCGAAACCGAACTCGTTGTTCGTTCCGTAAGTGACGTCGCACCCGTAGGCGGCCTGCTTGGCCTCGCGGGTCATCTGTGCGGCATTCACGCCGACAGTCAGTCCGAGAAAGCCGTAGAGCCGACCCATCCACTCGGCGTCGCGCCGCGCCAGGTAGTCGTTGACCGTGACCAGATGCACGCCCTTGCCGGACAGGGCATTCAGGTACACGGACAGCGTGGCCGTGAGCGTCTTGCCCTCGCCGGTGCGCATTTCGGCGATCTTGCCGTCGTGCAGCACCATTCCCCCGATCAGCTGCACGTCGAAGTGGCGCATCTTCAGCGCGCGCTTGCTGCCTTCGCGCACCACGGCGAAGGCTTCGGGCAGCAATGCGTCGAGCGTTTCGCCCTCGGCAAGGCGTCCGCGCAAGGTCGCGGTGCACTCGCGCAACTCGGCGTCGCTCAACTTCTCGTACCGCGGTTCGAGCGCATTGATCTGCTCGACCACGCGGCGGTACTGCTTGAGCAGGCGCTCGTTGCGGCTGCCGAAAATCGATGTGAGAAGCTTGGGCAACATTCGTGCAAGGTCGTTCAGGATCGGCATCGCGGAAGGAATGCGCCGCAGCCGGGCCGGTCAGCGCGCCGCGGGCCGGAGCACCCCGCAGACTTCCGGGCAAGGCGAGAGTTCCCGGAACGAAAAGAGCGGCGCCTGCATGGCGCCGTCCTAAGCTCAAAAGTTTAGCACCGGCCTCCATTTCGACCGGCCCGCCAAGGCCCTCCCGGCCGCTGCCGCCTCACGGTTCGCGCGAGCACCCTTCAACGTTGCGCAGCGAGCCGGGCAGCTCCTCGACCCAGAAACTTCGCCGGATTCTGTTGCACGCCCTCCACCATCACTTCGAAGTGCAGATGAGGGCCGGTCGAGCGGCCGGTGCTGCCGACCAGCGCGATCTTCTGACCGCGCTTGATCAGGTCGCCCGTCTGCACCAGCAGTTTCGACGCATGAGCGTAGCGCGTGATCAGCGCGTTGCCGTGGTCGAGTTCGACCATCAGGCCGTACTGCGGATGTCGCTCCGCACTGCGCACCACCCCCCCGGCCGCCGCCTGGATCGGGGTGCCGGTGGCGGCCGGAAAATCGAGCCCCGTGTGCAGGGCACCACGGCCGGTGAACGGGTCGGAGCGGAAGCCGAAACCCGAACCGACAGGCCCCGGCACTGGAGACGAACTGGGCACCATCAGGGCCAGCAAGCGCGTTTCGAGCAGGCGGGACTCGGCCAGTGTGAAGATGTCGGCGCTGCGATCGGCCTGCTCGTCCAGCAAGGCCAGTTCCTGGTCGAGTTGCGCCAGGGAGGGGGATGGCACCGGCAGATAAGGTCCGCCGCTGCCTGCCGCCGGGGCGCTGCCGGCGAGGCTCGGGACAGGCGGCACGTCCAGACCCTTGAAGTCTTCCGCCTTCAGGCCGGCCAGGCCCGAAACCCGTTCGCCCACTGCGTCGAGCCGCATCAGCTTGGCTTGCAGTTCGCCGAGCTTGGCGGCCATGGCGTCGAGGTTCTCCCGAAGGTAACGGTCGCGCTGTGCGTCCGCGCTCGTTGGGAGCCGAACGATCCCGCCGATCACCGGCAAGCCTGCCCGCGCCGCGGGCGATAGAAGGAACTGGTAAGCCGCGGCCGCGATCAGCGCGAAGGCCAGCGAAGTGATCAGCAGCATGACTAAAACGTGCCGTCCGCGCAGGTTGAGCACCCCCGTTCCGCCGAGACCGCTGTCGGTCACTATGATTTGCATGCGACGCCCTCTTCGATCATGGTCCTGCCTTCGAACACTACCCTGCCCCCTGCGCAGCCGATCGGCGAGGCGCTTGCGAACTGCGTGCCACTGGCCCGGCTGCAGGCCTTGCTGCGCGACTCGAACGCCCGCTTCGAGGTCGTCCGTCCCCTGCTGCCCGTCCAGCTCGCCGCCGAGGTCCGCGCCGGACCGGTCGGCGAGGACGGCTGGGCATTGCTGGCAAGCAGTCCGTCGGTCGCGGCGAAGCTCCGGCAGTTGCTGCCCCGCCTGGAAGCGGCGCTGCAGCAGCATGGGTGGCAGGGTAGCGGCATCCGCATCCGCGTTCAATTGAAGCCGCCCGTCTGAAACGATTCGGCGCACGCGGGACGGCTTTCGCGTCCATTTGTGCACGAAGCGCACGGCCCGTCGGGGCGGCAGGACCGCGCGAGGACTCGTCAGCGAGCCGGCGTCGGCCGCTTCAACCCGCTGGGGGCGATGCTGTCAGGAAAGGAAGGGAACGCCGCCGCAAAGGCCGCAAGCTGTGGTGCCGGCTGTCCGAATCGAACGGACGACCTTCCGCTTACAAGGCGGGTGCTCTACCTGCTGAGCTAAGCCGGCGAAAGCGCAGATTGTAAAAGCCGGTCCAGACGCGAAGCGCCGGCCGGCTCACTTGATGCGCTTGAGGGCGGGTCGCAGACCGCCGCCGGAAGGCGGCTCGTCGCGGGGCGGTTCGTCCTCTTTGTCGAGCGCCTCGGACGCGGCCGATGCGCCCGGCCCCCGATCGACCGCCGCGCCGCCAGAGGGCGCCAGACGCAGGCTGCGTACGACGGCTTCCACGCCTTCGGCGGGCGCGCCGACGATTGCGTCGGTCGGCGCATCCGCGCCCTGCACGGGAGCCGGGAACGCCATCCCTTGCCCATTCTCGCGTGCGTAGATGGCGATCACGTGGTCGATCGGCACGTTGATCTCGCGCGCCACGCCGCCGAAGCGGGCCTTGAAGCTTATGGACTCGTTGCCGAGTTGAAGGCCGCTCGTCGCCTCGAAGCTGGCGTTGAGCACGATTTCGTTGTTCTTGACGTACTCCAGCGGCACGCGGACCGTCGCATCGACGTACACCGCCAGATACGGCGTGAAGCCGTTGTCGGTGCACCAATCGTGCAATGCACGGATCAGATAGGGCCGGGTCGAACTGCCCTGTCCTTCCGGGTTCGCCGGGATCGTCATGCCAAGGCCTCGATGCTTACTTGCGCATCACTTTCTCGGACGGCGTCAACGCCTCGATGTAGGCCGGCCGCGAGAAGATGCGTTCGGCGTACTTCAAGAGCGGCAGCGCATTCTTGGACAGGTCGATGCCGTAGTAGTCGAGGCGCCACAGCAAGGGCGCGATGGCCACGTCGAGCATGGAGAAGTCGTCGCCGAGCATGTACTTGTTCTTGAGGAAGATCGGCGCGAGCTGAGTGAGCCGGTCGCGGATCTGCGAGCGGGCCTTCTCGAGTTGCTTGTCGGTGGCCTTGACGCCGCGGCTCTCCAAGAGATTGACGTGCGCGAACAACTCCTTTTCGAAATTGAAGAGGAACAGCCGCACCCGCGCACGGGCCACCGGGTCGCCCGGCATGAGCTGCGGATGCGGGAATCGCTCATCGATGTACTCGTTGATGATGTGCGACTCGTACAGGATGAGATCTCGCTCGACGAGGATGGGAACCTCGTTGTACGGATTCATCAGCGCGATGTCCTCGGGTTTGGCGAACAGGTCGACGTCGCGGATCTCGAAATCCATGCCTTTCTCGAACAGCACGAAGCGGCAGCGGTGCGAGTAGGGGTCGGTCGTACCGGAATAAAGCACCATCATGGAGCTGGCTCCTATCGTTCTCAGGCAATCTAGAAAACAAGAAGCGCAGTGAGCCGGTCGGGCCACCGCGCATCGAACGCTGCGGCACGCCTGGAGGCGAACCGGCAGTCTTGAATCACTTCACGTCTTTCCAGTACGCGGCGTTCAGGCGCCACGCGATGAACGTGAACAGGGCAAGGAACAGCAAGACCCACACGCCGATGCGTGCCCGGTCCTTCTGATTGGGCTCGCCCATCCACTGCAGGTAAGCCACGAGGTCGGCGACCGCATCGTCGTACGCCAAAGGGTTGAGCGTGCCGGGCGTGATCTGCTCGAAACCGGCTTGCTGCATCACCGTCTTGGCGGGGTCGTGGGCGTCCTTCGTCTCGACGTAACGCGCACGCCGCTGACCCTGCATCTCCCACAGCACATGGGGCATCCCGACGTTGGGGTAGGCGAGGTTGTTCCAGCCGGTCGGCGTGGCGTCGTCGCGGTAGTAGCTGCGCAGGTAGGTATACAGGTAGTCCGCACCGCTGCCCTTGCCTGCGACAGCGCGGGAGCGGGCGATCACGGTCAGGTCGGGTGGCACGCCGCCGAACCATTCCTTGGCCTCGCGCGGATCGATCGCGGCCTTCATGGTTTCACCGACCTTCGCGGTTCCGAACACGAGGTTGTCCTCGATCTGCTTCTCGGTCAGGCCGATGTCGCGCAGCCGGTTGTAGCGCATGAAAGCGGCCGAGTGGCAGTTCAGGCAGTAATTGACGAACAAGCGCGCACCGTTTTGCAGTGACGACAGGTCGGTCATCTTCTCGACCGGAAATTTGTCCCAGGCGATGCCGCCCTCGGCGGCACGTGCCGGGCCTAGCAAGGCCAGGCCGGCGAAGAGCAGGACGATCAGTTTCTTCATCTCGTGAGGCTCCTGCGGCTCAGTGGGCAGCGAAGGTGACGCGGCTCGGCACCGGCTTGAAGCTGCCGAGCTGGCTCCACCAGGGCATGAGCAGGAAGAAGCCGAAATAAAACAGCGTGCCGATCTGCGACACCAGCGTGCCGAGGTCCGTCGGCGGCTGGATGCCGAGGTAGCCGAGCACGAAGAACATGACCACGAAGATGCCGTAAAGCACCTTGTGCCAGCCGGGCCGGTAGCGGATCGACCGCACCGGGCTGTGATCGAGCCAGGGCAGGAAGAACAGGATGACGACGGCACCGCCCATGACGACCACGCCCCAGAACTTGGCGTCGAAGGTCTTGAGCAGGGCAATCGCCACGGCCGCAGCGACAGCCACCCCGATCTTGGCAACGACGCCATAGCGCCCCTTGACGATCGCCAACACCGCTCCGATCGCCGCCACGGCGGCGAGCACGTTGACCATCGTATCGGTCGTCGCACGCAGCATCGAGTAGTAAGGGGTGAAGTACCAGACCGGGGCAATGTGCGCCGGCGTCTTCAACGGGTCGGCCGGAATGAAGTTGTTGTACTCGAGGAAGTAGCCGCCGAACTCGGGTGCGAAGAAGATGATCGCGGTGAAGATCATCAGGAACACCGCCACGCCGAGGATGTCGTGCACCGTGTAGTACGGATGGAAGGGGATGCCGTCCAGCGGCATGCCGGTCTTGTCGTTCTTGGTCGACTTGATCTCCACGCCGTCCGGGTTGTTGGAACCGACCTCGTGCAGCGCGATGATGTGGGCGGCCACGAGGCCCAGCAGCACCAGCGGCACGGCAATCACGTGGAAGCTGAAGAAGCGGTTGAGCGTCGCGTCGCTGACCACGTAGTCGCCGCGGATCAGCAAAGCCAGGTCAGGCCCGACGAAAGGAATGGCCGCGAACAGGTTGACGATCACCTGCGCGCCCCAGTACGACATCTGGCCCCAGGGCAGGAGGTAGCCCATGAACGCCTCGGCCATCAGACACAGGAAGATCGCGCAGCCGAAGATCCATACCAGCTCGCGCGGCTTGCGGTAGCTGCCGTAGATCAGCCCGCGGAACATGTGCATGTACACGACGATGAAGAACGCCGAGGCGCCGGTCGAGTGCATGTAGCGCACCAGCCATCCCCAGGGCACGTCGCGCATGATGTACTCGACCGAAGCGAAGGCCTGGTTCGCGTCGGGCTTGTAGTGCATCACCAGGAAGATGCCGGTGACGATCTGGATCACCAGCACCAGGAGCGCCAGCGAACCGAAGAAGTACCAGAAATTGAAGTTCTTCGGTGCGTAGTACTCGGACAAGTGCTCCTTGTAGAGCCGGCTCGCGGGAAAGCGCGCATCGACCCAGGTCAGCAGCTTTTCCCCCATCGGCGCGTCCGCGGGGGCGGTCTTCATCTCAGCCATGTGTGTCCTCGGTGCTGCTCAGGCCGCTTGCTCTTCGCCGATCAGCAGCGTGCTGTCGGACAAGAAGGTGTAGGGCGGGACTTCCAGGTTGTCGGGCGCGGGCTTGTTCTTGAAAACGCGCCCCGCCATATCGAAGGTGGATCCGTGGCACGGGCACAGGAAACCGCCGGTCCAGTCGTCGGGCAGCGAAGGCTGGGGGCCGGCCGACAAGCGCGCGGTCGGCGAACAGCCGAGATGCGAACAGATGCCGACCACCACCAGGTACTCGGGCTTGATCGAACGCCAGTCGTTGCGCGTCGATTCCATCGGCGTGATCTCCGCCGGATTGCGTTCCGAGGCGGGGTCGGCGACGAGCGGCTCGGTCTTTTCGAGGGAGGCGATCTGCTCGGGGGTGCGGTGCACCACCCACACCGGCTTGCCGCGCCACTCGACAGTCAGCATCTCGCCCGGCTTGAGGCCGCCGACGTCGACCTCGACGGCGGCACCCGCTGCGCGCGCGCGCTCCGAAGGCTGAAAAGTGCTGACGAAGGGTACGGCGGTGGCAACGCCACCCGCCACGCCCGCGCAAGTCGAGGCGATCAGCCACGTGCGCTTGCTTCGGTCGACTTGCTGGTCACTCATGAAAATCCTCAGCCGGAATTTGGTTTCGTAAGCAACCGCAGATTCTAGACGACGGCCCAAACGCGACCAAAGCACGCCGAAGCGGCCTGCGTGCCGCGCGCAGCTTGACTTGAGCCAAAGCTCGGGAATACTCGCCGCAGGTCGGCGCGGGGTCCGCGCACCACTGCCATTCAACCGAGAGCCGAGGAGCGAAACATGAGCTTCATGAGCGAGTTCAGGGAATTTGCCGTCAAGGGCAACGTCATCGATCTGGCCGTGGGCGTGATCATCGGCGGAGCGTTCGGCAAGATCGTCGGCTCGATGGTCGACGACATGATCATGCCGGTGGTCAGCACCATCTTCGGCGGGTTGGACTTCTCCAACTACTTCGTTCCTCTGGCGGGTCAGACCGCCGAGACACTGGTCGAGGCGAAAAAGGCCGGCGCGGTACTGGCGTACGGAAACTTCCTCACGGTCGCCCTGAATTTCGCCATCCTCGCCTTCATCATCTTCTTGATGGTCAAGCAGATCAACCGGCTCAAGCGCTCGACGCCTCCCCCCCCGGCACCGCCTGCCGAAGACGTTGTGCTCCTGCGCGAGATCCGCGATGCCTTGAGGAAATGAGTCGCCGCGCCGGGTTCGGGCGTTTGCTCGTGCCCGGCTCGGCGCGGTGCTCTCCGTGACACACACGCTCGCCCAGCCCGCCCTGCACGCTGCAGCCCTGCGCATCCAGGGCGTGGTGAGTGCGGCCGCCGAGCGCTTGGCCGAGACTTTGGCGCTCGCCGCGTCGCCTTTCGGAAGCTCCAGGCAGGACATCACCCTGCTGCAAGGCGACCTGCAGCGTCGCCTGCCGAACTTCAACCTCGAGTTCGCCGACGCCTTGCGGGAGCGAATGCAGGCCGATGCCGCGCAATTCGGCGAGGCTCGCCGCAGCACGACAACCACCAGTTGGGAGGCGTTGAGCCTGGTGGGCGACGCCGAGGTCGATGCCCGCGTCAATACCGACCGGCTCAGCATGGAACTCGCTCACGAGTGCGAATGGGAGCTGCGCGAACTCGATGGCTACGTCGGCGCGCTGCTGCAGACGGGGCGGCCGCAGCCTGAGCGCAATCCCCTGCGCACCGAAGTGGTCGCCGCCGCGCTGTTGAGGGCCATCGAGTCCGTCAGCCCGGAAGCCGGCGCGCAGAAGGTCCTCGCCCGCGAGTTCAGCCGGGTCCTGGCGCCGGCCATGCGCGCCTGCTACGCAGCCATCGTGGCGGACCTGCGCGAGCAAGGCGTGCGCAGCGCCGGACTGGCGGTTCGGGCGACACAAGGCCCCGGTTACGAGCTGCCGCGCAATTCCGCCGGCCATTCAGGCCATTCAGGCCGCGGCTCCGAGCTCGATTCGCCCTCTACCGGCTCTACCGGCGGCGGGCTCCGCGGAGACACCTCGTGGTCACGCGCCCAGGATTCGGGCTCGAGCATGGCGCCGGGCGGCTCGCGAGCGCCGAGAGACGGGGCGGCCGCGAGCGGCTCGGGCGCGTTTCACCCCGGCAACGACGCGCAGATGATGGAAATGCTGCGCCGGCTGGCCTTCGCCGGCAGTGGGGTGCACGACGCCGCTTTCACCTTGCCCGGGGGAGCGACCGACGTCGGGGCGCTCGGCGCTTCGGGCGCCGGCGGCCATGAGGGCGGCGTCGGCGCGATGACGCACGTCAACCTGATCCGCCAGCATCGCGAAGAGCTGGTGCGCGCGTCGAGCGGCGCGCTCGACCACATGGTGATCGACGTGGTCAGTGCCATGTTCGACCACCTGCTGTCCGACAGCAAAGTGCCGCCGCAGCTGGCACGCCAGATCGCCCGGCTGCAGATGCCGGTCCTGCGTGCCGCGCTGAAGGACATGGGCTTTTTCAGCTCGCGCCGCCATCCGGTGCGCCGCTTCGTCAACCGCATCGCCTCGCTGGCGGTGGCCTACGAGGATCTGGAGCGAGGCCCGGGCCGTGACTTCATCGAGCGCGTGCGCTCGCTGGTCCAGGAGATCGTCGAAGGCGACTTCGATCAGATGGACCAGTACGAGTCCAAGTTGCAGGCGATCGAGGCGCTGATCGAAGAGCAAAGCCGCCGTGATGTCGGCTCGCATGCACAGGCGGCCGCGCTGCTCGACGGCCGGGAAACGCAACTGCGGATCCAGCAGCGCTACATGCTGCAGCTTCGCAGCCGTCTCGAACCCCTGGAACTGCCCGACTACCTGCGCGATTTCTTGTCTCAGGTGTGGAGCCAGGTTCAGGTCCAGGTGTCCGGGCCGGCCGGCTCGCCGCCACTCGCGGAACGCATGAATCGCGCGGCGCAGGAGCTGGTGCTCAGCATTCAGCCCAAGGGCGAGCCGCAGTTGCGCAAGGACTTCCTTCTCAAGCTGCCCCAGCTGATGAAGGACCTGAACGACGGCCTGGCACTGATCCGCTGGCCCGAGGCCGCGCGCAAGGAGTTCTTTGCGCGGCTGCTGCCGGAACACGCCAACTCACTGAAGACGCCTGCACTGACCGATTTTCAACAGCGCCAGCTCAAGTTCAAGCTGGAGCAGATGGCCAAGGTGGCAATCCCGACCGAGAAGGATCTGGGCGCGAACGCGCCCACGCCACTGCCGACGCTCGAGCAGCACGCCGCACCGCTGCAATTTTCCCCCGAGGAAGTGGAGCGCACCGGCCTGATCGAGGAAAGCGCCGTCGACTGGGACGGTGCGGTGGACATCGATGTCGGCGAACGCGAGACCGAACCTGGAGCGCAAACCGAGACGGGAACGGGAAGCGAAGCAGACGCCGACACCACCGGCAGCAGCGCCGTGGACATCGAGCTCGAGGCAGAGCAGCGCGCGAGCGGTGCGCCGCCCACGCACGGGCCGCAGCTCATCCATCATGTGCAGCCGGGCATCGCCTACAGGATGCTCCTCGAGAACCGTTGGCAGCGTGTTCGGCTGAGCTGGGTCAGTCCGGGGCGGGCCTTCTTCGTCTTCACCCACGGCAAGGCGCACGAGAAGACGCTCTCGATGACTGCGCGCATGCTCACGCGCATGTGCGATACCGAGCGCTTCCGCAACTTCGAGCAGGCCGAACTGCTCGAACGCGCCACCGCCCGCGCGCGCAAGCAGCTCGCCAAGCTCACGGCTGCAAGCCGGGTCGGCGGGCTGAGCAGCAGGCACGGCCCTCTGGGCAGCCGCCCGTAGGCACGCGCTGGAGGGGCCGGCCCAGCACGCGCCTCAAGCGCTCAGACGGCGCGCCATCTCGCCGGCGGCGATCAGGCTGGCAGGATCGGCGCGGCCTGTGCCGGCCAGATCGAATGCGGTGCCGTGGTCGGGGCTGGTGCGCGTGAAGGGCAGGCCCAGCGTGACATTGACGCCCCGTTCGACGCCCAGGTACTTGACCGGAATCAAACCCTGGTCGTGGTACATCGCGACGACGAGGTCGAACTCGCCCGGGTGATCCGGCGCATGGCGGGCCCGCATGAACACCGTGTCGGGCGCGAACGGGCCGCGCGCGTCGATGCCTTCCATGCGGGCCGCCTCGATGGCCGGCGCAATGAAGCGCCGCTCCTCATCGCCGAACAGGCCGCCCTCGCCGGCATGCGGGTTCAGACCGGCCACCGCGATGCGCGGACGCGGCCGACCCCAGCGCGCGGCACTGTCGTGCGCAATGCGCAGCGTCTCGAGAACCGCTTCGGTGGTCACCGCTTCGATGGCCCGGCGCAGCGAAACGTGAATGCTGACCAGCACCGTCTTCAACTCGTCATTGGCCAGCATCATGCGAACCGGGCTGGGGGTCCCGTTCCCGGATGCTTCGGCCTGCAGGAGTTCGGTGTGTCCCGGATACGGTTCACCGGCGGCCGCCAACGCCTCCTTGTGGATCGGCGCGGTGACGATCGCCGCCACCTCGCCGCGGCGCGCCAGGGCGACTGCGGCCCGAATGCAGGCTGCTGCCGCCGCGCCGGCGCGCGCATCGACGCGGCCGAACGGCAACTGCGCAAGGCCTTGCGCCAAGCCGGCCACCGGCAGCACCGGCACACAGCGCGGCGGCAGATCCAGCGCGTCGGCGGGGTGCCCGATCTCGACGACCGGAAGACTCACCCGCAGCGGCAAGGCAGCGATCGCCGCGGCCCGGCGCAAGACGTCCACATCGCCGACAACGAAGCCGCCCGGAAGCGCGCCTCGCGCCAGCGCCATGGCGATGATCTCGGGCCCGACGCCGCACGCGTCGCCCATCGTCAGCGCCAGGGGGGTCGGTTCCGCGCTCATCGGCGCCCTCCGGCCGCCCTGCTTGCGTCCTTAGGGCAGACAGGTCCGGCGTCGCTCTGGTCCGGCGCTGGTTTCATGCGGGGTTGTCGATGTCGATGAACTCGTGTTCGAGGTCGAACAACTGCGCCAGATGCTCGCCGAGGGCCTTGGCGCCATAGCGTTCGGTCGCATGGTGTCCGCAGGCGTAGAAAGCCACCCCCGTCTCGCGCGCGATGTGCGCCTGCGGCTCGGAAATCTCTCCAGTGAGGAAGGCGTCGGCCCCTGCGGCGATGGCCGCCTCGAAATACCCTTGCGCACCGCCCGTACACCAGGCCACCCGACGGATGGTGCGCGCGTCGCCCTCGACCACCACCGGCGCGCGGCCAAGGCGGAACTGGATCAACGCGGACAGGGCCGCCCCGGTGACCGGCTGCGACGGGCGGCCGATGACGCCCAACTGCTGCTCGCCGAAGCGAGCCTCCGACGTGAACTTGAGCTTGGCGCCGAGTTGAGCGTTGTTGCCGTGTTCGGCATGCGCGTCGAGCGGGAGGTGATAGGCGAACAGGCTCAACTCGTGCTGCAGCAGCGCGGCGATTCGCCGCTTGAGCCAGCCCGTGATCCGGCCGTCCTGGTTGCGCCAGAAAAGGCCGTGGTGCACGAGCACCGCGTCCGCCCCCGCGGCCGCCGCCGCCTCGATGAAAGCCAGGCTGGCCGTGACGCCGCTGACGAGCTTTTGGACCTGCGGTTTACCCTCGACCTGCAAACCGTTCGGCCCATAATCCTTGAACCGATCCACTTCGAGCAGCGTGGCCAGGTAGCTGTCGATCTCATCGCGGGTGGTCACGTCGTCTCCAATGCACAGAGTCTGGTTGATTTTCTCCCAAGCAGTCACCGTCGCGCTGGCAGTGCTGTTCGTCGTGGTCACGCTCAAGCCCCAGTGGCTGCAGGATCCGGCAGCGCTGACCGGCGTGACGAGCACCGTGCCGCCGCTGCAGCCGGTGCTGCTCGGCCCGGGCGGCGCTTTCGGCAGTTATGCCGGCGCGGCCAAACGCGCCGCTCCGGCCGTGGTCAGCGTGATCACGAGCAAGGCGCCGTCGGCGGGTGGCGCGCCACCCGCCGACCCGTGGTTCCGCTATTTTTTCGGCGACCCGCAATCGCCCGCGCAAAGCGGGATCGGTTCGGGTGTGATCGTCTCGCCTGACGGCTATGTGCTGACGAACAACCACGTGGTCGAGAGCATGGACGACATCCAGGTCGTTCTGTCGGACGGCCGCCGCAGCCCGGCCGAGGTGATCGGCACCGATCCGGAAAGCGACATCGCCGTGCTGCGCATCGAGCTCACCAAACTGCCGGCTGTGGCCTTCGGCGACTCCGACGCATTGCAGGTCGGCGACGTGGTACTGGCGATCGGCAATCCCTTCGGCGTGGGGCAGACCGTCACCTCGGGCATCGTCAGCGCACTCGGACGCAACCAACTCGGGATCAACACCTTCGAGAATTTCATCCAGACCGATGCCGCCATCAACCCCGGCAACTCGGGCGGTGCGCTGGTCGACGCGACCGGCAACCTGATGGGGATCAACACCGCCATTTACTCCCGCAGCGGCGGCAATCTGGGCATCGGCTTTGCCATTCCCGTGTCTACGGCAAGGCAGGTGCTCGACAGCCTGGTCCGCGACGGACAGGTCACGCGGGGCTGGATCGGGGTGGAGCCGCGAGACCTCACGCCGGAGATGGTCGAGACCTTCGGCCTGAAAGTCTCCGAGGGCGTGCTGATCACCGGCGTGCTGCAAGGCGGACCCGCCAGCGACGGCGGTCTGCGCCCGGGTGATGTCGTGACGCAGGTCGCCCGCATGCCGATCGCCAACACGTCGCAGCTGCTCAATGCCGTTGCTGCGCTCAAGCCGACGTCGCGGGCGCTGCTCGGCGTTCAGCGGGGCGCCGATGCGATCGAAGTGACGGTTACCGTCGCGCAGCGGCCGCGGGTCGGGCCTCCGCGCCAGTAAGCCCGGCCGCGGTCGGGCGCCGGCCGTCAGGCCGTCAGGCCGTTCGATCTTCGCCGGCCGCCTCGGCCGGCGGTTGCGTGTGCTTGACGAACAAGGCCGCAGCCCAGAGCCCGACCTCGTAGAGCATAACCATCGGAATGGCCAGCGCGAGCTGAGAGATCACGTCGGGCGGCGTGACGATCGCCGCAATGATGAAGGCGATGACGATGAAGTAGCCACGGAACGCCTTGAGCTTGTCCACGGTGACCATCCCGACACGCACCAGCACGACGACCACCACCGGCACCTCGAAAGCGGCGCCGAAGGCAATGAACATCGACAACACGAAACCGAGGTAGGCCTCGATGTCAGGCGCCGCGGTGATGCTCTTCGGCGCGAAGCTCTGGATGAACTTGAAGACCTGGCCGAACACGAAGAAATAGCAGAACGCCACACCGACCAGGAACAGCAAGGTGCTGGAAATCACCAGCGGCATGACGAGCCGCTTCTCGTGTGTGTACAAACCCGGTGCGACGAATGCCCACACCTGATAAAGCACGACAGGCAGCGCGAGCATGAAGCCGGCCATCAGCGTGATCTTGAGCGGCACCAAAAAGGGCGAGATCACGTTGGTGGCGATCAGCGTGGCGCCCGCCGGCAGTTGAGCGACCAGCGGCGCGGCCAGGAGGTCGTACAGCGCCGAAGGCCCGGGCCACAGCGCCAGGAGCCCGAACCCCACGGCAACGGCAAGCGCCGCGCGGATCAGCCGGTCGCGCAGTTCGATGAGGTGGGCGACGAAGGGCTGCTCGGTGCCTTCGAGCTCATCGCGCGTGTCGGGGTCGCTCACGGGGCTACAAGGCGCGCGGGGGACGGAAGCGCGCGACACGAGCCGCCCCCGATTGCGCCTTCGCGCGCACACCGTGGCGCTGCCGATACCACTGGGGCACCGCAGCGCGCTTGACGCGCCAATTCTTCTTGGGGGAGCGGTACGCCAGCGGAGGCTCGCTCAGCGCCTCACCGGCCGTGTACCCCGCTGCCCCGTAGGTGCTGGTACCGGAGTCGCCGGTGTCGGACGACGCCTGCAGTTCGGCCCAGGCCTGGTTCATTTCGCTGCTGGCCTGCTTGACTTCGCTCGACACGCCCTGCTCGACATCGCGCGCGGCGTCCTCGAACTGCGTTTTCATCTTCTTCAGCTCTTCGAGCTCGATCGAGCGGTTGACCTCGGCCTTCACGTCGGACACGTAGCGCTGCGCCTTGCCCATCAGGTGCCCCACGGTGCGCGCCACGCGCGGCAGCTTCTCGGGGCCGATGACGATCAACGCCACGGCTCCGATCAGGGCGATCTTGTCGAAACCGAAGTCGATCATGCGAAATGAGCGGCGAGCGCTCAGCTCTTGTGCTTGGCCTCGACGTCCACCGTGTTGGCGTCGGCGTTCTTGTTGGCGGTGACCTGCTGGGCCGGTGCCGACGCGTCCGTGGATGAAGAGCCGTCACGCACGCCGTCCTTGAAGCCCTTGACCGCACCACCGAGATCGCTGCCCATGTTCTTGAGCTTCTTGGTGCCGAAGATCAGCACCACGATGACGAGGACGATCAGCCAATGCCAGATGCTGAATGTTCCCATGATGTTCTCCTGATGACACTGTGAATGAGCAGCCCGAGATTCTAGGCCAGGGCTTGTGTCGGACCCGTGTCCGGGGCTTGCGGTTCAGTGACGCGGGCGACGTGCCATCGCGCGGTCTTTGTACAAGGACGTACACGTGGCGTCGGCACTGCGCAACGGCGCTTCGACCGGACCGGCCGATCCCATGGGCAAGTTCAGCCTTTAAGCCAAGGCCGCGGACCGCCGATTACGTGCATGTGCAGGTGATAAACCTCCTGCAGGCCATCCTGACCCGTGTTGATGAGCGTGCGAAAACCATTGTCCACGCCGAGCTCGCGCATCAGCCGGGGGGCGAGCACCAGCATCCGGCCCATCAGCTCCTGATGCTCGGGCCCCACATCAGAAAACATCGCGATGTGCTGCTTGGGAATGATCAGCACGTGCACCGGCGCCCAGGGGTTGATGTCGTGGAAGGCGAGCAGGTGCTCGTCCTCGAAGGCCTTTTTCGAGGGGATCTGCCCTGCGACGATCTTGCAGAAGATGCAGTTGGGGTCGGAATCTTTCATGTCAGTCGGGCATCGGCTGATTCGCGTTGAGATTGAGGCCGCCGCGGACGATGCGGTACAGGAACCAGATCGAGATCACGCACCAGGCGATCCACCCAGGCAGCACCAGCAGGATCCACAGCGGGATCGTGATGATGTAGAGCGCCCCGGCCCACAGCACGGAGCGGATGCGCCACTTGAAGTGCGAGGCCTGCCAGGTGCCGGCCGCGTCGTCCTTCTTCACCACGTCGAGGATGAAGGCGACGATGAGCAGCGCCACGCTGGCCTGCACACCCGGCAGCACCGCGCCGACCGCGACGATGAGGTGCAGCAGGTAGCTGACGATGCCGACGGTCTTCAGCGAGCGTTCGCGCTCGGGATCGATGACGGTGTTCATGTTTCCTTGGACTCGCGGTGTCGCGCCTTGCGCAATGCAAACTCTTCCAGCCCGGACAAGCCTTCGCGCCGCTCGAGCTCCGCCAGCACCTGGCCCGGCGTGAGCCCGAAATGGGCGAGTGCGACCATGGTGTGGAACCAGAGATCGGCCGCCTCGGCCACGATCTTGTCCGGCTCGCCGTCCTTGCCGGCCATGACGAGCTCTGTGGCCTCCTCGCCGACCTTCTTCAGGATCGCGTCGGTGCCCTTGTGGAACAGGCGCGCCACGTAGCTCGCATTGGGGTCGCCGCCGCGTCGCGATTCGAGCACCGCGGCCAGTCGGGCGAGCACGTCCTGCGAGCTCGCAGGCACCGCGGCGGCAGGGCCCGATGAGGGGTTCATTTGTAGATGCGCTCCGGATCTTCGAGCACCGGCTCCACTGCATGCCAGCCGCCCGATTCATGGCGCTGGAAGAAGCAGCTGTGTCGGCCGGTGTGGCAGGCGATGGAAGGATCGCCGGCCGGCCGGCCGAGCTGTTCGACCTTCAACAGCAGCACGTCGTTGTCGCAATCCAGCCGCATCTCCAGCACCTTTTGGCGGTGACCGGATTCCTCGCCCTTGTGCCACAGGCGTGCGCGCGATCGGCTCCAATAGACCGCTTCGCCCAGTTCGGCCGTGCGCTCCAGCGCGGGGCGGTTCATCCACGCGAACATGAGCACGTCGCCGCTGGCGGCCTCCTGGGCGATGACCGGCAAGAGCCCGTCCTTGTCCCATCTGATTTCGTCGAGCCAGCTCATGCAAACCAGTGTAGCAACGAGGCCGGGCGCGCGGCTCACGACCACGGCGGCGCGTCGCGAGCGCGGTCACTGACGAACCGCGATGCCTTGCGAGGCCAGCAGCGCCTTGGCCTGACCGACGGTGAACTTGCCGTAATGGAAGATGCTGGCGGCCAGCACCGCGTCGGCGCCGCCGATCGTGATGCCCTCGGCCAGGTGCTCGAGGGTACCGACGCCGCCCGAGGCGATCACCGGCACCGGCACCGCGTCGCTGACGGCGCGGGTCAGCGCCAGGTTGAAGCCGATCTGCGTGCCGTCGCGGTCCATGCTGGTGAGCAGGATCTCGCCACAGCCGGATTGCGCCATGCGCCGCGCCCAGGCCACGGCGTCCAGGCCGGTGTTCCTGCGCCCGCCGTGGCTGTAGACATCCCAGCCCTCGCCGCGCTGCGCCGCGTCCTCGGCCGAGCGCTGCTTGGCGTCGATGGCGACGACGATGCACTGAGCACCGTATTTGTCGGATGCGTCGCGGATCACTTGCGGGTCGGCAATGGCGGCCGAATTGAAGCTCACCTTGTCGGCGCCTGCGTTGAGCAGCCGGCGCACGTCTTGCACCGTCCGCACGCCGCCGCCCACGGTGAGCGGAATGAAAACCCGCGAGGCCACCGCCTCGATGATGGGCAGGATGAGGTCGCGCCCATCGCTGGTGGCGGTGATGTCGAGGAAGGTCAGCTCGTCGGCGCCCTGCTCGTTGTAGCGTGCGGCGATCTCCACCGGATCGCCGGCATCGCGCAGCCCGACGAAATTGACGCCCTTGACGACGCGCCCGCCGGTGACGTCGAGGCAGGGGATGATGCGCTTGGCCAGCACGTCAGCGCCGCTCGCCCGGGCAGCTTCTCGGCGCCATGTTCAGCTCCCGTTCAGCGCGTCGGCCCGCGCCTGGGCGGCCGCGAAGTCGAGGTCCCCGGTATAGATGGCGCGCCCGCAGATCACCCCTTCGACGCCCTCGCCTTCCACCGCGCAAAGCGCTTCGATGTCGGCCAGGCGGGACAGGCCGCCCGAGGCAATGACCGGGATGCTCAGCGCCTGCGCGAGCTTCACCGTGGCGTCGATGTTGATGCCGCTGAGCATGCCGTCGCGGCCGATGTCGGTGTAGATCACGCCCTCGACGCCGTAGCCTTCGAACTTCTGCGCCAGATCGATGACTTCGTGTCCGGTGAGCTTGCTCCAGCCGTCGGTCGCCACCTTGCCGTCCCGCGCGTCGAGACCGACGATGATGTGGCCGCCGAAGGCCGTGCAGGCGTCTCGCAGGAAGCCGGGGCTCTTGACTGCGGCGGTGCCGATGATGACGAACGACAGGCCGTCGTCCAGATAGCGCTCGATGGTGTCGAGGTCGCGGATGCCGCCGCCGAGTTGCACCGGGATCTCGTCGTCCACCTCGGCGAGGATGGCCTTGATGGCCGCCTCGTTGATCGGCTTGCCCGCGAACGCGCCGTTCAGGTCCACCAGATGCAGCCGCCGCGCACCGGCGTCGAGCCAGCGGCGCGCCATGGCGGCGGGATCCTCGCTGAAGGTGGTGGCGTTGTTCATGTCGCCTTGCTGGAGGCGAACGCAGCGACCGTCTTTCAGGTCGATCGCAGGGATCAGCAGCATGGCCGTCGCAGTGCAGGAAAAGACAGGAGGGGGGTAGGGGCTCAGGGACGCCAGTCGAGAAAGTTCCGGTACAGGGCCAGGCCATGGGCTGCGCTCTTCTCGGGATGGAACTGGGTCGCAAAAATGTTATCGCGCGCTACAACGCTGGTAAAGCGTTCGCCGTAATCGGTTTCACCCACGCTGTGTTCCGCGTTCGACGGTGTCGCGTAAAAACTGTGGACGAAATAGAACCAGCTCGCGTCGGGCACGCCCGCCCACACGGGGTGGCTGCGGCGTTGCAGCACGCGATTCCAGCCCATCTGCGGCACCTTGTAGCGGCTTCCGTCGGGCTGCAGGCGGCCCTCGAGCCGAAAGCGCTTGACCGACCCTTCGATCAGGCCCAGGCCCGGCGTGTCCTGCTCCTCGCTGTGCTCGAGCAGCATCTGCATGCCCACGCATACGCCCATCAGCGGCTTGCTCCGCGCCGCGTCGAGCACGGCGGCCAGCAGCTCGCCGCCATGCGCCTCGCGCAGCTCGCGCATGCAGTCGCGCATGGCTCCCTGGCCCGGCAGCACCACCCGCTCGGCCCGGCGCACGGGCCCCGGCTCGGCCGTGATCACCACCTCGACGGCCGTGCCGGACTTCGAGGCCTCGCGCGCCGCGTGCAGCACCGCCTGCGACACGGAGCGCAGGTTGCCCATGCCGTAGTCGATGACGGCGACGGTCCGGCTCGCCACGGAGCTCACGCCAGCACGCGCTTCGTTGTCAAAGCGAGCCCTTCGTCGAGGGCACCACGCCGGCCATGCGAGGGTCGCGCTCCAGCGCCATGCGCAGGGCGCGGGCGAAGGCCTTGAACACCGTTTCGCACTGGTGGTGGGCGTTCTCGCCGTGCAGGTTGTCGATGTGCAGGGTCACGCCGGCGTGGTTCACGAAGCCCTGGAAGAACTCGTAGACCAGCTGGGTGTCGAGCGCGCCCACCATGCCGGCCTTGAAGGGCACGCGCATGTGCAGACCGGGCCGGCCCGAGAAGTCGACCACCACGCGCGACAGCGCCTCGTCCAGCGGCACGTAGGCATGGCCGTAGCGGCGAATGCCCTTCTTGTCGCCGACCGCCTTGGCGAAGGCCTGACCCACCGTGATGCCGACGTCCTCGACGGTGTGGTGGCCGTCGATGTGCAGGTCGCCCTCGGCCTCGATGCGCAGGTCGATCAGGCCGTGGCGTGCGATCTGGTCGAGCATGTGGTCGAAAAAGCCGATGCCGGTGGCGAGTTGAGCGGCACCGCTGCCATCGAGATCGATGCGCACCAGGATCTTCGTTTCGGTGGTGTCGCGGCGCACTTCGGCGACGCGGTGTTCGTTGCTTGGAGCAGTCATGCGAGGCAGCCTTTCAGCGCGGCGATCATCCGGTCGTTCTCTTCGGGCAGACCCACGGTCAAGCGAAGGCAGTCGGCCAGCAGCGGATGCAGCGAGGAGACATTCTTCACCAGCACGCCCCGAGCCTTCAGGCCCTCGAACGCCGAAGCGGCATCGGGCACGCGGACCAGCACCATGTTGGCCTCGCTCGGAAAAGGCGTCGCGCCCGGCATCTCGCTCAATGTGGCAACCAGACGCGAGCGCTCGCTGCGCAACAGCGTCGCCTGGTGCGCGAACTCGTCCTCGTGCTCGAGCGCGAACAGCGCCGCCTCGCAGTTGAGCACGCTGACGTTGTAGGGTGGACGCACCTTGTCGATCTCGGCGATGAGTGCCGCCGGCCCCATCAGGTAGCCGATCCGCACGCCGGCCAGGCCGAACTTGCTCAAGGTGCGCATCAGCAGCACGTGGTCGTGGCGCGTCAGCCGATCGAGGTAGCTGCGGCTGGCGAAAGGCTGGTAGGCCTCGTCCATCACCACGAAACCACCGTTCTCGGCGACGGCCTCGACGATGCGCTCGACGACGTCGGCGTCCCACAGGTTCGCCGTCGGGTTGTTCGGATAGGCCAGGTAGGTGAGCGCCGGCCGGTGCTCGCGCACGGCAGCCAGCATGGCCGGCTCGTCGAGCTCGAAGTCGGCGGCAAGCGGCACGCCGACGAAGTGCAGGCCCTGCAGCCTGGCCGACATTTCGTACATGACGAAACCCGGCACGGGGGCCAGCACGGCGGCGGGCCTGTGGCGCACGGCTTGCGCGGCTGGCACGTCGCAGACCATGGCGAGCAGGCTGATCAGCTCATCGGAGCCGTTGCCGAGCATGAGCGCGAAGCCGTCCGGCATGCCCGCGTGACGGGCCAGTGCGGCGCGCAGAACGTCGATCCGTGCGCCCGGATAGCGGTTCAGCGCCACGGCGCCGAGCCGGCGCCCCAGTTCGACCCGCAGCGCCTCGGGCAGACGGTGCGGGTTCTCCATCGCGTCGAGCTTCACGAGTCCCGTGGAGGGCTGGACCGCATAAGCGTGCATGCCGCGCACGTCCTGCCGTATGAATGCGGCGAGCCGGGGTGGGAGCGGGGCGGCGAGCCCGGGCGAGAGCGGGGTCATGGTCGAAACGCTCGCGGCGGTCACGGCCGTTGGAGCCGCATTTCTGCGGCCCGCGCGTGCGCGGTCAGCCCCTCGCCATGCGCGAGTTCGGCGGCGATGACGCCCAAGGTCTGCGCGCCGCGCTCGCTCACCCCGATGAGGCTCGAGCGCTTCTGGAAGTCGTAAACGCCCAGCGGCGACGAGAAACGCGCCGTGCCAGAAGTCGGCAGCACATGGTTCGGTCCGGCGCAATAGTCGCCTAGCGACTCGCTCGTGTAGGCGCCGAGGAAGATTGCACCGGCATGCCGCAGCAGCGGCTCCCAGCGCTGCGGGTCGGCCGAGCTGATTTCCAGGTGTTCGGGCGCGATGCGGTTGCTGATCTCGCAGGCTTCTTCCATCGATCGGGTGTGGATGAGCGCGCCCCGGCCTTCGAGCGAGGCGCGGATGATCGCCGCGCGCGGCATCTCCGGCAGCAAGCGCTCGATCTCTTGCCGGACCGCGTCGATGTAGCCGGCATCCGGGCACAGCAGGATGCTCTGGGCCAGCTCGTCGTGCTCGGCCTGGCTGAACAGATCCATCGCGACCCAGTCGGCGGGCGTGGACCCGTCGGCCAGCACGAGGATCTCGCTGGGGCCCGCGATCATGTCGATGCCCACGGTGCCGAACACACGCTTCTTGGCACTCGCCACGTAGGCGTTGCCGGGGCCGGTGATCTTGTCGACCTTGGGAATCGTCGCCGTCCCGTAGGCGAGCGCCGCCACGGCCTGGGCGCCGCCGATGGTGAAGGCGCGGCTGACGCCCGCGACGTGGGCGGCGGCGAGCACGAGGACGTTGCGCTCGCCCCGAGACGACGCGGTCTGGTCGCCCGAGCCGCCTGCAGCCACGCTGCCGCGAACCGGCGTCGGCACCACCATGATGATCTCGCCGACTCCCGCCACGTGCGCGGGAACGGCATTCATGAGCAGGCTCGACGGATAGGCCGCCTTGCCGCCGGGGACGTAGATGCCCACGCGGTCCAGCGGCGTCACTTTCTGTCCGAGCAGCGTTCCGTCCTGGTCGCGGTAGCTCCAACTCTCGCCGCCGGCCTTCTTCTGCGCTTCGTGGAAGCTGCGAATGCGGTGGGCCGCGGCCTGGAGCGCCTCGCGCTGCGCCGGGGTGATCGAATCGAAGGCGGCCTTGAAATCAGCCGGCGTCAGCTCCAGGGCGCCCACCGAACCGGCGCTCAGGCCATCGAAGCGCGCGGTGTAGTCCAGCACGGCTGCATCTCCGCGTTGCCGCACATCGGCCAGGATGTCGGCCACGCGCTGCTCGATGGCCGCATCGGTGTCGGCCGACCAGTGCAGCAGTCGCTCGAAGGCGGACTCGAAGTCCGGCTGGGTGGTGGCGAGGTGGCGCAGGGCAACGCTCATGAAGTCACTCCTGCACGGTATCGGCGGGAAGGACCGACTGGAAAGCTTCGATGATGCGGCGGATCGGCTGCCGCTTCAGCTTCAAGGCCGCCTGGTTGACGATCAGGTGCGAGGAGATGCCCATGATCCGCTCGACCTCGACCAGTCGGTTCGCCTCGAGCGTGCTGCCGGTCGAGACGAGATCGACGATCGCGTCGGCCAGCCCGGTCAGCGGCGCGAGCTCCATCGAGCCGTAGAGCTTGATCAGATCGACGTGCACGCCCTTGTCGGCGAAGTGGTCGCGCGCCACGCCGACGTACTTGGTGGCCACGCGGATGCGCGAGCCCTGCTTGACGGCCGCGGCGTAGTCGTAGTCGGTGCGCACCGCCACGCTCATGCGGCATTTCGCGATGCGAAGATCCAGTGGCTGGTAGAGCCCCTGACCGCCATGCTCGAGCAGCACGTCCAGGCCGGCCACGCCGAGATCGGCGCCGCCGTGCTGCACGTAGGTCGGCACATCGGAGGCGCGCACCAGCACCACGCGCACGTCCGGCCGCGCGGTGGCGAAGATCAGCCGGCGCGAGGTTTCGGGATCCTCGGCGACCTCGATGCCGGCCGCCTTCAGCAGCGGCAGGCTTTCATCGAAGATGCGGCCCTTGGACAGCGCCAGCGTGATCAAACCGCGACCTCCGGCCAGCACGACGCAATCATCCCTTGCTCCTTTCGATGTCAGCGCCCAAGGCGCGCAGCTTGGCTTCCATGCGGTCATAGCCGCGGTCGAGGTGATAGATGCGGTCGACGCGCGTTTCGCCCTTCGCCACCAGCCCGGCGATCACCAGGCTGGCCGAGGCCCGCAGATCGGTCGCCATCACGGTGGCGCCCGAGAGCTGCGGCACGCCGCTCACCACGGCCGTGTGGCCGTCGACCTCGATCTTCGCGCCCAGCCGCAGCAATTCGTCCACATGCATGAAGCGGTTCTCGAAGATGGTTTCGGTCACCAGCGCCGTGCCCTCGGCAATGCAGTTGATGGCCATGAACTGCGCCTGCATGTCGGTGGGAAAGGCCGGGTACTCGCTGGTACGGAAGCCGACCGCTTTCAAGCGCCCGTCGGAGCGCACGCGGATGCCCTGCGCGTCGCCGCTCACCTGCACGCCGGCCTCGCGCAGCTTCTCGATCACCGCGTCGAGGTGGTCGGCGCGGGCGCCGCGCAGCAGGGCGTCGCCTCCGGCAGCCGCGACGGCGCACAGGAAGGTGCCCGCTTCGATGCGGTCGGCGACGATGCGGTGCCCGCGCCCCCCGGCGCCGCGAGGCGCGTGCAGCGCGGCCGCGCCCCGGATGCGGATGCGGCTCGTGCCGTGACCCTCGATGTGCGCGCCCATCGCGATCAGCATCTCGGCCAGGTCGATGATCTCGGGTTCCTGAGCGGCGTTCTCGAGCACGGTCTCGCCCTCGGCGAGCGTGGCGGCCATGAGGAGGTTCTCGGTGCCCGTCACCGTGACCATGTCGGTGGTGATGCGTGCGCCCTTCAGGCCCTTCGGTGCCTTGGCGATGATGTAGCCGTGCTCGACGCTGATCGCAGCCCCCATGGCCTGCAGTCCCTTGATGTGCTGATCGACCGGCCGCGAGCCGATCGCGCAGCCCCCCGGCAGCGACACCGTCGCCTCGCGCAGGCGCGCCAGCAGCGGACCGAGCACCAGGATCGACGCGCGCATCGTCTTCACCAGGTCGTAGGGCGCCTCGGCACGGCTGATGCGCCCGGCGTCGAGCACCACCTCGCCGTCGCCACCGTCGCTGCACTGGGCCGACACGCCCATGTTGCGCAGCAGCTTGAGCGTGGTGGCCACGTCCTGCAGCCGCGGCACGTTGAGCAGACGCACCGGCTCGTCGGTCAGCAAGGCGGCGCACAACTGCGGCAGCGCGGCGTTCTTGGCCCCCGAGATCGGCACCTCGCCGTGGAGAGGTCGGCCGCCGCGAATGATGAGTTTGTCCATGGTGAGCGTGTCGCCGCTTGCCGCCTGGTCTCGCGCGCCGGCCCGGGTGATCCCTCGCGCCGCAGCGCGAAGCGCCACAGGCCGCGCCGAGCCGGCAGCGGCCTGTGTTCAGTGATGGGTGCGGTCGGCGGCCGGGGCGGAATTGCCAGCAGCCGCAAATTCGGCGGGCGTCAGCGTCTTCATCGACAGCGCGTGGATTTGCTGGCGCATTCTATCGCCGAGGGCCGCATAGACCCGCTGGTGGCGCGCGATGCGGCCGAGGCCGTCGAACTCGGCCGCGACGATGGTCGCGAAGAAATGCCGCCCGTCGCCCTCCACCTGCAAATGCTCGCAGGCGAGGCCTTGCGCGATGTAGCGCTGCACGTCCTCGGGGGTCGGGTCGGTCATAGTGCTCGGATTGTAGGCAGGCCCTGCGCCAGACGAGCGGCAAGCCACTACATTGCATCCCGGACAACGGGGAGGCCAAGATGGATGCGACCGGGATGGTTTTGCTGGGGATGGTGACGGCCGTCGTGCTGTGGGCGGTCGCCATCTACAACCGCCTGATACGCCAGCGCAACGAGATCGGCAATGCCTTCGCGCAGATCGACGTGCAGCTCAAGCGCCGCCACGACCTGATCCCCAATCTGGTCGAGATCGCCCGCAAGTACCTTCAGCACGAGCGCGAGACGCTCGAGGCGGTCATCGCTGCGCGCAACACGGCCAAGGCCGCCGCCGGTGAAGTGCGCGCCCAGCCGCTGGACGCGGCGCGCGTCGGCGCGCTGACCGCCGCCGAAGGCGTGCTCGGCGGCGCCCTGTCGCGACTGATGGCGCTGGTGGAGTCCTATCCCGAACTCAAGGCCGACCAATCGCTGCGTGAGCTCAACGAGGAGCTCACGCACACCGAGAACCGCGTCGCCTTCGCGCGCCAGGCCTTCAACGACGCGGTACTCGACTTCAACAACGCCGCCCAGCAGTTCCCGGCCCGGCTCGTGGCGCGGCTGTTCGGCTTCGGCTCGGCCGCGCCGCTGGAGGCCACGCAAAGCGCTGCCGAGCGCGCCGCGCCGCGTGTGAGCTTCTAGGGCACGCGGACTCGGCGTCGTGGCGATGCGGTTCAGGCGCCACCAGGCGGCAGCGCACGATCGGACAAGCCGGCTGTTGTTGCTGTTCGCGCTGATCGTGCTGGCGCTGGTGGCGGCGGTGAACGCGGCGCTGGCGTTGGCCTATCACCTGACGTTTCCGCTCGCGACCGCGTATCCGGCGCTCTTCTTCGAGACGAACACCGGCCTCGTGCTGTTCGCCGTGCTGGGCGGCACCTGGTTCGAGCAGTGGCGCCTGAAGGAAGGTGGAGTCCATGTCGCGCGGCTGGCCGGCGGCGTGCCCGCGCTCGGTACGCACGGCAAGCCCGCCGGGCCGCTGGAGAAGCGGCTGCTCAACGCAGTGCAGGAGATGGCGCTCGCGAGCCGGATGCGTGCACCGGCAGCCTGGGTGCTGCCGCGCGATGACACCATCAACGCGTTCGCCGCCGGCTGGAACGAAGACGATGCGGCGATCGGCGTGACCCGGGGCGCGCTCGAGCGCCTCACGCGCGAGGAGCTTCAAGGCGTGATCGCCCACGAGTGCAGCCATCTGGCGCACGGCGACACGCGCCTGAACATGCGCCTGATCGGCATGGTGTGGGGCCTGGAGATGGTGTTCGGCTTCGGGCGCAGCCTGGCCAGCCGTGACGAGGACGGCCGCATCCCGCCAGGCGCGCTGTTCGGCTGGGCGTTGATCGCCGTGGGCTCGCTCGGCTGGATCGGCGGACGGCTGCTGCAGGCCGCCGTGTCGCGTCAGCGCGAGTTCCTAGCCGACGCCTCGGCCGTGCAGTACACGCGCAATCCGGCCGGGCTGAGCGGCGCATTGCGAAAGATCGCCGGCGTGAACGCCGAAGCCCGGACCCGCGGCCGAGCACCGCTGCAAGCGCCGCACGCCGGCGCCATCGCCCATCTGCTGTTGAACGCCCCGGACGCGTCGTGGTGGTCGTCGCATCCGCCGCTCGCCGAGCGCATTCGCCGGTTGTGCGGCAGGCCGATGACCCCGCTGCCGGCCCCCGCCCTGCCACCGCCGGACGAAACCGACGAGCCCGAGTGGCGACATGCGGCCCCCATTTCAAGCACAAGCCTGGCATCCGGCACCGGAGGGGCTTCGGCATCGGTCGGCCGCGCTGGGGCTCGCGGGCCCTCCCGGCAAGCCGTCGGAGCCGCGCCGGCGCGCCTCATTCCGCCGTTCGACGTCACCCTCGATCCCGCCTTGCGGGGCCCCGACGAGCGGGAACGCGAGGCGCAGGATCGCATCGCTCGCTGGGTCGGACCGGGCGAACAGCGGGCCGCCCTGCTGGCTCTGCTGATCGACCGCTCGCCCGCCGACCGCGCCGCGGCGCGGCACGCCGCCTGGGGTGCCGCCACGGCCGGCATGGCCTGTGCACCGGCCGTGTGGCGCGACGTGCTGGCTCTGCGTCCATCGGCTCGGCAGCTTGCGTTGACCGTCCTCGCGCGAGGCGCCGCCACCGCGCCCCGCGCACAACGGCTGGCGTTGCGCGCGGCGCTTCACGCCTTGGCCGAGAGCCCGCTCGAGCACTTGCGCGCGCTCGCGATGCGCGAGTTGCTCGAGGGCCACGCCACGCGCTGGCCATGCGCCGACTCACGCCACCGGCTGCAGGCCCTGGCCCCGTCCATCGCACGGACCAGCTTCGCGCTGTCGAACACCTGGACGGCGAATCCGCGCGATGCCTCGGATTGGCAGGCCACCGTGCTCGGGCTGCTCGGCTTGCGCGTCCAACGGCCGGCTGCTCGGGGCGATCAGGCGTCGCTGCGCCGTGCCATCGTCAGGCTGCGGCGCATGCCACCGCTGGAGCGACCCCGCCTTGCGCGTGCCTGGATCGACGCGAGTGCAGCGCACCTGGCCCGACCGGCGACCGCAGCCGGCGTGACCGAAGCCTTGCAACTGGCCTGCCTGATGCTCGACACCCCACCGCCTCGCGCGCTGCAGGACAGCCCCGGCCCGCGACACCAGGCCGGCGCGGCGCTTCAACTGCGCAGCTTGTAGCCCGAGGCGAGCAGCCGCAGCGCAACGGCGGTGACCGCGGCGAAGCTCGAGCCCACCACCGCCAGGCTCACCCACGGCGACACGTCGCTGACGCCGAAAAAGCCGCGCCGGAATCCGTCGATCATGTAGAAGAACGGATTCAGGTGGCTGACCGACTGCCAGAACGGCGGCAGCGAGGCCACCGAATAGAAGACACCCGAAAGAAACGTCATCGGCATGACGATGAAGTTCTGGAAGGCGGCGATCTGGTCGAACTTTTCGGCCCACAGGCCGGCCACGAGCCCGAGCGAACCCATCAAGGCAGCGCCGAGCAAAGCGAAGGCCAGCGTCCATGCCGGCTCCACCATGCCGGGCGGCGCGAACCACACTGTCACCAGCAGCACGCCGCAACCCACCACGAAGCCGCGCACCACCGAGGCCCCCACATAAGCGGCGAACCAGGCCCAGTGGCTGAGCGGCGTGACCAGCACGAACACCAGGTTGCCCGTCACCTTGCTCTGGATCAGCGAGGAGCTGCTGTTGGCGAAGGCGTTCTGCAGCACGCTCATCATCACCAGGCCGGGGATCAGGAAGCTCGTGTAGCCGACTTCCTCGAAGACCTTGACGTGATCCTCGAGCACGTGCCCGAAGATCAGCAGGTACAGCACCGCCGTGAGCACCGGCGCGGCCACGGTCTGGAAGCTGACCTTCCAGAAACGCAGGATCTCCTTGCGAAAGAGGGTGCCGGCGCCGTCGAGAAGGCTCATGCGAGCGCCCCGGCAGCCGCCTTCGGTGCCGGGCCGAGCATGATCTCGAGGAACACGTCCTCGAGATCCGCGCGTCCGATCTCGAGGTCCTCGACCCGCACGTGCGCCGTGCGCAAGGCCGCGAGCAGCGCCTCGACCTCGCCGGCGTCGTGCGCCGTGAGCTGCACGACACGGCCGGTGACCCGCGCCTGCGCCGCCAGCGGTTCGGGCAGCGGCTGATCGGTCTTGAAGCGCAGCATGGTGCTGGCCGTGCCGGCCAACAGGTTGGCGGTGCGGTCGAGCGCGACCACGCGGCCGGCCTTGAGCATGGCGATGCGGCCGCACAGCGCCTCGGCTTCCTCGAGGTAGTGCGTCGTCAACAGCACGGTATGCCCGGCGCGGTTGAGGCGCGCGATGAAGTGCCACAGGGTCTGGCGCAGCTCCACATCGACGCCGGCGGTCGGCTCGTCGAGCACGATGACCGGCGGGCGGTGCACCAGCGCCTGCGCCACCAGCACTCGGCGTTTCATGCCGCCGGAAAGCTGACGCATGTTGGCACCCGCCTTGTCGGCAAGGCCCAGGTTGGCGAGCAGCTCGTCGATCCAGTCGTCGTTCTTCTTCACGCCGAAGTAGCCGCTCTGGATGCGCAGGGTCTCGCGCACGCTGAAGAAGGGGTCGAACACCAGTTCCTGCGGCACGACGCCGAGCGCCTTGCGCGCGGCGGCGTAGTCGTCGACCACGTCGTGGCCGTGGACCCGCACGCGCCCGGCAGTGGCGCGGCCGAGGCCCGCCAGGATGCTGATCAGCGTGGTCTTGCCCGCGCCGTTGGGGCCGAGCAGGCCGAAGAATTCACCCGCCTCGATGTCGAAGCTCACGTCCTGCAGCGCCTGCAGGTCGCCGCGCGCGCCGCGGTAGGTCTTGGAAACGGATTCGAAGCGAACGGCGGGCATGAATGTCTCGGCTGCGGCGGGGAATTGTAGGGAGCGCCTCGCCGGCGCGCTGGGCGTTGCACCGGCTTGGTGGGTCGCCGCGATGGTGCTAGATTGCGCCGCACCCCCCACCCGCCTTTGCAGCCGACTCCTCATGAGCCAACGCGGCCAGAAGAAAGCACCACGCCGCACCGCGCAGCGCATCCTCGAAGTCACGCTCGACCTGTTCAACCGTTTCGGCGAACCCAATGTCAGCACCACGCTGATTTCGGCCGAGCTGGGCATCAGCCCGGGCAATCTGTACTACCACTATCCCGCCAAAGACGAGCTGATCAATACCCTGTTCGACCGCTACGAGGCAGCCCTGACCGAACTGCTGCGCGCGGCCGACGACGTGCGCAATGTCGAAGACGCCTGGCTGTTCTTCCACATGCTGTTCGAGCTGATCTGGCAACACCGCTTCCTGTACCGCGACCTGAACGATCTGCTCAGCAAGAACCGCCGGCTGGAAACGCATTTCCAGTTCGTGCTGAAGAACAAGCAGCATGCCGTGGGTGCGGTGCTCGACGGCCTGAATCGCGGCCGGGCCTTCGCCGCGCAGGGTATCGACCGTCGCGAGGCCGAACCGGTGGCCACGGCGATGGTGGTGGTGCTGACCTACTGGCTCAGCTTCGAGTACGTGCGCGACCCGCGCCGCGCGCTCGAGCCCGAAAGTGCCGGCGCTGCCCTGCTGCGCGGTGCCTACCACGTGCTCACCTTGCTGCTGCCGTACCTGGAGGATGGCCAGCGCCGGCACCTGCACATCCTGGCCGGCAGCTACAACGAGGCTTGAAACCGGCGCCCGCCGATCGACCCACAACGAGGACACAGCCATGGCCAAGTGGACCGCCTTTCCTTACGACAACGCCGCCTACCGCTTCGATGCCGCCGCGCTCGAGAAGCACTGGGTCCGGCTGCATGCCGGCGATGCGGAACCCTGGCCCGCGGAGCCGGCGGTGCAGCAGGCCTGGGCCCTCTTTCACGCCGGCGAGTTCAAGAAGGCGGCCGACGCCGGGCTGAAAGCCGGTGGCGCCGGCACGACGGCCGCCAACAAGGCGCAGGCGATCTATGCCAACTACCTGGAGGCCGGAGAAAAGACCAAGCTCGAACTCTTTCTTGAGGTGGCGCAACGCGCCGAGAAGCAGGCCGCGGCCGAACCGCGCAACGCCAATGCGCACTACCTGATGGCGTATGGCCTGGGCCGCTACAGCCAGGGCATCAGCGTGGCCAAGGCGCTCGCGCAAGGACTGGGCGCCAAGGTGAAGGCGGCCCTGGAGACGGCGATCCGCCTGTCGCCCAAGCACGCCGACGCGCACATCGCGCTCGGCGCGTTTCACGCCGAAGTGATCGACAAGGTCGGCAAGCTCCTCGGTCGAACGCAAGGCGCCGACGCAGCCACCGGACTCAAAATGTTCCAGACGGCGCTCAAGCTCAACCCAACTAGCGCCATCGCCATGGTGGAGTACGCCAACGGCCTTGTGATGCTCGAGGGCGACAAGAAGATGAAGGAAGCCACCAGGCTCTACGAGCAGGCAGCGGCATGCGACGCGATGGACGCGATGGAGCGGCTGGACGTGGAGATGGCGAAGGCGGAACTGAAGGACTGACCGAACCCGAGCCGGTCGCTCACCGGCGCGGCATCGGCTTTTCCGCAAGCTCGACCACGGCGTTTTCCCGCAGAGGCGGCGAGCCGGATAGCGTGTGGGAAGTCCCAATGCGGGCACGGCGGCTCGCTGATACGGTCGCCGGATCGTCCACAGCCTCTTGCAGGAGTCTTCCCATGCGCATCGTTCGTTGGATCGCGACCCTCACCGTCGGCGCCGCCGCACTGGCCAGCACCGTGGTGCTGGCGCAGCAAAAGCAGTTCATCAACATCCTGACCGGGGGGCAAGCCGGGGTCTACTACCCGCTGGGTGTGGCGCTTTCGCAGATCTACGGCAAGACCATTCCCAATGCCACATCGACCGCGCAGGTCACCAAGGCCTCGGCCGAGAACCTCAACCTGCTGCAGGCCGGCCGGGGCGAGCTGGCGCTGAGCCTGGGCGACGCGGTCTCCGACGCCTGGAAGGGCAACGAAGACGCCGGCTTCAAGACCAAGCTCGACAAGCTGCGCGGCCTCTCGGCGACCTACAACAACTACATCCAGATCGTCGCGAATGCCGACTCCGGCATCAAGACCCTGGCCGACCTCAAGGGCAAGCGCATCTCGGTGGGCGCGGCACGCTCGGGCACCGAACTCAATGCCCGCGCCATCTTCCGCGCCGCCGGCCTCACCTATGGCGACATGGGCAAGGTCGAGTACCTGCCGTTCGGCGAATCGGTCGAGCTGATCAAGAACCGCCAGCTCGACGCGACGCTGCAGTCGGCCGGCCTGGGCGTTGCCTCGATCCGCGACCTGGCCACGGCGGTGAAGATCATCGTCGTGGCCGTTCCGGCCGAGGTGGTCGCCAAGGTGGGCGATCCGGCCTACCAGCCGGCAATGATTCCGGCGGGCACGTACGAAGGCCAGACGGCCGACGTCGCCACGGCGGCGATCCCCAACTTCCTGGTGACTCACAGCGGCGTCTCCGACGAGCTGGCCTACCAGATGGCAAAGCAGATGTACGAGAACATCGACACCCTGTACGCCGCGCACAATGCCGCCAAGGCGATCAAGCGCGAGAACGCGGCCAAGGGCATGCCGGTGCCCCTGCATCCGGGTGCCGAGCGCTACTACCGCGAAGTCGGCGTGATCACGAAGTAGCCCACCCTTTTTCCAGATCATCGCGCCGGCCGGGCCCGCAGGCCCGGCCGGCGCCTGTCGTTCAGCCGCCCGAGACGGACCTCCGCCGATGAGCACCGCACAAGATTCGCTGTCCGCCCCGACCACCGGGCCCGACATTCATGCCGAGCTGCCGCGCGCCGTGTTCGCAGTAGCCATCCTGTTTTCGTCGTTCCAGATCATCACCGCGGCCTTCAGCCCGATCTCGAGCCAGGTGGTGCGCGCGATCCACGTCGGCTTCGTGCTGTTGATGGTCTTTGCGCTGTACCCGCCGAAGTTCGGCGAACGGCGACTCGTGGCGGCCGGCTGGATCGCCGGCCTGATCGGCTTCGTGTTCAGCTTCTACCACTGGATCTTCGAGGCCGATCTGACCCAGCGCGCGGGCGAGATGATCGCCTCCGACATGGTGATCGGCATCGTGACCCTCGTGCTCGTGTTCGAGGCGGCGCGCCGCGTCATGGGTTGGGCGTTGCCGGCCATCTGCGCGACCTTCCTGGCCTACGCCATGTTTGGCCAGTACCTGCCCGGCGCACTGGCGCACCGCGGCTACGGCTTCGATCAGGTGATCGGCACGCTCACCTTCGGAACCGAAGGCATCTACGGCGTGCCGGCCTACGTGTCCTCGACCTACATCTTCCTGTTCATCCTGTTCGGCGCCTTTCTCGAGCAGGCCGGCATGATCCGGCTGTTCACCGATTTCGCCATGGGCACCGTGGGGCACACGCGTGGTGGGCCGGCCAAGGTGGCCGTGGTGACTTCGGGCCTGATGGGCACCATCAACGGCTCGGGCGTGGCGAACGTGGTGACCACGGGGCAGTTCACCATTCCGCTCATGAAGCGCTTCGGCTATTCGCCGGCGTTCGCCGGCGGCGTTGAAGCCACCTCCAGCATGGGCGGGCAGATCATGCCGCCGGTGATGGGGGCGGTGGCCTTCATCATGGCCGAAACGATCAACGTGCCCTACATCGAGATCTGCAAGGCCGCCATCGTGCCGGCACTGCTCTACTTCTGCACGGCCTTCTGGATGGTGCACCTGGAAGCGGGCCGCAAGGGACTGCACGGCCTGCCGAAAGAAGAGTGCCCGAATCCCTGGACTGCGATTCGCCGGCAATGGTATTTGCTGCTGCCGCTGATCGGGTTGGTCGCGCTGCTGTTCTCAGGCTACACGCCGCTTTTCTCCGGCACGATCGGCCTGGCGTTGACCGTCGTGCTGATCTTCGGCGCGGCTGCATTGACCGGTGTGTCGAGCAACGCCCTTCGGGCCTTGTTCTGGGTGCTCCTGGGGATGGCATGCGCCGGCTTCGTCGAGTTCGGCGTGATGAGTTTCTTCGTCATCATCGCCGCGCTGTTGATCTTGCTGCAGGTTCGCCGGGTCGGAGGCGACGCGCGACGGCTCGCGGTGCGCGCACTGGCCGATGGCGCCCGCCATGCGCTGCCTGTGGCCATCGCCTGCGCCCTGGTCGGCGTCATCATCGGCGTGATCAACCTCACCGGCGTGGCGGCGCTGTTCGCCGGTCAGATCATCGCGATCGGCGAGAAGAGCCTGTTCTTCGCCTTGCTGCTGACCATGTTCGTCTGCCTCTTGCTGGGCATGGGGATCCCGACGATTCCCAACTACATCATCACCAGCTCGCTGGCCGCGCCGGTGCTGCTGCAGCTGGGCGTGCCGCTCATCGTTTCCCACATGTTCGTCTTCTACTTCGGCATCATGGCCGACCTCACGCCGCCGGTGGCACTGGCGGCGTTCGCGGCGTCTCCGATCGCGCGCGAAAGCGGCCTGAAGATCAGCATGCAGGCGCTGCGCGTGGCGATCGCCGGTTTCATCGTGCCGTACATGGCCGTGTATTCGCCGGCTCTCATGCTGCTGGGCGACAGCTGGGCGGCCAGCGCCTACGTGATCGTCAAGGCGCTCATCGCGGTCGGGCTTTGGGGTTGCGGGGCGATCGGCCATTTCGTCGGGCCACTGAACTGGGCCGAACGCATCTTCGCCATCGTGGCGGCGTCCTTCCTCGTCGTCGCACTGCCCCTGACCGACGAGATCGGCCTTGCCGGCGCGGCCGTGTTCACGGCGTGGCATCTGTGGCGCGTGCGCGCACGCTCCCGCGCCTCGGCCACGCGCAGCGCTTGAGCGCCCTGGGAATCTGCCTCGCGCTGGCCGCCACCGCGGGCGATCCCGGCGCGACGGTCTTCGTGCCCACAAGCCGCTTCACGCTCGCCTGGACGCATTCGATCGAAAAAGTGCGCTGGGAAGAAGACTACGAAGTGCGCTCTGCAGGCCCTTCAGAGCCCGCCGTCCTGGCTGCCACGCAGGCCCGGGTGCGCGGTTCGGCCGCGGGGATGGAGCCCGGCCCCGACGCGGTGCTTCGCGACGGCTGGTACCACTACCGCCCCGAGCAAGGCGAGCACGCCGAGCTGTGGCTCACGCGCTCACCCTACACGGCCGACTACGACTTGTGCATCGAGGGCCGATGCCAGCCCCTTTCGGCCTGGCTGCCGACCGACGGCTGGCGCACACGCCTGTGGCCTTGTCGCGGCTGAGGGCCAGCAGCCAGCGGCTACGCCGCCTCGCCCCAAGGCAGCATCAGGGTCACCGTCATCAACTGATCGAACTCCGGCGCGAACCTGCCGACGATCGCCTGCGGGTCCGGACACAGCCCCGAATCGGTGATCAAGCCGAACTGCACGCCGCCCCCGTACGACAGGATGCTCAGCCCCATGCCGATGTCGCCCGACTGCGGCACCCAGAACATCGTCTGCCGCAAGGTCGAGCCGCAGAACCTGAGCGGCTCTTTCGGACCCGGCACGTTGGTCATGACGGCCGTGGCCTTTTTCGCGAACAGGTTCAGCAATGCATGCTGCACCGGCTTGATCAGCAAGCCCGCGACGGCCAGAACGCCGAAGGCAAGCAGCGGCTGGTAGCTGCCCTTGAGCTCGCTCATGCGCTGGCGCACGGCGTAAACGCGCATCACCGGGTTGTCCACGCCGATCGGCAGCACCAGCGGCACGAGGCCGAAGCGGTTGCCGAGCTGGTAGGCCTTTTCCAAGGGTCGCAGGTTCACCGGCACCATGGCGCGAATCTCCTGGCCGACCGGATCGTCGCCCCGCGCGGCGAGGTAGCCACCGATGGCGCCGGCCGCGCAGGCCAGCAGCACGTCGTTGATCGAGCAGCCGAGCGCTTTGCCGACGGCGCGCACGTCTTCGAGCGGAATCGGCTCGCACCATGCCACACGCTTGCTGCGCCCGGGCGTGCCCTTGAGCCGCGTGCGCGAGTCGTCCGGCATGAGCGCCAGGGCGGCCAGGTCGCTCATGACCTGCATGCCGGTGCGCGCCATCTCCATCGAGCCGAGCAGGGGCTGCTGCGGGCGCGCGAGCAGTTCCACCGACTTGGCGACTCCATCGCCGTACAGGCCGATGGCCCTGACCGCCGCGTCGGTGATCGGCTTGAGCACGGCATCGGCCAGCCAGTCGCGCTCGTCGTCGGGCCTTTGCGCGCGCTCGGGCGGCACCTTGCCGCCGTCGGTCATCGACAGCATCACCGAAATCAGCGCGATGCCGTCGGCGATGCAGTGGTGGATGCGGGCGATCAGCGCGCTGCCCGGCCGACCCTGGGCGTCGGGGTGGTTCTCGACGAAATGCAGCTGCCACAGCGGATGCGCGGCGTCGAGCGGCATGGAGGCGAGCTCGGCGACGCGCGCTTCGAGCGCCTGCCGGGCGCTGCGTCCGCGCTTGCGCGGCAGCGTTTCGTTCAGCACGTGCCGGCCGAGCTCGAAGTCGCGGTCGAGCACCCAGCTCGCGCCCATCGCGTCCTCGACCACGCGCTGGCGAAAGCGCCGGTACTTCAGCAGGCTTTGCTCGACGCGCTCGCACAGGGCGGCGTGCGACACCCCCGGCTCCAGCAGCCACACGCCCATGATCATCATCAGGTTGGCCGGCGTGTCCATGCGCAGCCAGGCGGTATCGACTCTCGACATGCGCTCGGATGCTGCAGCGGCCATCGTTTCCTCCCCGGCTTCGATGCGTGTTGTTGGCGCGCAGGGTGCTCGGTAACATGCTCAGCGTCAACCTGGTTTTTCACCGCCCGCCTCAACGAACCGGAGCCTCGCCATGTCTGAGCTGAACACCGCTTTCGAGCAAGCCGTCGCCGATTCCAAGGCCTTGCCCGAAAAGCCGGACAACATGACGCTGTTGAAGATCTACGCGCTGTACAAGCAGGCCACCGCCGGCGACGTGGACGGCAAGCGCCCCGGCTTCGGTGACATGGTCGGCCGCGCCAAGTGGGACGCCTGGAGCGAACACAAGGGCAAGGACAAGGAGGGCGCGATGCAGGAGTACATCGATCTGATCGAGTCCTTGAAGGACTGAGCCTCAGGCCTTCCTGGGCGACTTTCCGGACGGTTTTGCGGGCGCCTTGTGCGCCGCTTTCTTCGGCGTCTTCTTGTCCGCTGCCGATTTGTCGCGCGGCCTCTCGGCCGCCAGCAGCGCGTCGAGGTTCTTCTCGATCTCCGCCTCGATGGTCTGCGCGAAGGCACCGAGAAGCAGGCCGAGGCGGGCGTCGATCTCGAAAGCCTCGGCGCTCACGCGCAGTTCGCCAGCCACGCCGCTGCGCTCGAAGTGGACGATGTCCTCGCGCTCGCCCTCCTCGACCGTGCATTCCATGCCGAATTTCTGCTCGGCGTGCTCGGCCCATTGCCACGCCACTTCGCGCGCGCGCTGCAGGCCGAGCCGGTGCTTGCGGTGAAGGGAGATGGCAGGCATCGCAGGGCTTTCTTCTTCAGGACGGTGGCGCCGGCGGGAGAGCGGCGAGTGTCGCCCGGCGCTCCTGCTTCGGCAAGGCGGCGAGGCGTCGGACCTGCGCGTAAAAGCGCGGGAAGTCGCGGCCCTCGGCCTCGAACAGCGCCTCGAAGCTGGGCACCAGCGCGTTGTAGGCCGCCTGCACGCCGAGGCTGGCGTTGTTGGCCTTGGCGAACCAGGCATCGAAGCCTTGGTAGCCCTGCCACGGGCCTTGCTTCAGGCGCTGGTGTTCGGCGCGCATGTGGGCCATGGCTTCGGCCTTGCCGCGGCGCTTGTCGGCATCGCTGGCCGCACTCCGGAAGATCGCCTCGAGCCGCTTGCGCGTGTCCAGCGCCAGCGCCTTGAAGTCGCGGCGACGGGCATCGAAGCGCCGGTAGGCCTCGCGCGTGGCCTCATCGGCCTGCGACGTCAGCCAGCGCTCGACCCCCAGACGCTCGACCGCCGTGGCGAAGCTCTCGTTGAACTCGGTGTCGTCCTCGGCATAGGCGACCTGGTGCGCCAGCTCATGGAAGACGAGCCGCGCGAGCTCGCCCTCGGGATAGCGGATGAAGGTGCTGAGCAGCGGATCGGCGAAGTAGTCGAACGGCAGCTTGCCCAGCGTGGAATAGGCGGGCACGCCGTACACGCTCGCTTCGAGGTCTTCGGCGCGCAGTTCGCCGGCCTGACCTTCGGCCGCGGCCCGGTCGAAGTAGCCGCGGTAGCCCACGCAGCCGACGACGGGAAAGCACCAGGTCTTCAGCTCGAGCGACAGCTCGGGCGCGGCCACCACGTTCCACACCACCGCCGGACGATCCAGCTCGGCATAGCGGCGGTAACTGGCGTTGTCGGGCAGCGCGAGTTCGCGCACCGCGAAGTCGCGGATGCGCTGGCTCACGAGCAGGCGCTCGCGCAGCTCCGCCGGCGTGCGCTCGTCCGCCAGCCAGTCGGCGACCGGCCGCGCAGCGTTCATCACGCCGAGGTGCCCTTGCACCGACTGCGCCAGGTAGCCCACCGAACCGCAGCCTGCCAGCCCAAGCAGCGTGACAGAGCCAACCGACGCGACCAGCAACCACGCCGCCCGGCGCGCCGCGCGGCGCTTCGGCCTCATGCCGGAGCCACCTCGACCAGGCAGTCGTAGAAGCTCGGCGCACGGCCCAGGTCGGTCAGACGCTGGTGGGTGAGTTCGTTGACGTTGCGCCCGCGCACGCCCAGCTTGCGCCACCAGATGCCCAGGCCGTTGACGACGCCCGGGCGGGCACGCTCGTTGAGCGCCGCCTTGCACCAGTACTCGCCACGGTCGTTGAACACGCGCACGAGCGCGCCGTCGGCGATGCCGCGCGGTGCGGCATCGCCCGGGTGCATCTCGAGCAGCGGCTCACCCTCGATGTCGCGCAGGCTCTTCACGTTGACGAAGCTCGAGTTGAGGAAGTTGCGCGCCGGCGGCGAGATCATCGCCAGCGGAAAGCGCGCCGCCAGCGCCGGCGTGCTCTCGGCGGACTCGTGGTTGGGCAGGTAGTCCGGCACGCCCCAGCCGGGCGCATCGATGCGGCATTTGCCGCTCGGCGTGGGAAAACCGCCAGCCGCGAACGGTGCCTCGGGCAGCGGCAGTTGCACCCAGCCGCGGGCGCGCAGATCCTCGAAGCGGATGGCATCGCCGAAAGCGCAGCGGGCGACCTCCTCGTCGCTCTCGCGCAGGCAGGCGTCGCCCAAGCCCATCCGTGCAGCCAGGCGGCGGAAGATCTCGGTGTTGGGCAGCGCCTCGCCGAGGGGGGCAATGGCCGGCTCGTTGATCAGCGCCGAGGTGTGGCCGTAGCTCAGGTGCACGTCGAGGTGCTCGAGCTGCGTGGTGGCCGGCAGCACGTAATCGGCGAAATCCGCCGTGTCGGTGAGAAAGTGCTCGAGCACCACCGTGAAGAGGTCTTCGCGCGCAAAGCCGCGCGTCACCCGCGGCGACTCGGGCGCCACGGCGACGGGATTGCTGTTGTAGACCACCAGCGCCTCGATCTTCGGGCCGAAGTCGCTGCCGTCGGGCAGGCGCTCGTGCGAGGCGCGCAACAGGTCGTCGCCGATCGTGCTCATGTTGATGGTCCGCGGCTTGCGTCCGGCGAGGAGATCCGGCCGCTGCAGCGCGGCGCGATCGACCGGGAACCATCCCGAGCTCGAGAGCAGCAGCCCCCCGGCGCGTTGCCGCCAGGCTCCCACCAGGCAGGGCAGAGTCGCGATCAGCCGCACCGCGTTGCCACCGCCGCGCACCCGCTGCATGCCGTAGTTCAGGCGGATTGCGGCGGGGGAGGTGCGGCCATAGTCGCGCGCCAGGTCGCGCACCTGATCGGCCCGCAGGCCGCAGACCGCCGCCACGCGTTCCGGCGGCCAGGCAAGCGCCTTCTCGCGCAAGGCCGGCCAGCCTTCGGTGTGACGCTCGATGTAGTCGTGGTCGAGCCGCTCGCTCGCGATCAGCTCGTGCATCAGGCCGAGCGCCAGCGCACCGTCGGTGCCCGGGCGCAGTTGCAGGTGCTCGTGGCACATGTCCGCCGTTTCCGTGCGCCGCGGATCGATGCACACCAGCCTGGCGCCTGCGCGTTTGGCCGCCTGGGCGTGACCCCAGAAGTGCAGGTTGGAGGCAATGCTGTTGCTGCCCCACACGAGGATCAGGCGGGCCTCGGCGAAGTGCTCGACGTGCATGCCGACCTTGCCGCCATAGCTGGCCGTGAGCGCCTCGGCGCCGGCAGCGGCACAGATGCTGCGGTCGAGCAGCGACGCGCCCAGCCGGTGGAAGAAGCGACGGTCCATGCTTTCGCTCTGCACCAGGCCCATGGTGCCGGCGTAGCTGTAAGGCACGATGGCCTGCGCGTCGCGCGCGGCGATCGCTGCCAGCCGCCGGGCGATGTCGGCCAGCGCCTCGTCCCAGGTCGTGCGCACGAAGCGTCCCTCGCCTTTGGGACCCACGCGCCTGAGCGGGTGCAGCACGCGCTGCGGGTGGTAGGTGCGCTCGGTGTAGCGAGACACCTTCGTGCACAGCACACCCTGCGTGGCGGGATGGTCCTCGGCGCCCTGCACCTTGACGGCGCGGCCGTCCTCGACCGTGATCCTCAGCGCGCAGGTGTCGGGGCAATCGTGCGGGCAGGCGCCGCGCACCACGCGGCTGGAAACGTCTTTGGCCTCGACAGTGCAACTCATCACGAAATCATGTCATACGCACCTGCAGACCGACGCAGCGCCGCGTCAAACGCCCCGGTATGCCCTGGACGACGGCATTCCCGCCGCTATCCTTTCGAGGATACGAACAAGCCGGGAATTTGCGCAACGCGCGACCGGGCTTTCAGCCTCCGAGGACATCCGAATGAAACGTCGCGACCTGATCAAGCAGATCGGCGCCTGCTCCGCCGCCGCGCTGGCGCTGCCCGTGCTGGCGCAGGAGAAAAAGCTCGTCCTGGGCCAGTCGGCCGCCTTCAGCGGGCCGGCCGCGCAGCTCGGCGTGCAGCTGAACAAGGGCGCGAAGATCTACTTCGATCAGGTCAACGCCAATGGCGGCGTCAACGGCCAGGACATCGAACTGCGGATCCTCGACGACGGCTACGAGCCCGATCGCTGCAAGGCCAACACCGAGCGCTTCATCAAGGACGACGTGTTCGCGCTGTTCGGCTACGTCGGCACGCCCACCAGCCTGGCCGCGCTGCCGCTGGTCAACGAAGCGAAGATTCCCTTCTTCGGGCCTTTCACCGGCGCCGAGGCGCTGCGCGACCCGTTCTCGCGCTACGTGTTTCACCTGCGCGGCTCCTACTACGACGAGACGGCGCTCATCGTCAAGCAACTCACCACGCTGGGTCTCAACAAGATCGCCGTGTTCTACCAGAACGACGCCTACGGCAAGGCCGGCCTGGAGGGCGTGAACCGGGCGCTCAAGGCGCTCAAGCTCGAGCCGGTGGCCACCGGGACGGTGGAGCGAAACACCGTCGACGTGGCCAAGTCGGTCAGCGACATCGTCTCCAAGCAACCCAACGCGGTGGTGCAGATCAGCGCCTACAAGAGCTGCGCGGCCTTCATCCGCGAGGCCCGCAAGGCCGGCTACGGTGGCACCTTTTTCAACGTCAGCTTCGTCGGCACGCAGGCGCTGGCCGACGAGCTCGGCCGCGAAGGCCACGGCATCATGGTCAGCCAGGTGATGCCATTTCCCTTCAGCACCACCACGCCCATCTCCCGCGAATACCTCGAAGCCGTGAAGAAGGCCGGCGGCGACGCCACCGCCAACTACTCCAGCATCGAGGGCTACCTGGCAGCCAAGGTGCTGACCGAAGGTCTCAGGCGTGCGGGCAAGGCGCCCTCGCGCGACCAGCTCATCGCCGGCCTGGAATCGATCAGCAACTCGAGCTTCGGCGGCTTCAACGTGAATTTCGGGCCGCGCAACCACGTCGCCTCGAAGTTCGTCGATCTGTCGATGATCACCGAGGACGGCAAGGTCCGGCGCTGAGAGGGCGGGGCCGAGACCCCTTCACATTCGGCGTCACGCAGCGCGTACGGAGCGCAAAACCCCCCGCGCGAAGCCCGCAGGGGGCGGCGTTACCATGCTTCGGACGGGCCGAACGGCCCGCGCCGGAGACGCCGATGCAACTGATCGAATCCATCCTGGCCGACAGCGCTGCGGTCGCCTCGATCCGCCGTGACCTGCATGCCCATCCCGAGCTGTGCTTCGAGGAGCAGCGTACGTCCGACGTGATCGCCCGCGCCCTCTCCGACTGGGGCATCGAGGTGCACCGCGGCCTGGGCAAGACGGGCGTGGTGGGCATCGTGCGTGGCGGCAGCTCGGGCCGGGCGATCGGCCTGCGCGCCGACATGGACGCGCTGCCGGTGACCGAGCACAACCGCTTCGCACACGCCAGCAAGCACCCTGGCAAGATGCACGCCTGCGGGCACGATGGGCACACCGCGATGCTGCTGGCGGCGGCCAAGCATTTCTCGAGGCACCGCGCCTTCGACGGCACGGTGTACCTGATCTTCCAGCCGGCCGAGGAAGGCGGCGGCGGCGCGCGCGAGATGATCCGCGACGGGCTGTTCGAGCGCTTTCCCATGGAAGCGGTGTTCGGCGCGCACAACTGGCCGGGTCTGGCCGTCGGCCAGTGCGCGGTCAAATCCGGCCCGGTGTTCGCGAGCAGCAACGAATTCAAGATCACCATCCGCGGCAAGGGCTCGCACGCGGCGATGCCGCACCTGGGCCTCGATCCGGTGCCGGTTGCCTGCCAGATGGTGCAGGCTTTCCAGACCATCATCACGCGCAACAAGCGACCGATCGACACCGGCGTGATCTCGGTGACCATGATCCACACCGGCGAGGCCACCAACGTCGTGCCGGATACCTGCGTGCTGGAAGGCACCGTGCGCAGCTTCACCACCGAGGTGCTCGACCTGATCGAGCGGCGCATGCGCACGGTGGCCGAGGCGACGTGTGCGGCGTTCGAGGCGGGTTGCGACTTCGAGTTCGAGCGCAACTACCCGCCCACCATCAACCACGCCGACGAGACGCGCTTCGCGCAGGCGGTGATGGCCGAGGTCGTGGGGGCGGACAACGTTCTCGAGTTCGAGCCGACCATGGGTGCAGAGGACTTCAGCTATTTCCTGCAGACCAAGCCCGGCTGCTATTTCGTCATCGGCAACGGCGACGGCACGCACCGCGAGGGGGGCCACGGCATGGGCCCGTGCATGCTGCACAACCCGAGCTACGACTTCAACGACGACCTCATACCGCTGGGTGCGACCTTGTGGGTGAGGCTCGCGGAGCGCTGGCTCGGGACGCCGCGATAGCGCAGACGGTTCAAGCTTGCGGCTGCCACAGAGGCGCGCTGCGGCTGAAGCACCCGGCTCGAAACGCGGGGCTCAGCCGCGGAGCTTCTTCAGCAGCCCGGCGGTGGACGCATCGAGCCCCTCGGCATCGCCGCTCCCGAAGCGCGGCAGCAGGGCATTGCACAGCGCCTTGCCCAGTTCGACGCCCCACTGATCGAAGCTGTTGATGCCCCACACCGCGCCGCTGGTGAACACGCGGTGCTCGTAGAGCGCGATCAGCGCGCCCAGGCCTGCCGGGTCGAGACGCTCGAGCAGCAAGGTCGTGCTGGGCCGGTTGCCCGGGAAACTGCGGTGCCGCGCGATCACGTCGGGTGCGAGTTCGGGCGCGGCGGTCGGCGCCTTCGAGCGCAAGGCCTCGTCGAAACCCTGGCCCTGCATCAGCGCCTGCGACTGCGCCAGGCAGTTGGCCAGCAGCTTCACATGCTGCGAGTCCAGCGCCGCTCGCACCGATGCGGGCAGATCGAGCAGCGCATGGCTGGTTTCGCGAACCGCGATGAATTCCACGGGGATCACGTCGGTGCCCTGGTGCAGCATCTGGAAGTACGCATGCTGGCCGTTGGTGCCCGGCTCGCCCCACACGACCGGGCTGCTCGCCTGGGTCAGCGGCTCGCCGTGGCGGTCCACGCACTTGCCGTTGCTCTCCATCTCCAACTGCTGCAGATAGGCCGGCAGACGCGCCAGTCCCTGGTGGTAGGGCGCCACGCTGCGGCTGGAAAAACCGTGGAAGTTGCGGTTCCACACATCGATCAGCCCCAGCAGCACGGGCAGGTTGCGCTGCAAAGGCGCCTCGGCGAAGTGGCGATCCATCGCGTGCGCGCCGACCAGCAGGGCGCGAAAGTTCTCGCTGCCCAGCGCGATGGCGATCGGCAGCCCGATCGCGCTCCACAGCGAGTAGCGCCCGCCCACCCAATCCCAGAAACCAAAGGTGGTTTCGATGCCGAAGGCCGCCGCCGCCGTGACATTGGTCGTCGTTGCGACGAAATGCCTTGCCACGGCCGCTTCACCGCGTTCGCCGCTGCGCTCGAGGAACCAGGCTTTCGCCGTGTGGGCATTGGCCAGCGTTTCCTGCGTCGTGAAGGTCTTGGACGCCACGACGAAGAGCGTGCGCTCGGGCTCCAGCGTGCTCAGCAGACGCGCGAGATCGTGCCCATCGACGTTGGCGACGAAATGGAGCCGCAAGCCGCGCTGACAGTAAGCCGCCAGCGCAGGCACGGCCATCTGCGGCCCCAGATCGGAGCCGCCGATGCCGATGTTGACGACGTCGCGGATCGCGCTGCGCTCAGGATCGCGCACCTCGTCGGCATAGGCCAGCATCGCCTGCAAGCTGCCTTGCACTTCCTCGCCGAAGGGCGCCTGGCCCGGCGGTGCACGCAGGGCGGTGTGCAGCACGGCCCGGCCTTCGGTGACGTTGATCGCCGCGCCGGCCAGCATCGCGTCGCGCTGCGCAGTCACCCCGGTCTCGCGCGCCAGTTGTACCAGCAGCGTCAGCGCAGTTTCGTCGATCCGGTTCTTCGACAGATCGGCGAAGACGTGCGGCGCGTCGACGCTGAAACGCTCGAAACGCCGCTCGTCGGCGGCGAAGGCCTCGCGCAGATCGAAGTGGCGGCCCCGCGCCGTGAAGTGCGACGCGAGGGCCGCCCAGGCCGCCGTGCGATCGCCGCGGGGCGACGCGAGCGCAGACGTCGAGCTTTCGGTGGAGCTCACAGCGCCTGGACCATGGCGTCGAGCCGGTTCGCATCGGCGCCGAACGTGCGGATACCCTCGGCGAGCTTGGCGGTCGCCATGGCGTCTTCGTTGAGCGCGTGACGAAAGCTCGGCTCGTTGTAGCTCAGCGCCTTGGCATCGCAGCCGCGCGCCTGGTCGGGATCGAGCGCGCGCTCGATGGGCGCGTCGCTGGCCTGCAATGCACCGAGCAGTTCAGGGCTGATGGTCAGCAGGTCGCAGCCGGCCAACGCAAGGATCTGGCCCACGTTGCGAAAGCTGGCACCCATCACCTCGGTTTCGATGCCGAACTTTTTGAAGTAACGCCAGATCTGCGCCACCGAGCGCACGCCGGGATCGTTGGGACCACTGCAGGCGGCCTCGTCCCAGGCGGCTCCGGCCGCTTGTTTGTGCCAGTCGTAAATGCGGCCGACGAAGGGCGATACGAGCTGCACCCCGGCCTCGCCGCAGGCCACGGCCTGGCAGAACGAAAACACCAGGGTCAGGTTGCAGCGGATGCCATGGTGCTCGAGCGCCTTGGCCGCCTGGATGCCTTCCCAGGTGGCAGCCACCTTGATCAGCACGCGCTCGCGCGCCACGCCTTCGGCCGCGTACAACGCCATGATGCGCTGCGCACGCGCGATCGTTGCGGCCGTGTCGAAACTCAGACGGGCATCGACTTCGGTGGAAACACGGCCCGGAACGATCTCGAGGATCTCGCAACCGAATCGCACAAGCACGCTGTCCACGAGCGCATCGAGCGGCTGCCCGCGGTGCGCGGCGACCGCCTGCGCCAACAGCGGTGCGTAGGCCGGCTGGCTCACCGCCTTGACGATCAGGGAGGGGTTGGTCGTGGCGTCGCGCGGCGCGAAGTCGGCCAGCTGACGGAAGTCGCCGGTGTCGCAGGCCACGGTGGTGTAGGCCTTGAGCTGGTCGAGTTGGCTGGGCATGAGCGTCGAGGCGATGGCGCCGCAAGGCGTGCCTGCATGGTAAGCCGCGGCCCGCAACGGCCACGGTGCGGCGGATGACTCTCGCCGGCGAACCGTGATCCTTGGCGCGCAACTCGCCTAGTGCGGCTGCACGGCAGGCGGCTCCAGCAGCATATCGAGCCCGTACAACCGGGCCAGCCCCGCGAGCTTGGGCGGCAGGGCGTGCAGCTCGAAGCGCTTGCCCCACGCCTGAGCCAGGCGCCGGCATTCCAGCAGCACGGCCAGCGCGCTCGAATCGAACTGCTGCAACTGCGAGCCGTCGATCACGAGCAGCGGCTCCGTCTCGCGCTCGAGCGCGACCGTGAGCAGCCGCAGGGTATCGCGCGCCTCGCGCATGCCGAGTGTCTGGGGCAGCAGCAGCATGACGCTCGCGGCTTCAGCTCTTGGCCGCCGCCGACCGGTTGCGCTCGGCCATCTTGGCGATCAGGCCATCGATGCCGCCGGCCGAAATCTCCTGCGCAAAACTGTTGCGGTAGTTCTCGACCAGCCAGACGCCGAGCACGTTGACGTCGTAGATTTTCCAGGCCTCGGGCTGCTTCTCGAGACGGTAGTCGAGCTGGATGGGCTGACCGCTGCCCTTGACCTGCGTGCGCACGATGACCTCGGTGTCCTCCGGCCGGCTGCGCAGGGGACGCACCTCGACGACCTGGTCTTTCACCTCCCGCAGCGCGCCGGAATAGGTGCGCACGAGCAAGGTCTTGAACTCCGCCATCAGCTTTTGCTGCTGTTCGGGCGTCGCTTGCCGCCAGTAGCGCCCCACAGCAGCGGCCGTCATGCGCTGGAAGTTCACGTGCGGCATCACCTTGGTATCGACGAGTGCCATGACCTTGTCGATGTTGCCGCCTTGCAGGCTCTTGTCGGCCTTGACTGCGTCGATGACTTGGGTAGACACCTGCTGGATCAGCGCATCAGGCGGCTCGGACTGGGCATGGGCCGGTGCATTGAACAGCGCGAACGCAGTGGCGCCGGCCGCGACGATGCCGACGAGAAATTGACGTTTCAGCATGAAATCCTTTCCATTCGGGAGGCTCTCCCGTTCACTGTCCTTCGAGCTGAACGGGCTGGCATGGTTCAGCGGGCATTCGATACGTTTCAATCCGTAGCGGCCGGATGGCGTTCAGTGTGCCTCGTCGCACAAAACCCCGTTCAGCGGGACGGCGCCTCGCTGGCTGCGTCGGCCGGTGCCGGCGCACCCGCGGGCGCGGGCAGCGGAAGGTCGGGGCGCTCGTCGTCATCGTCCTGCGGCGGCTCACCGTCGTAGACCAGGTTGCGGCGGCGTTGCAGATAGGCATCACGCACGAAGGTGTACTTGTCGAGGGCGATGTCATCGAGCAGGTTGGTCGCGCCCAGCAGGCCGGCGCGCGCATTGATCACGCGCACGACGGTCAGCGTGTTGCTCGCGGCGATGGAACTCGCCAGCTGATCGGGCGAAGCCTTGAGGTCGATCGGCAGGCCGACCGAGTCGCGCACCGTCGAAGGCCCGAGGATCGGCCACACGATGTAGGCGCCGGGCTCGAAGCCCCACACGCCGAGCGTCTGGCCGAAATCCTCGTAGTGCGGCTCCAGGCCCATCTCGCTGGCCCAGTCGAGCACCCCGCCCAGACCGAGCACGGTGTTGATCCCGAAACGCATGGTGTCGCTGGCGCTGTCGGCGGGGCGGCCCTGAAGAAGCAGGTTGACGGCCGACCACGCATCCTTGAGGTTGTTGAAGAAGTTGTCCACGCCCAGGCGAACAGTGCCCGGCACCACGTTGCGGTACACGCGGGCGGGCGGAACGATCACGTACTTGTCGACCGTCTCGTTGAAGCCGTAGACCTTGCGGTTGAGCTTTTCCAGCGGGTCGGGCCGCTGCTGCGTCGCACACCCGGCCAGCAGGCCGGCGGCCAGCGTCAGTCCGACGAGACGACTCCAACGCGTCACTTGATCTCTCCCTCGTTGCTGCTCGAATCGGCCGCCTTGTCGAACAGGAACCGGCTGATCAGGTTTTCCAGCACCACCGCCGATTGCGTCATGGTGATGCGGTCGCCCGCGGCCAGCACCGCCTCTTCGGCACCCGGCTCGATACCGATGTACTGCTCGCCGAGCAGCCCGGACGTGAGGATCTTGGCCGAGCTGTCCTTCGGGAACGTGAAGCGCTTCTCGAGATGCAACTCGGCGCTGGCCTGGTAGGTCACCTTGTCGAAGCCGATCGACGCCACGCGGCCGACCACCACCCCGGCACTCTTGACCGGCGCGCGCTGCTTCAGCCCGCCGATGTTGTCGAAACGCGCCGTGACAGCGTAGGTGTCCTCGAAACTCAGGCTCAGAAGGTTGCCCGCCTTGAGTGCCAGGAACAGCAGCGCCGCCGCACCGATCATCACGAACAGGCCGACCCACAGATCGTATTTGGATTTATGCATGCGCCTTCTCCTTCGGGTGCCGCCGCGCTCAGATGGAGAACATCATCGCAGTCAGCAGGAAATCGAGCCCGAGCACCGCCAGCGAAGCGACCACCACCGTGCGCGTGGTGGCCCGAGACACGCCCTCGGGGGTGGGCTGGCAGCCATAGCCCTGCAACAGCGCGACGAAAGTGACCGTCACGCCGAACACGAAACTCTTGACGATGCCGTTGCCGACATCGGCGAACACGTCCACGCCGCCTTGCATCTGCGACCAGAAGCCGCCGGCGTCGATGCCGATCATCACCACGCCGACGAGGTAACCGCCGATGATGCCGATCGCGCTGAACACCGCGGCGAGCAGCGGCATGACGATCACCCCGCCCCAGAACCGCGGCGCAAGCACGCGCTGCACCGGATCGACGGCCATCATCTCCATCGCGGTGAGCTGTTCGCCGGCCTTCATGAGGCCGATCTCCGCGGTCAGCGATGTGCCCGCCCGCCCGGCGAACAGCAGCGCCGTCACCACCGGCCCGAGTTCGCGCACCAGCGACAGCGCCACCAGGAGGCCGAGCGCTTCCGACGAGCCGTAGCGCTGCAGCGTGTAGTAGCCCTGCAGCCCGAGCACGAAACCGACGAACAACCCCGAAACGGTGATGATCGCCAGCGAATGGTTGCCCAGGAAATGCACCTGCTCCACGATCAGCCGGCCGCGCCGGAAGGCGACGCCGAAGCTGGCCACCAGGCGCAGAAAGAGCCGAGCGCCCGCGCCCAGCTCCATGAGCTCGGTGCGCACGGCGAAGCCCACGTCGCTGGGCCGCCACCAACTCACGCGCGCCCCATCCGGAAGTCCTGCTCGATCGTCGTCGCGGGGTAATGAAAGCGCACGGGGCCGTCCGGCGCGCCGTCGACGAACTGGCGCACCAGTGGATCCGTGCTTTCGCGCATCTCCTGCGGGGTGCCTTGCGCGACCACACCGCCGTTGGCGAGGAACACGACCCGATCGGCGATAGAGAAGGTTTCATCGACATCGTGCGAGACGACGATGCTGGTGAGACCGAGCGACTCGTTGAGCTCGCGGATCAGCCGGGCTGCCACGCCCATCGAGATGGGATCGAGCCCTGCGAAGGGCTCGTCGTACAGCATGAGCTCCGGATCGAGCGCGATGGCCCGCGCCAGCGCCACGCGGCGCGCCATGCCGCCCGACACTTCGCTGGGCATGAGCTCGCGCGCGCCGCGAAGGCCGACGGCGTTGAGCTTCATGAGCACGAGGTCGCGGATCATCTCTTCCGGCAAGCCGCTGTGCTCCCGCAATGGAAAGGCGACGTTCTCGAACACCGACAGGTCGGTGAACAAGGCGCCGAACTGGAACAGCAGGCCCATGCGCCGGCGCACCGCGTAGAGCGCGTCCCGGTCGAGCGTGCTGATGTCCACGCCGTCGAACAGGACTTGCCCAGCCATGGGTTCGATCTGCCGCCCGATGAGCCGCAGCACCGTGGTCTTGCCGCCGCCCGATGTGCCCATGAGCGCCAGCACGCCCCCACGCGGCACGCTCAGCTCCACGTCGCGCAGGATCACGCGCTCGCCATAACCGCAAGTGACGCGTTTGAGTTCGACCAACGGGGGGCGGCCATCGGCGACGGACGGCACGGGGAGACTTGTCATGGGCCCGAGATGAGAAGGCCGGCTCGAGGCGAGCGGGCGGCCCGCATGATAGGGGATACCACCAATCGACGCCGATGCCCGCCGCCTGCGCCCCGACGCCGGATCGCAGCCTCGGGCACTCCGCAGGCCTTTAACGCGGCAGTTCGCTTTCGCCCATCAGGAATTCATCGACCGCCCGGGCCGCCTGACGGCCTTCGCGGATCGCCCAGACCACCAGCGACTGGCCACGGCGCATGTCGCCCGCAGCGAACACCTGGTCCACGTTGGTGCGGTAGCCGCCGATGAAGTCAGTGCTCGCCGCGGCGTTGCCGCGGTTGTCCTTCTCGACGCCGAAAGCGTCGAGGATCGAGGCGACCGGATTCACGAACCCCATTGCCAGCAGCACCAGGTCGGCCTGCAGGACTTCCTCGCTGCCCGGCACCTCGACCATCTTGCCGCCCTGCCACTGCACACGCACCGTCTTGAGCGCGGTCACCTTGCCGCCTTCGCCGATGAACTCCTTGGTGCCGATGGCGAACTCGCGCTCGCAGCCTTCTTCGTGGCTGGAACTCGTGCGCAGCTTGTAGGGCCAGTACGGCCACGTCAGCGCCTTGTTCTCCTGCTCGGGCGGCTGCGGCATGAGCTCGAACTGGGTCACGCTCCTGGCGCCGTGGCGATTGCTGGTGCCCACGCAGTCGCTGCCGGTGTCGCCGCCGCCGATCACGATCACGTGCTTGCCGGTGGCCAGGATCTGCTTGTCGAGCTTGTCGCCCGCGTTGACCTTGTTCTGCTGAGGCAGGAACTCCATAGCGAAATGCACGCCGTCCAGATCGCGGCCGGGCACCGGTAGGTCGCGCGACTGCTCCGCGCCGCCAGTCAGCAGCACTGCGTCGAAGTCGGCCATGAGCTGCTCGGGTGTGACGGTCTCGCGGGCCACGTTCATGACCTTCGAGCCCTCGGGAAGCTGCCCGACCATCACGCCGGTGCGAAACCGCACGCCTTCGGCGCGCATCTGCTCGACGCGGCGATCGATGTGCGACTTCTCCATCTTGAAATCGGGGATGCCGTAGCGCAGCAAACCGCCGATGCGGTCGTTCTTCTCGAACAGCGTCACCTCATGGCCGGCGCGCGCCAGTTGCTGAGCTGCGGCCATGCCGGCCGGGCCGGAGCCGACCACGGCGACCGTCCTGCCCGTCCTGATCTTGGGCAGTTGCGGCTTGACCCAGCCCTCTGCCCAGGCATGGTCGATGATGGCGTGCTCGATCGACTTGATGCCGACCGGATCGTCGTTGACGTTAAGGGTGCAGGCCGCCTCGCAGGGCGCCGGGCAGATGCGGCCGGTGAACTCGGGAAAGTTGTTGGTCGAGTCGAGCACCGTGAAGGCATTGGCCCAGTCGTTGCGGTATACGAGGTCGTTGAAATCCGGAATGATGTTGTTGACCGGGCAGCCCGAGTTGCAGAACGGCGTGCCGCAGTCCATGCAGCGCGCGCTCTGGATCTTGGCGTCGTCGGCCTTGAGCCCGATGACGAACTCCTTGTAGTTCTTCAGGCGCTCGCCGACCGGCGCATAGCCCTCCTCGACGCGCTCGAACTCCATGAAGCCGGTGATTTTTCCCATGACTCTTTTTCCCGTACTGACCGATTCCGCGAACGCGAAAGCGCGGCGCCCGATGAAGGGCGCTCGCGCACCGCGCCCGTTCACTTCGCCGCGACGACGCGGCTCTTCTTCTGCGCCACCTTGGCCTTGGCGATGGTGTCGCCGGCTTCCTTCTGGGCTTGAAGCTCCCCGAGCGCGCGCTTGTACTCGCTCGGGAACACCTTGAGGAAGCGACCGCGCGCATTAGCCCAGTGGTCGAGGATGTCGCGTGCGCGCAGCGAGCCGGTCCACTTGTGGTGGTCCTCGATCAGCTTCTTGAGAAGCAGCTCGTCGGCCACGCCTTTGTGGAAGATCGCGACGTCCTGGCCGGCACGCTGCTCGTCGGCGGGCAGCACCTTCTCCAGTGCCACCATCGCCGTGTTGCAGCGCTGCGCGAACGTGCCGTCCTCGTCGTAAACGTAGGCAACACCGCCCGACATGCCCGCGGCGAAGTTGCGCCCCGTCTTGCCGAGCACGACCACCGTGCCGCCGGTCATGTACTCGCAGCCGTGGTCTCCGGTGCCCTCGACCACCGCGGTCGCCCCCGACAGGCGCACCGCGAATCGCTCGCCCGCCACGCCGCGGAAGAAGGCCTCGCCGCTGGTGGCGCCGTAGAGCACCGTGTTGCCGACGATGATGTTGTGCAGCGCATCGCCGCGGAATTCGATGCTCGGGCGCACCACGACACGGCCGCCGCTCAGGCCCTTGCCGGTGTAGTCGTTGGCATCGCCGATCAGGTACAGCGTGATGCCCTTGGCCAGGAAGGCACCGAAGCTCTGCCCGCCGGTGCCTTCCATCTGCATGAAGATGGTGTGGTCGGGCAGGCCCTCGGGCCGGTGGCGGATCAGCTCGCCGGAGAGCATGGCGCCGACCGTGCGGTTGACGTTGCGCGCTTCCTCCATGAACTGCACCTTCTCGCCGCGTTCGATGGCGGGCCGGCACTTCTCGATCAGCTTCACGTCGAGCGCCTTGGCGAGGCCGTGGTCCTGCTCCTCGACCTGACGGCGCGGCACCTCGGCGGCGACCTGCGGCAGGTGGAACACCCGCGAGAAATCCAGGCCGCGCGCCTTCCAGTGGCCGATGCCCTTCCTCGTGTCGAGCAGGTCGGCGCGGCCGATCAGCTCGTCGAAGCTGCGAATGCCGAGCTGCGCCATGATCTGGCGGGCCTCTTCGGCGACGAAGAAGAAGAAGTTGACGACGTGCTCGGGCTTGCCCTGGAACTTGGCACGCAGCACGGGATCCTGCGTGGCCACGCCGACCGGGCAGGTGTTGAGGTGGCACTTGCGCATCATGATGCAGCCCTCGACCACCAGCGGCGCGGTGGCGAAGCCGAACTCGTCGGCGCCGAGCAGCGCGCCGATCACCACGTCGCGGCCGGTCTTCATCTGGCCGTCGGCCTGCACGCGGATGCGCCCGCGCAGATTGTTGAGCACCAGGGTCTGCTGCGTTTCGGCCAGGCCCAGCTCCCACGGCGTGCCGGCGTGCTTGATCGAGGACCAGGGCGAGGCGCCCGTGCCGCCGTCGTGGCCGGCGATCACCACATGGTCGCTCTTGGCCTTGGCCACGCCTGCGGCGATGGTGCCCACGCCGATCTCCGACACCAGCTTGACGCTCACGCTGGCGCGCGGGTTGGCGTTCTTGAGGTCGTGGATGAGCTGCGCCAGGTCCTCGATCGAATAGATGTCGTGGTGCGGTGGCGGGGAAATGAGGCCGACGCCGGGCACCGAATAGCGCAGGAAGCCGATGTAGTCGGACACCTTGCCGCCGGGCAACTGACCGCCCTCGCCCGGCTTGGCGCCCTGCGCCATCTTGATCTGGATCTGGTCGGCCGACACCAGGTATTCGGTGGTCACGCCGAAGCGGCCCGAGGCCACCTGCTTGATCTTGCTGCGCAAGGAGTCGCCTTCCTGCAGCACGTAATCAGCAGCGATCACCTTGGCACCGACCACTTCGCTGACCAGCGTGCCTTGCTTGATCGGAATACCCTTGAGCTCGTTGCGATAGCGGGCGGGGTCTTCGCCGCCCTCGCCCGTGTTGCTCTTGCCGCCGATGCGATTCATGGCGATGGCCAGGGTGCTGTGCGCCTCGGTGGAAATCGAGCCGAGCGACATGGCACCGGTGGCGAAGCGCTTGACGATCTCGGACGCCGGCTCCACCTCGTCGAGCGGCACCGCCTTGCCCGGATCGACCTTGAACTCGAACAGGCCGCGCAAGGTCATGTGGCGGCGCGACTGGTCGTTGATGAGCTGCGCGTACTCCTTGTAGGTCTCGTACTTGTTGGCGCGCGTGCTGTGCTGCAGCTTGGCGATCGCGTCGGGCGTCCACATGTGCTCTTCGCCGCGCACGCGCCACGCGTACTCCCCGCCGGCGTCGAGCATGCTGTGGAGCACCGGGTCGTCGCCGAAGGCGGTGCGGTGCATGCGGATCGCCTCCTCCGCCACCTCGAACACGCCGATGCCGCCCACTTGCGAGGCGGTGCCGCGGAAGTACTTCTCGACCAGCGGCTTGTCCAGGCCGATCGCCTCGAACAACTGTGCGCCGCAGTACGACATGTAGGTCGACACGCCCATCTTGGACATGATCTTCGACAGGCCCTTGCCGATCGCCTTGACGTAGTTGTAGACCGCCTTCTCGGCGCTCAATGCGCCCGAAAGTTCGCTGTGCAGCGCGGCCAGCGTTTCCATCGCGAGATACGGGTGCACCGCCTCCGCGCCATAGCCCGCCAGCACGCCGAAGTGATGGACTTCGCGGGCCGAACCGGTCTCGACCACCAGGCCGGCCGTCGTGCGCACGCCTTCGCGCACCAGGTGCTGGTGGATCGCCGACAGCGCGAGCAACGCCGGGATCGCGACCTGCTCGCGGTTCATGCGGCGGTCGGTGATGATGAGGATGTTGTGGCCGCTCTTGATGGCATCGACCGCTTCGGCGCACAGCGAGGCGAGCTTGGCCTCCACGCCCTCGTCGCCCCAGGCGAGCGGATAGACGATGTCGAGTTCGTAGGACTTGAACTTGCCGGAGGTGTGCTTCTCGATCGAGCGCAAGCGCGCCATGTCGGCGAAGTCGAGGATGGGCTGTGCCACTTCCAGCCGCATCGGCGGGTTGACGGCGTTGATGTCGAGCAGGTTGGGTTTCGGGCCGATGAAGCTGTTGAGCGACATCACGATGGCCTCGCGGATCGGATCGATCGGCGGGTTGGTGACCTGCGCGAACATCTGCTTGAAGTAGCTGTACAGCGGCTTGTTCTTGTCCGACAGCACTGCCAGCGGCGAGTCGTTGCCCATCGAGCCGATGCCTTCCTCGCCGGCCTGCGCCATCGGGCTCATCAGGAACTTCAGGTCTTCCTGCGTGTAGCCGAAGGCCTGCTGGCGATCGAGCAGGCTCTCGCCGAAGGCAGGCGTTGCGGCGGCCACGTCGCCCGGCGCCTCGATCGCCTCGAGCTTGATGCGCACGTTTTCGATCCACTGCCGGTAGGGCTTGGCCGAGGCGTACTGGGTCTTGAGCTCCTCGTCATCGACGATGCGGCCCTGCTCCAGGTCGATGAGGAACATCTTGCCGGGCTGCAGGCGCCACTTCCTGACGATGCGGTTCTCCGGGATGGGCAGCACGCCCGATTCCGACGCCATCACGACCAGGTCGTCATCGGTGACGATGTAGCGCGCTGGGCGCAGGCCATTGCGGTCGAGCGTGGCGCCGATCTGCTTGCCGTCGGTGAAGACCATCGCCGCGGGCCCGTCCCAGGGCTCGAGCATGGCTGCGTGGTACTCGTAGAACGCGCGACGGCGCGCGTCCATCGTGGCGTGCTGTTCCCAGGCCTCGGGAATCATCATCATCGCGGCATGGGCGAGCGGGTAGCCGCTCATGGTGAGCAACTCGAGCGCGTTGTCGAAAGTGGCGGTGTCGCTCTGCCCCTCGAAACTGATCGGGTAGAGCTTGTTCAGGTCGTCGCCCAGCACGGGCGACTTCATCACGCCCTGGCGCGCGCGCATCCAGTTGAAGTTGCCCTTGACGGTATTGATCTCGCCGTTGTGCGCGACCATCCGGTAGGGGTGCGCCAGCGGCCACTCGGGGAAGGTGTTCGTGGAGAAGCGCTGGTGCACGAGCGCCAGCGCGGAAACGGTGCGCTCGTCCTGCAGGTCCTTGTAGTACGTGCCGACCTGGGTGGCCAGCAGCAGGCCCTTGTAGATGATCGTGCGGCAGCTCATGCTCGGCACGTAGTACTCGTGGCTGTGCGTGAGCTTGAGGGCCTGGATTGCGCTGCTGGCCGTCTTGCGGATGACGTAGAGCTTGCGTTCGAGCGCATCGGGCACGATCACGTCGGTGCCGCGGCCGATGAAGATCTGGCGGATCACCGGCTCCTTGGCGCGCACGGCGGGCGACATCGGCATGTCGCGATCGACCGGCACGTCGCGCCAGCCGAGCAACACCTGGCCCTCGACACGCACCGCACGCTCGAGTGCCTGCTCGCAGGCCAACCGCGACGCATGCTCCTTGGGCAGAAAGATCATCCCCACGCCGTACTCGCCGGGCGGCGGGAGTTCGATGCCTTGGCGAGCCATCTCGGCGCGGAAGTACTCGTCGGGGATCTGGATCAGGATCCCGGCCCCGTCGCCCATCAGCTCGTCGGCCCCGACCGCGCCACGGTGGTCGAGGTTCTCGAGGATCTTGAGGCCCTGGGACACGATGTGATGCCCCTTGTGACCCTTGATGTGCGCCACGAAGCCGACGCCGCACGCGTCGTGTTCATTGGCAGGGTCGTAGAGGCCCTCGCGTTGGAGGACGGCAGGGGTCTGGCAGAGGGGGGCAGTCACGGTCACGGCGCTCCGAACGAGAACAAACGTGAGGCTACTGCAGTGCAACAACACCTGCAATCAAAAATAAATAGGGTCAGATACAAATAAAAAGAATCCCAGAAGTCTCCTATCTAAAAATGGGGACATATCGGCTACGAGGGAACGGATTTCCGTGGACGCCCCCTCGCACGCGGGCGCCCGTGCCGCGGCGCGCCGTCGCTCAGCGTGTCGGCGAAGCGCACGGTCCCTAGAACCCACCCGCCCCGAAGCGCACCCTCGATCTGCTCGCGCTGAAAGGATGTAAGCCCACGCTCCAGAAGACGCCGATAGGCGGCCTCGCGCTCGAAGGGGGTGTTACCCAGCGACCAGTAGGCGCCCGGATCCGTGAGCAGCGAATCGACCACGAGGCCCGCATGCGCCGCCCGGCTGGACCACGCCGACGCCGGGCTCGAAGCGCTTTCGGTTGCTGCGCTCGACACAGTGAGCTGGTCGACGTAGGACATGCAAAGCAGCAACCAGGACTCCGGTTCGATCACCGCCGCCCGGAACCGCCCTTCCCACAGGCCGCCTGCGCGCTGGTAGCGCCGGTTGAACGCGGCGGCGTGCCGCCGTGCGACGGCCTGCATCAACCGACTCAAACCGGTTGCCTCTCGAGGCGTGGCGACCAGGTCGAACCGCCCGTCGGCGATTGCATAGGCATGCAACGCAACCTTGTGCTGCACAGCGCCTTCCCGGAGCAGCTTGAGCAGGCCGCAGCGATCTTCGTCGTCGCGGACCATGACCTGCCCATGCTGCGCGCGCTGACTGAGCAGATGCGGCAAACCGGCGATGAGGAGACGAGGCAAACGGGCCATGAGGAGTGCGGCGAGCCGGCGCAAAGACGAAGGGCACCTCGCGGTGCCCTTGCGTTGAGAGCGCCCGAAGGCGCCCCGGTTGTACCCCGAAGCGCTCGGGTCAGAACCGGTGCAGGATGCCCACGGTGATGCCCGTGCGCGAGTCGGGCCCCGGACCGGCCGAGCCGGGCTGCCTTTGCAGCGTCAGGTCGCCGCCGGTCTTGGTGTGGTCCACGATCGTGTAGACCGAGCTGCGCTTGGAAAACGAGTACTGCGCGGCAACGGCGAAGTAGTCGACGTCGCCATCGGCCGGCAGGAACGGCGAAGCGCCGTCCTGTTCCATGCGCCAGTACTGCAAACCGACATTGAGGGCATTCGTGACCAGGTAGGTGCCGCCCACGCTGTACATGTCGCGCTCCTTCGCGCCCACGCCGGACGGCGCAGCGCCGCCGGCGGCCAGGATGCCGTTGTCCGGGCCTTGCCCGGCGTACAGAACGATCGGCCCGGCAACCCGTCCACCCAGCGCTGGCGGAAGAGCAAGCTCGTCGTCGATATCGGTGCGTGCATAGAAGGCATTGAGATAGAGCTTGCCGTTGTCGTAGCCGATACCGACGTTGCCGCCCTTGGCCTTGGCATCGGTGCCGCCGATCTCGCGCTCGAGGTAGCCGCCACCGACGGTGATGTCGCCGAACTTGTAGCGCAACATGCCGCCCAGCGATTTGCCGTTCGAGTAGGTGCCGCCCGTGGTGTTGCCGGGTGCGTCGTTCACGATCGTGCCTTCACCCGCACTGGCCTGAAGCTCCGCGGCGAACCCTCCCAGCGCAATGGCGTACTTCACCATGTTGCTGTTGCGAGCGCCCATCTGCATGCCGATCTCCGGCTTGTAGGACTCGAGATAGGGCCCCATCGTCTTGAAGGGCGAGTACGCGAACGTCTGCACGTCGAACAGCACGTTGTATTGCCGGCCGAGAGTGAGTTGCCCGAACGGCGTGACGAGACCGACCCAGCTTTGCTGGAAGAAATTGGCGACCTGCTGGTTGCCGTTGTCGGGGTTGAACCGACTCTCGATATTGGCGATGCCACGGTAGCCGCCGCCCAGATCTTCGGTGACTCGAATGCCCCAGCGGCTCGGGGTCATACCACCGGCCGTGCTGTGCGTCCCAGGCCCGCCCAGGTAGTTCAGGCGCGAGTTGTTGTCGGCGCCCGCGTTGTCGATGGAGCGGATGCTGGCATCGACCACGCCGTACAGCACAACGCTCGACTGCGCCTGCGCGGCACCGGCGATGGCCGACAGCGCGGCGAGGGCAACGAGGGATTTCTTCATGAGAACGGTCTCCTGGATTCTTGAAAGTTCAGTCGCGTCGGCCACTGTGCGAGTCGCATGGCCAACCGAAGAGGTACATGCCGTTGGCCCATCGCAATATATCGATCGCATCTGCCCGGCAATACCGGGGGCAACGCTCGATGTTGCAATTCGCTGACAAGAAATGTCACGCAGGCGACACGGAGTGCTCCAAGTCGAAAACGTCGCGCCCCGTCAGTCGACGATGTTCGCGAAGCGCATACCGATCGGTCATGCCGGCGATGTGATCGGCCAGTGCGCGGCGGCCATCGCCGCGCATCGCGCCCGGCTTGCGCCAGGCCTTTTCGTCGGCATCGAAGGCCTCGAACAACTCGCAGACGACGCCCTTCGCACGCTCGGTGGTCGCGAGCACGCGGGGATGGCGGTAAAGGCTGGCGAAGAGGAACCTCTTCAAGGCGCTGCTCTCCTGCCGCATCGCCGGCGAGAAACAGATCAGTGGAGGACAGCTTCTGCAGGCGTTCGCATCGACAGGATCGTGCACGGCCAATGCGGCGCGGCTCGCGTCGATCACGTCGTAAACCTGGATCGACAGCAGCCGGCGCAGCATCTCGTACAACAGCCGCCGACCGTCCAGGCCGGGATGCTCGCCTCTGGCTTGCGCCAGGCAGCGCGCAACCAGCGGCACCTCTTCCAGTTGCTCGATGCCGATGAGTCCCGAGCGCACGCCGTCGTCCACGTCGTGGGCGTTGTAGGCGATCTCATCGGCAAGATTGCACAGTTGCGCCTCGAGGCTCGGTTGCGTGCCGTCGAGAAAACGACGCGCGACGCCGCCGGGCTCCACCGCCTCCAACGCCTTCGCGTTGCGGCCCGAGCAGTGCTTGAGAATGCCCTCGCGCACCTCGAGGCTCAGATTGAGGCCATCGAAATCGGCATAGCGCTCCTCGAGCTGATCGACCACCCGCAGCGACTGCAGGTTGTGCTCGAAGCCGCCACTCGCGGGGTCGGCCTTGCGCAGACAGCGGTCCAGCGCGTCCTGGCCGGCATGGCCGAAAGGCGTGTGCCCCAGGTCATGGGCCAGCGCAATGGCTTCCACCAGGTCCTCGTTCAAGCACAGCGCACGAGCGATCGAGCGGGCGAGCTGTGCAACTTCGAGCGAATGCGTCAAGCGCGTGCGGAACAGATCGCCCTCGTGGTTGAGGAAGACCTGGGTCTTGTAGACCAGCCGCCGGAACGCCGTGGAATGGACGATCCGATCGCGGTCGCGCTGATAGTCGTCGCGGGTCGGAGCCGACGGCTCGGGATGGCGCCGTCCGCGGGTGCGGGCCGGGTCGCTGGCGTAAGGCGCGAGCGCCATGAGGCCAGCGCGGGAGTCAGCGGCAGTGCCGCGCGATCACTTCGCGCACCACCGCATCAGGTGCGGCGCGCAGCAACGCATGGCCGATCGCGTCGACGACCACGAACCTGATCTCGCCGGCCTCGGCCTTCTTGTCGAGCCGCATCAGCGACAAATACTGCTCGGTGTCCAGCGCAGGTGCGACGACCGGCAATCCGGCGCGCTCGATCAAGCTGGCGATCCGCCGCGCCGACTCGTCCGGCAGCAAGCCGAGCCGGACGGAGAGCTCGGCCGCCATGACCATGCCGCACGCGACCGCTTCGCCGTGCAACCATGTCCCGAATCCGAGCCCCGCCTCGATCGCGTGTCCGAAGGTGTGCCCGAAATTGAGGATGGCGCGCATGCCGGCTTCGCGTTCGTCGTGCGCCACCACATCGGCCTTGATCTCGCAGGAGCGACGCACCGCGTAGCGCAAGGCGCCCGGCTCGCGCGCCAGAACGGCATGGAGGTTTTCTTCCATCCAGCCGAAGAAGCCGCTATCGGCGATCGGGCCGTACTTGATGATCTCGGCCAGGCCGGCGCGCAATTCTCGATCCGGCAGCGTGGCGAGCGTGTCGAGGTCGGCCACCACCGCCAGCGGCTGATGAAAGGCGCCGATCATGTTCTTGCCGCGCGGGTGGTTGATCCCTGTCTTGCCGCCGACCGACGAATCGACCTGCGCCAGCAGGGTGGTCGGCACCTGCACGAAGGGCACGCCGCGCATGTAGCTCGCAGCGGCGAAGCCCGTCATGTCGCCGACCACACCGCCGCCGAGCGCGTAGAGCACCGTCCTGCGGTCGGCGCCGTGCGCGAGCAGGCCGTCGAAGATCAGGTTGAGCGTGACCCAGTCCTTGTGCTCTTCACCGTCGGGCAACTCGATCAGTTCGACCTTGCCGTGCCGTTCACGAAGCACGGTCATCAAGCTTTGGGCGTAAAGCGGAGCGACGGTGGTGTTGCTGACGATCATCGCGACCGCCGATTTCGGCACGTTGTCGAAACTGTCCGGATCGCCCAGCAGGCCGTGGCCGATACGGATCGGGTAGGCGCGCTCACCGAGCGCGATCTCGACCGTCTCGGTCGGGTGCAGGGCGTCCGCGTGCAAGGTAGAAACCGACATGCCCACGAGTGTACGAGCGCTCTGCAGCCCGTCAGAGGGGCGGGGGCGGCTCCACGGGAGAAGGCACGCGCGACGGATCGACCAGACCGGCCAGCTCGAGCTGCATGAGCACCATGCCGACCAGCGTGTGCAGGGACGGCCTTCCGGTGTCGATCACGAAGTGCGCGGTCTCGCGGTACAAGGGATCGCGCTCGCGAAACAGCTGTTGCAGCCGCGCCCGGGGGTCGGCAACCTGCAGCAGCGGGCGATGCGTGTCATGCCGCAGGCGGCGATGCAGTTCCTCGGGCGTGGAACGCAGGTAGATCACCGTGCCGCTCGCATGCAACAACTCGCGGTTGTCCTTGCGCAGCACCACGCCACCGCCTGTGGCAAGAACGCCGTCGAAGCTTCCCGCGGTGCACAGCTCTGTCACCACGGCCTGCTCGACATCGCGAAAGCGCGCTTCGCCCTCGCGCTCGAAGTAGGAGCGGATCGGCTCGCCGATCCGCTGTTCGATCACCGTATCGGAGTCGATGAAGGCAACGGCGAGCCGGCGAGCGAGCTGGCGCCCGACGGAGGACTTCCCCGAGCCAGGAAGGCCGATCAGCGAAATCGCCCGGGGCACCACCCGTCCGGCACGCGTCAGCTGGCGCCGGTCCGGTCTGTCACGACCTTGGGCGTCAGGAAGATCAGCAGTTCGTTCTTGTTCGTCGTGCGCGTCTTGGAACGGAACAGCACGCCGAGGCCGGGTACGTCCCCCAGGAACGGTACCTTGGTTTCGTCGACCTGCTCGGTCTGCTCGTAGATGCCGCCGATGACGACCGTGCCGCCGTTGTCGACGAGGACCTGAGTCTTCACATGCTTGGTGTTGATCAGAATGCCGGAGGCGGTCTGGGCACCCACGCTGTCCTTGTTGACGTCGACATCGAGAATGATGTTGCCCTCCGGGGTGATCTGGGGCGTCACTTCCAGTTTCAGCGTCGCTTTGCGGAACTGGATTGCCGTGGCACCACTGGACGTCGCGGTCTGATAGGGGATCTCGGTGCCCTGCTCGATGAGCGCCTTGACCTGATCGGCCGTGATCACTCTCGGGCTCGAGATGATCTTGCCCTTCCCGTCGGCTTCCAAAGCCGAAATCTCCAGGTTGAGAAAGCGGTTCATTGCCGAGCTGAACAAGGACACCGCGAAAGTCGCCGCGTCATAGCCGCCCTGTCCGACTGCCGGTAGATTGACGAAGTAGCTGTTCGGCGAGGGCTCGCCCAGCGTTTCGCCGACGTTGTTGATCGGCGGTGCTTGACCGGTCGAGCTCCCGATGCCCAGGTAGTTGCCGCCCACGGCGACCCGGCCCCCGGGGGCCGACGAGGTGCCCAGCTTCACACCCAGCGAACGTCCGAAGGTGTCGGTCGCCTCGACGATCCGCGCTTCGATCAGCACCTGCCGCACCGGGATGTCGATGCGGGCGATCATCTGCGCGATCTCTTCGAGCTTGGTCGGCGTGTCGCTCACGAAGAGCTGGTTGGTGCGCGTCTCGTACACCACGCTGCCGCGGTTCGACAGGATGCGGCCGTTGTTGCTGTTGCCGGAGGCACCGCCACCACCGCCGCCACCGCCGCCGCCCTGTCCGCTGAGCTGTCCGGTCAGGCCGCGCGCCACTTCCTCGGCCTTGGTGTAGTTGAGCTGAAAGGCCTGCTGACGCACCGGCTCCAGCGCGGCGATCTGCGCCTTCGATTCGAGCTCCAGCTTCTCCTTGGTTGCGATCTCGTCCTTGGGTGCGATCCACAGCACGTTGCCGGTCTTGCGCACACCCAGGCCCTTGGCTTGCAGGATGATGTCGAGTGCCTGGTCCCAGGGAACATCCTTCAGCCGCAAGGTGACGTTGCCGGTGACGGTATCGCTGGTCACCACGTTGAAGTTGGTGAAGTCGGCGATCACCTGCAGCAGGGCGCGCACCTCGATGCTCTGGAAATTGAGCGAGAGCTTCTCGCCGGCGTACCCGGGGCCCTGGGTCAGCTTGTTCGGGTCGACCTTCTGCGGGCGCACCTCGAGCACGAACTGGTTGTCGGTCTGGTAGGCACTGTGCTCCCACACGCCGGTGGGCTCGATCACCATGCGCACGCGATCGCCGCTCTGGAAGGTGGAAACGGTGCGCACCGGGGTGCCGAAGTCGGTGACGTCCAGCCGGCGGCGAAGGCTTTCCGGCAAGGCTGTCTTGAGGAACTCGATGACCAGGTTCTGGCCCTGCTGGCGGATGTCCACCCCGACCTGATTGCTCGGCAGATCGACGACGACCCGGCCGGCGCCGTCCTGCCCGCGACGGAAGTCGATGTTGCTGAGCACTTGAGGCGCCTCGTTGAGGCTGTCGGCAAAACGGACGGCCGGTGCCGGCGTCTGAGCGATTGCCGGCGCGGCAGGGGAAGCTCCGGCGAGCGCCGTGCCGGTGGTCTGCACCGTCAGCACCAGCGTCTTGCCCTCGATCGTCGCGCTGTACGTGGCCGGCTGCTTGAGGTTGAGCACGAGGCGCGTGCGTTCACCCGCCTTCGCGACATTGACCGAACGCAGGTTGCCCTGATTGATCTCCACGCTGTTGCGGCCCAGCGAGCTGCTTACACCGGGCAGATCGATGGCGATGCGGGGAGGCGTCTGCACGGCGAAACCGGCCGGCACGCTCGCGAGCGGCTCGTTCAGCTCGATGCGCACCACGTCGGCCGCGCCTTGCTGCGTGCTGTTGATCGACTGGATCGCGTTCTCGGCCCACGTGCTGAACGCGGCGAAGGACAGCGCGAGCGCGACGGCGGGTGCTCGCCATTGGTTCATGGTCAGGGTCTCCCAAATGTTTTTCATCGCGCCTGCTCCTGCAGCTGCAGGGCCGCCGGGCGTTCTATCCATTCACCCGAGGCGTCCTGGACGACCTCGCGCACCGTCACGTCGGTCTCGGAAATCTTGGTGATCTTTCCGTAGTTCTGGCCGACGTAGTCGCCGACCTTGACCTGGTAGAGCAGGTTGTCCACGCGCAGGAGCGCGAAGGGCCGGCCGGCGCGCGCCACGCTGCCCACCATCGCCATGGAGTCGAGCGGGTAGGCCTCGAGCGGCTCCTTGCGGCGGTTGACCTCGCCGGCGAACAGCGAATTCGGGGCGCGCGCTTCCTGCTTGAGCGCGACGCTGAGCTTTTGGCTGCTGAACGGTTCGACGGCGCGCGCCTGGCTGTAAGGCTCGGGATCGAAGCGCTTGGGCGGCAGCAAAGGCGGCACGTTGGGGCGAACTTCCCGCCGCTGCTGGTCCATCCAGCCTTGCAGCTCTTCCTGCTCGCTCGCGCAGGCGCTCAGTCCGGCGATCACCGCAAGCAGCATGGCGCGGCGGCAGAGAACTCGCGTTGCTGTTCTCATCGCTTGGCTCCACCCGGTTTCTTGGCCGCCGCTGCCGCCGCCTGGCGCTGGAGTTCGACCTCCGCCGGATCGAGGTAGCGGTAGGTGCGAGCCAGGGCATCCATGGTTAAAGAGCCGCTCGCGGCTGCGGCCGCCGCCGCGCTGGAACTGCCCTGCAGGCCGGTGATGTTGAGGTTGTGCAAGGTCACGATGCGCGAGAGGTTGGCCACGTCGGCCGCGAACGAGCCGATGTCGTGATACCGCCCCGACACCTTGATCGTTATCGGCAGCTCGGCGTAGTAGTCCTTGACCGCCACTTGTCCGGGCCTGAACAGCTCGAACTGCAGGCCACGGCCCAAACCGGCCTGGTTGATGTCGGAGAGCAGCGCGTCCATCTCGGCCTTGCCCGGCAGCTGCTTCTCGAGCTGGGTCACGTACTCCTGAACCTGGATCTTCTGTTTGCGCAGCTCGCCCAGGTTGACGGCCTGACCGAGCTTGGCGCGAAAGTCCTGCTTGAGCCCGGGCTCGCGGTCGCGCTCGGTCTGCAGTTCGTCGGTGGTGCCCGAAAGCATCGCGAACCAACCGACGACGAGCACGGCAATCACCACCGCGGCGAAAGTCGCCAGCCGAGGCAGCAAGGGCCACTGGCCCGGCTCGTTGGGATTGAGGCCGCGGAACTGTCCGGACAGCTCGGCGAACACCGAGTTCAGGTCCATGCTTGCCTTGTTCTTGCTTGCCATGTCCCGGCCCCTCACAACTGCTTCGGCGCCACGGCGGGCGAAGGCGGCGTGACGCTCGCCGCCGCCCCGGGCAATGCCGACTTGTCGGCAGACGTCTGCGGGCGCTTGAGGGTCACCCGGACAGAAAAGTCGAACAGGCGCTTTTGCTCGCGGTTCGCCGCCGTCACGTTGGCCGCCTTGATCTCCACCAGCTCGGGCTTTTCCAGCCACTCCGAGCTGTAGGCGGTGTTGCGCAGGAACTCGGAGACGCGCTCGTTGGTCTGCGCGATGCCGGTCACCGACACCACCTGGTCGTTCTGCTTGATGGCCGTCAGGTAAACGCCCTCGGGCGTCTGCTTGACGAGCTCGTTGAGCAGATGCACGGGGATGTTGCGGTCGGTCTGCAGATCTTCGACCGCCTTTTGCCGCGCCTTCAGAGACTCGATCTCGGCCTTGAGGGTGGCGATGTCCTTGATCTGCGTCTCGAGCTTCTTGATCTCGGCGGTGAGGTAGGCGTTGCGTTCCTGCTGCGTGCCGATCATTTGCTGCAAGACGAGGTACCACAGGGCACCGATGGCCACGCCGAACGCCGCCGACAAGCCGAGGCTGGCATAGAACGCCTTCTTGCGGCGCTGCCGGCGCTCCTCCCGGTGGGGCAGGAGATTGATCAGGATCATGACAAGAACCTCCGCATCGCCAGGCCGCACGCGGTCAGGTAGGCCGGGGCTTCGCGGCGCAGCTTGCTCTCGCGCACCGCGGAGCCCAGGCGCATGCCGTCGAAGGGGTTGACCACCATCGACGCGAAGCCGGTGAGTTCGGTCACGCGCTCCTTCAGGCCCGGCAAGGTGGCGGTCCCGCCACCGAGCATCACGTAATGGACCTTGTGGTGCGGCGTGCTGGTGAAGAAATACTGGAGCGCCCGGCCGATCTCCTGCGAGAGACTGTCGACGAAGGGCGCGAGCAGGGAAGAGTCGTAGTCCTCGGGCAGGTCGCTGGCGAGCTTCTTCTGCTCTGCCTCCTCGAAGGAAAAACCGTACTGGCGCGAGATCATCTGCGTGAGCTGTGCACCCCCGAAGGCCTGATCGCGGTCGTAGAGGAGTTCCTCGTCGCGCAGCACCTTCAGGCTCGTCGTCTCGGCGCCGATCTCGAACAGCGCCACCAGCGCGTCGCGCCCTTCACCGGGCAGCGCGGTGATGATGCGCGCCATGGCCAGACGGGAAGCGTGCGACTCGATGTCGAGCACCACCGGCTTCAAGCCGGCCGCTTCGGCCAGGCCCTGACGGTCCTGCACGCGGTCCTTGCGGGAGGCTGCGATGAGCACCTCGACATCGCCGACGGACGTTGCGCTCGGCCCGACGACGCAAAAGTCGAGGCTCACCTCATCGAGCGAAAAAGGGATGTACTGGTTGGCCTCGGACTCGACCTGCAGCTCGAGTTCCTCGTCGCGCAGGCCGGCCGGCAGCATGATCTTCTTGGTGATGACCGCCGACTGCGGCATCGCCAGGGCGACGCGCTTCGTGCGGGTGCCGCTTTTCTGGACGACGCGGCGAACGGCATCGGCCACTTCGTCGAATTTCTCGATCTGGCCGTCGGCAATCCAGCCTTTCTCGAAACTCTCGGTCGCAAAACGCTCCAAGACGTACTCGCCCGAGCCGGATTGACCGAGCTCCACGAGCTTGACGCTCGATGAGCTGATGTCCAGCCCGACGAGCGGCGTTTGCTTGCCCCCCATCAACCCGTCAAGAAAGCCCACACCGTCTCCCCGGAGCCGCTGTACGGCTGTTAATAAGTTACTTCCATGCTAGCAGTAAAGCCTTTGTCTCCGAACGCTTTTTCCCCCGAGCGCAACGACCGCGCGTTGCAAAACTCACGTCTGGCGGACGCGTCTTGGCGCCGCTTTGTAACGTCGCGTGAGGCCTGTGGCGCAGTTGCCGTTTGCGCTCGAAAAGCGGCCTGCAGTGCATTTCTATAATCGACTCAGACCCCCTGGAAATCCATGAGCGCAAACGACCGAGAGAGCCCGTCATCGCCGTCTTCCGCGTCCCGCACGGCATGGTTCGGCCACCTGCCCAGGACGGTGCGCTGGCCACTGATCGCACTCGGCGGCGCGATCGGTCTGGCGATTGCGATGGCATTCGGCGGTGCGGCGCTCGCGGCCATCGCGCTGTCGGTGGCTTACCCGAACCTGCCCGAGATCAGCGGCCTGACCGACTACCGCCCCAAGCTGCCGATGCGCGTGTATTCGGCCGACGAAGTGCTGATCGGCGAGTTCGGCGAAGAGCGGCGGCTGTTCATGCCGATCGCGCAGATTCCCAAGGTCATGCAAGAGGCGGTGCTGGCGATCGAGGACGCCCGCTTCTACGAACACAGCGGCGTCGACTACATCGGCATCGTCCGCGCCGGCCTGGCCAACGTGAACGACTCGCGCAGCCAGGGCGCATCGACCATCACCATGCAGGTCGCGCGCAACTTCTACCTGCCCACCGAAAAGACGCTGACCCGCAAGATCTACGAGATCTTGCTGTCTCTCAAGATCGAGAGCCAGTTGACCAAGGACCAGATCCTCGAGGTCTACATGAACCAGATCTATCTGGGTCAGCGCGCTTACGGTTTCGCCGCCGCCGCCGACATCTATTTCGGCAAGTCGCTCGCCGACGTCACCGTGGCGGAGGCGGCCATGCTGGCCGGCCTGCCCAAGGCGCCGTCGGCCTACAACCCGGTGGTCAATCCCACGCGGGCCACGCAGCGCCAGCAATACATCATCGAGCGCATGTTCGAGAACGGATACATCACGGAGGAACAGGCCGATGCAGCCAAGGAGGAAAAACTCTCCTACCGCCGGCGCATCGAGGTGCCGCTGCATGCCGACTACGTGGCCGAGGCGGCGCGACAGCTCATCTACGGGCAGTACGGGGAATACGCGTACACGCGCGGGCTCAACGTCTACACGAGCGTGCGCTCGGTCGATCAGGAGAACGCTTACCGTGCCTTGAGGCGCGGCATCACCAACTACGAGCGCCGTCAGTTCTACCGAGGGCCTGAAGGCTACGTCGACTTGTCCGGGGACGCGAAGAAGGTCGATGCGCGCATTGCCGAAGCGCTCGTCGGTCATCCCGACAACGATGAAATCAAGGCCGCCGTGGTGCTCGAGGCGAGTCCCAAGCAAGTGGTTGCGGTCCTGCAGAACGGCGAGACGCTGACAATCACTGGCGCGGGCCTGCGCCCGGCGACCACGGGGCTGTCGCCCAAGGCCAACCCCAAGATCCAGGTTCGCCGCGGCGCGGTGATCCGCGTGATTCAGGGCGACGAGCAAGCCTGGTCGATCACCCAACTGCCAGAGGTCGAAGGTGCGCTGATCGCACTGGACCCGCGCACCGGCGCGATCCGCAGCATGGTGGGCGGGTTCGACCATGCGAAGAGCAAGTTCAATCACGCGACGCAGGCCTGGCGCCAGCCGGGCTCGAGTTTCAAGCCGTTCATCTACTCGGCCGCACTGGAGAAGGGCTTCACGCCGGCCACGGTGATCAACGACGCGCCGCTGTTCTTCGACGCCCAAGCCACCGGCAGCCAGCCGTGGGAACCGAAGAACTACGACGGCATGTTCGACGGCCCGATGTCGATGCGCCGCGCGCTCGCCAAGTCGAAGAACATGATCTCGATCCGCATCCTCGAAGCCATCGGCACCGACTACGCACGACAGTGGATCACCCGCTTCGGCTTCGACGCCGACAAGCACCTGCCCTACCTGCCGCTGGCTCTGGGCACCGGCTCCGTCACGCCCTTGCAGATGGCCAGCGGCTATGCGGTGTTCGCCAATGGCGGCTACCGGGTCAACCCGGTACTGGTCACGCGGGTGACCGACAACCGCGGCCGCATCCTCGCGCAGACCGATCTGTCGGTGCCCGACGTGTCGGTGCCGGTCATCGACGCACGCAATGCCTTCGTGACCAGCAGTCTGCTGCAGGAGGTCACGCGCACCGGTACGGCGGCACGGGCCCAGGCGGCGCTGAAGCGCCCGGACGTGTACGGCAAGACGGGCACCACCAACGACTCTCTCGACGCCTGGTTCGCCGGCTACTCGAAGAGCGTCGTGGCCGTGGTCTGGATCGGCTACGACCAGCCGAAGAAGCTGGGCGACCGTGAAACCGGCGGCGGCCTGGCCCTGCCGGTGTGGATCGAGTACATGCAAACGGCCCTCAAGGGCGTGCCGGTGAGCGAGATCAAGCCGCCGCCCGGCGTCGTCAACGTCGCGGGCGAGTGGTACTACGAGGAGTACGGGCCGGGCAACGGCATCACCAGTGTGGGTCTCGAAGACCCGATAGCGCCTCCGGCACCGACGGAAGAGGAGCGCAGAGGCATCCTCGATCTGTTCAAGAACTGAGGCGGATCAGCGGATCGCGGGATCGAAGGCGAGCGTCTTTCCCGCCTGCTCGCCGGTGCACTCCGACAAGGTCCGGAAAAACTCCGCGCCGCTTTTCGTGTCGCACCAGCGACCTTCGACGTGACGGAAATGAAAGCCGCCGCGCCGAGCCGCGAGCCATACCTCCTGCAAGGGCGGCTGCGTATTGACGACGATCATGCTGCCGTCGGGAAGGCTCAGTTCGAGCAGGCCGCCGGTGCGGGCGGCATCGATGTCGACCACATCGTCCTGCAGCCAGCGATCGACCTGGCGCTCGATGGCGGCCAGCAGGTCGGCGGTGAGCGCACGGTATTGCGCATCGCTGAGAGATGCCGATGCGGGGCCGGCGGATGCGGAGCTCATTCGTAGAATCCGTTCATGTTGAAACGCTTCTCGATTCTAGGCAGGCCCTGCACCGCGCTGGCAGTGTGTGCATTGGCGCTCGCGGGCTGCGGGCAAAAGGGCTCCCTCTTCCTCGCGCCTCCCGCGAGCGGCGCCTCCGCACCGCAGGCGAGTCCGTCGCCGGCCGCGGCGGCCTCTCGATGAGCCTGCCCGGGGCTCCGTTCATTGCCTACCGCGGCGATGAACTCTTCATCGACGGCTGCGCAGCCAGCCGGCTCGGAGAGCGCTTCGGCACGCCGCTGTACGTGTACTCGCGGCGCGCCATGCTGGCTGCGCTCGAACCGTATCAACGCGCCCTGCGCGGCCGAGAGCATCTCGTCTGCTATGCAATGAAGGCCAACTCCAGCCTGGCCGTGCTCCAGACCTTCGCTCAGGCCGGTTGCGGCTTCGACATCGTCTCGGGCGGCGAGCTCGAGCGCGTGATCGCCGCGGGCGGCGATCCCCGCAAGGTGGTGTTTTCGGGGCTCGGCAAGACGCGCGCCGAGATGAAGCAGGCGCTCGAAGTCGGGGTGCACTGCTTCAACGTCGAGAGCGAAGCCGAACTCGAGCAGCTCTCGGCCGTGGCCGCATCGCTGGGTCGCCGCGCGCCGGTCAGCCTGCGCGTGAATCCCGACGTGGATGCACTGACGCATCCCTACATCTCCACCGGGCTCAAGGACAACAAGTTCGGCATCGCCCACGGGCGCACGGTGGACGCGTACCGGCGCGCCGCCCGCCTGCCCGGGATCGAGGTCGTCGGCATAGACTGCCACATCGGCTCCCAGATCACCGACGCCGCGCCGTATCTCGATGCGCTCGACCGCCTGCTCGACCTGGTCGAGGCGGTGGAAGCCGAGGGCCTGAACATCCGCCACCTCGATCTCGGCGGCGGCCTCGGCATCCGGTACACAGACGAGACCCCGCCGGCTGCCGACACGCTGATTGCCGCACTGGCCGCGCACATCGATGCGCGCGGCCACGGTCGGCGCACGCTGATGTTCGAGCCGGGCCGCTCGCTCGTCGGCAATGCCGGCGCCTTGCTCGCCGAGGTGCTCTATCTCAAGCCGGCCGCCGACGCCGACGGCAAGAACTTCTGCGTCGTCGACGCCGCCATGAACGATCTCATGCGACCGGCCATGTACGGCGCAACGATGGGCATCGTGCCCTGCGGGCTGCGCGAGGGGACACCGACCGTCTACGACGTGGTCGGCCCGGTGTGCGAATCGGGCGACTGGCTGGGTCGCGACCGCGCACTCGCCGTGCGCCCCGGCGACCACATCGCCGTGCTCAGCGCCGGCGCGTATGGCATGAGCATGGCCAGCAACTACAACAGCCGGCCGCGCGCGGCGGAAGTCATGGTGGAGGGCGAGCATGCGTGGCTCATCCGCTCACGCGAGACACCGGCCGAGCTGTTCCGCGGCGAGCACCTGCTCCCCTCCTGAGCTAGATCCGCCCCTCGCTGACCGCATGGCACGCCACATCCACGCCGCCGAAGCGCTGTAGCTTCGGCCGCTCGGTCCGGCAGCGTTCCATCGCATGCGGGCAACGCGGGTGAAAGGCGCAACCACCCGGCAGCTGCAGCGCATTGCCGGGTTCGCCGAGCACCGGCGCGCGGGCGCGGCGAGGCCGGGCGATGTCCGGAACCGCATCGAACAGCAAGCGCGTGTAGGGATGGCGCGGCGCGGCGAACAGGCTGCGCCGCGAAGCGAGCTCGACGACGCAGCCGAGGTACATCACCCCGATCCGGTCGGCGACGTGCCGCACCACCGCCAGGTTGTGCGAGATGAAGAGATATGTCATGCCGCGCTCGCGCTGCAGGTCCATCATCAGGTTGAGCACCTGGGCCTGGACGGAAACATCCAGCGCCGAGGTCGGCTCGTCGCAGACCAGGAATTCGGGCGAGCTGGCCAACGCCCGGGCGATGGAGATGCGCTGGCGCTGCCCGCCCGAGAACTGATGCGCATAACGAGAGGCATCCGTGGCGCGCAAACCCACCGCAGCGAGCAGCCCGGCCACCCGTTCGCGCCGCAAGCTCGGCGTGTGCGCCAAGCCATGCTCGATCAGCGGCTCGGCCACGATGTCTTCGACGCTCCAACGCGGATTCAGGCTCGCATACGGGTCCTGAAAGATCATCTGCAGACGTCGGCGCAAGGCGCTGCCGCCGCGGGGCGCCGCCAACGAGCGCGTGACGTCCACACCATCGAAATGAACGCTGCCGGCACTGGGCGAATGCAGCCCGACCAGCAAGCGCGCCAGCGTGCTCTTTCCGCAGCCGGATTCGCCCACCAGCGCCAAGGTCTCACCGCGCTCGATCGCGAAACTCACGCCGTCCACCGCCCGCACGCTCTGGCGCGCGCGGCCCTCGATCACCCGTTCGAGCCAGGGCGCCGACACGTCGAAGCACTTGCTCAGACCCCGCGCCTCGACCAGCGGCGGCCTCATGCCTCACCCGCCGCACGGGGATCCGCGACCAACCAGCAGGCGGCCCGTGTCGATCCCGCCGGCATGAGCTCGGGCCGCTCGGCGCGGCACCTTTCGAACGCCTGCGGGCAGCGCGGGTGGAACGGGCAACCGCCCGGAGCGGCGCCGGGCCGCGGCATCGCGCCTTCGATCTGGGCCAGCCGCTCATGCTCCGAAGTCATCGAGGGAATCGAAGCCATCAAGCCGGCGCTGTACGGGTGCGCGGGAGCCTCGATCACCGCGCGCACCGGCCCAATCTCGACGATGCGCCCCGCATACATCACGGCGACGCGGTCGCAGGACTCGGCGATGACGCCCATGTCGTGCGTGATCAGGAGCACGGCAGTGCCGCGCTCGCGAGAAAGTCGCCCGAGCAGGCCGATGATCTGCGCCTGGATCGACACGTCCAGCGCGGTCGTCGGCTCGTCGGCGATGACGAGTTGCGGCTCGGCGGCCAGGGCCAGCGCGATGACCACGCGTTGGCGCATGCCGCCGGAAAACTGGTGGGGGTAGTGGTCGATCCGTTGCTCGGCCGCGGCGATGCCGGTTTCGCGCAGCAGTCCGATGGCACGCTGGCGCGCCGCGCGAGCGGTCAGGGGCCAGTGCGTGCGGATGGTCTCCACGAGCTGCCGGCCCACCGTGTAGAGCGGGTCGAGCGCCGTCAGCGGGTCCTGGAAGATGGCGCCGATGCGCCGTCCGCGAACCCTGCGCAGTTCCGCCGCCGGCAAGCGATCGATGCGCTCGCCGGCAAGCCGCACTTCGCCGCCCGTGAGGCAGGCGGGCGGCTCGAGCAGGCCGATGATCGCGGCGCCGGTGAGCGACTTGCCGGCGCCCGATTCGCCCACCAGACCCAGTGTTTCGCCGGCGCCGACATCGAAGCTCACCCCGTCGAGAGCGCGCGAGCTGCCGCGGCGCCCGGCGAAATCCACGCACAGATCACGGACCTCCAGCAGCGGGGCAACGTCCGTCACGGCTGGACTCGAAGAACCGGCGCGCTCACCGCAGCCTCGGGTTGAGAGCGTCGCGCAGCCAATCGCCGAGCAGGTTCACGCTGAGCGCGATCAGCACGAGCATCGCGCCTGGAAACAGCGTGATCCACCACTCGCCGCTGAACAGGAAGTCGTTGCCGACCCGGATCAGGGTGCCCAGCGAGGGCGACGTCGGCGGCACGCCGACGCCCAGGAAACTGAGCGTCGCCTCGGTCAGGATGGCCGAGGCGACGTGGATCGTGGCCAGCACCAGCACCGGACCCGTCACGTTGGGCAGCACATGGCGGCGCATGACACGCAGCGGCGAGACGCCGATCACGCGAGCGGCCTGCACGTACTCCTTGTGCCGCTCGACCATCGCGCAGCCTCGCACCGTGCGCGCGTACTGCACCCAGCCGGTCAGCGAGATGGCAAGGATCAGCACGCCGAACGCCAGGATGCCCTGCGCTTCGGGAAAGATCGCGCGGCCGACGCCATCGATCAGCAGCGCCACCAGGATCGCCGGGAAGGACAGCATCACGTCGCACACCCGCATGATGAAGGCATCGACCCAACCGCCGACGTAGCCGGCCACGAGGCCGAGCGTCACACCGACGAGCACCGACAGAATCACCGACACCAGCCCCACGGCCAGCGAGATGCGGGCGCCGTGGATGACCGCCGAGAGGATGTCGCGGCCCTGGTCGTCGGTGCCCAACCAGTGCCCGGCCTGCCCTCCCTCGATCCACAGCGGCGGCAGCCGCGCGTTGGCGAGGTCGAGGCTACGCAGATCGAAGGGATCGTGCGGCGCCACCCAGCCGGCGAACAAGGCGCAGAAAAGGCAGATCGCAGCGACCGCCGCTGCTGTCATGGCGAGCCCGGAGGCGACGAAGCTGTGCCACAGGTCGCTGTCGAAGGCGCGCCGCAATGAAGACACGGGCGCCATCGATGCATTCGGTGACCCAGCCATCACGGCACTGGCTCGGTGGCCTGGATGCGCAACCGCGGATCGACCGCGAAGTACAGCAGATCGACCCCGAGGTTGATGAGGACGAAAACGAGCGCGACGAGACACAGGTAGGCTGCCATCACCGGAATGTCCGCAAAGCTGATCGCCTGAACGAGCAGCAGACCCATGCCGGGCCACTGGAACACCGTCTCGGTGATGATCGAAAACGCGATGAGCGAACCCAGTTGCAGGCCCGCGATGGTGAGCACCGGCACCAGCGTATTCCTGAGCGCGTGACCGAAATGCACCGCACGGTCGCTGAGGCCGCGCGCATGCGCGAAGCGGATGTAGTCGGTACGCAGCACCTCCAGCATCTCGGCACGCACCAGCCGCACGATCAGCGCCAACTGAAACACCGCCAGGGTCACGGCCGGAAGCAAGAGATGACGCAACCCGGACCAGGTGAAGAACCCCGAGGTCCACCCGCCGACTTCCACGACATCACCGCGGCCGAAGCTCGGCAGCCAGGGCAGCCAGACCGAGAACACGAGGATCAGCAGGATGCCGATGAGGAAGGTCGGTAGCGACACACCGAGCAGCGAACCGGCCATGATGAGCTGCGACCAGGCGCTGCCGCGCCGCAAAGCCGCCACCACGCCCAGCGGCACACCGGCCCCGAGCGCCAGCACGGCGGCAGCGAGTGAAAGCTCGAGCGTGGCCGGCAGGCGCTCGACGATCAGGGCCGCGACTTCGCGACCCTGCCGCAGGCTGACACCGAACTCGCCCTGCAGGGCATTGCCGACGAAGCGTGCGAACTGCACGACGAACGGGCGATCGAGGCCCAGGTCGGCGCGCAGGGCCGCGCGCTGCTCGACGGTCGCATCCTGACCCAGCATCTGCGCGACCGGATCGCCGACGTACTGGAACAGCATGAAGGCGATGAAGGCCACCGCGAGCATCACGATCGCGGCGTGCAGCAGGCGGCGCAAAAGGAAGGCGAGCATGGATGGCGATCGAGACAGCGCGATGGTGCCGCAAGGCGGGTCGATAAACCGCCTTGCTGTGGCGCCGTGGGTTCGTCCTGCCTCACCGAGCGACTCTCGGGGCTGGCCGACGATCGCCTCGCGGAAAAGAAAAGGCGCCCGAAGGCGCCTTCTCAAGCGAGAGAAACGCGATCAGAAGTTGTGGCCGATACCGAATGCAACTTGCGTGTCGCGGGTGTAGGTCTCGTCGTCGTCGCCGCCGCGCTTGGTCACCACGCCGTACAGCTGGGTCCGCTTGGACAGGCTGTAACGCAGCGAAACACCATACTTGTCCTGGTCGAGGTCGCTCGCACCGTCGCGCTCCATCGTGGACGAGGTGTACTGCGCACGGAACTGGAAGGCGCCGAACGGGACCATCACGCCGACGTTGTAGCCCTGGATGTCTTCCACCTGGGCTCCACCGACCAGAACCGTGTCGGACGTCGCGCTGCCGAAGTCCTTCGTGTTCTGATAGCTGCCGAGAAGGGTCGCGACGCCGAAGTCGTAGCTGGCGCCCAGCAGAATGACTTCGTTGTAGCTGCCGTCGCCACCGGGGCCGTCGGCGTAGGCTTCATACGACAAACCAGCCTTCAGCGGACCTGCGGAGTACATCAGCGCCACGCCTTGCTGACGCGCCGTCAAGCCTTCGCCCGCCGCGACGAGGCCGCGAATCTGGAAGCCGCCGAAGTTGGGCGAGAGGTACTGAACGGCGTTGTCGACGCGGTTACCGAAGTTCTGATACAGGATGCGACCCGGAGCCACCTGCTCCTGGACGGTCAGTTCACCTTCGGCGGAAATATCGCCGACGACCAGGTCAACTTCACGGGTCAGGGTCTGCTGACGACCGAGACGAATCTCACCGAGGCTCGACGAGCTCAGACCGACATAGGCTTGGCGATCGAAGAGCTTGGAGCTGCCCGCGCCGGTGTCCCCTTGGAACCCGGACTCGATCACGAAGTTGGCCTTCAGGCCGCCACCCAGGTCTTCGCTGCCGCGCAGGCCCCAACGCGAACCGCCGATGACGTCATGGCCGTTCAGCGAGTACTTCGAATCACCGTTGTCAGAACCCGGATCGGTCCACACAAGCGCGTTGTCCAGACGGCCATACAGCGTGACCGACGAGGATTGCGCCGACGCCACACCGGCGAAGGTGCCCAGAACGGCAAGAGCGAGAACTGTCTTTTTCATTACGACCATCTCCTAAGTTGGAAAGAAGAGTTCGGCAAGGCCGAGGTTTCCTCAGCCACTCCGATCAAAACCCGAACCGGGCATTGCGTCGGATTCGACCAGAGCCCCGCGCTCGTGACCAGCATCTCGTCCGGGTTGCAGCCTTTTTTGTTGCCAAGCTGCAACTGATCGCTTCATCCGGTCAGCTTCACAAGGTCGTCATAAGGGTAAGCGCGTAGCTGTTGGACGCGGCGCGCTATGGTGTGCTCGGGCAAGGACACGCCATGCTCGGTCGCGATGCCCACCGAGCATGAAACGGCCTCAGGCTGCCCCTCCGGAGTTCCAAGATGCGACAACTCACTCCAGGCGATCGGCTGATCGCCAGCCTAGACAACGGTCTGCGCACCGTGTTCGGCAGTCACTCGGCATCGCGGCCCGTGCCGCAGCCGGACCGGGCGGGGCCGCCTCTGAGCGAGTCCGAGCGCTCGCTGTCGGCAGCGCTGATGCGCGTGAACCACGTCGGTGAGGTCTGCGCGCAGGCCCTGTACGAAGCGCAATCGCTCGGTACGCACGACGCCACGCTGCACGCGCGCTTCGAAGCCGCCGCGCGTGAGGAAACCGATCACCTGGCGTGGACGCAAGCTCGGCTGCGGCAGTTGGGCGGGCGGGCCAGCTGGCTCAACCCGCTGTGGTACGCGGGCGCGTTCGGCATCGGGCTGGTCGCGGGACGAGCCGGCGATGCGACGAGCCTGGGATTTCTGGTCGAAACGGAGCGTCAGGTCGAGCAGCATCTCGCGCGTCACCTGGATCGCTTGCCCGTCGCGGATACCGAGTCGCGCGCGATCGTGGCGCAGATGCGCGAGGACGAATCCCGCCATGCCCAAGGGGCGCAGGACGCCGGCGCCGCCACCTTGCCGGCGCCCCTGCGCTGGCTGATGCGGGGAGCGGCCAAGGTGATGACGACCGTGGCGCAGCGGATCTGAGCGTCCGCGCAGCCCCGAGACCTCGCCGACCCGCCGCTCAGGGTCACCGTGGAACGCGGGAGCGGCCCTCGTTTTGCCGGAACCGCACGGGTCTTCGGATTCAGACCTCGACGATCTCCACGCCCGTCGTCATCTCGGCGGTCTTGCCGAGCATCGCGCTGGCCGAGCAGTATTTTTCGTGCGAGAGCTGCACCGCACGCTCGACGACCGCCGCGGACAGGCCGCGCCCCGTCACCACGAAGTGCATGTGAATGCGCGTGAACACCTTCGGATCCGTCGTGGCGCGCTCGGCGTTCAGCCGCACCTCGCAGCCGCGCACGTCGTGCCGCCCGCGCTTGAGGATCAGCACCACGTCGTAGGCCGTGCAGCCGCCGGTGCCGGCCAGCACGGTTTCCATCGGCCGTGGCGCCAGATTGCGGCCACCGCCGTCCGGTGCGCCGTCCATGGCCATGAGGTGGCCACTGCCTGTTTCGGCATGAAAAGCCATGCCGGCCGCGGGTTGCCAGCGAACAGTGCATTCCATGCCCGGTCTCCCGTGTTTCGTAGAGGCTGCGGATTGTGCCGTTCTGCCGCAATGCCGCATCGCTGCCGACCAAGAGTGTGCTTCTGAAAAGGGCGCACCGCGAGGCGGCACTAGAATCGCGGCATGTCGCGGGCGCCGAGCCCGCGCCGACGCTTGTCTCCTCCACCCTCCAACCGGTGGATTCGGCCCGAGGCCTCACGGTCTCGGGCTTTTTCTTTGGGCGAGGGGCGCTTTCGGCTGGCTTATCATCGCGCCGCTTCGAAACAGGAGACTCCGATGGCCCGCCCTGCGCGCCCCCCGATCCGAACCGAAGCGCCCGCCGGCCGGCAAAGTGCGGCCTCCAGCGGGCCGACCGACTACCTCCAGCGCATCCTGACTGCGCGCGTCTACGACGTGGCCGTCGAGTCGGCCCTGCAGCCCGCGCCCCAACTGTCGCAGCGCCTGGGCAACCGGGTGTGGCTCAAGCGCGAGGACGAGCAGCCGGTCCACAGCTTCAAGCTGCGCGGCGCCTACAACAAGATGGCTCACCTGAGCCCGGCCCAGCTCGAGCGCGGCGTGATCTGCGCTTCAGCCGGCAACCATGCCCAGGGCGTGGCGCTGTCGGCGCGCAAGCTGGGTTGCCGCGCGCTCATCGTGATGCCGGTCACGACGCCGCAACTCAAGATCGACGCCGTGCGTGCGCTCGGCGGCGAGGTGGTGCTGCACGGCGAGAGCTACTCCGACGCCCACGCCCATGCGCTCGAACTCGAACGGGCCGAGGGCGCGACCTTCGTGCATCCCTTCGACGATCCGGATGTGATCGCCGGCCAGGGAACCGTCGCCATGGAGATCCTGCGTCAGCACCAGGGCCCCATCGATGCCGTGTTCGTCGCCATCGGCGGGGGCGGGCTGATCTCCGGCGTGGCTTCGTACATCAAGGCGGTGCGTCCGGAGATCAAGGTGATCGGCGTGCAGACGACCGACTCCGACGCGATGGTGCGCTCGGTGCGTGCCGGCGAGCGGGTATTGCTGCCCGACGTGGGGCTGTTCTCGGACGGCACGGCCGTCAAGCTGGTCGGCGAAGAGACCTTCCGGCTCACCCGGGCGCTGGTCGACGACTTCGAGATCGTCGACACCGACGCGGTCTGCGCCGCCATCAAGGACGTGTTCGAAGACACCCGCGCCATCCTCGAGCCCGCCGGTGCGATGGGGGTGGCGGCGATCAAGCAGTACGCCGCCCGCGAGCGCTGCGAAGGCCGCACGTTCGTGGCCGTGACCTGCGGTGCGAACATGAATTTCGACCGGCTGCGCTTCGTGGCCGAGCGCGCCGAAGTCGGCGAGGAGCGCGAGGCGCTGTTCGCGGTGACGATCCCCGAGGAGCGCGGCTCCTTCAAGCGCTTTTGCGAGCTGGTCGGCCCGCGCAGCGTGACCGAGTTCAACTACCGCATCTCGGATGCCGAGGTGGCGCACGTCTTTGTCGGCCTGACGACCACCGCACACGGCGAATCGGCTCGCATCGCCGACGGCTTCGCGGCGCACGGCTTTCCCACCGTCGATCTCACCCACGACGAGCTTGCCAAGACACACGTTCGCCACCTGGTGGGCGGGCGCTCCGACCTGGCCCGGGGCGAGCGGCTTTTCCGCTTCGTTTTCCCGGAGCGGCCGGGCGCGCTGATGCGCTTTCTGACCCGCATGCACCCCGACTGGAACATCAGCCTCTTTCATTACCGCAACCAGGGCGGCGATTACGGCCGCATCCTGGTGGGCCTGCAGGTTCCGGGGGGAGACGCGCCGTCGCTCGAAGCCTTCCTGGGTTCGCTCGGCTGCCCCTGCGTCGAGGAGACCGACAACCCGGTGTACCGGTTGTTCCTGCGCTGATCCGCCACACCCCGGGTCCGGCGGTCGCCGCCGGGCTGTCCAGCGGGCACAATCGCGCGACTTCGAACCCCAGGCCCTCATGTCCGTGCAGCGTTCCCTGATCGCCCCCACCGCTCACCCTCGCCTCGAGGACGCGCTGCGCCTGAAGCTCCAGCGCCGCGGCGAAACCGCCGGCAGCCTGGGCGAACTCGAACCGCTCGCGGTGCGGCTGGGCCTCATCCAGAACACGCTCAAGCCGCGCCTGCATCAGCCGCAGTTGATGGTGTTCGCCGGCGACCACGGCCTGGTGGTCGAGGGCCTCTCGCCTCCCGGCGTCTCGACGCTGGCGCTGGCCGGCGACCTGCTCGCCGGCCGCCTGCCGATGGCGGTGTTTTCCTTCATCCAGGGCATGAACATCAGCGTGATCGACGCCGGGCTGGCCGACGAACTCGGCCCGCACCCGGCGCTCCTTCAACGCAAGATCGGCTTCGGCACGCGCAATGCACGTTTTGCCGCGGCGATGTCCGTGGAGCAGGCGCACGCCGCGATCCGCGCCGGCATGGAGATCGCCGACACCATGCCCGGCAACGTGCTGGCGTGCGCAGGCATCGGGGTGGGCTCGCACGAAAGCGCCGCGATGCTGATCTCGCGCATTGCCGACGCCCCCATCACCGGTCTGCTCGAAACCCAGAGCACCCTGCCCTCGGAATCGCTGCTCGCCGTGCTCGACGCGGTGCGCGCACGCCACGAGGGCGTCAGCGATCCGGTCGAGGTGCTCGCCGCGTTCGGCGGTTTCGAGATCGCGATGATGGTCGGCGCCATGCTGGTGGCCGCCAGCAAGCGCCATCTGATCATGGTGGACGGCGTGCCGGCCTGCGCGGCGCTGCTGGTCGCCACGCGCATCGCTGCACCGGTGACGGACTACGTGGTCTTTTGCCGCAGCCATGGGCACCGGGGGCTGGACCATGCGATGGGGATCTTCCAGGCCAGCGCCCTGCTGGAACTCGGCATGGAAAGCACGGACGGCACCGGCGCCACGCTGGCCTGGCCGCTGATCCACAGCGCCGCGGCGCTGCTCAGTGAAGTGGCCGAGGGCGAGGACACCGGCTCCAGCGTGCCCGGCTCTGCGCTCATGCCCGAGGCGGCTCCCGACGCGCCGCGCAGCGGCCCGCGCTCCATCTGAACTTCAGGGCGCCCCGGCCTCGCTGCGCTGCCTCTCGGCCGCCGAACGCGACGGTCGCAATACAGAGAACAGGGAAATCAGCGCCGCCTGGCGGGATCGTCGACCGGCTCGCCGCCGTCGGGAGAGGGTTGCGGCGCCAGCGGATCGGGCGCCGGTGGCGGCACGAACTCCGGCTCGATGTTCTGACCTTCGGGGGCCTCCATCTGCTGCTGCGCAGGCTCGATGTCTGGCGTGCCTTGTCGGGAGTACGGCTGCGGGCGGGGGACCGGTTGAACGGCGTTGGGCGAAAAGGAGGGCGCCGGCGGCAGGCTTCCGGTGGCGGCCGGCACCAGGGGCGGCAGTTCCAACCGAACCGAGGCCAGCCCCTGGGCCGGACCGAGAGTGGCGCCGCGACGGGCAACCGCCTGGAGCACGAGCCGGTCGTCGATCGTGGCGCCGACCCGAAACGGGCGAGGCGGCTTGCCGTCGACGGCAATCAGTGCAATGCCCTCGCCGGTGCCGCGTTCCTCGGAGCGCGGCGCCATCACACCGACCAGCTTGAAGCGGCTCGCCAGCGCGGGCTCGGTCGGCAAGACCGCATCGGCGGTGGGCGTGGCGAACAGCCGCATCACGTCGCCGCGCAGAACCATGGCGGTGGACACCGGCTGCACCGAAGCCGGCAGGGGCGGTGCGGCCACGCCCACGCGCAAGCCCCAATAAGCCAAGGATGCCGCAGCAGCGGCCCACAAGAAAAACGCAGCGATACGGGCTGACATGGCGCAAGATTATGATGCCCAGGCCCTCATGAACAGCGGCGCAAAAGCGCCGCCCGACCCCTCCAATGACACTTGCTCACTCTTCCGTGCGCCCTTGCGTGCGTGGCTTCACGCTGATCGAGCTGATGGTCGTGCTGGTCATCATCGGCGTGCTGGCCGCGCTGATCGTGCCCAACGTGCTCGACCGTGCCGACGACGCCCGCGTGACTGCGGCGCGCACCGACGTCAACAACCTGATGCAGTCGCTCAAGCTCTACCGCCTGGACAACCAGCGCTACCCCACCGCCGAGCAAGGCCTGCAGGCGCTGGTGACCAAGCCCTCCGCCACGCCCGTGCCCCCGAACTGGAAGCCCTACCTCGAGAAGCTGCCGAACGATCCCTGGGGTCGCCCGTACCAGTACGTCAACCCGGGCGTGAAGGGGCAGGTGGACGTGTTCAGTTTCGGCTTCGACGGCCAGTCCGGCGGCGAAGGCCGGGACGCCGATATCGGCTCCTGGCAGTGAACGACCGGCGCGCAGCGCCCGGACGAGCTTCATGAGGCATCGCTCCCGCGCTGGCGCCGTCGCTGCGGCACACGGCTTCACGATCGTGGAGCTGCTGATCGTGGTGGCCGTCATTGCCATTGCGTCCTCGGTCGCCGTGCTGGCCTTTCGCGATCCATCGGCCACCCAGCTGGAGCGCGAGGCGGCCCGGCTCGGTGCCTTGCTCGAGTCCGCCCGTGCCGAGGCCCGGGCTGCCGGGGTGGTGGTGCGCTGGGTGCCGGGGGGCGAAGCGGGCGGTTTTCGCTTCGTCGGCCTGCCGGCCTCGCTCGACATGCCCACCAACTGGCTGGGCGAAGGCGTGAACGCCGAGGTGCTGACCGAGTACGGCCCCGCCGCCGCCGCCCTGCTCGGCCCCGAGCCCGTGATCGGTGCGCAACGCATCCTGCTGCGCGTGGACTCGCAGATGCTGATGCTCGCCACCGACGGGCTCGGGCCGTTCGCCGTCACGCCCGCGGAGGAGGAGACCCGTGCCGCGCGCTGAAGGCCACGGGCCCAGCCCTCCCGCGAAGGCTCGCTGCCGCCTGGGCCGGCACCCGCGCGGGATGACGCTGATCGAGGTGCTGGTCGCGCTGGCCGTGGTCGCGGTGACCCTGGGCGCCGGCATCAAGGCGGCCGGCGCCCTGACCGACAACGCCCAGCGTCTGGCCGACGTGACGGCCGCGCAATGGTGTGCCGACAACCAGCTCACCACGCTCAAGCTGGCCAAGCAGTTTCCGGGCGTCGGCGACAGCGACTTCGGCTGCGAGCAGATCGGCACCGTCTACAACGGCCGGCTGCTCGTGCGGCCCACGCCCAACCCGAACTTCCGCCGCGTCGACGCCGTGATCGAAACCACCGAGGGACGGCCCGTGCTGACGCTTTCGACCATCCTGTCGAGGTACTGATCCGTGCGCAGCGCCTCGCGCCCACGCGGCTTCACGCTCGTCGAGCTGCTCGTGGCCTTGTTGATCATGGGCATGATCGCGGCCATGGCCTGGCAGGGCGTGGACGGCATCGTGCGCTCGCGCGAGATCAGCGAAGCCCGGCTGGAACAGACGCTGCGGCTGCAGTCGGTGATGGCGCAATGGGAGGCCGACCTCGGCCAGTTGCAGGACAGCTCGGTCGTGCCGGCGCTGCAGTTCGACGGCGCCAATCTGCGCCTGACGCGGCGCCATCCCGCCGGCCTGCAACTGGTGGTCTGGTCGTTGCGAGGCGGCACGTGGACGCGCTGGGCCAGCCCGCCCGCCACGCGCAACGCGGCGTTGCAGGAGTACTGGCTGCGCTCGCAGCAACTGGTCGGCAACGAGCCGGGGCAACTGCGCACGCTGAGCGGCATCAGCGACTGGCAGCTCTATTTCTGGCGCGGAAATTCATGGAGCAACGCACAGTCCACCGGCAACGTGGCGCCGCGCGCCGGCATCATTCCCGGGCTGCCGGCAGGCACCACGCAGCAACTGCTGCCCGAAGGGGTGCGGCTGATCCTGAGCTTCGCCGAAGGCGGCGGCTTCAACGGAGCGCTCACGCGCGATCTGCGCGTGGGGCCTTGATGCGATGAAGCTGCAGGCGCAACGCGGCGCGGCGCTGCTCACCGCGATGGTCATCGTGACCCTCGTCGCCACGCTGGCCGGCTCGATGCTGTGGCAGCAGTGGCGTGCGGTGCAGGTCGAGGCGGCCGAGCGCGCGCGCGTGCAGTCGCAATGGATCCTGGACGGCGCCGTCGACTGGGCGCGGCTGATCCTCAGGGAGGACGCGCGAACGGGCGGCGTCGACCACCTCGGCGAGCCCTGGGCGCTGCCGCTGGCCGAGGCCAAGCTCTCGACCTTCCTGGCGGCGGACCGAGACAACACGGACGATGCGCCCGACGCGTTCCTGTCGGGCGTCATCACCGATGCGCAGTCGCGCTACAACCTGCGCAACCTCCTCGATGCAGGCCCCGATCCGGCCGGCAAGCTGCAGGCCGAGGCGCTCGCGCGCCTGTTCGAGCTCGCCGGTGCGCCCGGGGGCGCCGCGGCACGGGTGGTGGCCGGCATGCGGGACGCCGCGCCGCCGACCGTGCCACCTCCCGGCACCGAAGGGCAGGCGGAGCCGGCGGCGCGAAGCGGCGCCGCGCCCCTCATGCCCGAGCGGATCGAACAGCTCGCGTGGTTCGGGCTCGACGCCGAGACGCTGCAACGCATCGCGCCCTACGTCACCTTGCTGCCGGAGCCCACGCCCATCAACGCGAACACCGCGTCCAAGGAAGTGCTCGCTGCCGTCGTGCCCGGCATGGACCTCGCCGCTGCCGAGCGCGTCGTTCAGTTGCGCCAGCGCAATCCGCTGCGCCAGTTGCAGCAGCTGAAGGAGTTGCTGCCGGCGGAGCAGGGCAAGGCGCTCACCGACAGGACGGTGGACTTCAAATCCCGCTACTTCGTGGTGCGCGGGCGCCTGCGACTGCAGGACCGCGTGGTCGAGGAGCGCGCGGTGGTCGAGCGTCGCCAGCTCGAGATCGTGCTGCTGCGACGTGAGCGCGTCACGGCGCTCGACAGCGTGGCGCAGTAGCCGATGTTGCGCCGGGATACATCAGGAATGGCTTGTAAGTGCTTGATTCCACAGGTTTGTAACGGCTCGCCTCCTACAATTACCTGAAGCCTTGCCGACATGACCACGCTCGCCGTATCGATCGCTCCGCGCCCCCGGTTACGCGCCGCCTCGCAACCGTCCGCAGCCCCTCCGGGCAGCGAGTTCGCCTTCGCCCTCAGCGACGACGGCCTGGTGGTGCGGCAGGAAGGCCGCGCCGCGGCTGCACTTTTGCCCAAGGCCGATCTGGTCGTGGCCGTGCTGGGCGCGGCGGACGTGAGCTGGCACCGCATCGTGTGCCCCAAGGCGCCGGCCGCCCGCATGGGTGCAGCGCTGGCCGGGGTGCTCGAAGAAGCGGTGCTCGACGATGCCCAGTTGCTGCACTTCGCCCTCGCTCCCGGCGCCAAGGGCGGCGAGCGGGTCTGGGTCGCAGCCACCGACCGCGCCTGGCTGGCCGCCGAAGTCGGTGCCCTCGAGAAAGCCGGCGTGCGGGTCGACCGCATCGTGCCTGCGGCCTGGCCCGACGAGCCCTCCTACGGCCACTTCTTCGAGAGCGCCGGCAGCGACGACCGCAATCTCGACCTCGCCCTGACCTGGGCCCACGCCGATGGCGTTGCGACTTGGCCCCTGCGCGGCGGCCTCGCCCGTGCGCTGCTGCCGCAACCGCTGCCGAGCGATGCCCGTTTCACCGCCACGCCGGCCGTGGCTGCGCCGGCCGAGCGCTGGCTCGGCGCAAGCGTTGCGGTGCTGACGCCGGCCGAACACGCCCTGCAGGCCGCGCGCTCGCTATGGAACCTGCGTCAGTTCGCCCTGGCGCCCAAGCACCGCGGCATGAGTGCGCTGCGCGACCTCGTCCGCCGGCTGCGCGGCACGGCCTGGCGGCCCGCGCGCTGGGGTCTGGCCGGCCTGGTCGCCGTGCAGGTGCTCGGCCTCAATCTCGCCGCCTGGCAGCAGCGCAGCGAGTTGCAGGCCAAGCGCGTCGCCATGGAGAGCCTGCTGCGCAGCGCCCATCCGCAGGTGCGCGCGGTGCTCGACGCACCGGTACAGATGCAGCGCGAGACCGATGCCTTGCGCGTGGCCGCCGGACGCCCCGGCGAAGGCGACCTCGAGGCCGCCCTGCAGGCCGCCGCCAGCGCCTGGCCGGCGCAGCAGCCCGTACAGACGCTCGCCTACGAGAACGGCCGCCTGACGCTGGCGGCGCAGGGTTGGACCGAAGCCCAGATCGCCGGCATGAGCGAGGCCTTGGCCGCAGGCGGATGGATCGTGGAAGCGGTCGACGGCCGCCTCACGCTCAGCCGTGCGCCGGTGGCGGCCCAGACAAGCGCCGGGCCGAGCACATGAGGCCGATGAGCCGCGATCCGGCCGAACGAGGCCCTGAGGGGGAACGCATGCGCCGGTTCCCTGCCATGACACCGGCTTCGCCCCGAGCGCCCCGCTCGAGAACCCGCTTATGAGCACGTCGCCGGCTCGTCCTTCGTTGCCGCCGGGCCTGAACGCCGCGCTGGTGCGCGCGCGCGCCCAGTGGGCCGGCATGGCCCGGCGCGAGCGCCGCCTGATCGTGATGGCGCTGGTTGCGGTGACCGTCGCGCTGGTCTGGCTGCTGGCGGTGCAACCTGCCTGGCGCAGCCTGCGCGAGACGCCGGCGCAGATCGACGCCCTCGATCTGCAATTGCAGGACATGCAGCGCCTGGCCGCCGAAAGCCGCCAGTTGCGCGCGCTGCCGGCCGTGCCCCCCGGCCAGGCAGAAGCAGCGCTGCGCGGCGCGACCGAGCGGCTCGGCCCGAGCGCTCAGCTGACATTGCAAGGCGAGCGCGCCACGCTCACCTTGACCGGTGTGCCCGGCGAGGCGCTGGCCGCGTGGCTCGGCGAAGTGCGCAGCGCCGCGCGCGCGCGGCCCGACGAAGCCAAACTCTCGCGCGGCCCCACCGGCTACAGCGGCAGCGTGGTGCTGAGCTTGCCGCGCAACGGCAATTGAGCGCAGCATCGATGAAACGCCGCCTGCCATGAAATGCCTCCGAGAGTTCGGTGTTCGCCGCCTGAGCGGTGCTGCCCGGGCGCAGCGCCGGGACGGATGCACGCCCTGCACCTGCCCGGACAACACCCGGGCCGCTGAAATGACCCCCCCACGCTCACTTTGTTCGCTGCCCTCCGCCGGGGCGCCTCGATGCCGTCGGGCGGCCGGGTGGTCCTGAAGATGGCGCTGCCCAGCTTTCGCCCATCGATCTGGCGCCCGTCGCGATTGCGCGGCGGCGGCGCGGCCACGCGCGCCACCGAGTTCGGCCAGTCCACGCACGAAGGGCTGCGCTGGCGGCGCGAGCGCTTTGCCGGGAGGCGCTGGGCCATCGCCGGCGCCCTGGTCGGCGCGCTCCTGGGCGTCATCGTCTTCGCGCCCGCGGCCTGGCTGGCCGGCTGGGTCGAGCGCGCGAGCGGCGGGCATTTCCTTCTGGCCGATGCGCAAGGCAGCATCTGGAACGGCAGCGCCGTGGCCGTGCTCACCGGCGGGGCGGACAGCCGCGAGGCGCGTTCGCTGCCCGGGCGGCTGCAATGGACCCTGCGTCCGGCAGGCCTGGCGCTGGCCTTGCGGCTCGAGCACGCATGCTGCCTGAACGGGCGGCCGGTGGTGACCGTCAGGCCGGGCTGGGGCCGGCTGACCACCACCCTGCAAGCGGCACCGGGATGGATCGGCCAGTGGCCGGCCGCCTGGCTCTCGGGGCTGGGCACGCCGTGGAACACTTTGCAGCTCGGCGGAACCTTGCGCCTGAGTTCGCCCTCGGGGCTGAGCGTGCAGTGGGTGCAGGGGCGCTGGCTCGTCGAGGGCCGAGCGGCGCTGGAGCTGATCGACGTGGCCTCGCGCATCGCGACGCTCGACAGCCTGGGCAGCTACCGCTTCCGGATTTCGGGCGATCCCGGCAGCGCGGGCACGGCTCAGCTCGAACTCACCACCACCGAAGGCGCCCTGCAGCTCTCCGGGAACGGCACGCTCGGCGCCGGCGGCCTCAATTTCCAGGGCGAGGCGCGCGCCGCCACCGAGGCCGACCGGCCGGCCCTCGACAACCTGCTGAACATCATCGGGCGGCGCGACGGCGCGCGGTCCGTCATTTCGATCGGATGATCATGAGCCTCTTCGTTTTCCACCCGCCCGGCTCCGGCCGCGCCGCACGCCTGAAAGCCATGGCCGGCGCGCTGGTGCTGGCCCTGCTGCTCGCGGCCGCAGCGCCGATCGCGCTGGCCCAGCAGCAGGCCTCGCGCGGGCCTTCCCGCGAGCCCGTGACGCTCAACTTCGTGAACGCCGAGATCGAAGGCGTGGCGCGCGCGATGGGCGCGATCCTCGATCGGCAGATCATCGTGGACCCGCGGGTCAAGGGCCAGATCACGCTCTACAGCGAGCAGGCGCTGCCGCCGCGCGAGGCGTACCTGAATTTTCTGGCTGCCCTGCGCGGCCTGGGCTTCACGGTGGTCGAGGTGGCCGGACTGCTCAAGGTGGTGCCCGAGGCCGACGCCAAGCTGCAGACCGGCACGGTGTCGATCGGCGGCGAAGTCTCGCGCCGCGGCGACCAGATCATCACGCAGATCTTCCGGCTGCAGCACGAGAGCGCCAACAACCTCGTGACGGTGCTGCGCCCGCTGATCAGTCCCAACAACACCATCAACGCCAACCCCGGCAACAACACGCTGGTCATCACCGACTACGCCGACAACCTGCAGCGCCTGGCCAAGATGATCGCCGCGATCGACGTGCCGAACTCCACCGACGTGGAAGTGCTGCCGCTTGCCTATGCGGTGGCCTCCGACCTGGCGCCCGTCGTGCAGCGCCTGTCGGAGACGCCGGGCGCGCCGGGCACCCCCGGGTCGGCCAGTGCGCTGGCGGTTCTGGTCGATACGCGCACCAATTCGCTGCTCGTGCGCGCCACCAACCGGGCCAAGCTGGCGCAGGTGCGCTCGCTCGTCGCCAAGCTCGACCAGCCCGGCGCCGGCGGCACCGGCGGCAGCGGCATCCATGTCGTCTATCTGAAGAACGCCGACGCGACCCGCCTCGCGCAAGTGCTGCGCGCGGCCTTCGCCACCGATGCGCGCGGCGGCGGCGCCGCCGGCCAGACCGGCCCCGTCGCCGGCCAGCAGCCGGTCCAGCAACCGGGGCCGGGCAACACCGGCGCGTTCGGCGGTCAGGACGCCACCGGCGCCTCGCCGCAGGCCACGAGCCCGGTCAGCGCCGCGGCGGCACCTTCGACCGGCGGCTTCATCCAGGCCGATCCGGCGACCAATTCGCTGATCATCACCGCGCCCGATCCGCTGTACCGCCAGTTGCGTGCCGTGATCGACCAGCTCGACGAGCGCCGCGCCCAGGTGTACGTGGAAACGCTGCTCGTCGAGGTCAATGCCACCAAGGCCGCCGACGTGGGCGTGCAGTGGCAGGGGCTCATCGGCAAGGACGGCGACAAGTACGGTTTCTTCGGCGGCACCAACTTCGGCACCGGCGGCAACAACATCCTCAACCTCTCGCTCGCTGCGGCCGGCGCCAACGGCGGCTCCACCGGGGGCAACGGCACTTCGGTGCCGCTGCCGAGTTCGGGCCTCAATCTGGGCGTCATCCGCCGTTACGGCGGCGTCTACACGCTGGGCGCGCTGGCACGCTTCCTGGAGACCAACGCCGACGGCAACGTGCTTTCGACGCCCAATCTGGTCACGCTCGACAACGAGGAAGCCAAGATCGTCGTCGGCCAGAACGTGCCCTTCGTGACCGGCTCCTTCACCAGCACCGGCACGGGCAGCGGCGCGACCAATCCCTTCCAGACCATCGAGCGCAAGGACGTGGGCATCACCCTGCGCGTGAAGCCGCAGATCGGCGAGAACGGCACGGTGCGCATGGTCATCTACCAGGAAGCCTCGAGCGTCGTGAACCAGAACGTCTCGCAGGGCGTGGCCGATGCCACGGCCGGGCTGGTGACCAACAAGCGCGCGATCGAGACGACGGTGGTGGTCGACAACGGCGACATCCTGGTGCTCGGCGGGCTGATGCAGGACCAGTACCAGAACAACCAGGACAAGGTGCCCGGGCTGGGCAACCTGCCCGGCATCGGTGGACTGTTCCGCAACGAGAACCGCACGCGGACCAAGAGCAACCTGATGGTGTTCCTGCGCCCCGTCGTCATCCGCGACGCCAACGCCGGCAACGCGCTCACGCTGGACCGCTACGACCTCATCCGCGGCCAGCAGCAGACGAGCCAGCCCGAGCCGCGCGTGCTCCTGCCGATCAACGAGGCGCCGGTACTGCCGCCGCTGCGCCAGCCGGGCGCGCCGGCCGACGCGCCGCTCGTGCCGGCGCCCACGCCGCCGGCCTCGCCGCCGATGCGCGCGACCGACACGCCGGCCCAGCCCAATCCCGTCCCGGCACCCGCGCCGCCCGCGCCGGCGCCGCTGCCGAACTGATCGCGAGGCTGGACCCATGGCCACCCGCCACCCCCTGCCCTACGGTTTCGCCAAGGCCCACACGCTGCTGCTCGAAGACACCGGCAGCCAGTTCGTGCTGTTCGCCGGCGAGGCGGCCTCGCCGGCGGCGCTGAGCGAGGTGATGCGCCTGTATGCGGTCGATGCGGTCGAGCGCGAGCCGCAACCCGCGCTGGCGCGGCGCATCTCGCAGGTCTATTCGGGCGGCGAATCGAGCGCAGCGGCGGTGATCGGCGAGGTCGAAAGCGGCGTGGACCTGTCGCGCATGATGCAGGACCTGCCGGCGGTGGAAGACCTGCTCGAGGCCGCCAACGACGCGCCGATCATCCGCATGCTCAACGCCCTGCTCACGCAGGCCGCGATGGACGGCGCGAGCGACATCCACATCGAGCCCTACGAGCGCTCCAGCGCCGTGCGCTTCCGGGTCGACGGCACGCTGCGCGAGGTGGTGCAGCCCAACAAGGCGCTGCACGCCGCGATGATCTCGCGCCTGAAGATCATGGCCGAGCTCGACATCGCGGAGAAGCGCCTGCCGCAGGACGGCCGCATCTCGCTGCGCATCGGCGGGCGCGCGATCGACGTGCGCGTGTCCACCCTGCCCAGCGCGCACGGCGAGCGCGCGGTGCTGCGCCTGCTCGACAAGGGCGAGGCCAAGTTCACGCTCGAGTCGCTGGGCATGAGCGGCGAGACGCTGGCCCAGTTCAAGCGCCTGACCGAGCAGCCGCACGGCATCGTGCTCGTCACCGGCCCCACCGGCTCGGGCAAGACGACGACGCTGTACGCCGGCCTGAGCCAGGTCGATACCGCCACCACCAACGTGCTCACCGTGGAAGACCCGGTGGAGTACGAGCTGGCCGGCATCGGCCAGACGCAGGTCAACGCGAAGATCGAACTCACCTTCGCCCGCGCCCTGCGCGCCATCCTGCGCCAGGACCCCGACGTCATCATGATCGGCGAGATCCGCGACTACGAGACCGCGCAGATCGCCATCCAGGCCTCGCTCACCGGCCACCTGGTGCTCGCCACCCTTCACACCAACGACGCGCCGAGCGCCGTGACCCGCCTCACCGACATGGGCGTCGAGCCCTTCCTGCTCAGCTCAAGCCTGCTCGGCGTGCTCGCCCAGCGCCTCGTGCGCAAGCTGTGCCCGCAATGCAAGACGCAGGACGACAAGGGCCTGTGGCATCCCGTCGGCTGCAGCGCCTGCGGCTCCACCGGCTACAAGGGCCGCACGGGCGTGTACGAGCTGATGGTGGCGGACGCCTCGCTGCAGGGCCTCATTCACAGCCGGGCCGCCGAATCGCAGCTCTTCGTGGCCGCGGAACGCTCGGGCATGAAGACGATGCGCGTGGACGGCGAGCGGCTGGTGGCTGCCGGGGTGACCTCGCTGGAAGAGTTGCTGCGCGTCACCCGGGAATGAACGCCCGCGGTGCTCGCACGACGGATGAACGCGCGCTACGCTTGCATGGAGGATGAACGCTCGCTGCGCTCGACATGAAGGCGCCTGCGGCGTCCGATGAACCGAATCTTTCCATCCTTCCTTATTCGTCCTTCGTCTTTCATTTTTCCCAGTGCCCGCCTACAAGTTCGAAGCCCTCGACGCCGCCGGCAAGGCCAAGAGCGGTCTGCTGGAGGCCGACAACGCCCGCGCCGCGCGGGCGCAGTTGCGCAGCCAGCAGCTGGTGCCGCTCGACGTCACGGCGGTGCTGTCGCAATCGGCGCAGGACGTCGCCGGCGGCAGCTTCAAGTTCGGCAAGCGGGTCTTCAACAGCACCTCGCTGGCCATCTGGACCCGCCAGCTCGCCGGGCTGGTCGGCTCCGGCCTGCCGCTGGAGCGGGCCCTCACCGCGCTGACCGACGAGGCCGACGAGCCGCGCCAGCGCGAACTGCTCGCCCACCTGCGCGCCGAGGTCAACGCCGGCTCGCCTTTCGCGCGTGCGCTGGCTGGCGCGCCGAAGGAGTTCGACGACGTGTACCGCGCCGTGGTCAGCGCGGGCGAGCAGACCGGCCAGCTCGGCCTGGTGCTCGACAAGCTGGCCGACGACCTGGAAGAACGCCAGGAACTGCGCAGCAAGCTCATCGGGGCGGCGCTCTACCCGGCGATCGTCTCGCTGGTGGCGGTGGTGATCGTGATCTTCCTCGTCACCTACGTGGTGCCGCAGGTCGCCAGCGTGTTCGCCGGCAGCAAGCGCGCCCTGCCCTTCCTCACCACGGCCATGCTGTCCATCAGCGCGTTCATGCGCAGCTGGGGCTGGCTGCTCGCGCTCGGCATCGTGGGCGGTGTCCTCACCCTGCTGCAGATGCGGCGCAACGAGGCGTTTCGCGAGCGCTTCGATGCCATGTGGCTCGGCCTGCCGCTGATCGGCCGCCTCTCCCGCGGCTACAACGCGGCGCGCTTCGCCGGCACGCTGGCCATGCTGGCCGGGGCCGGCGTGCCCATCCTCAAGGCCTTGCAGGCGGCGGCGGAAACGCTGTCCAACCGCGCCATGCGCGCCGATGCCATGGCGGCGCTGGTGCAGGTGCGCGAAGGAGCGCCGCTGGCCTCGGCGCTGGCCGGCAAGAAGCGCTTCCCGGGCCTGCTGGCCATGTTCGCCCGCCTGGGCGAGCAGACCGGCCAGTTGCCGCTGATGCTCACGCGCGCCGCCAACCAGCTCGGCGCCGAAGTGCAGCGCCGCGCGATGGCGCTGGCCACCATCCTCGAGCCGCTGCTCATCGTGGTGATGGGCCTGGTGGTCATGCTGATCGTGCTGGCGGTGCTGCTGCCGATCATCCAGCTCAACACCTGGGTCAAATAGTCGGCTCCCCGGGCACGGGCCGGCGTGCGGCCCGGCATGGGCACGCGAGTTGCATGAGCTGGCCGGTCATGGCCGGTCTGTTCACGGCATGACCGCCCGGCGCATCTGCTGCAATGGGCTCGTGGATCCCTGACTGGAGGCTGCGCATGACGTCTACCGCCACCGATCTCGTCACCTCGCCGGGACACGAACTGCCGTGTTCCGGCTTGCCCATCGCGCTGATGCGCAGCGTCTACCGCCTTGGCGACGTGGAGCGCCGGCTCGGCAAGCTGCCCGCCAAGGAGCACGAGAGTCTGCGCGCCACCTACCAGCGCATGCTCGAAAAAGGGCCCGAGCGCTTCCAGGTCAAGCCTTCAGGCGTGCCGGCGATGAACCAGCTCTACGACGATCTGCCCAACTTCGGCCCCGTGCTCGATGACGTGAAACGTCAGCTCGCGCTGTGCCACGACAGCCGCGATGCGCTCGAGATCACCCCCATGCTGCTGCTCGGCCCGCCGGGTGTCGGCAAGACGCACTTCGCGCGCGAGATCGCGCAACTGCTGGGCACCGGCATGGGTTTCCTGTCGATGAGCTCGCTGACCGCCGGGTGGGTGCTCAGCGGCGCGTCGAGCCAATGGAAAGGCGCGCGGCCGGGCAAGGTGTTCGAAACCCTGGTGGACGGCGAGTACGCCAACCCCGTCATGGTGGTCGACGAGATCGACAAGACCGGCGGCGAACACGCCTACGACCCGCTCGGCGCGCTGTACAGCCTGCTCGAGCACGACACCGCCGGCCACTTCACCGACGAGTACGCCGAAGTGCCGATCGACGCGAGCCAGGTGATCTGGGTCGCCACGGCCAACGACGCGCGGGCCATCCCGGAGCCGATCCTCAACCGGATGAACGTGTTCGAGGTCCACGCGCCCGACCGCGACGCGGCCCGCCGCATCGCCGCCAAGCTCTACCGCAACATCCGCAGCGAGCACGACTGGGGCGGCCGCTTCGCGCCCGAGCCGGGCAGCGACCTGCTCGACGCGATGAGCGAACTCGCACCGCGGGAGATGCGGCGCGCGTGGATGACGGCCTTCGGCAACGCGAAGCTGGCGGGGCGAGACACGGTGCAGACGCGCGATCTGCCGGAAGCAGCCGGCCGCAAGGCGGGGATCGGGTTCGTGCAGTAGCGTTTACTCGGGCGGCTTCTCGCCGAGGCTTTCCGGGTCGGCGAAGTGCGCCGCGAAGCCGACTTTTGTCAGTTGCCCAGCGGCAGCCCGGCGACCGATCCGACCGGCGTGGCATTGCCGGCGACGAAGAAGGTGTAGGTGCTGCTGCCCGAGAAGGCATCGACCTGCACGCGATCACCGTCCTTGTCGAACAGCGAAATCCGCCCACTCATCAGCGTCCCGCCGCTGTCCACAACGAAGGTCTGATCCTGGCGAATCCGGTAATGACGATCGTTCACGGCGACGTAGCCGCCGAGCTCGAAGGTTTCGCCGGTCTCGTCATAGATGTAGGTATAGCCGTGGTCCCAGACGAACTGCTTGGCGCCGGCCACGACCGACATGCCGTCGTAGGTGATGCTCACGGTGCCGGCGGTAGCCTGATCGTTCATCACCAGCGCGATCCGCCCCGTGCCGTCGATGCGAAGCGCCGTGCTGCCGAACTGATCGGCGACGATGCGCGCCTTCACGCTGATGGAGGATGCGCTCTCGCGGAACTCGCTCAGCACCAGGCTGAAACTGCCGCCGATGGCGAAGCCATCCTCGACGCAGGCGTTGGACGTCGCGACGATGCGGTCGCCGGGTGTGAACTTCTGCGGATCCGCATAAGTGACGGTCAGATCCAGGCTGCCACCGTCAGTGCAAGCGGAGCTTCCGAGGCTCTCTGTGGCCAGGGCTTGCACTCGACCGCCACGCGCGAGCAGCCGCTCTGCAAGGCGTCGCTCGAAGCCACCCGTCTGCAGGGCGGCACCGCCGGCGGAGCCGGCGGCGGCCGCGCGAGCCCGAGATTCATCCGAGGCGAACGGCCTCGTCGTGCCGACCGTGCCTTCGAACGCGAAGGCCAGCAGCAGCGGCTCGAGGGCCTGATCGGTTTCGGTCCGATAAGCGCCGGCGGTGAAATCGCCGGTCGCCGCCTGTGGATTCGCGGGCGCGTCGTCGCCACCACCACCTCCGCCGCCGCAGGCCACCAGCGTCAAGCCCAGGGCCACCGCAGTCGCGGTCTTCTTGTATGCGCGCATTGTTCGATCCCTCGTGTGTTGTTGTCGTCGTCACGGCTCGCGGACCACGGGGTTTGCGCAGACCTCGCCGCGGCGCGGATTCTCGCCTCGGCAAGCTTGCTTTCGACACACTCACCTCCGGGGTCTGCGGTGCGGATCGGGGCCGTCTTCTCGCCTCGCCTGGAGTGGATTCCTTATTTGCTCGGCGCCGGATCGTTCCAGACGCCGGCATCGAGGCTGCGCGATCCCACGGCCAGCGGTGCGCTCATCGCCCGAGCCCGGTCGCGACGCCAGCAGGGCTGAGGCGCAGCGGCATGCCGGCATAACATCCCGCATGCCCGTCACCCTCACCGGCCAGCTGGTCGTCGCCATTTCATCGAGAGCGCTGTTCGACTTCGAGGAGGAGAACAAGCTGTTCGAGTCGAGCGACGACCGGGCCTACATGGGGCTGCAGCTCGATCGCGTGGACGTGCCGGCGCAGCCCGGCGTGGCCTTCTCGCTGGTCAAGAAGCTGCTCGCCTTCAACGGCGCCGGCTCGGCGCCGAAGGTGGAGGTGGTGATCCTGTCGCGCAACGATCCGGTGTCGGGCCTGCGGGTGTTCCGCTCGGCGCAGCACTACGGCCTGCCGGTGCAGCGCGGCGTGTTCACGCGCGGCGCCTCGCCCTGGCGCTACCTCAAGCCGCTGCATGCGCACCTGTTCCTCAGCGCCAATGCCGACGACGTGCGCTCGGCGCTGGAGGCCGGCGTGCCGGCCGCGCGGGTGCTGCCGCATTCGGCGCGCGCGTCGGTGGCGCACCCCAACGAGGTGCGCATCGCCTTCGACGGCGACGCGGTGCTGTTCTCCGACGAGGCCGAGCAGGTCTTCCAGGCCGGCGGGCTCGATGCCTTTCAGGCTCACGAGCGCGAACGCGCCGCAAGCCCCTTGCCGGCGGGGCCCTTCAAGCCGCTGCTGCATGCGCTGCAAAGCCTGCAGAAGGCGAGCACCGAGCACATGCACATCCGCACGGCGCTGGTCACGGCGCGCAGCGCACCGGCGCACGAGCGGGCGATCCGCACGCTGATGGAGTGGGAGATCGAGATCGACGAGGCCATGTTCCTCGGCGGGCTGGCCAAGGGCGAGTTCCTGCGCGAGTTCGAGCCGGATTTCTTCTTCGACGACCAGACGCGGCACGTGGACGGCGCGGCCTCGCACGTGCCGGCGGGGCACGTCGCGTCGGGGGTGGTGAACGCGTGAACGGCGTGGTTCGGTAGAGCCGGTTCGCGTTCACGCCCCCTCACCCCGACCTCTCCCGCGAGCGGGAGAGGGAGCAACATGGCTGCCTCTTCCCGCTCGGCGACGCAGGATGTCAATCCGTGCGCTGCATGCGCCGCTGCAGGCCGGCCAGATCGAGCACCCGCACGCCGCCGTACTCCACGCGGATGAGCTCCTGCTCCTGCAGCGCGCGCAGCGCCTCGTTGACCCTCTGGCGCGACAGCCCGACCAGATAGCCCAGCTCGTGCTGCGTGATGCGCAGCAGCGTGCCGACGCCGGGGTACAGCACCGGGTGGAACAGCGCGGCCAGGCTGCGCGCGACGCGGATGTCGGGGTCGTTCAGGCGGTCGATCTCGCGCGCGGCGATGAACTGGCCGAGCCGCTCGTTGATCTGGTTGAGCACGTAGCGGTTGAAGGGGATGCTGGTTTCCAGCAGGCGGTGAAAGCTCTCCATCGGCAGGCCGGCCACCAGGCTCCTGCGCAGCGCCTCGATGTTGTAGCGGTAGCTCTCGCGCTTGAGCAGCGTGCCTTCGCCGAACCAGGCGCCCGGCGGCACGCCGGTGAAGGTGATCGGGGCGCCGAGCGCGCTGTCGTTGCTCATCTTCAGCAGGCCGTCGATCACGCCGAACCAGTAGGTCGCCGGGCGGCCGATGCGGCAGACCAGCTCGCCCGTCTCGGCTTCGGCCACGACGATCGAGGCGGAGGCCTCGCTGCGCTGCGAGGCCTCGAGCACGGCGAGCCAGGGAATGCCGGCGAGTTCGGCCGGGCTCGGTGCGCGGGTGCGCTCGCGCAGGCTCGTCGGGGCGGCAGCGGTGTGGGAATTCAAGCGGGCACGCGGGAAAGTTCGGGGCGGGGTGTCCCTAGGATTGTCGTCAGAACGACAAGCCAGCGTCAAACTTGTCCCTAGCATCCCTCTCGACACGTGCGTTCCTCACGCCCAGCGACCCGGCCCGCTAGGAGACAGCGCTGCAAACGACCTTTCCCCGCCTCCTGCTCGAGCATGCCGCCCGCCGCCCCGGTGCGCCGGCGCTGCGCGAGAAGGAATACGGCATCTGGCAAACGCTCGACTGGCGCGGGCTCGCCGCGCTGGTGCGCGAGCTGGCCGGCGGGCTGGCGGCGGCGGGGCTGCAGCGCGGCCAGCACCTGATCGTGATCGGCGAGAACCGCCCGCGGCTGTATGCCTCGATGCTGGCGGCCCAGTCGCTCGGCGCGATCCCGGTGCCGCTGTACCAGGACGCCGCGGGCGCCGAGTTCGTGTTTCCGATCAACAACGCGGAGGTCGCCTTCGCGGTGGTCGAGGACCAGGAGCAGGTCGACAAGCTGCTCGACATCCGCGCGCAATGCCCGCAGCTCGCGCACATCTGGTTCGATGACCCGCGCGGCCTGCGCCACTACCGCCAGCCGGGCCTGGCCGCGCTCGACGCCCTGCAGGAAGCCGGCCGCGGCTTCAACGCGCAGCACCCCGGTCACTTCGACGCCGAGGTCGCGAAGACCCGAGCCGATGACGTGGCGGCGATGTTCTTCACCTCGGGCACCACCGGCCACCCGAAAGGCGTCGTGCACACCCACCTCACGCTCATCGACCGCGCCCAGGCGGGCGCGCGCTTCGACCGGCTCACGGAGCGCGAGGAAGTGCTGGCCTACATGCCGCCCGCATGGATCGGGCAGAACATCTTCAGTTACGCGCAGTGGCTGGCGGTGGGCTACGTGGTCAACTGCCCCGAGTCGGCGGCCACGGTGACCATCGACCTGAAGGAAATCGGCCCGAGCTACTACTTCGCGCCGCCGCGCGTGTTCGAGGGCCTGCTCACGAGCGTGATGATCCGCATGGAAGACGCCGGTGCGCCCAAGCGCTGGCTGTTCCACCGCTTCATGGCCGTGGCGCGGCGCGTCGGCCCGGCGCGCCTGGACGGCAAGCCGCTGGCCCTGGGCGACCGGCTGCTCTACGCCTTGGGCAACCTGCTGGTGTACGGGCCGCTGCGCAACACGCTGGGCATGTCGCGCGTGCGCGTGGCCTACACGGCGGGCGAGGCGATCGGGCCGGACCTGTTCACCTTCTACCGCGCCATCGGCGTGAACCTCAAGCAGCTCTACGGCTCCACCGAGACCGCCGTGTTCGTGTGCCTGCAGCCCGACAACGAGGTGCGCGCCGACACCGTGGGCGTGCCGATCGAGGGCGTGGAGTTGCAGGTGGCGGCGAGCGGCGAGATCCTCATCCGCTCGCCCGGGCTGCTCAAGGAGTACTACAAGAACCCGGCCGCCACGGCGGAGGTGCTCACGGCCGAAGGCTGGTACCACACGGGCGATGCCGGTTTCCTCGATGCCGGCGGACACCTCAAGATCATCGACCGCGCCAAGGATGTCGGCCGGCTTTCGGGTGGCGCTTACGACGGCGCGATGTTCGCGCCCAAGTACGTCGAGAACAAGCTCAAGTTCTTCGCGCACATCAAGGAGGCGGTGGCCTTCGGCGACCGGCGCGAGAAGGTCTGCGCGTTCATCAACATCGACTTCGAGGCGGTGGGCAACTGGGCGGAGAAGCGCAACCTGCCCTATGCCGGCTACACCGACCTGGCGCAAAAGCCCGAGGTCTACGCGCTGATCAGGGAGTGCGTGGAGAAGGTCAACGCCGACCTCGCGGCCGACGAGAAGCTGGCCGGCTCGCAGATCAGCCGCTTTCTCATCCTGCACAAGGAGCTCGACGCCGACGACGGCGAACTGACCCGCACGCGCAAGGTCAAGCGCGGCCACATCGGCGAGAAGTACGGCGTGCTGATCGAGGCGCTGTACGACGGCAAGGCCTCGCAGTACATCGAGACGCAGATGAGCTTCGAAGACGGCCGCAGCGGCGTGGTGGCCGCCGAGCTGAGGATCGAGAACGCGTCGGTGCTGCCGGCGGTGAGGCGCGCGGCGTGAAGCGCCGGCCCGTCCGTCGCAGGACCGGTGCCGCGGCGCGCAGCGCGGCACCTGCCTCATGAGCAGCACCGCAGTCACCGCCGCGGCGCGGGCGGGCTTGATCGCCGAGCCGGCGCGCCCGGGCGCCGGCGCCCTTGCCGACGACACGCGAAACGGCAGCGGCCGGCGCATCGGCGAGGTCATCCTCGAAGTGCAGAACATCTCGCTGGCCTTCGGCGGCGTCAAGGCGCTCGCCGACATCAGCTTCGACGTGCGCGAGCACGAGGTGCGCGCCATCATCGGCCCCAACGGCGCCGGCAAGAGTTCGATGCTCAACTGCATCAACGGCGTGTACCAGCCGCAGCAGGGCTCCATCACCCTGCACGGCAAGACGTTCAGGCACATGAACTCGCGCCAGGTGGCCGAGATGGGCATCGCGCGCACCTTCCAGAACCTGGCGCTGTTCAAGGGCATGAGCGTGCTCGACAACATCATGACCGGGCGCAACCTGAAGATGAAGAGCAACCTCTTCCTGCAGGCGCTGCGCTGGGGCCCGGCGGAGCGCGAGGAGACCGAGCAGCGCCTCGTCGTCGAACGGATCATCGATTTCCTCGAGATCCAGCCCTACCGCAAGACACCCGTCGGCCGCATGCCCTACGGGCTGCAGAAGCGCGTCGATCTCGGGCGTGCGCTCGCGATGGAGCCGCAGGTGCTGCTGCTCGACGAGCCGATGGCCGGCATGAACGTCGAGGAAAAGCAGGACATGTGCCGCTTCATCCTCGACGTGAACGACGAGTTCGGCACGACGATCGTGCTGATCGAGCACGACATGGGCGTGGTGATGGACATCAGCGACCGCGTGGTGGTGCTCGACTACGGCAAGAAGATCGGCGACGGGACGCCGGAGGAAGTGCGGAGCAACCCGGAGGTCATCAAGGCCTATCTGGGGACTTCGCATTGAGGACACAGACATGCGCGAGCCCCTGACCTTGTATTGCTCCCTCTCCCTCCGGGAGAGGGCGGGGGTGAGGGCCGGCCGGAACACCCCTCACTCGCAGTGCGCGCCCGGGCTTGCAGGCCCGGGCCGCTCAGCGGGCTCGCCGCATGCGGCTCGAAAGCCCCGCTTCGCCCCCAACCCTCTCCCCAGAGGGGCGAGGGAGTAAGACATGGGCTTCTTCCTCGAAACCCTCATGGGCGGCCTGATGGCCGGCATGCTCTATTCGCTCATCGCGCTGGGCTTCGTGCTCATCTACAAGGCCAGCGGCGTCTTCAACTTCGCGCAGGGCGCCATGGTGCTGTTCGCCGCACTCGCGATGGCGCGGTTCTCGGAATGGATTCCGGCTTCGTTGGGCATCGAGAGCAAGCTGATCGGCAACGTGCTGGCTTTCTTCGCCGCGATGGGGGTGATGATCGCCGTGGCCTGGCTGGTCGAGCGGCTGGTGCTCTCCAAGCTCGTCAACCAGGAAGGCATCACCCTGCTGATGGCCACGCTGGGCATCGCGTACTTCCTCGACGGCTTCGGGCAGACGGTGTTCGGCTCCGACATCTACCGCATCGACGTGGGCATGCCCAAGGACCCCGTCTTCCTGTTCGAGTCGGTGTTCCAGGGCGGCATCCTCATCAGCCAGGAAGACCTGGTGGCCGCGCTCATCGCCGCGATGCTGGTCGGCGTGCTGGCGCTGTTCTTCCAGAAGACCTCCACCGGCCGCGCGCTGCGGGCCGTGGCCGACGACCACCAGGCGGCGCAGTCGATCGGCATTCCGCTCAACCGCATCTGGGTCATCGTCTGGAGCGTGGCGGGTTTCGCCGCGCTGGTGGCCGGGGTCATCTGGGGAAGCAAGCTGGGCGTGCAGTTCTCGCTGTCGCTGGTGGCGCTGAAGGCGCTGCCGGTGGTGATCCTCGGCGGGCTGACCTCGGTGCCCGGCGCCATCCTCGGCGGGCTGATCATCGGCGTGGGCGAGAAGCTCTCCGAGATCTACCTCGGCCCCATGCTGGGCGGCGGCATCGAGATCTGGTTCGCGTACGTTCTGGCCCTGCTGTTCCTGCTGGTCCGGCCGCAGGGCCTGTTCGGCGAGAAGATCATCGATCGCGTTTGAGCACGGAAGGACCAAGAAGTGCTCTACCGGGAAAACGGCCAGTTCAAGACCAGCTATCGGGCCGACCAGCAGATCTTCGCGATCCGCCAGGACCGCATCGGCATGCTCGCGTTGCTGCTCGTGGCCTTTGTCGCGGTGCCGCTGTTCGCGTCGGAGTACAACCTTCGCGCGATCCTGATCCCGTTTCTGATCCTCTCGCTCGCCGCGCTGGGCCTGAACATCCTCGTCGGCTATTGCGGTCAGATCTCGCTCGGGACCGGCGCCTTCATGGCGGTGGGCGCTTACGCGGCCTACAACTTCCAGGTGCGCATCGAGGGCATGCAGCTCGTGGCCTCGCTGCTGCTCGGCGGCGTGTGCGCCACCGCGATCGGCGTGCTGTTCGGCATTCCCTCGCTGCGCATCAAGGGCCTGTACCTGGCCGTGGCCACGCTGGCCGCGCAGTTCTTCGTCGACTGGGCCTTCCTGCGCATTCCCTGGTTCACCAACAACTCGGCCTCCGGTTCGGTGGGCGTCGCCAACCTGAGCGCCTTCGGTTTTCCCGTGGAAACGCCACAGCAGAAGTACCTGTTCTGCCTGATCTTCGTCACCGTCTTCGCGCTGCTCGCGAAGAACCTGGTGCGCAGCGCCATCGGCCGCGAGTGGATGGCGATCCGCGACATGGACGTGGCTGCGGCGGTGATCGGCATCCGGCCGGTCTACGCCAAGCTCACGGCCTTCGCGGTGTCGAGCTTCATCGTCGGCGTGGCGGGCGGCCTGTGGGGCTTCATCCACCTGAGCTCCTGGGAGCCGGCGGCGTTCTCGATCGACCGCTCCTTCCAGCTGCTGTTCATGGTGATCATCGGCGGGCTGGGTTCCATCATGGGCAGCTTCTTCGGCGCCGCCTTCATCGTCATCCTGCCGATCATGCTCAACCGGATTCCGCAGTGGTTCGGCATCCCGATCGACACCGCGCTCACCTCGCACCTGGAGTTCATGATCTTCGGCGCGCTGATCGTGTTCTTTCTCATCGTGGAGCCGCACGGGCTGGCCCGGCTGTGGTCCACCGCGAAGGAAAAGCTGCGGCTGTGGCCGTTTCCGCATTGACCCTCAAAGGGAAAACACGACGGCACCCGCGCATGAATTCCGCACTCCCACGCGTTCCATCCGCACTCGTCGAAGTGCAACTTTCCACCCGGAGGCTTTCATCATGAACTTTCGATCCCTCGCCCTGGCCGCCACGCTCGCGGCGGCCGGCCTGAGCACGCTGGGCTCGGCGCCGGCGCTCGCGCAGGTCAATGAGCAGTTCTTTCCGGTGCTGGTCTACCGCACCGGGGCCTACGCGCCCAACGGCGTGCCCTTCGCCAACGGCTACGTCGACTACCTCAAGCTCGTCAACGCGAAGGGCGGCATCAACGGCGTGAAGATCAGCTACGAGGAATGCGAAACGGGCTACGCCACCGACAAGGGCGTGGAGTGCTACGAGCGCCTCAAGAACAAGAACGGCGGCGCCACGGTCTTCCAGCCGCTGTCCACGGGCATCACCTTCGCGCTCACCGAGAAGGCGCCGGCCGACAAGATCCCGCTCATCACCGCGGGCTACGGGCGCAGCGAATCGGCCGACGGCAACGTCTTCAAGTGGAACTTCCCGCTGCTGGGCACCTATTGGGTGGCCGCCGACGTGCTGATCCAGCACATCGCCAAGAAGGAAGGCGGCTTCGACAAACTCAAGGGCAAGAAGATCACGCTGGTCTACCACGACTCGCCCTACGGCAAGGAGCCGATCCCCATGCTGCAGGAGCGCGCGCGCATGCACGGCTTCGAGTTCAGCACCATTCCGGTCACGCACCCCGGCGTCGAGCAGAAGGCCGCCTGGCTGCAGATCCGCCAGGCCCGCCCCGACTACGTGCTGCTGTGGGGCTGGGGCGTCATGAACTCCACCGCGCTGAAGGAGGCGCAGGCCACCGGCTATCCGCGCGACAAGATGTACGGCGTGTGGTGGGCCGGCGCCGAGCCCGACGTGAAGGACGTCGATGGCGCCAAGGGCTACAGCGCCGTGACCATCCAGCACGGCGCGGAGTACGACGCCAAGGTCGTCAAGGACGTGCTCGAGACGCTGCACGCCAAGGGCCAGGGCACGGGGCCGAAAGAAGAGGTCGGCCAGGTGCTCTACATGCGCGGCCTGATCAGCGCGATGCTCGGCGTGGAGGGCGTCAAGCGCGCGCAGGAGCGTTACGGCAAGGGCAAGGTCATGAGCGGCGAGCAGGTGCGCTGGGGCTTCGAGAACCTGGCACTCGACCAGAAGAAGCTCGACGCGCTGGGCTTCGCCGGCGTGATGCGCCCGGTGAGCACGAGCTGCGCCGACCACATGGGCGCGAACTGGGCCCGCGTGCACACCTGGGACGGCAAGAAATGGGTGTTCACGTCCGACTGGTACCAGGGTGACGAGCAGATCATCAAGCCGATGGTGAAGGCCGCGGCCGACAAGTACGCGGCGGAGAAGAAGCTGACCCGCCGCACGCCGGCCGATTGCCAAACCTGAGCCGCTGCGCGGCTCAGGTTTTCAACCGACCGGGCTGGGCTCCCGCCTCTTCCCCTCCCTCCAAGCGGGAGGGGTCGAGAGCACCCTCCCTGCCCTCCCTCCATGAGGGAGGATGGGCTCCTGACGGAGCCCTCATTCAAGCGCCGCGTGCGGCGCTTGAATGAGTCAAAGACCAGACCTGCAACCATGAGCGCTTCGCCGAACATCCTGTTGAACGTCAACGGCATCGAGGTCATCTACAACCACGTGATCCTCGTTCTCAAGGGCGTGTCGCTGCAGGTGCCCGAGGGCGGCGTGGTGGCGCTGCTCGGGGGCAACGGGGCGGGCAAGACGACGACGCTGCGTGCCGTTTCGAACCTGCTGGCGGGCGAACGCGGCGAGGTGACCAAGGGCTCGATCGAGTTGCGCGGCGAGCGCATCGAGGCCTTGAGCACAGCGCAGATGGTCGATCGCGGCGTGATCCAGGTGATGGAAGGGCGGCACTGCTTCGGCCACCTCACGATCGAGGACAACCTGATGACCGGCGCCTACACGCGCAAGGACGGCAAGGCGGCGGTGGCCGAGACGCTCGAGAAGGTGTACGGCTACTTTCCGCGCCTCAAGACCCGGCGCACGTCGCAGGCCGCCTACACCTCCGGCGGCGAGCAGCAGATGTGCGCCATCGGCCGCGCCCTGATGGCCAACCCGAAGATGGTGCTGCTCGACGAGCCCTCGATGGGCCTGGCCCCGCAGATCGTGGAGGAGGTGTTCGAGATCGTGAAAGACCTCAACCAGCGCGAGCGCGTCACCTTCCTGCTCGCCGAGCAGAACACCTTCATGGCGCTGCGCTACGCCGACTATGGCTACATCCTCGAGAGCGGGCGCATCGTGATGGACGGCCGCGCGGCCGATCTGGCGAGCAACGAGGACGTCAAGGAGTTCTACCTCGGCACGGGCGGCAGCAAGGACAGCGCCGACCGGAGGAGCTTTCGCGACGTGAAGAGCTACAAGCGCCGCAAGCGCTGGCTGGCATGAGCGCCGCGCCCGCGCTTGCACAGGCACCGACCCCTCGTTCTGCGAGATGAGCGACGACTTCTTCGCCCCACCGCCCTTCAAGGCCGACGCCGCCCTGGCGAGCCTGAAGCGCGAGTTGCGCGCGCTGCGGCTGACCGAGCGCGAGGGCCGCTTCGAGCTGCAGGGCCGGCCGGTGGCAACGCTGAGCATCGAGGCCGACACCCTCGTCGCGCGCATCGTCAAGCGACCGGCGCAGTCGCCCGAGTGGACCGCGAGCACGCTGAAGAACGCCGCTGACGTGCGCCGCTTCACCGACGAGCTCAAGAGCCGCCTGGCGCGCTGGAGCGACCGCGATGAGTGAACCGCGGCCCACCGGCAGTCCGGGCGCCGGCCCGGCGAGCCGGACGGCGTTCTACGACGATCTGGAAACCCGCGACCCGGCGCTGCGCGAGCAGGCGCTGATGGCGGCGCTGCCCCGGCAGGTGGGGCATGCCCAGGGTGCGAGCACGGCCTTCGCCGAACGGTTGCGTGGCGTCGATGCACGGGCGGTGAACAGCCGTGCGGCGCTCGCGGCCTTGCCGGTCACGCGCAAGCACGACCTGCTGGCCGGGCAGAAAACGGCGCGGGCCGACGCCTCGGATGGTGATCCCTTCGGCGGCTTTTCGGCCATCGGCTGGCTCGGGCTGCGCCGCCCGCAGGGCGCGCGCCGCGTGTTCCAGTCGCCCGGGCCGCTGTACGAGCCCGAGGGCGCGGCGCCCGACTACTGGCGCAGCGCGCGCGCCTTGTTCGCCGCGGGTTTTAGGCCCGGCGACCTGGTGCACAACAGCTTCAGCTACCACCTCACGCCGGCCGGCTCCATGATGGAGAGCGGCTGCCATGCGCTCGGCTGCACCGTCTTTCCGGGCGGCGTAGGCAACACCGAGCTGCAACTGCAGGCGATGGTCGAGCTGCGGCCGCAGGGCTATGTCGGCACGCCGAGCTTCCTGAAGAATCTGCTCGACAAGGCCGCCGAAGGCGCCGTCGCCCTGCCCTCCCTGCGCAAGGCGCTGGTCTCGGCGGAAGCCTTCCCGCCCTCGCTGCGCGACGCCATCCGTGCGCGCGGGGTCGAGGGCTACCAGTGCTACGCCACCGCCGACCTCGGCCTCATCGCCTACGAGACCGAGGCGCGCGAAGGCCTGGTGCTCGACGAAGGGGTGATCGTCGAGATCGTGCGACCGGGCACCGGCGATGCGCTGGCGCCGGGCGAGGTGGGCGAACTGGTGGTGACCACGCTGAACCCCGACTACCCGCTGATCCGCTTCGGCACCGGCGACCTCAGCGCCGTGCTGCCCGGCTCGTGTCCCACGGGGCGCACCGCGCCGCGCATCAAGGGCTGGATGGGCCGGGCCGACCAGACCACCAAGGTGCGCGGCATGTTCGTGCATCCGGAGCAGGTGGCGGCGATCGTGCGCCGGCATCCGGAAGTCGCGAAGGCGCGGCTGGTGGTCAGCGGCGAGATGGCCAACGACGCGATGACGCTGCGCGCCGAGGTCGGCGAGCGGCCGCAAGGGCTCGCCGCGCGCATCGCCGAGAGCATCCGCGAGCTGACCAAGATGCGCGGCGAGGTCGAGCTCGTGGCGCCGGGCACGCTGCCCAACGACGGCAAGGTGATCGAGGACGCGCGCCGCTACGAATGATCGCCGCGGCCTCGCCGCAGCGCGGGCCCCGCAAGTCCTTCCGGCCTGAAGCTCGGGGCGGCGCCGCACGCCGGCAGCGCTTTGCCGGTTGAGGCGAACGCGCGCATGACCCAGACTCCCGACTCCGAACGCCGCGCCTTGTCCGCCACGAGCCCATGAAGATCCTGCTGCGCCTTTTCTACGCAGTCCATGCCGTCATCGCCCTGCTGTTTCTCTGCGCGGCCCTGCTCCTGCTGGCCACGGCCATGCACACGGGCTGGGCGGCCATCGAGGCAGGGCTGAGCCGCCAGGCGGCGCTCGGTGTGATCGAGGCGATGGGCATCCTCACGGCCGCGGTGGTCTCGCTGCAGATCGCCCAGACGATCACGGAGGAGGAGGTCATGCGCGAGGCCCACGTCGGCGGGCCGACGCGGCTGCGGCGCTTCCTCTCGCGCTTTCTCGTCGTGGTGGTGATCGCCATCGCGATCGAGGCGCTGGTCGGCGTGTTCAAGGCGATGCAGGACAACCCGCAGAACCTGCCTTACGCGGCCAGCGTGCTGCTCGCCGCCGCCGCCCTGCTCGCGGGCTGGGGCGTGTTCATCAAGCTCAACCGCGCGGCCGAGGAACTCGAACCCGAGGCGATGCAGAAGGCGAAGATCGAGGACAGGAAGATCGAGAACGCCGCTTGAGGGCGAATCGCGGAGCCTTCGGCGCGCTCGCCGCCGGCCGCGGCGACGGCAGCACGGGAGTTGGCACAGACTTGCCGACGCGGTGTTCTCCGGCCGGCGGGCGCGTCGTTTGCCATGCGGCAGGGTTTGCCGCAGCCACGGTGTCCGACAGGAGGAAACAGCAAGCCATGCCCGCTTTCGTGAGGCGCCCACGCCCACCCGTGCCGTGCCGGCCCGGATCGCAGCCGGTGGCCGCCGCGCCCGCCGTCGCGGCGGAGTGAGCCGTGCCCTGGCTCAAGCTGCTGCACATCGCCTCGGTCATCGTCTGGTGCGGCGCGCTGCTGTACCTGCCCGCGGCCATCGCGGCGGCGTCGGGGCCGGGCCGCGCCGCCGCGTTCGATCCGCCGCGGCGGCATGTGCTCAGGGCGCTGTTCACGCTGGTCGCCACGCCGGCAGCGCTGCTGGCGATCGCATCGGGCACGGCGATCTTCGTGCTCCACGGTCTGCTCGCGCCGTGGCTGATCGCCAAGCTGGTCACCGTGAGTCTGCTGGTCCTCGGCCACGCCGCGTGCGGCATGCTGATCCTGCGGACGGAGCGCGACGGCGCGGCGCGCGTGCGCGGGCACTGCTGGGCGATCGGCGCCACGTCGCTGCTGTGGCTGGCGGGCATCGCGTGGCTGGTGCTGCGCAAGCCGTTCTGAGGCGGCGGCCCGATGAATCCGCGCTGCGCCGGATCAATCGCTGGTGTCGACCCCCACGGCATGCTCGTAGACCAGTCGCCCTCCCAGGTAGGCCGCCAGGCCGATGAAGCCCGCCGTCAGCAGCGAGATGCCGAAACCCCAGGGCGCCACCAGCGCGCCGGGGTCTTCCCCCAGGCGCAGCAGCCAGTTGAACGTGGCCAGCGACAACATCATCACCGCGATGAGCGCGTGGGCCCAGGCCGAGACGAGGCGCCGCACGCCGGCCACGGTGAGCAGGTCCACGAGCCCGGCCATGCTGGCGCCCCAGCCGCCGATGGCCCCCACGCCCGAGAGCCAGACACCGGCGCGCGCCCAGAACGGATCGCCGCCGTGAAGGTAGGCCGCGTCGGCGCCGACCAGCGCGATCAGTGCCGCGACCGGGAAGTGAATCATCATCGGATGCAGCGGATGCCCGCCGATCGCTGCGTGGCTCAGGATGGGTTGCGGCGTGCTCATCGGCGCATTCTCGGGTGCGGGGCGCCGCTGGTGCTGGCCGCCTGCGAAGGCCCGCAGTCCCTGCTGGATCCGGCCGGCCCCTCGGCGCAGGCCATCGCGGGGGTGTGGTGGTGGATGTTCGGCGTGGCCAGCGCGGTGCTGGTCTTCGTGGTGACCGCGTGGCTGCTGGCGATGCGCCGCGACCGCGCCCTGCCGCCCGAGCAGGCACGGCGGGTCGGCCGGCGCTGGATCGTCGGCGGCGGCGTCGTGCTGCCCACGGCCGCCATCACGGCGCTGCTGGTGTTCGGCTCGCCGGCCGGGCTGCACCAGTTGCCGCTGCCCGGCGGCGCGCAGGAGGGCCCGACGCCCTTGCGCGTCGAGGCGATCGGCCGCCAATGGTGGTGGGAGCTGCACTATCCCGAAAGCGGCGTGCGCCTGCGCAACGAGTTGCGCCTGCCGGTGGGGCGGCCCATCGACATCCACACCGGCAGCCGCGACGTCATCCACTCCTTCTGGGTGCCCGCGCTGGGCGGCAAGCTCGACGCGGTGCCCGGCCGCACCCTCGTCGTGCGCCTGCAGGCCGATCGCGAGGGCGTCTTTCGCGGCCAGTGCGCCGAGTTCTGCGGCCTCGGCCATGCGCGCATGACGATGACCGTGCGGGCGATGGCGCCGGCCGCCTTCGACGCCTGGCTGCAGGCGCAAGGCACCGCCGCGGCGGAAAACGCCGATGAGTGAGCCGACCCTGCACGCCGCCGCGCCGCGCGATCCGGCCGAACTGCACGCGGAGTTCGAGGCCGTCTGGGGCAACCCCGAGGGCTGGCGCGCGCTGACGGTCGTCAACCACACCAGCATCGCCTTGCGTTTCATGGTGACCGGCGCGGTGTTCTTCGTGATCGCCGGGCTGCTCTCCATGCTGATGCGCACCCAGCTCGCGCTGCCGGACAACGACTTCATGGGCGCGGAGGCCTACAACCAGGCCTTCACGGTGCACGGCACCATGATGATGTTCCTGTTCGCCGTGCCCATCCTGCAGGGCCTGGCGGCCTACCTTCTGCCCAAGATGCTGGGCGCGCGCGACCTGGTGTTCCCGCGCCTGTCGGCCTTCGGCTACTGGTGCTACCTGTTCGGCGGGATCATCTTCACGAGCAGCCTGTTCCTGGGTGTGGCGCCGAACGCGGGCTGGTTCATGTACACGCCGCTGTCGAGCGACGTGTACTCGCCGGGGCTCAATTCCGACTTCTGGCTCATCGGCATCACCTTCGTCGAGATCGCCACGCTGGCGGCCGGCATCGAGATCACGGTGTCGATCCTGCGCACGCGCGCGTCCGGCATGGGCCTGCACCAGATGCCGATCTTCGCGTGGGCGATGCTGGTCACCTCGATGATGATCGTGGTGGGCTTTCCGCCGCTGGTGCTGGGCTCGGTGCTGCTGGAGATCGAGCGCGCCGCCGGCTGGGCCTTCTTCGATCCCGACCGGGGCGGCGACCCCTTGCTGTGGCAGCACCTGTTCTGGCTGTTCGGCCACCCGGAGGTCTACATCATCTTCCTGCCGGCCGCGGGCATCGTCTCCACGCTGGTGCCGGTGTTCGCGCGCCGCCCGCTGGTGGGCTACCGCTGGGTGGTGGTGTCGCTGGTGGCCACCGGCTTCATCAGCTTCGGGCTGTGGGTGCACCACATGTTCACGGTGGGCATTCCCGCGCTGGCCCAGGCCTTCTTCTCGGCGGCCAGCATGCTCGTGGCCGTGCCCACCGGCGTGCAGCTCTTCGCCTGGATCGCCACCTTGTGGACCGGGCGGCCGGTGTGGTCGGTGCCGATGCTGTGGATCGGCGGCTTCCTGGTGATCTTCGTCGCCGGCGGGCTCACCGGCGTGATGCTGGGCTTCGTGCCCTTCGACTGGCAGGTGCACGACACGCATTTCGTGGTGGCGCATTTCCACTACGTGCTGATCGGCGGCATGCTGTTTCCGCTGCTCGCCGGCGTGTACTACTGGCTGCCGCACTTCAGCGGCCGCATGCCCTCGGAGCGGCTCGCCAGGGCGGGCTTCTGGCTCACCTTCGTGGGCTTCAACGGCACCTTCCTCGTGATGCACTGGACCGGGCTGCTCGGCATGCCGCGCCGCGTGTACACCTACGACGCGGGGCTGGGCTGGGACGGGCCCAACCTGGTGTCGTCGATCTTCAGCTTCCTCATGGCCTTCGGCCTGTTCGCCGTGCTGCTCGACTTCGTGCTGCAGTTCCGGCACGGCCGCAAGGCGCCCGTGAATCCGTGGCAGGCCGACACCCTCGAGTGGGCCACCGGCACGCCGCCCACGGCGTACAACTTCGCGAGCCTGCCGATGCTGGCCACGCGGCATCCGCTGTGGGATCACCCGGCACTGCCGCGCACCATCGCCGAAGGCCGGCACGGGCTGCCGCAGGCTGCCCACGGCCGGCGCGAGACGCTGGGCAGCGACCCTCTCAGCGGGCGGCCACGCGAAGTCATCCACCTGCCCGGCAATTCGTGGCTGCCGCTCATCGCCGGCCTGCTGGTCACGCTGATGTGCATCTCGCTGCTGCTCAAGGTCTATGTCCTGGCCGCCGCCGGGGCGCTCGCAGCGGCCGGGGTGCTGTTGCGCTGGTCGTGGGAGAACGGCGCGCATCCCAAGGCCGCCGCCGGCGAAGCGCAGGACCTGCCCCGTGGCCTGCTGCTGCACTCGCGCACCTTCGACGGCCCCGGCCTGTGGGGCATGGGCGTGACCCTGCTGGCCGACGCGGCGCTGTACGGCTCGCTCGTGTTCGGCTGGCTGTTCCTGTGGACGGTGGCGCCGAACTGGCAGCCGCCGGCGCGCTCGCCGCTGGGCACCTGGCCGCTGGCCGCCGTGACCGGGGCGCTCATGGCCGGGGTCTGGCTGCTGCGGCAGGCGGTGCGGCGGCTGCGCCGGCGCGTGGACACCGGGCTGATCGCCCGGCTGCTGCTGGCGGGCGTCTTCGGGCTGCTCGGGTGCCTGGGCCTCGTGGCCCTGCTCGCCACCGCGCCGCTCGAGCCGACGCGCAGCGCACACGACGCCCTGATCGCCTTCACCCTCTTCTACCTGCTGCTTCACGCCGGGCTGGCCACGGTCGTGACTGCGCTGCAGGCGTGGCGGGTGCACCTGGGCTACGTGGGCGCGCACGCGCCCTATGAGCCCGGCGTGGCGGCGCTGCTGTGGCAGTTCACGGCCGGCGCGACGGCGCTGGCCTGGGTGGCGCTGGCGCTGCTGCCGCTGATGCTGGGTCCGACATGAAGGTGTCCGCCAGCGACCCCCTGCAACTGGTGCTCGGCCTGACGCTGTGGTTCGCGTGGTTCTGCGTCGCCTACGGCGGCCTGTCGGTGGCCTGCGCCGTGGCGCCGCCGCCGCCCGAGCGAGGGCCTTTCACCTGGGTCAACGGCAGCCTGCTGCTGCTCACGCTGGCCACCGCGGCCCTGCTCGCGTGGGGCGCATGGGCCTGCGCCCGCGCGGCCGGCCTGCCGGCCGGCGCCCCCGACCGGGCTGTGCGCCGCTTCGTCGCCGCGACCGGCGCTGCGCTGCATGCCGTTGGTGCCTTCTCGACCGCGTTCGTGGGCCTGCCGCTGGCGCTGCTGCCGCCCTGCGTATGAACGCGGCGCCGAAGATTCTGCGGAGCAGCCGCAGCGGCAGCCGAAAGCACCGCGGCGCCGGGCTTGCGGCGGCGCTTCTCTTGCCGGCGACCGCCGGCGCGCACGGCGCGTTCACCGGTGCGGCTCAGGACGCCCCGCTCTGGCTGGCACAGGCACTGTTCGGGCTCAGCTGGCTCGCCTACGGCCTCGGCGCGTGGCGGCGCCGGCCGAGCGGGCCGCGGCAGCTCGCCTTCCACGCCGCCATGCTGGTCGCCGGCCTGACGCTGTTCGGCCCGCTCGACGACCGGGCCGGCTCGAGCACGGCGCTGCACATGGTGCAGCACATGCTGCTGCTGGTGGTCGTCGCCCCGCTGGCGGTGCTGGCCGCGCCGCTGCCGCAATGGCGCGCGGCGATCGGCGGCTGGGCCGATGCCGGCTGGCGCGCGCTGCTGCGCCTGGGCCGGCGGCCGATGGCCTGCGCCCTGCTGCAGGCGGCGGCGCTGTGGATCTGGCATGCGCCGGGGCCTTACATGGCCGCGGTCGAGGACACCGGCCTGCACCTCCTGGAGCACGCCTGCTTCCTGTTCGGTGGCTGGCTGTTCTGGTGGTCGGTGCTGCGCCCGGGACGTCACGGCGCCCTGCAGGCTGCGCTGGCGCTGCTGTTCACCGCCATGCACACCGGCCTGCTCGGCGCCCTGCTCACCTTCGCGCCACGTCCGCTGTACGCGCGCGAATCGGCCGACCTCTGGGACCAGCAACTGGCCGGGCTCCTGATGTGGATCCCTGGCGGCATGGTTTATCTGCTGGCGGCCGGCTGGGCGCTGTACCGGTGGCTGTCGGCAATGCAGCGCAGCGACGCGCCGGGCGGCCCGCTCGACGGTCCGCGTGCGGCCGGGGCCCGCCGAGGCCCGGCGTGAAGCGGCGGCTCAGCGCTGCTTCTTCGCGATCGCGCCGGCGAGCTGCTCCTTGTTCATCGTCGAGCGGCCGGCGATGCGCAGGTCCCGGGCACGCCGCATGAGCTCCTGGCGGGTGTGGCCCTTTTCATCCACGCCGCCGAAGCTCTTCGCCCCGGCGTCGGCGCTGCCATCGGCCGTGCTGCGTTCGGCCTGCGGATCGGACGGACCCTTGTGGTCCTTGGCTTCCCAGTGGTCGCCCACCTTCTCGAAGCCGTGCTTGAGCGACGCGTAGGCGGTGCGGCTCGCCCGCTCGCCGCTGCCGTACTCGGCCTCGGCGCTCTTCAAGGTTTCGGCATACGTGCGCTGAGCCTTCGCGGGCGAGCGCTTCAGGGTGCCCGGCATCTCGACGCCTGACTTGTTGGGCATGTGCTTCTCCTTCGCTGGGCCCGCGGCAACGGCCGCGGCTTGCGGAATTTCGCGGCAGGCCGCGTGCCCGTGGCGCCGCACCCCTTTGTCGGAATGCCGCTTGCTGCAACTTCCAACGACCGGCCGGCGAGCCGCCGCCCGCGACCCGCTCCCGTTCGGAATCGAAGGAGATGACCATGACCCAAGTTGCCGAAGTGATGACCCGCGGCGTGCGCTCGATGTCGCCGCGCGACAGCCTGCAGTTCGCCGCCCAGGCGATGGACGAACTCGATGTCGGCGTGATCCCGGTGTGCGACCAGGAGCGGCTGGTCGGCATGGTGACCGACCGCGACATCACGGTGCGCGGCGTCGCCCAGGGCCGACCGGCCGACAGCACGCCGGTCAGCGAGGTGATGAGCGAGGACGTGCTGTGCTGCTTCGAGGACCAGTCGATCGAGGAAGCCACCGAGCAGATGCGCGCCGCGCAGGTCCGGCGCCTGCCCGTGCTCGACAAGGACAAGCACCTGGTCGGCATGCTGGCGCTCGGCGACGTGGCCACCAAGGCGGGCAGCGACGAGGCCGGCGAGGCCCTGACGGAGATCTCGGAGCCGTCCGAGCCGGACCGCTCGGGCAACTCGGCGGCCGGCGGCAAGGCCGCGGGCGGGTCGGCCTCGGGCAAGGCCAGCCGCATGCCCTGACGCGGCATGCGTTCGGACCGCCCCGCAACCGCTGCGCCGGACGCCGGGAGCATCGGCGTGCGCCACCGGCACGCCGACATCGACGGCGTCGATGTCTTCTACCGCGAGGCGGGACCCAGCGACGCGCCGGTGCTGCTGCTGCCGCACGGCTACCCGTCCTCGTCGTTCCAGTTCCGCCGCTTCATGCCGGCGCTGGCCGATCGCTGGCGTCTCGTGGCGCCCGACTATCCCGGCTTCGGCTACAGCGCCACGCCCGAGCCCGGCCGCTTCGACTACAGCTTCGACGGCTACGCCGCCTTCCTCGAGCGCCTGACGTCGGTGCTGGGGCTGACGCGCTACGCGCTCTACCTGCATGACTACGGCTCGCAGATCGGCCTGCGGCTGGCGATGAAGCGACCCGAGCGCATCACCGCGCTCATCGTCCAGAACGGCGACATCTACGAAGACCGGCTCGGGCCGAAATACGAGCCGCTGAAGGACTACTGGGCCGAGCCGACGCCGCAAGGCCGCAGGAAGCTGTCCGAGGCCGTGAGCGAGGAAGGTTTCCGCGACGAGTTCATCGGCGAAGTCGCCGAGCACCTCGTCCCGCGCGTCAGCCCCGACCTGTGGAGGCTGTCGTGGCCGCTGATGAACACGCCGCAGCGCCGCGACATCGCCGTCGGTCTGATGGAGGGACTGCGCGAAAACCTCGAATGGTTTCCTGCGTACCAGCGCTATCTGCGGGAGCACCGGCCGCCCACGCTGATCGTCTGGGGGCCGCAGGACGGCTACATGCCCGAGGGCGCGGCGCGCGCGTATCTGCGCGACCTGCCGGATGCCGAGTTGCATCTGATCGATGGGGGGCACTGGCTGCTGGAAACCCACCTAGAGGAAGTCGTCGAGTTGGTGCGCAGCTTCCTCGAGCGCGTGCAAGCGTCGGGGCCGGCGACAGACAGGGGACCGACTTGAAACTCCAAGGTTCGTGTCACTGCCGTGCCGTCCGCTTCGAGCTCGACTCGGCGCACCCCTACCCCTTCATGCGCTGCTACTGCTCGATCTGCCGCAAGACGGCCGGCGGGGGCGGCTATGCGATCAACCTCGGTGGCGACAACCGGACGCTGAAGGTGAAGGGCAGGAAGGACATCGGCGTCTACCGCGCGCGGCTCGTGGATGAAGCCACGGGCAAGAAGAAGCGCAGCTCGGGCCGCCGGCACTTCTGCAAGCGCTGCGGCAGCGCGCTATGGATCTGGGACCCGGGCTGGCCCGATCTCGTGCATCCGCACGCCTCGGCGATCGACACCGACCTTCCCGTGCCGCCCGAGACCACGCACATGATGCTGGGATCGAAGGCGAGCTGGGTCGAAGTGCAGGCCAGGCGCAAGGACAGGAAGTTCGATGCCTGGGATGCGAAGGAGTCGCTGGCCGAGTGGCATCAGCGGCTCGGGCTGGAAAGCTGATCCGAAGCCGAAGGAAGGCTCCCTCTCCCGCTCGCGGGAGAGGGCCGGGGTGAGAGTGCATCGCGCGAGCCCGACACCCCTCATCCCCCTCCTTCTCCCGCAAGCGGGAGAAGGAGCCAAGGCAAACGCCTCTGCCGGTTCGGTTCCTAAGCCGGCAAGGTGTAGATCTTCTCGATCGCCTCGCGCAACAGCGCACGGCTCTTCGAAGCCGGCACGTCCCCCATGGCCTCGATGCGCTCCGCCTCGCGCGTCAGCGCCTCGTCCTTGATGCCTTCGGCGAACCAGCGCGAGTAGTCTCCGTTGCGACGGTGGTGTTCCCAGGTTTCGTCGTCGATGCCCTCGGCCAGTTGCAGGAAGACGATCAGGTTTTGCGCGCGCAGCTTGAGCTTGCCCTGCGGCCCGCGGAAGTAGAAATTGCGGTCGAGCGGCAGCTCGCCTTCGGCGTACTTGCGGTTGTGGCGGCTGTGCTCGGCGCGGCTCGGCACCAGGCACACCTTCACCGGCACAGGCGCATCGATCTCCATCCAGACCAGCGCCTCGCCCTGCTCCAGGCCGGGATCGCCGGGCGGCAGCTCCAGCGTGCGGCCGGTGGCGGCGGCGAACTGGCGCAGGTTGCTCACCGGGTCCTTGCCCACGGCGATCATCGTGTCGACACCGGCCAGCGCCCGCGGCGCGATGCTGTCGGGATGCACGCTGATCTGCACCACGCCGCCGATCTTCTCGGGCAGAGCTTCGGCCGGCCGCCATGCGGCGGGCAGCAGGTGGTGGGCTTCGTCGATCATCAGCCAGTGCGGCTGGCCCGTGCGCGCGCGCAGGGCCTGCAACCGCGGCAGCAGCGAAAGAAAAAAGCCCGGCCGGTCGTCGAGCGGCAGCCCGACCAGGTTGAGCACCGCGTTCTCGCGCTGCTCGAGCAGTTGCATCGCCTCGTCGAGGCTGGGCGCGCGCTCGGGCGTGCCCAGCGACACGGCGCCGGGCAGCGCCTCGTAGTCGCCTTCCGGGTCGATCACGCAGAACGAGTAGCCGCGCTCGGCAATGCGCTCGAGCAGCCCGATGGCCACCGTCGATTTGCCGCTGCCCGAGGTGCCGGCGACCAGCACGTTCGCGCCGAAGGGCTCGACCTGCAGCTCGCGGCCGCCTGCCGCCTTGCCGAGCGCGATGCGGTGGCGCGCGAGCCGCGGCGCGCGCTGCGCCAGATCGTCGGCGAGCAGCTCGTCGATCAGCTCGACCACGCCCGCACCGTGGTCCGCGGCGGTGACGATGTCGGCGGCCTCCTTGAGCGAGGGCAGCGCATTGGCGACGGCGACCGCGCATTCGCAGGCCGACAGGAAGGCATGGTCGTTCTCGGCGTCGCCCACGCCGATCGCGTTGTGCGGCGACAGGCCCATCGAGTCGAGCGCCACCGTCAGCCCGGTCGCCTTGTTGACGCCGGAAGGCAGCACCATCACCGCGCCCTTGTTGAAGATGACCTGCAGTTCCAGGCCGAGGTCGCGGATGCAGTGCAGCATCGCCGTGTCGTTCGGCTCCCAGGTGGCGACGATGCAGCGCCCCACCGACAGCGGCGCGACGCCCCGGTCGCGCAGCGCGCGCACCAGCGGCTCGGATGGCGGGTCGGCGAGCGGCCTTTCCTCGCGCGTGGCCGGCAGGTACAGGAGCGCGCCGTTTTCGGCGACCACGCTCTCGAAGAGGTCCAGGCGGGGCAGCACGCGCTGCAGGTCGCCGAGTTCGCGGCCGGTCACGAGCACCAGCCGGCGGCCGGAGTCGCGCACGCGTTCGAGCGCGGCGATGGTGTCGGCGTCCACGACGCCGTGGTGGGCCAGCGTGCCGTCGTAGTCGCAGCACAGGGCAAGGTAGCGCATGGCGGGTGATTCCTCGGCGGCGGGTCCGCGACCCGCATTTCGTTCGGCAAGAACCGGCACGGTCGGCAAGGCGGTCGCGCCGGTCGCGGGCGCACACCGCAAGGCTTGCGTGCAAACCTTCGTGGGCACATGACCTGCTGCGGCAAGGTTCGCAGGCGCGGCTTCGCGCACCACTCCTTCGCAAGACCACAGCAAAGGCAATGCCATGGCAAGCAAGACCGCGGCCGACGTGTTGATCGAGACCCTGCTCGACTGGGACGTGGAGGTCGTCTTCGGGCTTCCCGGCGACGGCATCAACGGCATCATCGAGTCGCTGCGCGTGCGCGCCGGCGACATCCGCTTCCAGCAGGTGCGCCACGAGGAGTCCGCCGCCTTCATGGCCTGCGGCTACGCCAAGCTGACCGGCAAGCTGGGCGTGTGCCTGGCCACCTCGGGCCCGGGCGGCATCCACCTGCTCAACGGCCTGTACGACGCCAAGCTCGACGGCGCGCCGGTGCTCGCGATCACCGGCATGCAGCACCACGACCTGATCCAGACGCACACCCAGCAGGACATCGAGCTCGACAAGGTGTTCGCCGACGTGGCGCTCTACAACACCCGCGTCATGAGCCCGGAGCACATCGAGGCGGTGACCCACCTGGCCTGCCGCACCGCGCTGGCCCACCGCGGGGTCGCGCACATCACGGTGCCGGTGGACGTGCAGAGCATGGAGGTCAGGAAGAAGGCGCACTCCGAGCGCAACGTGCCGGGCTACAGCAGCGCGGTGAGCGCACCGCGCCACGGCGTGCCGCACGGCGACGAGCTCAGGGCCGCCGCGGACATCCTCAACCGAGGCCGCAAGACCGTCATCCTGGCAGGGCGCGGCGCGATCGGCTGCGCCGACGAGCTCGAGCAGATCGCCGAAGCGCGCGGCGCCGTCGTCGCCAAGCCGCTGCTCGGCAAGCAGTGCCTGCCCGACGACAGCCCCTACACCACCGGCCCGGTCGGCCTGCTCGGCAGCAAGCCCTCGCAGGAGGCGCTGGAGGAATGCGACACGCTGCTCATCGTCGGCAGCAGCTTTCCCTACATCGAGTACTACCCCGAGCCCGGCCAGGCCCGGGCGGTGCAGATCGACCGCGACCCGGTGCGCATCGGCGTGCGCTACCCGGTGGACCGCGGCCTGGTCGGCGACGCGAAGGCGGTGCTGCAGGCGCTCATGCCGCACCTCGTGCGCAACGAGGACCGCAGCTTCCTCGACACGGCCCGGCGCGGCATGGCCGAGTGGCGCGGGCTGATGGACGAACGCGCCACCAACCGCAGCGTGCCGATGAAGCCGCAGGTGGTGGCGCACGAGCTCGGCCGCCTGCTCGCCGACGACGCCATCTTCACCAGCGACTCCGGCACCATCGCCACCTGGTACGCGCGCTACATGCCGGTGCGCAGCGGGCAGATGTGCACCCTGTCGGGCAACCTGGCGACCATGGCCAACGGCTTTCCCTACGCCATCGCGGCGCAGATCGCCTACCCGAAGCGGCAGTGCGTCGCCTTCGTCGGCGACGGCGGATTCACCATGCTGATGGGCGAGTTCGTGCAGTGCGTGAAGTACGGCCTGCCGGTCAAGGTGGTGATCGTCAAGAACAACAGCCTGGGCCAGATCAAGTGGGAGCAGATGGTCTTCCTCGGCAACCCGGAGTTCGGCTGCGAGCTGCAGCCGATCGACTTCGCCGCTTTCGCGCGCGCCTGCGGCGGCGCCGGCTACACCATCGAGGACCCGGCGCAATGCGGCGCGATCCTCGAGCAGGCGCTGGCGCATCCGGGCCCGGCGATCATCGAGGCGGTGGTCGACCCCCACGAGCCGCCCTGGCCTGCGAAGACCTCGCTCAAGCAGGCCCGGCACTTCGCCGAGTCGCTGGTCAAGGGCACGCCCAACCGCACGAAGATCGCGCTGACGGCGCTGTCGGACAAGGTGCGGGAAGTCATCTGAGGCAACGGCGGATGAAGCCGGCTGCGCCCATCGAGGGGCTGCGCGCAGCCGCCTACACGATCCCGACCGACTCGCCCGAGGCCGACGGCACGATCGAGTGGGACGCGACGACGCTGGTGACCGTGCATGCCTTCGCCGCGGGTCACGCCGGGCTGGGCTACAGCTACACCCACGTCGCGGCGGTGCCGCTGATCGAAGGCGTGCTGGCCGCCGCCGTGGCGGGCCTGGACGCCACGGCGATCCCGCAGGCCTGGGCGGCGATGCGGCGCGCACTGCGCAACATCGGCCGGCCCGGCCTGGCCGCCTGCGCCGTCTCGGCGGTGGACAACGCGCTGTGGGATCTCAAGGCCCGGCTGCACGGCGAGCCGCTCGCGCGGCTGCTCGGCATGGTGCGCCCCGACTTGCCGCTTTACGGCAGCGGCGGCTTCACCACCTATCCGGTCGAGCGGCTGCAGGCGCAGCTCGCCGGCTGGGCGCAGGAGGACCTGCCCGCCGTCAAGATGAAGGTCGGCGCGCAGCCGCAGGCCGACCTGGCGCGCGTGCGCGCCGCGCGCGCCGCCATCGGCGACGGCGTGGCCCTGTTCGTCGACGCCAACGGCGCCTACGGCCGCAAGCAGGCGCTCGGCTTCGCCGAAGCCTTCGCGGCGCACGGCGTGCGGTGGTTCGAGGAGCCGGTGTCCAGCGACGATCGCGAAGGCCTGCGCCTGCTTCGCGACCGCGCGCCCGCCGGCATGGACATCGCCGCCGGCGAGTACGGCTACGACGACGCCCACTTCCGCGGCCTGCTCGACAGCGGCGCGGTCGATGTGCTGCAGGCCGACGCCACGCGCTGCTGCGGCATCACCGGCTTGCTGCGCGCGGGCGTGCTGGCCGATGCGTACCACACCGCCCTGTCGAGCCACTGCGCGCCGGCGCAGCACCTGCACGCCTGCTGCGCGCTGCCGCGCGCGGCGCCGATGGAGTGGTTCCACGACCACGTGCGCATCGAGCGGATGCTGTTCGAGGGCTTCGTCGAACCCGTGCATGGCCGGCTGGCGCCCGACCTGTCGCGCCCGGGCATCGGCCTGCAGCTGCGCGAGGCGGATGCGCGCCGCTACGCCGTCGCCTGAGCGACGCCGGGCACCGACGGCAGGCCCGCCATGAAGCCCGAACAGCCGCTCGCCTTCGTGCCCGACGCCGCGCACAACGGCCTGGCGCAGGCGCTGCGCAAAGCGGTGCGCGGCGAAGTGCGCTTCGACGCCGGCAGCCGTGCGCTGTACGCGACCGATGCTTCCAACTACCGGCAGGTGCCCATCGGCGTCGTGCTGCCGCGCGACGTGCAGGACGTGGTCGCCACGCTGGCGGCCTGCCGGCGCTTCGACGCCCCGGTGCTGGCCCGCGGCGGCGGCACCAGCCTGGCCGGGCAGACCTGCAACGAGGCGGTGGTGATCGACACCACCAAGTACTTCAACCGCCTGCTCAACCTCGACGTGCAGGCACGGCGGGCCAGCGTCGAGCCCGGCTGCAACCTCGACGTGCTGCGCGACGCCGCCAATGCGCACGGCCTGACCTTCGGCCCCGACCCGTCCACGCACGACCGCATCGCCCTGGGCGGGATGATCGGCAACAACTCCTGCGGCGTGCACTCGGTGATGGCCGGCCGCACCGCCGACAACGTGGAGTCGCTCGACATCCTCACCTACGACGGCCTGCGGCTGCGGGTGGGCCCGACCTCGCCGCAGGACTTCGAGCACATCGTCGCCGAAGGCGGGCGCCGCGCCGAGATCTACCGCGCCCTGGCTGCGCTGGCCGAGCGCTATGCGCCCTCGATCCGCGCGCGCTTCCCGCGCATTCCGCGCCGCGTCTCGGGCTTCGCGCTGGAGCAGTTGCTGCCGGAGAACGGCTTCAACGTGGCGCGCGCGCTGGTCGGCTCGGAGGGCACCTGCGTGTTCGTCTGCGCCGCGCAACTGCGGCTGGTGCCCCGCCCGCCCGAGCGCGTGCTGCTGGTGCTCGGCTTCGCCGACATCGCGACCGCCGCCGACCACGTGGCCGAGATCCTGGAGGCCGGCCCGATCGGCCTGGAGGCGATCGACGACGTGCTGGCCGCCAACATCCGCGCCAAGCACCTGGGCGAGGCGCAGCTCGAGCGGCTGCCGGCCGGTTGCGGCTGGCTGTTGGCGGAGTTCGGCGCCAACACCGCCGCCGAGGCCGAGGCCGGCGCGCGGCAGTTGATGCGGCGGCTGCAAGGCGCGGCCAGCGGCGCCGCCGTGGTGCTCGACCGCGCCGCGCAGGCCCGCCTGTGGGAGCTGCGCGAATCGGGCCTGCCGGCCACTGCGCGCGTGCCGGGCTGGAAGGACACCTGGGAAGGCTGGGAGGACGCCGCCGTGCCGCCCGAGCGGCTGGGCGACTACCTGCGCGACTTCCGCGCGCTGCTCGAGCGCCACGGCTACCACTCGTCGCTCTACGGCCACTTCGGCGACGGCTGCGTGCACGTGCGCATCGACTTCGACCTGCAAAGCGAGCCCGGCATCGCGCGCTACCGGCACTTCGCCGGCGAGGCCGCCGACCTGGTGGTGCGCTACGGCGGCTCGCTTTCCGGCGAGCACGGCGACGGCCAGTCGCGCGCCGAGCTGCTGCCGCGCATGTACGGCGCCGAGCTGGTGAACGCCTTCCGCGAGTTCAAGGCGATCTGGGATCCGCAGGGCCGCATGAACCCCGGCAAGGTCGTCGATCCCTACCCGCTCGACAGCAACCTGCGCCTGGGCGCCGACTACCGCCCGCCCGAGCACGAGCCGCAATTCGCCTTCGCCGGCGACGGGGGCAGCTTCGCCCGCGCCACCCTGCGCTGCGTGGGCGTGGGCGCCTGCCGGCGCAGCCACGGCGGCGTGATGTGCCCGAGCTACATGGTCACCCGCGAGGAGCAGCATTCCACGCGCGGGCGCGCCCGGCTGCTGTTCGAGATGCTGCAGGGCGACCCGATCACGGACGGCTGGAAGAGCGAGGCCGTGCGCGAAGCGCTCGACCTGTGCCTGTCCTGCAAGGGCTGCCGGCGCGACTGCCCGATGGGCGTGGACATGGCGACCTACAAGGCCGAGTTCAACGCCCACCACTACGCCGGCCGGCTGCGGCCGCGCGCCGCCTACTCGATGGGCCTCATCCACCGCTGGAGCCGCGTCGCGGCGCTGGCGCCGGCGCTCGCCAACGGCGTGTTCAGCGCGCCGGGGCTGAGCCGGGCGGCGAAGTGGGCGGCGGGCGTGCACCCGCAGCGCCGCTTCCCGAGCTTCGCGAAGGAGACCTTCCGCGCCTGGATGCGGCGGCATGCGCCGCGCCATCCGGCCGGCAGCGCGGTGATCCTGTTCGCCGACACCTTCGTCAACCACTTCGACCCGCACATCGCCATCGCCGCCGTCGAGGCGCTCGAGGCGGCCGGCTGCCGCGTCACCGTGCCGCAGCGCGCGCTGTGCTGCGCACGGCCCCTTTATGCCTGGGGCATGCTGGACACGGCGCGCGGCCTGCTGCGGCGCTGCATCGACACGCTCGGCGACGACGTCGCGCTCGAAACACCCGTCATCGTGCTCGAGCCGGCGTGCTGCGCCGCCTTCCGCGACGAGCTGCCGGCGCTGTTTCCCGGCGACGAACGGGCCGCCCGCCTCGCGCGCAACACGGTCACGCTGAGCGAGTTCCTGCAGCGACGCAGCGGCTGGGAGCCGCCGCGGCTCGAAGGCCGCGCCGTGGTGCAGGTGCACTGCAACCACCACGCCGTGATGGGCTTCGAGACCGAGCGCGCGCTGCTCGAGGGCACCGGCCTGCAGATCGACGTGCCCGACGCCGGCTGCTGCGGCATGGCCGGCTCCTTCGGCTTCGAGGCCGAGCACTACGGCGTGTCGATGCAATGCGCCGAGCGCGTGCTGCTGCCGGCGCTGCGCAGGGAGCCGGACACCACGCTCGTCCTCGCCGACGGCTTCAGTTGCCGCGAACAGATCGCCCAGGGCTCGGACCGGCGCGCGCTGCATCTCGCGCAACTGCTGGCGCCGGGTTTCGCCATGCCTTGACCGACGAAGGGATTCGCCATGAAGCACAAGCTGATCAACGAAGGGCCCGAGCGCAGTTTCGCGATCGTGCTCGACCCGGGCGACGAACCGATGGCCTGCCTGAGCGCCTTCGCCAGGGCGCAGCGGCTCGACGCCGCCCGCTTCACCGGCATCGGTGCCTTCAGCGAGGCGGTGGTGGGCTTCTTCGACCTGCAGCGCAAGGACTACGAAGAGATCGCGATCGGCGAGCAGGTCGAGGTCGTCTCGCTGGTCGGCGACGTGGCGCTGTCGCCCGAGGGCCAGCCGGCCCTGCACGCGCACGTCGTGCTCGCCAGGCGCGACGGCTCGGCCTGGGGCGGGCACCTGATACGCGCGCGCGTGCAGCCGACGCTGGAGGTGATGCTGGTCGAGTCGCCGTCGCGGCTGCAGCGGCGCATCGACCCGGCGACCGGTCTGGCGCTGATCAGCTTGTAGCGCTTGCCGCCTGCGAGCCGGAACAGACGCTGCTCGAGAGCGTTCCGGCCGGGCCCTCACCCCCGCCCTCTCCCCGAGGGAGAGGAAGCCATACAAGGCTTGTCGCCGAGCAGCGCTTCGTCTTCCGCGGCCGGCGCCCGAAGGGTCCGTCAGCTCACCGCGCCCTCGGCGAAGAGCGCTTCGACTTCGCCGTCCGCGTAGCCGCACTGCCCGAGGATCTCGCGCGTGTGCTCGCCCAGCATGGGCGCGGGCCGGCGCACCGAACCGGGCGTCCGGCTGAACTTGATCGGCAGGCCGAGCGCGCGCGTGCGGCCCGCCTTCGGGTGATCGACCTCGACGACCATCTCGCGGGCTTGCGTCTGCGGGTCGTTGACCATGTCGGCGATCGAGTTGATCGGCCCGGCCGGGATGCCGGCCGCGTCCAGGTCAAGGAGCCATTCGCGCGTCGTGCGCCGCTTCAGCAGGTCGCCGAGGATGCCGGTCAGTGACGCCAGGTTCGCCATGCGCGCCGTGTTGGTGACGAAGCGCGGGTCGGCGATCAGCTCGGGCGCGCCGACGAGCTGCGCGATGCGCTCCCAGTTCGACTGGTTGGCCCCGCCGATGTTGATCCAGCCGTCCCGCGTGGGAAAGGCCTGGTAGGGCGCCGTGAGGATGTGCGCCGAGCCGCTGGGCCCGGCCGAGGCGCCGGTGGCGAAGTAGATCGCCGATTGCCAGAAGGTCTGGTGCACCGCGGCCTCCATCAGCGAGGTGTCGACGAGCTGGCCTTCGCCGGTCCTGAGCCGGTGCACGTATGCCGAGACGATGCCCAGCGCGGCCAGGATGCCGGCGTTGATGTCGGCGATCGGGCTGCCCGACTTGACGGGCGGGCGGCCCGGCTCGCCGGTGATGCTCATGAGGCCCGAGACGCCCTGGGCGATGAGGTCGAAGCCGCCCTTGTCGGCGTACGGGCCGCTGCGGCCGTAGCCGGAGATCGAGCAGTAGATGAGCGCAGGATGCAGCGCATGCAGCGCCTCGTAGCCGAAGCCCAGCCGGTCGAGCGCGCCCTTGCGGTAGTTCTCGGTCAGCACGTCGGCACCCTCGAGCAGGCGCCGCAGCACGCCCTGGCCGCCCGCGGTCTTGAGGTTGAGCGCGATCGAGCGCTTGTTGCGGTTCATCACCATGAAGGCCGCCGACTCGCCGCCCACCTGCGGCTCGGCATAGCGGCGGGTGTCGTCGCCGCCGGGCAGCTTCTCGACCTTGATGACGTCGGCGCCCATGTCGGCCAGCAGCGTGCCGCAGGTCGGGCCGGCCATGATCTGGGCCAGCTCGAGCACTTTCACGCCGGCGAGCGGGCCCTTGTTGACGGAGTCGGTCATGGGAAGCGGGGGTTCGGAAAGATCGGGGAATCGGGTGTGCGGGGAGTCGGGGACCCTGCGCGCGGCTTGCCCCTCGGCGCCGTGCACTCCTGCGGCGACGCAGGCTCAGCGGCCCTCGAATGCCGGCTTGGCCTTCTTCAGGAATGCCTGATAGCCGATGCGGAAATCCTCAGTGTCGTAGCAGCGAAAGCCTTCGTCCAGCTGCGCCTCGGTGAGCGGCGCGCCCGCCTCGATCTCGCGCGCGAACTGCTTGTGCCAGCGCGCGACCAGGGGCGCCCCCTCGGCAATGCGGCGCGCCGTGGCATGGGCCTCGGCGGCGACCTGGTCGTCGGCGACGACGCGGTTGACCAGGCGCTTGTCGAGCGCCTCGCGGGCGCCGAACACGCGGCCCTCGAGCAGGATCTCCATCGCCACGGCGCGGCCGGCCAGCTTGATCAGCGCACCCAGTTCGGCATGCGCCATCACCAGACCGAGCCGGTTGATCGGCACGCCGAAGCGGCTCGACTCGCCGCAGATGCGCAGGTCGGCGAGCGCCGCGATCTCCAGGCCGCCGCCGACGCAGATGCCCTCGATCAGCGCCACGGTCGGGTGGCGGCAATCGGCGATGGCCGACAAGGCGCCGTGCAGCACCGCGCCGTAAGCCTTGCCCTGCTCGAAGTTGCTGCGCTCGGTCTCGAACTCGGAGATGTCGTTGCCCGGCGCGAAGGACTTGCCGCCCGCGCCGCGCAGCACCACGCAGCGCACGGTGTCGTCCGCGGAGAGCTCGCGCATCGCCGCGCCCAGGCGCTGCCACATCGGCTTGGTCAGGGCGTTGAGCTTGTCGGGCCGGTTGAGCACGACGGTGGCGATGAAGCCGTCGCGCTCGACCAGGATGTGTTCGTCCATGGGCAGATTCCGGCGCCGCCTCAGCGGTAGAAGTACTCGACCGGCGCCATGACGATCCCCGGCGCGTAGGTCACCAGCATCAGCACCGCCAGCAGCACGCCGATGAAGGGCAGGTTGACGCGGCTCACGGCCCAGATGTCGGCCTTGGCGATCGAGCACGAAGCCATCAGCACGCTGGCCACCGGCGGGGTCTGCTGTCCGATGCCGAGGTTGAGCGTGACGATGAGGCCGAAGTGCACCGGGTCGATGCCCACCGCGTTGACCAGCGGCATGACGATCGGCACCACCAGGATGATCGCCGCCGCCGAGTGCAGGAACAGGCCGATGAGCAGGAAGAACACGTTGAGCAGGCCCAGCACCGCGTAGCGGTCGTCGGTGATCGACGACATCCACATGGCCAGCTGCTGCGGCATCTGCTGCTCGGTGAGGTAGACGCCGAGCAGCGCCGAGGCCGCGACCAGCAGCATGACGGTGGCCGTCTGCGTGGCGCCCTCGAGCATCGACGCGTAGAGGTGCTTGAAGTCGAGCTCGCGGTAGATCACGCCGCCGATGAAGAGCGCGGCCAGCACCGCCAGCGCCGCGCCCTCGGTGGCCGTGACCACGCCGCCGAAGATGCCGCCCAGGATGATGATCGGCAGCAGGAAGGCCCAGGCAGCGTCCTTGAAGGTCCTGCGCACGTTGGCCCAGTTGAACGCTTCTTCCACCGGGTAGTTGTAGCGCCGCGCGTACCAGTAGGCCAGGCCCATCATGCCCAGGCCGCCCAGGACACCGGGAATGATGCCGGCCACGAAGATCTGCACCACCGAGGCGTCGGCCATCACCGCGTACAGGATCATCGGGATCGAAGGCGGGATGATCACCGCCAGGGTCGCCGACGACGACGTGATGGCCGCGGCGAACTCCTTCGGATAGCCGCGCTTCTTCATCGCGGGGATCAGGATCGAGCCCATGGCCGCGACGTCGGCCACGGCCGAGCCGGAAATCTCGGCGAAGAACATCGAGGTGCCGATGTTGACCATCGCCAGCCCGCCCTTGACGAAGCCGAAGAGGGCCGAGGCGAAGGCGATCAGCCGCCGCGACAGGCTCGACGAGTTCATGATGGCGCCGGCCAGGATGAACAGCGGAATGGCCAGCAGCGGAAAGCTGGTGGCGCCGGTGAACATGACGATCGCCGCATTGAGCAGCGAATCCAGCCCGCCCGAGAACACCATCGCGCCCATCGCGACGATGCCCAGCGCCACGGCGATGGGCACGTTGAAGAGGATCAGCCCGACCAGGGCCGCGAACATGGAGCCGACGATCATGGCAGCGCCTCGCGCATCTCCTGCACCACCTTTTGCTCCGGGTCCGCCACGCCGCCGCCGCGCGCCTGCCGCAGCACCTCGGGCAGGCTGAGCAACTGGGCCACGATGAACAGCGCACCGCCGATGGGGATGACCGACTGCGTGAGCTGCGTCGGCACGTTCGGCAGGCTGACCATGGTGTCGCCCTCGAGAATCTGCAGCACCTCGAAGCCGAACCAGGTGAGCAGCCCGAAGAAGCCGATCACGCAGGCCTCGCCGAACAGCACGGCCGGCACCCGCCAACGCGCAGGCATGGCGTTGACCATGCCGGGAAAGCCGATGTGGGCACGCTTGAGCGCGGCCAGCGCGGCGCCGTAGTAGGTCAGCCAGGCCAGCATGATCGAGGCGCCCTCGTCGTACCAGACGATGGCGATGCCGAGCTTGCGGCACACCACGCCGACCAGGATCATCACCGCGAGGCTGGCGAGCAGGAAGATGACGAAGGCGCTGAGCGCCCGGTCGAAAACGTTGCGCAGGGAATCGAACACGGGAGTCGCTTTCTTCTGCCGGAGTCCTGGCGCGGCGCCGCCGCCCGGGCGGGCGGCGGCGCGCGCACGATCACATGCCCTTGCCGAGCTCGATGGCCTTGTCGACCAGCTTGCCGCCGGCCGTGACTTCATTGCCGAAGTCCTCATAGACGGACTTGCTCGCGGCGATGAAAGCGTCCTTGTCGGCCTCGTTGACCTTGACGCCGGCGGCCTTGATCTTGGCCATCAGGTCGTCGTCGAGCTTGGCGGCCTGCTCGTACACATAGGCCTGGGTGTCCTTGGCCGCCTTGTCGAGGATGGTGCGCACGTCGGCCGGCAGCGACTCCCACTTGCGCGCGCCGATCGCCAGATAGGCCGGCGTGTAGACGTGACCGGTCATCGACAGGTGCTTTTGCACTTCCTGGAACTTCGACGAGTAGATCTGCGTGAGCGGGTTCTCCTGACCGTCCATCACGCCGGTCTGAAGCGCGATGAACACCTCGGAGAGCGCCATCGGCGACGGGTTGGCGCCATAGGCCTGGAACATCTTCACGCGCCACTTGCCCTGCGGCACGCGCAGCTTCATGCCGGACAGATCGGCCGGCTTGACGATGGGCTTGGTGTTGGTCGTGATGTGGCGAAAGCCGTTCTCCCACACCGCAAGCAGCTTGTAGCCCTTGGCCTCGGCCATCGGCGCGAGCGTGGGCCACACCACCTCCTTCTCGATCTTCTTCATGTGCTCGCGGTTCTTCACGAGGTAGGGCATCTCGAACATGCCGAAGGCATCGACCTCGGAAGACATCACGGTGGAGGGCAGCGAGAACTCGAGCGTGCCGAGCCGCAGCTTTTGCATCATCTCGCGGTCGCCGCCGAGCTGGCTGGAGCCGAACACCACCACCTTGGCCTTGTCGCCCAGCTTCTCGTTGGCGCGGCGCGCGAACTCGTTGGCCGACAGCTCGAACAGCGAGCCCGGGCCGCCGACGTGGCCGAGCTTGAGCTCCATCTGCGCCTGCGCGGGCACGACAAAGCCGGTGGCGATCAGCATCGCGCCGGCTGCAAGGATTCTTCTCATGGTTCGTCTCCTGATCGAGGGGCTGGGGTCCGGCTCGACAAGCCGCCGGTTCGTCGTGAGAGCTTGCTGCAGCGCCGGGGCGAGCAACGTTTCAGGCGGCCGCGAGCAGCGGCTGCTGCTGCGCATGCGCGGCGAAGAATTCCATCGCGGCCTGCACGCCGCTGGCGGCCAGCTTGACGCCGGAGAGCCTGAGACCCATCTCGCAGCCCGCCAGCGCGGCCATCAAGGTGAGGTCGTTGCAGTCGCCCAGATGACCGATGCGGAACATGCGGCCCTTGAGCTTGCCCAGCCCCGTGCCCAGCGAAAGATCGAAGCGCTGGTGGATGAGCTTGCGCAGGGCGTCGGCATCCACGCCCACCGGCGTGACCACGCCGGTCAGCACCGGCGAGTACGCTGCCGGCTCGGCGCACTGGATCGGCAGACCCCAGGCGCGCACGGCGCTGCGCACGCCTTCGCCCCAGCGCTGATGGCGCGCGAACACGGCAGGCAGCCCGCCGGCGGCCGGATCGAGCAGCATGTCGAGCGCTTCGCTCAGGCCGTAGAGCAGGTTGGTGTTGGGCGTGCTTGGCCAGTAGCCGCTGCGGTTCATCTCGAACATCTCGTCCCAGGCCCAGAAGGCCTTGGGCAGGGTTGCGGCCTTGCTGGCCTCCAGGGCCTTGCTCGAGACGGCATTGAAGCCGATCCCGGGCGGCAGCATCAGGCCCTTCTGCGAGCCGCTGATGGAGACGTCGACCCCCCACTCGTCGTGGCGGTAATCGGCACTGGCCAGGCCGGAGATGGTGTCCACAAGAAGAAGCGCGGGGTGCCCGGCAGCATCGATGGCGCGGCGCACCGCGGCGATGTCGGAGGTGGCGCCGGTCGAGGTTTCGTTGTGCACCACGCACACCGCCTTGATGGCGCGGCCCGTGTCGGCGCGCAGGCGCTGCTCGATGAGCTCGGGCTGCACGCCGCGGCGCCAGCTGTTGGGCAGGCCCGTCTCGCCGTCCGGGCCCGGCAGCGCCAGCAGTTCGGGCTCGAGCCCCAGGCGCAGCGCCAGCCTGTGCCACAGCGCGGCGAACTGCCCGCCCTCGTACATCAGCACGGCATCGCCCGGGCTGAGCGTGTTGACGAGCGCGGCTTCCCAGGCGCCGGTGCCCGAGGCGGCGTAGATCGCCACCGGCCCGCGCGTGCCGAACACCTCCTTGATCCCGGCCAGCACCTTCAGGCCGAGCTGCGCGAACTCCGGCCCGCGGTGGTCGATGGTCGGCAGGCTCATCGCCCGCAGGATGCGGTCGGGCACCGGGCTGGGCCCAGGGATCTGCAGGAAGTGACGGCCACTGGGATGGTGGTTGAGCGCGATCATCGACATCTCCGTGAATGCACCCAGTTTTGCATACAAAGAATCAGTGTCAAGAGGGTCTTCCTGTGAGATACGGGTTTGACCGGGTAAGTATTTTGAATACAAAATGGATGGGCGAAGGACATCAATGGCCGACATCGTGGCAATCCCGGGACAGGTGCTGCACCAGCAGGTCGCCGTGCGGCTGCGTCAGCGCATCGTCGAAGGCGAGATCGCCCCCGGCGCCAAGCTCAACGAGCGCGAGCTGTGCGGGCAGCTGCAGGTCTCGCGCACCCCACTGCGCGAGGCGATCCGCATGCTGGCCGCCGAAGGCCTGGTCGAGCTCCTGCCCAACCGGGGTGCGGTGGCCGCGCAACTCTCGGAGCGCGACGTGGCGGACACCTTCGAGGTAATCGCCGGGCTGGAGGCGCTCTCGGGTGAACTGGCCGCGCAGCGCATCGATGCGGCACAGCTCGCCGAGATACGCGCCCTGCACTACGAGATGCTGGCCGCGCACACCCGCCGCGACCTCTCCACCTACTACCGGCTCAACGCGCTGATCCACAGCGCGATGAACGCGGCCGCGGGCAACGCCGTGCTCACGCACACCTACCGCACCGTCAACGCGCGCCTGCAGGCGCTGCGCTTTCGCTCCAATTTCGACGAGCGCAAATGGCTGCACGCCGTGCAGGAGCACGAACGCATGATCGAGCTGCTGAGCGCGCGCGACTCCGCGGGCCTGCGCGCGCTGATGGTGCAGCACCTGCTCAACAAGCGCGACGCCGTGCTCGAGCTCATGCACGCGGCCTCGCAGCCGGCCGCGGCGGCCTCCGGCATGCGCGCACCGCGCAAGACACCCGCATGAACGCGCCGCTGCCGCCGCACGCCGCGCAGACTCGCGCGGCCCCTGCGCCGCTCTCGCGGCCGGCCACGCCCGAGGCCGCCGAGCTCGCCCGGCGCCTGGCTCGCGAAACCCGGGGCGAGGTGCTGTTCGATGCGGCCTCGCGCGGGCGCTACGCGACCGATGCGTCGATCTACCAGATCACGCCCATCGGCGTGTTCGTGCCCCGCACGCCGCAGGACGTGGCCATCGCGATCGACGTGGCCCGCTCGCTCGGCGCGCCGATCCTGCCGCGCGGCGGCGGCACCTCGCAATGCGGCCAGACGACCGGCGCCGCGCTGGTCATCGACACCAGCAAGCACCTGCGCCGCCTGCTCGCCGTGGACCGCGAGGCGATGACGGCGCAGGTCGAGCCCGGGCTCGTGCTCGACCACCTCAACGCCGAACTCAAGCGCCACGGGCTGTGGTTCCCGGTCGATGTGTCCACCAGCGCGCAGGCCACGCTCGGCGGCATGGCAGGCAACAACTCCTGCGGCTCGCGCTCCATCGCCTACGGCAACATGGTGCACAACGTGCGGGGCATCGAAGCCTGGCTGGCCGACGGCAGCGCAGTCTCGTTCGGCCCGCTGGCCTCGCTGGGCGCAAGGGAGCGGGGCGTGGCCGAATTCGTGCGCGGCCTCGCCACGCAGCATGCGGCGGAGATCGACGCGCTGTGGCCCAAGGTCATGCGCCGCGTCGGCGGCTACAACCTCGACGTCTTCCGGCCGCAGAGCGAGCGGCCCTACACCACCGACGGCAGCGTCAACCTCGCGCACCTGCTGGTCGGCGCCGAGGGCACGCTGGCTTTCACGCGCTCGCTCACGCTGGCGCTTGCGCCGCTGCCGGGAGCCAAGGTGCTCGGCGTCGTCAACTTCCCGAGCTTTCGCTCGGCCATGAGTTCGGCCCGGCACATCGTGAAGCTCGGGCCCACGGCGGTGGAGCTGGTCGATCGCACGATGATCGAGCTCTCGCGCGAGAACCCGGCTTTCCGGCCGACGATCGACGCCGCGCTGATCGGCGGACCCGACGCCATCCTGCTCGTCGAGTTCAGCGGCGAGGACAAGGCGGCGCTGCTCGCCCGGCTGGCACAGCTCGGCGAACTCATGGGCGAGCTCGGCCTGCCGGGCAGCGTGGTCGAGCTGCGCGAGGAAGCGGCGCAAAAGGCGCTGTGGGAGGTGCGCAAGGCGGGTCTCAACATCATGATGAGCCTCAAGGGCGACGGCAAGCCGGTGAGCTTCATCGAGGACTGCGCGGTTCCCCTGGAGCACCTGGCCGACTACACCGACGCGCTGACCGAGGTCTTCGCCCGCCACGGCACCCGCGGCACCTGGTACGCGCACGCCTCGGTCGGCACCCTGCACGTGCGGCCCATCCTCGACATGCGGCAAGGCGGCGCGGCGAAGATGCGCGCCATCGCCGAGGAGGCCGCCGCACTGGTGCGCAGGCACAAGGGCGCCTACAGCGGCGAACACGGCGACGGCCTGTGCCGCGGCGAATGGATCCGCTGGCAGTTCGGCCCGAAGCTCGACGAGGCCTTTCGCGCCATCAAGCAGCACCTCGACCCGGGCCATCTGATGAACCCCGGCAAGATCGTCGACCCGCCGCGCATGGACGACGCGCGCCTGTTCCGCTTCGCGCCCGGCTACCGGACCATCCCGCTGACCCCGGTCTTCGACTGGTCGGCCTGGAACGTGCAGAACGATCCGCTCACCGAGAAGACCACCGCGCCGGGCACCGGCGGCGACAACACCGGCGGCCTCGCCAAGGCCGTCGAGATGTGCAACAACAACGGCCATTGCCGCAAGTTCGACGCCGGCACCATGTGCCCGAGTTTTCGGGTGACCCGCGACGAGGAGCACCTCACGCGCGGACGGGCCAACACGCTGCGCCTGGCGCTGTCCGGCCAGCTCGGCGACGACGGCCTGACCGGCGAGGCCGTCCGGGCGGCGCTGGACCTGTGCGTGAGCTGCAAGGGCTGCAAGCGCGATTGCCCGACCGGCGTGGACATGGCGAAGATGAAGCTCGAGGTCACCGCGCAGCACCGCGTCCGCCACGGTTTCAGCCTGAAGGACCGGCTCATCGCCGCGCTCCCCGAACTCGCCCACTGGGCCGAGCGCTCGCCGTGGCTCGCCAATCTGCGCGACCGCGTGCCCGGCGCGGCGCGGCTGAGCGAGCACTGGCTCGGTCTGTCCGCAAAGCGCCGGCTGCCACAGTTCCGCCGCGACAGCTTCTGGCGGCGCGCCCCCACCCTGCCCCTGGCCACCACGGAGGAGACGCTCGCCGCCGGGAAGGCCGTGGTGCTGTTCGTCGACACGTTCAACGGCAGCTTCGAGACCGAGAACGCACTGGACGCCTTCGAGGTGCTGCGCGCCGCGGGCTATGCGGTGCACGTGACGCGCAAGCCCGGCGGCCATCACTGCTGCGGGCGCACCTGGCTGGCCGCCGGCATGGTCGAAGAGGCGCGGACACGGGCCCGCGAACTGCTCGATGCGCTGCTGCCCTTCGCCCGGCGCGGCATAGCCATCGTGGGGTTGGAGCCGTCGTGTCTGCTCACCCTGCGCGACGAGTTCCTCGTCATGAACCTGGGGGAGGCCGCGCAGGTCGTGGCCGACCAGGCCCTGCTGTTCGAGGAGTTCATCGCCCGCGAAGCGCGCGCCGGCCGCTTCTCCTTGCCCCTGAAGCCCTGCGGGCAAGCCATGCTCGTGCACGGGCACTGCCACCAGAAGGCCTTCGGCGCGATCGCGCCGGTGCTCGAGGTGCTGCGGCTCATTCCCGGCGCCGAGCCGCAGCTCATCGAAAGCTCGTGTTGCGGCATGGCGGGCAGCTTCGGGTACGAAGCCGAGCACGAGGACGTGTCCATGCGGATGGCCGAACTGAGCCTGCTGCCCGCGGTGCGAGCCGCTCCCGGCTCGCTGATCGTCGCCGACGGCACCAGTTGCCGCCACCAGATCGCGGACGGCGCGGGGCGGCGCGCGGTGCATGTCTCGCGCGTGCTGCGCGAGCATTTGCCGACGCCGCCGCCCGGCCACTGAGCGGTTTCCCCGGGGGCAGTGCTTACGTAGTTTCCGGCATGGCTCGTACGGGTCGGCGTCTTAGCATTGCCGCGTCATCAACGACTTGCTGAAGGAGCACCCTCGATGAACCGCATGCTGATCGCCACCGCTCTGGCCGTTGCCGCCACCGGCGCACTGGCCGAATACCCCGAAAAGCCGATCACCATCATCGTGCCGTTCTCGGCCGGCGGCCCGACCGACAAGGTCGCGCGCGACTTCGCCGAGGCGCTGCGCAAGCCGCTCGGCGGCGCCACGATCGTCGTCGAGAACGTCGCCGGAGCCGGCGGCACCCTCGGCGCCACCAAGACTTCGAAGGCTTCCCCCGACGGCTACACCGTGCTGCTGGCCCACATCGGCATCTCGACCGCGCCGTCCCTGTACCGCAACCTGCAGTACAAGACCGAGGAGTTCGAATACCTCGGCCTGATCAACGAGGTGCCCATGACGCTGATCAGCCGGCCGACCTTGCCGGCCAACAACTACAGCGAGCTGGTCAAGTGGATCGGCGACAACAAGGGCAAGGTCAATCTCGCCAATGCCGGCCTGGGCGCGGCTTCGCACCTGTGCGGCCTGATGTTCCAGAGCACGCTCAAGGCCGACATGACCACCGTGCCCTACAAGGGCACCGGCCCGGCGATGACCGACCTCATCGGCGGCCAGGTCGACCTCATGTGCGACCAGACGACCAACACCACGCCGCAGATCGAAGGCGGCAAGGTCAAGGCGTTCGCCGTCACCACGGCCAAGCGCCTCACCACGCCCGTTCTGGCGAAGCTGCCCACGCTCGACGAGTCGGGCATGAAGGGCTTCAACGTCAGCATCTGGCACGGTCTGTACGCGCCCAAGGGCACGCCCAAGCCCGTGGTCGACAAGCTCAATGCCGCGCTGAAGACAGCCCTGAAGGATGCAGACTTCATCAAGCGTCAGGAAGCCCTCGGCGCCGTGGTCGTGTCCGACAACCGCACCGAGCCGGCCGAGCACCGCAAGTGGGTCGAGTCCGAGATCGCCAAGTGGGGTCCGGTCATCAAGGCTGCGGGCCAGTACGCCGACTGACGACCAGGCCAGCGCCGACGCTCGGCTGCTTCGAAAGCCCAGCGTCGGCGGATGCCGGACCTTGCAGCCGACCCGTGCTGCTTCCAGCCGCGGTGGTCCTGCGCGGCAGCCGGCACAAGATTACGTTGTCTCCTCGTTCCTTCCAGCCACTCTCTCGAGTGGCTTTTTTTTCGCCTGACGCGCCTTGCCCCGGCTCGGCGGCGCATCCGCCGGTCTGACCGGACGGGTCGCCTTCTTCAAGGCGGCGCGCCGGCGGACAACGCGCTGCGCAGGGCGGCACTGGCGCGCAGACCCCCGACTTCCAGCCCGTTCCAGTTGAGCATCGTGGTTTCGCTGAACGTTCGCATGAACGCTTGCTCGTCGTCGCTCAGCCCGACCAGCGCCTCGATGGCGGCGGCCATGACCACCTCGGCAGCGCGTGCGGTGTTGCCGTCGTCGATCTTCAGCGCCACGCCGAGGCCGCGCTCCGGCAGCGCGGCGCAATACACGCCTTCCGCTCCGATCTTGACGAAGACGCGCTCGCCCAGCCGCTGCATGACGAGGGTGTCGAAGCGCCCCGTGCCCGCGACCATGAAGGGATGCGCCGCGACCGCTGCGCGCAGCCGTTTCGCCGCCCAGGCGCGTTGCGGCGCCAGGCCCACGCCGGTGCCGAAACGCGCAAAACCCAAGGCCAGCGCGCGCAAGGCGATGCCGTAGGTGGGAATGGAGCAGCCGTCGGTACCCCGGGGCGCCTGCTCGAGATCGGCTCCGGTCACGCCGGCCAGCGCCGAGGTGATCTCGCGCATGAGCGGATGTTCGGGCCAGACGTAGCCGCTGAGCCAGCCGCGCGGCTCGCGCCCCGCTTCCGACGCCATGACGCAGGCCAGGCAGACGAAGCCGGCATGCTTGCCCGAGCAGTTGTTGTGCAGTGCGCTGGGCCGCTCGCCGCGGGCGACGAGCTCGCGCTGCGCGCCCTCGAGCGCCGGCCAATGCACGCCGCACTCCAGGACGCCGGCATCCTGCCCCACGGCCGCCAGCATGCCGGCAGCCACCCGCGTGTGCTCGACCTCGCCGTTGTGCGATGCGCAGGCCAGGGCCAGAGCCTCCTCGCCGAGCCGCAAGCGCTCGGCCGCTCCGCTTTCCACCAGCGGCAGCGCCTGCAAAGCCTTGACCGCCGAACGGGGAAAGACCGGCCGCGTGGTGTCGCCGAGCGAGCAGGCGATGGCGCCGTCGGCGTCGAGCACGGCGATCGCCCCGCGGTGGATCGACTCGACCGCGCCGCCGCGCATCAGTTCCGCCAGCACCGGGTTGCTCGTCGTCATGGTCGACCCTGTCCGTTGGGAATCAGGAGCGGGATGGTGACCGGGCCGTCGTTGACCAGGTGGACCTGCATGTCGGCTCCGAACACGCCTGCCTCCACGAGCGCATGGCGCTCCCGCGCGCACGCCAGCACCCGATCGTAGAGCCGCCGGCCGAGCGCTGCCGGCGCGGCGCGTGTGAAGCTCGGGCGGTTGCCTGCGCCGGTGTCCGCAGCGAGCGTGAACTGCGAGACGATGAGCAAGCCGCCGGCCGGCTCGCCGCCGGGGCCGCGCAGCTCCTGCACGCTCCGGTTCATCTTGCCGGCCTCGTCGGAAAAGATGCGCAGCTTGAGGCACTTGTCGACCAGGCGCTCGGCTTGCGCGTCGCCGTCGCCGACCTCGGCGCAGACCAGCACCAGGAGCCCCGGCCCGATCGCGCCGACCGGCTTGCCGCCGACCTCGACCCGTGCCTCGCGCACGCGCTGCAATAGCGCGATCACGGCGCCGCCTCGCCGAGATCATCGGCCTGCCGGGTCTCGACATCCAGCGGCAGCATCTGGATCGACACCCGCAAGTCCGGCACCTCGCGCATCAAGGCCTGTTCGACGGTGCCGCGCAACTCCGCGGCCCGGCGCAGCGACCAGCCGGCAGGCATGTGCATGTGCAGATCGACGAAGCGGCGTTGTCCGGCCCGCCGCGTCACCAGGTGATCGAAGCGGATCGGCGGATCGGCGAAGCCCCCCAGCGTGGCGTCGATCCGGGCACGCACTTCGGGCTCGACCGCACTGTCCATCAGTCCTTCGACCGATCGGCGCACCAGGCGCCCGCCCTCGCGCAGGATGTTGAGCGCCACGCCGATCGCCAGCAGCGGATCGAGCCAGAGCCAGCCGGTCGCCATGACGCCGAGCAGGCCGGCGACCACGCCGCAGGTGGTCCACACGTCCGTCAGCAGGTGACGAGCGTCCGCTTCCAGAACGATCGAGCGGTGCTCGCGCGCGCCGGCGAGCATGCGCCACGCCATGGCTCCGTTGAGCGCGGCACTGACGAGCGAGAGGGACAGGCCGAGATCCAGGGCCTGCAGCGGCTGCGGCGTCAGCCACCGCGCAACCGCCGCCCAGACGATGGCCCCCGCCGCGCCGACGATCAGCAGGCCCTCGAAGCCGCTCGAGAAGTACTCGGCCTTGCTGTGGCCCGAGGGGTGGTCGGCATCCGGCGGTCGCCTGGCGATGGTCACCATGGCCAGCGCGAAGCCGGCCGAAGCCAGGTTGACGAAGGATTCCATCGCGTCGGACAAGAGCCCCACGGAGCCGGTGACCCACCAGGCACCGAACTTCAGGGCGATGGTTGCCAGCGCGACGGCGATCGCCCAGCGCAGGAGGCTGTGCACTTGCATCGCCGTCCCAGCGCCGCGGTTCAGCTCACGGAGGCCGCGCGGGCTTTCACGAAAGCAGCACCCGCGCGAACTTGCGCTTGCCGACCTGCACGACGTAGGTGCCCGAAGCGAGCTTCAGGGCCTTGTCTGCGACGGTGCCGCCATCGATGCGCACGCCACCCTGGTCCACGAGCCGCAGGGCCTCGCTGGTCGATGGGGCGAGCCCGGCCTGCTTGAGCAGTGCCCCGATCGCCAGAGGCGCGCCGGTGAGCCGGCGCTCCTCGATCTGCTCTGGCACGCCGCCGCGGGCGCGGTGATGAAAGTCGTGCTCGGCCGCGTCGGCCGCCGCCGCGCCATGGAAACGCTCCGTCAGTTCCCGCGCGAGCATGACCTTGGCGTCCTTCGGGTTGCGCCCGCCCGCGACCTCGGCTTTCAGCGCTGCGATGTCGGACTCGCTGCGAAAGCTCAGCAGCGTGAAGTACTTCCACATCAGTTCGTCGCTGACGGACAGCAGCTTGGCGAACATGCCGTTGGCCGGCTCGGTGATCCCGATGTAGTTGTGCTTGCTCTTGGACATCTTCTCGACGCCGTCCAGTCCTTCGAGCAAGGGCATGGTCAGGATGCACTGCGGCTCCTGACCGTACTCGGCCTGGAGCTGGCGCCCGACCAGCAGGTTGAACTTCTGGTCCGTGCCGCCGAGTTCGAGGTCGCTCTGCAGCGCCACCGAGTCGTAGCCCTGCATCAGGGGATACAGGAACTCGTGCACGCTGATCGGCGAGCCGGCTTTGAAACGATCGTGGAAATCGTTGCGCTCCATCATGCGAGCGACGGTGTAGCGCGAGGCGAGCTGGATCAGCCCACGCGCGCCGAGCGGGTCACTCCACTCGGAGTTGTAGCGAATCTCCGTTCTGGTGGGGTCAAGCACGAGGCTCGCCTGCCGATAGTAGGTCTGTGCGTTCGCCTCGATCTGCTCGCGCGACAGCGGCGGGCGGGTGGCGTTGCGGCCCGAGGGGTCGCCGATCATCGAAGTGAAGTCGCCGATCAGGAAAACGACCTGGTGGCCGAGATCCTGAAGCTGGCGCATCTTGTTCAAGACGACGGTATGGCCGAGGTGGATGTCGGGCGCCGTCGGGTCGAGTCCGAGCTTGATTCGCAAGGGCACGCCGCTTGCTTGCGCTCGCGCAAGCTTGTTCAGCCACTCTTCGTGAGGTAACAGTTCGTCGCAGCCCCGCAGGCTCACCGCCATCGCGGCCCGGACCTGATCGGTGACGGGGAATCGGGTTTCGGAAAGGGGCGGCGACGTGCCTTCGGAAGCGGGAACCCGAGAATCGGGGAGGGTCATAAAGGCGGTTTAGAGGTTTGTGCAGCGGTTGTGCGCAAAGCCGCCACTACAATCGCGTGTCAGCGCAGTGACGAAGATTCTAGGGGACCGACTCGTTCCCGCCGTTACGGCTCACACATCCATATACCGCCGAGTTGCGCGTAACAGCGCGCTTCGGCGCATTTCGGAATCGCCGGCCTTGAACATTCAGTCACGCGTTCAGCGCTTCATCCGGCGCACCGACTCCCTGCTGCAACGCCATCCGCGCCGTCTCACGGCGGTCGTGGTGGCACTTCTGCTCGGCACGGGCGTCACGGCCTTCGGCGTTGCGCCGCTGGCGCCGGACGCCGCCGACCTGCCCCGCAGCATCGTGACGCAAAGCGTCGTGCCCCCGGCGCTGGACGTGCAGTTGCAGGCGCTCGAATCCTTCCCGCTGGAGCTTTACCGAAACGACCTGACCCGCAGCAGCGACACGGCCGATTCCCTCCTGCGCCGCCTGGGCGTCGACGACCCGCAGGCGGCCGCCTTCTTGCGCCAGGACGCCATCGCACGCCGCCTGCTCGAAGGCCGCCCCGGCAAGATGGTGCAGGTGCTGACTCACGAAGGCCGGCTGTCGCAACTGGTGGCGCGCTCGCCGGCGCAGGCCGACGATCAGTTCAGCACGCACTTCACCCGCCTGACCATCACGCGCGACGCGCTCGGCCTCAAAACAAGCAGCGAGCAGGTTCCGCTGGCCAGCGAAGCCAGGCTGGGCTCCGGCACGATCCAGACCTCGCTTTTCGCCGCGGCCGACGAATCGCGGATCCCGGAGCCCGTGACGGCGCAACTCGCCGAACTGTTCTCCACCGACATCGACTTCCGGCGCGAACTTCGCCGCGGCGACACCTTCACCGTGCTGTACGAGGCCCTCACGGCCGACGGCGAGCCGATCACCTGGAACCAGGCTTCCGGCCGCGTCCTGGCGGCGGAGTTCGTCAACGCCGGCGAAGTGCACGATGCGGTGTGGTTCGAGGACCCGGCAACGCTCGGCAAGACCAAGGGCGGCTACTTCGCTCTGGACGGCACCAGCAAGAAGCGCATGTTCCTGCCCTCGCCGATGGCCTTTTCCCGCGTGACTTCCGGCTTCAAGATGCGCTTTCATCCCATCTTGAAGAGTTGGCGCGCCCACCTCGGCGTGGACTACGGCGCACCGACCGGCACCGCCGTGCGCACCGTGGGCGACGGCACGGTCGATTTCGCCGGTCGCCAGAACGGCTACGGCAACATCGTGATCATCAAGCACGCCGGCGACCGCGAAACGCGCTATGCGCACTTGAGCCGCATGGACGTGCGTCGCGGTCAGCGGGTCGAGCAGGGCCAGCGCATCGGCGCGGTCGGAGCCACCGGCTGGGCCACCGGCCCGCACCTGCACTTCGAGTTCCGCGTGCGCGGCGAGCATGTCGATCCCATGACCATCGCCCGTGCGTCGGAAGCGCTGACACTGTCTGCGGCTGCGCGCGGTCGGTTCAGGGATGTCGCCGAGGCGGCACGTGCCCAACTGGCCGCAGCTCCGGTTGTCGCGGAGGCGTCCTTCGAGTGAAGGGCGGGCCGCGGCGCCAGGCCGGCTCGAGCGGGCCATGCCTCTGAGCCCTACCTGCTCCGGCCCGCGTTTCAGTATGTCCCTGCCGAGCGACTGACCGATGGACGAACTCTTCATCGGTCTGATGTCCGGCACTTCGCTCGACGGCGCAGACGGCGTGCTGGCGGCCTTTCCCGAAGGCCGGCTCCAAGTGATGGCGCATGCGCACCGCCCCTTCGACGCCGCGCTGCGTGCTGAACTGCTGGCCCTCAACAGCCCGACCGACAACGAACTCCACCGCGCTGCCCTGGCCGCCAACGCGCTCGCGCGGGTCTATGCCGAGGTGGTCGCCGCGCTGCTCAAGGCGGTGCCGCGCGGCGGCACGGTCCGCGCGATCGGCGCCCATGGCCAGACCGTTCGCCACCGTCCCGGGCAGTTCGACGGCATCGGCTACACCCTGCAGATCAATGCACCGGCCCTGCTGGCCGAATCGAGCGGCGTCGCGGTCGTGGCCGATCTGCGCAGCCGCGACCTCGCCGCCGGCGGTCAGGCGGCACCACTGGTGCCGGCTTTTCACCTCGCACAGTTCGCCATCGAGGGGCAAGACATCGCCGTCGCCAACATCGGCGGCATCGCCAACCTGAGTCTGCTCGGCGCAGACGGCACGGTGCTCGGCTTCGATTGCGGCCCGGGCAACGCGCTGATGGACCTGTGGTGCCTGCGTCATCGCGGCATGGCCTTCGACGACGGTGGCCATTGGGCCGCCGGCGGACAAGTCCTGCCGGCACTCCTGAAAGCGTCGTTGCAGGATCCGTATTTCGCGCGCACGGCTCCCAAGAGCACCGGCCGCGACGATTTTCATGCCGGCTGGCTCGATGCCTTGCTGTCCGGCCAGCCGCCCGCCTCTGCGCAGGACGTGCAGGCGAGCCTGTGCGAGTTGACGGCGTCCACCGTGGCGGACGGTGTGCTTCGGCATCTGCCCGGTGCCAAAGGGCTGCTCGTTTGCGGCGGCGGCGCGCTCAACGATGAACTGATGCGTCGCCTGACCCAGGCGCTGCCTGGCGTGCGCGTCGAAACGACGGCGTCCCGCGGCCTGCCGCCCTTGCAGGTGGAAGCCGCCGCCTTCGCCTGGCTGGCGCGGGCTCATCTGCGCGGGGAGCCGGGCAACCTGAGCACGGTGACAGGCGCTCGAGGTCCCCGTGTGCTCGGGGCCCTCTACCCGGCCTGAGCCGGACCTCCATCACCGAGCTTCTCGCTGCGCCCAATGAAAAGGCCGCCTCGCGGGCGGCCTTCGACGTCGTGGGCGGCCGGCAAGATCGCGTGCGTCGCTTCGGTCAGCGCGCGGCGCGACCGCCCGTCTTCAAGCCGAAAAGCTCGAACCGCAGCCGCAGGTGCTGGTGGCGTTCGGGTTCTTGATGACGAACTGGGCGCCTTCCAGATCTTCCTTGTAGTCGATCTCGGCGCCGGCGAGGTACTGCAGGCTCATCGCATCGATGAGCAGCGTCACGCCGTTCTTCTCCATCCTGGTGTCGTCCTCGTTGACGACTTCGTCGAAGGTGAATCCGTACTGGAAGCCCGAGCACCCGCCGCCTTGGACGAAGACGCGCAGCTTCAGGTCAGGGTTGCCCTCTTCATCGACCAGCTGCTTGACCTTGCCGGCGGCGCTGTCGGTGAAGACGATGGGCACCGGCGGCAACTCGGCGGCGGTGTTCTCGGTGGCAATGTTCTGTGCAACGGCACTCATGTCGACTCCTTCGTTTGGCGGTCGCCCGCCACCCGCGCATTGTGGCTCAGTGCGGACAACCCGGCCGCCGGTGCGAGTTTGACCACGGCGGACTTGTCTTCCGCGGCTTGCGGACGCAGCTCGCCGCGCACTTGGGCTCCCTGATGCATCTCGAGGCGCTCATAGCGCACATTGCCCTCGATGCGCGCCTTGGGTTGGAGCTCGAGCAGCTCGCTGGAATCCACGGGCCCGCGCACCTCGCCGTTGACCACCACGTGCCCGGCCTTGACCCGGCCCGTGATCGAGGCCTTCTCGCCGATCACCAGCAGGTTGGGCTCGTCGCCGAGGGCGATCACGTTGCCGATCACGCGACCGTCGATGCGCAGGCCTTCGCTGAAGCGGATTTCCCCCTCCAGCACAGTCGCCTCGCCGATGAGGGTGCGGATCGGCGGCTGTTTGCGTGTTCCGAACATCGTGTCTCTCCGTGTAGAACGCTTCGGCGGCAAGCGCCGCTCATAAAAGGATGTCCTGGCTGGCGCGCACGCTGCCCTGGCCATCGACCACCCTCACCTGCACAGACTCGACCACGGCCGGTTCCGGAAAATCCAGCAGGCTGTCGACGCGCTGGTACTGGTGAAACTGCAAGGGCCGCCCACCGGCCGGCGCAGCATGCACCCACGATTTGCCGTTCAGCCGTCCGCGCAGGCTCAGCTCGTAGCGCCCTTTGAATTCACCGGGCGACCGGCCTTTCTGCATGACCAGCAACTGAAAGCGCAGCCGCCCGGCGCCGACCACCTCGGCCTGCGCGCCGCGCACGACGAGATTGCCCTTGCCGCCCGCGGGCAGCAGCCGCTCGAAGAAACCGAGATCCCCTTTGAGCCCGAGGTTCTCGGCCTCGAGCGCGCGCACCTGGCTCGCCAGACGCTCCAGGCTCGTGCGCTCGGCCATCAACAGGCTCTCGGCGGTGTTGGCGATGCTCTGCGCCTTGTCGCGCTCGATACGCAACTGCTCGATGTCGGCCTCGAGCGATGTCGGGGCGGCGCTGGCGCGACGGTCGAGGCCGGCAATGCCCTTGCCGAACTCGAAAGCCCACAAGGCCAGCGCAGCCGAGAACCCGAGCACCAGCGCGGCCATTGCCCAGCGCAGCGGCCACGGCGCGTGGCTGCGCACGATCATGCGCGGGGCACTGATCGAGAGACGGCGACGCAACAGTTTCCAGCGCATACGGACCCGGACAATGGACGAACCATTCTAGGAACGCCTCGCTCGGGGGAGCCGTGAATGTGCAACGGGAATGCCGTGCAGACATCCAAAAGAAAAAGCCGCCCGCAGGCGGCATTTGTTCTCGTGATGCGGTGCCGGGGAGGTCTTGCGGTGCCCTTCGCGGGCACCGCGCCCCGCCAGAGTCCGAACCGGCGCACAGCCGGACCGAACGCTGCGCCGATCAGCGCTTGCTGAACTGCTTGCGGCGTCGCGCGCCGTGAAGGCCGACCTTCTTGCGCTCGACCTCGCGCGCATCGCGCGTCACGAAACCGGCCCGGCTGAGCTCTGGCTTCAAGGCCGCATCGAAGTCGATCAGCGCGCGCGTCACGCCGTGGCGCACGGCGCCGGCCTGACCCGATTCGCCGCCGCCATGCACGTTGACCTTGATGTCGAAGGCTTCGACGTTGTTGGTCAGGAAGAGCGGCTGCTTGACGATCATGATCGAGGTCTGGCGGCCGAAGTACTGCTCGACCGGCTTGCCGTTGACCGTGATCTGGCCGTTGCCCTTCTTGATGAACACCCGCGCCACCGAAGACTTGCGGCGGCCGGTCCCGTAATTCCAATTGCCAATCATCGCCGCTCCTTAGACTTCCAGCGCCTTGGGCTGCTGGGCGGTGTGCGGGTGCGTGGCGCCACCGTACACCTTCAACTTCTTGATCATCGCGTAGCCCAGAGGACCCTTCGGGAGCATGCCCTTGACGGCCTTCTCCAGAGCGCGGCCGGGGTGCTTGGCCTGCATGTCCTTGAACTTGGTGGCGTAGATGCCGCCCGGATAGCCCGAGTGGCGGTAGTAGATCTTGTCGTTGGCCTTGTTGCCCGTGACACGGAGCTTTTCGGCGTTGACGATGACGATGAAATCGCCGGTATCGACGTGAGGCGTGTAGATAGGCTTGTGCTTGCCGCGCAACCGGAGGGCCACTTCGCTGGCAACCCTTCCGAGGACCTTGTCGGTCGCGTCAATTACAAACCACTCATGCGTCACTTCGGCCGGTTTGGCGCTGAAGGTTTTCATGACCATCCTGAGTGCAAACTCGGTTCGACAATCACTGCGGTCGGTGCCTCTTGTGGAGCCCGACCCGCGCGTATCGCTCGGGTCGGGCCGTGAGGCCTCTTAGGCAGTGCAACGGCTCGGCGAGCCGACCGCGATTTTCCGGAACCGAAAGGCGGAAAACCGCAGAGTATAAGCCACCCGTCCAGCCTGCTCTCCAGAGGCAAGGCGCTGGATCGCACGAGTGAGCCCACCGCGGCATGCCGCCAGAGAGGATTACGGGTAAACCCTTAAACTCGCTCCATGTCATCTCCGTCCACGGATCTGTCCGGCCTTTCTCCAGCAGACGATCAAACCTCGCACCCCCGCCCCGACGCCGCGGGAACAGCCTTTCGCTGGGTGCCGATCCGCTCGCTCGGCGTGCGTCACCGCGAGCGCATCAAGGCTCACCTACAGGCGCTGGCGACCCCCGACCGCTATCTGCGCTTCGGTCACGCCGCAAGCGATGCGCAGATTGCGAAGTACGTTGACGGCATCGACTTCGCACGCGACGAAGTCTTCGGCATCTTCAACCGCCGGCTCGAACTGATCGCCATGGCGCATCTCGCCTACGAGCCCCGCCAGCAACTTGCCACCCGACCAGCCATGGTGGAGTTCGGGGTCTCGGTGCTTCAGGCGGCGCGCGGCCGGGGCTACGGAGCCCGGCTGTTCGAGCATGCGGTGATGCACGCCCGCAACCGCGGCACCGACACGCTGTTCATTCACGCCCTGAGCGAGAACACGGCGATGCTCAGGATCGCACGGCGCGCGGGGGCAACGGTCGAGCGAGACGGCAGCGAGTCGCACGCCTGGCTGAAGCTGCCGCCCGACACGCTGGCCAGCCAGTTCGAGCAGTTCGTGGACACGCGGGCCGCCGAGTTGAACTACCGCGTCAAGCAGCAGGCGATCCGGCTCGAGCATCTGCTCGATGCCGTGCGCGAACTCAAGGACCGGCTCGCCAAGACGGGCGGTACGGCATCGCAGTGAGCGCACACCGCCGGGAGATCGGCCCCTATCGGGGGGGTGCTGCGCGTCAATCCTATGGATAGCATGCCTGTCGCGTTGGCGGCGCTTGTGCCGCGCGGGCGAACGATGGCTGGCCTTCCTTCATGACGAGTACCTACGGTTTCATGCTGCTGCTCGTCAGCGTGGCGAGCGTCGCCGCCTTCGCGCTGGGCCGCTGGTCGCGCCGCCGCGATCGGCGCAACCCGCTTCCCAAGGAATGGGCCTTGATGGCGCGTCCGGTGCTCAACAGCGACGAGCGGCGCACGCTGCGCGTTCTGCGCGAAGCCTTGCCGCAGTACATCGTGCTCGCCAAGTTGCCGCTGGTGCGCCTGTGCCACCCGCGCGATCCGGAGAGGGTGCGCTACTGGTACGAGCTGCTCGGCCCGCTTCACGTCAGCTTTGCCGTGTGCAGCGCCAACGGCCGCGTGCTTGCCGTGATCGACATCGAGAACGGGCGCGCCCGCTCGCGGCGCGTCACCGCCATCAAGCAGGCGGTGATGGAGGCGTGCCGCATCCGTTACCTGTCGTGCCTGGCCGAGAACTTGCCGCCGATCAGCGAGCTGGTGCTGCTGCTGCCGCAGCAAGGTTCGCTGTCGCGCCCGATCCCGCTGACGCCGGCGCCCAACTTCCAGAAGGCGAGCAGCGACTTGTCGGACACCGTGCGCACGCGCCGCGCCGAGCGCTCGACGCGTTGGGCCGATTCGGGCTACCCGCAGGACTCCTTCTTCGCGCCGGACAGCCGGCTCGACGCCTTGTCCACGGGCAGCGATTTCGCGCCCTCGACGTTCGGCGGAGAACCGGCGAGCTCGGGCCGCCCGGGCGCCGCCCCGGCCCGCAGCCTGTAGGGCACCCGGCCCCCGGCCCTTGCGGGCCGGCCCGAGCCGAGATGACGGGTGCGGGTGCGGGTGCATGAGAGCATCGGGCATGACGCAAGCCGCTCGACCCTTCGCCGATCTCACCCCGCATGCGGTGCTCGATGCGCTCGCGCTGACCGGCCTGCATGGCGACGGCCGGCTGCTGCAGCTCAATTCTTACGAGAACCGCGTGTTCCAGGTCGGGTTGGAAGACGGCGCGGTGGTCGTCGCCAAGTTCTACCGGCCCGGGCGATGGAGCGACGAGCAGATCCTCGAGGAACATGGCTTTGCGCTCGAGCTCGCCGCCGCCGAAGTACCGGTGGTCGCGCCGCTGGTGCTGCGGGCGGAGCCGCCGGCGCCCGGCCTGCGCTGCCTCGGCATGCCGGCCACGCTGGCCGTGACCGGCTCCACGCGTTTTGCGGTCGCACCGCGGCGTGCGGGGCGCGCGCCCGAGCTGGACGATCCGGCCACGCTGGAATGGATCGGCCGCTTCATCGGCCGGCTGCACACCGTCGGGCAGAAGCGTTCTTTTGCGCACCGGCGCACGATCGACGCGGCCACGCTCGGCTGGGCTTCACGCAGCTGGCTGCTGGAAAACGGCACGGTGAGCGAGGGCGAGCGCACGGCCTGGGCCGACGCGTCGCAGCGGGCGCTGCACACGGCCGAGCAGCGCTTGCAGGGCGTGGAGGGTCTGCGCCTGTTGCGCCTGCACGGCGACTGCCACCCCGGCAACCTGTTGTGGAGTCCGCAAGGGCCGCACTTCGTGGACCTCGACGATGCGGCGATGGGCCCGGCGATCCAGGATCTGTGGATGCTGCTGCCCGGAGACGCGCGCGCCTCGGGCGCTGCGCTGGCGAGCCTGCTCGAAGGCTACGAAACCTTCTGCCGCTTCGACCGCCGCGAGCTCACGCTGATCGAGCCGCTGCGCACCCTGCGCATGCTGCACCACAGCGCGTGGCTGGCGCAGCGCTGGGACGATCCGGCCTTCCCCGCCGCGTTCTCCTGGTTCGGCACCGACAACTACTGGTCGCAGCAGATTGCGCAATTGCGCGAGCAGATCGAGGCCATGGCCTGAATCGCGCGGCCGGACGCGACGGCCGTTGCGAAGACCAAGGCACCCGCACGCCGAAACTTAACCGTGCGGCACCGCGCCCGGGTCGCACTGCTCGTCAACTCACCAACAGGCTGTTGATCCGCCGCACATAGGCCGCCGGGTCGTCGAGGTGCCCGCCTTCGGCCAGCACTGCCTGGTCGAACAGCACCTGCGCCAGATCGTCGAAGTGCTCGCTGCCGTCCAGGCGCTTGACCAGCGCATGCCCGGTGTTGATCTCGAGGATCGGGCGGCCCGCCGACGCTTCCTGCCCCGACTGCTTGAGCAGCCGCGCCAGATGGCCGCTCATGTCGCCCTCCTCCACCACCAGACAGGCGGGCGACTCGACCAGGCGGGTGGTAACGCGCACGTCCTTGGCCTTGTCCTTGAGTGCTGCCTTGAGCTTCTCGAGCACCGGCTTGAAGGCCTCGGCCGCGGCGCCGGCCTGTTCCTTCTCGGCTTCGTCCTGCAGCGCGCCGAGGTCGACCGCGCCCTTGGCGACGCTGCGCAGCGGCTTGCCTTCGAACTCGTACAGATGGGCCAGCATCCACTCGTCGACGCGGTCGGTGAGCAGCAGCACCTCGATGCCCTTCTTGCGGAAGATCTCGAGCTGCGGGCTGTGGCGCGCGGCGGCGGGCGTGTCGGCGGTGACGTAGTAGACCGCGTCCTGACCTTCCTTCATGCGCGCCACGTAGTCGGCAAAACCCACGCCCTCCTCGGCCTCGGTGGAGGCGAAGCGCAACAGCTTGGCCAGGCGCTCCTGGTTGGCGTGGTCCTCGCCGACGCCCTCCTTGAGCACCGCGCCGAACTCGCGCCAGAAGCTCGCGTACTGCTCCTTCTTGCCGGCGTCCTCGCTGTTGGCCAGGTCTTCAAGCATGCCGAGCACCCGCTTGGTCGAGCCCTCGCGGATCGCCTTGACGTCACGGCTTTCCTGCAGCAGTTCGCGCGAGACGTTGAGCGGCAGATCGCCGGAGTCGATCACGCCCTTGACGAAGCGCAGGTAGGTCGGCATGAGCGCCTCGGCGTCGTCCATGATGAAGACGCGCTTGACGTAGAGCTTGACGCCGCCGCGCTTGTCGCGGTTCCACAGGTCCATCGGCGCCTTGGCCGGCAGGAACAGCAACTGCGTGTACTCGCTGCGCCCCTCCACGCGGTTGTGGGTGTAGGCCAGCGGCGGCGTGCTGTCATGGCTGATCAGCTCGTAGAAGGCCTTGTACTCGGCGTCGGTGATGTCGCTCTTGGGGCGCGACCACAGGGCGGCGGCCTTGTTGACCGTTTCCCATTCGTCCCGCATCACGTACTCGCCCTTCTCGGCATCCCACTCCTGCTTGCGCATGAGGATGGGCAGCGAGATATGGTCCGAGTACTTGGCGATGGTCGACTTGAGCTTCCAGTGCGCCAGGAACTCGTCCTCGCCCTCGCGCAGGTGCAGGGTCACGGCCGTGCCGCGCTCGGGCCGCGTGATCGTCTCGACCTCGAAGTCGCCGGTGCCGGCGCTCGACCAGCGCACGCCCTCCTCGGGCTTCAGGCCGGCGCGGCGCGACTCGACGGTGATGCGGTCGGCCACGATGTAGCCACTGTAGAAACCCACCCCGAACTGGCCGATCATCTGCGCGTCACGGGCCTGCTCGCCCGAGAGCTTGTCCACGAACTCGCGCGTGCCGCTCTTGGCGATGGTGCCCAGGTTGGCGATGGCTTCGGCCTCCGACAGGCCGACGCCGTTGTCGGTGATCGTGATGGTGCGCGCTTGCGCATCGAAGCTCACTCGCACTTCCAGATTCGGCGCGTCCCCGTACAGCGCGGCGTCGTTCAAGGCTTCGAAGCGCAGCTTGTCGCAGGCATCGGAAGCGTTCGAGACAAGCTCGCGCAGGAAGATCTCCTTGTTGGAGTACAGCGAGTGGGTCACGAGGTGCAGCAACTGCTGGACTTCGGCCTGGAACGAGAGGGTCTGCTTGGTCATGGCGGCGAGGAAACGTGTCGACGGTAGGTTGCGGGCTCGGGCTGTCGCTTCCCCCGCGGGCTGACATTGTGCGGGCGCCGGCGCCGGTTTCAAGACCGCCCGCGTCGGCCGGCCTGCGGCACCGCTTGCGGCCGCTCAGGGCCGGGCGTTTTGTGCGCGACCGAACATCGCCCGCTGCGAGCGGCGTGTTCCACTGCAATGGCCCCCGGCCTTGCCGGTACGCCTTCAGCCACCTCGAACCAGCGCCTCAGCGCAAGACGACGAACCGTGTGGATCATCCTGCTCAGCGTGTTCGCGGCGCTGGTCGTCGTGTACCTCGCGATCGCCTCGAGGGCGGGCGAGAAGCGCATCGAAGAACGGCTCGAACGGCTCTACGCGACCGACGACGCCCAGTTCCGCCGCTCGATGGACGTGCTGCTCGGCCCGCCCTTCGTCGAAGGCAACCGCGTGCAGGTGCTGCTCAATGGCGAAGAGATTTTCCCCGAGATGCTCGCGGCAATACGGCAGGCGCGCCGCACCCTCACCTTCGAAACCTTCATCTACTGGTCGGGCACCATCGGCCGCGAGTTCGCGGACGCGCTGTCGCAGCGGGCCCGCGCCGGCGTGAAGGTGCATGTGCTGCTCGACTGGCTGGGCAGCATGAGGATGGAAGACGGCTTCATCGAACAGCTCGAGAACGCCGGCGTTCAGGTCCGGCGCTACCACCGCCCGCGATGGGGCAAGCTGCACCGCCTGAACAACCGAACGCACCGCAAGCTGCTGGTCGCCGACGGCACGCTGGGCTTCACGGGCGGGGTCGGCATTGCCGATCAATGGCGCGGCAGCGCGCAGGACGCAGAGCATTGGCGCGACACGCACTTCCGCGTCGAAGGCCCGGTCGTCGCCCAGCTCCAGGGAGTGTTCCTGGACAACTGGCTCAAGGCGACCGGCGAGGTCCTGCACGGCGAGCTGTACTTCCCGCCCCTCGAGCCGCGCGGCGACCAGCCGGCGCAGGTGTTCAGCAGCTCACCGAGCGGCGGCAGCGAAAGCATGCGCCTGATGTACCTGATGGCGATCACCGCCGCACAGCGCAGCATCCATCTCGAAGCCTCCTACTTCGTGCCCGACGAGCTGGCGATCCGTGCGCTCGTCGCTGCGGCCCGGCGCGGCGTGCAGGTGCAGATCATCGTGCCCGGCCCCTGGATCGACGCCGACATCGTGCGCCGCGCGTCGCGTGCGCGATGGGGCGATCTGCTCGAAGCCGGCGTGAAGATCGCCGAGTATCAGGAGACGATGTTCCACTGCAAGGTGCTGGTGGTGGACAGCCTGCTCGTTTCGGTCGGCTCGACCAACTTCGACAACCGCTCGCTCAGCCTGAACGACGAAGCCAACCTCAATGTGATGGATGCCGGTTTCGCGCGCCGGCAGGTGGAGATCTTCGAGCAGGACCTGCTGCGCACGAAGCCGGTCTCGCTGGCGGCCTGGCGCCAACGGCCGTGGCACGAAAAGCTGCTCGAGCGCGCCGCTTCGCTGATGGGAGCGCAGCTCTAGTTTCCGACGGCGCCGGCTCGCACCGGCCTCCCGAGGCCATCTGCGCCATGGCCCGCCGAGCGGCCCCGCGCCGCCCGCTTGCTCAAGCCAGCAGCGCGGCGATCACTTTCAACGCCGCATCGATGTTGTAAGGCTTGCGCAGGAAGCTGTCGTACTGACTGAAACGCGATCGCACCGCGTCTTCGGTCAGGCTGCTGTTCATCAGGATCTTGATGTGGCGCGTGGCGGGGTCGGCGCGCAGTTCGGTGCCCATCTCCGCACCGTTCATGATCGGCATCATGAAGTCCAGGACCACCAGGTCGGGCCGCGTCTCGGCGATGCGCTGCAGGCCCTGGCGGCCGTTGGCGGCGCAGAACACGCGGTAGCCCTCGTCCTCGAGGATCAGACTGAGGACCTCGGCGTTGGCGAGTTCGTCATCGACGACCAGGATGGTCTTCACAGGCCTCTCACACCTGTTCTGGCCTGGCGCTGGATGCCGACGACGAGAAACCCGCTTTCGACGGTTCGGCGGCCACTGCGGAGGGAATGACGTCTCCCGCCGACGTATGAATCCCGGCTACCGCCATGCCCGAGTCGCCGATGCGCAGGCCATGCACGCCGACGCTGAAATCGGTGTCGCGCATCTTGGTGATGCTCAGCAGCCGGACGACCCGGCCCTCCACTTCGGCGAAACGGATGAACAGCAGGTTGTCGACGAAACCGGAAACGCCGTAGGGCGCACTGACGGTGCTTCCCACCACGTCGCGCGTTTCGAGGGTCATCAGCACCGTGACGCCGCGCCGGCGCAACTCGTTCACGAGGCAGGAAAAGAAACGGTTGCTGCGCTCGGGATGCGTGGCCGCCTCGAAGAAGCCGGACAGGCCGTCGATCACCAGCCGCCGCACGCCCCTGCGGTCGACTTCTTCGAGCAGGCGGTGGCCCAGCTCGTCGAGCACGTGCTCGCCTTGCGAGTGCCACATGAGCTCGAGCGCGCCGCTTCGCTCCAGCGCGCCGAGGTCGCGGCCCAGCGCCTGTGCCTTGGCCCGCAGGCGCGCCGGCGACTCGAAGAAACCCATCAACAGCCCGGGCTCTTCGGCGCTGGAGCGCGAAAGGAAATGCACGCCCAGGGTCGTCTTGCCGGTGCCGGTGGAGCCGATGACGACGGTGGCGCTGGCCACCGGCAGGCCGCCGCTGGCGATGAGCGCGTCGAGCGACTCCACGCCGGTGGACAGCGCCGCACCGGGCGCGCTGCCGGCCGGCGGGGCATCGAACAGCGCTTCGATCCGCGGGAACACGCGCAGACCGTCGTCGGTGATGCGAAACGAATGCCTGCCGCGCAGCGAGCTGGCGCCGCGGAACTTGCGCACCTGAACGAACCGCTCCGAGCGCGCATCGAAGAGGCGCTCCTCGAGTTCGAGCAGGCCATCGACCATGGTGTGCTCGGCGTTCACGCGCAGCGCGCTGCCGCTGGTCAGCAGGAACACGGTGCAGCCGTGGAACACCGCGCTGGTCTGCATCTCGTGGATGAACTTCTTCAGTTCGCGATCGGTGCTGGCCGCCTCGGCCGCCGCCACCAGGCCGTCGAGCACCAGCACGCTGACACTGCGCGCGCGCATCTCGCGGCGCAGCACGTCCATCAGACCCTTCAGGCCATCGGCCTCGAGGTTGTTGAAGGCGCTGATGTACGACAAGCCGTCGGCGAGCACCGACTCGTCGAAGAAGCTGAAGGGCCGGATGTGCTGGAGCATCCGCGAGTGCGATTCGGCGAGCAGGGTCACGTAGACGGCGCGGCCGCCCGCGGCCACATGGCGGTAGCAGAGCTGGTTGGCGAACACGGTCTTGCCGCTGCCCGGCACGCCCTGCACGATGTACACGCCCGACTTGAAGAAGCCGCCGCCCAGCACGGTGTCCAGGCCATCCACTCCGCTGGGCAGCCGCTCGAGGCTCGAGGCCGTGTTTCCGGCAGCGTTCATGGCGCCTGCTCTGATCGTTGTGACATGGGGATCCTCAAAGTGAACTCGCAGCCCGCCTGCGGCGCGCTGCGCAGGGCGATGCTGCCGCCCAGGACCTGGACAAGTTTACGCACGATCCACAGGCCCAGGCCCGTGCCGCTGCCGCGCTCGGTACGCTTGGCGACGCCGAACTTGGCGAAGATGCGCTGCTGGTCCTCGACCGCGATGCCTCGGCCGTCGTCGGCCACCACCAGGTCGGCACGGCCGTCGGGCAGACAACGCAGCTCCAGGCGCACCGTGCTGCATGCGGCATGCTTGAAGGCGTTGAGCAGCAGGTTGTCGAGCACCTGTTCGAGCACCAGGGCATCGGTCACCCCGTCGCAACGCGCCGGCGCGACGACCTCGATGGCGACGCCGCGGAACTGCGCCTCCGGCGCCAGCGTCTCGGCGACCGAACGGACCAGCGCGCCCAGATCCACCGGCCGCAGATCGAGCGGGTAGGCATCGGCGTTGGTTTTCACGAGATCGAGCAGTACCGTGACCCGGTCGGCATAGCGTGCCAGCGTGGCCTGCGCCTTGGCGATGCGCAGGGCCGTCTCGCTTTGCTGCGAACTCTGCGCGAGCGTGCGCGCAAGAGCGAGCTGCAGGGTCAGCGCATGCAGCGGATTGTGCAGTTCGTGCGCTGCCATCGCCAACAGGTCGTCACGCTCCTGCACCTCCAGCCTCAGGCGCTGGACAAGCGCTTCGAGATCTTCGTCGGCGGTGCCGCGATCGAGGGGCGCAGGGTCGTTGTTCGTCACGGCGGCAGGTCGGCTAGGCGGCAGTGTAAGAGTTGCCGCCTGCTCCGCCGCCGGGGACAGCGGTCGGGTTTGCGGGCGCCCGGCGAGCGCGCGGAGTTGCGCGAGCAGCGGCGTCGCCTGATCGAGGCAGGCCCGGCGCAACGGCCAGGGCAGTGCGACGTCCTGCGCCGTGCGCAGCAGCGTGCGCAGCATCTGCCGCCGGGCCTGCCCCGGAAGGCGCAGCCCGCGGCGGGCGATGCGCGCCGATGTGCACGTACAGCCGCACATCGTCGACATGGCGGACCGCCAGCTCTTTCTCAGAAGCGGTAGGTGGCGGTCAGCGTCGCCGTGCGGCCCGCGCCGTAGAAGCAGTCGCCGCGCGGCAGACAGGTGCTCACGTAGGTCTCGTCGCCGAGGTTCTGCACGTTGAGCGCGTAGCGCCACTGCGGGCTGTCCCAGGCCAGCAGCGCGTCCGTCAACGTGACCGAGGGCGTCTGCGGCGCCGTCTTGTCGGTGAAGGCGCTGAAGCTGCGCACGCCCAGGCCGACCGAGAAGCCCGGCACGCCGAACAGGCTGAAGCGCTGCTTGCCCCACACGGCCGCCTGGTGGTGGGGCAGGCCGTCGAGCGCTTCGTCGTTGTCGAGGTAGTTGTAGTGGGCGCTCATCTCGAAGGCGGCACCGATGCGGCCGAGCACCTCCAGCTCGAACCCGCCGGTCTTGGTGCGGCCGACCTGCTCCTGCGTGGTGGGCGTGACCTGCACCAACCGGTTCTCCTCGCGCAACTCGTACACGGCCGCGGTGGCGCTGTAGCCCTTGCCCGGCGGCTCGTACTTGAGGCCGGCCTCGATCTGCTCGCCGCGCTGCGGCGTGAAGCGCCGGCCGGCCTGCGCCGCCACCGGGGTGAACGATTCGCTGTAGCTCACGTAGGGCGACCAACCCGCGTCGAAGGCGTACATCACGCCCAGCCGGCGCGAGGTGGCGCGGTGCTTGTCGTCGTCGGCGCCTTCGAGTTCGCCTCGCGCACGGTCGTGGCGCAGGCCGGCCACGACGATCCAGTGGTCGCCGAACTTCATCTGGTCCTGCAGGTAGATGCCGACCTGGCGCTGTGCGGTGCGCAGGTCATCGGTCTGCGGCGGCGCCTCGTAGCCGGTATAGACGGGGTCGAAGACGTCGATCGGCGGGACGGTGCCGGGCCCCTCCCCGCTGGAGCGCCCGGTCTGCCGGAAGCGCAGCGCGTCCACGCCGACCAGCAGCTGGTGCTCGACCCCGCCGGTGCGCAGCCGGCCCTCGAGGTGCTGGTCGAGCGTGGTCATGCGCACCTCGGTCAGCGTCGACTGCGCATAGCGGCCGACGACGCGCTGCGCCGGGTCGAGGTAGGAGTTGCCCGGGTTCGTGAACGAGTCGGCGTAGAGCGTCCGGTAATCGACCTCGTTGCGCGCGACGCGCAGGTTCTGACGCACGGTCCAGCGCTCGTCGAAGCGGTGCTCGAAGAGCCAGCCGATGCTGTCGCGGTCGGAGTCGTAGCGGTCGAAGCCCGGCTCGCCGATGAAGCGCGAGTTGGGGATGCGGCCGTTCGGGTTGTCCTGCACCGTGCCGCTCCACGGAAAGAACTGCAGCGTCGAGCCCGAGCGGTCGCGCTGCACGCGAGCCTGCAAGGTCAAAGAGGTGCTCGCGTTGGGCCGCCACGTCAGGGAAGGCGCCAGCAGCAGCCGGTCATCGTCGACGAAATCGACCTGCGTGCCCGACTCGCGCGCCAGGGCCACCAGTCTGTAAAGCCAGCGGCCGTCCTCCGTGAGCGGGCCCGTGAAGTCGGCCTGCAGCTGCTTGCGCTCGAAGGTGCCCACCTGCAGGCCGATCTCGCGCTGCGCCTCCGCGAGCGGCCGCTTGCTGACCAGGTTGACGATGCCCGCCGTGCTGCCTTGCCCGTACAGCATGGCCGAGGGCCCGCGCAGCACCTCGATGCGTTCGAGCATGTAGGGGTCGGTGCGGGTCGTGCTGGTGTAGTAGTTGAAGGTCTGGCGCAGGCCGTCGAGGTACTCGTCGGGGTAGGCGCCGCGCACCAGGATGCCGTCGGAGCGCGAGTCCAGGCCGAAGGCGTCGGAGCGCACCCCGGCGGCGTAGTTGAGCGCGTCCTGCAGGCCCTGCGCGCCGAGGTCCTCGATGCGCTCGCGCGTGACCACCGTCACCGACTGCGGCGTCTCGATCAGCGGGGTGTCGGACTTGGTGGCGGTGGCGGAGCGCTTGGCGCGGTAGCCGAGCGCCGGGCCGGTGGCGGTTTCGTCTTCGGTGCCGGAGCGCACCTGCACGGCCGGCAAGGTCACCGGCGCTTCGGACGCGGCGCCCGCGGGGGGTTCGGCGGATTGCGCCTGCACGCCGAGCGGCAGGCAGGCGGCGGCGAGGGTTGCAGCCAGGGTGGAGAGCAGGCTGCGCTGCAAGGGGTGCGCGGTCATCGTGGTTCTTCTGGTGGGGGGATGGGGAAGGGAACGGGGATCGGCTGGGAAGTCGGTGCACTGCCGGCTCGGCGTGTTGCACACGAGGGCGCCGGCTCGGCGGTGAACCTGGCCGCAGGCGCTCATGCGGTGCTCCACAGGAACCACGTCGCGCCGCTCAGCGCCCCGAGGCTCACGAGCACCGCGGAGAGCTTGATCGGCCGCAGCCGCGACCACAGCAGCAGGCCGGTCACCGACAGCACCATCAGCGCGCCGGCGATCGTGTCGGCCAGCAGGACCCAGAAGGCGCCCGCGCCGCTGGCCATGTGCAGCCGGGTCAGCGTGCCGATGAGCGTGGCGTCGTTCACGTCGAGCTTGACGAAGCGGTTGCCGCGGAAGTACTCGGCGCTCACGCTGCGCTGAGGGCTCTGCAGGTTGACCGTCCAGCGCTCCGGCTGGCGCACCTCGCGGTCGGCCCAGATCACGGTCTTCGCCGGCTCGGCTCGGGTCCGCACGGCTTGCGCCGTGATGCCCAGCTCGCCTTGCAGCCACTGCGCCAATTGATCGGGCGTGCGCAGGTTCGCGGCTTCCGCCAGCGCCAGTTGGCTGGAGCGCTGCACCGTCTTTTCGACCGGGATCTTCAGCACCGCGCGGTGGTTGAGCAGGATGCCGGTGGCGCCGAAGAGAAAGCCGAGGCCGGCGCCCCACAGCCCGACGTAGAGGTGGATCCTGCGCAGCCAGCGCAGGAACACGACGCCGGGACGAGGCGTGCTTCTGGCGCGCACGGGCGCCGCGGCGGCGGCAGGGGACGGATCGATGACGGCGCTCATGGGGAAGGTCGGCGTGCTCGTGAGCTTCAGAACCGCGCCCATTGGCGCAGCAGGTTGTGATAGCAGCCGGTGAGCTGCAGCAGCGCAGCCTCGTCGGCGGCGGTTCGGGTCAGGCGCTGGATGGCGGTGTCGAGGTCGAAGAGCAGCGTGCGCTGCGTCTCCTCGCTCACCATGCTCTGCACCCAGAAGAAGCAGGCCAGCCGCTCGCCGCGCGTGACCGGCTCCACCCGGTGCAGGCTCGTCGCCGGATAGAGCAGAAGATCGCCGGCGGCGAGCTTCACCGACTGCACGCCGTACGCTGTCTCGATGAGCAGTTCACCGCCGTCGTAGCTGGCGGGGTCGCTGAGGAACAGGGTGGCCGAAAGATCCGTGCGCAGCTTCTCGCCGCTGCCGGGCAGCAGGCGCACGGCGTTGTCGATGTGGTTGCCGAAGTGCTCGCCGCCCTCGTAGCGGTTGAACATCGGCGGATACACGCGCGCCGGCAGCGCCGCGCTGATGAAGAGCGGGTTGCGCTCCAGCGCGGCCAGCACCACCTGCCCGGACTCCCGCGCCGCCGCCGAGTCTTCCGCGAGCTGCCGGTTGCGCTTGACCTGCGCGCCCTGGTGGCCAGCGCTCGCGCGGCCGTCGATCCAGGACGCTGTGGCGAGCCGCTCGCGCAACGCTTCGAGTTGCGCGGCGTCCAGCAGGCCGGGAATCTGCAGCAGCACGGCGCGGTTCTTCAGAACTTGTGCGTCAGCGTCACGAGCGCGGTGCGCCCGCGCACCGGCGTCGAACGACCCGCGCTGCTGCCCTCGAAGTACTCGCGGTCGCCGAGGTTCAGCAGGTTCAGCCGCAGCTCGTAGCTCGGCTGCAGGTAGGCCACGGTGGCGTCGAGCCGCGTGTAGCCATCGAGCCGCGCCGTCTCGTAGTTGTTGAGCGTGCGCTCGTCGCTGTAGAGCACGCCGCCGCCGATCTCCCACTGCGGGTTCAGGCGGGCGGTGGTCCACACGGTGGCGCTGTGGCGCGGCGTGTTGGGCGAGCGCTTGCCCTCGGCGGCGATGCCGGCGTCCGCGCCGGTGCCGATCTCGGGCGAGTCGACGATCTCGCCGTCCAGGAAGGTGTAGCCGCCGAACACCTGCCACCACGGTGCGAGGTATCCGGTGAGGCCGAGCTCGGCGCCGTCGACGCGGATCTTGCCGCCGACCACCTGCACCGAGCCCGCGCCGTCACGGAATCGCGCGTCGGTCTTCTCGATGCGGAACACCGCACCCGTGAGGCTCAGTTCGCCGTCCAGCAGCTCGAGCTTGGCGCCGGCCTCGACCGAGCGGTTCTTCTCGGCGTCCAGCGCCGCCGTGCTGGCGCTTTGCGTGACCGCTTCGGCCGACGGGTTGAAGGAGGTGCCGTAGGAAACGTAGTACGACTGTGCCGCGCTCGGCTGGTAAATCACGCCGGCGCGCGGGCTCCACAGCGTCTGCGATTTGGGCGCCGAAGATTCGGTGGTGTCGGCCGGAAAGCCGGCGGGCAGGTCGTACTTGCGCAAGTCCGAGCGCGCGCGGAAGCGCTCGCCGCGCACGCCGCCGACGAGTTTCCAGCGCGGGTTCAGGTCGATCTGGTCGTTGACGTAGGCGGCCAGCGTGTCGGCCGTGGTGTCGACGCTGCGCGTGAGCGCGCGCTCGCCCGGCCGTTCGCCGATCTGCGGATCGCTCAGGTTGACCAGCCGGTCGGCGTCGGCCGTGTTCCACACGTAGCGCTGCTCGTGGCTCTCCTCGCGCGCCAGCTCCACCCCGGTGGTGATCGTGTGCTGCATGCCGCCCGCCTGAAGCTTGACGATGAGGTCGGTCTGGTTGACGAGCGAGCGGTCGTGCAGGAGGCGGTTGCGATCCTGGCGCGGCGCCTGCAGTTCGCTCAGCGGATCGCCGGGCCCGACCGCACCGCCGTCGATACGCGTCACGGCGCCCAGCGGCGAAGGCGAGGCGTCGGTGCGGTTCACGCTCAGCAGCGTGCGGTTGCGCAGCGTGGCGTTCGGGCTCAGCTTGTGCTGCACGCTGGCGGTGAGCACGTTGACCGATTGGTCGAAGCGGTCGTCGCTGTAGCCGTAGAAGTTGTCGCGGGGTGCGTCGATGGGCTTGCGCACGCCGCTCGCGGTGGCGCGGAACGGGAAGCCGTAATCGGGACTCTCGAAGTTGCGCTGCACCAACAGGGACAGCGTCACCTCGGTCGGCGTGCCGATGCCGAAGCGCAGCGAGGGCGCCACGCCGTAGCCGCGCATCTCGGTCACGTCGCGCGTGGACTGCACGTCCTGCCCGAACACGGCGATGCGCGCGGCCGACGTTTCCGACAGCGGCCGGTTCAGATCGGCCGTGACGCGGTAGTAGTCGTCGGTGCCCGCAGTGATGCTTGCCTCGCCGCGCGGCCGCAGGTCGGGTGTCTTGCTGATCTGGTTGATGACGCCGCCGGTGGAGCCGCGGCCGAACAGCATCGACGAGGGGCCCTTGAGCACCTCGATGGCCTGCAGCGAGAACACGTCGCGCGTGTACTGCCCGCGGTCGCGCAGTCCGTCGAGGTAAATGTCGGTGCGCGCCGAGAAGCCTCGCAGGTTGATGTTGTCGCCGATGACACCGCCTTCGCCCGCGCCCAACGTGATGCCGGGCACGTTGCGCAGCGCATCCTTCAGCGAGGCGGCCGCCTGCGAGTCGAGCAGTTCGCGGTCGATGACGGTGACCGACTGCGGCAGGTCGCGCAGCGGCGCGGCGAACTTGGCGCCGGTGGCAGCCCGGGAGTTGTCGCGCTCGCGAGTGGCGCTGGTTCTGACCTCGGGCAAGGTCGCCGCGGGCGTGGGCGCGGCGCCCTGCGCCGAAGCCTGCGGGGAATGCGCCGCCCCGAAGGCCAGGGCGAGCGCTGCCGCGCGCAGGCTCAGCGGCACGCCGGGCATCGAAGTGCGGGAAGAAGACGAGAGAGTGCTCAAGGAGGAATCCTGTTGTCGTTGTGGTGAGAAACGTCCCTGGCGGCGGCTACAGACGCGGTGTGAAGAAAACGTGTGTTGGCAGGCGGCTCCTTTCAGGGCCCGGCGGTGGCCTGCGGCTCGGTCACGAACCCGACCTTGCTCAGCCCGGCCTTGGCCGCATCGGCCAGCGTCTCGGCCACCAGGCCATAAGCCACCGTGTGGTCGGCGCGCAGGTGCACCTCCGGCTGCGGCTCGCGCTTGCCCTCGTCGGCGAAGCGCTGCGCGGCCTCGTCGCGGCTCACCACCGCGCCGTTCCAGAAGCGCGTGCCGGCCGCGTCGATCGCGAACTCGATCTTCTCGGGCTTGAGCACGTTGGGCTGCGAGCTCGCCTGGGGCAGCTCGAGCTTGACGGCGTGGGTGAGCAGCGGCGCGGTGACGATGAAGATCACCAGCAGCACCAGCATCACGTCGATGAGCGGGACCATGTTGATCTCGGCCATCGGCGCGCCCGAGGACTTGCTGTTGTCGAAAGCGGCGAAGGCCATGGCAGTCTCGCTTCGCTTCAGGCGCGCGCCGCGGCGCCGCGGGCGGCGGCACCCGGAACCGCGCCGCCCACGGAGGGCAGCGGACGGACCATGGCGCCGTTCGCAGCGCTGTGTGCAGCCCCGGTCGTTGCGCCGCTGGCGGCAGCGCTGCCCGCGCCGCTCGCCGCCAGCTTCGGCGCCTCGCCCCGCGCCAGCGGCGTGCCGGTGCTCAGGAAGGTGAGCAGCTCGTGCGCGAAGGCATCGAGCCGCGCGCCGAGCACGCGGTTGCTGCGCGTGATGGCGTTGTAGCCCATCACGGCAGGGATCGCGACCGCCAGGCCGATGCCGGTCATGATGAGCGCCTCGCCGACCGGGCCGGCCACCTTGTCGAGCGTGCCCGCGCCGCTCATGCCGATGGCGAGCAATGCGTGATACACGCCCCACACCGTGCCGAAGAGGCCGACGAAAGGCGCGGTGGCGCCCACCGTGGCCAGCACGGTCAGGCCGTTCTCGAGCCGCGTGGTTTCCTCGTCGAGCACCTTCTTGATGGTGCGGGTGAGAAAGTCCTGCGAGCTGCCGGCTTCCGAAAGCTTGGAGGCGCCGTAGCGCGCGTGGTGCGCCTGCGCATGCACGGCATGTGCCGTGAGGTGAGCGAACGGGTTGTCGGCACCGTGCGTGGCGATCTCGTGCTGCACCTCGTCGAGCGAGCGGGCGTTCCAGAACAGGTTCAGGAATTTTTCGCTGCGCCGCTTGCGCAGCACCTGCGTCACGCCCTTGATGACGATCAGCGCCCACGACGCGGCCGACATCAGCACCAGGATCGCCAGCAGCGTCTTGCCGACGACGTCCGCCTGCGCGAGGAAGTGGCCGAAGCCCAGGGCGGTGGTGGTGGTTTCGTTCATCTCAGCTCTCCAGTTCGAAATTGATCGGCACCAGCGCCCACACGCGCAGCGCGACGCCGTTCTCGGTGTAGGGACGGAAGCGCGCCTCGCGCATCGCGGTCATGGCGGCGTCGTCGAGCCGGCGGTGGCCGGAGGACGACTGCACGCGCAGCTCGGCCGGCTGGCCGCGCTCGTCGATCAGCACGCGCACGACCACGCGGCCGGCCTCGGCGTAGCGGCGCGAGGCGCGCGGGTAAACAGGCGCGGGCGGTGCGAGGTACTGCACCGCCGTCGCAGGGATGGTTTTCGGCTGCGGCGGTGGCGCCGGCGGGGCCGGAGGCGGCGGTGGCGGAGCGGGCGGTGGCGCCACGACCACGGGCGCCGGCGGTGGCGGCTCCACCGGCGGCGGAGGCGCGACGAAGACCGGCGGCTGGGGCGCAGGCCTGGGTGCGACGGTGACGGGCGGCGGCGGGGGCGGCGGCTTGCGTACCGGGCGCGGCGGAGGAGGAGGCGGCGGTGGTGGTGGTGGCGGCGGCGGCGGAGCCGGCGGCGGCGGCGCGATCAGGTCCACCATCATCGGCGCGACCTGCGCCGCCGCCTCGCGCACCGCCTCGACCTGCAGCAGACCCCAGGCGCAGGCCGCATGCGCCGCCAGCACGCCGAAGACCAGCGCGCGCCGCGCGCCGGGCGCCAGCTCGCTGGCGTTGCCGGGAGGCGGTGGCATCGGCATGCCGAGGGGCAGGTTCGGCTGACTCACGCGGTGACCTCCGGTGCCGAGGCCGGCACCTGCTGCAGGCCCTTGGCGAAGCTCGAGGCGCTGGGCTTGTCGAGATAGACGCAGCGCTTGCCGGTGCGCTTGCAGTGGCTCTTCACGAGCCAATAGGCGTTGTGGCTGATGCAGCCGGTCTGGCAGATCACCAGGTCGGCGGCGGCCAGGCTGGCGTCGAGCTGGCGCGCGGTGTGTTCGAGGCCGCCGTCGTGGTGGGCGAAGCGCCCGCCGTGGCGCTCGACCAGGTCGCGGTAGATGGCGACGACACCGTTGCGCCCGCCCACGCAAAGCACCGCCTTGGCGCCGAGGTCGATCGGCGCGAGGTCCTGTGCCTGCGGGCCCTCCGCGGACGGAGAAACCAAAGCGGCGGCAGGCGCGCCGTGGCTGCCCAGCCCGCCCGGCTCGTCTTGCGACGCCGTCTGCGGCTCGCAGGGCGTCTGGGCCGCCGCCACGGCGCCGGCGCCCTCGCGTGCCCAGCTCCGTTCGGCGAGCTGGCGGGCCAGTTCGCGGTTGCGCTCCGTCATCTCGGCCAGCCGCTCGGCGAGCGCGCTGCGGCTGGCGAGGTCGGGCACGGCCTGCCGCAGTTCGGCCAGTTCGGCGTGAGCGGCGGCCAGCAGCGAATCGCGGCCGATGAGCTCGGCGCGCGCGCGCAGCAGTTGTCCCTGCAGCCGGTCGAGCTCCGCGGCGCGATCGGCCTGGGCCTGATGCTGGCGCTGCTGCAACTGCGCCAGCTCGCGGGCGGCCTCGGCGCCTTCGCGCAGCCTGGCCTCGATCTGCTGCTGGTCGCCCCGCCGCAGGGCCCCGGCCTGGTGCTGGATCATGTGGGCGTCGCCGTAGATGTGCTCGGTCGTGGCGGCGTCGCAGCGCGGGTGGCTGAGGGCGGCCCACAGCGCCTGCGCGATGTCGCCCCCGCGCACGGCGTCCTGCCACAAGGCCAGCACGGCATCGGCCGACTTGGCGGCGGCGAATCGGCGCAAGGCGGCAGCCGAACGCAGATCGAGCTCCCGCTGCAGCGCCTCGGAAACCGGCGTGCGGCGCTTGCACTCGTGCACGCAGCGCACGTGCAGCGCGTAGTCATCCATCGTCACCCGCACGTCCAGCGCCTTGCCGACGCGCTTGCGCAGCAGCGCCATGGGCAGCGACACGCCCAGCACCGGGCAATGGCAATGCGCGGGCAGTTCCCACAGCCGCCGGCGGCGCGAACCGCCCGACACGGCCGCCGACATGGCCGGCGAGCTTGCAGGCGCAGCGTTCGGGGGCGCGTGATGGACGTCGGCGCCGAGCGCGGGGCCGCGCAGCTCGGCGCACTCCGGGGAGGCATGCGCGCGGACGGCGGCGGCCGAGCCGGTGTTGGACGATGAAATGCACATGGGCGGCTCCGAGCGGCAGTACGTGGTGCGAAGGCTTTGCTGGGCAAGCGGGGCAGGACGAGACGAGGCGCCGGGTCGACGAACGACGCGAAGGCGCCTCAGTGCAGCCGCGGGCGGCAGCAGGGCCCGCAAGCTGCCGGATCGCCGGCCGGCTCGGTGTCCTCGCGCCATTGCCGGGCCACCCGCCCGGCCGTGCGGCGCACGAGTTGCGGCGCCTCGGCGTTGCGCGCGAGCAGTTCGAGGTGTTCGAGCGCCAGGCGCATGGCGGCGCCGTCGCCGGGCCGGCACGCGCAGCGCGTCAGCAGGAAGAGCAAGGCGCTCAACTGCAGGTCGAGCAGTTCACCGGGGCTCGGCGAGGCGCGCTCGGCCGGGTCTTCGTGCAGCACGGTGCTTCCTTTCGGAAAGCGCGGGCTGGCGACGGCTGGCTGGCGCGGGGGATGGGCGGCGGCGTGCGCCGCGGACTACTTGGTGAGGATCAGCTTGCCGAGCGTGGTCTGGCGCAGCCGGTAATCGACACCGCGATGACAGATCAGCACCTCCGACGCCCCGGCAAAGACAGCGTCGCTGGCGAGCCGGCGCAGCGGCGCGTCGGCACGCGCCGGCGATCCGGCTTGTGGACGAGGCGCCGCACCCGTCAGGCCGGCAGATCCCGCTGCCGGCCCGGCGACGGAGTCGTCGGCGGGCGACGCAGGGGGAACACAGGGACTGGCGCGGGAGGGCATGAGTGAAGTATAAATACGAACTACTCGCATTTGCAATAACCAGATGAAAACAAGCCCGACTTTGCCGATCCGCCGCTCGCCCCGCGCCCGCCCGCACGATCTTCCGCTGCTGCTGGCCACGGCCCTCGCCCTCGCCCCGCCGGCTTTCGCGGCGGCCCCGCAGCGCGACCCGCCAGCCGTCACCGCCGTTCCGGCGCACAGGCACGCGCAGCCGCCGGCGGGCGCCTTGGCCACGGTCGATGCACCACGGGCCGCGCCCGCCGCCAAGGCGGCAGCGGCGAAGCTCGAGCTCTCGGCCGTTCTCAAGCACCACGCCGCGCTGGTGCATGCCAGCTACCTCGACACGCTGCGCGCCGCGCGCTCGATGCAGCAGGCGATCGAGGCCTTCGCGTCGAAGCCCTCCGATGCCTCCCTGCAATCGGCGAAGAAGGCCTGGCTGGCCGCACGCGAGTTCTACGGCCAGACGGAAGCCTTCCGCTTCTACGGCGGCCCGATCGACGGCGACGACGGCCCCGAAGGCCGCCTCAACGCCTGGCCGATGGACGAGTCCTACGTCGATGCCGTGCCCGGCCGGCCGGGCGGCGGACTCGTGGGCGATCGCAGCTTCGTCATCAGCAAGGCCAGCCTTGCCGAACAGAACGAGCGCGGCGGCGAGGAGAACGTGGCCACCGGCTGGCACGCCATCGAGTTCCTGCTGTGGGGCGTCGACGCCTACGAAGACGGCCCAGGCCGCCGCAGCTTCGAGGATTACGTGGACGGCAAGGCCCCCGACGCGGACCGCCGCCGCCAGTACCTGCGCGTGGCGACCGAGCTGCTCATCGACGATCTCGACATGCTGGCGCGCGCCTGGGCGCCGGCCGCAAAGAACTACCGCGCCGGGTTCGAGCGGGGCGGCAACGAATCGCTGCGCAAGCTCTTCGTCGGGCTCGGCTCGCTGTCGCGCGGCGAGCTGGCCGGCGAGCGGCTCGAAGTGGCGCTGGCCACGCGCGACCAGGAAGACGAGCACTCGTGCTTTTCCGACAACACGCACCGCGACGCGGTCACCAACGCGCTGGGCATCGAGAACGTGTGGCTCGGCCGCCTGCGCCGCGCCGACGGCAGCGTGCTGCAGGGCCCCTCGCTGCGCGACTGGGTCGCGCGCCGCAACGCCCCGCTCGCCGAGCGCACCTCGAAGCAGATCGCCGCGTCGGTGCGCGCGGCCGAGGCCATCCAGGCACCCTTCGACCAGGAGATCGGCGGCGGGCGCGACGGGCGCGGGCGCGAGCGCATCGAGCAGGCGACGGCCGCGCTCACCCTGCAGAGCAAGACGCTCGTGGAGGCCGCCAACGCGGTCGGCATCGAGCGGCTGAATCTGGTGCAGCCCGAGTGAGGCGACAGCCCAGGCTCACGCTCACGAGCGGCGCCCTGCTGCTGCTCGCCTGCGCCATCGCGGCGGCGTCCGACGCCGGCCCGCCACCCGATCCCCTGGGCGAGCTGACGGGCGGCGCCACCACGGTGTACGCCGATGGCCGCAATGCCTTCTCGCTGCCGGCGGCCAATCTCGCCGACGACGAGCGCACCCGCTTCGTCATCGGCAACTCCTTCTTCAAGCGCAACTGGGTCCAGGCACCTGCCTCGACCCGCGCGCGCGACGGCCTCGGTCCTCACTTCATCGCCCGCTCCTGCGGCGGCTGCCATGTGCAGGACGGCCGCGGCGCGCCGCCCGACCTGCGAAAACGGCTGGACGGCGCGCCCGCCTTGCCGGGCGCATCCGACGCGGGCGCGCCGCTCGCCGACGCCCACGAGCAGCCGGTGGCGCTGCTGATGCGCCTGTCGGTGCCCGGACACGGCGCGCACGGCGCGCCGAAGCCCGAGCCGGTGTACGGCGAGGCGCTGAGCAACGCAGCCGTGAGCGGCGTGCGCCCGGAAGGCCGCATCACGCTGCGCTACAGCGACGTGCATGGCCGTTTCGCCGATGGCACGCCCTACACGCTGCAGCGCCCGCACTACGGCGTGGCGGACCTCGGCTACGGGCCGCTCGCCGCCGGCACGATGATGAGCCCGCGCATCGCGCCGCAGCTCGTCGGCGTGGGCCTGCTCGAAGCGATTGCCGACGCCGACATCGAGCGCAACGCGCGCGAGCAGGCGCAGGCGCCCGGTCCCGTCAAGGGCCGGGTCAACCGCGTGTGGGACGCGTTCGCGCAAGGCGAGCGCATCGGCCGCTTCGGCTGGAAAGCCAATGTGGCGAGCCTCGCGCACCAGACGGCCGCGGCGTTTCATGGCGACATCGGCATCACCTCGCGGCACTTCCCCGAGGAAAGCTGCAGCGCGGCGCAGCTCGATTGCCTGAGCGCGCCGCGCGGCATGGGTGTGGGTGCGGGGGTCGGTCGCCCGGCGGGCGGGTCGAAGGCGAGCCCGGCGTCGGGCACGGCGCCCGCTGCGGGCGCGACCGCCGCGCCGGTCGAGATCGACGACGAGACGCTCGGCGACGTGGTGTTCTACCAGGCCACGCTCGCACCGCCGGCGCGCCGCAACGCGCACGACGCGCAGGTGCTGCGCGGTCAGCGCCTGTTCGGCGAGGCCCGGTGCGCGTCCTGCCACCAGCCGAGCTACACCACCGGGGCCGCGCCTTTTCCGCGGCTGAGCAGCCGTGCGCTCGAAGGCCAGCGCATCCACCCCTACACCGACCTGCTGCTGCACGACATGGGCGAGGGCCTCGCCGACGGCCGCCCCGACTTCGCGGCCGACGGGCGGCAATGGCGCACGCCGCCCCTGTGGGGCATCGGGCTCATCGCCGGCGTCAACGGCCACGACCGGCTGCTGCACGACGGCCGCGCGCGCGGCGTGCTGGAAGCGATCCTGTGGCATGGCGGCGAGGCGCAGGACAGCCGCGACCGCGTGCTGCGCATGAGCCGTGACGAGCGCGAGGCGCTGGTGCGCTTCGTGGAATCGCTGTGAGGGCCACGGCAATGCACCGGTACCGCGAAGCGGGCTCGCGCGGGCCTGCGCGGGCCTGCGCCGTTCGGCCGTCGGCCCGCGACGGTCGGACGATCGAGCGCCCCGTGCGTTCTCGCCTGCGGCATGCCGCGACGGCGCTGCCGTTGTTGCTGACGGCGGCAGGGCCCCTGTTCGCGCAGGCGCCGGGTGCGGGCTCCAGCGTCGCGGTGCCCTACTACACGCCGGATCACTTCATGCAGGGCCTGCACCGCCACGCCACCGCGCCGGCCGCGAAGGCCTTCGCCGAGCGCGCGGCCACGCTGGCGCCGGCGTTGGAGCGTCTGTGCATGTCGTCCGGGCCGGCGATGAGCGTCCGGCCGCCGCCGCCTGCATCTGCATCTGCGCCGGCGGCTGCGGCGCTCGCCGCAGGGGCCGTCCCGCCCGCACTCGGCGACGCGCGCACCCGCTGGACCACCACCATGCAGGCCTGGGAGCGTCTGGCGGCGGTGGCGGTCGGCCCGCTCATCGAGCGGCGCTCGCTGCGCACGCTCGACTTCACGCCGAGCCGCCCGTCGCTGATCGAGCGCGCCGTGCAGGCGCAGCCGAAAGGTGCGGCAGCGATGGAGAAGATCGGCGCGCCGGCCAAGGGCCTGCCGGCGCTCGAATGGCTGCTGTGGACGCAGCCGGTCGTGGCCGGGTCGCCGGCCTGTCGCTACGCCGTGGAGGTGGCGGCCGATCTCGCGCGCGAGTCGGCCTCGCTGGCTTCGGCCTTCGAGGCCACCGCCGCGCGCGACTGGGAGGCAGCGGCCTCATCGACGGCCATGGCCGAGGCGATCAACCAGTGGCTCGGCGGCCTGGAGCGCCTGCGCTGGCAGGACATCGAGCGGCCGCTGCAGGCTGCGCAGGACGGCGACCCAGGACGCAACACGCCGCAGTTCCCGCGCGCCGCCAGCGGCCGCAGCGCGCAGAGCTGGTCCGCGCAGTGGGAGGCGCTGCGCGCCCTGGCCGCGCAGCCGCCGGCTTCGCCCGCGCCGCCGGGCGAGGGACTGGTGACGATCGAGACCTACCTGCGCGGCCGCGGGCTCAACGCCCAGGCCGATGCGCTCCGCCGTGCCGTGCTGGCCGTCGACCCGGCGCTGCAGGATCTGTCGCCCGCAGCCCCCGAGCGGCTGGTGACCGCTGCGCGCGCACTGGCCGAACTCGAGCGCGTGCTGGAGCAGCAGGTCGCCCCCGCGCTCGAGGTCAGCATCGGCTTTTCCGATGCGGACGGCGACTGAGGCGCGCGACCCGCAGCTGCGATGCGCCAGGCCACGCCCTTCCTCCGACGCGCGTCGGCCACGGGCGTGGCGCGTCGAAACCGGACCCTTCCCCACAGGCTCTCGTCATGCAGGTTCTGAGTCGCCGCGCATGCCTCGTCACGCTCGCGGCGCTGTCGCCTGCGGGGGCGGCCTTCGGCGGCGGTCCCGTGACAGCCTCGGCACCGCCCGGAGCAAGCGAGGCCTTGCTCGCCGCCGCCTGGGATGCCCACGACGGCCACCACGTCGGCGTGCTGCGCGCCGCCGATGGCGCCCTGCGCATTGCCGCTGCCACCGGCGTGCCCACGCGCGCGCACGGCCTGCTGCCGGAGCGTGGCGGCACGCTGCTCGCCGTGGCGCGGCGCCCCGGCGACTGGCTGATGCGCTGGCGTCCGGCAAGCGGCACGGTGCAGCGCGTGTGGAGCGAGCCCGACCGCAGCTTCAACGGCCACGTGCTCGCCAGCCCCGATGGCCGCACGCTCTACACCACGCAGACGGACCTCGACACGGGCGCGGGGCTGATCGGCGTGCGCGATGCGCACAGCCTGGAGCAGCGCGCCGAGTGGCCGACCCACGGCCTGGATCCGCACGCACTGCTCTGGGACGAACTCGGCCGCCTCCTGGTGGCCAACGGCGGCATCCCGACGCAGCCGGAAACCGGCCGCGCCAAGCGTGGGCTCGAGCGCATGGACGCCTCGCTGGTGCGGCTGGATGCGCAGGCCGACGGCCGCCTGCTCGGCCAGTGGCGTGTGAACGACCAGCGCCTGAGCCTGCGCCATCTGGCCCGGCAAGGCCACCGCATCGGCATCGCGCTGCAGGCCGAGCACGACGACGAGGCCCGGCGCGCCGCCGCCCCGGTGCTGGCGCTCTTCGACGGCGACGCCCTTGCGCTCGCCGAGGCGCCTGCGCCGCTGGCCGGCTACGGCGGCGACATCGCGGCCTGGCGGGGCGGCTTCGCCGTGGCGTGTCCGCGCGCGAACGGCGTGGCGCGATGGCATGGCGACGGCCGCTGGGCCGGCTTCAGCGCCCTGCGCTCCGGCTGCCCGCTGGCCGCCACGCCGCAGGGTTTGTGGGCCGGGGGTGCGCAGCAGGCCCTGGCATGGCAAGCCGCGACGCCACGCCCGCTCGATCTTCCGCCGCTGCGCCTGGACAACCACTGGATCGCCTTCGCACGGGCAGGATGAGGCGCCCGCCGCCGAGGTGCGCGAGCGATCGGGAAGGGGTGTCCGGCATGTCGTTGCCTCCTTGTCGGCATGCTCTGGCGTGCCGTCCGTGCGTTCATGCAAGGCCTCAAGAATCGCCGGGCAAGGGCAGGCGGCGCGCATACAGGTCGCCCGAGCCCGCCTCCGGCGGCAGGCCGTCGAGCCAGCGTTTCGTCTCCCCCGCGTCGAGCCAGCGAGGGTGCAGCCAGCGCAGGCTTTCGCCGGCCGAGGCCCGAAAGCCATAGCGCCCCAGCGACTCCAGCCGGTCGATGCAGGCCACGGCCAGGTCTCGCTGCTGAGCCAGGTATTCGATCGACAAGGCAGGCAACGCCCGGCCCAGGCCGAGCAGCACGTCGAGCTCGTAGCCTTCGACGTCGATCTTGACGAAATCGGGTTCGCCGTAGCGGGCGATCAGCGTGTCCAGGGTGCTCACCGTCACCGTCGGCCCGGGCGTCCAGCGCACGCCGGCGAAGGCGGCGCTCTCGCCGGCGCGGCGTGCCCAGTCGGCCGAAAGCGTGGAGACCGTCGGGTTGCGTTCGCTGCTGAGCATGCGCGCCTGCCCGCTGCTGCGGCCCAGCGCCTCGCCCAGCACGGTGACCTGCGGATCGCGCCCGAACAGGCGGCGCAGCAGGCGCTCGAAGTCCGGCTGCGGCTCGATGGCGACCACCCGCGCACCCAGGCGCCGCCACGCCGCGACCCGGTTGCCGGCATGCGCGCCCACATCGAAAGCCAGGCCGCCGGACGGCACGAACTCGCGGTAGAAGGACCGCAACTGCGCGGCGCGCCACGGGATGCCGTGATAGACGGCCAGGGATCTCAGCATGCCCAGCGATCGGCCCAGGGTCGACATGGTGTGCGGTTCTCGAAGAGCTTGTCGTGCCGCAATGGTGGCTCGCAAATACCAGCGGTTCTCGCGTGTGTCAATTGCCAAACGTGAACTTGCCACGTTCCGAGCCGATAAATTTTTGTGCCGCCGCCCCAACCAATCGACGCACGAAACGTGTACCTTTTCACACAAGTTGCAGCGCCGTCAGCGCACCGCGCGACTGCAACGAACCGTCGTTGGAGGAACACCCCCGTGCAAACGCAATCGCTCTCGTTCGAACTCCGCATCGTGCGGACGCGCCAGGATCTGACGGCCGCCTGCGAGGTTCGCGCCGCCGCTTACGGGCGCCATGTGCCGCACCTGCGCTCCGCGCTGATGGAGCCCGACCTGCTCGACGCCGACGAGCACACCGCGGTGGTGCTGTGCGTGGACAAAGCGAGCGGCCGCGCGATCGGCACGGCGCGTTTCCAGACCAACGCGGGCGGCCCGCTGCTCATCGAGCACAGCGCGCGCCTGCCCGTCGCCATGCAGGCCGACACGCGCTGCGAGATCACGCGGCTGTCGGTCGTGCCGGGCGCCGATCCGCTGGCCAAGGTGTGCCTCATGAAGGCCAGCTACCTGTTCTGCATGGCGAGCCAGATCCGCTGGATGGTGATCAGCGCGCGCAGCGAAGCGCTGATCCGGCAGTACCAGCGGCTGGGCTTCGCCGATCTTTTCGCGAACCAGCCCTCGATGCCGATGAAGCACGTGGGCAGCATCGACCACCGGGTGCTGGCCTTCAACGTCACGACCGCCGAGAGCACGTGGCGCGAGAGCGGCCATGCGCTGTATCAGTTCATGATCGAGACGGCGCACCCCGACATCCAGCTGTTCAGCACGATGCCCGCCGTGCGCGCCACGGCCCGGGCAGAGCGCGGGGACGCGCCCGCCGCCTTGCCGCAGCAGGCCAGGGCCTTTCAGTTCGCCGGCGCTGCGGCGCTGCGGCCCGGCCCGCGGGGCATCTCGCTGCTCAACTGACCTTGTGCAGGCGCTGCCGGGGCGCCGAGCCCTCGGCCGGCAGCCAGGCGGCGACGACCTCGCGCAGGTCCACGTCGGTGAAGGGCTTGGGCAGGGAGTCGTCCATGCCCGCGTCGGCGCAGCGTTGCTCGCTTTCGTCCTCGAACAACGCGGACAGCGCGACGATCGGCACGCGGGCCAGGCCCATCGCCTTTTCCTGGGCACGGATGGAGCGCGTGGCCTCGAAGCCGTCCATCACGGGCATCAGGCAATCCATCAGCACGAGTTGCGGCCGATCGATGTCGCGCAGCGCGCGGCGCACCGCCTCGGCACCGTCGGCCACCCGCTCCACCCGGTGACCCTGGTTGGCCAGCATGGAGGCGGCGATGAGCGCGTTCACGTCGTTGTCCTCGACGAGCAGGATGCGCGAAGGCGCCACGGCCGGGGGCGGTTCGACATCCGGCTCGACCCGCGGCGCCGGCAGGACCGGGCTCACTGACGGCAGCCGCGCGGTGAAGCGGAAGATCGAACCGAAACCCGGCTTGCTGCTGACGGTGATGTCGCCGCCGAGCAGCCGCGCGATCTCGCGTGCGATGGTCAGGCCCAGGCCGGTGCCTTCCATGCGCGAAACGCCGGCCACGCCGAGCTGTTGGAAAGCGTTGAAGATGGTGACCTGGTCCTCGTCGCTGATGCCCACGCCGGTGTCGCGCACCTCGAAGCGCACCTCGCCCTCGTTGCCGCCGCGCTCGAACATGAGGTGGACCCAGCCCTTGTGGGTGAACTTGATCGCGTTGCCCAGCAGGTTGTGCAACACCTGGCGCGTGCGCGAGGGGTCGCCCGTGACCCAGCAGGGCCCGGCGACCTTGCTCTCGAGCGTGAAGGCCAGACCCTTCTCGGCGGCGCGCACCGTGTAGATGTCGGCGACGCGGGAGACTTCGGCGTTCAGGTCGAACTCCACGCTTTGCATGCGCATCTGTCCGGCCTCGATGCGGGTGATGTCGAGCAGCTCGGTCACCAGCGACAGCAGGTGCGTTCCGGAGGTCTCGATCAGCTCCATGCGCTTCTTGATCAGCGGGTCGCCCGCTTCCACGTGCACCAGCCGCGCGAGTCCGAGCATGCCGTGCACGGGCGTGCGCAGCTCGTGGCTCACGGTGCCCAGGAACTGGCTCTTCACGGAAGACTGGCGCTGCGCGAGCTCGAGCGCCTTCTCCAGCTCGAGCGACACCTGCGCGGAATGCCGCCGCCGCAGGAAGATCTCGGCGAACTTGAACTCGGCGCGCCGGGAGGTGATGAGGATCTGCACCAGGAACAGGCTCAGGCCCACGCTGCCGTACACGCCGAAGGCGTCGCCGCGCAGCGCCATGCCGGCGATCATCGGCAGGATGACCGGCAGCACGTAGGCGGCGGTGGCGGCGCGCGAGACCTGCAGGCCGAAGGTGGCGACGCAGGCCACGCAGCAAAGGCTGGCCGTGACCAGCGAGGCGGTGTCGATGTTCTCGCCCATCATCCAGAAGCCGCCGAGGCCCCACACCGCGCCATCGAGCGCCAGCATCCACAAGGTGGCGGCCCGCCACGTCGCGCCGCCCGGCCGGCCGAGACGCCGGAACAGATGCGCCTGGACCACGCGCGGCGCGGTGACCATCAGCTTCATGAGCAGCCACACCTGCACGAGGTACAGCGCGACGCTGCCGCTCAGGTGCACGGCCATCACCACGGCGAAGGCGGTCGCGATCAGGGTGCTGACGGCGCCGTGGGCCCAGATCAGCTTGAGCTGCTCGTCGGCGACGTACTGCCTGACGTCGCTGTCGACCGTCATGCCGATGTTCGAGGCGAGCTTTTCCAGCATGCGACCTCAGTAGCGCTGCAGCAGCAGCGGCAGGTCGGCCGGGCAGTCGATGCCGAGCTGCACGCAGGCGTGGCGGAAGCTCTCGACCTGCTCGACGATGCTCAGCGCCTGCAGGGGTTCGGTCATCTCCCGGAACATCTGCACGATCGCCTGCTGTCTTTTCTGCTCGAGGCCGCGCACCCAGTGCTGCAGCACTTCGGCGCGCACGGAGGCGGGCAGCCGCAGGAAATCGTCTGTCAGCGCAACGGAGCCGGCGGCGGCGTCCAGATCGGCGAACAGGCCCTGCACCGGCAACTGCAGGTGCGAGTCGTCCTCCAACCACGCTGTCTCGTCTGACATGAATGCCGGCAAGGCTGCCTCCATTGCCCAGACCCGCCCCCGAGCCCGTAAGCAAGTGTCGCCGCAGGAAACCGAACGCTGTGTCACAAGGCGCGGCCGCTCCACCGGTTTGCTCCGATTGCGCGTGAATACCGCACGCAGGCGCTGCGCCCGTGACGGCGCGGCGCCGCGCGGGCATGCCGCAAGCTCGTTCAAACCGTGACCGCCACCGTGCGGACGGCGGCCTTGCCCGCCGTCCGGCGGCGCGGCGCGTCCGCAGCCGAGCGCAGTTGTTCCTGCAACGCGGCCAGCGCCGGCGGCAGCTCGCCGGCGCGCCACACCAGCGGCGTCACCACCTCGGCGTGCACGCGCGGCAGCGCATGACGGCGCACGGGCGCGGCGTGCAAGGTGGCCAGCACCGCCTCGGGCACCAGCGCAACGCCGGTGCCTGCGGCCACGCAGGCGACGATCGCGTGATAGGAGCCCAGCTCCATCACGCGGATCGAAGCCATCCGGCGGTCGCCCAGCCAGCGTGCGAGCACGCGGCGGTACGCGCAGCCGTTCGGAAAGGCGATGAGCGAATCGTGCTGCACGTCCTGCGCCCGGGCGATCGGCGTGTGGTCGATCGCCGAGATGAGCACCAGCCGCTCATGAAACAGCGGCATCGCGTCGATGCTCCGGTCGGCCGGCGCCTCGGCGACGAAGGCGGCGTCGAGCTTGCGCGCGATGAGCGCGGCGACGAGCGCGTCGTTGGTGCCGGTGACGAGTTCGACCCGCACGTCCGGACAGCGCCGGTGGTACGCGGCGAGCACCGCGGGCAGGCGGCTCGCGGTCGTGCTCTCGAGCGCGCCGAGCCGCAGCACGCCGGTGGGCGCGCCGCCGGCCAGCGCGGTGCGCGCTTCCTGCGACAGCTGCAGCAGTCGATCGGCGTAGTCGAGCAGCAGATGACCGCCGGGCGCGAGGAACAGGCGCTGCCGCTCGCGATGGAAGAGCTCCGTGCCGAGCGAAGCCTCGAGCTGCTTGATGCGGGTGGTCACGTTGGAGGGAACGCGGTGCAGCTTGCGCGCTGCGCGCAGGATGCCGCCCTCCTGGACGACGGTTTTGAAGATGAGCAGGTCTTCGAGTTCCACGGCGCGCTCGAGCTATGGCGATCGCCCATGCTGCCATGGAAACACTTCTCCAGACGAGAACAACCTGTTCCGGACAATTCAATATTCAGGAAACCATGCGATGGCTAGCATGACGCCATGCGAACGCTGCTGCGCCTGCCTCTCGCGACCCGTGTCATCGCCGTCGGCGCGCTCGGCCTGGCCTGCGGCATGGGCATCGGCCGCTTCGCGCTCACCCCCCTGCTGCCCTTGTTGCAGGAGTCGCCGGGCCTGTCGCTGCAGCAGGGCTCCTGGCTGGCTTCGGCCAACTACGCCGGCTATCTGCTCGGCGCCCTGCTGTGCGTGGCGCTGGCTCCGCGCCCGCAAACCGCAGCGCGCGCCGGTCTGGCCGGCGTGGCGCTGCTGACATCGGCGATGGGTGTGACCGAATCCTTCGCGCTGTGGCTGGCCTTGCGGGCCGCCGCCGGCGTGGCGAGCGCCTTCGTGCTGGTGGGCGTGTCGTCCTGGGCACTGGCCGCGCTGGCCCGCGAGCAGCGTGCGCAGCTCTCGGGCCTGGTCTTCGCCGGAGTAGGGTGCGGCATCGTGCTGGTCGGAGTGCTGGGGCTGGCGGCCGGTGTTTTCTCGTGGCCGGCGCGCGCGGCGTGGCTGCTGCTCGGCGCACTCGCGGGCGGCATGGCGCTGGCGGCGTGGCCCGCGCTGGGCGACGAACCGCACGCCGCAGCGCAGGCATCCAACCCGGTGCGCGCGCCGCTCACGGCCGGCATCTGGCGGCTGATCCTTTGCTACGGCGTGTTCGGTTTCGGCTACATCATCCCGGCGACTTTCCTGCCGACACTGGGCCGGCAGCTCTTTGCCGAGCCGCTGATGTTCGGCTGGGCCTGGCCGGTGTTCGGCCTGGCCGCAGCGGCGTCCACGCTCGCATCGGTGCGCTGGCTCGGCAGGGCGCCGCCGCAGCGGGTGTTCGCGCTCGGCATGCTCGTCATGGCCCTCGGCGTGGTCGCGCCGGCCCTCGGCGCGGGCTTGCCGGCCTTGCTGCTGTGCGCCGTTTGCGTCGGCGGCACGTTCATGGTCGTGACCCTGGCCGGTCTGCAGGAAGCCCGGGCCGTTGCCGGCGCCAACGCGCCGCGGGCCATCGCCGCCATGACGGCCGCATTCGCCCTGGGACAACTGATCGGCCCGCTGACCCTCGGGCCGGGATCGATCGACTCCGCCATCGCGTGGCCGAGCCTTGCCGCCGCCCTGGCTCTTGTTTGCGGCGCGGCCGTGCTGTTGCAGGACCGAAGCCGCCGCGCCGCTGTTCCGTTCAACCCACCGAGGAGCCCTTGATGACCCCGACCGCAGCCCAGAACCCGAGTCCTGCCGGCGAGCCGCGCATGCCGCCGCTCGCGACCCATGAAATGAATGCCGCGCAGCAGGCCGCCGCCGCCGAACTGGCTGCCGGCCCCCGCAAGGGCGTCAAAGGCCCGTTCATCGCCTTGCTGCGCAGCCCGGAGCTCATGGCACGGTTGCAGAAGGTCGGTGAGTTCCTGCGGTTCCAGAGTTCGCTCAGCCGCCGGGCGAACGAGTTCGCCACGCTGATCGTCTCGCGGGCCTGGACGCAGCAGTTCGAATGGGCGGTTCATGTGCCCCTGGCGCTCGAGGCCGGCACCCCGCAGGCGACGATCGACGCGCTGCGCGACGGCCGCCGCCCTGACGGGTTGAGCGACGAGGAGCAGACGGTCTACGACTTCACCACCGAGCTGATGCACAACCGCGGCGTGTGCGCGAGGACCTATCGGGAGGCGGTCGATCGTCTCGGCGAAGCCGGCGTGGTGGAGCTCACGAGCCTGGTCGGCTACTTCGTCATGGTGTCGATGGTGCTGAACGTGGCCCACACGCCGGCCGGCGCCGACGCGGGGGCGCAGCCGCTGCCGGCCTTTCCTTTGTGAGCCCGGATGCGCTCACCGGCGGACCTCACGGCCGAGTGCACCGACAACGACAACAACAACGGTTGAGGCGCGTGCCCACGGCTCACTCCACCGTCACGCTCTTGGCCAGGTTGCGCGGCTTGTCCACATCCGTTCCGCGAACGCATGCAGTGTGATACGCCAGCAACTGCAAGGGCACCACGTGCAGCAGAGGTGACAGCGCGCCGTAATGCTCGGGCATGCGGATCACGTGCAGTCCTTCGCTGCTCTCGATGCGCGTGTCGGCGTCCGCGAACACGAAGAGTTCGCCGCCGCGGGCGCGCACTTCCTGCAGGTTGCTCTTGAGCTTTTCGAGCAGCGTGTCGTTCGGCGCCACCGTCACCACCGGCATCGCGGCAGTCACCAGCGCCAGCGGCCCGTGCTTGAGCTCGCCGGCCGGGTAGGCCTCGGCGTGGATGTAGCTGATCTCCTTTAGCTTGAGCGCGCCCTCCAGGGCCACCGGATAGTGCGGCCCGCGGCCGAGGAAGAGCGCGTTCTCCTTGCGGGCGAACTCCTCGCTCCAGGCGATGACCTGGGGCTCGAGCGCCAACACCGCCTGCAGCGCGGCCGGCAGATGCCTCAGGGCCTTGAGGTGAGCGGTTTCGGCGTCCGCGTCGAGGTGACCGCGCAGCCTGGCCAGGGTGAGCGTGAGCAGGAACAGCCCCGCGAGCTGCGTCGTGAACGCCTTGGTGGAGGCCACCCCGATCTCGACGCCGGCGCGGGTGAGGTAAGCCATCTCGCACTCGCGCACCATGGCGCTCGTGGCCACGTTGCACACGGTCAGCGTGTGGCGCATGCCCAGGCCGCGTGCGTGCTTGAGCGCGGCCAGCGTGTCGGCCGTTTCGCCGCTCTGGGAAATGGTCACGACGAGCGTGCGCGGGTTCGGCACGCTGGCGCGGTAGCGGTACTCGCTGGCGACTTCCACGCTGGTCGGGATCCTGGCGATGCCTTCGAGCCAGTACTTGGCGGTGCAGCCGGCGTAGTAGCTGGTGCCGCAGGCGAGGATGAGCACGGAGTCGATGGCCTCGAACGCCGCCGCGGCCCGGGCGCCGAACAGCTCGGGGACGACGGCCTGGACGCCTTCGAGCGTGTCGGCGATGGCGCGCGGCTGCTCGAAGATCTCTTTTTGCATGTAGTGCCGGTAAGGGCCGAGTTCGGCCGCGCCCGTGTGGGCCTGCACGGTGCGCACTTCGCGCTCCACCCTGCGGTGCCGGCCCGCGTCATCGCGCGCGACGATCCAGTGGCGCCCGGGTTGCAGGTCCACCACGTCGCCCTCTTCGAGATAGACGATCCGGTCGGTGACGCCGGCCAGCGCCATGGCGTCGGAGGCGAGGAACATCTCCCCGCCCTGCGCGCCGATGCCCAGCACCAGCGGCGAGCCCTCCCGCGCACCGACCACGCGCTGCGGCTCGTCGCGGCAGAACACGGCAATGGCGTAGGCGCCGCGCAGGCGCGCGGTGGCCTGCTGAACGGCCTCGAACAGGTCGGCCTCGTAGAGCGAATCGACGAGGTGGGCGATGACCTCGGTGTCGGTCTGGCTGGTGAACACGTAGCCGCGTGCCTGCAGCTCGGTGCGCAGTTCGTCGTGGTTCTCGATGATGCCGTTGTGCACCAGCGCGACGCGCCCCGGGCGGGCCGCATCGGCGGCCGCGCCGGCGCCGGTGGACGGGCCGTTGGAGAAATGCGGGTGGGCGTTGTGCAGCGCGGGCGCGCCGTGGGTGGCCCAGCGGGTGTGGGCGATGCCGGTGGTGCCCTGCACGCCGTCGTGGCGCACCTGCGCATCGAGCTCGGCCACGCGGGAGGTGCTGCGGCTGCGCCGAAGGCCGCCCTCCTGGTACACGGCCACGCCGCATGAGTCGTAGCCGCGGTATTCCAGGCGCCGCAGGCCTTCGACCAGCACCGGGACGATGTTGCTCACTCCGACGGCGCCGACGATTCCGCACATGGCTGGGTCCTGATGTGTTTGGTGTTCAGGGGCGAAATACTAGGGAACCACCAGAGAAATGAGCTTTCATAGTTCTCCTTCAAACAAAATAATCAACTTCATTCATCAAACTCAGGAAGATAATTTCTGAACTTCCGCGAATGATGATCAATACCACCGCCAACGCCCCACTCGATCCGCTGGACCTGCGCCTGCTCGGTCAGTTGCAGCGCGACGCCTCGCTGTCCAACCTGGCCCTGTCCGAAGCGCTGGGCGTCTCGCCCGCCACCGCGCACCGGCGCGTGGGCCGCCTGCGCGCGCTGGGCCTGATCGAACGCGTGGTGGCGCTGCTGTCACCGCAGCGCCTCGCCGAGGCCGGCTTGCCGGTGCTCCAGGCGGTGCTCGAGGTCACGCTCGACGTGCAGGCGGCCGAGCGGCTCGATGCCTTCGAGGCCCGCGCGCAGGGCGAGCCGGCCGTCCAGCAATGCTGGCGCGTTTCGCCCGGACCGGACTTCGTGCTGGTCGTTGCGGTGCGCGACATGCCGGCCTACCAGGCGCTCACCGCGCGCCTGCTGTCGGCCGATGCCAACGTGCGCAACGTGCGCGCATTCTTTGCCATCAAGCGGTCGCGCTTCGGCAGCGAACTGCCGCTGCAGCCTTGAGCCGCCGCCCGCCTCAGACGGGCGAAGAGGCCGAATAGGCGATCGGCGCGGCCTTCTGCGGCATGGGGCCGAGGCGTCGAAACGGATCGTCGTCCTCGCGCAGGTACTTCATGCCGGCTCCGACGGTCAGCACCAGCAAGGCGGCGGTGGCCAGCAGGAGCCCGGCGCGCTGCCCGCGGGTGAGATGCATGCGCAGGGCTTCGCCCAAGGGCAGGCCGTCTTCGCGCAGGCTCGACATCACAAGCTCGAGGCGCAGCCCGAGCCCGAGCCTGCATTCGCCGCCGGGGTCACGCCAGCCGAGGCGCGTTTCCTCTTCGCGGATCCATTGGTCGTGGGCCGCGCGGCGGGCCGGGTCGCTGAGCACCTCGTGCGCCTTGTTCAGCGCAGCCAGCACGATCTCGTGGCGGATGCTGCCTTCATGGCGATCGGGGTGGTACTTCTGCACGAGCGCCTTGTAGGCTGCGCGCACCACCTCCGGCGGCGCGTCGTGTGCCACCTTCAGCCGGGCGTAGTAGGTGGCGACCTTGGGACGGCTCATGGCGCGCCATGCTAGCCCGCCAACCCGAGACAAGGCGCTGCCGGCGACCCCCGAACGCGTGCAATCCGTCCCGGCGAAGGGCGCCGTGCGCGCCTTTCAGCGCTTCTTCTGCGGTCGCTGCCAGCCGGGCAGGCTGGTCTGGCGGGCGCGCGCGACGGTGAGCTGGCCGGGCGGTGCGTCCTTGCCGAGCGTGCTCCCGGCACCGATGGTCGCCCCATCGCCGACCGTCAAGGGCGCGACGAGCACGCAGTTGCTGCCCACGTGCACGTCGTCGCCGATCACGGTGCGGTGCTTGTTGGCGCCGTCGTAGTTGGCGGTGATGCTGCCGGCGCCGTAGTTCACCCGTTCGCCGACGGTGGCGTCGCCCAGATAGGCGAGGTGGTTGGCCTTGGCGCCGCGCGCGAGCTGCGAGTTCTTGACTTCGACGAAGTTGCCGATGTGGACCTCGGGCCCCAGATCGGCACCGGGACGCAGCCGGGCGAAGGGGCCGACGAGCGCGCCCTCGCCGATCTTCACGCCGAGCGCCTCGCCATCGATGTGGACGAAGGGGTGCACCACCGCCCCCGCCGCGATGCGCGCGTTGCGGATCACGCAGTTCGCTCCGACGCGCACGCCGTCGCCGAGCTGCACGCAGCCCTCGAACAGGCAGTTCACGTCGATCTCCACGTCGCTGCCGCACACCAGCTCGCCGCGCACGTCCACGCGGGCGGGGTCGGCCAGGCGCACGCCGGCCTGCATCAGCGCTTCGGCGCGGGTGCGCTGCAGGCGCCGCTCGAGATCCGCGAGCTGCGCCGGGCTGTTGACGCCGAGCACCTCGGTCTCGCTGGCCGGCTGCGCGGCGACCACCGGCATGCCTTCGGCCACGGCCATCGCGACGATGTCGGTCAGGTAGTACTCGCCTTGGGCGTTGTCGTTCTTCAGCGCCGCGAGCCAGCGCCTGAGCGCCGGCGTGGGCACGGCCATCATGCCGGTGTAGACCTCGCGCAGCTGCAACTGCTCGGCCGTGGCGTCCTTGTGTTCGACGATGGCGCGCACTGCAGCGCTGCTCCGATCGCGCCCGCCGGCCTGACGCACGATCCGTCCGTAGCCGGTGGCGTCGCTCAGGTCGATGGTCAACAGCGCCAGGCGCCGGCCGCCGCAGGCCTCGATCAGCGTGCGCGCCGTGGCCGCCTCGATGAGCGGCACGTCGCCGTTGAGAACGAGCGTCACGGCGTCGGGGTTCTCGCTCAACAAGGGCGCGGCCTGCTGCACGGCATGCCCCGTGCCGAGTTGCGGCTCCTGTCGCACGAAGGCCAGGGGCGCCGAAGGGAACGCCGCGCGCATGGCCGCTTCGACCTCCGATGCGCCATGGCCCGTGACCGCGATCAAGCTTTTCGCGCCCAAACCTTCCGCCATTGCCAACACGTGCTGCAATAGCGGCAACCCGGCCAGGGTGTGCAGCACTTTCGGCCGCTTCGATTTCATCCGGGTGCCCTTGCCGGCGGCCATGATCACGATGTCCAGCATGCTCGAACTCGGGTGGTTGAAAAGATGGCGGATTATCGTGGCCGCTCTCGTGATGGCGGCGGCGCTCACCGCGTGCAGCACGCTGCGGCTGGCCTACAACCAGGCCGACACGGTCATGTACTGGTGGCTCGACGGCTACGTGGCCTTCACGCCCGAACAGGCTCCGAAGGCGCGCAGCGCGATCGCCGACTGGTTCGAGTGGAACCGCCGCAGCGAACTGCCGCAGTACGCCGCCCTGCTCGATACCGCCGCCGAAGAGGTGCTGAATGACACCACGCCGGCACGCGTGTGCGAGTGGCTGCACATCGCCCGCGTGCGGCTCGACCGGGCGGTGCAGCAGTCGCTGCCGCAGGCCGCGGTGATCGCCGTGAGCTTCGATTCCGAACAGCTCGCCCGGCTGGAGAGGAAGCAGGCCCAGGCCGCCGCCGAGCTGCGTGAGGAGTATCTCGGTCCCGCACCCAACGCGCAGCGTGCGGCGGCGGTCGAGCGGCTGCGCGAGCGCGCCGAGCAGCTCTACGGCCGCATCGACGACAAGCAGCGCGCTCGGCTGGAACGAGGTGTGGCCGAGTCGCCGTTCGATGTGGAGCGCTGGCTGCAGGAGCGCGAGCGCCGCCAGCGCGATCTGGCCCAGGGCTTGCGCGCGGTGCGAGCCGGCGCGTCGGCGACGGGCGGCACCCCGTCCGCGGACGGCGCCGACCCGCTTCAGGCGATGTGGCAGCGCGTCAAAAGCCCTCCCGACGCCGGCTACCGAAGCTATCTGGAGAAACTGCTGCCCTACAACTGCGCACTCTCGGCCGACTTCCACAACGCCACCACGGCCGAGCAGCGGCAGGTCGCGCATCAAAGGCTCAAAGCCTGGCGGGCCGACCTGCTGCGCCTGGCCTCGCCGGGCTGAACCCGGCGGACGCCTCGGCCGATCAGCCCGGCGGCAAGGTCACGGTCACCGTGCGCGGGCTGATCGCGGGCGTCGGAAAGTCCTTCATCGACGCCTCGAACAGCAAGGGCAGCAGCACCGGCGAGGACCAGCGGCCGACCACCGTGGCGCGCGTTTCGTAGACGATGCGCTGGCTGCGCCGGTCGCGCATGAGGATCGCGGTTTCGCGCTGGATGTCGGGGAAATCGTTGTAGTAGTAGCCCCCGCCGAAGCCGGGGCCGTAGAAGAAGGGATGCGCGCGACGGTGGAACCACCAGTCGTGCCGCCAGTAGAACGAGTTGGCGAAGGGGTCGCGGCTCGGCACCTCGAAGATGCGCGCGCCCACCTGGATCAGGACGTCGGCTTCGTCCATCGACGCGCGAACGAAGCCGGCGCCCTCGAGGGCCGGCAGGGCGGCGGCTTCGATGCGGTCCTGTTCCTCCGGATGGGCCTGCTGCGATGGCAGGCGCTCGATGGCGTAGGTGCCCGGTTTGCGCGTGGCAGGCCAGTCGCCCTGACTGGACACCTCCACCGCCACCGTGCTGATGCCCGCGCAGCCGCCCAGCGCCAACGTCACGGCGAGAGCGGCGGAAAGGGCGAAAAGACGGCGTCGTTTCATGGTGGATTCGTGTGGATCGCGCGCGAAACGTTCAATCGGCTCCGTGCCAGCGGATCGGTGCCTGTGCAGCAGGCGATGCACCCGATGACGGAAGCCCGGCCTGACATGCCTCGTCGTCTTCGTCGAAGGCCTTGTCGCCGGCAGCGTCGGGCCGGCCCGTGGCCTGGAGGCCTTTGAACGGATAGAGCTTGCGGTCCTGCAAGTGCGAAGGCACCACGTTGGCCAGCGCGGTTGCCATGTTCTCTACACGGCCGGGATGCTGTCGCTGCCAATCGCGCAGCATCTGCCCGATCTGCCGGCGCTGCAGGTTCTCCTGGTTGCCGCACAGGGTGCAGGGAATGATCGGGAACGCACGGTGCGCAGCCCAGGCCGCCAGGTCGTGTTCGGGCACGTGGGCCAACGGGCGGATCACTATGTGCCGGCCGTCATCGCTCACCAGCTTGGGCGGCATGCCCTTGAGCTTGGCGCCGAAGAACATGTTGAGGAAGAAGGTCTGCAGCATGTCGTCGCGGTGGTGACCGAGCGCGATCTTGGTCGCACCCAGTTCGCTCGCCACGCGGTAAAGGATGCCGCGGCGCAGACGCGAGCACAGGCTGCACATGGTCTTGCCCTCGGGAACCAGGCGCTTGACCACCGAGTAGGTGTCCTGCGTTTCGATGTGGAAGGGCACGCCGCGTTCGCGCAGGTAGCCCGGCAGCACGTCGGCCGGAAAGCCCGGCTGCTTCTGATCGAGGTTGACGGCCACGAGCGAGAAATCGATCGGTGCGCGACGCTGCATCTCGATGAGGATGTCGAGCAGCGCGTGACTGTCCTTGCCCCCGGAGACGCAGACCATCACCTTGTCGCCCGGCTCGATCATGTCGAAGTCGGCGATCGCCTGGCCGACGAGGCGGTGCAGGCGCTTGGCGAGCTTGTTGGCCTCCAGGCGGCTTCTCGCCTGGGCCGGATCGCGCCGGCCGGCCTCGGTGTCGATCACGGCACTCATGCGTGTCGCTCCTGTTTGAGATGGAAGACCTCGACCCCGACCGCCGCGCAGTCGGCATAGACGTCGGGCTTCTCCGTGGAAACACGCACGGCGCGCACCTGCGGATGATCGAGCAGGCGCGACGCGATGGCGTCGCACAGGGTTTCCTGCAGTTCGATGTGTTGCCCGCCGGCGCACGCCTCGATGACGGTGCGGATGAAGTCGTAGTCGACCACCTCGTCGAGCCGGTCGCTGCGCGGCGTGCTGTCGGCCAGCGGCACGTAGAGATCGACGTTGACCAGCAGGCGCTGCGCGCCGGACTTCTCGAAGTCGTGCACGCCGATGCGCGCGCTCAGCAGGTGATCGCGCAGGAACAGGCGGCGGCAGCCGGCCAGCCGCGCATCGGTCAGCAGCAGGCTCATCGCACGGCCCCTTGCGCGAGAAAGAGCACGTCGCGCGGCTGCACCGAAAGATGCTGGCCGCCATCGACGAGCAGCGTGGTGCCGGTGATGGCGGGCGACTCGATCAGGAAACGCACCGCTCGCGCGACGTCGCCCGGCGTCGACGAGCGCCGCAGCGGCGTCATGCCGTGGGCCCGCGTGAACTCAGCGTCGCTCATCGGGCCGGAGGGCAGCGTCACGCCGGGCGCCACGCCGACCACGCGCACGGCCGGCGCAAGCGCCTGCGCGAGCAAGGTCGTCGCGGCGGCCAGCGCGGCCTTGGAGAGGGTGTAGGACAGGTGATCCGGGTTCGGATTCCAGAGCTTCTGGTCGAGCAGGTTGACGACGCAGCCTTGCCGGTCGCCGCCCGCGACATGCGCGTGCAGCGCCCGGGCCAGCAGCACGGGCGCGGCGGTGTTGACCTGCCAGTGCGCCGCGAGGGCGGCATGGCCGAAGCTCTCGACGTCGTCGTGCTCGAAGCGCGAGGCGTTGTTGACGACGGCATCGACGCGGCCCATCGCGGCCACCACCGCCGGCAACAACGCGGCGCAAGCCGCTTCGTCGGCCAGATCGGTGACGAAGGCCTCGGCGCGCGCCCCGCGCTGCCTCGCAGCACCGAGCGTCCCGGTGCATTCGTCCGCCGTGCGGTGGCTGTGCACGGCCAGGTCGAAGCCGTGCGCGGCGAGTTCGAGCGCGATGTCGCGGCCGAGACGCCGCGCGCTACCGGTGACGAGCACGACGGGGCGAAATGTTGCGCTCATGCGGGTACGACAATGCCTGGGTGAATCCAACCGCATTCAGTGTAGCCAGCGCCCCCCCGCCGACCCCCGGCGGGGCCTTGGCCACGCGCATCGCCCAGGAGATCGCGCGCGCGGGCGGCTGGCTGGGGTTCGAGCGGTTCATGGAGCTCGCCCTGTACGCCCCCGGTCTGGGCTACTACGCCCGCAACGGCCGGCAGTTCGGCGCGTCGGCCGAGTCGGGCAGCGACTTCGTCACCGCCCCGGAGATGAGCCCCCTGTTCGGCCGCGCGCTGGCCCGCCAGATCGCGCAGGCGCTCGAGGCCACGGGCACGCGCGAAGTGTGGGAGTTCGGCGCGGGTTCCGGCGCTCTGGCGGCGCAACTGCTGGCCGAGCTCGGCGAGCGCATCGATCGCTACGTGATCGTCGATCTGTCCGGCGCGCTGCGCGAACGCCAGCGCGAGGTGCTCGGCGAGCGCGCGGCGCAATGGGCGCCACGCGCGGTGTGGCTGGACGCCTTGCCGCACGCGATGCAAGGCGTGGTCGTCGGCAACGAAGTGCTCGATGCCATGCCGGTCGCCCTCCTGCACTTCGACGGCCAGGCATGGTTCGAGCGCGGCGTGGCTCTTCACGAGGACCGCTTCGCCTTCGCCGACCGGCCGACCGCGTTTCGCCCGCCGCTGGCCGAGCGCGCGGTGCCGGGCACGGTCACCGAACTGGCTCGCCAGGCCGAAGGCTTCGTGCGCACGCTGGCGAACCGGCTGACGCGGGGCGCCGCCTTCTTCATCGACTACGGCTTCCCGCAAGCGGAGTACCACCACCCGCAGCGCAGCGGCGGCACGCTCATGTGCCACCGCGCACACCGCATGGACACCGACCCGCTCGCCGACGTGGGCGAAAAGGACATCACCGCCCACGTCGATTTCACGGCCATGGCGCTGGCCGGGCAGGAGGCCGGCCTGCAGGTGCTGGGCTACACCTCCCAGGCTCGTTTTCTGATTAACTGCGGCCTGCTCGAGGATCTGCAGACCGGCATGGCCGCAGGCCACATCAAGCCCGTCGCCGCGGCCCACAAGCTGCTCGCCGAGCACGAGATGGGCGAGCTCTTCAAGGTGATCGGCTTCGCGGCCGGCGAGCCCTTCGACGCGCTCGGCTTCGCGCGCGGCGACCGCAGCCACACGCTCTGAAACCCCGACCCCCGAGGAGCGCCCTTGATCCGCTGGCTGATCGTGATCGTCGTGGCGCTGATCGTGTTCAACGGTCTGCGGCCCCTGCTCGAGAAGATCGGACTCGGCCGTCTGCCGGGCGACTTCCGCTTCATGTGGCGCGGACGCGAATGGTCGCTGCCGATCGCCTCCACGGTGCTGCTCAGCTTCATCGCCATGGCCATCGGTCACTTCATCTGAAGGCGCCGCAGTCGGCGGCGGCGGCGCCGATCACTCGCTCACTTCATGATCGACCAGCGGTGATGGCAGCCGCGGCAGCACACCTGAACCTCGTCGACGACCGGCTGCTCGGGCGTGAGCTCGAGCCGCGCGTAGGCCTCGCACTTCGGGCAGATCGCCTGGTTGGCCGTGCGCTCGGCATGCATCAGCAAGAAGAGGTAGCGGCGCAGCGCCCACACGCCGACGGCGGCGCACAGCAGCACGGACAAGGCATCGTTCAGCCGCTCGGAGGCCGGACCGTTGCGGTCGTAGGCGTCGAAGACCATCAACAGCCCGAAGCCGCATACCAGCGTGAGCACGAGGTGCGCGTGGCTCGTGATCAGCTCGCGCTCGTACCACTTGCGAAAGCCGTGCCTGCGAATGCCGTCCGCCAGTTCCGTTCGCCAGCCAGCCATCTCGGTGCTCCCGCAGACCTGCGCGGTGCTCCCGCAGACCTGCGTTCTCATGGTGGCACAGCGCCTCGGCCCGCATGGCGACCCGGCTTTTGCGGCTCGCCCGACGCCGATCACGGCCGGCGGAGCTTGGCTATACTGCGCGGCTCGGGCGCTTTAGCTCAGTCGGTTAGAGCGACGGAATCATAATCCGCAGGTCCGGGGTTCGAATCCCTGAAGCGCCACCAGAACCTAGAAGGCTTGTAAGTCAACGGCTTGCAAGCCTTTTTCACGTCCAGGGGTGCCGCATGAGGGTGCCACTCGGGCTCCGTCGACACATCATGGGCTCCTGCCGCGTTGAAGGACACCTTGTTCAGGTGCAATCTGAAACCGGAGGCGGGTACGAGACGAGTCCAGTCGGGCGTTCAAGCTCGAGGCCGTGAGGCTGGGCAGGAAACGAGATGCAACGGTGCCGCGGGCTGCCCGTGCCCTCGACGTGCACGAGAACGTGCTGCGCACATGGATGCGCGAGAGCAGGCGAGTGACCCGCAGCGGGGCCTTCCCGGGCAAGGGCGTGATGAAGCCCGAGGCTGCCGAGATCGAGCGGCTGAAGGAGCGGAACGTCACGCTGAGGAAGGAGCGCGACATCCTGGAAAAGGGCCGCGGCCTGCTTCGCGTCCGACGGCACGACCTACCTTCTGCTGGGCACTTGCCGACTTCTGTGCAGCTCTCGGCAAACGGGCGGCGCCATCGTTATTTGAGTAGGAGGGGATAACCGGACTTTTCATGTGATCCCAGTGTGCGGGCGCGAGGAAGATGCGCAAGACGGCGTGGTTGGGGTCACTGCCACGCTCCCAGCCCTCAATCTTGGATTCATCTGCACATGTCCATCGCAAATCTGTCCATAAGGGGCCGCCTCTCGGCGGCCTTCGCCGTCCTGGCTCTCGTCGTTGTGGGGGCGTGCGGCCTTGCTCTGCGCGCCCTCTCAACTGAACATCAGGCGTTCTCGAGCTACGTCACCGAGAACGCGCAACGGCTCGCCCTTGCCAATGACCTCCTTGATGCCGCCAATGCACGGGCCATCAGCGCTCGCAATCTGGTGCTCGTTACGAGTGAGGACGACAGAGCGCTTGAAAAGGCAGCTGTCACTCGAGCCCATGAGCAGGTGGGAGCATCGTTCCAGAAGCTCGAGACGGCACTCGCAGCGACCAGCGACGTCGATGCCGAGGAGCGTCAGATTTTCGAACAGCTCAAGGAGATCGAGTCGCGTTACGGCCCCTTGGCCCTCGACATCGTGGGTCTGGCTCTAGAGGGCAAAAAAGATGAATCAATCGCCAAGATGAATGCCGATTGCCGCCCATTGCTGGCCGCACTCGTCGGCACGGCTGCCGCTTACGTCGAGAACATCGCCGAGCACGCCGAGCGGGACGTCCAGGCGGCCGACGCTTCCGCCGACGGATACGAAGCTCTGATGCTTGTTGTTTCGATCGCGGCTGTCGCCTTGGCTGCGCTCTTGGCTGTGCTCATCACCCGCGCCATCGTTCGGCCGATCAATCGAGCGGTGGAGGTCGCGCAGACGGTGGCCGCCGGCGACCTTCGCTCGACCATCGAGACGAGCGGCAAAGACGAGACGGGGAGGCTGCTAGCCGCCCTGAAAGCGATGAACGACAGCCTGGTAAGCATCGTCGGGAACGTCCGCCAGAGCAGCGACAGCATCGCCACGGGCAGCACGCAGATTGCAACGGGAAACGCGGACCTGTCCCGCCGCACCGAGCAGCAGGCAGCCAGTCTCCAGCAGACGGCGGCCTCGATGGAGCAGATGAGCTCGACTGTCAAAGCCAATGCCGATACGGCCCACCTGGCGACGCAGCTTGCGGGCTCGGCCAGTACCGCCGCCCTTAAGGGCGGCGAGGTGGTCGGTCAGGTCGTTGAGACGATGCGAGACATCACCGACAGCTCCAAGAAGATATCCGACATCATCGGTGTCATAGATGGCATCGCCTTTCAGACGAACATCCTGGCGCTCAACGCAGCGGTAGAAGCCGCGCGCGCCGGGGAGCAGGGTCGGGGATTCGCTGTAGTGGCGAGCGAGGTGCGCAGCCTTGCTCAACGAAGCGCAGGTGCGGCCAAGGAGATCAAGGAGCTGATCGGCGCAAGCGTCGAGAAGGTCGAGACGGGAACGAGGCTCGTTGACGACGCCAGGGCTTCCATGGACGACATCGTGGCGCAGGTAAAGCGGGTCTCGGACCTTATTGCCGAGATAAGCGCGGCGACCATCGAGCAGACGAGCGGTATCGGGCAAGTAGGCACCGCCGTTTCCCAGCTGGACCAGTCCACCCAACAGAACGCTGCTCTCGTGGAAGAGAGTGCGGCCGCCGCGGATAGCCTGAGTCAGCAGGCGGTCAAGCTTGCGCAGGTCGTCGGCGTCTTCAAGCTCGCCGCCTGACCGGATGCCCGAAGACAGAACCTGAAAGGGTCGTTGATCGGTGCTCGTTCAATCGAGTAGACGGCTCCAGACTGAGCGACCAACTTGACTGCGGGCCCTTCCTGGGTCCGGGCATCCGGTTCACGCCGTGGCGGCGCCGCTCTCGGTGCCAGACAGATGTACCGCACCGGTGGGTCCGGACGCACTGCCTTACGAAACGCGCATCGGGCGGCTTTTCCCACAGCACCTCTTTGTCGCAGCAGGCGTAAAAAGGCCGCGGTTGCGCCACGATTCATGAAAAGGATGAGTGTCCTTTCATGCCGCCGCCGCTAGCCAGCGGTGCGTCCCGCCGTCATCCTGGGTGCCATGACCCAAACCGCCTCCCCCCGACCCGGCCCGCCGCTGTGGCTCCTGGCCGAGCTGACCTACCGCTGCCCGCTGCACTGCGTCTTTTGCTACAACCCGGTGGACTACGCCCGCCAGGAAGACGAGCTGTCGACCGAACACTGGCTGCGGGTGCTGCGCGAGGGCCGCGAGATGGGCGCCGTGCAGCTCGGCCTGTCGGGCGGCGAGCCGCTCCTGCGCGATGACCTCGAAGTGATCGTGGCCGAGGCCCGGCGGCTCGGCTTCTACACCAACCTGCTCACCTCCGGCGTCGGCCTGACCGCCGCGCGCGCCAAGGCCCTGAAGGACGCGGGCCTGGATCACGTGCAGCTTTCCTTCCAGGACTCCACGCGCGAGATGAACGACTTTCTCTCGCACACCAAGACCTTCGAGCTGAAGAACAAGGTGGCGAAGATCATCAAGGACCAGGGCTGGCCGATGGTGATGAACGTGGTGATCCACCGCATGAACATCGACCACATGGACCGCATCATCGGCATGGCCCACGAGATGGGGGCCGAGTACCTGGAACTCGCCAACACCCAGTACTACTCCTGGGCCTACGTGAACCGCGAGCAGCTGTTGCCGACGCATGCCCAGTTGAAGAAGGCCGAGGAGATCACCGACGCCTGGCGCGTCAGGCTGGGCGGCAAGATGCGCCTGTTCTACGTGGCGCCCGACTACCACGAGGGCAAGGCGAAGAAGTGCGTCAACGGCTGGGGGAGCATGTTCCTCACCATCGCACCGGACGGGGTGGCCCTGCCCTGCCACACCGCGCGCATGTTGCCGGGGCTCGAGTTCCCGAACGTGCAGGCCGCTTCGCTGAAGGAGATTTGGTACGACTCCGAAGGCTTCAACCGCTACCGGGGCACCGGCTGGATGAAGGAGCCCTGCGCGAGCTGCGAGTTCAAGGAGCAGGATCTGGGCGGCTGCCGCTGTCAGGCCTACATGATCGCCAAGGACGCGGCCGCGGCCGACCCCGTGTGCCGCTTCAGCCCTGAACATGGCCTGGTGCAGGAGGCCGTGCGGCGGGCGGAGGCCTTGGCGGCCACCGAAACGACGCAGTCGATCAAGGAGTACCCGCTGGTGTTTCGCGATCCTGCCAACTCGCGGCGGCTCAGCGCCGGAGGAGTGGCACAGCCCGAGGCGGCCGGCGCACCGAGGGACAGGCTGCCGGTCTGACGGCCACACGGGCGCCTCGGATGCAGAAAATCATGAGGCCGCTTTCATGGCCCGGGCGCTACCGCCTCCGACCGCGCGGTGACACCATGCGCTTCATGGGTGGCGCAATCCACGCCGACCGCCCGCCCCGCGGACACCCCCTGGTGCCGCACAACCGATCAAGGAGTGAACGATGAACTGGACCAAGCCCCAAGCCACCGACCTGCGTTATGGCTTCGAGATCACGATGTACATCTCGGCCCGCTGATCGAGCGCGCAACGCCTCGGGGTCCGCCCCGAGGTCAGGAAGGCCCGCCGCGAGCGGGCTTTTTTGCGTCCTGGACAAGCCGGGACGGGCTTCCTCTCCCCCCGCCCGGCCAGGCGAGTGCGTTGCGCGAGCTGCCTCGACCGCTGGATCGAACGGCCCGTCTCGTGTGAGCATCGAGCCCGCGCTCACGACGACGGAGAACAGCATGGCCGGTCCGCTGGCGGGACTGAAGGTGATCGAGATGGTCGGGCTCGGGCCGGCGCCCTTTTGCGCCATGCTGCTGGCCGACATGGGCGCGGAAGTCGTCCGCATCGACCGGCCGGGCGCGCGCGGCGCGCTGGGCCTGGCGCCGCGCCACGACGTCGCCGCCCGCGGCCGGCGCTCGCTCGCCATCGACCTGCGCCGGCCCGGCGCCGCCGAGGTGGTGCTCGGCCTGGTCGAGCGCGCGGACGTGTTGATCGAGGGCTATCGCCCCGGCGTGATGGAGCGCCTGGGCCTGGGCCCTGAGATCTGTCACGCGCGCAATGCCCGGCTCGTCTACGGCCGCATGACCGGCTGGGGTCAGCACGGGCCCCTGGCGGCGCGGGCCGGTCACGACATCGACTACATCGCACTCAGCGGTGCGCTGCACGCCATCGGCGGTGCACGAGGCGGCCCGGTGCCGCCGCTCAATTACGTGGGCGACTACGGCGGCGGCGCGATGTTGCTGGCCTTCGGCGTGCTGTGTGCGCTGCACGAGGCGCGGGGCAGCGGCCAGGGCCAGGTGGTCGATGCCGCCATGACCGACGGCGCCGCGCTGCTCTCGGCCATGTTCTACGGCATGCACGCGGCGGGCGCCTGGCACACCGAACGCGGCAGCAACCTGATCGATGGCGGCGCGCCCTTCTACGCCACCTATGCCTGCGCCGACGGCCGGCACGTCGCGGTCGGTGCGCTCGAGCCGGCCTTTTATGCCGAACTGCTGCAGGGCCTCGAACTCGCAGACATCGACGCCGCCTCGCAGATGCACCGCAGCCACTGGCCGGCGGTGCGCGCGCGCTTCGCGGCGAGGTTCGCGCAGCGCACGCGCGACGAGTGGTGCGCCGCCCTGGAGGGCCGCGATGCCTGCGTTGCGCCGGTGCTCGACTGGGACGAGGCGCCCGAGCATCCGCACAACCGCGCGCGCGCCACCTTCACCCGGATCGACGGCGTCACGCAGCCCGCGCCCGCGCCGCGCTTCAGCCGCACGCCGGCCGCGCAGCCGGCGCCTGCGGTGCTGGCCGGGGCGAACAGCGCGGACATCCTGCGCGATTGGGGTTTCGCGCCGCAGACGCTCGCGCAGCTGCGGCGCGAAGGTCTGCTGGACGACGAGACCGAGAACGAAGACTGAGAATCCGCCCACGCTCGATGCATGCGGCGCATCGCGCATTCCTCCTCCGTCGACAACGCAACGCCTGAAAGAGACCCGCCATGGCCGAGGCCTACATCGTTGCCGCGCTGCGCACCGCCGGCGGACGCAAGGGCGGGCGCCTGTCCGCCTGGCATCCGGCCGACCTGGCCGCACAGGTGCTCGATGCGCTGGTCGCGCGCACCGGCGCCGATCCGGCGGCCATCGACGACGTGATCCTCGGCTGCGTGAGCCAGGTCGGCGAGCAGGCGTCCAACATCGCGCGCAACGCGGTGCTGGCCTCGAGCCTGCCGGAATCGGTGCCCGCCACCGCGGTGGACCGCCAGTGCGGCTCCTCCCAGCAGGCGCTGCATTTCGCGGCGCAGGCGGTGATGTCGGGGTCGATGGACGTCGTCATCGCCGCCGGCGTGGAGAGCATGTCGCGCGTGCCGATGTTCTCGCCCAGTACGCTTGCCGCCCAGGCCGGGCTGGGCTCCTCGGTGAGCCCCGCGATGCAGCGGCGCTACCCCGGCGTGGCGTTCAGCCAGTTCAGCGGCGCCGAAGGCATGGCCGAGAAGTACGACCTCGCCCGTGGAGCGCTCGACGCCTACGCGCTCTCGAGCCATCAGAGAGCGCAGGCCGCCACGCAGGCGGGCTTCTTCGCCGCCGAGGTGCTGCCCGTGGCGGCGTTCGCAGGCGATGCGCCGCACGGCGGCGAGCCGCACTGTCGCGACGAAGGCATCCGCTTCGACGCCAGCGCGGCGGGCCTGGCGGCGTTGAAGCCCTTGCAGGAAGGCGGCCGCATCACGGCGGCCAATGCGAGCCAGATCTGCGACGGCGCCTCGGGCGTGATGGTGGTCAGCGAGCGCGGGCTCCAGGCGCTGGGCATCCGGCCTCTGGCGCGCATCCATCACATGAGCGTGATCGGCCACGACCCCGTGATCATGCTCGAAGCACCCATCCCGGCCACGGCGCAGGCCCTTCGCAAGGCCGGCCTGCGCCTGTCGGACATCGACCTGTTCGAGGTCAATGAAGCCTTCGCTTGCGTGCCGCTGGCGTGGCTGCAGGCCACCGGCGCCGACCCGGCCCGGCTCAACGTGCACGGCGGCGCCATCGCCCTGGGCCATCCGCTCGGCGCCTCGGGCACGCGGCTCATGGCCACGCTCGTGCACGCCTTGCACCGCCGCCGCGAACGCTACGGGCTGCAGACCATGTGCGAGGGCGGCGGCATGGCCAATGTCACGCTCGTCGAGCGGCTCTGAGGCCGGCCGCCACCGACCCGGCCACTACAATTTGCGTCCGCGCGCCGCGCCGGCGTGCATCGCGCCACGCGATGCCCTGCCCGCAGGTGCTCCTGCGCAACGCTCGCGCCGACAGCCACTGGATCAACACCATGTACCGCTGGGTTCCCGCTCTTGCCGCCACCGTCGTCGCCCTCGGCACGTCGCTCGCCGCCACGGCCCAGGTGCCGCGCAACTTCCCCCACAACGCGCTCAAGGGCCGGATCGCTTTCGGCGCTCCGCCCGACGTGCTGCTCAACGACCGGCCCGCGCGCATGGCGCCCGGCGTGCGCATCCGCGGCGCCGACAACATGCTGGTCATGTCGCACAGCATCGTCGGTCAGCGCTACACCACGCTCTACACGGTGGACACGCTCGGCCTCGTCAAGGACGTGTGGCTGCTGCGCACCGAGGAGCTCGGTCTGGCCTGGCCCAAGACCGCCGAGGAAGCGGCGCGCCTGCACTTCGACCCGATCGCGCAGACCTGGACCAGACCGTGAGCGCGCGGCGATGAGCGAAGACGACGGCGCCAGGGGCAGCGGCGCGAAGAAGGTCTTCATCAAGACCTTCGGCTGCCAGATGAACGAGTACGACTCGGACAAGATGGCCGACGTGCTGCGCGCGGCCGAGGGCTACGAACACACGGCCGACGTGGAGCAGGCCGACCTGATCCTCTTCAACACCTGCTCCGTGCGCGAGAAGGCACAGGAAAAGGTGTTCAGCGATCTCGGCCGCGTCAAGCACCTCAAGCAGCGCGGCGTGCTGATCGGCGTGGGCGGCTGCGTGGCCAGCCAGGAAGGCGCGGCCATCGTCGAGCGGGCGCCTTACGTGGACGTGGTGTTCGGCCCGCAGACGCTGCACCGGCTGCCGCAGATGCTGGCCGCGCGCGCGGCGGAGCAGCGGCCGCAGGTGGACATCAGCTTTCCGGAGATCGAGAAGTTCGACCACCTGCCGCCCGCACGTGTGGAGGGCGCGACCGCCTTCGTGTCGATCATGGAAGGCTGCTCCAAGTACTGCAGCTATTGCGTGGTGCCCTACACGCGCGGCGAAGAGGTCTCGCGGCCCTTCGACGACGTGCTGACCGAAGTGGCCGTGCTCGCCGACCAGGGCGTGAGGGAAGTGACGCTGCTCGGGCAGAACGTCAACGGCTACCGGGGCGCGATGGGCGGCACGGCGGAGATCGCCGACTTCGCGCTGCTGATCGAGTACGTGGCGCAGATTCCGGGCATCGAGCGCATCCGCTACACCACCAGCCACCCCAACGAGTTCAGCCAGCGCCTCATCGATGTCTATGCCACGGTGCCGCAACTGGTGAACCACCTGCACCTGCCGGTGCAGCACGGCAGCGACCGCATCCTCGGCGCGATGAAGCGTGGCTACACGGTGCTCGAGTACAAGTCGCGGGTGCGCAAGCTGCGGCAGATCCGCCCCGGCATCAGCCTGTCCACGGACATCATCGTGGGCTTTCCCGGCGAGACCGACGAGGACCACGCCCGCACCATGAAGCTGATCGAGGACATCGGCTTCGACCACAGCTTCAGCTTCGTCTTCAGCAAGCGGCCCGGCACGCCGGCCGCGGCGCTGCGCGACGACACGCCGCCCGCGGTGAAGCTGGCGCGTCTGCAGGAGGTGCAGGCGGCCCTCGAAGCCAACGGCCGGCGCATCGGCGAGAGCCGCGTCGGCACGGTGCAGCGCATCCTCGTCGAAGGGCCGGCCCGCAAGCCCGGCGAGCACGGCCCGGAACTCATGGGCCGCACCGAGTGCAACCGCATCGTCAACTTCGCCGGGCCGGCGCGGCTGGTCGGTCAGTTGATCGACGTGAGGATCACCCAGGCCTATCCGCATTCGCTGCGCGGGGCCGCCATGACGCACGAAGGTCTCGCGGTCGGCGTCTGAGGTGCCCGCACGGCGACAAGCGTCCCGAGCGCCTACGGGCCGGGCGAGCAACCGGCGGCCGCGAGCTTGCGAAGCGCCTCGCACAGCCGATCGACATCGGCCGGGGTGTGCAACGCCGACAGGGATATCCGCAACCGCGCCGAACCCTGCGGCACGGTGGGCGGGCGGATCGCCGGCACCCAGATGCCCTGGGCTTCCAGCCCGGCCATCACCTCCAGCGCCAGGGCGCTCTCGCCGAGCAGCAGCGGCTGGATCGGCGTGTCCGAACGTGGCGCGCGCCACGGCAGCCCGGCCAGACCGGCGCGCAGCCGCCCGCCCAGCTCGGCGAGCCGCTCGCGCCGCCAGCCTTCGGACTCGATGACGGCGAGGCTCGCGCGCAGCGCCTCGGCCACCATCGCCGGTGCGCCGGTGGCGAACATGTAGGTGCGCGAGCTCTGCATCAGCCACTCGATGACCGGCTCGGGGCCGGCCACGAAGGCGCCCGCCACGCCGGCCGCCTTGCCGAGCGTGGCCATGTAGACGAGGCGTTCGGGCATCGCGCCGGCCTTCAGGCCCCAGTGCGCCAGGCTGCCGCGCCCGCCCTCGCCGAGCACCCCGAAGCCGTGCGCGTCGTCGATGAGCAGCCAGGCGTCGAAACGCTCGCACAAGGCGAGCAGGTCGGGCAAGGCCGCCAGGTCGCCGTCCATGCTGAAGACCGCGTCGGTCACGATCAGGCGCCGCCGCGCGCCGCGCGTGGCGATCAGCGCCCGCTCCAGCGCCGCCAGGTCCTTGTGCGCGTGCACGTGCACCTCGGCGCGCGAGAGCCGCGCGCCGTCGATCAGGCAGGCATGGTTGAGCGCGTCGGACAGCAGGGCATCGCCGCGGCCGACCAGTGCCGGAACGATGCCGGTGTTGGCGGCATAGCCGGCGTAGAAATAGAGCGCGCGAGGCAGGCCCACGAAACGCGCGAGTTCTTCTTCCAGCGCGGCATGCGCCGGGCTGTGGCCGCACACGAGCGGCGAGGCCGTGGCGCCGACGCCATAGCGCTCGGCGGCCCGCTGCGCGGCACCGATCAGGGCGGGGTGCTGCGCGAGGCCGAGGTAGTCGTTGCTCGCGAAGGCCAGGCGGGGTGTGCCGTCGATGCACAACGCCGCGCCGTCCTGCGGCGCCACGGTGCGGCGGCGGCGGCGCAGTCCGCTGGCATCGAGCGCCTGCAGTGCGGCGGAGAAGACTTCGGCGGGCGCGGTCATGGTTCGGATCGGTCGGTCCATCCCGGCGTGCGCTCCCGCGGCATGTGCAGCACGGCGACGCAAACTTCGGCAGGCACCGCCACGCCTTCGAGCGCGGCGGCAAAGACGTGGGCGGCAAGGAAGGTGAAGGCGAACACGGCTCAATCGGGCAGACGCAGCAGCCGCAGCGCGCCCGGCTCGGCGTCGGGTTGCCAGGGCCAGTCGGCCAGCAGCGGCGCACCGAGCCGGTCCTGCAGGTAAGACACGTTCGCCTGTTGCTCGGCCATGGCCGGATCGATGCGGTTGACCACCCATCCGGCCAGCCTCAAGCCGCGCGCAGCGACTGCAGCGCGCGTGAGCAGCGCGTGGTTCAGGCAGCCCAGGCGCAGGCCGACGACCAGGATCACCGGCAGGCCGAGGGCCTCGGCCAGGTCGGCGCCCGTCTCGGTGGCCGAGAGCGGCACGCAAAAGCCGCCCGCGCCTTCGACGACCACGGCGTCGGCCCGGGCGGCGAGCTCGCGGTAGGCCCGGGCGATGGCCGCAATGTCGATCGAGCGACCCGCGCGCGCGGCGGCCAGGTGCGGCGACAGCGGATCGGCCAGCAGCACCGGGTTGTCCAGCTCCGGCGGCACGGCGACGTCGCCGGCCGCGCGCAGCGCCAGCACGTCTTCGTTGTGGCCGTGCCTGTCGGTGCCCGCCGCCACCGGCTTCATGCCGACGCAGCGCGCGTGACGAGCGCGCAGCGCATGCAGCAGCGCGCAGCTCGCGCGCGTCTTGCCGACGCCGGTGTCGGTGCCCGTGATGAACCAGCCGCGGCTCAAGGCGACCCCCGCTTCTGCGCAGCGCCGCGGCAACGCTTCGCGCTCATCGCCCGCACACCGCCTCCAGCGCGCGCAGCGCGCCGCCGGCCAGCTGCTCGAGCGCCGCGTCGTCGAGCACGTAGGGCGGCATGAAGTACAGCGTGTGGCCGATCGGGCGCAGCAGCAGGCCTTGCTCGCGCGCCGCGAGGTGGTAGGCGCCGGAGAAGCCGGGCAGATCGCCTGCGTCGATGTCCCAGGCCCACAGCATGCCGAGCTGCCGGGCATGGCGCACGCGCGGGTGGGCGGTGAGCGGCGCGCACAGGGCGCTGAGACGCGCGGCGGTGGCGCGGTTGCGCTCGAAGACGGCCTGGCCCGCGATGCCGCTCTCGAACAGGTCGAGCACCGCCAGCGCCGCGCGGCAGGCCAGCGGGTTGCCCGTGTAGGAATGGGAATGCAGGAAGCCGCGTGCGGCGCGGTCATCCCAGAAGGCCTCGAACACGGCGTCGGTGCACAGCACGACCGACAAGGGCAGCGTGCCTCCGGTCAGTCCCTTGGACAGGCACAGGAAATCCGGCCGACAGGCTCGCCCCGCGCTCGCCGCCTGCTCATGCGCGAAGAGCGTGCCGGTGCGCCCGAAGCCGACGGCGATCTCGTCGCAGATCAGGTGAACGTCGTAGCGGTCGCACAGCGCGCGGGCCAGGCGCAGGTACTCGGCATCGTGCATCGCGAAGCCGGTGGCGCACTGCACGAGCGGCTCGAGGATGAAGGCCGCGATGCGCTCGTGGTGCGCCTGCAGATGCGCTTCGAGCGCGGCCGCGGCGCGCCGCGCGCAGGCCGTCGCGTCCTCGCCCGGCCCGGCCAGCCGGGCGTCCGGCGACGGCAAAGCCGCGCTCAGTCGCACGAGCGGCGCGTAGGCCTCGCGAAACAGCGCGATGTCGGTGACCGACAAGGCGCCGACCGTCTCGCCGTGGTAGCCGCCGGCCAGGCCGATGAACTCGCACTTGCCGGGCCGCCCGGCATTGCGCCAGTGATGCGCGCTCATCTTCAGCGCGATCTCGGTGGCCGAGGCGCCGTCGCTGGCGTAGAAGGCGTGGCCCAGGCCGCTCAGCGCGGCCAGCCGCTCCGACAGGGCGACCACCGGCTCGTGCGTCAGCCCCGCCAGCATGACGTGATCGAGCGTGGCGAGCTGATCGGCCAGCGCCGCGCGGATGTGCGGGTGGCCGTGGCCGAACAGGTTGACCCACCAGGAACTCACCGCATCGAGGTAGCGCCGGCCGTCGGTGCCGACGAGCCACGGCCCCTCGGCCCGCGCGATCGCCAGCAGCGGCTCGTCCGCGAGGCGCTTCATCTGCGTGCACGGATGCCACACGGCGCGCCGGCTTCTATCGGCCAGGCCGGGCGCGCCCGGCGCCGCGGGGTCACTCACCGCCGTTCCCGCCGTTGCCCCCATCGCCACCGTGTCCGGCATCGTGGCCCCCGCTCGATGCACCGCCGTCGCCGCCCTGCGAGGCGACGCCGCGGTGCGCACCAGCCGGCCCCAGGTACACGCAGCGGTCACCGCTGCTGTGCCGCGCCACGCTCACGCTGGCCACGCCCGGCACGCGCGCGGCGACGCGCTCGTGGATGAAGACGCACAGGTTCTCCAGCGTCGGCACGTCCAGCCCCGGGACCTCGTCGAGGAAGTGGTGGTCGAGCTGCTCGCGCACGCGGGCGATGGCTTCGCGCAGCACGGCCAGATCGACCACCATGCCGGTCGAGGGGTCGGCGCGCCCGCGCACGCTCACCTCGGCGGTGTAGGTGTGGCCGTGAACGCGGCGGCTGCCGTCGGCTTCGTTGCGCTCGACCTCGCGGCGCAGCGTGTGGGCCGACTCGAAGTAGAAGGACTGACTCAGTTCGAACATGGGTGCCTTGTTCCGGGCCGGCTCAGCGGATGCCGATCACCTTGTGGGTCTGCAGGCTCAGCTGCCAGCGCGGGTGCGCGAGGCACCAGGCGACGGCCCAGCGCGTGTTGGCGGTCAGATCGGGGCCGTCCATCGGCTGCACGCGGTGGTGGGCGAAGTCGAGCGCCTCCAGTTCGGCCAGATCGATGCCCTCCTGCGGGACCACCACCTTGAGCTCCTGCCCCGAGCGCTGCAGCAGCGGCGCACCGGCCTTGGGGCTGATGCACAGCCAATCGATGCCGGCCGGCGCGGCCTGCGTGCCGTTGCTCTCGACGGCGATCTCGAAGCCCCGGGCGTGCAGCGCGTGGATCAGCGCCGCGTCCACCTGAAGCAGCGGCTCGCCGCCGGTGAGCACCACGAAACGCTGCCGATCGCCCGTGCCCTGCGGCCAATGCGCAGCCACGTGCGCGGCCAGATCGGCGGCGCCGGCGAACTTGCCGCCCCCGCTGCCGTCGGTGCCGACGAAGTCGGTGTCGCAGAAGCGGCAGACCGCCTCGGCGCGATCGGCCTCGCGCCCGCTCCACAGGTTGCAGCCGGCAAAGCGGCAGAACACCGCCGGCCGCCCGGCGTGATGGCCCTCGCCTTGCAGCGTGTAGAACACTTCCTTGACGCTGTAGCTCATGGCGGCTCCTCGCGGCGCTGCGCTCAGCGCCGGTACCAGCCGGCCCAGCCGAGCGCCGCGGCGCAGGCCAGCACCATGGCGCCATAGGTCGCCATGGCGCCATCGCGCCCGGTCAGCACCAACCCGCCGACGAGGGCGAGCAAGGCCGCCGCACTCGCCCAGCCGGCCAGGCGCAGCAGCGGCACGGTCGCGAGCGCGCGCCGCCAGACGAGCTTGCTCAGGCCGGCGGCAATGAAACCCAGCAGCAGCGCGGGCAGCACGAAGTTCATCAGGTGGATCAGGGCGAGGGAGACGGTCATGGCGGCGGGCCGGGTCGGCAGCGCGGCCGGGCGCTGGGGCGCGCGGGGAATGCGCCGAAGAGCGGGCTGCTCTCGGCTGCGCAATGCCCGCGAAAGGACCCGCATTTTATAATCGCGGCATGTCGGTGTTTGCGCTCGGCCTGAACCACACGACCGCGCCGCTCGATCTGCGCGGTCGTTTTGCGTTCACGTTCGAACAGATCGCACCGACGCTGCAGGAGTTTCGCGCGCGGCTCGTCGGCCCGGGACGCTCGCCGGCTACCGAGGCGGCCATCATTTCGACCTGCAACCGCACCGAGCTGTACTGCGCCGCCGAGCCGCGCCTCATGCGCCCGGCGCTCGAGTGGCTGGCCGGCGTGGGCGGCGTCCAGGCCGATGCGCTCACGCATCACGCCTACGCGCTGCAGGGCAGCGACGCCGCGCGCCATGCCTTTCGCGTGGCCAGCGGCCTCGACTCCATGGTGCTCGGCGAGCCGCAGATCCTCGGCCAGATGAAGCAGGCGGTGCGCGAGGCGGACGCCTGCGGCATGCTCGGCACCACCCTGCACCAGTTGTTCCAGCGGTCCTTCGCCGTGGCCAAGGAGGTGCGCACCTCCACCGAGATCGGCGCGCACTCCATCAGCATGGCGGCCGCCTCGGTGCGGCTGGCGGCGCAGCTCTTCGAGGACCTGCGGGAGATCAAGGTGCTCTTCGTCGGTGCCGGCGAGATGATCGAGCTGGCCGCCACCCACTTCGCGGCGCGCTCGCCGGCCCGCATCGCGGTGGCCAACCGCACGCTGGAGCGCGGCGAGAAGCTGGCCTTGCGTTTCGGCGCCGAGGCGCTGCGCCTGACCGATCTGCCCGCGCGCCTGCACGAGTTCGACGCCATCGTGTCCTGCACGGCGAGCTCGCTGCCGCTGATCGGCCTGGGCGCCGTCGAGCGGGCGCTCAAGGCCCGCAAGCGCCGGCCGATGTTCATGGTCGATCTGGCGGTGCCGCGCGACATCGAACCCGAAGTCGCCGAACTCGCCGACGTGTACCTCTACACCGTGGACGATCTCTCCGAGATCGTGCAGGGCGCCGGCGAGAAGCGCCAGGCCGCCGTGGCCCAGGCCGAGGCCATCATCGAAACCGGTGTGCAGAGCTTCGCGCACTGGCTCGACCAGCGCGGCACGGTGCCGCTGATCCGCGCGCTGCAGGCGCAGACCGACGACTGGCGCAGCACCGAGATCGCCCGCGCGCACAAGCTGCTCGCCCGCGGCGAAAGCGTCGATGCGGTGCTCGACGCACTGGCCCGCGGCCTGACGCACAAGATGCTGCACGGCACCCTGGCCGAACTCGGCAGCGCGGCGCCCGCGCAGCGCGAGCAGCTCAGCGAAACGGTCTCGCGCCTGTTCCTGCGCGGCCCCGAGCCGCGCGGCGCCGTCTTTCCGCTCGACGAGAACGGCGAGGCGCTCTAGCGCCGCGCAGGTTTGTGCCGTCGCGTCCGTGCGGCGGCAAGCTCTTCTTCGTCTGCTTCCCTCTCATGAAACCCGCCCTGCGCCAGCAACTCGACCGCTACACCGACCGGCTGGCCGAGCTCGACTCCCTGCTGGCCGACCCTTCGGTGATGCGCGACGCCACGGGCTTTCGTGCGCTCAGCCGCGAACACCAGGAAGTGGCGGGCATCGTGGAGCGCCGCGATCGCCACGCGCAGCGCGAACGCGACCTGGCCGCCGCCAACGACATGGCCGCCGATCCGGAGATGGCCGAAATGGCCGCCGAGGAGATCGCCTCCGCCCGAGACGAGCTTCGACGCCTGGAAGCCGAACTGCAGCGCCTGCTCCTGCCGCGCGATCCCGACGACGCGCGCCATGCCTTCCTGGAAGTGCGCGCCGGCACCGGCGGCGACGAGTCGGCCCTGTTCGCCGGCGACCTCGTGCGCATGTACAGCCGCCATGCCGAGCGCCAGGGCTGGAAGGTGGAGCTGGTCAGCGCCAGCGAGAGCGATCTGGGCGGCTACAAGGAGGCGGTGCTGCGCATCGAGGGTTCGCCTGCCGACGGGAGCCTCGGGCTCGGCGCGTTCGGCTGGCTGCGTTTCGAATCCGGCGGCCACCGCGTGCAGCGCGTGCCGGCGACCGAGACGCAGGGCCGCATCCACACCAGCGCCTGCACCGTGGCCGTGCTGCCGGAGCCCGACGAAGCGCAGGAAGTCGCGCTCAACCCGGCCGAACTGCGCATCGACACCTACCGCGCCAGCGGCGCGGGCGGCCAGCACGTGAACAAGACCGATTCGGCCGTGCGCATCACCCACCTGCCCACGGGTCTGGTCGCCGAGTGCCAGGACGACCGTTCCCAGCACCGCAACAAGGCCAAGGCGATGGCCGTGCTGGCGGCGCGGCTGCGCGACCGCGAACGGCTGGAGCGCGAAGCACGGGAAGCGGCCACGCGCAAGGGCCTGATCGGCAGCGGCGACCGCAGCGACCGTATCCGCACCTACAACTTCCCGCAGGGCCGGCTGACCGACCACCGCATCAACCTCACGCTGTATCAGCTCGGCGCCATCCTCGACGGCGACCTGATGCCGGTGCTGCGCGCGCTGGTCGCGGCGCGCGAGGCGGAGCAGTTGGCCGAGCTGGAGATCGGGGACCGGTGAGCGCCGGCCTCTCGGGCGGCCTGTCCGGCCTGGACACCGTGGCCGCGGCCTTGCGCACGGCCCGCGGGCACGGCATCGATCGGCTCGACGCGCAGGCGCTGCTGAGCGCCGTGCTGCGTCAGCCGCGTGCGTGGCTGCTCGCGCACGACGAGGCGGCACTCGACGGCGAGGCACGGACGCGCTTGCAGGCGCTGCTGGAGCGACGCGCGGGCGGTGAGCCGCTGGCCTACCTGCTCGGCGAGAAGGAGTTCTACGGCCTGACGCTGACCGTGACGCCCGACGTGCTGGTGCCGCGGCCCGACACCGAGACGCTGGTCGAGTGGGCACTCGAACTGTTGCCCGGGGATCAGCCGACACGCGTGCTCGACCTCGGCACCGGCAGCGGCGCCCTCGCGCTGGCGGTGGCGCGGCACCGGCCGCAGGCGCGGATCACGGCGGTCGATGCCAGCGCGGCGGCGCTGGCGGTTGCGCGCGGCAACGGCGAGCGGCTCGGACTGGTGGTCGAGTGGCTGGCGAGCGACTGGTTCGCTGCGCTCGCCGGGCGCCGCTTCGATCTCATCGTCAGCAACCCGCCCTATGTCGCCGAAGGCGATGCCCACCTCGGCGCTTTGCGCCATGAGCCGCAGGCGGCGCTGACCGCAGGAGGCGACGGCCTGGATGCCATTCGCCGCATCGTCGGCGACGCACCGGCGCGGCTCGAAGCGGGTGGCTGGCTGCTGCTGGAGCACGGCTTCGAGCAGGCCGAGGCGGTGGCGGGCCTGCTTGCGCGGGCCGGCTTCCAGGACATCGCGACGCGCCGCGACCTTGGCGGTCGGCCGCGCAGCACAGGTGGGCGCCTGACGGGCTGACTTCGTGCCGCGCCCGGATGTCTCACGCTGACTTCTCAAGGAAGCTGTAGAGAACTTCCTTCGGCGCTACGGCGCCAGCGACGTGAACGCTCCCTCGACCCGGTTGCCGACCTGGGTGAAGGAGCCGCCCACCCGCAACGCGCCGTTCGCCGCCGGCGCGATCAGGTTCACCTCGCCGTTGGCCACGTTCGGATTCCACGCCGTCACCTTGCGCTCCACGATGTCGATCGCCGCCAGCCGGTTGCGCGGCGTCGGCGGGCCGGCCGGGTCGAGCACCTGCGTGAAGTCGCCGCCGACGTAAAGCGTGCGGCCCGACAGCGCGAGCGCCCACACGCGCGAGTCGGGGCCCAGCCACGGCAGGATGGCGCCGCCCTGGCTGATCTGCGCGAGGTTGCGGCCGAGCCTGCCGGCGAAGAGTCCGCCCGCGTAGATGGTGCCGCTCGAGTACTGCAGCGCATGCACGGCTTCGTGAGCGCCGGCCGAATCCCCGCCCCACGGGTTCCAGGCCGTCGGCTGCGCCTGCGCGTCGATCTGCGCGATGCGCCGGCGCAACTGGCCGTTGATGGCATTGAACGAACCGCCGACGTACACCGTCTCGCCGAGGCCGAAGTCGGGCGACGCCGCGATCGCGTGCACTTCGAGGTCGGCGTTCGGGCTCCACCCCGACAGCTCGCCGGCGGGACCGAACGACGCGAGCCGGTTGCGCGGCGTGCCGGCGACGTAGCGGAACTCGCCGCCGACGTAGAGCGTTCCGCTGGCGCCGACCGCGAAGGCGCGCACTGGCCGGTCGATGCCCGGGTTCCAGCCATCGACCCCGCCGGCCGCATTGATCTTCGCGATGCTTGCGCGCGGCTGGCCGCCGACCGAGGTGAAGTTGCCGCCGGCATAGACGTTGTCGCCGACGACGGCCAGCGCGAGCACGGCGCCGTAAGCGTTCGGGTTCCAGGCCTCGAGCGCACCGCCGGCATCGATGGCGGCGAGGCCGTTGCGCGTCGTCGCGCCCAGTCCGGTGAAGCTGCCACCGGCCACCACCGTGGAGCCCGCCACCGCGACCGCCTCGACGACCGAGTTCGGTGACGGCTGCCAGGGCAGCGCCACGCCCTGAGCATCGAGCGCCGCCAGATGCAGCCGCGGCTTGCCGCCGATGGCACCGAAGTCACCGCCGGCATAGACGAGCCTGCGGCCCTGCGCATCCTGGCCGATCGCCAGCGCGTGCATGCGGTAGCCATCGGGCGCGGGGTTCCAGGACAAGGGCTTGCCACCTGAGTCGATCGCCGCCAGGCCGTTGCGTTCGGCATTGCCGACGCGCGTGAAGCGCCCGGCGACATACACCGTGCTGCCGGCGAGCGCGATGGCGCGCACCTCGCAACTGCCGCAGGCCTCGAGCGCCGGATTCCAGGCCTTCACGCCACCGCTGGGCGCGTCGATGGCGGCCAGCTTGCCGCGCGGCTGGTTGCCGACGACGTTGAAGTGGCCTCCTGCATAGACCGTCGATCCGGAGATGGCGAGCGAGCGCACCATCCCGTCGGCGCCCGGATTCCACGGCAGCACGTTGCCGTAGATGTCGATCGCCGCCAGGCGGTCGCGCCGGAACGCGCCGATGTTGGTGAACGTTCCGCCGACGAAGATCTTCCCGTTGGCCGCGGCGATGGCGGCGACCGACAGGTTCGGGTCGGGGTTCCAGGCCTCCAGCCTGCCGGTTGCGGCATCGACCGCCGCGAGGCCGATGCGCTTCTGGCCGTTGATCGTCGTGAAGCGGCCGCCGACATAGAGCACGCCCTTCATCAGCGCAAGGGACCAGACCGAGCCATCGGGCAGCGGTTTCCAGCTCGGGTCGAGGCTGCCGTCGGCGCGCATGCGCGCGAGGTGCTTCTTCTCCGCCCCGCCGATGCGCTGGAAGTCGCCGCCGATGTACCAGCCGCCGGCGCCGTCGGCCACGGCCGCGCTGATGCCGCCCGGGCCGATGACGGGAAAGCCCGGCATCTGCGCACGGCCGGTCGCGGTGTCGAGCGCGACGCCCTGGCCCGAGCGGATGCCCACGCGCGTGAACTGGCCGCCGAGGTAGGTGGTGCCGTCCGCAGCGCGGGCGGCAGCTCGGACGACGTCGTTGAACGCCAGGTTGTTCGGCCTCGCGCCCGCTTCGTTGGACAGGCTGCGGCCGCTGGCGTGGATGCCCTCGACCTTCGCGTAGTAGGCGCGTCCGTTGGCCAGCCCGGTGATCCTGTGCGGCGAGCTCACGTTCGGCAGCATCCTGCCGCCGGGGCACAGCGAATAGCTCGCGATGTCGCAGCCCGGGCTCGACGACAGATAGACGTCGTAGCGGCTCGCGCCGTTGCCGTTCCACGAAAGCGTGAGGCTGCGCACGCCGGCGTCAGCCACCAGCGCGATGCCGGCGATGGCGTCGCTGCCGCCTTCGTTGCCGGCGCCGGACTGCGGCCTGTCGGCGTCGCCGCCGCTGCGCTCGGCGGCCGCGTCCCCACCGCCTCCGCAGGCGGCCAGCATGAACAGGACAGAAAAGGCGGCAAGCATCTTGCCCATCTGAAAGCGGCACATGACGAGACTCCTCGCGGTCGGGGTTGGATCAGTGGGATGCCTGTCCGGCGGTGAAGCAGTGGTGGTCCGCCGTGCAGGCGGCCTGCGCGAGAGCCGGGGCGAAGGCGTCGCAGTCGCCCCGATCGCCTGCGCAGGCCGCAACGCGCTTCATGCCGACCTCCGCGCCGCGGCCGGCTCCTCGGTCGGCACCGCGTAGGTCAGCGGTGCCAGCGCCTCCTGTATGCGCTGCATCTGCGCCGCGCTGACGAGGCTGCCGAGCACTTTGCGAAAGCGCGGCTCCAGTGCGCCCGAAACGATGTACTGCCAGCGGTAGGCCTTCAGCACGGTGGCATCGACCTGCGCGGCGTGCGGCCCGTGCGGGGCCATGCCGCTCGCGCTCATGAAGTAGGCCGCGTCGGCCTTGGCTTGTGCTTGAAGAATGCCATCGACGCCGCCGACCAGGGCGATGAGGTCATCGACCGCGGCGTCGCGCTGCGCGTCCGCTTCGAGCTTGGCATCTTCTCGCTGCCACTCGAGCTCGTCGATGATGGCGTGCTGCGATTCTTCCTGCCAGTGGAACAGGAACACGTCCTTGAACAGAGCCGACAGGTCGTTGGCCGCTTCGATGCTGGCGCGGTAGTGCGCCTGCGTGAAGAGTTCGATGTGGCAGGTCAGCGCCAGCACGGCCCACGTGCACTTGCCGAGAACGAACGAGGCCACGTCATTGGGCGAGAGGTCGAAGCGGTAGCCCGCCGGCATGCCGGCGCCGACGAGGCGTTCGATGCGCCGGAACAGCTCCTGGTGCTTGAGTTCCTCGTCGGTGAAGCGGACGATGGCTTCGAGCGCGGTCTGGTCGCCGAGCCAGTGGTCGCGGCTGACCTCCAGCATCTTCGCGCCGATGAAGCGCTCGACCAGTCCGAACATGTTGGCGTAGGTGCGGCCCTGCACCTGGCTCAGGAAGCGTTGCTCGCCCGGGCTCAGAAAGGGCAACTCGTCCACCAGCGACAGCCCGTCGGGAAGGAACTTGTGGCCGGGATCGAACTGGCGGCCTCGAATCACGTCGCGGTCGATGTCCCAGCGGATGCGCCTGGACGCTTCGATGGTCCTGGCGTAGCGCTGCGTTTCGGTGGGGATCAGGCGGGCATTCATGGTCGTTCCTTTGTCGATAGGTGGAAGGCTCGTGCGAGACGACTGAAGGCGATGCTCAAAAGGCCGGCATCGAAACGAGGTTGATGTCCATCTTGCGGATGACGCCACGCTCCTTGATCTAGGGGCGCAGGGTCTCGAGAGTCGGTGTCGGACCGCCGTACATTCATCTCGCCGCGGCGCTCGATGCGCCGGAGTGGCTCGTCGGTTCGGCGTGCGTCCATGAGAAGTCTCCTGCTCTGGTTCGCATCGTCGATCGAAGCGAATTCGTGTGGAGCGATCTTCGAAGCCAGCGCTTCATCGCGGTAGGCATAGCGCTAGACTGTTTTGCTGACACAGTGCGCCGCGAAGGTGCCGTGTGCCGGTCGGTTGAAGGGGTGGTCTGTACCGCCCGCGGTGAAGGAGGTGCCCCATGAGCACGACTGCCGCATCGATGCCGAACCCCGTCGGTGGCCATCTCTACGAGGCACTGGCGAACCAGTTGGCCGGGGCCATTCGGGCCGGCAGCCTCGCGGGAGGTGACCGCCTGCCTTCTGTGCGCAAACTGAGCGGGCAGTACGGCGTGAGCATCGCCACCGCGGTCCAGGCCTATCGCGAACTGGAGAACCAACGGCTCGTCGAGGCCAAGCGCAAGTCGGGCTTCTTCGTCGCGGCGCACCGCAGCCTGCGCTTGCCCGAGCCGCAGACGTCGCGGCCGCGGGCCCAGGCGCGCTACGTCGTCACGCCCACGCTGCTGCGCGAGTACCTGGACGCGCTGGCAGCTCCGCAGGCGATCCGCCTCGGCGCCGTGCTGCCGCAGCCTCAGGCCTTTCCGGCCGCGCGCATCGCCGCATTGATCTCGGCGAACGCGCGGCGCCGGCCCTCGCTGACGACGGCCTACACGCTGTCGGCGGGCGGCGACGAGCTGCGCCGGGTCATTGCGCGGCGTGCCGTGGAGGCGGGTTGCCGCCTGACGGCCGACGACATCATCGTCACCTACGGCTGCATCGAGGCCCTGAACCTCAGCCTGCGCGCCGTGGCGCGGCCGGGCGACACGGTGGCGATCGAATCACCCACCTATTTCCTGCTGCTGCACGTCATCGAGAGCCTGGGCATGAAGGCGCTGGAGGTGCCCAGCCATCCGCGCACCGGCATCTCGCTCGACGCGCTCGACGTGGCGATGCGCGAGCCCTCGACCGTCAAGGCGCTGATGCTGATGCCCTCGTTCGCCAACCCGCTCGGCAGCGTGATGCCGGACGAGCACAAGGCCCGCGTGGTCGCGCTGTGCGAGGAGCGCGGCGTGGCGCTGATCGAGGACGACATCTTCGGCGAGACCTGCTTCGGCCCCAACCGGCCCTTGCCCGCAAAGGCCTGGGACCGCGAAGGCAACGTGCTGCTGTGCTCGTCCTTCACCAAGACGCTGGCCCCAGGGCTGCGCGTGGGCTGGGCGGCGCCGGGCAAGTACCGCAAGGAGGTCGAACTGCTCAAGCGCTCGACGACCATGTTCACGCCCTTGCTGCCTCAGCTCGCCATCGCGCAGTTCGTGGAGACCGGCGGCTACGACCACCACCTGCGCAAACTGCGCGCCGCGCTGGCCATGCGGGCGAGCCACTTCACCCATGCCATCGTCGAGAGCTTTCCGGCCGGTTGCCGGCTGACCCGCCCGACCGGCGGCTACGTGCTGTGGGTCGAGTTGCCGCAGCAGGTCGATGCGGTGACGCTGTTCCGGCGGGCCTGCGAACAGAGTGTCGTCGTCGCGCCGGGACCGCTGTTCTCGCCGTCGAAACGGTTCCGCAATTTCATCCGCGTCAGCCACGCTCAGGATTGGTCGCCCGCCACCCAAGCGGCCATCGCCTGCGTGGGGCGGCTGGCACACGAACTGGCCGCGTGAAGCGAAGCGGGCGTGGGACGGGTTTCAGGCCGATCTCGAACACTCGGATCAGGCCGCGTCACCCGCGGCCGAGACTTCGAGGCCGCTTCGCCCGCGCCTTCGAGCGCCAGATCGACCGGTCTCAGAAGCCGAGGCTCGCCAGCAGATCGTCCACCTCGCCCTGGTTCTGCACCACGTCCGTGCGCCCCTGCGGATTCACCACCGGCCCGTTGAGCAGCGTGGCTTCGACCTTCTGGGCCTGCTCCGGCGGCGCGGCCTGCACGAGCAGCTTGACGAGGCTGTCCTCCAGGTCGCTGGCGAGCGAGACCACCTTGGCGACGACCTGGCCGGTCAGGTCGTGGAAGTCCTGGGCCATCATGATGTCGGTCAGGTGGCGGTCGATGCGGGCGGTGGAAGCCTCGACGTCACCCACGAAGTTCATCACCGCGCCCGAGGCCACCGCCTTGACCGGGTCGGCGACGATGGCCGCGGCCATGCGGCGCGTCTCGGCGGCGATGTGGTTGTGCTCGGTCTTGGCGTGGTCCACCGAGTTGAGCACCTTGTCGGCTGCCGCGCCGGTCTTCTCGGCGATGTAGTTCAGCCGGCTGCGCGCGTCGGGCAGGCCCTGGGCGGCGCTTTGCAGCTTGGGCATCACGCCGAGCTGCGCGAGCGTGTCGTGCAGCTGGCGCGTGATGTGCCCGAGCTGCTGGAACACTTCGGGCGAAGCGGCGGGAGCAGCGGCGGGAGCAGCAGAAGCGGCACGCGTGCCGGCGCTCGGGGCCGCATGCACGGCCTCATCAGTCATCAGCATGTCGGTGTCCTTCAGGCCGTGGCCGCGAGTTTCTGCATGATCTTCTGCACCTTCTCTTCCAAGGTGGCCTTGGTGAAGGGCTTGACGATGTAGCCCGCCGCGCCCGTCTGGGCGGCGAGCACGATGTCTTCCTTGCGCGCCTCGGCGGTGACCATGAGCACGGGGATGTGCTTGAGACTGTCGTCGGCCTTCACGGCCTTGAGCAGGTCGAAGCCGTTCATGTTGGGCATGTTGATGTCGCTGACCACGAAGTCGAACTTCATGTTCTTCATCATCTGCAGCGCCACCGCGCCGTCTTCGGCTTCTTCGGCGTTGTTGTAGCCGATCTCCTTGAGCAGGCCGCGCACGATGCGCCGCATGGTCGAGAAGTCGTCCACGATCAGGAATTTGAGGTCGGGGGTGCTCATGGTCTGGTTCCTCGCGAAGGACGCGGCGAGAGGGGTCGGGAAGGGCGGGGTCTGAAAGGTTTATCGGGTGTTCACGGGCGCACTTGAGGCCGTCGCCACCTCGACGGGCAGAACGGGCAGGCCCGGCGGCAGCATCGGCAGCACGGGCACGGGCGCCGTGTCGGCGGCGCCACCGGCCTCGCCCGTGGCGACGCCGTGCAGGCGGTCCTCGGCATCGCGGTTCATCACGATGATGCTGATGCGCCGGTTGATGGGGTTGAGCGGCTGCTCGCGGTCGTAGAGCAGGCTGGCGGCCAGCCCCTGCACGCGCAGCACCTGCGCGTCGGCGAGGCCGCCGGCGATCAGTTCGCGCCGCGAGGCGTTGGCGCGGTCGCTCGAGAGCTCCCAGTTGCTGTAGCCGGCCACGCCCGCGCCGAAGGGCGCGGCGTCGGTGTGGCCTTCGAGCGTGAGCTTGTTGGGCACTTCGGCCAGCACGCCGGCGATGGTGCGCAGCAGCTCGCGCATGTAGGGCTGCACCACCGAGGAGCCGGTGGCGAACATCGGCCGGTTCTGGTCGTCGACGATCTGGATGCGCAGGCCGTCGGGCGTCATGTCGAGCCGGATCTGCGACTGGAACTGCGCCAGCCGCTCGCTGGTGAAGATCATCATCTCCATGCGCGCCTTGAGCGCGCCGAGCTGCTCGGCCTCGACCGACCGGCTGTGCGACTTGAGCGCGCGCAGCGTGTATTGCTTTCGCTCGGCGTCGACGTCGCCCTTCTTGCGCTGGCCGTAGCTCAGCGTGAGTTCCTCGCCGCCGCCGCGCAGCACGCTCGAGGAGTCGCCCGAACCGGCGCCGCCGAGCATGGAGATCTTCACCGGGTTGTTGAAGTAGTCCTGGATGCCCTTGCGGTCGCCTTCGGTGGTGGAGCCGAGCAGCCACATGAGCAGGAAGAAGGCCATCATCGCCGTGACGAAGTCGGCGTAGGCGATCTTCCAGGCGCCGCCATGGTGGGCATGGCCACCCTTCTTGACCCGCTTGATGATGACGGGCTGCAGCTTCTTGGCGTCACCGGCCATCGCAGGTCTCCCGGCTCGTGCGCTGCCCCTTCACCCCAGCCCTCGCCCCCGCTCGGCCTGCTTCCTCTCCCGCTTGCGGGAGAGGGCTGGGGTGAGGGACCCTGGCGCTGCTCACTTCTTGCCCTTCACGTGGCTCTCGAGCTCGGTGAAGCTCGGTCGCTCGGTGGAGTACAGCGTCTTGCGTCCGAACTCGACCGCGATGGCCGGCGCGTAGCCCTGCATGCTGGCCAGCAGCGTGGTCTTGATGCACTGCAGTTCCTTGCCGCCTTCGTCGATCTTCTGCTCGAGCAGGCCGGCGAGCGGCTCGACGATCGCGTACGCGAGCAGGATGCCCAGGAAGGTGCCGACCAGCGCCGAGCCGATCATCGCGCCCAGCACCGCCGGCGGCTGGCCGACCGAGCCCATGGTGTTGACCACGCCCAGCACCGCCGCGACGATGCCGAACGCCGGCAGGCCGCCCGCCAGGCGGGTGAGCGCGGCGGCGGGCTGGTGGGCCTCGTGGTGGTGGGTCTCGATCTCGGTGTCCATCAGCGACTCGATCTCGTGCGGATTGAGGTTGCCCGAGACCATCATGCGCAGGTAGTCGGTGATGAACTCCACCACGTGGTGGTCGCTGCCGACCGCCTGGTACTTCTTGAAGAGCGCCGAGTTCTTGGGGTCGTCGACGTCCTTCTCGATCGCCATCAGGCCTTCCTTGCGGGCCTTTTGCAGGATGTCGTAGAGCAGCGCCATGAGCTCCATGTAGCGCGACTTCGTGTACTTGCTGCCCTTGAGCAGCTTGGGCAGCGAGGCCAGCACCGCCTTGAGGACCTTGGGCTGGTTGCACACCACGAAGGCCCCGAGCGCACCGCCGGCGATGGCCATCATCTCGGTCGGCAAGGCGGCGGCGATCACGCCGACGTTGCCGCCGTGCAGGACGTAGGCGCCGAAGATGCATCCCAGCGCGACCGCGTATCCGATGATGACGAACATGAGGGGACTTCCGTGCTCCGTGGTGGCCGCGCCGGGCCGCAGCCCGACCGGCATGAGCGTTTTATCGGCGGCCTCGGCGCCGGCTTGAGGCAGCCGGACGGCTCACCACGGCCTGGACCACGGCCGCAGCACCGCGCGCGCCCACGAAGAAAGAGCGGGCTCCGGCCTTGCGACGGGAGCCCGCAATGCACCGCGGTGCACCCAGGAGACAAACGAAAACGAACCGGAAACTCTTGCCCTTGTATCGGCGCTGCCTACCGATGAATCAAGCCGCGCCGCCGTGAACAAGGCGCCGCCGTGAAGTGGTGCTCACGGACGGCGCACTCGCAGACGCCCGAAGTACGAGGGGCTCAGTGCAGGTGCAGCGCCCCCGCCGCCTTGCCCTTGCCGGCGCGCGCCGGCGGATTGCACAGCCCGCACACGAAGTGCTTGCCGATCTCGTGCGGATGGGTCACGAAGTGGCCGCCGCATTTCGAGCATTCCGTCATGGTCAGCATGCCGTTGTCCACGAACTTCACCAGCCGCCAGGCGCGCGTCACGGACAGCAGCGCCTCCAGGCCCTGATCTTTGGTCTGCTCGAGGTACAGGCGGTAGGCCTTGATGACCGAATCGATCTCGTCGAGCGCCACCGACTTGTTCAGGTACTCGTGGATGTTGAGGAACAGGCTCGCGTGGATGTTCGGCTGCCAGGTCATGAACCAGTCGGTCGAGAACGGCAGCTGGCCCTTGCTCGGCGACTTGCCCGCCACTTCCTTGTACAGGCGCAGCAGCCGCTCGTAGCTCAGGTCGGTCTCCGACTCGAGCACCTGCAGGCGCGCGCCCAGGTTGATCAGCGTGACGGCGCGTTCGATCTGCTTGGCTTCGGTGAGGATGCTTTTGTTGCGCATGGGGGTCTTTCGAGGTCGGGTATTGCGAGACGGATCCAGTCCGAGCCGAGCGCCGAGCCGCCTCAAGCCGGCTCGGCCCCCCTCGGGGGGTGGCGCGGCGGGCCGCGCCGGGGGCCGTCATCTATGCGGCTTCGCGATGGCGCCCGGCCATCAGGATGTTGGCGTGCAGGCGGCTCACGCCGTCGTTGGCGGCCGACTTGCCGTGGTTGGTGAGCAGGCTCCAGACCAGCTCGTCGTCCACCCGCATGCGGCACAGGAGCGTGTTGCCCGAGGCGATCTTCATCATCTGCGCGGGGCTGAGCAGGTCGATCAGTTCGGCCGTCTCCTCCGAGACGCCCAGGCGAAAGAGCGCCTCCTCGCGGTCGGCGCGGATCAGGCTTTGCGCCAGCATCAGGTACGAGAGATTGGCTTCGCGGATTTCCATCAGGATCTGTTCGGTGTTCATGTCGTCGTCCTCGGCTCGTTGGGTCCGGCTGACCGGTCTGGCGGGTGTTCGGGGTGTTGCTTTCGCTCTCACCGTGATGAGAACTGTAGTGAGCACCGTGCTCGGGCTGAATAGGGGCGGCGCTGTGCGCGCTGTCCGTGCGACAGGACGGCGCCTGTCAGGCAATTTCCTACACCCGGCTCGGAAATACACCTGAAGGAGGCCGCTTTTCCCGCCGATATCTCCTCGTGGCAAACCGCCGCAGCGAGCGGATGAGCGAGGAAAGTTCGAAGCGGCGCTCAAGTTCCGCGAGAGGCGGTTCGATAAGCAAGCCACGGGAGCGGGAAACCGCCTCCGGGGTCCGGAACAGCCGGCCGAAGGAACGAGCAAGGGCCACACATGAGGCGACCCTCTAGTTCGCACCCGAGGATGACTGCCGCCGGGCGCAGCCAGCGAAAGCTGGCACGGCCAAGCCGGCGTCTGCCGGGAGTCTTAACTTAATGGAGAGCCATCATGGCAATGTCAGTCAACACCAACGTCGTTTCCCTCAACGCACAACGCAACACCGGCGCGACGCAGTCCGCGCTGGCCATCTCGATGCAGCGCCTGTCCTCGGGCCTTCGCGTCAACAGCGCCAAGGACGATGCCGCCGGCCTGGCGATCTCGGAGCGCATGAACGCGCAGATCAAGGGCCTGAACGTGGCCGCCCGCAACGCCAACGACGGCATCTCGCTGGCGCAGACGGCCGAAGGCGCGCTGGGCAAAGTGGGCGACATGCTTCAGCGCATGCGTGAGCTGGCGGTTCAGTCGGCCAACGCGACCAACAACCAGACCGACCGCGACGCCCTGCAGGCCGAAGTGGCCCAGCTCAAGGAAGAAATCGGCCGCGTGGCCACGACCACCAAGTTCAACGGCACGACGCTGCTCGACGGCAGCTTCACCGCCCAGAGCTTCCAGGTCGGCGCCAACTCGGGCGAGACGATCTCGCTGGCCGCGATCGCCGACGCGGACCTCGCCGCGCTGGGCACGCTGCAGACCAGCGCCGACAGCTACGACCAGACCCTCGGCGCGCTCACCGCGACCGACGGCGCCCTGGCCACCTCGCTCGACATCAACGGCGTGTCCGTGGCGATCGCCGCCGACGTGGGTCGCGACGCCGCCACGGCCTTGACCGAACTGGTCGCCGCCTTCGACGCCGCCAAGACCGCCAACCCGACCGCCCTGGCCGGCGTGACGATGGCCGCCGACGGCGCCATCACCTCGGCCACCACGACCGACGTGCCCCTGGTCATCGCCAACGTCACCAACCTGACGGGCGTGTCGGCCGGCACCACCAACGGCACGCTGACCGAAGGTGCCAGCGAGACCGGCATCGCCAACCTGACCATCGCCTCCGCCGAGGACGCGGCCTTCGCGATGGACGCGATCGACAGCGCGCTCACCGCCGTCAACACGGCCCGCGGCACGCTCGGCGCGGTGCAAAGCCGCTTCGAGAACGCGATCGCCAACATCCAGGTCACGTCCGAGAACCTGGCTGCCGCCCGCGGCCGGATCGTCGATGCCGACTTCGCTGCCGAGACGGCAAGCCTGTCGCGCGCGCAGATCCTGCAGCAGGCCGGCACGGCCATGATCGCCCAGGCCAACCAGCTCCCGCAGCAGGTGCTGTCGCTGCTGCGCTGATCGAAGAAGAGCGAACCTTCCGGCGGGCCGCGAGGCCCGCAACTCGAAGCCCCGCGCCGCAAGGCCGGGGCTTTTTTGTTCGGAGATGGGCCGGGAAGCCGTCGCTTATCGGGGGATTCCCCGCCGGGCCGCCCCTCAAGAATTCGCTGACCAACCAGCCTCACCGGCGCTCACCGCCGGAAGTCAACGATTTTCCGAAGGAGCGGCCATGGCCCTGACCATCAACACCAACGTGGTTTCGCTGAATGCGCAGCGCAACCTGACTTCGTCCCAATCCTCGCTGGCCGTGTCGATGCAGCGCCTGTCCTCGGGCCTTCGCGTCAACAGCGCGAAAGACGACGCGGCCGGCCTGGCGATCGCCGAGCGCATGAATACCCAGGTGCGCGGCCTCAACGTCGCCGCCCGCAATGCAAACGACGGCATCTCGCTGGCACAGACGGCCGAAGGCGCGCTGGGCAAGCTCGGCGACATGCTGCAGCGCATGCGCGAACTGGCGGTGCAGTCGGCCAACGCGACCAACAACGCCACCGACCGCGAAGCGCTCAATGCCGAAGTCGTCCAGCTCAAGCTGGAGGTGGAGCGCGTGGCGACCACCACCGCCTTCAACGACACCAAGCTGCTCGACGGCAGCTTCACCACCAAGAGCTTCCAGGTCGGCGCCAACTCGGGCGAGACGATCGAGCTGGCGGCCATCACCGATGCCCGGCTGGCCGGCCTCGGCACGCTGCGCACCAGCGCCGACAGCTACGACCAGACCCTCGGCGCGCTCACCGCGACCGACGGCGCCCTGGCCACCTCGCTCGACATCAACGGCGTGTCCGTGGCGATCGCCGCCGACGCGGGCCGCGACGCCGCCACGGCATTGACCGAACTGGTCGCCGCCTTCGACGCCGCCAAGACCGCCAACCCGACCGCCCTGGCCGGCGTGACGATGGCCGCCGACGGCGCCATCACCTCGGCCACCACGACCGACGTGCCCCTGGTCATCGCCAACGTCACCAACCTGACGGGCGTCTCGGCAGGCACCACCAACGGCACGCTGATCCCGGGCACCACCGAGGTCGGCATCGCCAACCTCGACATCACGACCGCCGAGAACGCCGCCTTCGCCATGGATGCGATCGACACCGCGCTCACCGCCGTCAATTCCGCCCGCGGCACGCTCGGCGCGGTGCAAAGCCGCTTCGAAAGCGCCATCTCCAACATCCAGGTCACGGCCGAGAACCTCTCCGCCGCCCGCGGCCGGATCATGGACGCCGACTTCGCCGCCGAAACCGCCAACCTCTCGCGCGCGCAGATCCTCCAGCAGGCCGGCACGGCCATGGTGGCCCAGGCCAACCAGTTGCCGCAGCAGGTGTTGCAGCTTCTGCAGGGTTGATCGCCACCCGGACGGTGCGGCCCGTCACCGGCTTGCCCAGACGCGGCAGGCCGGCGGCGGGCCGTCCTTCATTCGGCGCGCCAAGCGCCGATAAGCAGACATCGACAGGAGCATCCACGCCATGGCGCTTTCCTCCCCCGGCATCGGCAGTGGCCTCGATGTCAACAACATCGTTTCGCAACTGGTCGCGATCGAGCGGCGGCCGATCGAGCTGCTGCAGACGCAGAAGACCAAGCTCGACACGCAACTCTCGTCCTACGGCCTGCTGCAAAGCTACATGGTCAACGTGCAATCGGCCGCGGGCGTGCTGGCGGGCGCCGATTTCTGGCGCAAGACCACGGCGACCAGCTCGGCGGCCGATGCCGTCTCGGTGACTTCCGCCGCCACGGCCACGGCCGCCAGCTACCGCGTGGAGGTGAGCCAGCTCGCGCAGGCGCACTCCCTGTCCTCGGAGGCCTTCGCCGCGGGTCCGGCCGCCGTGGTCGGCACCGGCACGCTGCGCATCCAGGTCGGCGACTCGGACGTGAGCGTCGTCATCGGCGAGGCCGATCAGACCCTCGAAGGCATCCGCAACAAGATCAACGGCGCCGACGCCGGCGTGACCGCCACCATCCTGCGCGATGCCGGCGGCGCGCGCCTCGTCATCGCCGGCAAGGCGAGCGGGGCCGCCAACGCGGTCACCATCACCGCGCCGGTCGACGACACCGGCGGCCTGGCGGCGCTGACCTTCAGCGACCCGCCCGCCGTGGGCGGCATGACCCAACGGCTCGCACCTCAGAACGCCGCTTTCAGCGTCAACGGCCTGCCGCTCGAATCGGCCACCAACACCCTGACCGACGTCATCGACGGCGTCTCGCTCACCCTGGCCAAGTCGGGCAGCGGCCCGGTGGACATCACCGTGGGCAACGACACCGCCGGCCTGCGCAAGGGCATCACGGCCTTCGTCACCGCGTACAACGAGGCCAATCGCTACCTGGCGCAGCAGACGCGGTTCGACCCCGGCTCCTCCACCGCCGGGGCGCTGCAGGGCGACCGCGCCGCGGTGAGCCTGCAGAGCAAGCTGCGCACGCTGGTGCAGGAGGCCTCCGGCGCCTCGGCCTCCTTCGCCCGCCTGTCGGACATCGGCCTGGAGCTGCAGCGCGACGGATCGCTCAAGGTCAACGAGACCAAGCTCAATGCGGCGCTGGCCGATCCCGCCGGGCTCGCCGCGGCCTTCAGCACGGCCGACACCGGCTTCGGCCAGCGTTTCAAGGCCCTGGCCGACAGCGTGGTCGGCACGCAGGGCCTGCTCACCACACGCACCGAAGGCCTGCGCGAGAGCATCACACGCAACACCAAGGATCAGCAGCGCTACGAGGACCGCGTGGAGCGCACGCGCGAGCGGCTGCTGCGCCAGTACTCCGCGCTCGACGCCAGCCTCAACCAGCTCAACGGGCTGGGCAGCTTCATCGAGCAGCAGATCACGAACTGGAACAGGTCCTACGACCGCTGAAACGCCCGGCGCGGGCTCAAGTCACGGCGGCGGGGGCCGATAAGAAGAGGGTCACCACGCAACTGCCAGCGGAGCCCCCGATGTTCTCCCCCGCCAAGAGTTTTGCCAGCGCCTACCGCGCGGTCGATGCCGAAACCAGCGTCGCCCACGCCTCGCCCCATCAACTGGTCACCCTGCTGTTCGACGGTGCCCTGGGAGCCATCGCCACGGCGCGCGGCGCGCTGCAGCGTGGCGACGTCGCGGTCAAGGCCCGGCAGATCAGCAAGGCCGCGCGCATCATCGACGAAGGCCTGCGCGGCGCGCTCGACCGCAACGCCGGCGGCGCGCTCGCCGGCGACCTGTCGGCGCTCTACGGCTACCTGGTGCAGCAGCTCACGCTGGCCAACGTGCGCAACGACGACAAGGCCCTGGCCGAATGCCACACCCTGCTGAGCACGGTGCGCGAAGGCTGGGTCGCGATCCCGGCCCAGCAGCAGGCAGCCTGAGCATGGGCCGCCCCTTTGTCGCAACGAAGCCCGACACCATGGACGCGCCCCCTCCCAAGCAGCTCCTGCAGTACTACGAAGCCATCGAGTCGGCCAGCGAGCGCATGCTCGAAGCCGCCCGGGTGGGCGACTGGGACAACGTGGTCAAGCTCGAAGGCGCCTGCGCCCTGCTCATCTCGCAGCTCAAGCATGCCGCCGGCAGCCTGGAGCTCGGCCGCGAGGAGCGACAGCTCAAGGGCCGGATCATGAAGCGCATCCTCGTCAACGACGCCGAGATCCGCACGCTGGCCGAGCCCTGGCTCGAGGACCTCGACCGCCTGATGGCCGGGCGGCCCAAGGTCCTGCACTGACGAACGCAGCGCGCCCGTCGCCACACCCGCGATCATGGAAACCCTGCCGATGCCGCTCGGCGCCATGGGCGAGGCCGATCCCGGCCTGGCCGAGTTCCGCGTCAGCGCGCCGGGCGAAATCTACGGGCTGCTCAAGCAGCTCGCCGACGGCAACGTGCTGCTCAGCCTGAGCACGCCCGGCGGCGCGCGCGCCGGCACGACCGTGTGGGCGCTCGACCCCGGCCGCGGCCTGCTGTGCCTGAGCGCCGACGCTCACGAGCACCGCCTCGACGAACTGCTCGAGAGCGAGGAGATCGTCGCCGTCGGCTACCTCGACAGCATCAAGCTGCAGTTCGACCTGCACGACGTGGTCCTGGTGCGCAGCGGCGGCGGCTGCGCACTCAACGCCCGCTTCCCGAGCGTGCTGTACCGCCTGCAGCGCCGCGCCAGCTACCGCGTGCGCCCGCTCATCAACACCGGCCCGACCGCCACCCTGACGCACCCGGTCTTGCGCGACACGCAGCTCGAGCTGCGCGTGATCGACGTGAGCATCGGCGGCGTGGCCCTGTTCCTGCCCGAAACGGCGCCGCCGATCGAGCCCGGCCGGCTCGTGCGGCAGGTGCTCGTCGAGCTGGACGGCGACACGCGCCTGCAGGTCGATCTGCTCGTGCACCACGTCACCCTGCTGCACCCCGACTCGCGGGGCGCGCGGCTGGGCTGCGAGATCCAGAGTCTGAGCGGCGAGGGCGCGCGCGCCCTGCAGTTCTACATCGACCGCACGCAAAAGCGCCGCCGCCTGCTGGTGCTGTGAAGCGGCGCGCCGCTCGGCCCGGGTGGGCGGCGGCGACGGTCCGGTAAGGGGAAATCGCGTCGGGCCTTGCGCCCGCCCTCCGATTGGCTAAGGTGTGGCGTCGGCCGCCCCGGCCGCAAGCGCCCTGCCCGCCCCCCGGCTCCGGAGAAACCTCATGGACGAAGAAACCTTCAACCTCAGCATCCGCAAGTTCCTCAAGGTGGTGGGCGTCGGCTCGCAGCGCGAGATCGAGCAGGCCGTGAGCAAGGCCCTCGCCGAGGCACGTCTTTCCGGCAACGAGACGCTGCCGGCGAAGGCAACGCTCGAAGTGGCCGCGCTCGGCCTGAAGATCGACTTCGACGGCGAGATCAAGCTGCAGTAGGGCGCCGACGCCGCCATGCCGCGGTGCCGCCGCCGGGGGCTGCGCCGGCACGGCCTGCGGCCGCATCGCCCCGCGTGCAGGCGCCGCCTAAAATCGCTGCCTTCCTGCGCGCCGCCGGCGCCGCGGCACGCGCCGCCCCCATACGAAAGCCCTCGCCATGAGCCTCAAATGCGGCATCGTGGGCCTGCCCAACGTCGGCAAGTCCACCCTGTTCAATGCCCTCACCAAGGCCGGCATCGCCGCCGAGAACTATCCGTTTTGCACCATCGAGCCCAACGTGGGCATCGTCGAGCTGCCTGACGAGCGGCTCGGCGCGCTTGCCGCGATCGTCCGGCCGGAGCGCGTGGTGCCGGCCATCGTGGAGTTCGTGGACATCGCCGGGCTCGTGGCAGGAGCGAGCAAGGGCGAAGGCCTCGGCAACCAGTTCCTCGCCCACATCCGCGAAACCGACGCCATCGTCAACGTCGTGCGCTGCTTCGAGGACGACAACGTCATCCACGTCGCCAACCGGATCGATCCGGTCGCCGACGTCGAGGTGATCCAGACGGAGCTGTGCCTGGCCGACCTGGCGACCGTGGAGAAAACGCTGCAGCGCTCGCTCAAGGCGGCCAAGTCGGGCAACGACAAGGAGGCGGCCAAGCTGGTCGATGTGCTGCACAAGTGCCAGGCGGCGCTCAATGAAGCGAAGCCGGCGCGCTCCATCGCCTTCAGCAAGGAGGAGCAGGTCCTCCTCGCGCCCCTGTGCCTCATCACCGCCAAGCCGGCCATGTTCGTCGGCAACGTCGACGAGGGCGGCTTCGAGAACAACGCCCATCTCGATCGCCTGCGCGCCTACGCCGAGAGCCAGAAGGCGCCCGTCGTGGCGATCTGCGCCAGAACCGAAGCCGAGCTCGCCGACATGGCGGACGAGGACAAGCTGATGTTCCTGCAGGAGATGGGCCAGAGCGAGCCCGGCCTGAACCGCCTGATCCGCGCCGCCTTTTCGCTGCTCGGCCTGCAGACCTACTTCACCGCCGGCGTGAAGGAAGTGCGGGCCTGGACCATCCACGTCGGCGACACCGCGCCGCGCGCGGCCGCGGCCATCCACACCGACTTCGAGCGCGGCTTCATCCGCGCCCAGACCATCGCCTTCGCCGACTTCATCGCCCACAAGGGCGAGCAAGGCGCCAAGGAGGCCGGCAAGATGCGCGCCGAAGGCAAGGACTACGTCGTCAAGGACGGCGACGTGCTGCACTTCCTGTTCAACGTCTGAGCCCGAGCGGCCCCCGGCAAGCAAGTGCAGGGCCGTGCCGCCTGACGTCGCGGCCGGCGCGGCACGCCGCTGGCCGGACGGGCAGGCGGCGAGGCGGGTCGTTGCTTTTCGTGACACCCGTCGCACGTTGCAGCCCTCGGCGTGGGCCCGAATTCACGCCGAACGCCGATGTGCGCAAGAGTGGGCGTTCGCCCGCGTGGCGGCACTGGAACGCTTGACGGTTGGGCGAATTCGCGGTGTTAGGCTCCGCCGCAGGCCGCTCCGGTCGGCGTGCGCCGGCAGTACAGGTCGCGCCAATTTCGATGCCTCCTGCCGCGAATCCACCCCTCGAAAAACTCTTGCTGCCCGCCTCGGCGGTGGTGCTGGCCTACGCCGTGACCGGCTGGTCGGGGCTGATCTTCGCCGTCCCGCCCGGCTACGCGTCGCCCTTCTTTCCGGCCGCGGGCGTGGCCCTGGCCGCGGTGCTCGTGTACGGGCCACGCATGGCCTGGGCGGTGCTGCTCGGCTCCTTCGCGATGAATGCGGTGCTCGCGAGCCAGCGCGGTGCCGTCGGTTGGGCCGCCTGGGGGCTGCCGGCCCTGATCGCCGGTGGCGCAACGCTGCAGGCGCTGGCCGCCGTCTGGCTGGTGCGTCGCCGCCTGCGCACGCCGGTCACGCTCGACAGCCCCCGGACGATCGCCTGCTTCTTCGGCTTGACGGCTGCGCTCGCCTGCGTGGTCAGTCCCACCGTTGGATCGCTCGCCCTGTGGGCCGGCGGCGCCTTGCTGCGCCAGGAATTGCCGCTCACCTGGCTGGTGTGGTGGGGCGGCGACGCGCTGGGGGTGGTGATCGCCGCGCCGGTGGTCCTGAGCCTGATCGGCCAGCCACGCGACGCCTGGCGCACCCGCCGCAGTTCGGTGGCCGTGCCGCTCGTGCTGGCCACGCTGCTCCTGGCCGTGGCCGTCTCGCAGGTCGTGCGCTGGCAGGAGCAACGAAGCGTGGCGCGTTTCGAGCGCGATGCCGAGAACACCAGCCGCACCTTCGAGCTGCGGCTGAGGGCCCATGTCGACGCGCTCGATGCGATGCATGGGGTCTATGTCGCTTCCGACGAGGTCACCGGCAGGGAGTTCCGCCTGGCCAGCCAGGCCTGGCTCGACAAGCTGCCGAGCCTGCAGGCGGTGGGATGGCACCAGCGTGTGGAGGCCGACGACCTGCCCGCTTTCGAGCGTGGCGTGCGCGCCGAAGGCGTGCCCGGGTACCGGGTGTTCGATCGCGACGCCGCGCTGACGGCGGGCGACACGGAAGTGTTGGCGCTGCGCCACATCGAGCCGCAGGCGGGTAACGCGGCGGCGCTCGGCGTCAACAGCCTGTCGGTGCAGGCCTCGCGCGACGCGATCGTGCAGGCGCGCCGCAGCGGTGCGGCGACCGCGACCGCCGGCTTTCGGCTCACGCAGGAGTCCGGCGACCAACTCGGCGTGGTGATCTATCGCCCCGTGTACGCCGAAGGTAAGCCTGGCGAACCCGCATCCGCCGGGCGGCTCCAGGGCCTGGTCTTCATCACGCTGCGCATGGACGATGCGTTGCGCACGCTGGCGGCAGGCTCGCTCGATTACATCGAGGTCTGCCTGTTCGAGACCGCGGCCGACGGATCGGTGCAGCGCCTCGCCGGCCCCGCGGACTGCACGCCGGGCCGCCCGGGCGCCACGCTGCTGCGCACCACCGCCATTGCCTTCGCCGGGCGCCCCTGGGAACTGCAGGTCCGCGCGCTCGCGCCCGTGCCGAGCGAGTCCGCCGGGCCGCTCGCCAGCGACAGCGGCAGCACCTGGATCTTCGCGCTGGCCGGCCTGTGCGCCACGGGGCTGATGGGCGCCCTGCTGCTCATCGTCACCGGACGCGCGCGCCGCACGGAGGCGGCGGTGGCCGAGCGCACCCTGCAACTGCAGCACGAGATCGCCGAACGCCAGGCCACCGAGCAGGCGCTGCGCGACAGCGAGCGGCGCTTCCGCAGCATCTTCAACTCCGTGCCGCTCGGCGTGATCTACACCGACCTGCGCGGCGGCATCAAGCAGCCCAATGCGAGCTTCGCCGCCATGACGGGCTACTCCGAGGAAGAACTCCTCGACACCACCACGCCCGCCCTCACCCACCCGGATGATCTGGCCGAAGACCAGCGCCTGCGCGACGCGCTGGCCCGCGGCGAGCAACAACTGGTGCGCCGCCGAAAGCGCCTGATCACGCGCGACGGCCGGGTCCTGTGGGTCGATGCCACCATGACCCTGCAGCACGACCCGCGCGGCGGGCCGCAACGGCTGGTCGCGCTCATCGAAGACATCTCCGAGCACCTGCGGCTGGAGGAAGCCGAACGCGCCCGCGAATCGGCCGAGGCTTCCAACCAGGCCAAGAGCGAGTTCCTCTCGCGCATGAGCCACGAACTGCGCACGCCGCTCAACGCGATGCTCGGCTTCTCCCAACTGCTCGAACTCGACGCCGAACCGCGCCTGAACGCCCGCCATGCGCAGTGGGTGGCGCAGATCCGGCGCGCCGGCTGGCATCTGCTGGAGATGATCAACGACGTGCTGGATCTCTCGCGCATCGAGTCCGGCACGCTCAAGCTGGAGCAGTTGCCGCTGCGCATCGAGCCGCTGCTGGTGGAATCGCTGGCGCTGGTCGAGGCACAGGCGCGCGAGCGCGAGGTGCGGCTGGTGCGCGGGCCGAGCGAGGACCCGGGCCTGCGCGTGCTGGGCGATGCCACGCGGATCAAGCAGATCCTCACCAACCTGCTGTCCAACGCCGTCAAGTACAACCGCCATGGCGGCGAGGTGGTGCTGGCGATCCGCCGCCGCAGGCTCGAGGCCGGCAGCGGCATCGATGCGGACGGCGACGGCGATGACGCCGGGATGCTCGACGTGGAAGTCCGCGACACCGGCCTGGGCATGAACCCCGAGCAACTCGCGCAACTGTTCCAGCCGTTCAACCGGCTGGGCCGCGAGCGCGGCGGCGCCGAAGGCACCGGCATCGGCCTGGTGATCACCAAGCTGCTGGCCGAGCGCCTGGGCGGGGCGCTGTCGGTGCGCAGCACCGAAGGCATTGGCTCCGTCTTCACGCTGAGCCTACCGCTGGCGGGTCATGTCGCCGCCGCCACGGAGCCCGCCTCTCTGGACGACACCGGCGGCGGCTACCACGCGCGCCACGTGCTCTACATCGAAGACAACGAGATCAACGTCGAGGTCATGCGCGGCATCTTCCTGCAGCGACCGCAGGTGCGGCTCGACATCGCCACCACCGGCCTGGACGGCCTGGCCGCCGTGCGCACGGCGCCGCCCGATCTCATCCTGCTCGACATGCACCTGCCCGACATCGACGGCATGGCGCTGCTGCAGCACCTGCAATCCGACGAGCGCACGGCCGGCATCCCGGTGATCGTCGTCTCGGCCGACGCGCTGCCGGCGCAGACTCAGGCGGCTCTGGAAGCCGGCGCGGCGCGCTACGTGACCAAGCCGGTGTCGGTCGACGAGATGCTGGTGGTGATCGACGAACAGCTCTCGCAGCTCACCACCCGCTTCGGCTGACCGGCCCCGGCGCGCGTGGCGCCCGACCGAGCACCGCCCGGCAGACCCTTCCCGCCGACCCGGACCCGGGCCCGGGCCGCAGCTGGCGGCCCCGCTGCCTCAGCGAGCGGAAGGAAACACCACCCGCACGCACAGCCCGACGCCATCCTCGCAGTCGAGGAGGGAGACGCTGGCGCCGTGCGCCTGGGCGATGTCGTGCACGATCGCCAGGCCCAGGCCGCTGCCGGCGCCCACCGAGCCGGCCGGCCGGTAGAAGCGCTCGAACACGTGCTCGCGCTCGGCCGGGGGGATGCCCGGGCCGTTGTCCTCGACCTCGAGCACCGGCTGACGCGCACCCGAGCCGACGTCCAGCAAGCCGGTGCGCACCGTGATGCGCCCCGGCCTGTCGGCATTGGTACAGGCGTACTCGAGTGCGTTGTGGATCAGGTTGCCGAGCAGTTCCACGAGCATGTGCCGACGCCCGCGCACCGGCGCCGCGTCGAGCTGGAAACCCAGGTCGGCGCCGCGTTCGAGCGCGCGCGGCACCCAGTCCTGCGCGGCGTCGTGGGCGATGGCCTTCAGATCGACCGGCTCGGCGCCGCCCGGCTCCCGGCTGCTCGCCTCGCTGCGCGCCAGCGCCAGCAACTGGTCGGCGAGCCGTGCCGCGCGCTGCGCCGAGCGGTGCAGGCGTTCGAGCGTGGCATGCACGGCGCCGGAGTGCGATTCGAGCATGGCCAGTTCCGTCTCCGTGCGCAGCGCGGTCAGCGGCGTGCGCAACTGGTGCGCGGCATCGGCGATGAAGTGGCGCTGCCTCGTCGCGTCCGCGGCCACGCGGGCGAGCAACTGATCGACCGCATCGATCAGCGGCTGCACCTCCGAGGGCGTGCGCCCGCGCCGCAAGGGCCGCAGGTCGTCCAGCGAGCGCTGGGCGAGCTGCGCGTTGACGGAGATCAAGGGACGCATCGCCCGGTTGACCACGAAGCCGATCGCGAGCGCGAACACGGCGGTGCTGCCGAAGGCGAGCGACAAGGTGGGCAGCAGCGAATCGGTGCGTGCGCGCTCGCGCTCGTCGAGCGTTTCGGCCACGCGCACCTGGCACAGGCGCCGCCCGCATTCCACGGCATGGACCGCCACGCGCACCGGGAGGTTGTCCAGCCGGGTCTCGAACATGCGGCGTTCACCGCGCCCCAGCGTCAGCGGCGGCTCGCTCAGCAGCGTGTCGCCCGCGATGACCTCGCTTTCGGGGCCGAGCACCACGTAGAACATCGCCACGGTGTTGCTCGTGCGCAGCGACTCCTCGGTCTGGGCATTGAGATCGAAGCGCACCTCGTCGCCGACCGCATGCACCAGGTTGCCGAGCGCCAGGGCCCAGTCGCTGAGCGCCGCATCGTAGGCGGCGGTCGTGCGCTGCATCTGGTTGCTCAACTCGAAGAAGGAACGCAGCGGCACGATCAGCAGCATCAGCAGCAGCACCCACAGCACGAGGGTGGCCTTGAGGCTGCGCAGCATCACGGCCCCGGGGGCGGCGCGTTGGCGAGGACTTCTTCGACCAGGTAGCCGAAACCGCGCACCGAGCGAATGCGCAGGCCGGCCGGCTCGATCTTCGGACGCAGGCGCGAAACGTAGACCTCGATCGCGTTTTCGGACAGCGCATCGTCCCAGCCGCTGATCGCCTGCAGGATCTGTTCCTTGCCGACGACATGGCCGACGCGGCCGAGCAGGTACTCGAGCACGGCCCATTCGCGCGCCGACAGCTCCAGCGCCTGCGCGCCGATCCAGGCCCGGCGCGCCGCGACGTCCATGCGCAGCCCGCCCAGCGACAGCACGCTGCCTTGCCGGGCCTGATGGCGCCGCGTCAGCACCCGCACCCGGGCGATGAGCTCGGCCAGGGCGAAGGGCTTGACGAGGTAGTCGTCGGCGCCCGTTTCCAGGCCGTGCACCCGGTCCTCGATCGCGTCGCGCGCGGTGAGGATCAGCACCGGCAGGGTCGAACCCTGGGCCCTGACGCGCTGCAGGGTCTCGAAGCCGTCGATACCGGCCAGGCCGATGTCGAGGATGAGCAGGTCGTAGGGATCGGCCTTGACCGAGGCCGGCACCGGTTCGCCGCGCGCCGTGTGATCGACCACCCAGCCCTGCGAGCGCAGCGCGCGGGCGGTCGATTCAGCGAGCGCGGGATCGTCTTCGGCGAGCAGGATGTGCATGCCCGGGCACTGTAGCGCCGCAAGCTGACGCGACGCGGCTTTCCCGCGTGCTCAGGAGAAGGCCTGGATGCCCGTCTGCGCGCGCCCGAGGATGAGCGCGTGCACGTCGTGCGTGCCTTCGTAGGTGTTGACCACCTCCAGATTGACCAGATGGCGGATGACGCCGAACTCGTCGGAGATGCCGTTGCCGCCGAGCATGTCGCGCGCGGTGCGGGCGATGTCGAGCGCCTTGCCGCAGGAGTTGCGCTTCATGAGCGAAGTGATCTCGGGCGCGGCCGTGCCCTCGTCCTTCATGCGGCCCAGGCGCAGGCAGCCCTGCAGGCCGAGCGTGATCTCGGTCTGCATGTCGGCAAGCTTCTTCTGGATGAGCTGGTTGGCGGCCAGCGGACGGCCGAACTGGCGACGGTCGAGCACGTACTGGCGGGCGCGGTGCCAGCAATCCTCGGCCGCGCCGAGCGCGCCCCAGGCGATGCCGTAGCGCGCGCTGTTCAGGCAGGTGAACGGGCCCTTCAGGCCGCGCACCTCCGGGAAGGCGTTCTCCTCCGGGCAGAACACGCCGTCCATGACGATCTCGCCCGTGATGCTGGCGCGCAGGCCGACCTTGCTGTGGATGGCCGGCGCCGACAGGCCCCTGGCGCCCTTGTCGAGGAGGAAGCCGCGGATCTGGCCATCGTCGTCCTTCGCCCAGACGAGGAAGACGTCGGCGATCGGCGAGTTGGTGATCCACATCTTGGAGCCCGTGAGCTGGTAGCCGCCGGGCACGGCCTTGGCGCGCGTGACCATGCTGCCGGGATCGGAGCCGTGATCGGGCTCGGTCAGGCCGAAGCAGCCGATCCAGGCGCCCGAAGCCAGCTTCGGCAGGTACTTCTGCTTTTGCGCCTCGGTCCCGAAGGTTTCGATCGGCACCATGACCAGCGAGGACTGCACGCTCATCATCGAGCGGTAGCCGGAATCGACGCGCTCGACCTCGCGCGCGACGAGGCCGTAGCAGACGTAGTTCAGCCCGGCGCCGCCATAGGCCTCCGGGATCGTGGCCCCCAGCAAGCCCAACTCACCCATCTCGCGAAAGATCGCGGGATCGGTCTTTTCCGAGCGAAAGGCCTCGAGCACGCGCGGCCCCAGGCGGTCCTGACAGTAATCGCGCGCAGCGTCACGGACCGCGCGCTCGTCCCCATCGAGTTGCGAATCGAGCAGCAGGGGGTCGTCCCAGTGGAAGGCAGTGGCCATGATTTTTCGGCTCCGAAAGCTAGCCGGCCAGTTTAGCCAGCCAGGCACGACGCTTCCGCCCTGTGGGCGACACACAGGCCCGAAACGCGTGGGCAGCGGGCAGACGAGAACCGCGGGCTCAAAGGAGTCTGCTGACGAGTCTGCCGACTGTTCAGCACCCATGCGCTTTCTCGTTAACAGTGCGTGTACTTACTTGCTCCATCAATGAACTACAGCCTTATCAAGGCGATAACTTCTACCAAACTCAGCGATCGATCGATCCTTAGCACTCATGCATGTCGAGTGCTAAAATCTGCGCGTTCTTGAAGGAGACGCTTGCATGACTGTTGCTGCCCTTTCCGCCTCCTCACCCGTCCGCGGCGCAATGCCCGTGCCGATGGTGCGCGATCCGTGGGCGCTGGTGCCTTCGCTCGGCAACCTCGATGCCTACATCTCGGCCGTCAACCGCCTGCCGATGCTCACGCTCGAGGAAGAGCAGGACCTCGGACGGCGCCTGAGCCAGCACAACGACCTGGAAGCCGCCGGGCGGCTGGTGATGTCGCACCTGCGGCTGGTGGTGTCGGTGTCCCGTCAGTACCTGGGCTACGGCTTGCCCCACGGCGACCTGATCCAGGAAGGCAACGTCGGCCTGATGAAGGCCGTGAAGCGCTTCGACCCGAGCCACGGCGTGCGGTTGGTGAGCTACGCGCTGCACTGGATCAAGGCCGAAATCCATGAATACGTGCTCAAGAACTGGCGCATGGTCAAGCTCGCCACCACCAAGGCGCAGCGCAAGCTCTTTTTCAACCTGCGCTCCATGAAGCAAGGCTTCAAGGGCGACGCAGAAGACGCCGACCTGCACCGCAGCACCCTGACCGATGCCGAGATCGACATCGTTGCGCGCGACCTCAAGGTCAAGCGCGAAGAGGTGATGGAGATGGAAACGCGCTTGTCGGGCGGCGATGTCGCGCTCGAACCGCAAACAGATGACGGCGAGGAAAACTTCGCCCCGATCGCCTACCTCGCCGACGACAGCGCCGAGCCGACCCGCGTGCTCGACGCCCATCGCCGCGACGTGCTGGCGAGCGACGGCATCGGCCAGGCGCTGGATGTGCTCGACACACGCAGCCGGCGCATCGTCGAGGAGCGCTGGCTCAAGGTGAACGACAACGGCTCCGGCGGCATGACGCTGCACGATCTGGCCGCCGAGTACGGCGTGAGCGCCGAGCGCATCCGCCAGATCGAAGTGGCGGCGATGAAGAAGATGAGAAAGGCGCTGGCGGAGTACGCCTAGGACCTGCCGCGCGACAGCGCGCCGCTCGCTCAGGCCAGCAACTTCTTCAGATCGGCCACCCAGGCCTCCACGGGTTGCCCATAGCGCACGAACAGCCGCAGCCGCCCCTGCGGATCGAAGACGTACGCACCGGCCGTGTGATCGACCGAGTAGCTGTCGGGCTCCTTGCCCGGCACCTTCTGGAAGTACGCCTTGAACGACTTCGCCAGCGCCTGCGTCTGCTCGACCGTGCCGCGCAGGGCGATGAAGCCCGGATCGAAGCTGGCCATGTAGGCCTTGAGCAGCTCGGGCGTATCGCGCTCGGGATCGACGGTGACGAACACCGGCTGCAGCCTCTTGCCGTCCTCGCCCAGCGCCTTCTTCACGGTGGCCAGTTCCGCCATCGTCGTCGGGCAGACGTCCGGGCAATGCGTGAAACCGAAGAACACGACCACCGCCTGGCCCTTGAAGTCCGCCAGCGTGCGCTGCCGCCCGCTGATGTCCGGCAACGACAGGTCGCGGCCGTAGTCGGCGCCGGTGATGTCGATGGCCTGGAAGCCGCCCGCCGACGACGGTCGGTCGCAAGCGGCGAGCAGGCTCAGGGCGGCAACGAGCAGGAAAGTGAAACGTCGGAGCATCGGTTCAGCCGCGCAGCAGCGGGTCCAGGTAGTGATCGGCCAGCAGCGCGGCGAACAGCAGCGACAGATGCCAGATCGAGAAGCGAAAGGTTCGCCGCGCCAGCGCCTCGCTGTAGCCGCGCCAGAGCTTGAAGGCGTGACCGCAGAAACCGGCGCCGAGCAGCACCGCAGCGACGAGGTAGATCCATCCGCTCATGCCGTACACGAAGGGCAGCAGCGTCGCGGCGAACAGGATCAGCGTGTAGAGCAGGATCTGCAAGCGGGTGAAGTCGCTGCCGTGTGTGACGGGCAGCATCGGCAGCCCGGCGCGCGCGTAGTCCTCGCAGCGGTACAGCGCCAGCGCCCAGAAATGCGGCGGCGTCCACAGGAAGATGATCAGGCACAGCATCAGCGCCTCGGGCCCGACCTCGCCGCGCATCGCGGCCCAGCCCAGCACCGGCGGCATGGCTCCCGAGGCGCCTCCGATGACGATGTTCTGCGGCGTGGCCGGCTTGAGCAGAACGGTGTAGACGACCGCGTAACCCACGAAGGTGGCGAAGGTCAGCCACATCGTGAGCAGATTGACCCACAACCCCAGGACGGCCATGCCCGCCGCGCACAGCAGCACCGCAAAAGCGAAGGTGTGCGTGTCTTTCAGCTCGCCCTTGGCGGTGGGCCGCCAGGCCGTGCGCTTCATCTTGGCGTCGATCGCCTGCTCGACCAGGCAGTTGAAAGCCGCGGCCGCGCTGGCCACCAGCCAGATGCCGACCGTCGCCGCCAGCGCCACGCCCCACGCACGCAGCGTCGGCCAGCCGGGCACCGCCAGCAACATGCCGATGGCAGCGCAGAACACGATCAACTGCACCACGCGCGGCTTGGTCAGCGCGCTGAACCGATGCCAGCGGGCGAGCCATGCAGGCAGCGCGGCGGAGGGGGTGGCGAGCGTGTCGGACATGGAAACTTCGATGCTAAGTCGTGCTGCGCGCGGCGACCGGGTTCGCTCGCTGCACGGCGGCGTGATCGAGCGACTCGGCCGCACAGCTGCGCACCATCAGCGCCGTGAGCAGCAGCACCAGCGCCGCCGCGCCACCGGTATGGCCCAGAGCCGCCGCCAGCGGCCAACCGAGCACGACATTGCCCACGCCGCTGGCCACCTGCCACAGCGCGATGCCGGCCAGACCCAAGGCGAACGGCCGCAAGCCGGCGTGCCGGCTCAGCTGCCACCCCAGCACGGCCATGGCGCTCAGCAGCACCACAGCGCCGAGCCGATGCGTCATGTGGATGGCGGTCAAGGCCTCGAAAGGCAGCCAAGCGCCGCCCGCGCCCACGCCGAGCGGGCGCAGCAGTGCGAAACCCTGCTCGAAGTTCATCGCCGGCCACCAGCGACCCTGACACGTCGGAAAGTCGGTACAGGCCAGCACGGCGTAATTGGTGCTCACCCAGGCGCCGAGTGCGATCTGCATGGCCGCCAACAAAGCCACCATCACCATGCCCCGCCGCAGCGCGGGCGTCACCGGCACCGGCTCACCCCGTGATCCCCAGGCCTGCACGGCGAGCAGGATCAGCAGGACCAGCCCGCCGAGCAGATGCGCGGTGACGACCGCGGGGTAGAGCTTGAGCGTGACCGTGAAGGCCCCGAACGCCCCCTGGATGCATACCCACACCAGCGTGGCGGTGGCCCACCAGGGCGAAGCGAAAGGTGCCCGGCGCATCGGCATGCGCCCCGCTTCGACGCGCTGCTGGCGCCACTGTTGCCAGGCCAGCGCCGTCATCGCGATGATGAGCACGCCCACGCCGGTGGCAAGGTAACGGTGCAGCATCTCGATCCACGCCTTGGCATGCGTCACCGGGCCCGTCGGCATGGCGCTCTGGGCAGCGTGAATCTGTTCGCGCGCGCCCAGCGGGCTGGCGCTGCCGTAGCAACCCGGCCAGTCGGGGCACCCGAGGCCCGAATCGGTGAGCCGCGTGAAAGCGCCGAACAGCACCAGATCGAAGGTGAGAAACAGTGTCAGCAGGGTCAGCGAGTGCCGACGCCGGCCGCTGGCCGCGCCACGGGTGCGCGACCACACCCAGGCCAGGGGCCCGAGGGCGATGACGACGCCCAGCAGTGCCATGCGCGCCAGCGGTTCCAGATCGACGAGCGGGGCCGTGTCCATGCGTCGCCTTCAGGGCCCCGCTGTGTCCCAGCTCGCCGAAGCGCGCAGCAGTTTCTCTAGGTCGCGCCGGATGGCCGGCGCGTCGCTGGGCGCGGGGAAACGCATCATGTAGTTGCCCAGGGGATCGACGACATGAAAATGCGCCGCCGGGCTTTGCCCCTGATCAGACTGCAGCCATCCGGCCAGTGCCTCGCGTGGAACGCGCAGCAGCGTGGCTCCCTCGAGCGCCGGCATCAGCTCGGCACGCACTGCGACGGCATCATCGATCAGCCAGACGCGATCGACCCGGTCGCGGTTCTTCCCGAGCGCCTCGCGCAACTGACGCTGCAGGTAGAGCTGTCGTTCGCACAGCGCATCGCACGCGCCGCCGGCCACCACGACGAGCAGCCACTGTCCCGCGAGCGTCGAGGGGCCCACGGGCGAGCCCTGCAGGTCGGTCAGCGGCAGCGCCCGTGCGTCCGGGACCGGACGCTGCGGTTGAATGAGAACGCCGTGGTTGGTGCCGCCTTGCGGCCGGATGAAGTAGTAGGTGACGTAGGACGCGATCACCGGCGCAGCGCACACCAGCAGAACCAGCAGCATCTTGAGACGTCCGTGGCGCGCCTGGGCGCTCGCCAGAGTCGGTGCCGGCAGGCTGTGCACGGCGAAGCTCAGCGGCTCGGGTACCGCCGCTTCAGCCGCGCGATCGTCGCTGCCGTAGCCAGGGCTGGAGGAGTTGGAACCAGACATACAAACCGGTGAACAGGGTGGCCAGGGCGAACCACTGGAAGGCGTAGCCATAGTGCTTGTGGACGTCGGCCGCCGGAGGCGGCCACTCGCGCAGCAGGCCGTCGTCGGGCGCTTCGCTCCCCTCTTGCAGCAGCGTGAGCGGGCGCAGTGTCAGGCCGGTCTCGCGACCGTAGCCCGCAAGATCGATATTTTGCCGGAGCCGGCCGGTCTCGTTCTCGGCGAAGTCATATAGGGCAGCGGGCGGCCCGGCAATGCGGCCGCTGACGACGACCGGGCCCGCCGGCGTCGGCACGTCGGGCAACAGCGCTCGATCGAGGCGGTGGCGCGGCGCCCAGCCACGCTGCACCAGGATGGCGTCGCCAGGTGCCAACTCGAGCGGCGTGAGCACGAAGAAGCCGGGGCGTCCGTTCATCTGGCGGTTGTCGAGGAACACGGTGTGCTCAGCAAGCCAGCGGCCGTGCAGCGTCAGCCGGCGGTGGTGCTGCCCCATCGCGGCCTGCGTGCTGATCGCCAGATCAGCGGGTGCAAGCGGCGGCAGCGTGGCGCGGGCATCGAGTTCGGTCTGCAGAGCTTCCTTGTGCGCGGCCCGCGACAACTGCCACCACCCCAGGCGCGCCGTCACGGCCACGGTCACGATCGCCGCGATCAGCACGAACCAGCGGCGGACAACGGCACTCATCCGAGGCGGCCCTCCGTGATGCCATACAGTGATCGAATGAAATGGATCGTGGGACTGGCCTTCGTGGGCATCCTCCTCGCTCTGGCCTCCGCGGGGCTCGCGATGCTCGGTGACGGGCGCGACGGCGCGCCCAAGAGCAACCGCATGCTGTACGCCCTCGCGCTGCGCATCGGCTTGTCGGTGGCCTTGTTCGCCTTCATCCTGGTGGCCTACAAGCTGGGGTGGATCGCACCGACCGGGCTGCCTTTGTTCCGCTGAAAACGGAAAAGAGCGCCGGCGGCGCTCTTTTCATGGCCGGCGCCAGGATCGCTCAGAACCAGTACACGACGACGTACAGGCCCAGCCAGACCACGTCCACGAAGTGCCAGTACCAGGCGGCGCCCTCGAAGCCGAAGTGACGGTCCGGCGTGAAGTGCCCCTTCATGATGCGGATCGTGATGAACAGCAGCATCAGCATGCCCACGAACACGTGGAAACCGTGGAAGCCCGTGAGCATGAAGAAGGTCGAGCCGAAGGCGCCGCTGCTCAGCTTGAGGTTCAGGTCCGTGTAGGCGTGGAAGTACTCGTAGCCCTGCACACCCAGGAAGGTGGCGCCGAGCAGCACCGTCAACCACATGAACGCAACCGTCTTGCCGCGATGGTTCTCGCGCAGCGCGTGGTGGGCAATGGTCAGGGTGACGCCGGACGTGAGCAGCAGCGCCGTGTTGATGGTCGGCAGCCAGAACGGTCCCATGGTGGTGAAAGGCTCGACCACCCCGGCCGGCGAAGCCGTGGCGCCGGCAGCCACGCTGGGCCACACCGCCTTGAAGTCGGGCCACAGCAAAGCGTTCTCGATGCTGCCGAGGTTGGGAACGGAATGCAGGCGCAGCCAGTAGAGCGCGCCGAAGAAGGCGCCGAAGAACATCACCTCGGAGAAGATGAACCAGCTCATGCTCCAACGAAACGACACGTCCACTCGGTGGCCGTACAGGCCCTTCTCGCTTTCGCTGATGGCTTCGCGGAACCATTGCTGCAGCACGAAGGCCCACCACAGCAAGCCGAAGAGCAGCGCATAGGCGCCCCAGCCCACCCCGTTGACCCACTGGCCGGCGCCGAGGATCACGAAGAACAGGCCGATCGCGGCCATGATCGGGTGCCGTGAAGGCCCCGGCACGAAGTAGTAAGGCTGTTGCCCCTGAATTGCTGCCGACATGTTTTCTCCTGAGAACTCTTCCGCTGTCTTTGTCGCTTGTCGGGGCCCTCGCCCCTCGCCCTGCGTCCCGTCGGTGCCGTGTGTCGGCTGCATGGTGTCCCGATCGCCTCGTTGCAGCGGTTCAGCCGGCCACGCCGCTGCCGATGATCCAGTTCACCAGCCCGATGAGCGCGGCGATGAACAGCAGCGCGCCGACGATGCCGGCGATGATCACGTGCACCGGATTGATCTCGCTCAGATCCTTGTCCTGATCGGCCGACCTGCGCACCCCGAAGAACGACCACGCCACGGCGCGCACCGTCTGGCCGAAGGAGCCCTTGCGCCGCGCGGCGATCCCGAGGTCCCCGCTCATGACGGCGCCCGGGGCTGCGGCGCAGCGGTCTGCGCCTCACGAGACTGCGATACCACCGGCTTGCCGCCGACTTCGAAGAAGGTGTAGGACAGCGTGATGGTGCGCACGTCCCTGGGCAGCTTCGGGTCGACATAGAACACCACAGGCCACTGCTTGGCCTCGCCCGGCTGCAACTGGTACTCGTTGAAGCAGAAGCACTCGAGCTTGTTGAAATGCGTCATCGCCTGCTTGGGCGCATAGCTCGGAATGGCTTGCGCGGACATCGCCCGGTTCTGCACGTTCCTGAACTCGTACATCACCGTGGTCAACTCGCCGGGATGGACCTCCAGCGAGCGCACCGCCGGCTTGAAATCCCACGGACCCCGCGCATTGGCGTCGAACTCGACCGTGACCGTGCGGCTGCGGTCGATCTGCGTGTTGGCCGCCGTGCCCGTGCCGGCGCCGGTGGCGTTGCGCTCGGACAGCGACAGCACGTTGATGCCCAGCGCATCGCACACGGCGTTGTACAGCGGCACGAGCGCATAGCCGAAGCCGAACATCATCAGCGTGACGACGGCCAGCTTGCCGAGCATGCGACGGTTGTCGCCCTGCTCCGCAGCGTGCGCAGCGCCTCGCTTGCGGCCGGTGCTCTCGTCCATGACCTGCGCCTCAGCCTCCGAGCAGTGCGTACTTCGCAACCAGCCCCAATGCGAAGGCCGCCGCGATCGACGCGAGGATCAGCGCCAGGCGCAGATTCTTCCTGCGTTGCTCGGGAGTGAGGGTCATTGCCGCAGTTCTCGCTGGCCGGGGCTCGCTCAACCGACGATGCGCGTCGCCGAGGCATTGAGCCGGGGCGGGGTCTCGAAGGTATGGAAAGGCGCCGGCGAGGGCACTTCCCACTCCAGGCCTTCGGCCGCTTCCCAGGGACGCTGCGGCGCCTTCTCGCCGATGCCGCGCATGGCGGGGATGACGACGAAGACGATGAAGTACACCTGCATCAGGCCGAAGCCGAAGGCACCCACCGACACCACGGCGTTGAAGTCCGCGAACTGCATCGGGTAGTCCGCGTAGCGGCGCGGCATGCCGGCCAGCCCCAGGAAATGCATGGGGAAAAAGGCCAGGTTGAAGAAGACGAGCGAGCCCCAGAAGTGGATCTTGCCGCGCGCCTCCGAGTACATGACGCCGGTCCACTTCGGGCTCCAGTAGTAATAGCCCGCAAACATCGCGTAGAGCGAGCCGGCGACGAGCACGTAATGGAAATGGGCGACGACGTAGTAGGTGTCCTGCAGCTGGATATCGACCGGTGCGACAGACAGGATCAGACCCGTGAAGCCGCCCATGGTGAACACGAAGATGAAGCCCACCGCCCACAGCATCGGCGTCTCGAAGGTCATCGAGCCGCGCCACATGGTGGCGATCCAGTTGAACACCTTCACGCCCGTCGGCACCGCGATCAGCATCGTGGCGTACATGAAGAAGAGCTGGCCCGTCACCGGCATGCCGGTGGTGAACATGTGGTGCGCCCAGACGATGAACGACAGGATGGCGATCGAGGCCGTGGCGTACACCATCGAGGTGTAGCCGAACAGCCGCTTGCGCGAGAAGGCCGGCACGATCTGGCTGATGATGCCGAAGGCCGGCAGGATCATGATGTAGACCTCGGGGTGCCCGAAGAACCAGAAGATGTGCTGGTACATCACCGGGTCGCCGCCGCCCGCCGGGTTGAAGAAGCTGGTGCCGAAATGGCGGTCGGTCAGCGTCATGGTGATGGCGCCGGCGAGCACGGGCATCACCGCGATCAGCAGATAGGCGGTGATCAGCCAGGTCCAGGCGAACATCGGCATCTTCATCAAGGTCATGCCGGGCGCGCGCATGTTGAGGATGGTGACCACGATGTTGATCGAGCCCATGATCGAGCTGGCACCCATGATGTGCAGCGCGAAGATGGCCATGTCCATGGACGGACCCATCTGCAGCGTGAGCGGCGCGTAGAGCGTCCAGCCCGCCGCCGGCGCGCCGCCGGGCACGAAGAACGACGCCGCCAGGATGATGGCCGCCGGAATCAGCAGCCAGAAGCTGAAGTTGTTCATGCGCGCGAAAGCCATGTCGGCAGCGCCTATCTGCAGCGGCACCATCCAGTTCGCGAAGCCCACGAAGGCCGGCATGATTGCGCCGAACACCATGATCAGGCCGTGCATGGTGGTGAGCTGGTTGAACAGCTCCGGGTTCACGAGCTGCAGGCCGGGCTGGAACAGCTCCGCGCGGATGCCCATGGCCAGAACGCCGCCGATCATCAGCATGGTCAGCGCGAACAGCAGATACAGCGTGCCGATGTCCTTGTGGTTGGTCGCGTACATCCAGCGACGCCAGCCGTGCGGATGGGCGTGGGCCTCGTCGTGGCCGTGGTCGGCGTGACCGTGGGGAAGAACTGCACTCATGAGTTGTCCTCGAAGAGACGGCTGAAATTTACTTGCGCTGCGCGAGCACGTCGGCCGGCTGCACGACCTGACCGGTCTTGTTGGACCAGTTGTTCTTGGTGTACGTGATGACCGCCGCGATCTCGGTGTCGGAAAGCTGCGGCCACGGCGGCATGGCGCCGCCCGCCGCGCCGTTCAGCAAGATCGCGATCTGTTTGGACTTGTCGTCGTCGAGCACGAGCGGCGAGCCGTCGAGCGCCTTGATGGCACCGGCTCCCTTGCCGCTGGCCTGGTGGCAGGCGACGCAGTTGGCGGCATAAACCTTCTCGCCGCGTGCAGCCAGATCGGGCAGCTCCCACACCTTGGCCGGATCGTCCGCCAGGGCGCGCATCTCCTTGTTCTTGGTTTCGACCCAGACGGCGTAGTCGTCCTGCGACACCACCTTCACGTGGATCGGCATGTAGGCGTGCTCCTTGCCGCAGAGCTCGGCGCACTGGCCGTAGAAGTCGCCGATCTGCTCGGCCCGGAACCAGGTGTCGCGTACGAAGCCCGGGATCGCGTCCTGCTTGACGCCGAAGGCCGGCACCATCCACGCGTGGATCACGTCGTTGGCGGTGGTGATGATGCGCACCTTCTGGTCCACCGGCACCACCAGCGGGTTGTCGACCTTGAGCAGGTAATTGTCGCCGGCCGGCTGACCGGCATCGGACATGGCGCGGTGCGTGGCGTCGAGCGTGGAGACGAAGGCAATGCCCTCGCCCTCGCCCTTGATGTAGTCGTAGCCCCACTTCCACTGCATGCCGGTGGCCTTGATGGTCAGATCGGCATTGGTGGTGTCCTTCATCGCCACCACCACCTTGGTGGCCGGCAGTGCCATGAAGATGACGATGACGAAAGGCACGATGGTCCAGGCGATTTCGACCGTGGTCGATTCGTGGAAGTTGGCCGGCTTGGCACCCTTGGACTTGCGGTGCTTGACGATGGAATAGAACATGACCCCGAACACGGCGATGAAGATCACCGTGCACAGGATCAGCATGAAGTTGTGCAGCCACTGCTGCTCGGCGGCGATGCGGGTCACCGCGGGGTGCAGGTCGATCTGGTTGACCGCCGGACCGCCGGGCAGGTCGTTGACCGCATGGGAAGCCGTCGCGCTGAGCGCAATCGACAGGCCGAGAGCTGCCTGGGCCAAGTGCCGGTGCGCGGCGCTTGCGGCGCGTCCGAGGGCGTTGATCGTCTTCATCGTGCTCACTTTTAAACAGAACCCTCGACTCAGGCGGCGTCGCTCGCGACACCCGCCGACCACCGCCATCGCGACCCATCCCGCAAGGCAGTGCGAAATTCCTCGGCCAAGGCCCGCCGCAGTTCGGGACGCACGTAGCGACCCACCGCGATGACCCGGCCCTGACCCGACAGCTCGATCAAGGACCGATCGTCACTCCGCGGCTCCACGCGCACCCAGTCGGACACGAACTCGGCGCGCTCGATGCGCCCGCCGTTCTGGTGTTCCACCGTCAGCCGCCCGCACTGCAAGGCAATGCGTTCGCGGTCGGCCGCGTGACGCGCATAGACCAGCAAGGCGGCGCCCAACACCAGCAGTTCGGCCCACGCGAACGGCATCACCAGAGTGGCGCCGTTGACCCAGAAGTATGTGGCTATTCCCAACGAAATCACGCACAGAGATGCATATACCGCCAGCAGCTGCGAAGGCGACAGGGAGCAATTGCGCTTGAGCACCCACTCCACTGTGACCGCCGCGTTGTCGCGGGGTCCGTCGCTTGCATGCACCCGCCCGAAGGTCAGGTGCGCCGGCAGCCCGTCCGGTGCGATGGGCGCTGACATGCTGCTACGGCTCCTTGCCTGCTGCGATGCCCTCGGCGCCGAGGACCATACCCGGGCGCCGAAGCACAGCGCGGGAGTTTATCGCACCGCAGGCCGTCCTCTCAAGCATCGGCCGGGCGTTTGCCGCTGCCGCGTGCCATCGATCGCAAGGTGTCGACCGACACGCGGGTCTGCGTCTGTACGCGCACTCGCGGCAACGGCTTGAACGCATGGCCGTAGACGATCTCGAAGGTGAGATGAAGGCGTCCGTCCGGCCCGGCCAGCGCGTCTTGCAGCGCCTCGAGCACGCGGTTGCGCCATCGCGGGGTGCGCAGTCCGGGGTGGCGTTGCGCCGAGGCGTTGCCGCCGAGCGTGCGCAATTCGGCCAGGGCGCTAGGCGCATCGACCCATGTCAGGGTGAGGCGCTCCATGTCCATCACGGGATCGGCGAAGCCGGCGTGCACCATGGCGTCGCCGAGGTCGTGCATGTCGATGAAGGCGTGCGCGGGCGGCGGCTCGCCGAGCGTGCGGTACAGCGCGCGCAGTTCGCGCAGGGTGTCGGGACCGAAACACGAAAACATCACGAAGCCGTCGATGTCGAGCGCCTCGTGCCAGCGCGCGAAGGTCCGAGCCGGATCGATGCTCCAGTGCAGCATCATGTTCGCCCAAAGCAACTGCGCGCGCGCTTCTCGCGGCAGTTCGTCCTCGCGCCAGACCGCGTGCGAAGCAGCATGCCAGCGGCGCGGTGACCACCAGGGCGCGCGGGCTTCGAGAAGGCTGCGCCGCAACAGCGCGCCGGTCGGCTCGACCGCCTCGATGCGCGCCTTCGGATACTGCGCGCGCAGCGCGCCGCCGCCGCCGCCGAGCGCGGCCCACCAATCGATGACGCTTGCCGGCTGTGCGCGAACCACGGACAAGCGCTTCGCCATGCGCCCTGCGATCTCGCGATGCAGCCAGGGCGCTTGCTCCGCCGTCGCGGCCCGCCGCAGATGCGCTCGCACCGCGCTCGGCAGAGGGCCCTGCTTCGTCGATGAATCCTGGGGATCGGTGCTCATAGGGCGCGGCAGTATATTGAGACGGTCATGGCGGGCAGTCTGCACTCCTGCCTGCGGCTGAACGGCCTGGCCTCGCGGCTTCGCTCGTCGTTCGACCGCTGGCCCAACCACTGCGCGGTCTGCCACGCCGAAAGCGCCGGCGTCGCCGCGCGCGTGTGCACCGACTGCACCGTTCGCTTCGCCCCGCTCGTGCCGCGCTGTGATTGCTGCGCCCTGCAGGTTCCCGTCGGCGTTTCGATATGCGGTGTCTGTCTGCGGGCTCCGCCGCCCTGGTCGAGCGCCGTCGCAGCCTGCGATTACGGCTACCCATGGGATACCCTGCTCACCGCCTTGAAGTTCCATGCGGCGCTAGATCTGCTGCCCGCGCTGGCCGATCTGCTGGGGTCGCGCATCCAAGCGCAGGCGCAGCCGCCCGACCTGCTCTTGCCCGTGCCCTTGTCGGCTGAGCGGCTTCGAGAGCGCGGCTACAACCAGGCCGGCCTGCTGGCTGCGCAGTTGGCCAGACGCATGGGCGTGGCCAGCGGCGACAAGGCGCTGCTGCGCCCGGCCGACACGCCGCAACAGCTGGCCCTGCCGCGCGGGCAGCGCGCCGCCAACGTGCGCGGCGCCTTCGCCATCGCACCGGGCACCCGCTTGACGGGTTTGCGCGTGGCGCTGATCGACGACGTGATGACCACCGGCGCAACGCTCGCCGAACTCGCCCGCCTGCTTCTGCGTGAGGGGGTGGCGGAGGTGCAGGTCTGGGTCTTCGCGCGCACGCCGGCCTGAGCGACCGGCGAGCGGGCTCTTCGTGCGTTCGCCCGGCTCGTCCTGCTTTCCCTTGCACCTTCGCAGCGCCCCGCATGTTCAACATCGTTCTCGTGCATCCCGAGATTCCGCCGAACACCGGCAACGTGATCCGCCTGGCCGCCAACACGGGCTGCACGCTCCATCTCGTCGAGCCCCTGGGGTTTTCGATGGACGACAAGCTGCTGCAGCGCGCCGGGCTCGATTACCACGAACACGCCACCGTGCAGCTTCATGCGTCATGGGACGCGCTGCTGGCAAAGCACGCGCCGAACATGCAGCGCCTCTTCGCCTTCACGACGCGCGCCGTTCGCCCGCTTGCGCAGATCGCCTGGCAGCGGGGCGACTGGCTCGTGTTCGGCTGCGAGACGCGCGGCCTGGACGCGGCCTTGCGAGAGAGTCTGTCGCCGGCACAGTGCGTGAGGCTGCCCATGCGGCCGGGCCAGCGTAGCCTCAACCTCTCGAACGCCGTGGCCGTGGCGGTGTTCGAGGCGTGGCGGCAGCAGGGCTACGACGGCAGCGCTTGACGCGCGAGGGCCGTCTCCCGACGGTTCGCTCGAACGCGAACAGTCCGCGCACAGTCCGCTGTCGCGCCGCCGACTGCCGGTCGTCCGTGTCCGCGAGACCGAACGCCTGGCGCCTTTCAGCTCATCGCCGATTGCTCGGCACAGTAGCGGCCGATGAGGGCGAGCAACTCCTCTTCGCTGTACGGCTTGCCGAGGTAGTGGTTCACGCCGAGTTCGGCGGCGTACTCCCGGTGCTTCTGCGCAATGCGCGAGGTGATCATGATGACCGGCAGCGCCGAGAGCCTGGCGTCGCCGCGGATGTTGCGCACCAGGTCGAAGCCGTCCATGCGCGGCATCTCGATGTCCGAGAGCACGACGGTCGGGCGTTCGCCGGCCAGGCGCTCGAGCGCCTCGAGGCCGTCCTTCGCGAGCACGACGCGGTAACCCTCGCGCACCAGCAGGCGCTGCGTCACGCGGCGCACCGTCAGCGAATCATCGACCACCAGCACGAGCGGCGCCGCCGGGGCCAGCACCGCCGGTTCAGCCGGCAACTGCGGCTGGAGCACGCCGCTGCGGCGCGCCTCGGCCGTGCTGCGGCGAGCCGCTTCACCGTAAACGGTGGCCAAGGCAACGGGGTTGTAGATCAGGGCCACGGCGCCCGAGGCGAGCAAGGTCATGCCGGCCAGGCCCGGCAGGCGCGAAAGCTGCGGCCCGAGGTTCTTGACCACCACTTCCTGGTTGCCAAGCACTTCGTCGATGTGCAGCACCACGCGCTGCTGCGCCGAGCGGATCACCACCACCGGCAGGCTGCGTCCCGGCGTCTCGGTGCTGCCGCTGTTGGACTGCAGCAGCGCGCCCAGCCAGAAGAAGGGCAGGCTGTGATCGCCATGGCTGTAGGTGCCGCTCGCATAGGCCGCCTCGATCTCCTCGGCACTGGCGCGCCGCACGATCTCGACCAGCGTGGCCGGCACGGCCACGGTCGCGGCGCCGCAGCGCAGCATCACCACCTGGGTGACGGCGGTGGTGAGGGGCAGCACGAGCTTGAAGCTGGTTCCCTGGCCCGCCGCCGTGGCGGTTTCGATGCGGCCACCCACCGCATTGACCTCCGAGCGCACCACGTCCATGCCGACGCCGCGGCCGGCGAGCTCGGTCACGGAGTCGGCCGTCGAGAAACCGGGCATGAAGATCATGTTGGCGAGTTCGGCGTCTCCCGGGGCCGCGCCGGCGTCGAGCAGGCCCATGGCCACCGCCTTCTCGCGAATGCGCTGCAGGTTCAGGCCGGCGCCGTCGTCGCGGAACTCGACGCTGACTTCATTGCCCTCCTGGTGCAGCGCGACCACCACATTGCCCGCCGGATCCTTGCCCGCCGCAGCGCGCTCGGCGGGCGCTTCGATGCCGTGCGTGATGCAGTTGCGCAGCAGGTGCTCGAAGGCGCCGGTCATGCGGTCCAGCACGCCGCGGTCGACTTCGATCGAACCGCCGACGATGTCCAGCCGGACCTGCTTGCCCGTCTCCTTCGCGGCCTGGCGCACGACCCGGTACAAGCGCTCCGACAAGCCTTCGAACTCGACCATCCGGGTGCGCAGCAGGTCGTCCTGAAGATCGCGGGTGAGGCGCTGCTGCGCGGCCAATTCGTCTTCCGCCGTTTCGAGCGTGCGCTGCAAGGTGCGCTGCACGGTGGCCACGTCGTTGACCGACTCGGCCATCATGCGCGTGAGCTCCTGAAAGCGGGTGAAGCGGTCGAACTCGAGCGGATCGAAGCTTTGAGCCGCGGCCTTGGCGGCCTCCATGCGGGTGCTCATCTGCGTTTCGGCCTGCAGCTCGATGTCGCGGAGCTGCCCGCGCAGACGCTCCAGGTTCTCGGTCAGGTCGCCGAGCGAGCTCTTGATCTGGCCGACCTCGGACTCGAGACGGGCGCGGGTGATGCTCACTTCGCCGGCCTGGTTGACCATGCGGTCGAGCAACTGCGTGCGCACCCGCACGGCAGCGGCGGAAGCCAGCGGCGCTCGTGCCGCCGCCGTCACCGGCGCCGCGCCCGCGGCGGCGCCACCGAAGCGCGACCAGTCGATCCCCGTGCCGGAAGGCTGCGCCGATGCTGCGCCGGCGGGCGTCTTCTCGGCGGAAGGCTCGGCGACCGACGGCTCATCGGCCAGACGGTGCGCCGGTGCCGCTTCGAACGGCAGGACTTCAGCGGGGGCGATGGAGGCCAGCACCGAGAGGTCGGGCATGCGACTCGCGGCGGCGCCGGGCGCGGGTTGTACGTCCTGGGCCAGTGCGGCGACCGCGGCCGCCTGGGCGGCTTCGTAGGCGAGCGCGTCGCGCTGGCGCAGCGCCTCGAAGATGGCACTGAGGGCATCGGCGCGGCCGAGCAGGACTTCGATCTCTTCGCGGCTGGCCGCGTCGCGGGCCAGCAGGTGCTCGATGGCGGTTTCGAGGCGGTGGGCCCGCTCGCCCAGGCGCATGGCGCCGGCCAGCCGCGCGCCGCCCTTGAGGGTGTGCAGGGTGCGCATGCCGGCATCGGCATGCGCGGTCTCGCCCGGCTGCTCGGCCCAGTCGCGCAGGTGCGCACTCAGCTCGGGCAGCAGGTCCTGGGCCTCTTCCTCGAAGAACACGAACAGGTCGGCATCGACCGCATCGACCGAATCGATGTCCTCGTCGCTGTCGAGGGCCAGCACGGGCGCCGGTCGCTGCGCCTCGGGCGCAAGCGGGGCCAGGGGCTTGAACTCCGCCTGACCCAGCTCGGCATAAGCGGCGGGCGACGCGCTCCTGGGCATCGGCATTGCGGGCGGGGCGCTCGGCGCGCTCGCGGCGAGCGAGGGCGGCACCTCGGGCGGCGCGAAGCCGGGCTCGAGTGCGGACGGCGCCTCGGATGCTGCCGGTGCGGCAGCGAGGTCGGCCGGCGTCAACGGCCGTGAATCAGGCCGGCGCACCAGCTCGAGCTCGTGCTCGGCGAGTTGCTCCATCAAAGCCGCCGGCGGCGATTTCAGGAAACCGGCCGCAAACTGGTGCAGCAGACGCCGCACTTCCTCGGCCCCGGCCATGAACAGCCGAGCGTCGGCCGGCGTGCCGCCACCGAGGCCGTGCGAGCGCATGAGCGCGTGCTCGAGCTGGCGCGCCAGGGCCGACAGGTCGGTAAAGCCGACGGTGGCCGAGCTGCCGGCCAGCGAGTGCGCCAATGCGACGGCGGTATCGCCCACAGGTCGGTGGAGTTCGTGCGCCCACTCGGCCAGCTCGGTGCCGAGGCGGCGCGACAGCTCATCGGCCTCGTTGAGGAAGATGTTGAACAGCGGGATGCCGATGCGAAGCGGGCCGACTTGCTTGATCTGATCGCTGTACGCCTCGGCAGGCGCAGCGTCGGCGCTCGCGGGCGGCGAGTCGGCGGGTTCGGGGGACGCCTCAGCCGCGTCGACCGCCCCGGCATCGCTCACGGGTCCGGCCGGAGCTTCGTGTTCAGGTCCGGATGAGTCGGCGGTCGCTTGTCCCGCCGTCTCGGCAGCCGGCACGACGGCCGGCCCGTCAGGTGCGGCATCGGCCTCCTGCGCCGACGCGGCAGGCACGTCGAGTTGGAGCGTGGTGATCACGGCTTCTTCGAGCGCTGCCGCATCGGGCAGGTCTTCGAAGCTCATCGGCTTGGTCGGGGCCGATCCGAAGGCACGTTGCTCGAGGGCGTCCTCCAGCGCCGGCAGGTCCGGCGCGTCGCCAGAGCGTTCCGGCAGCGAAAGATCGATGCCCGTCAGCGCCTGCTCGAAGCCTTCGCGTCCCGGCGGCTCGGCGGCGAAGGTCGGTTCGGCGCCGTCGCCGTCGCCTAGGTCGAAAGTGAAATCGAGCCCCGATGGGGTCACCGGCTCCGCGGCCGAGGACGCCTGTGGCGGCGAGACGGCCGGCGCCGGGGCCGCGACGGAAGCGGCGCCCGAGGCGAGGTCGAGGTCGCTGGCGGCCGGCAGGTCGAAGCGCAGCGGCTCGGGCAAAGTGATCATCACGCCCGGCACGGTGACGGGCGCGGTGGCGTCGATCGAGCCCGACCACTGCCCTGCGACGCGCAGGTCGTCGGCCGCGCGGCGCACCGGCTCGCTGCGCCAGGCCGAAGCATCGCCGCCGGCGATGCCGTCCACCCAGGCCGCCAGGTACGCGAGCGCCTGTTCGCTGCAATCGAGCAGTTCGTCTGTCGCAGGGCGCTGGCTGGCGAGCCAGGCGTTGTAGAGCTGTTCGCACGACCAGGCGGCCTCGCCGAAGTCGTTGAAGCCGACCATCCGCGAGCTGCCCTTGAGCGTGTGGAAGGCGCGCCGCACCGTGGTGAGCTGCGGTGCGTCGTCGTTGTGTTCCTGCAGCGCGGCGAGCGCTTCGCCGGCCGACTGCAGCACTTCGCGCGCTTCCTCCAGGAAGACGCCCTGCATTTCGTCGTCGCCTTCCAGGCCCGTCGCTTCGACCGGGACACTGGGCACCAGCGATATCAAGGGCATGCGCTCGGACGGCACGGGCGCGGCCTCCAGGCCGACCGGATCCGACGCCGTCGAGACGAAACCCGCCAGCGCGCCGGCCAGTTGCTCGCGCAGCGCCGACTCGGACGCGAAGCCCGCACCGGGTGCACTGGCCTGCTCGAGCGCCGCTTGCGCGTTCGACAGGCTGGCCACCAGATCGGGCTGCGCCGACACCTCCGGTGTGAGCGAAAGGCGTTCGATTTCCTCGGACACCTGATCCAGCGGCATCGTCGCGCTGGCGCCGTCCGCCAGTTCCTGCGCCTGCGCGATGAGCGCCGGCTCCAGCCTCGGCGAGGCCGCGGTCTGCAGCGGCGACACATGGCGCACCAGTTGCGACACCAGCACGCCGCTGTCGGCATCGAAGGTGAACATCGACTTGGCGGCCTGCGGCTGCACGCCGAGCAGATCGATCAGGAAGCTCAGTGCGCTCAGATTGCCGGCCAGCCGCTCGAACAGGGCCTGCCGATGGCGTGCCTCGGCGCCCGCGGCGACCAGTTCATCGACGTCGTCGCGCATGCGCAGCACCGCATGCGTCGCGTGATCGAGGCCCAGCACCGACAGCACGCCGCGCATGGTCTGCAACTGCGCCGGCACGGGGATGAGCACGGAAGGATCGTCCGGCGCGCGGAAGAACTGGTCGATCAGCTTCTCGGATTCGGACAAGGCCGCGCGCAGTTCCTGCACCACGCTGCCGAGCGTCTGGCGATCCGAGACGCGGCGATACAACTCCTCCATCCAGGTCTCGAGCGGCTCCGGGACCTCGCCGGCGTGCACGGCGTCGATGCGCTGGGCCAGACGGGAAATCCGTGCCGCCTGATCGGGATGGTCGAAGGCGCCGTCCTCGAGCGCGGCTTCGAGGTAGAGCACGCTGGTGGCGATCTCCATGGCCAGGGCCGGCTGCGGCGCGTTGGCGGTCTGCACCGTGTGGGCGACCGCTTGCGACAACGCGGCTCCAAGCATCCCGCCGCCCGGCACCAGGCGCTTGAGCGAATCGGCCACCAGGGAGAACTGCTCGTTGAGGCCGGCGAAGCGATGCATCTCGCCCCCGGCCACCGCCGACCACGAATCCTTGGCCGTGGCGACGCGTTTTCTCGCCTGGATGACCGAGGCCGGGTCGTGGCGACCGAGCACCGCCGTGTTGTAGTCACCCGGCGCGGCATCGCGGCTCAGCGGATAGACCCGGTGCACCTGCGCGAGGCGCGGCGCCTGACCACTGTCCGGAGCGCTGGCTTGCGCGCAGAAGAAACCGAGGTCGCGGGCCAGCCGTTCGCCCGCCGTGACATCGCCACGCTGCTGATTGCGCAACTGCGCGAGCAGCCGCGACGTCAGGCGCTTGGTGTAGACGTCGGGCGCCAGGAGGCCGCTCGCCTGCGCCTCGAAGAAGGCCGCCGCCAGTTGCCACAAGGTGGCCGTGTGTCCCTGCTGCGGCGACTGCGCCGCGGCGCTGGCCAGGCCGGCACTGAGGTCGCTCAGCCGCTGCGTGACCTGCGGGCCGGGGTTGCGCATCAGCGCCAGCACCTGCGATTCGAACTCGGCGGTGGTCGCGCCATCGGCCGCGCGCGGCGCGATGGCCGGATCGGGCGCGACGGCGTGCCACTGCCAGTCTTGCGGCCACAGGTCGGCCGGATGAATGCGCTCGGCGCCGGCGGCTTCCTGCACGGCCTTGTACTGCGGGAACATCGCCACCGGCGAGACCGGCTTGCCGGCCAGGCGCCGGCCGAGGTAGTCGAGCAGCGCGAAGGAGGCTCGCTCGATGGCTTCGACCGAGGCGCTGTCGAGCTTGTGCGGCTTGGAGATGTAGCGCTGGACGACCGCTTCGCTGGCGCGCAGCACCGATGCACCCGCCGGCAGCCCGACGAGTTCGAGCACGCCGATGCCCTGATGCAGATGCCCGCGCGCGGTACGCAGCAGCGCCGGCTCCACGTCGTCGAGATCGGAACCGTAGGTCGACTCGGTTTCCCGCAGCGTGCGCCGCAAGGCCTTGTGGGCCGCGTCGAGCGATTTGCGCAACTCCTCCTGCACCCAGGCGAGGGCGCTGACGTCGTCGAGGGTGTCCGGTTGGCTTTGCATCGGCTGCCTTTAGTGCATGCGCTGCGCGGTCGCCCTGGGCCTTTCGGCGCCGGCGCCGCGTCAGCTGATCTTGAACCGCGCGACCGAGGTCTTGAGTTCTTCGGCCGACTTCGACAACTCGCGCACCAGTTGGGCGGTGGACCGCGTGCCCTCGCCGGTCTGCTCGGTCACCGCGAAGATGTGCTGGATGTTGGCCGCCACCACGTTGGCGGACTGCGCCTCGCGCGAGGCCTCGTTGGAGATGGCCTCGATCAGCTCGGAAAGCTGGCGCGACACGCGGTCGATCTCGCCCAGCGCAGTGCCCGCGTTGTCGGAGAGCTTCGCACCCGCCACCACGCCCTGCGTGGAGCGCTCCATGGCCGCCACGGCGTCCTGGGTGTCGGTCTGAATGGTCTTCACCAGGGCCGCGATCTGCTTGGTGGCGTCGCCGGAACGCTCCGCCAGCCGCTGCACTTCTTCGGCCACCACCGAGAAGCCCCGGCCGGCTTCACCCGCCGACGCGGCCTGGATGGCGGCGTTGAGCGCCAGCACGTTGGTCTGCTCGGTAATGTCGGAGATCAGCTCGGTGATCTCGCCGATCTCCTGAGAGCTTTCGCCCAGCCGCTTGATGCGCTTGGAGGTGTCCTGGATCTGGTCGCGCAGGGTGTTCATGCCGCCGATGGCGTTCTGCACCGCCTGCAGACCCGACTCGGCGGCAACCAGCGATTGCCGCGCCACCTGGGCCGACTGCGTGGCCTGCACCGACACGCCGTTGATTCGGCCGGCCATCTGCAGCACCGACTCGCCGGTCTCGCGGATCTCGCGCAGCTGCTCGTCCGAGGCGGCAAGCAGTTCGGTCGAGGTGGCTTCCACCTGCTGGGTGGTGTCGGTGACTCGCGACACCGTTTCCTGCACCTGCGACACCAGCGTGCGCAACTCTTCCACCGTGTAGTTCACGGAGTCGGCGATGGCGCCCGTGATGTCCTCGGTCACGGTGGCCTGCTGGGTGAGGTCGCCTTCGGCGACCGTCTGCAGTTCGTTCATCAATCGCAAAATGGCCGCCTGGTTGGCGTCGTTGACGCGCTTGGCCTCCTGCTCGAGGCGCTCCGCCTCGCCGCGCTGCTTGTCGGCGACGGACGCACGCTGGCGCTGGTCGTGCAGGAACACGTAGGCCAGGCCGGCAACGCCGATCAGCGCGAGCAGGACCGACACGGCGATCAGGAAGAGGCTGCCGCCCGACAGGCCGGCGAGCGCCTGAAGCTGCGACTGAACCGACTGGAAGCCTTTGCGCAGCGGTTCACTGTCGGCCACGATCGAGGCCTGCGCCTCGCGCGCCGAAACGAGAGATTGGAGGTTGCCGAGAATCGTGCCGGCTTGTGTGCGCGTCTGCTCGTACTGCTTGAGCAGCGCCTCGAGCCGCTCGCGCACGGCCGGGTCGCGCGCCGCAGGCAGGCGCAGCTCGGCGTTGCCGTCCAGCAGGCCCTGGGTGATCTCGCGGAAGGAGTTGAGGTCCTTGCCGAGCAGGAACACCGCCTCGGGCGAGACGCCCTCGACGGTCAGGAACTCGTTGGCCGACTTGCCGATGCGCTGCGTCAGCATGACCACCTGACCGATCGCCGACAACTCCGCCGGCGTCGCGTCCTGCTGCAGCTTGAGCGAAGAGACGGTCTCGGCGATCTCGAGCAGATCGGACGACTGCCGGTTGATGCCGCGCAAGGCCTCGCTGACCTCCGTGAGCGTCTGCTGCTGCGCCAGCACCGTGGCGGCGTTCTTCTCGGCGCGATCGATGAGCGGCATCAGTGGTTCGAGCGCAGGCTGCACCGAGCCCGGCACAGCGCTGACCATCTCGTTGCCGCTGCTCAGGCCGCGCGACGTGCCGGCCAGCACGCCGGCGCTTTCCTTGACCTCCGGAAAGGCGGCCGCGTTGCCGACCAGGGCCTGCGACACCGACTTCGCCAGCCGCTGCGACTGCATCAGCACCTCGCCGGTGGCGGCCACGCGGGCGGAGCCTTCGTTGGCCGTGTTGAGCGAGTTCACCGTGACCACCACGAGACCGATCAACCCGAGCAGCAACACGCCGCCGAGCATGCGTTGCTGCTCGCCGAGCGGCAGGTTGCCGATCATCGGCAGTCCGGCGCTCTCGGGTGCGCGGTCGCGCAACTCGGCGAAGTCGCTCGGCAGCTCGGAAGGCGAGGCCTCGGTGATGATCGAGGAGTCGCCTCCGCGCAGTCCCTCGAGGTTGAGCGTGGCGGTACCCACGCCGGCGATGGCGGCATCGTCGGCCGCGGGATAGGCGTCCTCGAAGGCCATCTCGCCGGCCAGGTCGGCAGACGATTTGCGTTGGCCGCGACCGGTGAACTTGTCCATAAAGCTCATAGAAGCCTCTCGCTCGAAACAATCGGGGTTGCCGGCGCGGCGCGCTCGGCGCCTACCGGGTCACCTTCAAAAACACTTCGTCCGCTGCCAGCGTGGCCAATTGCAAGGCCTGCCAACGGCGCCCGGCCGCATCGATGTAGCGCTGCCCGGCGAAAGCCGGGCGCGGCAGCCCGTCATCGTCCGCCTGCAACTGCTCTGCGGAACGCAGACCGGCCAGCCGGTCGACGAGCAGCGCGCAGTTGATGTCCAGCGCCGGGTTGAACGCGACCAGCCGCGACTGCTCGCGGCCGGCTTCCGGCGCACTGGCCGCCCCCGCCAGTCCCAGAAAGCGCGCCAGGTCGACGACGCCGTGCAGCCGTCCGCGCAGGTTGGCCACGCCGACGAACCAAAGCTGGGTGTGCGGCACCGTCACCAGCGGCGTCAGCGGAAAGATCTCGCCGGCCTGCGCCAGCGGCAACAGCACGCCCTGTCCCGCGCATTCGACGGCCAGCCAGGTCGCGCTGTCGGCCTGAGAGCGCGCGCCCTGCAGACGCTCGGCCAGTCGGCTTTGCAGTTCGCGCAGCGCTTCCTTCTTCGCCATGCCGCTCGCTTTCCGACGCAGGTCTTCGGTGAACGGCGCTCAGCCGAAGGCGCGGATCTTGGCGACCAGCTCGTCGGCGTCGACCGGCTTGACGACGTAGTCGCGCGCTCCCTGGCGCATGCCCCAAACCTTGTCGGTTTCCTGGTTCTTGCTCGTGCACATGATCACCGGCACGTCGAGGAAACGCGGGTCGCGCGTGATTGCGCGGGTGAGCTGAAAGCCGTTCTGGCCCGGCATCACGACGTCCATGAGGATGAGGTCGGGCTTTTCCTCGCCCAGGCGCTTCATCGCCTCCTCGGCGTTCTCGGCCGTGCGCACCGCATAGCCGCGCTTGGTCAGCAGATCCGACAGGAAATGCAGCTCGGTCTTCGAGTCGTCTACGAGCAGGATCTTTTCGATCGCCATCTTGTCTTCCTTCAACTTGTGGCCAGGCTTCGCCGCAAGGCGCGAAGAACGCGGCGCCGGCGTTTGCCGGTCTCAGGAGCCGCCGCGGTGTTGTTCGACCGCTTGCAGCAACTGGTCTTTGGTGAACGGCTTGGTGAGGTAGTCCTGCGAGCCGACCATGCGGCCGCGCGCCTTGTCGAACAGGCCGTCTTTCGAGGACAGCATGATCACCGGCACATCGGAAAACTTGGGGTTGCGCTTGATGATTGCGCAGGTCTGGTAGCCATCGAGTCGCGGCATGAGGATGTCGCAGAAGATGAGGTGCGGCTGGTGATCGTTGACCTTGGCCAAGGCATCGAAGCCGTCCTCGGCCAGCACGACCGTGTAGCCGCCTTGCTTTAGAAAAATCTCAGCGCTGCGCCGAATCGTGTTGCTGTCGTCGATGACGAGCACGCGCGTTGTCGCGGCTTCGGCCGCAGCACCCCCCGGTCCCTCTTGCATCGGTGCCTGATTCAGCACTTGGCACTCCTCGACAGCTTGTCGTTGTGGACTAGATCCGCACCATCTCGAAATCCTCTTTGCGCGCACCGCACTCCGGGCAGGTCCAGTTCATCGGCACGTCGGCCCATGCGGTACCCGCAGCGATCCCGTGTTCCGGATCCCCGGCGGCCTCGTCGTAAATCCATCCGCAAATGAGGCACATCCAGGTTTTCGATTCGCTCACGGTGTCTTGGCGGCTCACTACAATGAACAAATATTTTAGCGATCGCCCCTTGTGAAAACACAAGACTTTGTGGGCACATACGCAACATTTCTCATAATTTTCTGGAACTCCGTGACTGCCTTCTCGCAGGCGGCGACGGCCTCTTGAACACCCACCGATGAACACCCCCGCGACCGACGCCGCCGACACCCCCGAAGCGATTGCCGACGACGCGCCGCCCGCGTGCGTGATGAGCTTCAATGCCAGCGACCCGAGCGGCGCCGGCGGTCTGGCAGGCGACATCTCCACCATCGCCGCGATGGGCGCGCATGCGCTGCCGGTCGTCACGGCGATCGTGCTGCGCGACACCGCCGAAGTGTTCGACTCCCACGAGATCGAATCCGACGTCGTCGTGGAGCAGGCGCGCAGCATCCTCGAAGACGTCACCATCGCCGCATGGAAGGTCGGTTTCCTCGGCAGCGCCGAAGGCGTGGCCGGCGTCGCCGAAGTGCTGAGCGACTACCCCGACGTCCCGCTGGTGGCCTACCTGAACGACGTGTCCTGGCTGGAAGAAGACGACCAGCAGGCCTACCTCGACGCCTTCCGCGAGCTGATCCTGCCGGCCACCGAGGTGCTCGTCGGCAACCAGCAAACGCTCATCGACGTGCTGCTGCCCGACTGGGACGGCGAGCGCCCGCCGTCTGCCCGTGAACTCGCGGTGGCGGCCGGCGAGCTGGGTGCCAAGCATGTGCTCGTTACGGGCATTTCGCTGCCCTCCGCGAAGGGCGGCGAAGCGTCGGTCGACAACGTGCTCGCGTCGCCGCAAGGCGCCATCACGGGCGAGAAGTTCGACCGCTTCGATGCCGGTTTCGTCGGCGCGGGCGAAACCCTCGCGGCCGCGCTGGCCTCCCTGCTGGCCAGCGGCCAGGATCTCCACCTCGCCGTGTCCGAGGCCTTGAGCTTTCTCGATCAGGCGCTCGACGCAGGCTTTCGACCGGGCATGGGCAACGTGGTGCCCGACCGCTTTTTCTGGGCCTTGCCCGAGAGCGAGGAAGGCGAGGAAGGCGAAGGCGCGCCGGGCGAGGTGCTGCTCGAAGACCCTCCTGCCGCCGAACGCGGTCCGCGTCGCATTCACTGATCCGGTGGTCCCGATGACCGAATCCTCCGGCGCGCGCGACACGTCCGCGCGGCCACCCGACAACGATGGCAGCGCCAGGCTCTTCGAGCGCGCGCAGCGGGTCATTCCGGGCGGCGTGAACTCGCCGGTGCGGGCCTTTCGCGCCGTGGGCGGCATTCCGCGTTTCATCGAACGCGCCGAAGGCCCCTACCTGTGGGACGCGGACGGCCAGCGCTACATCGACTACATCGGCTCCTGGGGGCCGATGATCCTCGGCCACGGCCATCCGGTCGTGCTCGAAGCCGTTCAGCAAGCCGCGCGCGAGGGCTTCAGCTTCGGCGCGCCGACCGAGCGCGAGGTCGAGCTGGCCGAAGAGATCTTGAAGCTGGTCCCGAGCGCCGAGCAGGTGCGCCTGGTCAGCTCGGGCACCGAGGCCGCGATGAGCGCCCTGCGTCTGGCGCGCGGCGCCACCGGGCGCGCCAGGATCGTCAAGTTCGAAGGCTGCTATCACGGTCACGCCGACGCGCTGCTGGTCAAGGCCGGCTCGGGGCTCGCCACCTTCGGTCATCCGACCTCGGCGGGGGTCCCGGCCGAGGTGGTTCAGCACACGACGGTGCTCACGTACAACGACATCGCCCAGTTGGAGGCGGCCTTCGACGCGCATGGCGCCGAGATCGCCTGCGTGATGATCGAGCCGATCGCGGGCAACATGAACTTCGTGCGGGCCAGCCTGCCCTTCATGAGGCGCCTGCGCGAGCTGTGCACGCAGCACGGCGCGCTGCTCGTCTTCGACGAGGTGATGACGGGGTTTCGGGTCGCGCTCGGCGGCGCCCAGAGTCTTTACGCGCGGCAGTTGCCCGGCTTCAAGCCGGATCTCAGCGTGTTCGGCAAGGTCATCGGCGGCGGCATGCCGCTGGCCGCATTCGCCGGCCCGCGCTCGGTCATGGAGTTGCTCGCGCCGCTCGGCCCGGTGTATCAGGCGGGCACGCTGTCGGGCAATCCGGTCGCTACGGCCTGCGGCCTGGCAACCTTGCGCGAGATCCAGCGGCCCGGTTTCTTCGAGGCGCTCGCGCAGCGCACCCGGACGCTGACCGAGGGGCTGCTCGATGTGGCCCGCGAAGCCGGCGTGCCGATGGCCGGTGACTGCGAAGGCGGCATGTTCGGCTTCTTCTTTCCCAGGCACGCCGACGGCGGCGTTTCGTCGCTGCCGCAGAACTACCCGCAGGTGATGGCCACCGACGGCGAGCGGTTCAACCGCTTCTTCCACGGCATGCTCGCGCAGGGCGTCTACCTCGCGCCGGCGCTGTACGAAGCCGGGTTCGTGAGCGCGGCGCACACCGCGGCCGACATCGAGGCGACGCTGGCCGCAGCGCGATCCGCGCTGCGCTGAGCACGGCGTCGCCGGCATCCTTCCCCTGTGGTCCCAGCGGCCCGACACCGATCTCATGCACCTCCACATCCTGGGCATCTGCGGCAGTTTCATGGGCGGACTGGCCGCGCTGGCCCGCGAGGCCGGCCACAAGGTCACCGGCTGCGACGCGGGCGTGTACCCGCCGATGAGCGAGCAACTGCGCGCCCTCGACATCGACCTGATCGAAGGCTTCGGCGCCGATCAGCTCGCACTCGCCCCCGACCTGTTCGTCATCGGCAACGTGGTGTCACGCGCGAAGGACGATCGCTTCGCGCTGATGGAGGCCATCCTCGATGCCGGCCTGCCCTACGTCAGCGGGCCGCAGTGGCTCGCCGAGCACGTGCTGCAGGGCCGGCACGTGATGGCCGTGGCCGGCACGCACGGCAAGACCACCACCACCTCGATGCTGGCATGGATCCTCGAGGCGGCCGGCAGGCAGCCGGGCTTTCTGGTCGGCGGCGTGCCGCAGAACTTCGGCGTGAGCGCCCGGCTCGGCTCCGCGAGTCCGGGTGTGCCGGCGCACGATTGCGGGGCGGCCCCTCTTTTCGTGATCGAAGCCGACGAGTACGACACCGCCTTCTTCGACAAGCGCAGCAAGTTCGTGCACTACCGGCCGCGCACTGCCGTGCTGAACAACCTGGAGTTCGACCACGCCGACATCTTCACCGACCTGGCGGACATCGAAAGGCAGTTCCACCACCTGGTGCGCACCGTGCCGGCGAGCGGCCGGCTGGTCGTCAACGCGCGCGAGGCGAGCCTGGCGCGCGTCCTCGAGCAAGGGTGCTGGAGCGACGTGGCCCGCTTCGGCGTGCGCGGCGATGCTCCCGGCTGGCGCGCGCGGGGCGAGCCGCATGCCTTCGATGTGCTCAAGTCGGGCGTGCAGGTCGGCCGGGTCGAGTGGTCGCTGCTCGGCGAGCACAACCAGCTCAACGCCCTGGCCGCCATCGCCGCCGCCGAGCACGTGGGCGTGGCGCCGGCCGAAGCGGCCCGCTCGCTCGGCGACTTCGCCAACGTCAGGCGCCGGCTCGAACTGCGCGGCACGGTTCGCCGGGGCGATGGCGAGATCAGCGTGTACGACGACTTCGCCCATCACCCCACGGCCATCCGCACGACCGTCGATGGCCTGCGCCGCAAGCTCGGAGCGATGGGCGAGGGCCAGCGCATCCTTGCCGTGTTCGAGCCGCGCTCCAACACCATGAAGCTCGGCAGCATGAAGGCGCAGTTGCCCTGGGCGCTCGAAGAGGCGGACCTGGCGTTCTGCCACAGCGCAGGCCTGGACTGGGACCCGGCCGAATCCCTCGCCGAGATGGGCGAACGCTCGCTCGTCAGCGACTCGATCGATGCGCTGGTGCACCAGGTTGCCCTGGCCGCGCGCGCCGGCGATCACGTGCTGTGCATGAGCAACGGCGGCTTCGGCGGCATCCACGGCAAGCTGCTCGCTGCGCTCGCGCGCTGAAGCCGCAGCATGCCGGCATGGCGGCCACGACGCACCTGCTCTACCTGCACGGCTTTCGCTCCTCGCCGGCCTCCGCCAAGGCGGTGCGCATGGCGGCGGAGGTCGAGCAGCTGCGGCGCGACGGGGTGCCGCTGCGCTGGTGCTGCCCGCAGCTGCCGCCCTCTCCGGCCGACGCGATGGCGCTGATCGAGCGCTCCACGCGGGGCTGGCCTGTCGCGACGATGGCGATCATCGGCAGCTCGCTCGGCGGCTTCTTCGCCACGGTGCTGGCCGAGCGCCGCGGCTGCCGTGCGGTGCTGCTCAATCCGGCCGTCGATCCGGCCACGAGCCTGGCCGGGCAGATCGGCGCGCAGACCGGTTGGCATGACACCGCGTCGAGCTTCGAGTTCACCGCAGCGCACGTCCGGGAACTGCGCACGATGACGCCGGCGACGCTCACGCGCCCCGAGCGCTACTTCACGGTCATCGCCAAAGGCGACGAGGTGCTCGACTGGCGCGAAATGCGCGCGCGCTACGCGGGCTCGCCCGGGCGGCTGCTCGACGGCGGCGACCATGCGCTGTCGGACTTCGAAGCGCACGTCAGCGCGATCCTGCGCTTCCTCGCCTTGCCCTGAGCTGCGGGGCGGCGATGGCGGATGGGACAATCTTCGCCATGTCCCAATACGCACTTTTCGAGGAAGCCGGCAGGTTCCTCGCCGGCCGGGTGATGTCCGAGACCGACGCCTCGCTGCAGGTCGAGCTCGACTCCGGCAAGCGCGTCAAGGTCAAGGCCGCCAACGCCTTGCTGCGCTTCGCGCAGCCTCAGCCGGCCGATCTGCTGGGCCAGGCGCAAGCCCTGTCGCGCGAGATCGATCTCGATCTGGTCTGGGAGGTCGCGCCCGACGAGGACTTCGGCTTCGACGAGATCGCCCGCGAGTACTACAGCGCCGGCGCCAGCTCGACCCAGCAGGCTGCGACGCTGCTGCGCCTGTTCGAGGCACCGCACTACTTCCATCGCCGCGGCAAGGGGCGCTTTCGCAAGGCACCCGCCGACGTGCTCAGGCAAGCGCAGCTCGCAATCGAGCGCAAGGCGCAGCAGGCGGCGCAGATCGAACAATGGGCCGGCGAGCTGGCGGCCGGCCACTGCCCGGAGCCGATCCGCGAGCAGCTCTACAGGATCCTCTTCAAGCCCGACAAGAACGGTCCCGAATACAAGGCGGTGGTCGAGGCCGCGAAACGCTCGCACACGCAGCCGCTCGAGATGCTCAAGGCCGCGGGCGCGATCACCAGCGCCTACCAGTTCCACTGGCGGCGCTTCCTGTTCGACTTTTTCCCCAAGGGCACCGGCATGCCGGCGATGGCCGTCGCGCCGCTCAAGGAGGAGCTGCCGCTGGCTGCGGTGCAGGCGTTCTCGATCGACGATTCGGCCACCACCGAGATCGACGATGCGCTGTCGGTGCAGGGCCTGGGCACCGACACGGTGGTGTTCGGCGTGCACATCGCCGCGCCGGGACTGGCGCTGGCGCCCGGGTCGGCGCTCGACCAGTTCGCGCGCAGCCGCTGGTCGACCGTGTACATGCCGGGCCACAAGCTGACGATGCTGCCCGACGAAGTGGTGCGAGCCTACACGCTGCAGGCCGGGCTCGAGTGTCCGGCGGTGTCGCTCTACGTCAGCCTCGATGCGGCGACGCTCGAGATCAAGGCCAGCGAGACGCGCATCGAGCGCGTGCCGATCGCCGTCAACCTGCGCCACGACGAGCTCGACGAGCTCATCACCGAGCCGAGCCTCACGGGCGAGGCCGCCGCCGACTACGCCTTCGCGCCCGAGCTGGCGTTCGCCTTTCGCCTGGCCCGGCACCTCAAGGCGCAGCGCGAGGCGGTGCGCGGCAAGCCGGAGAACTTCAACCGGCCGGACTACAGCTTCCGGCTCGAAGGCCAGCAAGGCGAAGAGCCCGACGGCAGCGAGACGGTTCTCATTTCCGAGCGAAAGCGCGGCTCCCCGCTCGACCTGATCGTGGCCGAGGCCATGATCCTCGCCAACAGCACCTGGGGCGGCTGGGTTGCCGAGTGCGGCGTGCCCGCCGTCTACCGCAGCCAGGCCAGCATGGCGCCGGGCATCAAGGTGCGCATGGGCACTAGGCCTGCGCCGCATGCCGGCATCGGCGTGCGGCAGTACGCCTGGTCCACGTCGCCCTTGCGCCGTTACGTGGATCTGGTCAACCAGTGGCAGATCATTGCCTGCGCCCGGCACGGCCGCACGGCCGCGCTGGCCGCGCCGTTCAAGCCCAAGGACGCGGAGCTGTTCTCCGTGATCTCCGGCTTCGAGGCCGCCTACGCTGCCTACAACCAGTTCCAGAACGGGCTGGAGCGCTACTGGACGCTGCGCCACCTCGAGCAGGCCGGCATCCATGAACTCGATGCCGCGGTGATGAAGGACGGCCTGGTCCGCGCCGACGCGCTGCCGCTGGTGTTTCGCGCGCTCGGCTGCGAGTCGCTGCCGCGCGGCGCGCGCGTGCGGGTGCGCGTCACCGGCGCCGATCTGCTCACGCTCGATGTGCATGCGAGCCTGGTAGCGCGACTCGACGATCCTGCGACGCCCGCCGACGACGCGCCGGTCGAGAGCGACGAAGCCGAGGATGCCGTGGAGGATGCCGCGCCCCTTGCCCTGGCGATCGACCTGCAGGATGGCGACAATTCGGCAGAGCCTGCGCCCGCAGGCACGACCGGCTGAACCAAGCCCGCATGGACGTTTCCCGAGCCCGCCTGAAGCAGCGCCTGACCCAGCTCACCACGCTGCAGATCGCGCTGCTGATTTCCTTCGGGCTGCACGCGGCGCTGCTCACGGTGCGCTTCGTCGATCCGGAGTCCTTCAACCGCGTGTTCGAGGACACGCCGCTGGAGGTGATCCTCGTCAACGCGCGCTCCACCGAGCCGCCGATCAAGGCGCAGGCCATCGCGCAGGCCGCGCTGGCCGGCGGGGGCGAAGCGCAGGCCGGGCGAGCCACGTCGCCCTTGCCGCCATCGGCGTTCACGGAAGTCGGCGATTCGCTCGAAGACGCCAGCAGGAAGATCCAGACCCTGCACGAACAGCAGACGCAGTTGCTGGCACAGATCCGCCGCGAGCTCGCCCTGCTGCCGCCGCCCGATCCGCAACGCGACCAGGGCAACCCCGATGCGCGCGCCGCTGCCGATCAGCGCCGCCAGTTGCTGCGCATGCTGGCCGAGATCGAGAAGCGCATCAACGAAGAGAACGCGCGCCCCAAGAAGCGCTACATCAGTCCGTCCACCAGCGAGGCGGTCTACGCCATCTACTACGACGTGCTTCGCCGCAGGATCGAGGAGCGCGGCACGCAGAACTTTCCCGAGGAAAAGGGCAAGAAGCTCTACGGCGAGCTGACCATGATGGTCACCGTCGATGCCGCCGGCCAGGTGCTCGAAACCGAAGTCGTACAAGGCTCGGGCCAGCGCGCGCTCGACCGCCGGGCGGTGGCGATCGTGCGGGCCGCATCGCCGTTCGGACCCTTCAGCGCGGCGATGCGCAAGCAGGCCGATCAGATCGTGGTGGTCTCGCGCTTTCGTTTCACGCGAGAGGACGGCCTGGAAACGCGGGTTCTCGCCCCGTCCGAGCGATGAACCACCCCCGATCGGGCGGCGAGGGTTCGACGTGACCGACCGCTACGCCGTGGCGGGCAACCCGGTCGAGCACAGCCGCTCGCCCTTCATCCATGCGCGTTTCGCCGAACTGACCGGCCAGACCTTGAGCTACGGACGGCTCGCCTGCCCGCTGGACGGCTTCGCCGAGACGGTGCGCGCCTTCGCGGCCGGCCATGCCGCGGCGACGGATGCACAGCCCCACCCCGACGCTCCCGGCGGCCGCGCGCGCGGCTGCAACGTGACCGTGCCCTTCAAGTTCGAGGCCGCCGCACTCGCGCCTCGGCTCACTGCGCGCGCCGCACTGGCCCAGGCCGCCAACACGCTGCGCTTCGACACGCCCGAGACGAGCGGCTGGCAAGCCGACAACACCGATGGCGCCGGCCTGGTGGCCGACATCACCGGCCACGCCGGCGTGGCGCTTGCCGGTGCCAGCGTGCTGCTGATCGGCGCAGGCGGCGCCGCGGCCGGCGCGCTCGGCCCCTTGCTCGAAGCCGCGCCGCGCCGCCTGGTGCTGGTCAACCGTTCGCCGCAGCGCGCACGCACCCTGGTGCTGCGCCACGCCGCCTTGGCCGCGCGGCACGGCGTCGAGCTCGCCGACAGCCCGCTCGCGGACGCCGGCAGCGGCTTCGACATCGTCGTCAACGCCACCGCCGCCAGCCTGGAAGGCGCGCCGGTGCCGGTGCCGCTCGGCGTGCTGCGGCGCGGCGCCCTGGCGCTGGACATGATGTACGGACCGGCCGCCGAGGGCTTTCTCGCGTGGGCCCGGCAAGGCGGCGCACAGGCCCGCGACGGCTTGGGCATGCTGGTCGAACAGGCGGCCGAGTCCTTCCTGTTCTGGCGCGGCGTGCGCCCGCCGACGATCGACGTGCTCGCGGAGTTGCGCGCAAAGGTGTCCGGGAGGCAAACGTGAAGGTGCTCGCTCGCGGCCTGCTCCTGCTCGTGCTCTGTGCGATGGCGCTGCAAGCGGTGTTCGCGCTGCGCATCGCGGCCATGATCGTCGTCGATCCGCAATCCACGACCTTCCAGCGCTCCGAGCTCCGGCGCCTGCTCGCCGAGGGCAGGGCCGGCGACTGGCGCCAGGCATGGCGACCCTACGAAGACATCGCCGGCACGCTCAAGCGGGCGGTCATCGCATCGGAAGACGCCAGCTTCACCGGACATGCCGGCATCGACTGGGAGGCCGTCGAGCGCGCCTGGGAGCGCAACCAGCGCGCCGAGGCGCGCGCCGAGCGCCTGCAGGCCCAGCTCCATGCGCGGCTCGCCGCGGGCGCCAGCGACAGCCCGACCCAACGGACGCGCGCACCGCGCATCGTCGGCGGCTCGACCATCACGCAGCAGCTGGCCAAGAACCTGTTTCTCTCCGGCGAGCGCAGCCTGGCGCGCAAGGCTCAGGAGGCCGTGCTCGCAGCCTGGCTGGAGTTGCTGCTCGGCAAGCAGCGCATCCTCGAGATCTACCTGAACAACGTCGAATGGGGCGAAGGCGTCTTCGGCGCCCAGGCCGCCGCACAGCGCTACTACCGCACCGATGCCGACCGGCTCGGCGCCACCCAGGCGGCTCGCCTCGCCGTGATGCTGCCCGCGCCCAAGCGTTTCGAGAAGCGGCCCGGCTCGGCGTACGTGAGCGGGCGCGCCGCCACCATCGTCGCGCGCATGGGCGACGTGGATCTGCCCTGATGAACCTGCACGCCATTGCCGGGTCTGCCCAGCATGCCGCCGTCTGCCCTGACCACTGAGATTGCCGCCACGGCTGCCCGGCTCGTGGTGGAAGAAGGCCTGGAGTACGGCCCGGCCAAGCAGCGCGCCCTCAAGCTGCTCGGCAAGCGCGGCCTGCAGATCGCCTCGCGCAAGGCCGAACTGCCCGACAACGACCTGCTCGAAGCCGAGGTCCGCAGTTACCTCGACCTGTTCTGCGCCGATACGCAACCCGGCGAACTGGCCGCACTGCGCGAGGTGGCCCTGCGCTGGATGGAGCGCCTGTCCGACTTCCGCCCGCACCTGACGGGTGCCGTCTGGCGCGGCACCGCCACACGCTTGAACGACGTGCATCTGCAGCTCTATTGCGACGATGCCAAATCAGCCGAGATCGCGCTGCTCGATGCCCGGGTGCCTTACGACGTCGGCAGCGCCCGGGGGCCGCAAGGCCGGACGATCGACGTGCTCAGCGTGACCGAGCGCAGCGCCGCGCTCGGCGAGCCGGTCACCGTGCACCTGAGCATCCTCGACCATGACGATCTGCGCGGCGCGCTCAAGCCCGATGCACAGGGCCGCCCGCAGCGCGGCGACGCGGCGGCGTTGCGGCGCCTGATGGAGCCTGCGCAATGACATCGCACACCGGGCCGAAAGCCGTTTCTTCCCTGCGTCGCCGTCTGCTGCTCGGCGCGGCCGGCGGTGCGGCCCTTGTCGGCGGCGCGTGGTGGTCCTTGCGCGTGCGCGCCCCGGATCCCGCCGCCGAAGCGTTCTGGGCACGAAGTTTCGAGACGCCACAAGGCGGGCAGCTGTCGATGCAGAGCCTTCGCGGGCGCCCGCTGCTCGTCAACTTCTGGGCCACCTGGTGCGCGCCATGCGTGCGTGAGTTGCCGGAGATTGACCGCTTCTATCGCGATTTCGCAGCAGAAGCCTGGCAGGTCGTCGGTTTGGCGATCGACGGGCCCACGCCGGTGCGCGAATTCCTGGGCCGCTTCGACCTGAGTTTTCCGATCGGCCTGGCCGGCCTGGACGGAACGGCGCTGGTGCGCCAACTGGGCAACGACCGCGGCGGTCTGCCTTTCAGCGTCGCCTTCGGTGCCGATGGTCGTGTGATCCACCGCAAACTCGGAGAAACGAGCTACGCCGAGCTTGCGGGCTGGGCGCGAGCCGCGAACTGACGCGGCCCGGTCGCTGCAGCGGCAAGCCATTTCTCGCTTTTCGCCGTATTCACGCGTAAAGTCGCGGCTTCGCCGGCCGATCTGCCGGCATCTTGACTCGGCAGATGCGCATCCTCGTTCTTCACGGACCGAATCTCAACCTGCTCGGCAGCCGCGAAACCACGGTGTACGGCAGCACGACCCTGGCCGAGATCGACACCATGTTGCTCGATCACGGCAAGCGGGCCGGCGCCGAGGTGGTCTGCTTTCAGAGCAACCATGAAGGCGCGCTGGTGGACCGGGTGCAAGCCGCGCGTGGCGAGCATTGCGATTTCATTCTCGTGAACCCGGCTGCCTTCACCCACACGAGCGTGGCTCTGCGCGACGCCTTGGCGGCCGTGGCCATCCCCTTTGTCGAGATCCATCTGTCCAACGTGTACCGACGAGAGGCCTTCCGCCAGCAATCGTATTTCTCGGAGCTGGCCGAAGGCGTCATCGCCGGGCTGGGCGCCACCGGCTACCGGCTGGCGCTCGACTTCGCGCTCGAGCGGCTCGGTCAACGCCCGAGCCCGTGATCGGCGGGGCGGCGGCCCCACCGGCGCGCCCCTGATTCCTGTTCAAACCATAAAGACATCCTCTGGAGAGGCAAGGCCATGGACCTGCGCAAACTGAAAACGCTGATCGATCTGGTGTCGGAGTCCAACGTCTCCGAACTCGAGATCACGGAAGCCGACGGCAAGGTTCGCATCGTCAAGAGCGCTCCGCCGTCCGCGCAGCCGCTTGCGGTCCCGGTGGCCGCCCCCGCCGCGGCTCCTGCTGCGGCAGCAGGCCTGCCCGCACCGGCACCCCCGCCCGTGCCCGAACCGGCGGCCAGCGGCCATACCGTGAAGTCCCCGATGGTCGGCACCTTCTATCGCTCGGCGAGCCCCGGCGCCAAGCCTTTCGTCGAGATCGGCAGCGAGATCAAGGAAGGCGAGCCGATCTGCATCATCGAGGCGATGAAGATCATGAACGAGATCGAAGCCGACAAGACCGGCACGGTGACCCAGATCCTTTGCCAGAACGGTCAGGCCGTCGAGTTCGGCCAACCGCTCTACATCATCGAGTAGGGCAGGGATGCGACCCGCACGCTCACTTTGTTCACTGCCCCTCAGGGGGGCGCAGGCCTCGCCTGGGGCGGCCCGGCGCGAGGCCTGAATGTTCAAGAAGATCCTGATCGCGAATCGGGGCGAGATCGCCCTGCGCATCCAGCGGGCCTGCCGCGAGCTGGGCGTGCGCGCCGTCATCGTCTATTCGGAGGCCGACCGCGACGCCAAGTACGTCAAGCTCGCCGACGAATCGGTGTGCATCGGCCCGGCCGCTTCGAGCCTGAGCTACCTCAACATGCCGGCCATCATCTCCGCCGCGGAGGTGACCGATGCCGAGGCCATCCACCCGGGCTACGGCTTCCTGTCCGAGAACGCCGACTTCGCCGAGCGCGTGCAGCAAAGCGGCTTCGTGTTCATCGGCCCGACACCGGAGGCGATCCGCACGATGGGCGACAAGGTCGCCGCCAAGGCGGCCATGGTGCGCGCCGGCGTGCCCACGGTGCCGGGCGCGGAAGGCGCACTGCCCGACGACCCGAAGGAGATCACGCGCCAGGCCCGCGCGATCGGCTACCCGGTCATCATCAAGGCGGCCGGCGGCGGCGGCGGGCGCGGCATGCGCGTGGTGCACACGGAGGCGGCGCTGCTGCACGCCGTGCAAACGACCCGCGCGGAAGCCGGCGCGGCTTTCGGCAACGCGGCCGTGTACATGGAGAAGTTTCTCGAGAACCCGCGCCACATCGAGATCCAGGTGCTGGCCGACACCCACCGCAACGCGGTGTGGCTGGGCGAGCGCGACTGCTCCATGCAACGCCGCCACCAGAAGATCATCGAAGAGGCGCCGGCCCCGGGCATCCCGCGGCGCATCATCGAGCGCATCGGCGAGCGCTGCGTGGCGGCCTGCAAGAAGATCGGCTACCGGGGCGCCGGCACCTTCGAGTTCCTCTACGAGGACGGCGAGTTCTATTTCATCGAGATGAACACGCGCGTGCAGGTCGAGCATCCGGTGACCGAACTGGTCACCGGCGTGGACATCGTGCAGATGCAGATCCGCGTGGCGGCCGGCGAGAAGCTGCCCTTCACGCAGCGCCAGATCGCCATGCGCGGGCACGCGATCGAGTGCCGAGTGAACGCCGAGGACCCGTACAAGTACACGCCTTCGCCCGGGCGCATCACCACCTGGCACCCGCCCGGCGGGCCGGGCGTGCGCGTGGACTCCCACGCCTACAGCAACTATTTCGTGCCGCCGCACTACGACTCGATGATCGGCAAGATCATCTGCCACGGGGACACCCGCGAACAAGCCCTGGCCCGCATGCGCACGGCCCTGCGCGAGACGGTGATCGAAGGCATCCTGACCAACGTCCCGCTGCACCGCGAGCTGATGGTCGATGCCAAGTTCATGGACGGTGGCACCAGCATCCACTACCTCGAAGGCTGGATGAACCAGCGAAAGCGGTGAAGCCGATGATCACGGGCGCGCGCCGATTCCCGCCGTCGCGCGTCGCGGCGCCGAGGCTGCAGGCCGCCGCGACGGCATGGCACCTGGGCCGGCGCTGAGCGGTCGCATGGTCGAGCTGCTCTTGCTCGCGGCGCAGGGCGAGGTCGAACGCCTGTCCGACGTGCTGGCGATGGAGGCCGGCGCACTCAGCGTCTCGATCGAGGATGCCGATGCCGGCACACCGGCCGAGCAGGCCCTCTTCGGCGAGCCGGACCTGCCCGCGCCCGAGGAAGCCTGGCACCGCACGCGACTCGCGGCGCTGTTCTCCGACGACGACACCGCGGCCGCGGCGGCGGCCTTCGTGCTTGCACAGCACTGGACGGGCGGTGTGGAGGTCCATGCGATCCGCCCGGTGCCCGATCAGGATTGGGTGCGCCTGACACAGTCGCAGTTCGCGCCGGTCGCCATCACGCCTGACTTCTGGATCGTGCCGTCCTGGCATGCGCCGCCGGCCGCCGCCCGGCAGGTGCTGCGCCTGGACCCGGGCATGGCCTTCGGCACCGGCACCCACCCGACCACCCGCATGTGCCTGCGCTGGATCGCCCGCCATGCGAGCGATCTGCACGGAGCGCGCGTGCTCGACTACGGTTGCGGTTCGGGCATCCTCGCCATCGGCGCGGCCCTGTTCAGCGCCACGGCGATCGACGCCGTGGACATCGACCCGGCGGCCGTGCAATCCACGCGCGACAACGCACGCACGAACCAGGCGACCGGCATCCGCGCCGGCTCGCCGGAACTGGCCGGCACACCCTGCGGCGCCTATCCGGTCGTGTTGGCGAACATCCTCGCCACGCCGCTCAAGCTGTTGGCGCCCTTGCTCTCGGCGCATGTGGCGCCGGGCGGGCGGCTGGTGCTCGCCGGCATCCTCGAGCGTCAGGCCGAAGAGCTGCAAGCCGCCTACGCGCCCACGCTGCGCCTCGAGATCGATGCGTTGGACGACGGCTGGATCCTGATGACGGCACAGCGCGCCGAGTCCGGCCGCGGCTGAGCCGCCGAAGATGCTGATGGCATCATCCCGCGCATGAGTCTCGCGACACGCTGCACCGCCTGCGGCACGATCTTTCGCGTCGTGCAGGACCAGTTGAAGGTCTCCGAAGGGTGGGTGCGCTGCGGCCGTTGCCAGGAGGTGTTCAACGCGCTCGAGAGCCTGTTCGACCTGGAGCGCGAATCGCCGCCGCAGCGCGTCGTCGCGCCCCCTGCGCCGAGCGCGACCGAGGTGGCCGCACGCGCGGTCGAGGAGTTCATTGCCAGCCAGCATCCGCCCCTGAAGCCGCCGCAGGCCGAGGCCGAGCTGCCGGCCACGCACGAAGACGACGCGATCGAGTCGCGCTTCTTCGCCCGACCCTCCGACGACGAGACCGCGAGCGAGGCTGTCGACTCCGAGCACCCGGATTTCGCCGACGCGCGTTTCCCGAGCGAGTTTCCGCTCGATGCGGCACCGGACGAACCCGGCCACCCGCCTGCCGCAGCGAATGAGCTGGCCGAGGCGGGTGGGGCCACCCTGACCCGGCCGCGCGCCTCCACGCGTCAGCGCTGGCGCGACCGCAAGGCCCGGCGCGAGCGGGAAAGGCTCAGCTCGCTCTTCGATTCCTCGACCGGCGACACGCCTGCCGCACCGGGGCCCACCACGGCGGTGCTCCACGAGCTGCCACCCGGCGCGGCCCCCGGCTTCGTGCGCGAGGCCGAGAACGCCGCCCGTTGGAGGCGGCCACGGGTGCGCGCCTCGCTCGTCGTCGCGGCCTTGCTGTTGCTCGGCGTGCTGTCGGTGCAGGTCGCCGTGCAGTTCCGCGACACGATCGCCGCCCATCGGCCCGACGCACGACCGACGCTCGAAGCGCTGTGCGACGTGATGGGCTGCTCGGTCGGGCCGCTGCGCCAGCTCGCCGCACTCACGGTGGAAGCGAGCGGCCTCACGCAGGTCGAAGGCAGCTCGGCCTACCGTCTGAGCCTGAGCCTGAACAACCGCGCCGCGGTGGCTGTGGCTGCGCCGGCGATCGAGCTGGGTTTGACCGACAGCAGCGGCGCGCTGATCGCGCGGCGAGCTCTGCTGCCGAACGATTTTCGCCTCGGCCCGCAGGCCGGGGCGGGCGCGACCGAGCCGATCGCGCCGGGCGCCGAAATGCAGTGGCAAGTGCTGCTGAGCACGGGCGACGCGCGCGTCAGCGGCTACACGGTCGAACTCTTCTACCCCTGACTTTCCTTCTGCCTCGGCCGCCATAGGCGGCTCCAACCCTTCTCAAGCGGAGTTGCTCAACATGCCGGCCCTGATCTGCGGTTCGCTAGCGTTCGACACCATCACCACCTTTCCGGGCCGCTTTGCGCAGCAGATCCTGCCCGAGCAGATCCACATCCTGAACGTGTCCTTCCTGGTGCCCACGCTCAAGCGCGAGTTCGGTGGCTGCGCGGGCAACATCGCCTATACGCTGCAAGCACTCGGTGGCGAACCGGTCATCCTGGCGGCGCTGGGCGCAGGCGACGGCGACGACTATCTGGAGCGTCTGAGCGGCTGGGGCGTCGGCACCCAGCACGTGAGCCGCATCGAGGACAGCTTCACGGCGCAAGCGATCATCATCACCGATCAGGACAACAACCAGATCACCGCCTTTCACCCCGGCGCGATGCAGTTCGCGCAGCGCACCGCGGTACCGGCGCGCGACGATCTTGCCCTGGCGATCGTGGCCCCCGACGGCCGGGAAGCCATGCTGCAGCACGCGCAGCAGCTCGCCACCGCCGGCATTCCCTTCGTGTTCGACCCGGGACAGGGTCTGCCCATGTTCGACGGCGCCGAGCTGCGGCGCTTCGTCGAGCAGGCCAGCTGGGTCGCGCTCAACGACTACGAGGCGCGCATGCTCTGCGAACGCATGGGTTCGAGTCTGGAGGAGTTGTCGCGTTCGCACCTGCGGGGAATCGTCGTCACGCTCGGCGCCGAGGGATGCGAGGTCTGGGAACAAGGACGCGCGCAGCGCATTCCCGGCGTCGCCGCGGACGCGGTGGTCGATCCCACCGGATGCGGCGATGCCTTCCGCGGTGCGCTGCTCTACGGCCTGGAGCGCGGATGGCCGCTTTCGCGATGCGCCGAGCTCGGCAACCGCGTCGGCGCGATCAAGATCGCCAGCGCCGGACCTCAGAACCACCGGATCGACCGCTCGGCGCTCGACCTCTGAGTTTTTGCGCAGACCGTGCTCGACTGCACGGCCGGGCCGGCTGACTTGCGTGTGCTTTTCGCACGCTGCGGCGGATTCACGCCGGATGCGTATTCGCCCTTGCTATCTTCGGCGAACAGCCGAGCGAGGTTCGCTTCGGCCTTGCTGTGAAAGCCCAGCCGATGAACCCGATCACCTTGCTGCTCCTTATCTGCACGGCGCTCGCGCTCGTGGCATTCACGTGGTGGGGCAGCACGTGGTGGTACGGGCGCAAGCTGCTTGCCTTGCAGCAGCGGCTCGACAAGACGCGGGAAGCGGCCACCCAGCATGTGGGCCAGGCACGACGCCAGATCGCGCAGCTGCAAAAGGAGCTGGTCGCCCGCCCGCCGCTCAGCGCGCTCGAGCGCAACGCACGCGACGAGTTGGCTGCGGCACGGTCGCGCCGCGCCGAGATCGAGCAAAGCCTGGACCGCAGCGCAAAGCCCCGCTTGCCGGCCAACGGCTTCGCGGACACGCAGCCGCTGTAGCGCGGCACCTTCGCTGCATTCGCCGTGGTGGCTCGGCCACCGGGCACGCTCTGGCGGTCCGTGCTTTCGACGGCGATGAAGTCGGTGCGAAGCAGCACGTGGTGAAGTCGCCAGCACATCGACAACGACGCTGATCGAACGCCACAACGAAAAAACCCGGCCGAAGCCGGGTTTTCGAACTCGAAGGCGCTGCCTTCAGGGCTTGGTGCCCGTCGGGAAAGGCCAGGCCGCTTGCGGGCTGAGCGTGGTCTTTGCAGCGGGAGCCGCCGGCTTGGCCGCAGGGGCAGCAGGGGCAGCCGCAGCTTTCTTCGCAGCCGGCTTCTTCGCTGCTTTCTTGGCAGCCGGCCGCTTGGCCGCGGCCTTCTTGGCAGGCGCCTTCTTCGCAGCAGCCTTCTTCGCCGGCGCTTTCTTGGCTGCCGCCTTCTTCGCGGGAGCCTTCTTGGCAGCGGCCTTTCTCGCCGGCGCCTTGCGCGCGACCTTCTTGGCAGCAGCCTTTCTCGCCGGCGCCTTCTTGGCCGCCGCCTTCTTCGCGGGAGCCTTCTTGGCGGCGACCTTCCTCACCGCAGCCTTCTTTGCCGGGGCCTTCTTGGCCGCCGACTTCTTGGCTGCCGCCTTCTTCGCCGGGGCCTTTTTAGCCGCCGCCTTCTTGGCCGGAGCCTTCTTCGCCGGGGCCTTCTTGGCCGCGGCCTTCTTCGCAGTTGCCATCACGATTCTCCTTGATCAAGTTGCAAAGAGCACCGTGCCGCTCGATACGGCACGGCGATTCACCGCCCATGGGGCTGCCTTGGAGAGACGCTCCGGTGCAGTGAATGAGGTCGTGGGCAATGCGCTGCGCTTCTTTGTCGCTCGCGTCCCGCCCACAAATCTTGATTCGTTGTTATCCATCCTTCGTCGTGACCTGCGCGGCGGACCGCGAAAGAAGCTTCAGTCCCACGAGAGCGCGCCGCCCGACTGGTACTCGGTGACGCGACCCTCGAAGAAGTTGGTCTCCTTCTTCAGGTCGATCATCTCGCTCATCCACGGGAACGGGTTTTCCTCGTTCGGGAAGAGCTCCTCCAGGCCGATCTGCGTGGCGCGCCGGTTCGCGATGTAGCGCAGATAGCCCTTGAACATGGACGCATTCATGCCGAGCACGCCGCGCGGCATGGTGTCCTCGGCATAGCGGTACTCGAGCTCGATGGCCTTCAGGAACAGGGCCTTGATCTCGGCCTTGAACTGGGGCGTCCACAAGCCGGGGTTCTCGAGCTTGATCTGGTTGATGAGGTCGATGCCGAAATTGCAGTGCATCGATTCGTCGCGCAGGATGTACTGGTACTGGGTGGAGGCGCCCGTCATCTTGTTCTGCCGGCCGAGCGCGAGGATCTGCGTGAAGCCGACGTAGAAGAACAGGCCCTCCATCAGGCAGGCGAAGACGATCAGGCTCTTGAGCAGCGTGCGATCGTTCTCGGGCGTGCCGGTGTGGAAGTTGGGATCCATGATCGCCTCGATGAAGGGGATCAGGAACTCGTCCTTGTCGCGGATCGAAGCCACCTCGTGGTAGGCGTTGAAGATCTCGCTTTCGTCGATGCCGAGCGATTCGACGATGTACTGGTAGGCGTGCGTGTGGATCGCTTCCTCGAAGGCCTGGCGCAACAGGAACTGGCGGCACTCGGGGGCAGTGATGTGGCGGTAGGTGCCCAGCACGATGTTGTTGGCCGCCAGCGAATCGGCGGTCACGAAGAAGCCGAGGTTGCGCGTGACGATGCGGCGTTCGTCGGCCGTCAGGCCGTTGGGATCGCGCCACGTCGCGATGTCGCGCGACATGTTCACTTCCTGCGGCATCCAGTGGTTGGCGCAGGTGGCGAGGTACTTCTCCCACGCCCACTTGTACTTGAACGGCACCAGCTGATTCACATCGGTCTGGCCGTTGATGATGCGCTTGTCTGCGGCGTTGACTCGGCGCGTCTTCTCGATCGCCGGCACGTTGGTGTCGGCCTTGGAGGGCGGCGGCGCGTCGAACAGGGCGGCCTCGTCGGAGGACTGCACGGAATCCATGGCTGACGTTTGTGCAGCCCGAGCATCGCGCGACGATGAGGGCGAATGGCTGTGCGAGGTGTCAGCAACAGCGGTGGATCGAACGTCGTCTTCCCAGACCAGCATGGTGTGTTTCCTGTGGATGGAATTATCGGAGTGTTGTGTTCAAACACAAAGCACTAGTTGACATTGCGGCGATGAAGTTGTTGCGGTGTCGCATCGCAGTTGCCGCTGCTGCGCATCGCGATGCGTCATCGCGCATGCGCAGCAGCGTCGCAATGCCTGCGCGTGCGTCGCCGCATGCACGCCGTCGCGCAAGGCAGGCGCATGCGCATGCCTTGCAGCGATCGGCGTGCCGGGTTCACTGACAAGCCTCGCAGTCGGGGTTGTCGATCAGGCAGACCTTCATGTCCGTCGCCGGTACTGCAACCTCGGTCGTGGCCACCCCGGCGGACGACATCGCGTCACTGCCGCTGGTGCCCGTGGCGCTGGACACGGCGTTGAGCTGACCGGATTTCACCGTCGATTTCTCCGCATGCGTCGCGCCCATGGTGCGCAGGTAGTAGGTGGTCTTGAGCCCGCGCTGCCAGGCCAGCTTGTAGGTGTCGTCGAGCTTCTTGCCCGAAGCGCCCGCCATGTAGATGTTGAGCGACTGAGCCTGGTCGATCCACTTCTGCCGCCGCGCTGCGGCCTCGACCAGCCACTTCGGCTCCACCTCGAAGGCGGTGGCGTACAGCGACTTCAGCTCCTCGGAGACGCGGTCGATGCGGCGCAGCGAGCCATCGAAATGCTTGAGGTCCATCACCATCACGTCGTCCCAAAGTCCCTGCTGCTTGAGGTCGCGCACCAGGTACTCGTTGATGACGGTGAAGTCGCCGGACAGGTTGTTCTTGACCGACAGGTTGGAGAACGAAGGCTCGATGGAGGCATCGACGCCGATGATGTTGGAGATGGTCGCCGTGGGTGCGATCGCGACGCAGTTGGAGTTGCGCATGCCGTGGGCCTTGATGCGCTCGCGCAGCAGGTTCCAGTCGAGCGTGCTCGAGCGATCCACCTCGACCAGCGCCGCGGACTTGCCCGTGAGCGTGCCACGCTCCTCGGCGAGCAGATCGAGCGAGTCGATCGGCAGGATGCCGCGGTCCCACAGCGAGCCGGTGTAGCTGGAATAGCGGCCACGCTCCTGCGCCATCTCGGTGGAGGCCCAGTAGGCGTAGTAGCACACCGCTTCCATGGAACGGTCGGCGTAGTCCACCGCGGTCTGCGAGGCGTAGGGGATGCGCAATTGGTAGAGGCTGTCCTGGAAGCCCATCACGCCCAGGCCGACCGGGCGGTGGCGCAGGTTGGAGTCGCGTGCCTTCTTGACGGCGTAGTAGTTGATGTCGATCACGTTGTCGAGCATGCGCATCGCGGTCGAGACGGTGTTCTTCAGCTTGGCATGGTCGATCTCCATGCCGTTCGCACCTTGCACGAGGTGCTGCGCCAGGTTCACCGAACCGAGGTTGCACACCGCGATCTCGCTGGCGTTGGTGTTGAGCGTGATCTCGGTGCACAGGTTGGACGAGTGCACAACGCCCACGTGCTGCTGCGGCGAGCGCACGTTGCAGGCATCCTTGAAAGTGATCCAGGGGTGGCCGGTCTCGAACAGCATCGAGAGCATCTTGCGCCACAGGTCGGAGGCGCGCAGCGTCTTGAAGAGCTTGATCTCGCCGCGCGCGGCCTGGTCTTCGTAAGCGGTGTAGGCCTGCTCGAAGGCACGGCCGAACTTGTCGTGCAGGTCCGGACAGGTCGCCGGCGAGAACAACGTCCAGTTGCCGTTCTCCAGCACCCGCTTCATGAACAGGTCGGGGATCCAGTTGGCGGTGTTCATGTCCGGCGTGCGGCGCCGGTCGTCGCCGGTGTTCTTGCGCAGGTCGAGGAACTCCTCGATATCGAGGTGCCAGGTTTCCAGATAGGCGCAGACCGCGCCCTTGCGCTTGCCGCCCTGGTTGACCGCGACCGCCGTGTCGTTGACCACCTTGAGGAAGGGCACGACCCCCTGGCTCTCGCCGTTGGTGCCCTTGATGTGGCTGCCCAGCGCGCGCACCGGTGTCCAGTCGTTGCCCAGGCCGCCGGCGAACTTGGAGAGCAGCGCGTTTTCCTTGATGGCCTCGTAGATGCCGTCGAGGTCGTCGGCCACCGTGGTCAGGTAGCAGCTCGACAGCTGCGAGCGGCGCGTGCCGGCGTTGAACAGCGTGGGCGTGCTCGACATGAAGTCGAAGCTGGACAGCACTTCATAGAACTCGATCGCGCGCGCCTCGCGGTCGATCTCGTTCAGCGCCAGCCCCATGGCCACGCGCATGAAGAAGGCCTGCGGCAACTCGATGCGCGCCTTGTTCAGGTGGAGAAAGTAGCGGTCGTAGAGCGTTTGCAGGCCGAGGTAGTCGAACTGCAGGTCGCGCTCCGCCTTGAGCGCTGCGCCCAGGCGCTGCAGGTCGTACTGCTGCAGCCGCTCGTCGAGCAGTTCGGCTTGCACGCCCTTCTTGATGAAGCCCGGAAAGTACTCTGCGTAGCGCTCGGCCATCTCCTCCTGCATGACTTCGCCGCCCAGGATCTCGCGGCGGATGGTGTGCAAAAGCAGCCGGGCGGTGGCCCGGGTGTAGGCCGGATCCTTCTCGATCAGCGTGCGCGCGGCCAGGATCGCTGCCTTGTAGACCTCGTCGATCGGCACGCCGTCGTAGAGGTTGCGCTGCGTCTCGGCCAGGATCGGAGCCGCCCGGACTTCGTCACCCAGCCTGGCACAGGCCGACTCGACCAGCGCGCTCAGTCGCGCCATGTCGAGTGGCACGCGTTGTCCGCGGTCGAGCACATGCAGCGTGCTCGCGGGCACCGCCGGCGCCTCGCTCTGCTTGCTGCGCTCTTGCGCGCGGCGCTCGCGGTACAGCACGTAGGCACGCGCAACCTCGTGGTGGCCCCCACGCATGAGGCCCAGTTCGACGGCGTCCTGGACGTCTTCGATGTGGAAGCTGCCGCCGCTCGGGCGCGAGCGCAGCATGGCGCGCACCACCGACTCGGTCAGCGCGTCGACGGTTTCACGCACGCTGGCCGACGCCGCGCCCTGGGTGCCGTGCACCGCGAGGAAAGCCTTCATGAGTGCAACCGCGATCTTGTTCGGCTCGAACGCCACCACGGCGCCGTTGCGGCGAATGATCTGGTAGCCGGTGTACGCCGTGCTGCCGCTCGCGAGCGGCCGCGCGCCGGATGCGGAGCCGGCGCCGCCCACCGAAGGCGACGCGGGAGCGCTGGAGCTGACTGTTTGCATGGGAATGGCCTTTCGGTTCTTGTCGGGGACATTGATCGGTCGGTGTGTGCCGAAGCACATGAGCGTCGCTTCGCGAAGCGACGCTCAACTAGCAGACGAAGGAGCGATGGTTCGAGCCGGTCAGCCGTTGAGCCAGCCGCAAGGAGGCGCCTGCAGCCCGGGCCGCCACCACTGGGCGGGCACTGCGCCGCAAACTGCGGCGCAGTCGCGTCGGTGCAAGGGACTGGCTTTTCACGCTGGCTTCCCGCGCAGCAGATCGCTGCGAAAGCACTGGATCGGAGCGTTGAAGAATAGCATCTCGGAACACTATATATAGCGCTGGGCGGACCGACAAGCGCTAGCGGTAGTGTTTTATACGCAGTGCGCCGCGGTCTGAAAGATGAGACGCGGCCCGCATCGGGCGCAAGCCATCGTACGGTGCGGCACACGGTGCGCAGTCGCTGTTGCCGCGCTGTCCCGTCACTCGCCCGGCACGCCGGCGCTCAGGCTGCAGACGAGGGCAAGCCGGCCGGAAAACGAGCCTCGGGCCAGCCGGATTCGAGCTGCAGTCGCCGCCAGTCGAAGCCTGCGCCCGGATCGCACTTGCGACCCGGCGCCACGTGCTCATGGCCGACCACCTCGCTCAGCGGCAAGTCTGTCGCCAATGCACGCAGCAGCCCCCCCAGGCTCGCGTACTGCGCCGCCTCGAAAGGCTCGCCTTCCAGGCCCTCGAGTTCGATGCCCACCGAAAAATCGTTGCAGTTTGCCCGCCCGCGCCACACGGAAGACCCGGCGTGCCAAGCCCGCTCGCTCGTCGACACGAACTGCAGCGTCTCGCCGTCTCGGCGGATCACGAAATGCGACGAGACTTCGGCGCCGCGGATGCGCTCGAAATACGGATGGGCGTTCCAGTCGAGCCGGTTGGTAAACAGCCGCTCGATCTCGTCGCCACCGTAGATCCCGGGCGGAAGGCTGATCGAATGGACGAGCGCCAGATCGACCGCCACGCCGGCCGGTCTCGGACCATGGTTCGGCGAATCGATGCGGCGCGCGCCGGACCACCACCCCGCCCGCCAGGCGCCCGCCGCTTCGCTGCCGGTTCCGTTCACGCGCCCTCGCGGCCGCGCCGGGTTGCGTCTTCAGCTCCGGCGGGATCGATCTGCGCCTCGACCGTCAAGCCATGGTCGGCCACCTGCACGCCCAGGCGCGCCATGCGGTAGCGCATCTGGCGCAACGACAAGCCCAGGCTCGCGCCGGCAGCCGTGCGGTTGAAGCGGTAACGCTCCAGTGCGCGCACGAGGATGTCGCGCTCGACCGCATCCAGATAGACGGCCAGGTCTTGCGGCAGCGGCGCGGGCGGCGTGGGCAGCGGTGCCGCCGGGGCCTTGCCCAGCGAGGGCTCGGCCGGCGGCGGCGCCGGTTCGCCGCCGTCGATGTCGGCGAAGGCCGATTCAGGCAGGCCCAGATCGTCCACATCGATCGCCTCGCCATCCGACAGGGCGACTGCGCGATGCAGGAGGTTCTCGAGTTCGCGCACGTTGCCGCCGAAGGGATAGCGCATCAGGTAGGCCAGTGCGTCGCGCGTGAGCCGCGGCGGCGGGCTCACGCCGGCGTCCGCAGCGATGCGTTCGAGCACCTGCTGGCAGATGGCCGGAAGGTCCTCCAGCCGCTCGCGCAGCGGCGGCACGCGAATCTGGATCACGTTGAGGCGGTAGTACAGATCCTGGCGAAAACCACCGCCCTGCACCTCGGCCGCCAGATGCTTGTGGGTGGCGCTGACGATGCGCACGTCCAGCGGCAACTCCTGCGTCGCACCGACCGGGCGCACCGAGCGCTCCTGGATCGAGCGCAGCAGCTTGCTTTGCATCGACAGCGGCAGATCGCCGATCTCGTCGAGAAACAGCGTGCCGCCGCGCGCTGCCTGAAAAAAGCCGTCGCGGTCTTCATTGGCGCCGGTGAAGGCGCCCTTGCGGTAGCCGAAGAACTCGGCCTCCAGCAGTTGCTCCGGAATCGCGCCGCAGTTGACCGCGATGAAAGGCTGCGCGCGACGCACGCTGACGTCGTGGATCGCGCGCGCGACCAACTCCTTGCCGGTGCCCGACTCGCCTTGCACCAGCACCGGCGCCATGCTGCGCGCCACCTTCTCGATGAGGGCGCGGACCTGCTGCATGCCGGTGGAATTGCCCGCCATGCGGGCCAAGGCGCCGCGCGGCGAGCTCACCGCCGCCGCGGCCGCTGCGGCCACCGCCGGCGTGCGCGTCGGGCGCACGGCCCGCGCACCGCCGTTCTCCGATGGCAACTGGTCGGGCTGCACCGTCGGGCCGCCGCCGGCGCCGCGGCCGAGCGCGGACGCCACGACGCTGCGGAACACCTTGAGATCGACCGGCTTCGTCAGGTAGTCGTAGGCGCCGGCCTTGAGCGCTTCGACCGCGCTCTCGGCCGAACCGTACGCGGTGATGACGATGATCTTCTCGCGGCGCCCGGCCTCCTCGAGCCGCCGAAGCAGTTCGAGCCCGAGCCCGTCGGGCAGGCGCATGTCGGTGATGACGGCGCTGAAGGTGCGGTCCTGGAGCTGCGTCCATGCGTCCTCGACGCTGCCCGCGGTTTCGATGTCGTAGCCCTCGCGCAGCAAGGTCAGCTCGTAGAGCGTGCGCAAGTCGGGCTCGTCGTCGACCACGAGCACGCTGAAATGGGAAGCAGAACTCATGAGCTCAATGGAAGCCGGGTTTCGCTGGCGGCCAGGGCCGCGCGGCGCATCGTGACCGAGAACTCGTTGCGGTGCCGTTCGGTGGCAGGCCGCGCGCGGTACTCGATGCTGGCGCCGTAACGCTCGCACAGCTCGCGGCAAATATACAAGCCCAGGCCGGTGCCGCGGCTGCGCGTCGAGAAGAAGGGCTCGAAGAGATGGCGCTCGACCTCGGGCGCGATCGGCTCGCCGTCGCTCGACACCGTGAGCAGCGCGCGTTCGCCTCCCGCCTCCGCGAGCCGCACCTGCACGGCGCCGGGCGCCGAGCTGCCGTGACGCAGCGCGTTGTCGAGCAGATTGACGAGCACGCGACGCAAGTGCTCCCCGTCGAACACGACGCCCAGCGGCTGCGTGGGCAGCTCGATCCGTACCGCACTGTCGGTGCCCAGCCGCAAGCCGGCAATGCGGGCCCACTCGCCACAGATGGCAGCGACCTGCGCGCTGGCGTCGAGCGGGGCGGGGGCGCGCTGAGGACCGGGCGCGACTTCCATCACGTCGTCGACGATGCGCTTGAGGCGCTCGGCGTTCTCGGCCACGATGCGCGTGAGCTGGCGCGCCTGAGCATCGCCGGCATCTTCGGCAAGCAGCGCATTGGCCTGCAGGATGGCGGCGAGCGGATTGCGGATCTCGTGCGCGATGCCGGCCGACACGCGGCCCATCGCCGCGAGCTTTTCCTGGCGCGCGCGCGCCTGAACGCTGCGCAGATCTTCGAGGAACAGCAGGCAATACTCCTCCGGCTCGCTGCTGTCGTGGCGGCGCGTGAAGCGCACCCGCAGGCGCAGTTCGGTCGATCCGTGGCGCGGCCCGGCCTTGCCCGTGGCGGTGCGCGACAGGATCACGTCGCGACCGTTCTCGGGCCAGCTTCCGTCGGCGAAGGCTCGATCGACCGCGCGCACCAGCGGCTCCCAGGCCTCCACGCCGGTCAGCGCGAAGCTCTCGGTCAGGGTGACCTGCGGCTCACCGAGCAGCAAGCGCACGGCCGGATTGGCGGCGCGCACCCGTCCACGACGATCGACCACCATCACGCCGTCCTGCATTTCCTGCAGCACCAGCCTGTTGAGCTGCGCTTGCTGGCGCGCCAACTCGAAGCTGCCGCGCGCAGTCCGCTCCTCGCGCGCCAGCCGTCCCGACAGTTCGCCCGCCAGCAGGCTCACCACGAAGAGGCCGGCGCCCGCCAGGCCGGCCTGCGTGAGCAGGAGCGGCGCCTGGGCGCCCCCATCGAACCACGCGCCCGCCAGCAGAACGAATGTGCCGGCCGCCGAGACGCCCAGCGCCTGGCGCTGCGGCGTGAGCACGCCCGCCATCAGCGCGGGCAGCACCAGCAGCGCCGAATAGTTCAGGGCGCTGCCACCGGTCAGCAGGTGCAGGGTGGCGAACACCAGCAAATCGACGCCGATCGTTGCGAACCATTGCCGGTTGCGCAGCCGGGTGCCGGTGGCCGGCGCGCCGCCGAGCACCTCGGGCAGCAGCCACAGCGCAACGGCCGCGAACGCATACGCCGCGCAAAGCGCGACCACGAGATCGGTGCGCGGCTGGCCCGCGAACCAGGTGATGAGCACCTCGGTCGCCAGCAGCACGATGCTGAGCGCGGCCCGCGCCGCGACGAAGGCGCGGTACAGCAGCATCAGGCCGCTCTGCCCGGAGCTGGCGATGCGCCGCGCCTGACGCGACAGGAAGCGCGAGTCGGCGGGATCGCCCTCGCGCGACTCGCCGCGGTCCAGCCGGGAGTGGACGGCAGCGTCGCCGGCGGGTGTATGGCCCTCGAGCGCGCCGAACCAGGACCCCTGCGGCGCTGCGGCGCGGCCGCTGCCGGCGCGTGAGCTCATCCGGGACGGTCGCCGCAGACGCGGCGGTGCTCGTCGCTGCAGTAGATGCCGAGCACACCCGGCACGGCTTGCGCACGGGGCAGGTAAACGCCGCAGTGCGCGCACGGCACCATCGCCTGCAAGGCCGGCGGCGCGGCATGCCGCTTGCGGCCCGTCGTGCGCGAACGCGAGCGGGCCCACCAGAACACCGCCCCGATCACCAGCACGAGCACCAGGTACTTCATCATGGCCATCGATCTCCCTGGCGCCCTTACTGCGCGCTCGAGCGCAACAGCAGCACCTCGATCACGAAGCGCGAGCCCACGTAGGCCAGCAGCAGCAGCAGCGCGCCCACATACAGCCAGCGCGTGGCCAGATGCCCGCGCCAGCCGAACGCGCGACGCCCGGCCAGCAGTGCGGCGAAGACGATCCAGGCCAGCACCGAGAACACGGCCTTGTGGTCCCAGCGCCAGGGATCCGAGAACCACCACCCCAGCACCAAGGTGGCCGACAGCACAGCGAAGCCCGCCCCGACAAAGCGAAACGTCAGGGTCTCGAGCCGCAACAAGGGCAGCGTGCCGGGCGCAGCCGGCGCCTCGCCGGCCACCGGCTTGCCGCGCAGCCGCTGTTCCGCGCGGCGCAACAGGCCCGCATGCAAGAGCGCGGCGCCGAACAATCCGTAGGACGCGATGCCGAGCACCCAGTGCAGCGGCGCCCAGGGCGAGCCGCCATAGGCCCGCAACTCGCCCGGGAACAGCAGCGCCAGCGTGACGGCGCCGGCGCCGAGCAGGGCCAGCGTGCGGCGCACGCCGGCAATCGGCACGAAGCGGCTCTCGACCGCGTACACCGCGAGCACGAGCCACAGCGTGACCGAGAGCGCGGGCGCGAAACCGAAGCGCGCACCCGGCGCCGGCTCGCCGATGCCGACGCCATGCACCACGATCGCCAGCGCGTGGGCGATCCAGCCCGCCACGAGCGCCCGGCCCTTCCAATCCGCCTGCGGACCCAGCCCGGCCAGCAGGTAGGCCACGAGCGCGAGCACGCTGCTTGCAGCGAGCGGCAGCAGGCTCGCGACGGAAGCCCCGGACGATAAAATCATGCGCCTCAGTGTACTTTCGCGACTCTTGCGCGAAAGGCCGAACGGCTGCACACGAACGGCGCTTCGAGCGCAAAGCCCGTCGGCCACGAATCCGCCTCGGCTCCCCGGCGGCGGCACACCAACCCGAGAACCCGCACATGGCTTCCGCCCTTTCCGAACGCCTGACCCGCCTGGTCAAGACCATGCGCGGGCAGGCCCGCATCACCGAAGACAACGTGCAGGACATGCTGCGCGAGGTGCGCATGGCGCTGCTCGAGGCCGACGTGGCGCTGCCGGTGGTGCGCGACTTCATCGCGCGGGTCAAGGAGAAAGCGCTGGGCCAGGAAGTGGTGGGTTCGCTCTCGCCCGGCCAGGCGCTGGTCGGCGTGGTGCACAAGGAGCTGACCGCGACGATGGGTGCGGGCGGCACAAGCCAGCTGGACCTGGCGACGCAGCCGCCCGCGGTGATCCTGATGGCCGGTCTGCAAGGCGCCGGCAAGACCACCACCACCGCCAAGCTGGCGCGCCACCTCATCGGGCGCAAGAAGAAGGTGCTGACCGTCTCGGGCGACGTGTACCGGCCGGCCGCCATCGAGCAACTGCGCACGGTGACCAAGCAGGCAGGCGCCGAGTGGTTCCCCTCTCAGGCCTCCGACAAGCCGGTGGACATCGCCCGCGCCGCGCTCGACCACGCGCGCCGGCACTACTTCGACGTGCTGCTCGTCGACACCGCCGGCCGGCTGGGCATCGACGAGGCGATGATGGCCGAGATTCACGCGCTTCATGCGGCGCTCGAGCCGATCGAGACGCTGTTCGTCGTCGATGCGATGCAGGGCCAGGACGCGATCAATGTGGCCAAGGCTTTCAAGGAGGCGCTGCCCCTGACCGGCATCGTGCTCACCAAGCTCGATGGCGATTCGCGTGGCGGCGCGGCGCTCAGCGTGCGCCAGGTCACCGGCGTGCCGATCAAGTTCGCCGGCGTGTCGGAGAAGATCGACGGGCTGGAGATCTTCGATGCCGAACGCCATGCCGGCCGGGTGCTCGGCATGGGCGACATCGTCGCGCTGGTCGAGGAGGTGCAAAAAGGCGTCGATGTGCAGGCGGCGCAGAAGCTGGCCGACAAGGTCAAGTCGGGCGCCGGCTTCGACCTCGACGACTTCCTCGGGCAGATCTCGCAGATGAAGAAGATGGGCGGCCTGTCGGGCCTGATGGACAAGCTGCCCAGCCAGCTCGCCGGCAAGGCCGGTCAACTCGGCGCGGCCGACATGGACCGTGCCGAGCGCGAGGTGCGCCGCATGGAAGGAATCATCCGCTCGATGACGCCGCAGGAGCGCCGCAAGCCCGAGCTGCTCAAGGCCAGTCGCAAGCGCCGCATCGCCGGGGGTGCCGGCGTACAGGTGCAGGAGATCAACCGACTTCTCAAGCAGTTCGAGCAGATGCAGGACATGATGAAGAAGATGAAGGGCGGCGGCATGATGAAGATGATGAAGCGCATGGGCGGCATGGGCGGCCCCGGCGGCATGGGCTTGCCGCGCTGATCGAGCGCAGGGTGTACCCCCGAGGCGGCGGGGCGTCCCGCCGGCGCCCATCGGGTCTTCCCCTTGCTCTTGTGAAGGAGTGCGCCAAACGGTCACCCGACACGTTTGGCAACCCTCGTCTTGCCTTGTCGCATTGACGCATCCGGGCCGCCGCCTTACGGTACGCCTCCGTTTCGAGAAAGATCTGACCATGGACCCGATCGCCCTGCTTGCGCTGGCTGCGCTGGCTGTCGTCGCGGGCATCTGGCTCTGGCGCCGGGGTCGCGACCGCGGCGATAGCGAGGACAGCGGTGCCCGCGCGCAGCGCGCCGATGCGCTGGACACCGTGGCAGCCTGGCCGCCCGAGGCCACCCGCGTTCTCACGCAGCAGGAACGTCGCGCCTACACCCTGCTGACGAACGCCCTGCCCGATCACATGGTGCTGGCTCAGGTGCCAGTGTCGCGCTTCATCCGCGTGCCCACGCGCAACTCGTACCACGAGTGGATGCGCCGGGTCGGCCAGTTGTGCGCCGACCTCGTGATCTGCGACCCCGCCTCGCAAGTGATCGCGGTGGTCGAGGTGCGCCGCCCACCCGCCAAGGAGAGCGAACGCACACGCAAGCGCCACGACCGCATGGACCGGGTGCTGCGCAAGGCCGGCGTGCGCGTGATCGAGTGGAACGAGGAAGCCCTGCCGCACCGCGACGCCGTTCGCGAGCAGATCCTGCCGACGCCCAAGGGCATGACCAGCGAGGAAGGCGGCGCCTTCGGCGGCACCCGCGCGCCGCAGCCCGAGCCAGCCGTCCTTGCCGTGCCGGGCACCACCCCCGGGGCAGGTGCACCCGCCGGTGCCGCACCCGCTGTTGCCGCGAAAGGGCCGGGCAGTGCCGCCGCTCGCCGCCCCGCGACACTCGACGACGCGATCGAGCCCTCGCTGCGGCGCGAGAAGGAGTCAGCCCCCTCGGAGCCGACGCCATCGACCTGGTTCGATGAACTCGAATCCGACCGCATGCCGCTGGATCGACCCAAGCGCTGAGCCGCTTCGAAAGCGGGCTCAGCTCAAGAGGGCGTGCGCGAACTCCCGGGCACTGAAGGTCTGCAGGTCTTCGAGCTTCTCGCCCACCCCGACGAAGTAGACCGGCACGGCGCCCCTGCCGCCGCGTTCGCGCTCACGCGACCACAGCGCGATGGCAGCCAGCACACCGCCCTTGGCGGTGCCGTCGAGCTTGGTGACGATCAGCCCGGTGAGTCCCAGAGCGGCGTCGAAGGCCTTGACCTGGGCCAGCGCGTTCTGTCCGGTGTTGCCGTCGATCACCAGCAGGACTTCGTGCGGCGCCCCCGACATCGCCTTGCCGATGGTGCGCTGGATCTTCTTCAGTTCGTCCATCAGATGCAGCTGCGTGGGCAGGCGGCCGGCGGTGTCGGCGATCACCACATCGCAGCCGCGCGCCTGACCGGCCTTGACGGCGTCGAAGCTCACCGCGGCCGGGTCGCCGCCTTCCTGGCTGACGATCTCGACGCGGTTGCGGTCGGCCCACACCCCGAGCTGCTCGCGGGCCGCGGCCCGAAAGGTGTCGGCCGCAGCCAACAGGACCTTGACCCCGCCCTCCGCGAAGTGGCGGGTCAGCTTGCCGATGGTGGTGGTTTTTCCGGCGCCGTTGACGCCGGCGACCATGATCACGGTCGGCTCCGTTTCACCGATCACCAGCGCTTTTTCCAGCGGCTCGAGCAGCGCGGCGACGGCGTCGGCCAGCAGGGCCTTGACCATTGCCGGATCGGTGGCCCGGGCGTCCTTGACGCGCCGCTTCAGGTCGGCCAGCAGATGCTCGGTGGCCTGCACGCCTGCGTCGGCCATCAGCAGCGCGGCTTCGAGTTCCTCGTACAGCGCCTCGTCGATCCGTGCGCCGGTGAACACCTGTGCGATGCCGCTGCCGGTGCGCTTCAGCCCCAGCTTGAGCCGGTCGAACCAGGGGCGCCTCGCGTCGATGTCTGCGTCCGCGAGCACCACGACGGCGTCTTCGCTGTCGATGTCTGAGGGCGGGGTTCCGGTTGATGCGGATGGCGGCGCGGCGCGCGCGCGCGGCATCGGTTGCGACGACGGCTCCGATTCGCCCTCCAGAACCGGCGGCTGTTCCGGCTTCGCCCTGGGTGCCGACGGCCGCGCCTCGGGCGTTGCATCGGCGGACGGTGCAGGCAATGGTTCGGCCGGCGTCGGCGGTGCCGACGGAGAGTCGATCGGCGCCGTCTGGCGAAAGCGATCGAGCCAGGAGCGCTTCGCCGGTTCGGTGGGCTGCGCTGTCGTCGAGACGAGCTCTGCGACATCGGCTTCGGGCGGCGATGCGGTCGCAGGCCCGATCGGCGGATTCGGCGTGACGGGCGCCTCGGGGGGCGGCGCCTTCTTCTTGAAGAAACTGAACATGTCCGGCGATTCTAGGTACGGGATCGAAACCCCTGCCCGGGGGTTCGCCGCTGCGTGCAAGCGCAGCGGAACCGGGTGCCGCCAGCCCGCAGCCGCTGCCTAGAATCGGCCGGTGCATACAAGCAAGCTCCGCGCACCAGCGAGCCCGTCCGATCACCTGCCCGCCTCGGTCCCCGGCGAAGTGCGCCTCATCGGCGGCCGATGGAAACGCAGCAAACTGCCCGTGCTCCGCCATGCCGGTCTGCGTCCCACACCCGACCGCGTGCGGGAAACGCTGTTCAACTGGCTGGGCCAGGACCTGAGCGGTTGGCGTTGCCTGGATGCCTTTGCAGGCAGCGGAGCGCTCGGTTTCGAGGCTGCCTCGCGGGGCGCGGCCCAGGTGCTGATGCTCGAACGCGACGCCAAGCTGGTGGCGAGCCTGCGCGCCGTGCAGCAGAGGCTCGGCGCCGAGCAGGTGCGCGTGGAAGCCGCCGATGCGCTGGCGTGGATGGCCCGCCATGGCGGCGCCCCCTTCGACCTGGTGCTGATCGATCCTCCTTTCGATGCCGCACTGTGGGATGCCGCCCTGGCCGCCGGCCGGCGGGTGCTGGCCCCCGACGGCTGGCTCTACCTGGAGGCCGACCGCGCCTTCGACGCGCACGCCATGGCGCCGCAGAACCTCCTGCTGCACCGACACGCGCGCGCGGGCCGCGTGCACGCGCATTTGCTGCGGCCTGCCGGCGCACCCGACAGCGAGGCATAAACTGCCCGTCCGCCTTGCCGCAGGAACTCCGCCGTGACATCCAGCGCCGCCATCACCGCCGTCTATCCAGGCACCTTCGATCCCTTCACGCTGGGTCACGAGGACCTGATGCGCCGCGCCAGCCGCCTGTTCGAGCGCCTGATCGTGGCGGTCGCCGCCGGCCACCACAAGCGCACCATGTTCACCATCGCCGAGCGGCTGGAGATGGCGCGGGATCTGGCTGCGGCCTACCCTAGCGTCGAGGTGGTCGCGTTTCGCGGACTGCTGCGCGACTTCGTCGTCGAGCGTGGCGGCAAGGTGGTCGTGCGCGGACTGCGGGCCGTCAGCGACTTCGAGTACGAGTTCCAGATGGCCGGGATGAATCGCCAGTTGATGCCCGACGTGGAGACGGTGTTCCTCACCCCGAGCGATCAGCACCAGTTCATCAGCGGCACCTTCGTGCGCGAGATTGCCACCCTGGGCGGCGATGTCTCCAAGTTCGTGGCACCCTCGGTGCTCGAGCGATTGAAGGAGCGCGTGAGTCAGGCAACATGAGGTTCGACGTCAAGCTTTCGAAGTTTTCGATCGGGACGGCACGCAAGGCCGTGCGGCGCAGCAGGTTCGGTGTCGCGTCCTGTCCGGTCGCGCCCGTTGGTGAAAGGGAGGCCTCATGGCGCTCATGATCACCGACGAGTGCATCAACTGCGACGTCTGCGAGCCGGAGTGCCCGAACCAGGCTATCTCGCTCGGCCCCGAGATCTACGTGATCGATCCGCGCCGCTGCACCGAATGCGTGGGGCATTTCGACGAACCGCAATGCGTGCAGGTCTGCCCCGTGGCCTGCATTCCCGTCGATCCGAACCACGTCGAGAGCAAGCCGCAGCTGTGGCACAAGTTCCGTTTGCTGGTCGGGCAACCGGAAAAGACTGCCGATCCCGCATCGCCCCCGCCCAGCTCGACCGGGTGAGCATCACGGCAGCGCTGCCCGGCGGCGGCGCCGGGCAGCATCACACGGCGTTCTTCGCGGCAGGTCCTGCAGGCGGCGGCTCGGGCGGCGCACCGCCAGCGGCCGCTTGCGAGGCCATCGAAGGAGGGCGCTCCGGCTTGGGGCGCGGAGGCTTGGTGGTGTGCAGCCGCATGGTGGCCCGCGCCATGTCGCCGGCCAGCAACGCGTCGAGCGCTCCCAGCGAGCGCTCGATGGCCGCCGAGATCGCTTCGCGGTGCTCCGCGGCGGGCCGGCCCAGCACGTAGTTCACGACTTCGGCTTTCACCCCCGGGTGGCCGATGCCCAGACGAAGCCGCCAGTAATCCGTAGCGCCGAGTTGGGCATGGATGTCGCGCAGGCCGTTGTGGCCGGCGTGCCCGCCTCCCTGCTTGATCTTCATCTCGCCGGGCGGCAGATCGAGTTCGTCGTGCGCGACAAGGATCTCCTCGGGCGCGATCTTGTAGAAGCGAGCCAGCGCCGCCACCGACTTGCCCGACAGGTTCATGAAGGTCTGTGGCTCGAGCAGCCACAGCGCACCGCTCGGCGCATTCACCCGCGCCAGCTTGCCGTGGTATCCGCGCTCGGCACGTAGCGTGGCCCGCAGCTCACGAGCCACCGCCTCCAGCCACCAGAAACCGGCGTTGTGGCGCGTCGCCTCGTATTCGGCTCCGGGATTGCCCAAGCCCACCATCATTCGAATCATGCGCGCGATTATCGCGAGCGGCGACATCCGAAGACGCAACGCGAAACCCCGTCGAGCGGACGAAAAAAAGCCCCGCCAAGGCGGGGCCGCAGGAGCACCGGGTGATGAGCCGGGCGCTTACTTCCTGTTCTGCTTTTCTTCCTTCTTGGCCTTGGTCGGCGGCGCCTTGACCACCGGCGCGGCAACGACCTCCGGTTCCGCTTCCTCGGCCTTCTGAATGACCGTCACGACGGCCGGGTTCTTCTTGCCGCGCAGCACGACCTTGATGCCCTTGGGCAGCTTGAGGTCGTTCACGTGCAGCGACTGCCCCTTGGTCATTTCACCCACGTCGATCGTGATGAACTCCGGCAACTGCGAGGCCAGGCATTCGACCTCCAGCTCGTTGACCACGTGCGAAATCAGGCAGGCGTCCAGCTTGACCGCCGGCGCGGTCTCCTCGTTGATGAAGTGCAGAGGCACTCTCTTGCTGATGCGCGTGGTGGCATCGACTCGCTGGAAGTCGACGTGCAGCACGATCTGCTTGAACGGGTGCATCTGCACGTCGCGCAGCAACACCTGCTCGCTCTTGCCGGAAAGCTCCATGTCGAGGATCGACGAATGGAACGCCTCCTTCTTGAGCGCGTGAAAAAGCGCGTTGTGGTCGAGCTCGACCTTGACCGGCGTGGTGCCGCCGTAGACGATGCCCGGCACCTTGCCGATGTGGCGCAGGCGGCGGCTCGCTCCGGTCCCCTGCAGTTCGCGCGGATAAGCGACGAATTTCATTTCGGTTTCTCCTGGAAGGAAGGCGCCCGCGACCAGGCGCCCCGTGTGAAACCCGCAAGCACAAAGCCCGCAGGCGTGAACCGGCTCAGAAGTTGTTGTTCTGCTCCGAAAAAAGCGATGTGACCGATTCGCCGTCCGAGATGCGCCGGATGGTTTCGGCGAAAAGGAAGGCCACCGAAAGCTGGCGAATCTTCGCTGTGGCCTTGCCTGCGGCATTGAGCGGGATGGTGTTGGTGACCACCACTTCGTCGAGCTGCGAGTTCTTCAAGCGCTCGATGGCCGGTCCCGAAAAGACCGGATGCGTGCAATAGGCGAACACGCTCTTGGCGCCACGCTGCTTGAGTTCCTCGGCCGCCTTCACGAGCGTGCTGGCGGTGTCGATCATGTCGTCCATGATCACGCAGTTGCGGTTCTCGATGTCGCCGATGACGTGCATCACCTCGGACACGTTGGCCGTCGGGCGGCGCTTGTCGATGATGGCGAGGTCGCAGTCGAGCTGCTTGGCCAGCGCTCGGGCGCGCACCACGCCGCCGACGTCGGGGGAGACCACGATCAGGTCGTGATAGCGCTTGCTCTTGAGGTCGGCCAGCAGCACCGGCGACGCATAGATGTTGTCGACCGGGATGTCGAAGAAACCCTGGATCTGGTCGGCGTGCAGGTCCATGGTGAGCACGCGGTTGACTCCCACCGCTTCCAGCATGTTGGCCACCACCTTGGCCGAGATCGGCACCCGCGTCGAGCGCGGCCGGCGGTCCTGGCGCGCGTAGCCGAAATAGGGAATCACCGCCGTGACGCGCCGGGCCGACGCGCGCTTGAGCGCATCGACCATGATGAACAGTTCCATCAGGTGCTCGTTGGTCTGGGGCGCGCAAGTCGGCTGGACCACGAAGATGTCGCGCGCACGGACGTTCTGCTCGATCTCGACCTTGACCTCGCCGTCCGAAAAGCGGCCGACGGCGGCGCGCCCGAGCTCGATGCCCAGGGCACTGGCAATCTCCTCGGCGAGCGCAGGATTGGCATTGCCGGTGAAGAGGACGGTGTTGTTGGAGAGCATCGTGGCAGCGCCCGGCGGTCTGTGTTTCTAAACGACGCGACACCCGCACCGGGCGCCGCGCTTCGCTTCGCGCTTGGTTTCGCGCCCGCTTGTGCGCCGATTCGTGCGCTTGGTCGTGCGATTGGTCGTGCGCTTGGTTGAAATTTGGCAGGGGAGGAAGGACTCGAACCCTCGCATGTCGGAATCAAAATCCGATGCCTTGACCAACTTGGCGACTCCCCTACACAGGAAGCGGCCGGCTCACACCGAGGCCACCCCCGAAAAACGCTTCAGTCCGACCACTCCGCCAGCGGATGCCTGACCAGACCGCGGCAAAGGCGACCGACCCACGATGGCGCAAGCACCAATCCTTCCATCGTGGCCTTCGGTGATTCGCCGCTGCCGGCATCTGCAAACACCGCGCTGCCCGAGCCCGACATCCGGCTTGCGCCGAAGCGGTCTCGCAGCAGCGCCAGGGCCTTGCCGACCTCGCCGCAGTGCGCTTCCGCGCGCTCTTGCAGGTCGTTGCGGCCAAACCCCAACGGGTCTGCAGCGAAGTCCGAGATTGTAGCAGCGGCGGTATTTCGGACCAAATGCGGGCTGGCGAAGATGTCGGCCGTGCTGACGGTCGCCGCCGGCTTGAGCACCGCCCACCAGCGCGGCGCCAGTTCGATAGGCGTGAGTGCCTCGCCGACACCCTCGACCCAGGCATTGCTGCCGCCGATGAAGAAGGGCACGTCGGCGCCCAGCCGCAAGCCCAGGGCCAGAAGCCGATCGCGCGGCCAGTGCAGGCCCCAGAGCCGGTTGAGCGCAATCAGGGTCGACGCGGCGTCGGAGCTCCCGCCACCCAGCCCCGCTCCCCACGGCACCCGCTTGTCGATGGAGATGTCGGCGCCGGCCGTCGTGCCGCTTTCGCTTCGGAGCAGGCGGGCCGCGCGCAGACACAGATCGTCGGCGGGCAACTCGGCTGCAAGATCGTGGCGCTCTACCCGGCCATCGTCGCGGCGTTCGAAATGCAGTGTGTCGCACCAATCGATCAGCGCGAACACCGACTGCAGCAGGTGATAGCCGTCCTCCCGGCGGCCGAGCACGTGGAGGAAGAGGTTCAGCTTGGCGGGCGCCGGCACGTCATGGATCGCCTTGACGCTCATGCCCGAACCTCGAACGTTTCGTGAGCTCGAGCCGAACGTGCCAGGCCCGCCTTCACGCGGCATGGTGCCGGGTTCACGGCCCGTCCGGCGGGGTGTCGAGCCGGGCCCGCACGGTGACCTGCGGCGGCATGCCCCGTTGCGCCAGCACCCAGCCCTCGCCATAGCGCGACAGATCGACGTCCCAGCCGAGCTGGACGAAGCCCTGCGCTCTCGCCACGCTGGTCGCACCCGGCCAGGGGCGGCCGCGCAACCAGTCGAACAGTGCGACGAGCGGCACGCGTTCGCCGAGGGCGTCTTCGGAGAGGCTGTCCAGGTCGGGGTAGCTGCGCTCTCCTTCGCGGGAACGAAGCCGCACCTCGCCGGCCGACCAGTCGGCCCTCGCGACCTGCGTGCCCAGCGGGGTGCTCAAGGCGAGGCTGCCCCGCTCGGGCGAGCCGGCCAGCTCGAAGGCCGCGTTGAAGGATCGATCCGAGTCTCCTTCGACCTTCACCGACAAACGCCCGGACAAGCTCTCGCTTTCACCTCCCGTCGGACCGAGGCTCGCACAGCCGCCCGACAACGCCAAGGCAAGCGCACAACCCGCCAGCCCGAGCGCTCGCCTCACAGATCGACCTTCAGGCGCAGCAGCGTTTCCTTCAGCACATCGTTGGCGGCGTCGCGCGCGCGGGCCTCGCTCCACACGCGCCGCGCCTCGTCGCGGCGGCCGCTCACCCACAGCACCTCGCCCAGATGAGCGGCGATCTCGGCGTCCGGGCGGGCACGGTAGGCCTGGCGGAGCCACTTCAAGGCATCGTCGATATTGCCCATGCGGTACTCGACCCAACCCATGCTGTCGATCAGGAAGGGATCGTTCGGGGTGAGCTGCATGGCCTTGACGATGAGCTGGCGGGCCTCGGGGAGCCGCCGGCTGCGATCGGCCAGGGAGTAGCCGAGCGCGTTGTAGGCAGCGGACTGGTCGGGCTTGAGCGCGATCACGCGGCGCAGCAAGCGCTCCATCTCGTCCATGCGGTCGAGCTTCTCGGCCATCATGGCCTGCTCGTAGAGCAGGTCGGTGTCGTCGCGGTAGCGTTCGTTCGCCGTGGCGAGAACGCCGCTGGCCTCGGCCCACTGCTTGTGCTCGCGAAGCAACTGCGCCTCGGCGAGCAACTTGGCGCGGCCTTCCTCGGGCGTGCGCTCCGGCAAGTTGCGGATCAGCGTGCGCCCTTCCTGGAGCTGACCCTGCTGCGCCAGCAGCGAGGCCCTGCGCATCTGCACGGGCAAGGCCTGCGAACTGTCGACCCTGGACAGCCAGCCTTCGGCCCCCTTGAAATCGCGACGCTGCTCGGCGGCCTGCGCCAGCATCAGGTACGCCTGCATGCGCCGCTGCGCGGGCGTTGCGGCATCGTCGTCGAGCACCTGCGGCGGCGCCGGGCCGTCCGCCGCCGCGGCCTCGGCCGCTTCGGAGCGCTCGAGGTACTTCGTCAGCGCCGCTTGCGCCTGCTCGGGCTGCTTGAGTTCGAGCCGCAAGGCGCCGAGCGTCAGCCATGCATCGACGAACTGCGGTGCGTCGCGCGTGACGGCTTCGAGCTGGGGCACCGCTTCGGCGTAGCGCTGGCCGATGGCCAAGGCACGGGCATAGACCAGGCGCACGGCGCTGCGCGTCGCATCGGCCGCGGGCGGATCGGCCATCAGGAAGTTCTTGACCAGTTCCTCGCCGTCGGGCTCGCTGCGCATCAACTCAATGCCGAGCAGCGCCACGCTTTCGGCGTTGGGTGTCGTCGCCTGGGCGCGGCGCGCCGCATTGAGCGCCGACGCGGACTCGCCGGCCGCCAGGCGCATGCGACCGAGCGCCACCCAGGCGATGCCGGCGGTCTCGGGCGCCTCGCCGGCGAGGCGGCCTTCGGCATAGGGCAGCAAGACCTGCTGCAGCGCGGCACTGGCCGCCTTGAGATCCGTGGCCCGGGCGAAATAGGCGGGCAGCGTGGCGATCGCCGCAGCCCGCTCGGCGGGAGAAACCAGCGCCAGCGTCGAGCGCAGCGGCTCCACCGCTTCGGCGCTGCGGTTGAGAGCGATCAGCAACTGCACCTCGTAGCGATGCGCCTCGAGCGACGCGGGCGCAGCCTGGCGCCAAGCGCGCGCCGCCGTCAGCGCCTGTTCGCCGGCCTTGGCCTGCAGCGCCACGTCGGTGGCGCGCTGGAACAAGCGCTCATCGCGCGTCTTGCGAGCTGCATCGAGCAAGACCTCGTAGCCCGTGCCGGCATCGCCCTCGCGCAACTCGATCTCGCCGATAAGCAACTGATAAAAGAGCGGCGCATCGAGATTGGAATTGCGCACCGGGGCCGAGGCTGCGGCGGAGGCAGGAGGAACCTGGGCCTGGACTCGCGTCGTCATGGCCAGGGCGCTGCAGGCCGCGAGGGCCGAGACAGCAAAACGGAAACGGGACATCAGCGACTCCGGAAGCAAAACCATTCTAGGCACCCCTCGATAATCCCTGCATGCCCGAGTTGCCGGAGGTGGAAGTCACCCGCTTAAGCCTGATCGAGCGCGTTCGAGGCGCACGCATCGAGGGCGTGCGCATCGGCAAGCCGCTGCGCTGGCCTCTGGGATGCCCGCCGGAATCGCTGCTGGGGCGCCGCGTGCTCGACCTGACGCGACGCGGCAAGTACCTCTGGTTCGCGCTCGACCCGCGCAGCGGAGACGACGCGGGCGCCGGCGGCTTGCTCATGCACCTGGGCATGTCGGGTTCGCTCAGTTTCTCGGCGCAAGCGACGCCTCCCGGCCCCTGGGACCACTTCGATCTGTCCACCGACCGAGGCGTGCTTCGCCTCACCGATCCTCGGCGCTTCGGCGCGGTCGTGTGGTCCTGCGGCCCCCATGAGGGCGCCGCGGGCAAGCTGCTCGCCGGCCTGGGCGTCGAGCCGCTCGAGGCGGGGTTCACCGGGGCCTTGCTGCACGAGCGGCTGCGCCGACGCAGGCTGGCGATCAAGACCGCGCTCCTGGCGGGCGACGTGGTCGTCGGCGTCGGCAACATCTACGCGTCGGAGGCCTTGTTCATCGCCGGTATCGATCCGCGCACGCGCTGCTCGCGCTTGAGCGCGGCGCGTTGCGAGCGGCTCGCGGAGGCGATACGCGGCGTTCTGACGCGCGCGGTGCAAGCCGGCGGCTCGACGCTGCGCGACTTTCGCGATGCGCATGGCGCAAGCGGCGCGTTTCAACTCGAAGCCGGCGTGTACGGGCGCGAAGGCCTGCCCTGCGGCCGATGCGCCGCCCCCGTGCGGCGCATCGTGCAGGCGCAACGCTCGACCTGGTTCTGTGCGCAATGCCAGCGCCGGTAGGCCCCGGCCTGCCGGCCGCCCGTGCCGGCTGCGCGATTGCGCGTCGTTCGTCACGACTTCGTCCACCTTGGCGGCAGCGGATACCTTGCCAGCCGCCCCGAGGGGTCGGGTGCGACACCCCGTGCGCTACCATCATTTCCCCTCTCGGGCCGACAACGTCGCAACACCGCATGTCCGTATCGTTCGCACACAGCGTCGACGCCCACGGCGACTGGCGCGGCGCATTGGAATCGCGCGTGCGCGAACTCACGCGCTTCCTGCGCGAACATGAACTGCTGGACGAGCCCGCCGCCGATCTGCTCGAGTCGCTGCGTCAGCGCCTGGCCGGCGAGAAGATGGTGGTGGCCTTCGTGGCCGAGTTCTCGCGCGGCAAGTCGGAGCTGATCAACGCGATCTTCTTCGCCGATACCGGCCGGCGCATCATGCCGGCCACGCCGGGGCGCACCACCATGTGCCCCGTCGAACTCGGCTACGAGGCCGGCGAGCCCGCCGCGCTGGCGCTGCTGCCCATCGAGACGCGACTGCAAAGCACCTCGCTGACCGAGTTGCGACGCCAGCCGCGCGCCTGGCAACTCACCCCGCTCGACATCGACGACCCCGAAGGCCTGGCGCAGGCGCTGACCCAGGTCACGCAGACCCGACGGGTGACCGTGGAGGCTGCCCGCAACCTGGGCTTGTGGGACGATGCCCAGCCCGAGGACAACCCCCCGCTCGATGCCGACGGCCAGGTCGAAGTGCCGGCGTGGCGCCACGCGCTGATCAACCTGCCGCATCCGCTGCTCAAGCGTGGCCTCGTCGTGCTCGACACGCCGGGCCTCAACGCCATCGGCGCCGAGCCCGAGCTCACCGTGGGCCTGTTGCCGAGCGCTCATGCGACCGTGTTCGTGCTCGGCGCCGACACCGGCGTCACGAAATCCGATCTCTCGATCTGGCGCGATCACCTCAGCGCCGAGGGCGTGAGCCGCTACGTGGTGCTCAACAAGATCGACACGCTGGCCGACACCCTGCATTCCCCGGCCCACACCGATGAGCAGATTCAGCGCCAGTGCGCGGATGTCGCGCGCACGCTCGAGTTGCCCGCGGAACGCGTGTTCCCCCTCTCGGCGAAGCAGGCGCTCGCCGCGCGCGTGGCCGGCGACGAAGCCGCGCTGGCGGTCAGCCGCCTGCCCGCGCTCGAGGACGCGCTCAGCCAGCGGCTGCTGCCGCAGCGCCGCGAGCTGCTCGCCCAGACAGGCACGGACAACATCGCCCGGGTGCAGGCGCAAGTGCAGCGCCGCCTGACGGACCGGCGCCGCCAGTTGGCCGAGCAGTTGATCGAACTGCGCGGCCTGCGCGGCAAGAACGCTTCCAAGGTCAAGCTGATGCTCAAGCGGGTGGACGGCGAGGTGGCCGAGTTCGATCAGTGCACAGCGCGGCTGCAGGCGATGCGCGCCGTGCACGGCCGCATGCTCAAGGACGCCCTGCTCGACCTCGCCAGCGATCGGCTGCGCGAACACGTCGACGAGATGCAGCAGGCGATCCGCGGCTCGCTGCTGCAGCTCGGTGCGAAGAAGGCCTTCGTGCTGCTGTGCAGCCGGCTGCGCGAGCGACTGGCCAGGGCGCAGGAACGCGGCGCCGAGATCCACGCCATGCTGCAAGCCTCTTTCGGTCAGCTCAACACGGAGTTCGGATTCAGCCTGATGAGCGCGCCGGCGGTGGATCTGTCGCGCTTCGCGCAGGACCTCGAGCTGATCGAGCGCAACTACGTGCAATACCTCGGGCTGACGCAGGCACTCAAGCTGTCGCAGACGCGCTTTCTCGATCAGTTCCGCCGCATGCTGGTGTCCCGACTGCGCGTGGTGTTCGAGAGCGCCAGCGGCGAGCTCGAACTCTGGAACAAGACCGCTTCGGCGCAGATCGACACGCAGCTGCGCGAACGGCGCCGCGGCTTCAAGCGCCGCCGCGAGGCGTTGGAGCGCATCCAGTCCGCCGCCGGCGAGCTGGAAACGCGGCTGAGCGAGCTGGCCGAGCACGACCTGCATCTGCAGCGCATGCAGCAGCGCCTGACGGAGCTGGTCGACGACGCGCATCGGCATGCGCGAGGGCGCGCGGGTCAGCCCGCCGATGCACCCGCCCGCAGTGCGGTTGGCTCCGGCCAGGGCGCGGGCGAACCCGTCGATCTGTTGCTCGATCTCGACGCGGCTCAGGTCCGGGCTTGAACGAGCGCACGGGCCGCGCGGCGCAGGCCGCGGCGCGCGCCGGCATGGCGCGGCGCGTCACGCAATGGCAACGCGAACACGGCCGCACCGGCCTGCCCTGGCAGAACGAGCGCGATCCCTATCGCGTGTGGCTGTCGGAGATCATGCTGCAGCAAACGCAGGTCGCGACGGTGCTTGCGTACTACCCGCGCTTCCTGGAACGGTTTGCCGACGTGGCCGCCCTGGCTGCCGCGGCCCCCGACGAGGTGCTGGCCGCGTGGAGCGGCCTAGGCTACTACAGCCGCGCGCGCAGCCTGCACCGTTGCGCGCAGCTCGTCATGGCCGAGCACGGCGGACGCTTTCCAGCCAGCGCCGAGGAACTGGCCGCTCTTCCGGGCATCGGCCGCTCGACGGCCGCGGCCATCGCCGCTTTCTGCTTCCGGGAGCGCGCCGCCATCCTCGACGGCAACGTCAAGCGCGTGCTCACGCGCGTGCTCGGTTACGCGCAAGACCTCGCCGCGGCCGCAAACGAACGCAGCCTCTGGCAGCAGGCCTGCGAGCTGCTGCCCGACGACGGTGCGGACATGCCCGCGTACACCCAGGGGCTGATGGATCTGGGCGCCACCGTCTGCCTGGCTCGCAGGCCCGACTGCCCCGCCTGCCCGCTGCAGGCCCTCTGCGTGGCGCGGCGCGAGGGCCGGCCCGAGGCCTACCCCGTCAAGACGCGCAAGCTCGTGCGCGGTTCGCGGGAAAGCTGGTGGCTGTGGCTGGAGCTTGCCGGCGCCGTGTGGCTGCAGCGGCGCCCTTCGACCGGCGTGTGGGCGGGGCTGTGGTGCCTGCCCCTGTTCGACGACGAAGCGGCGCTGCACGAAGCGGCGCACGCACTCGGCGCACGCACCGACGCGCAGGCGCCGATCAAGCACGCGCTGACCCACTTCGACTGGCGCCTGCACCCGCATCGCGCGCTGCTGCCGGGTCCCGCAGACGTGCAGGCGCTCCTGGGGCCGGGCCGCTGGGTCGCACGTCACGAGCTGCACGCCTGCGGCATGCCCGCGCCGCTGAAGAAGTTGCTCGGTTGAGGTTTGCCTCGCGCCGGACGACCCGGCGCTATCCCCGGCAGCGCTATCTGGACAGCGCCTTGAGCGCCAGCCTGATGCCCTCGTCGACCGCAATGCCGGGCGGCAACTGCTTGACGGCGGCTTGTGCCTCGCGGTCGCTGTAGCCCAGCGCGACGAGCGCCTGCAGGATGTCCGCCTGCGCGTCGCCGGCCGGGGCCGAGCCGCTCGGGCCGACGTCGGCGCCGAGCCTGCCCTTGAGTTCGAGGAGCAGACGCTCGGCCGTTTTCTTGCCGATGCCCGGCACCTTGACGAGGCGGCTGGCGTCCTGCGTGGTCACGGCCCGCGCGAGATCGGACACGCTCAGGCCCGACAGCAGGGCCAGCGCCATGCGCGGGCCGACGCCGGAGATCTTGATCAATTGCCGGAACGTGCTGCGCTCGTCGGGCGTGAGAAAGCCGAACAACACCTGGGCGTCCTCGCGCACCACCAGGTGCGTGAGCAGCGTCACGCGCTCGCCGCTGGCCGGCAGATCGAAGAAGCTGCTCATCGGCACGTCGACTTCATAGCCGACGCCGTTGACGTCCACGAGCAATTGCGGCGGGGAAGATTTGTCGGCCAGCGTGCCGGTCAGGCGGCCGATCACAGCCCGGTCATCCCGCGGACCCGCGCGCTCAGCTGCGCCGGAACAAGCCGAGCCGCTGCGCCTCGAGCGCCGCCTCGGCGCGCGAACTCACGTTGAGCTTGCGGTAGATCTGCTTGACGTAGTCGGCGATGGTGTGGCGGGAGAGGTTGAGCTGCACGCCGATCTCGGGCAGCGTGAAGCCCTTGGCCACGCGCAGCAGCACTTCGTTCTCGCGTTCGGTGAGCGTGACGCCGGGCATCAGCGGCGTCGCTTCGCGGAACTGGTTCTTGGCCTGCGCGGCGAAATACTGGATCACGCGCCGCGCGATCGAGGGCGACAGCGGCGGCTCGCCCTGGCTGATGCGACGCAACTGCTCGGCCAACTGCTCGCGCGACTGCTCCTTGAGCAGGTAGCCGAAGGCGCCGGCCTGCAGGGCGGGGAACAGATGGTCGTCGTCGTCGTGGATGGTGACCACCACCGACTGCGCCTCGGGCTGCTGCTCGCGCAGGGCGGCGACCACGTCGACGCCGGAACCGTCGGGCAGGCCCAGGTCGATGAGCGCGAGGTCGAAGCGCTGCGCGCCGATCTGAGCGCGGGCGTCGTGGATGCGGGCGGCTTCGGTGATCTGCGCGCCGGGGAACACCTGCATCGCGAGCGCCTTCAGCCAGACGCGGATTTCCGGCAGGTCTTCGAGAAGGAGGATGCGGGTCATGGAGCTCACCGGCTCATCGTAACAGTGGGATACCGGGCGCTGTCGTCCAATTTCACACGCTGCAGGCATTCACAGCGGCAATGTGAGGCGGATCACGGTGCCGTAGCCTGGACCCGACTCGACCAGGCACTGGCCCTGCATCTGCTTGGCCCGGTGCTTCATGCTCGCCATGCCGTGGCCGCGGTCGAGCTTTCCGTCGAGCTCGAGCGGGATGCCGCGGCCGTTGTCGCGGATCACCAACTGGAAATCCTCGTCGACCGCACAGGTCACGATCGCGCGCGACGCTCCGCTGTGCTTGATCAGGTTGCTGGTCGCCTCGCGCAGCACGCGGGTGGTCTGCACGTAGGAGCGTGCGGCCAGCGTGCGCGGCGTGGCCGGCTCGGCGCCCTGCCACTCGACTTCGATGCCGGCGTCGCCCAGGCGCTGCACCGTCTCCGCGCGCCAGTCGGCCAGCGCGTCGGTGAGATGAACGGGCTTGCCGGCGATGCCGCGCACCGACAGGCGCATCTCCTCGAGCGCCTCGCGCGCCAGGGTCGAGATGCGCTCGTTGTCGCTGGTGTGCACGATGGTCAGCAGCTTGGCGCCGAGATCGTCGTGCAGGTCGGCGGCGATGCGCTTTCGCTCCTTCTCGGCCACCTGCTCGACCCGCACTTCGGCCAGGTGCGAGAAATTGCGCTCCATCTGCCCGGAGATGTCGGCGACGCGCTGCTCGAGCTCGCGGCGCGAGCCCTCCGCGTCGGCCAGGCTCCTGGCGAAGGTTTGCGCCAGGCGCAGGGCCAGGGCGACGAACAGCAGCGGAATCGCGAAATGGATCAACTGCAGCGGCGGCAAGGGCAGGTAACCCCACTGCACGCCGATCTCGGCGGCGAGCACCAGCGTGGCGATCAGCAGGATCGGGCCCATGAGGAAGAAGTCGCGGCGCCGCGCTCGCCAGGCCCTCAGCAGGAAAAACAGCACCGCCAGCGCGAACTCGAGCACGAGCACGGCATAGCACGCGCGGGCGGTGACGAAGAGCTGCCCCGGCGCCGCGAGGAGCAGGGCCCCCGGCAACAGCAGGCACTGGGCCCACAGCATGAAATCGAGGGCGCGCGAGCGCAGCCCGCAGTAGCGCAGCACGAACAGCACGCCGCAGGTGGCCAGCGGCACGAAGAGCACGCTCGTGGCCACCTCCACGACGTGGGTCGGCAACGCGATGTCGCGCCACCACATCCGCGCGCTGACCAGGGCCCAGCCGAGCGATACCAGGCCGAAGTACAAGGCGAAGCCCGGGCGCCTGACCCGGGCCAGCGCCAGCGTCGCCACGCCGATCAGGGCCAGCGTCGCGGCGATCATCTGCGCCACCGTGACGTTCCAGAAGAGCTGCGCCTCGTGCCGGCCGCGCAACTGCTCGTAGGGGCCGACCTGCACGACCGAAAGTCCACCGGCGCGCTGACGCCCCGCGACCCGCTGCTTCGGAAAACCGGTGACCTGGATGTCGAGCCGGTTGCCCTCGGCGCGCAGCAGCCGCTCGGGCAGGGTGACGAGTTGCGAGCGATAGCAGTTGCGGGTGAGGGGCTCCGTCATGCGCCCGCCGCGGTGCAGCAGCTCGCCGTTCAGGTGGACCTCCAGGTTGGAGCAGGCCCGCGGGATGTAGGCCGCGAGCAGCCGGGTGCCGGCGTCGCCGACGGAAGCGCGCGGCGGCGTCGGGAAGTCCAGGCGGTACCACACCACTTGCGGCGCGCCGGAACGGGCGCGCGGCAGGGACGCACCGAACCACTCGTCGGGCAGGTGCACCGGCACATGACCGCCGGCCGGAGGCATTTCGGTCGGCGCCGGCACGGCGACGGCAGCGGCGCTGCGCAGCGTGAGCACGGCGGACGCCGATTGCGCCATCGCAGCTCCGAAGAAAAGGCACGCCCCCGAGAGCAGGGCCAAGCGCCATAGCGCGAACACGGTGCGGAGCATGGCGGGCGATTGTGCAGGATCGCCTGTCGGCGGCAACGACGGGCGGGACGTCGCGCGCGACAATCGGCGCCTGCCTTTTCCTCGAGCCGCCCGTGATCCTGCGCCACGCCTTCATCCCGCTCGACAACACCCGGCTGGCCAACCTGTGCGGCACGCTCGACGCGCATCTGCGCGAAATCGAGGCGGCCTTCGGCGTGAGCATCACGCGGCGCAACGAATCTTTCCGGATCGAGGGGGCGAAGGCCAATGCCGAGCGTGCCGCCGTGCTGCTGCAAACGCTCTACGACCGCGCCCGCAACCCGATCGCGCCGCAGGCGCTGCAACTGAGCCTGGTGGAAGCCTCGAGCGAGCAGACCCCCCGTCCCCGACCGGGCGGCCGGCGCGCGCCGGCGCCATCGTTGGCCCGCCCGAAGGACGCAACACCGCCCGCCGCATCGGCCGCCAGCGGCGCCGACCCACCGATCGTGCTGCGCACCCGCCACGCCGATCTGGCCGGGCGCACGCCCAACCAGACGCGCTACCTGCGCGAGATCCTCTCGCACGACATCAGCTTCGGCATCGGGCCGGCCGGGACCGGCAAGACGTTTCTTGCCGTGGCTTGCGCGATCGACGCGCTCGAGCGCAGCCAGGTGCAACGCATCATCCTCACGCGCCCGGCCGTCGAGGCCGGCGAGCGCCTGGGCTTCCTGCCGGGTGACCTGGCGCAGAAGGTCGATCCCTACCTGCGCCCGCTCTACGACGCCCTCTACGACCTGATGGGCTTCGAGCGCGTCAACAAGGCCTTCGAGAAAGCCACCATCGAGATCGCTCCACTGGCGTTCATGCGCGGGCGCACGCTCAACCACGCCTTCGTGATACTCGACGAGGCGCAGAACACCACGCCCGAGCAGATGAAGATGTTCCTCACCCGCATCGGCTTCGGCTCCAAGGCCGTGGTGACCGGCGACGTGAGCCAGATCGACCTGCCCAAGGGCACCGAGAGCGGGCTGGTGGAGGCCGAACAGGTGCTGCGCCGCGTGAAGGGCATCGCCATGACCCGCTTCACCTCGGCCGACGTGGTGCGTCATCCGCTGGTGGCACGCATCGTGGAGGCCTACGAGGCGGCCGACGACCGCGACGACCGGGCATGACGGCTCTCGCGCCGCCGCTCGGCCTGTCGCTGCAGTTCGCCGACGCGAGCCACCGCGCCCTGCTGCCGCGCCACAAGGTCGCGCGGTGGCTGCGGGCCGCGCTGGCCGGTCCGGCGCAGCTCACCGTGCGCATCGTCGGCGCAGAAGAAGGCCGCTCGCTCAACCGCGGCTACCGCGGCAAGGACTACGCGACGAACGTGCTGACCTTCGCCTATGGCGAGGACGATGCACCGAACGGCGCGCCGGCCGGCGACGGTGATCCCTCAGGCACCGTGGCCGACCTGATCCTGTGCGCGCCGGTGGTCGAGCGCGAGGCGCTCGAGCAGGGCAAGCCCCTGCAGGCGCACTACGCCCACCTGATCGTTCACGGCGCGCTGCACGCCCAGGGCCTCGATCACGAGACGCCGGCCGAGGCCGAGGCGATGGAGCAGCGCGAGCGCGAGGTGCTCGCGCGGCTCGGTTTCGCCGATCCCTACCGCTGAAGACGCCGCGCAGGCCGCGTCACTGCTTCAGGATCGCCAGGCCCTTGAGGTACTCGCCCTCGGGAAAGCACACCGTGGTCGGATGGTCGGCCGCGGCTTCGAGCCGCTTCAGGAGGTAGCCGTCGATGCCGGCGTCGAGCCCGGCGCCGGCGACGATCTTGTGGAAGAGCGAAGCGTCGATGCCGCCCGAGCAGGAGAAGGTGAACAGCAGGCCGCCGGGCGCCAGCAGCTTGAAGGCGAGACGGTTGATGTCCTTGTAGGCGCGCGACGCGCGCTCGGCATGAGCCGCCGTCGGCGCGAACTTGGGCGGGTCGAGCACGATGGCGTCGAAGGCGGCGCCCTCGTCGATGAAGCGGCGCAGACTCGCGTTCACGTCGGCATCGAGCGCCTGGTGGCGGGCGGCGTCGAAGCCGTTGAGCGCGACATTCGCATTCGCCAGCGCGAGCGCCGGGGCCGAGGAGTCGATGCTGAGCACCTGCTCGGCGCCGCCCGCCAGAGCGGCGATCGAGAAGCCGCCGGTGTAGCTGTAGCCGTTGAAGACGCGCCGGCAACCGAGGCGGCGCACCGCTTCGGCGAAGTGCAGCCGGTTGTCGCGCTGGTCGAGGTAGTAGCCGGTCTTGTGACCCTCGGCCACATCGACGGTGAGGCGCCAGTCGTGCTCGCGGATGGTGACGACGGTGTTGCCGTCGTCGCCCTGCGGCTTGCGCAGCCAGCCGCCGACCTGCGCCAGACCTTCGAGCTCGCGCACCGAAGCGTCCGAGCGCTCGTACAGCCGAATGCAGCCGGTGGCGCCCAGCAGCGCGTCGGCGATCACCGCCTTCCAGCGCTCGACGCCCGCGGCGAGAAACTGCGCGCACAGCGTGTCGCCGTAGCGATCGACGATCAGGCCGGGGAGCCCATCCGCCTCGCCGTGCACGAGCCGCAGCGCGTCGCTCGCGATCGCCAGCCGGGAGCGAAACGCGACGGCCCGGGCGATGCGGCGTGCAAAGAAGGCCGCGTCGATGCGCTCGGCTGCCTCGAAGCTCCACGCACGCACGCGGATCAACGATGCCGGGCTGTAGGCGCCCCAGGCGAGAAAGCCGCCGTCGTTCGCCTCCACGCGCACCGTCTCGCCTGCATCGGCGCGGCCCGAAGCGATGCTGCCCTCGAAGACCCAGGGATGGCGCTTGAGCAGCGAGCGTTCCTTGCCGGGACGCAGTTTGATGAGCTTCATGCGCGGAATTGTCTCGTGCGCGCCGCGCTGCACGCCCGATCGCTGCGCTGACGCCGGCGCGCAAGCCTCAACCGCGTTTCTTCGCCCGCGGATGGGCCGCGTCGTAGGCCTTGGCAAGGTGCTGGAAGTCGAGCTTGGTGTAGACCTGCGTCGTGGTGATGCTGGCGTGCCCGAGCAGTTCCTGCACGGCTCGAAGGTCCCCGCTGGACTGCAGCAGGTGCGAGGCATAGCTGTGGCGCAGCATGTGCGGGTGCACGTGCGACGGCAGGCCGGCCTGGATGGCGCGGTCCTTCAGCCGCGTGCGCACCTGCGATGCGGTCAGGCGCAGGCCGTGGCGGCTGACGAAGAGCGCGGGCTCGTCCGCCCTGGCGACGGCGCCGCGATGCGCCAGCCAGTCGGCCAGCGCCGACAGCGCGGGCGCTCCCACCGGCACGCTGCGTCGCTTGCTGCCCTTGCCGAGCACGTGCGCCTCTGCCGCTTCGCGATCGATCCAGCCGCGTGCATCGCCGGCGGCGGTGGTGTTCAGGCCGGTCAGCTCGGCCACTCGCAGGCCGCAACCGTAGAGCAGCTCGACCATGCAGCGGTCTCGCGCTTCGAGCCGCGGATCGACCGCCGAAGCGTCGCGGTGATCGGCCAGAGCAACGGCATGGTCCACGGACAGTGCCTTGGGCAGCGGTTTGACAGCCCGCGGTGCGCGCAAGCCTTCGATCGGGTTGTGCTGCACGGCGCCCTCGCGGCCGAGCCAGCGGTACAGGCCCCGCCAGGCCGACAGCACCACGGCGATGCTGCGCGGCGCCAGGCCGCTGGCGTGCAGTTGCGCCGCCCAGCGCCGCGCATGGTGCGGCTGCACCTCGCGCAACAAGACCCCGCCTTGGGCCGCCATGTCGCGCAGCGCGGCCAGCGCATCGCCGTAGCTGCGCAGCGTGGCGGCGGCCGCCCGGCGCTCGACACGCAAATGCTCGAGATGCCGGTGGACGTCGTCGGCGGCTTCAGCGGTCCCGCCGGACACGGGCGACGCAGGCTCCCCGGTGCCAGGCAAGCTCATTGCGCCGTCGGCCGAAAGACGCTGCCGCAATGGGGCAAGCGAGGGGGCGACCGGTCAGTCCACCGGCAGGAGCCGGTGAAGCGCGGCGCTGGCGATGTCGCCGATGCGCGCGAGAAACTCGGTGCCCATGTCGGCGCTGTAGCGCGTCGGGTCGGGAGAGCCGAGCACCAGCATGCCGAAGGCCGGCTGGCCCGGCTCGACGCGCAAGGGAATCATCGCCAAGGAGGTGATGGCGGCGGCGTCGTCGAACCAGCGCGAGGCCTCGAAGCCGGAGTTGATGCCGCAATATGGCTGCGTGAGGCTGGTCGCGAAGCTCTTCATGTCCTCGCTGACCGGCGTGGCGAAGGGCAGCGTGGCGAAGGCGCTCGCGGCGGCCCAGATCCGCACGCCGCCTTGCGGGATCATGAACTGATGGCGCAGCTCGGACACCAGCACGCCAGGCAGGTCGCCGGCGTTCGTGGTGAGCATGACCCGGCGCACCCAGCGATGCAGCTTGTCGGCGATGGTCATGTTCTCCTGGCCGTTGCGGATCATCTCCACGATGCGCAGCTCCAGGCCGCGGATCTTCTCGCGCAGCATCTCCATCTGCCGCTCCTGCAGCGACACCGCGCGGTTGCCGTGCGGGCTGGTGAGCTGCACGCTCGCCAGGACCTCGGCATGGCGCTCGAAGAAGCCGGGCGTTTGCAGCAGGAAGTTGGCGATGTCGTCTTCGGTGATGCCCTGGGTGCTCATGCGGTGTGGATCCGATCGTCGTTGAGGGGAAGGGTCGGGATGTCGATGTCGCCGTCGAACACCCGCTCGGCGGAGCCCGTCATCAGCACGGGAGCCCAGCGGTCGGTTTCGGCAACGGCGCCCGTGCCGGTGGGGGGGCTTGCGCCGGCCCATTCGATTTCGAGCCGGCCGCCGCGGGTCTGCATCTCGATCGGCGCACCCGCGCGCAGCCAGCCCAGGCGGATGCCGGCCACGGCGGCCGCGCACGCGCCGGTGCCGCAGGCCAGCGTCTCGCCGGCGCCGCGCTCGTACACCCGCAGCCGGGCGCGGGTAGCGTCGAGCACCTGCAGAAAGCCTGCGTTGACGCGCCTGGGAAAGCGCTCGTGGCGCTCGATCAGGGGGCCGAGCTCGGCCACCGGAGCGGCGTCGGTGTCGGCGACACGCTGCACCGCGTGCGGATTGCCCATCGAGACCGCCGCGATCTCGACCCGCCGGCCCGCCACGTCGAGCGGCCACAGCGCCCAGCCCTGCGCTTCACGCGGGATCAGACCCGTGGTGTCGAAGGGCAGTTGCGCCGGCTCGAAGCGCGGCGCGCCCATGTCGACGGTGACGCGACCGTCGCCCCGCCACCGCGGCTCGATCACGCCGCCGGCGGTGCGCACGCGGATGCGTTCCTTGATGGTCAGGCCCGCCTCGCGCACGTAGCGCACGAAACAGCGTGCGCCGTTGCCGCACTGCTCCACCTCGCCGCCATCGGCATTGACGATGCGGTAGCTGAAATCGACGCCGGGCTCGTCGGACGGACCGACGATGAGGATCTGGTCCGCACCGACCCCGAAGCGCCGGTCGGCGAGCCATCGGTACTGCGCGGGGCCGAGGTCCAGCGGCCCTCGCGTCGCGTCGAGCACGACGAAATCGTTGCCCGTGCCCTGCATCTTGGTGAAGCGCAACCTCATCGTGGACGGATTATCGGCGCGCCGGGTCGGCCCCGCCGGTCCCTTCCGCCCATCCGGCTCCTCGGTGTCCGTTAGGCTCGCCGCTCGAACACCCCCTTCTCCGCCTCGATGCCTTCCGACCCCGTTCTCCCCGCCACCGCGCAAGCCAGGTTCTTCGGCGAAGCGCGCGAGTGCTTGCGACGCGGCACGCTCGTCAAGCTGGTCCTGGCGGGCCCGCGCGCGCCGAAGGCAGACCTGCAGCGCGTGCTCGTGCGCCCGCTCGTGCTCAAGGGCCGCGCCTGCCTGTCGCTCACCTACAACCACCGCACGCGCGACGTCACGAAGAACCTGCCGGTGGACGAAGCCCTCGCCACGGTCGCGACCTTGCTCGAGGAGAGTTTCGACAACCTCCATCTGCTCAGCGAGGGCGGCGGCGAACTGCAGCTGGCCATCAGCCGCAAGGGCAAAGCGAGCCTGCGGCGCGGCCGGCAGCAGGCCGCCGCCGGCATGCTCACCGAGCCGGCGGCAAAACAGCGTGCGGCAGGCGGCGGCGAGGCGTCGAAGGACTTCGGCGCCGCAGCCGGCAACGAGCACGACCGCGTCAAGCGGCGCCCCGTGGACATCGAAGCGCCCTGGCTCGCGGCGCTGGGCGTGACCGACGCGCAGCACCGGCTCGTGCCGTCGATGGCGCGCAAGTGGAAGCAGATCAACAAGTTCGTCGAAGTGCTGGACCATGCCCTCGCCGCGTCGCCGATCGCGCGAACGCCCGGCCCCGGTCGCCCGCTGCAGGTGCTCGACTTCGGCGCCGGCAAGGGCTATCTCACCTTCGCCGTCCATGATCACCTGCGCCGCACGCTCGGCCGGCCGGTGCAGGTGACCGGCGTGGACCTCAAGGACGACATGGTGCGGCTGGGCAACGAGACCGCTCGGCGCCTCGGTCTGCAACCCGCCGGTCAGGGCCTGCACTTCGAGCTCGGCGACGTGAGCACCTACGCGACGCAGCCGGTGGACATCATGATCGCGCTGCACGCCTGCGACACGGCCACCGACCACGCCATGCACATGGGCGTGCGCGCGGGCGCTGCCGTCATCATGTGCTCGCCCTGCTGCCACAAGCAGTTGCGCCCGCAGATGCGCAGCCCCCTGCTCCTGCTGCCGCTGCTGCGCCACGGCATCCACCTCGGCCAGGAGGCCGAGATGCTGACGGACGGCCTGCGCGCGCTGCTCCTCGAGGCCGAGGGCTACGACACGCAGGTGTTCGAGTTCACCTCGCTCGAGCACACGAGCAAGAACAAGATGATCCTGGCGGTCAAGCGGGCGCCGGGCGCCGGCGATGCCGGCGACGCGCTGCGTTCGCAGATCAGGGAGCTGAAGACCCACTACGGCGTGGTCGAACACTGCCTGGAGAGCCTTCTGGAAGCGGATCGCGCCGAGGCGTCGGCACCCGACGCACCGCCACCCTGAGCCCTTGCGCCCCGTCGTGACGGCTACGCCGCAAAAGCGGCTTCCATCTCCTTGCGGAACTTCACGGCCTCGCCGGTCGCGTCGAAGTCCACGTCGCTCCAGCGCACCGGCTCCCCGCTCGCCACGTCGCGCCTGAGCTTCATGCGGTGCGCGAGGCCGAGCGGCAGGAATCCACCGGCCATCGAGGCCGCCGCCGGCATGAGCTTGCCGTACACCGTGAAGCCGCCCTCGCCGTCGAGCAGCTCGCCTTCGCGCAGATCGCGCTTGGCGGTCGCCACGACATCGCCGCGCCAGCCGGTCGCGCAACCCGTGGCTTCGCGCCGCAGGCCCGCGCTCGCCACGCTGATGCCGAGTTCCAGACCGATCAGGTGAAAGGGCTTGTACATGGACGAATACTCGCCGCTGGCGTCGGTGACGAGGCCGTATTCCTTGAAGCAGCGCCGCACGTACTCGCTGTCGGCCGCGAAGGTGACGTAAACGCCCCAGCGCAGGTCGCGAAACACCGGGCGGCCGTCGCGCTCGACAGAGGAGATCACCTCCACCTGGCCGCGGTGCTGCAGCAGGCCGCCGTCGCTGCGCGGCTTGAGCAGGCGGGCCAGGTCATCGACGCCGCAGGCCGGGAATGCGAGGCCGTCGTCGGCCGGCGTGAGGCCGCAGGCGTTGGCCACCGCGGCCATCTCGATGGCGCTCTTGGTGCCGTCCAGGAAGCTGTTGAACATCTGCGCGTTCATGCCGCCGGCGCGGGCATCTTCGGCCGTCAGGCCATAGTGCTGCCACACCGTGTCGGGCGTGCTGGCGTGGTAGGCGGGCAGGTACTTCGTGCCCTTGCCCGCGGCCACCACCTCGAAACCCGCCGTGCGCGCCCAGTCCACCATCTCGAAGATGAGCGCCGGCTGGTCGCCATAGGCCAGCGAGTAAACGATGCCGGCTTCGCGCGCCTTGCGCGCGAGCAGCGGCCCGGCCAGGGCATCGGCCTCGACGTTGACCATGACGATGTGCTTGCCGTGCTTGCAGCAGGCCAGCACGTGGGCGATGCCCGCGGCGGGCGAACCCGTGGCGTCGATCACGATCTCGACCGCATCGCTGGCGATCACCGAGGGCGTGTCGTCGGTGAGCAGGGTGCTGCCCTTGCGGCGAGCCTCGTCGAGCGAGCCGGCCGCGAGCTGCTCGGCCGGCCACCCGACGCCCAGCAGCGCCGCCTTCGCCCGCGCGGGGCTCAGGTCGGCCACGGCGACGAGGTGGATACCGGGCGTGCGCCGCGCCTGGCTCAGGTACATGGAGCCGAACTTGCCGGCGCCGATGAGCGCGACGCGCAGCGGCCTGCCCTCGGCGGCGCGGGCCTGCAGCATCGAATGCAGGTTCATGCCGCGACTCCATCGCGTTGAGGCAGCGGATCGAGCGAGGTCACGAGCGCCGAAGCCGGCGTGCCCTTCTCCCAGGGCAGCTCGACCGGGTACTGCTGGAGCAGGCAGTCGTCGGGCAGGCACTCGATCGGCGTGAAGTCGCGGTGCGCGATGTACTCCACGCGCTTGTGGCGGCGAATGTGGTTGGACACCGCGCACAGGCTCAGGTACACGCTCACCCGGTGCCAGGGGCTGAGGTTGGAGCTGCTGGCATGCACGAGGCAGGAATCGAACAGGATCATCGAGCCCGCCGGTCCCTTGGGCGAGACGATGCCGCCCTGCCGTCCGCCGGCTTTCTCCACCAGCGTGGCGATCGCCTCGTTGTCGATGGTCCACAGCGGATAGCTCGTGGTGCTGAGGTCGTGCCCCGCCGGCAGCGCGCCCAGCCTATGGCTGCCCGGAACGAACATCAGCGGTCCGTTGAAGTCGTTCACTTCATCGAGAAAGATCGCCACGTTCATGGCGCGCGGCGTGGGCATGAGATCGTCGTTGAGCCAGGTGCCGTAGTCCTGGTGCCACTGCCACACGTCGCCATCGAAGGCCTGCTTGCCGTTGATCTTGAACTGGTGCATGTAGAGCTGCTCGCCGAAGATCTGCTCGACGGGCTCGATCATGCGCGGGTGCCGCGACAGCCGCGCGAACGGCGCGCTGTACAGGTGGGCGGCGAAGTTGGTCCGCACGGCAGCGCTGCCCTTCTCGCGGATGTTCTCGGGCCGTTCCATCGCATACAGGCGCGGCACTTCGTCGGTGAGCGTCTTCACCTCGTCGGGCTTGAACAGCGACGGAAAGAACAGGTAGCCGTCGCGCTCGAACTGTGCGAGTTGAGCGGGTGTGAGTTTCATCTCGTCTCCTCTTCGTAGGATGCGGTGCGCCGGCTCCGCCTGGCGGGAACCCATCGTAGTCGTCGTGACATATCAGTGCCACCCGCTGCGGCATTGCGCGCAACCGCAGCCCGACCGGCCGTTCGGCTCCCGAGCATCGCCGAGGGTTCCGAGGACCGCAGGGCGGTGTGCGCGCCCCGCGTCAGTACCGGCGCGGCTCGCCGGGAGGCCGCGTCTTGAAGCGCTTGTGCACCCACAGGTACTGCGCGGGGTTCTCGCGCACGCGCGCCTCGATCCAGCGGTTCATCCAGGCCGTGTCGGCCTCGGCATCGTCGCTCGGAAAACCTTCCCAGGGCTCGTGAAAGCACACCCGGTAGCCGCGTCCGCCCGGCAGCATCTCGGCGACCACCGGCTGCACCTTCATGTCCAGCAACCGGGCCATGCGCGACGGCGCCAGCAAGGTGGCGGCCGGCACGCCGAAGAAGGGCACGAACGCGGCGTCCTTGCGGCCGAAGTCCATGTCGGGCAGGTTGAAGAAGCCGGCGCCGGCCTTGATGGCCCGCAGCAGCGGCTTGGCGGTTTCCCTGCGCGAGAAGATCTGCGCATTGCCGAAGCGAAGCCGCGCTCGCCGCAGTGCCGCGTCGAACACCGGGTTGCTCTGCGACTGGTAGATGGAGCAGCCGGGCCGTGCGACGAAAAGCTGCACCGCCGCGCCCGCCACGTCCAGCGCCATGAAGTGCGGCACCAGCCACATCACAGGCCCGGCATGCGTGTCACCGAAGCTCGCGGCACCTTCGACGCGGATCAGCCGGCGCAGCCGCGCGGGCGAGGCATGCCACAGCACGCCGCGCTCGAGCAGGCTGCGGCCAAGCCACTGGAAATGCTCGAAGGCGAGCGCGCGGCGCCGCTCGGGCGTCCAGTCGGCGAAGCACAGTTCGAGGTTGCGCAGCGCAATGCGCCGCCTCGCCTTCGCGGTCAACCACAGCAGGGCGCCGAAAGCACGGCCCAGCAACGCGAGCAGCGGCAGCGGCAGCCAGTGCAGCAGCCACAGCAGGGCCAAGGTGGCGCGGGCGCCCAGGTGCATCAACGCGACGCCGGAGGTTTCGCGTGAGAGCCGGCCGGCACCGGACGCATCGACCGCGACGCGGCATCCGACCCCGCAGCAGCGCCGCCGGTGCCCTCGCCCGCCGCGCCGCCGCGCGGCGCCTTGTAGCGGTGGTAGCCCCACAGGTACTGCTGCGGGCAGCTGCGGATGAGTTCTTCCATCGCCGCGTTGATCGCCGTCGCCGCGGCCACGGGCTCCACGGGCAGCGGCTCGCCCGGCCGGCTGACGCGCACGCGGTAGCCGCGGCCTGCCGGCAGCCGCTCGGTCCAGAGCACGAGCCAGGCACAGCCGGTCTGCTGTACCAGCCGTGCAGCGAGCGTCATGGTGTAGGCCGGCCTGCCGAAGAACGGTGCCCATACGCCCTGACCGTCGGGCGGCACCTGGTCGGGCAGCAGCCCGACCGCCTCGCCTCGCCGCAGCGCCCGGATCATCTGCCGCACACCCGTCAGGCTGGCCGGTGCGGTCTCGAGCCGCGGACGGCGCCGGGCGTCGTCGACCAGGCCGCGCAGCCAGGGCTTGCGGGCCGGGCGGAACAGCACGGTGAGCGGGGCCAGGCTCTCGCCATAGCGCTCGGCGTACGACTGGCTCGACACCTCGAAGGCGCCCATGTGCGGCGTCAGCAGCAGCAGCCCGCGGCCGGGCGCCAGGGCGCGCTGCATGTGCTCGGCGCCCTCCCATTGCACGGCGGCCGGCAAAGGCGCTGCGGCCGGCCGCAACCACAGCGGCGGCAACTCCATGACCATGCGACCGGCTGCGGCGATGGCGCCCCGCGCCTGCTTCCATGGCACGCCGGCCTGCGCCGCGTTGGCCCGAAAGCGCGCGCGGTAGCTCGGCGAGACGAGATAGACGATCCATCCCAGCGGCGCGCCCAGCCCATGCAGCAGCCACAACGGCCAGCCGGCCAGCAGGCGCATGCAAGGGATCAGCAATGAACTCATCGGTCGTTAGAATGGTGCCGTCGCCGAGTTACAGGACTACTTGCGGGGCGATTGCAGCACTTCCTTGCGCTGCCGGGCCGACAGGCTCAACAAACCGCTAAAGCGTTCGCCGCTCCTCTCAAACCAGGCCGGCAACGCGAGTTGCAACTTGACGCAGGAGTTTAAGAGTGGCGAACGACTTTCTCTTCACCTCGGAATCCGTTTCCGAAGGCCACCCCGACAAGGTGGCTGACCAGATCTCCGACGCGATCCTCGACGCGATCTTCACCGAAGATCCGCGCTCGCGCGTGGCCGCCGAGACGCTGTGCAACACCGGCCTGGTCGTGCTGGCCGGCGAGATCACGACCAACGCGCACGTCGACTACATCCAGGTCGCGCGCGACACCATCAAGCGCATCGGCTACGACAACACCGACTTCGGCATCGACTACAAGGGCTGCGCGGTGATGGTCTGCTACGACAAGCAGAGCAACGACATCGCGCAGGGCGTCGACCATGCCTCCGACGACCACCTCAACACCGGCGCCGGCGACCAGGGCCTGATGTTCGGCTACGCCTGCAACGAGACGCCGGAGCTGATGCCCGCGCCGATCTACTACGCGCACCGCCTGGTCGAACGCCAGGCGCACCTGCGCAAGGACGGCCGCCTGCCCTTCCTGCGTCCCGACGCGAAGAGCCAGGTGACGATGCGCTACGTGGACGGCAAGCCGCACTCGATCGACACCGTGGTGCTGTCGAGCCAGCACTCGCCGGAGATGAGCGACGGCGCCAAGATGAAGCCCTCCTTCATCGAGGCGGTGATCGAGGAGATCATCAAGCCGGTGCTGCCCAAGGAGTGGCTGAAGGACACCAAGTTCCTGATCAACCCGACCGGCCGCTTCGTCGTCGGCGGCCCGCAGGGCGACTGCGGCCTGACCGGCCGCAAGATCATCGTCGACACCTACGGCGGCGCCTGCCCGCACGGCGGCGGCGCCTTCAGCGGCAAGGACCCGACCAAGGTCGACCGCTCGGCCGCCTACGCGGCACGCTACGTGGCCAAGAATATCGTCGCCGCCGGTCTGGCGCGGCAGTGCCAGATCCAGGTGGCCTACGCGATCGGCGTGGCCCGGCCGATGAACGTGACGGTCTACACCGAAGGCACCGGCGTGATCTCCGACGAGACGATCGCCGCGCTGGTGAACGAGCACTTCGACCTGCGGCCCAAGGGCATCATCCAGATGCTCGACCTGCTGCGGCCGATCTACTGCAAGACCGCCGCCTACGGGCACTTCGGGCGCGAAGAGCCGGAGTTCACCTGGGAGCGCACGGACAAGGCGCAGGCGCTTCGCGCGGCGGCCGGTCTGTAAAGCCGAGCGACTGGTTCTGCGCAGTACAAAGGGCCCCTCACGGGGCCCTTTTCAATGGCGCCGCGCCGCGCTGCGCTCAGGCGTGCAGCCGACTCGACCTCGGCACGCTCGCCAGCAAGAACTCCATCTGGTCGGCCAAGATGCGGCGCCCGCGCAGGATCATGTCCTCGTGCAGGCTCGGCACGTACGGCAGGTAGAGCAGGGTCATGTGCGCTTCCTCCGGCGTGCGTGCGGCCTTGTGGCCGTTGCAGGCGCGGCAGGCGGTGATGCAGTTCATCCAGCTGTCGAGGCCGCCGCGCGAGGTAGGCTGGATGTGCTCGCGCGTCAGCAGGTCGGGGAGCGCCTGCTTGCCGCAGTACGCGCACACGCAACGGTCGCGCGCAAACAGCTTCGGATTCGACAGCGCGGGCGTCTGGCGCCACGCCCGGCTCGGCACGCTGCCGCGCACCGCGATGATCGGGTGCACCTCGATGCGCGACTGCAGCCCGGTGCGGCGCTGCAGGCCGCCGCGCAGCACCAGGCAGGTGTCGCCCAGCGTCCAGGCCACACCGTCGCTGGCATACAGCACAGCCGCTTCCTTGGCGGTGATCCACGCCTGCGGGCGACCGGACACATCGAGTTGAAGCACGTCCACGCAAAAGGCTCCTTCAATCCGAAGCATAGAGCAGCCGGCCTCGCCCGCTCAAGCGGGGCAACGCGCGCGATCGCGCGGCGCGGACACGCGCCGTCGCGCAAAGCCGCAGTGCGAGGGCGAGCGCAGAGCCGCTGCCTAGAATCCCGCGCATGCTTCGAACTCCTGTCCGGCGGCGCTGCGCAGTCGCGTTGCTGCTCGCGTTGGCCGGCCTGTCTGCCTCGGCACAGCCCCGTGCGTCGGACACGGCGCCGCGGCCCGAAACCCCGTCACTCCCGCCGTCGGCTGCCGCAGCGCTGCCCTCCGCCCCGGTCTCGCCTTCCGCACAGCGTCTGTATGAACTCGCGCGCGGCCAGCTGGTGCAGGTGCGCACGCTGCTCAAGGGACAGGACAGCCAGGCCTCGGTGGGCTCCGGCTTCTTCGTCGGCAACGATGGATCGATCATCACCAACTACCACGTGGTGAGCCAGCTCGCGCTGCAGCCGGAGCGCTACCGCCTGGTCTACACCCGCGTCGACGGCCGCGAAGGCAGCCTGCAACTGCTCGGCTTCGATGCGATCCACGACCTGGCGCTGGTGCGGGCCGTGCCGGCCGGTGACGGCAAGACCGGCGCCGGCCCGGCGGGCGACGTGCCGGGCGAGCCCCTGACGTTTCGGCCGGCCAGCCAGCCGCTGGCGCAGGGCGAGCGCATCTACTCGATGGGCAATCCGCTGGACGTCGGCTTCGCGGTGCTCGAAGGCACGTACAACGGACTCGTGGAACGCAGCTTCTATCCGAGCATCTTCTTCGGGGGCGCGCTCAATTCGGGCATGAGCGGCGGACCGGCGCTCGACGAGCAGGGGCGCGTGGTGGGCATCAACGTGGCGACGCGGCGCGACGGCCAGCAGGTGAGTTTCCTGGTGCCGGCGCCGTTCGCGCAGGCGCTGCTCGAGCGCGCGCGTGCCGCCGAGGCGATCACGGCGCCCGTGTATCCGGAACTGACGGCGCAGCTCTTCGCGCACCAGGAGGCGGTCACGCAGCGGCTGGTGGGCCAGCCGTGGCGCAGCGCCGGCCATCCGGACTACCGCATTCCCGTGCCGCAGGAGGATTTCATGCGCTGCTGGGGCCGTAGCACGCCGGCCGACACCAAGGGCCTGGAGTTCGAGCGCTCGGACTGCGAGATGGACACGCGCATCTTCGTCAGCGGCGCCTTGTCCACCGGCACGCTCGGCGTGCGACACGAGGCCTACGACGGCAGCAAGCTCGGCGTGCTGCGCTTTGCCGAGCGCTACAGCGCCAGTTTTCGCAACGAAAGTTTCGGCCGGCCCAGCGGCAAGGAGTTCACCGCACCGCAATGCCACGACCGCTTCGTCGAGCAGGAGGGGCTGCCCTTGCGGGCGGTGCTGTGCATGAGCGCCTACAAGCGCCTCGCCGGCCTTTACGACCTGAGCGTCCTCGTGGCCACGCTGGACCAGGGCACGGCGGGCGTGCAGGGCCGCCTCGACGCGCGCGGCGTGAGTTTCGAGAACGCCATGCGCGTGGCCGAGCACTACCTGAGCGGCTACGCGCGCCGGCAAGCGCCGTGAGCCCGGGCACGCCCGCCGGCTCCCTGGGCCCGGACCGGCCGGACGACGCGGCCACCCCGCCGTCGCGCATCGCACTGATCGAACTGCTCGACCGCGATGGGGGCGTGGCGCACCGCGTCGCCGTGACGCACTGGCCGGTCACCATCGGCCGCGCGTTCGACTGCGACGTGCTGCTCGACGATCCGCATGCCGCCCCCCGTCACGCGGTGCTCGACTCGCGCGACGGGCAAGCCACGCTCACGGTGGGCGAAACGGTCAACGGCTCGAGCCTCGCCGGCCGGCGGCTCGGCGCGGGGCACAGCGTGCCGCTCGCGAGCGGCAGCGAATGGCAGATCGGCCGCACGCGCCTGCGGCTGCGCCTGCCCGGCGAAGCCCTTGCGCCCGAACAGGCTCTTCCCCTGCCCGAGCCGCTTCGCGGCCGCTGGCTGGCCGGCGGCCTGCTGTTCCTGGTGGCCTGGCTGCTCGGCGAGCACTGGCTGCAAAGCGACCCGGGCGATCCCTTGAGCGGCTACCTGCCCGTGCTGGTGGCGGTGCCCATCGGCCTGGGCGTGTGGTGCTTCCTCTGGGCGCTGGGTTCCAAGCTCTTCACCCGCCACTTCGACTTCCTCGCGCACCTGCGGCTGGCGCTGTCGGTGCTGCTGGCCGCCACGCTGCTGGGCGCCGCCTTGCCGCTGGGCGCCTTCGCGCTGTCGTGGCCGTGGCTGCTGCGCGCGGGCGAGGTGCTCACGCTGGTGCTCGGCAGCGTGCTGGTCTTCGGCCACCTGAGCCTCATCCTTCCGGCGCGCCGCCACGCGCTGGCGGTCGGTTTCGCCACGATGTTCCTGGTCGGCGTCACGCTCAAGCTGGCGCTCAACCACCAGCGCACGGACCGATGGTTCTCGCCGCTCTACATGAACACGCTGGGACCGCCCGCGCTGCGCGTCGCGCCCGCCGTGCAAGCCGAGCGCTTCATCGAGGAGGCGCGGCGCCTGCAGGCGCCACTCGAAGAACGCGCGCGGGACAAGGATTCGCCGCAGTGGCTGCCCGATGAAGAGGGCGTGGACTGAAAACGCCGCGCGGCGGCCGAAGGTGCCCCTCTGATCGCCCGATAGCCGGGTTTACCCTCGTCTCCACTAGGCAGCCGGCCCTACAGATAAGCCGCCCACATCGGCATCGGGGAGGGAGTGTTTTCTGCAAAAATAGAACGGTCGTTCGTTTCTAGCGGAGCCGCCTTGTCCCCATCCAGCACCGACATCCACACCGCCCGGCCCGGCGGCGCTCCCGACGCCTGCGTCGAGGTGGGTGCCGGTCGCGCCGAGCCTCGCGGCGCTGTCCGCGGTCAGCACAAGGGCCAGCAAACGCGCGCGGCGATTCTCGACGCCGCCCTGGGCCTGGCCTCGCAGATCGGGCTGGAGGGGCTGTCGATCGGCGCGCTGGCGCAGTGCACTCACATGAGCAAGTCGGGCGTGTTCGCGCATTTCGGCTCGCGCGAGGAACTGCAGATCTCGGTCATCCGCGAGTACCACACGCGCTTCGAGGAAGAGGTCTTCCATCCCGCCATCCTCGAGCCGCGCGGCTTGCCTCGCCTGCGCGGGCTGTTCGAGCGCTGGGTCAAGCGGGTGTCGGTGGAGATCGATTCGGGCTGCATCTACATCTCCGGCGCGGTGGAGTTCGACGACCGGCCCGGCCCGGTGCGCGACGCGCTGGCAAGCATGGTGCGCACCTGGCACGGTGCGCTGGAGCGCGCGATCGGCATCGCCATCGAGGAAGGCCATCTGAGGGCCGACGCCGACCCGATGCAGATGCTCTTCGAGATCCACGGGCTGATCCTGGCGCTGCACCACGACGCGCGCTTCATGCGCAACCCCGGCGCCGTCGAGCGCGCGGGCCGCGGCTTCGAACGCATCCTGGCCGACAACCTGGCCTCCGCCGCCGGAGCGCAAACGGCCGCCCGAAAGAAGACGCGATGAACACGAAGCCGGGCGCCGCCTGAGCCGACCGAATTTTTCCATCTGACCTGGGAGTACCTTCATGGCCAGCTACACCCCGCCCATCCGCGACATGCAGTTCGTCCTGCACGAACTGCTCGCCGTGACCGACGAGCTCCGAGCCATGCCGCCGCATGCCGAGGTCGATGCCGACACGCTCAACGCCGTGCTCGAGGAAGGCGGCAAGTTCGCCTCGGAGGTGCTGTTTCCGCTCAACATCTCCGGCGACGAGGAAGGCTGCACGCTGGACGCGAAGACGCACGAAGTGCGCACCCCCAAGGGCTTCAGGGCGGCTTACGAGAAATACATCGAAGGCGGCTGGCCGGCACTGGCCTGTGACCCCGCCTACGGCGGTCAAGGCCTGCCGATCACGCTGAACCAGTGCCTGTACGAGATGAACAACAGCGCCAACCAGGCCTGGACCATGTATCCGGGCCTGACGCACGGCGCCTACGAGGCCCTGCACGCCCACGGCACCGAGGAGCAGAAGGCGCTCTACCTGACCAAGCTCACCAGCGGGCAGTGGACGGGCACCATGTGCCTGACCGAGCCCCATTGCGGCACCGACCTGGGCCTGCTGCGCAGCAAGGCCGAGCCTCAGGCCGACGGCAGCTACCGCATCACGGGCGCCAAGATCTTCATCAGCTCCGGCGAGCACGATCTCGCCGAGAACATCGTTCACCTCGTGCTGGCGCGGCTGCCCGATTCGCCGCCCGGCTCCAAGGGCATCTCGCTGTTCGTGGTGCCGAAGTTCCTCGTCAACAAGGATGGAACGCTCGGCAAGCGCAACCCGGTTTTCTGCACCGGGCTCGAACACAAGATGGGCATTCACGGCAACGCCACGGCACAGATCAACCTCGACGGTGCCGTCGGCTCTCTGGTCGGCCAGCCCCACAAGGGACTGGCGGCGATGTTTGTGATGATGAACGTGGCGCGTCTGGGCGTGGGCATGCAGTCGCTCGGCCTGACCGAGGTGGCGTACCAGAACGCCGCCGCCTATGCAAAAGACCGGCTGCAGATGCGCTCGCTCTCCGGGCCCAAGGCGCCGGACAAGCCGGCCGATCCCGTCATCGTGCATCCCGACGTGCGCAAGATGCTGCTCACGGCGCGCGCCTTCGCCGAAGGCGGCCGCGCGCTGTCGCTCTACACGGCGCTGCTGATCGACCGCGAGCTTTCCCATCCGGATGAAGACGTCCGCACGGAAGCCGCAGACCAGGTGGCCCTGCTCACGCCCATCGTCAAGGCCTTCCTGACCGACAACGCCTGGCTGGCCACGTCGCACTGCATGCAGGTCTATGGCGGGCACGGCTACATCAAGGAATGGGGCATGGAGCAGTACGTGCGCGATGCCCGCATCAACATGATCTACGAGGGCACCAACACGATCCAGTCGCTCGACCTGCTGGGGCGCAAGGTGCTGGGCGACAACGGCAAGAAGCTCAAGGCCTTCGGCAAGGTGATTGCCGACTTCATCGAGGAAGAAGGCACGAACGAGGCCATGCAGGAGTTCGTGAACCCGCTCGCCGACCTGGGCGACAAGGTGACCAAGCTGACCACCGAGCTCGGCATGAAGGGCTTCGGCAATGCCGACGAGGTGGGTGCGGCGGCGGTCGATTATTTGCGCGTGGTCGGCCACCTCGTGTTCGCGTACCTCTGGGCACGCATGGCGAAGATCGCGCTCGAAAAGCAGGGCTCGGGCGATGCCTTCTACACCGCCAAGCTGGCCACGGCGCGCTTCTACTTCGCCAAGCTGCTGCCCGAGACGGCGATGCTGATCCGCACCGCGCGCTCCGGCGCGGCGCCGCTGATGGCGATGGACGAAGCCTTGTTCTGAGCGCGCACCGAGCACCGCAACTTCGGGAGACGACGATGACGATGACGACGATCAAGCAATTTGCCGCCGGCGCCTTGTTGATGGTGGGCGCACTGTCGGTGCCGCTGGCCAACGCGCAGGCGCCTGCCACGCCGACCGGCCTTTGGAAGACGATCGACGACGACACGAAGAAGGAAAAGTCGCTGGTGCGCATCAGCGAATCCGGCGGCGTGCTGAGCGGCAAGGTCGAGAAGCTTCTCGATCCGGACAAGCAGGACAGCACCTGCGAGCAATGCAGCGACGACCGCAAGGACAAGCCGATTGCCGGCATGACCATCATCAAGGGCGTCAAGCAGAACGCGGACGAGCCGACGCGCTGGGACGGCGGCGAGATCCTCGATCCCAACAACGGCAAGACCTACAAGGTAAGGCTGAAACCCGTCGAAGGCGGCCAGAAGCTCGAGGTGCGCGGCTACATCGGCGCACCGCTGCTGGGGCGCACACAGACTTGGGTGCGGGTGGAATGACTGATTGATTTCGAACGTCGGGCTGGGCCCTCACCCCAGCCCTCTCCCAGAGGGAGAGGGAGCAATGCGCCTCTCACCGAAAGTAGAAGAGAGGGCCATGCGCACTCTCACTTCGAGAACGAAGGATTTGGTCCCCTCTCCCTCCGGGAGAGGGTTAGGGTGAGGGCCAGCCCGACACCCCGATCGAGCAGCAATGCAGGAGAAACGATGAACAGGTTCCAGGTCAGAAAAGTCGCCGTCCTCGGCGCCGGCGTCATGGGCGCGCAGATCGCCGCGCACCTCGTCAACGTGCGGGTGCCGGTGATGCTGTTCGATCTGCCGGCGAAAGACAACGACGGGGCAGGGGCCCTGTCGTCCAAGTCCTCGAAGAACGGGATCGTCACCAAGGCCATCGCCAACCTTGCCAGGCTCAAGCCGGCGCCGCTGGGCGTGGCCGAAGACGCCGCGCTGATCGAGCCGGCCAACTACGAAGAGCACCTCGCCCGCCTGGGCGAGTGCGACCTCGTCATCGAGGCCATCGCCGAGCGCATGGACTGGAAGCTCGACCTCTACACGAAGATCGCGCCGCACCTGGCCCCGCACGCCATCGTGGCCTCCAACACCTCGGGCCTGTCGATCACGAAGCTCTCGGAGGCGCTGCCCGAATCGATCAAGCCGCGCTTTTGCGGCATCCACTTCTTCAACCCGCCGCGCTACATGGCGCTGGTCGAGCTGATCGACACGCCGACCACCGAGGGCGCGGTGCTCGATCAACTGGAGAGCTTCGTCACCACCTTCCTCGGCAAGAGCGTGGTGCGCGCCAGGGACACGCCCAACTTCATCGCCAACCGCGTCGGCATCGCCGGCATGCTGGCGACGATCAAGGAGGCCGAAACTTTCGGCCTGACGGTCGACGTGGTCGACGACCTCACCGGCAAGAAGCTCGGCCGCGCCAGCTCCGGCACCTTCCGCACGGCGGACGTGGTGGGGCTCGACACGATGGCGCATGTCATCCGCACCTTGCAGGACAACCTGAAGGACGACCCCTTCTTCGCGAGCTATGCCACGCCGCCGGTGCTCGATGGACTGATCAAGACGGGCGCTCTCGGCCAGAAAGCCGGTGCGGGCTTCTACAAGAAGGTCGGCAAGGACATCCTGCGCCTCGATCCCGCGAAACAAGATTACGTGCCGGCGGGCGGCAAGGCCGACGAGATCGTCGCGCGCATGCTCAAGAAGCCGCCGGCCGATCGGCTCAAGCTGCTGCGTGAAAGCAGCAACCCGCAGGCGCAGTTCCTGTGGGCGATCCTGCGCGACAGCTTTCATTACGCGGCCGTGCACCTGGAAGACATCGCGGAGACCGCGCGCGACATCGACTTCGCCATGCGCTGGGGCTTCGGCACGTCGCAAGGGCCCTTCGAGCTGTGGCAGGAGGCCGGCTGGCAGCAGGTGGCCGAATGGGTCAAGGCCGACATCGAGGCCGGCAAGGCGCTGAGCCAAGCACCCCTGCCCGCCTGGGTGTTCGACGGCCGCACCGGCGTGCACACCCCCGAGGGCTCCTGGTCGCCGAGCCGTCAGACCTACGTGCCGCGCCGCGACCTGCCGGTCTATGAACGCCAGTACTTCCCGGAGAACGTGAGCGGCTCCGGCGCCACCGCGCCGCTGAAGGCGGGCACGGAAGTGTTCAGGAACGAGGAAGTGCGGGTCTGGACGCTCGACGGCGAGGTGCTCATTGCCAGCATCACCGCCAAGCTGCACCTCATCAGCCCGACCGTCACCGAAGGCTTGCTGAAGGCGGTGGAACTGGCGGAAGCCCGGTACAAGGGCCTCGTGATCTGGTCGCCCGACGACGTGTTCTCGGCCGGCGCCAATCTCGAAGCGCTGATGCCCGTGTTCATGAAGATGGGTGCGAAGGGCATCGCGCCCGAAGAGAAGAAGCTGCAGGACGCGATGCTGCGCATCCGCTACGCGCAGGTGCCTGTGGTCAGCGCCGTCCGCGGGATCGCGCTCGGCGGCGGCTGCGAACTGGCGGTGCATTCGGCGCGGCGTGTCGCGGCGATGGAAAGCTACATGGGCCTGGTGGAAGTGGGCGTGGGCCTGATCCCCGGCGGCGGCGGCCTGGCCTGCATCGCTCGCCGAGCGGCCGAGATGGCCTCGGCCGGCAATGCGGGCGCAGACATCTTCGCTTTCCTCAAGGACGGTTTCACGAACGCCGCGATGGCCAAGGTAGGCACCAGCGCGCTGGAAAGCCGCAAGCTCGGCTACCTGCTGGACAGCGACGTGATCGTGCCCAACAAGGACGAACTGCTGTTCGTGGCGACGCAGCAGGCCCGCGCGATGTTCGACAGCGGCTACCGCCCGCCGGTGAAGCGCCTGTTCCCGGTGGCCGGCCGTTCGGCGATCGCCACCATCAAAGGCCAGCTCGCCAACATGCGGGACGGCAGCTTCATCAGCGCGCACGATTTCCATATTTCCGTGCTGATCGCCGAGGTGGTTTGCGGCGGCGATGTCGATGCCGGCTCGATGGTGAGCGAGGAGTACCTGATGGCGCTGGAGCGCGAGCGCTTCTGCGGTCTGCTGGAGCACCCCAAGAGCCAGGAACGGATCATGGGGATGCTGCAGACGGGCAAGCCTGTGCGCAACTGAGTCGCGGCTGCGAGCGATCCGATCGCGACACTGCGCACGCCCCACGCTGAAACGCCATGCCCCACTCCCCCGCACCGACCGGTCCCCTCTCCCGCACGCGGGAGAGGGTTAGGGTGAGGGCGCGTGAACTGCGCCGGACTTCACCCGACGCCGAACGCGCGATCTGGCAGTGCCTGCGGGATCGAGGTCTCGACGGCTACAAATTCCGCCGCCAACACCCGGTCGGCCGCTACTTTGCCGACTTCGCCTGCGTCGAAGCGAGGCTCATCGTCGAGCTGGATGGCGGTCAGCACTATGAGCCGGCGGCCATGGCGGCTGACGCTCAGCGCAGTGCAGCGCTGAGCGCGAACGGTTTCCATGTATTGCGCTTCAGCAACCGCGAAGCACTTGCCGAACGCGACGGGGTCCTGACTGCCATCCTGGAGTGGCTCCGACTCCACCACCCTCACCCCAGCCCTCTCCCGCACGCGGGAGAGGGAGCCGAGCCATGCCCTCTCCCACAGGTGGGAGAGGGAGCAACACCCGCAAGGATCGAGACATGAGCAAGCAACTCCAAGACGCCTACATCGTCGCCGCCACCCGCACGCCCATCGGCAAGTCCGGCCGCGGCATGTTCCGCAACACGCGGCCCGACGACCTGCTGGTAGCTGCGATCCATGGCGCCATGAAACAGGTGCCCGGCCTCGACCCGAAAGCCATCGAAGACGCCATCGTCGGCTGCGCCATGCCCGAGGGCGAGCAGGGCCTGAACATGGCGCGCATCGCGGTGCTGCTGGCCGGGCTGCCGAACGGCGTGGGCGGTGTCACCGTCAACCGCTTCTGTGCCTCGGGCCTGACCGCCGTGCAGATGGCGGCCGACCGCATCCGCGTGGGCGAGGCCGACGTGATGATCGCCGCCGGCGCCGAGTCGATGAGCATGGTGCCGATGAGCGGCAACAAGCCCTCGTTCAACCCGGAGGTGTTTGCGAAGAACGAGAACATCGGCATCGCCTACGGGATGGGGCTGACGGCCGAGAAGGTCGCGGCGCAGTGGAAGGTGAGCCGCGAGGCACAGGACGAATTCGCGCTGCAATCGCACCTGAAGGCGCTCAAGGCGATCGAGACGGGCGAGTTCAGCGACGAGATCACGCCGTTCGAGATCGTCGATCGCTATCCGAACCTGGAAGACGGCACGACGACGTTGAAGACACGCACCGCCAGCGTGGACGAAGGCCCACGCCCCGACACATCGCTCGAAGGCCTGGCCAAGCTGCGCGCGGTGTTCGCTGCGTCCAAGGATGCCGGCGGCAAAGCCACCGGCATGGGTTCCGTCACCGCCGGCAACAGTTCGCAGACCAGCGACGGCGCCGGCTGCCTGATCCTCGCCTCCGAAAAGGCGATCAAGCAGCACGGCCTCACGCCGCTGGCGCGCTTCGTGAGCTTCGCGATCAAGGGCGTGCCGCCCGAGATCATGGGCATCGGCCCGATCGAGGCGATCCCGGCGGCGTTGAAGTACGCCGGCCTCACGAAGGACCAGCTCGACTGGATCGAGCTCAACGAAGCCTTCGCCGCGCAGTCGCTGGCGGTGCTGAACACGCTGGACCTCGACCGCAGCAAGGTCAACCCGATGGGCGGCGCCATTGCGCTCGGCCACCCGCTCGGCGCCACCGGCGCGATCCGCGCCGCGACCGTGGTGCATGCCCTGCGCCGCCACAACCTGAAGTACGGCATGGTCACGATGTGCGTGGGCACCGGGCAGGGCGCGGCAGGGATCTTCGAGCGCGTCTGATTTTTCGGCCGGTCTGCGCCTCGCGGACCGTCTTTCTCCCACCGCGACCGCGACACACCGCACTTCACCGCAGCGCACTGCAAGACACGCCGCACCGCGTCACGCCCCGCCCCCGCTGCCCGTCCTGCCCAGGAGACCTCGATGTCCGACATCCTTGCCCACGTCGAAGCCGGCGTGCTCACGCTGACCTTCAACCGCCTCGACAAAAAGAACTCGATCACCGCCGCGATGTATTCCGCGCTCGCCGATGCGCTGGCGGCAGCGAAGGACGACGCCGAAGTCCGCGCCGTCGTGTTCCAGGGCCACGAGCTGATCTTCTCGGCCGGCAACGACCTCGGCGACTTCATCAGCAACCCGCCGGCCGGCGCGGATTCGCCGGTCTGGCGCTTCCTGCACGGCATCAGCGGCTTTCCCAAGCCGGTCGTCGCGGCCGTGTGCGGCGCAGCGGTCGGCATCGGCACCACCCTGCTGCTGCACTGCGACCTGGTCTATGCCGGCGACAACGCCAAGTTCAGCCTGCCCTTCGTCAACCTGGGTCTGTGCCCCGAGGCCGCGTCGAGCCTGCTGCTGCCGCGCCTCATCGGCCACCCGCGTGCGGCCGAGGCGCTGCTGCTCGGCGAGCCCTTCGGCGCCGAGCAGGCGCTGGAGTGGGGGCTCGTCAACCGCATCCTGCCGCCCGGCGAGGCCAACGGTTTCGCGCAGGCGCAGGCGCGCAAGCTGGCCGACAAGCCGCGCACCTCGCTGATGGAGACCAAGCGCTTCATGAAGGCCGGCCAGGCCGAGGCCGTGAGCGCCCGCATGGCCGAGGAAGGCGCGCTGTTCGCCCGCCTGCTCGGTGAGCCGGCGGCGCGCGAGGCCTTCACCGCGTTCATGGCCAAGCGCAAGCCGGATTTCTCGAAGCTCTGATCGGCACCAGGAGACAACCATGGACCTCAAAGGCAAGACGCTCTTCATCACCGGCGCCAGCCGCGGCATCGGCCTGGCCATCGCCAAGCGCGCGGCGGCCGACGGCGCCAACATCGCGCTGATCGCCAAGACCACCGAGGCCAATCCCAAGCTGCCAGGCACCATCTACAGCGCCGCCGAGGAGATCGAAGCCGCCGGCGGCCAGGCCCTGCCGATCGCCGGCGACATCCGCGACGAGGCCAGCGTGCTCGCCGCGGTGGCGCAGACGGCGGAACGCTTCGGCGGCATCGACATCCTCGTCAACAACGCCAGCGCGATCAACCTCACGCCGACGCACGCCACGCCGATGAAGCGCTTCGACCTCATGTTCGGCGTCAACGTGCGCGGCACCTACCTGTGCACGCAGGCCTGTCTGGCGCACCTGATCAAGAGCGCGGAAGCCGACCGCAATCCGATGGTGCTCAACATGTCGCCGCCACTGTCGATGAAGCCGCACTGGTTCAAGAACCATGTGGCCTACACGATGGCCAAGTACGGCATGAGCGAATGCACGCTCGGCCACGCGGCGGAGTTCAAGCCCTACGGCATCGGTGTCAACAGCCTGTGGCCGCGCACCGCCATCGCCACCGCCGCGCTGCAGATGATCCCCGGCCTGGACATCGCCAAATGCCGCACGCCGGAGATCCTGGCCGACGCGGCCTACCTGGTGTTGACCAGCGACGCAAAGACGACGACCGGCAACTTCTTCATCGACGACACGCTGCTGGCGCAGCACGGCGTCACCGACTTGGAGAAGTACAGCGTGACGCCTGGGACGAAGGAGTTCGTGCCGGATTTCTTCGTGGACTAACGTTCGCGGCGCCTCATAGTCAGCCAAACTTTCACCACCAACCAAGCGTATCAAGCAGACGATTTCCAACGACATCCCTTAGAGCGGTTTCGTCAAATTGCGCAAACCTCAAAGATTCTGCCAAGGGATCACAGTGCTCAAACAAACTGGGAATCACGATAGTCGGGAATACCGACACGGCAGCGTCACGAGCAGCGGAGTCCAACTGCATGAAGTGGTCTCTGGGCGTAGATGGCCTGTCGTAATGCCGGATGAGCGCTGCCATCAGCGTAAGCACTGCGACAACCTGCGCCATGTCTAGTATCGCGAACTCAGCGTTGTTCAAGCCAATGTGGGCTGATTCTCTATCTGCATAGCGCTTGAGTAGACGTACTCGCTTGCTGAGCAGCGTTCGTTGAGTCGGCAAGTCCGTCTTTACGTCTTGCGCTAAGACAAGAAGTCGCCGCATGAACGTAAGCGCATTCTCTAGGTCCGTCTTATTCGCGTCTCCTTTCTCTTGCCAATATTCACAAACTTTCGAGATGCACGGCTCGTCTGCAGAAGTTAGAGCATGCGCAGAGAGGCGATCTGTTTTCGGGCTCGTGTCGAATATCTTGCGTGCCGTCATGGCGACCGTGCCTTGAGCAACAAATTCTATGTTGTGCGCGAGCACCATTTCCGTATAGCGTTCCGGTTTCCTGACAGTTGCCTCCCTAGCGGCAACGAGCAGATAAAAGGAAGACAAAGCGAATTCCGCGCGTCCGGCTACGGCTCGCAAGTAGAGAACAGCTCTCTCCACCGGCTTGAGCCGCATAGGCGGTGTTGATGCAGTTCGCTGATAGGAGGCTTCTACTTGGTCAGCCCACGACAACTCAGCCAGACGAGAATCAATAGCTATGCGAGCCATCTGTTTGCTGCCAGCAATCTCAAGAAATCATGCATGCAACGCCTTCAACGCCGCCCTCGGATTCGCCGCCACGATCTTGAGCAGCGCCCGCGCCGCCCCAGTCGGCCGACTCCGGTGCTGCTCCCAGTTCTGCAAGGTGCGCAGGTTCACGCCGATCAATCGCGCGAATTCGCTTTGGCTCACCTGCGCCGCTTCGCGGATCGCCTTCACATCGGGGGCAGGCACCTCGGTCGCGCGCATTCCCGCGACGGCTTGACCCCGAAGGTGCTTGCCCATCATCCGCACGGCATCCTGCAGTTCGGCAAATTGCTTGTCATTCATCGTCGATCACCTCGCTCATCAGTTGCACCAGCAGCTTGGTCTGCGCCGAAGTCAGGTCTGCCTGTGAGTTCTTCGCGTACGCGTACAGCAGATAGATGCGTCCGGCCGCGGAACGCCAGTAGTAGATGACCCGAGCACCGCCGCGCTTGCCGCGCCCGGGCAAAGCCCAGCGCAACTTGCGCAAGCCCTTGCTGCCGCGAATCAGGTCGCCCGCCTCGGGCTCTTCGATCAGTTGCTGCTGCAAGGCGCGCAACTCGTCATCGCCGCAATGCTCGTCACAAAAGCGCGTGAAGTACGGCGTCTCGATGAAAAGCATAAAAGATTGTACGCATATTGCGTACTAATGGTGCTGGCGAGATCAGCGCGTTTGCGTCGGGTTCACCGGGTGCCGCGCGCGAGTCTGCAGGAAGAACCCGAGTCGGAATCCCGCGACGACGGGCGGCCCCCGTCTCACTCGTCTGTCCGCAGCCCGTCCAGCCAGAGGGACCAGGCCGCGTCGAAAGGCGTCGGCCCGTCAGCGAGAGAGTGGACGTCCTCTGCCTTGCGGATCCACACCCGCGTGTCGTGGTGCGCGCCAGCCACCGGCTGCGAGTCGCGCACGCGCGTGAACCAGGCATGCACAGCGGCGTAGTGCCCGGGATGGCGGTCCGCCGTCCAGGCCAGGCCGACGAGATCGGCGAAGCCTTCCTCGCGTCGCACCTGGCGCATGTCGCGCCGCAGGCGTTGTAGTTCGGCATCATCCTCGGCCACCACCGGCCCGGCGTTGGCGAAGCCGGCCGGAAGCGTCTGCCACGCGCCCTGCACGTGCCGCCAGCAGTGCGCCAGCTCGTGAGCAGTCATCGCCTCGATGATCGGGGCGCGCAACTCGGCCGGCACGCCCTCCAGCAGCACCTCGGGATCGTCGCCTTCGGCGCGGCCCCGCATCGACAGCACGAGCTTGCAGCGCCCGTCGATGTAGGCCATCGCGAAAGGCACGTCGCCCGGCCGGGCCTGCGGCTGCACGATGACGTCGAGCGGCAGCCGCTGCGCCAATGCATAGGCAAGCACCGGCGAGCCGGCCTGGAGCCAGCGCGTCTCGACTTCGGTCAAGGCCGGGCCGGCCCAGACCAGCGCGGGCAGGAGGCCTTGCAGGAAGGCCAGGACGAGGCGCTTGCACATGCAGCCATTTCATGGCCGCGCGGCGTGCGCCATCGAGTCGAAAAGCACGGCTTCCCGCCCGCTGTTGCGCCGATGGCGCCGCAGCGCGGACCCATGCAGCACTCAGGTGCTCACCGCCTGCGCCCCCGCCCCGCAACTCGGGCAATAGTGGAAGAACGCGTTCTTGCGCGTCGCACACGCCGGGCAGCGGTCGAACAGCTTGAGCCCGCAGTGAACGCAGAAGTTCGACGCCGCCTCTCCCTTGGCCGCGATGGCCCGCTCGCACCCCGGGCACACGCCGACGCCCATCTGCTTGAGCGATTGCTCGTAGCCGAGCGACTTGCGGCGCTCGGCCTCGCTTTGCGCCGCGACCTGCTGGCGCTTGGCGAGGTAGCGGCGCATCGCCTGGATCACGTAGTGCCCGGCCACCGCGGTGAGCACGATGCCCACGGCGTAGCGCACGTAGCCGCCGTAGCTCGGCAGGTAAGGCACCAGTTCGAAGAAGAAGGTGAAGCCGGCGAAGAGGACGAAGCCGCGCATCAGCGGCCAGTAGTCGCTGCGGCGCTTCTTCGCGAGCAGCCAGCCGGCGATCGCGAGCAGGGGCAAGGTCAGCGCCAGGCGGAAACCGAAGACGCGCATCTCCTGGCGGAACAGGGCGCGCCGGTAGTCGCCCTGCGCGGCGGTGAGCAGATCGGCCTCGGCCCGGCGCTGCGCGGCCGCGCTCTGGCTCGCGTCGAGCAGGCTCTTGTCGATGGCCTCCAGGGCCGCTTCGGCCTCGCGCTCGCTCGCCTTCAGGCCGTCGAGCTGCCGGGTGCGCGCAAGCACCTCGGGGTCCTGCGCCGGATCGGTGGTCGCGGTGCGGGTGCCCAGCCAGTTCTCGTAGGCCGCGCGTGCGGAGTTGTAGGCGTTGCTCGACGCGCTCAGCGCGAGCCGCGCCTGGTCACGCTGGTTGCCGAGTTCGCTCAGCCGGGCATTCAGCGTCCTGATCTCGCCGCGCGCCCGCTCGAGGGCTTGTTGATCGGCGAACTGATCGAGTTCGAGGCTGGTTTCGACCCGCGGCAGGTCGGCCACCAGCTTGCCGCCCAGCCCGATTAGAAAGCCGGCGAAGACGAAACTCACCGCCCACATGACCAGGGCGAACAGCCTTTCCGGAACGCGCAGGCTCTTGAACATGAAGGCTCCCTCTCCTTTGAAGTGCGGCGATTCTTGCCTGCGCATCCCTCCCGCACAATCGCGCCATGAGCATCCAGACCGACGATTTCACACCGGCCTCGGCGATGCCGCGGCGCGTTCTCAGCGCCGCGCCGGTGTCACCCAATGAAGAAGCCGTCGAGCGCGCGTTGCGCCCCAAGGGCATGGCAGAGTACGTCGGCCAGGTCAAGGCGCGCGAGCAACTCGAGATCTTCATCGGCGCCGCAAAGAAGCGCGGCGAGGCGATGGACCACGTGCTGCTGTTCGGCCCCCCGGGGCTGGGCAAGACGACGCTCTCGCACATCATCGCCGCCGAGCTGGGCGTGAACCTGCGCCAGACCTCGGGCCCGGTGCTGGAAAAACCCAAGGACCTGGCCGCGATCCTCACCAACCTCGAGAAGAACGACGTGCTCTTCATCGACGAGATCCACCGCCTCTCGCCGGTGGTCGAGGAGATCCTGTATCCCGCACTGGAGGACTACCAGATCGACATCATGATCGGCGAAGGCCCCGCGGCGCGCTCGATCAAGCTGGAGCTGCAGCCCTTCACGCTGGTGGGTGCCACCACGCGCGCCGGCATGCTGACCAACCCGCTGCGCGACCGCTTCGGCATCGTGGCGCGGCTGGAGTTCTACACGGTCGAGGAGCTGGCGCGCATCGTCACGCGTTCGGCCGGGCTCCTGTCCGTGCCGACCGAATCCGACGGTGCGCAAGAGATCGCGCGCCGCTCGCGCGGCACGCCGCGCATCGCCAACCGGCTGCTGCGCCGCGTGCGCGACTACGCCGAGGTCAAGGGCAACGGCCGCATCGATCTGGCCACGGCCGATCAGGCGCTGAAGATGCTCGACGTCGATCCGCAGGGCTTCGACGTGATGGACCGCAAGCTGCTCGAAGCCGTGATCCACCGCTTCGACGGCGGGCCGGTCGGCCTGGACAACGTGGCTGCGGCCATCGGCGAGGAGCCGGGCACGATCGAGGACGTGATCGAGCCCTACCTCATCCAGCAGGGCTACCTGCAGCGCACGCCGCGCGGGCGCATCGCCACGCTGGCGGCCTACCGGCACCTCGGCGTGACGCCGCCCTCGGCCTCTGCGGGACTGTTCGGCTGAGGTTTCGCCTGCGCCGCTGAACGCGGCAGCCGTTGCCGAGCAAGGAGGCAGCCGGCGGTGCCGGTCCCTCCGGGCGATCGGTCAGTGCTTGTGGTGATCCGCGTGCCCGGCCGCGGGCGCTGTCTTGGAAGCAGGCGCTTTCTCGACCTTCACCTCCACCATCACGTCGCCGGCCTTCTCGAACGTGAGCTTCAGCGGGATGCTCCTGCCGAGTTCGAGCGGCGCCTTCAGGCCCAGGAGCATGAGGTGGTCGCCGCCCGGCTCGAGCACGACGCTCGCGCCGGGCGGCAGCTCGATGGCGTCGAGCTGGCGCATGCGCATCACGTCGCCGTCGAGTTTCATGGTGTGCAGCTCGACGCGCTCGGCTGCAGCACTGCTGACGGAGACGAGCCGGTCCGCCGTCTTGCCGCTGTTCTTGAGCTTGAGATAGCCGCCGCCGGCCGTCTGGCCCGCCACGGTGGGCCGCGCCCAGGGATGGCCGACCTTGATGGCGCCGACCTCGTAGCTGTGCGCCAGCACGATCGGCGACGAGACGGCCGCACAAAGCGCCAGGAAAGCGCCGCGAAAGAAGGAAAGGTTCATGCGGGCGATTTTGCCCGCAGCACGCGATGCCCGCCCTCGCTCAGCCATCCGATGAAGCACAGCCCGGTCACGATGGCGGCGCCTGCCAAGAACGCCATGCCGCCGGAGAGCAGATGCGCGTGCCACAGCAGCAAGGCCGTCGCGCCGAGCAACACGCCGAACAGCGCCAGGCACAGCCGTTCGAGCGCCGGCGGCAGCGGCGGGTCGTAGCGCCGCAGGGCGGCGATGTCGAAATCCGGCTTGGGAAAGCGCGCCGCCACATCGGCCGGCCGCCAGCCGGGCGGCTTCAGCCAGACGCGCAGCTTGTCGCCCCAGGCGCCGGCATGCCGGCAGTCGTTCCACAGCATTGCATAGACCTGCAGATTGGCCTTGACCGGATTCCAGCTTTGCAGCGGCGCGCGCGTGCCGTAGATGCAGGGCTCCTCGTCGTGCTCCGGCTCGTGGCTGCCGAACAGCCGGTCCCACACGAGCAGGATGCCGCCGTAGTTGCGGTCGAGGTAGCGGTCGTTCACGGCATGGTGAACACGGTGGTTGCTGGGCGCGCAGAACCAGCGGTCGAACCAACCCAGCCGGCCGATCTGCTGCGTGTGCACCCAGTACTGGTACAGCAGATCGATCAGCGCCACGACCGCATAGACGAGCGGCGGGAAGCCGAGCACCGCCATCGGCAGGTAGAACAGCCAGCCGCCGAGGAAGCCGGTCGAGGTCTGGCGCAGCGCCGTCGAGAGGTTGTAGTCCTCGCTCTGGTGGTGCACCACGTGCGCGGCCCAGAAGAAGGCACAGGTGTGGCCGAGGCGGTGGTGCCAGTAGTAGCACAGGTCGTAGAGCAGCAGGCCGAGCGGCCAGACCCACCAGTCGCCCGCCGAGAGTTCGAACAACGCGAGGTGCCTGTGCGCCAGCGTGTAGATCCCCAGCAGCACCAGCCCGCCGGCCAGGCCGACGATCTGGCTCATGATGCCCAGCGAAATGCTGGAGAGCGCATCGCTGCTGCGGTAGGTGTCGCGCCCGCGCCGGCGGCCGACCCACCATTCGAGCGCGATCAGCCCGAGGAAGACGGGCATGGCCAGGACGATGATCTGGGCCGATTGCATGGCACGATCTTGCCGCCGTGCGGCCCGCGCGGCCAGTGGGGTGCGCCCGCCCCGATCAGTCGAGCCGCCCGCGTGCGTCCACCGTCCACACCGACTCGACCGTCCCCCGGTTCAGGCCGCCGCGCACGGCAACGATGTGATCGTGCAGGTTGACGGTCGGGTCGCAGTGGCCGGGCACGAGCCACAGCGTGTCGCCGACGCCCGGCAGCACTGCGCCGTCGCCGCGCGGCCAGACCATGCCGTGCTCGTCGTTGGCGCCGACGAACTGCAGGTCCTCGCGCTGCCACACGGTCGGCAGCCCCGAGTCGATGGCATGCGACTTGTGGCCCGCGTCGAGCACCACGTGTGCGGCGCTCGCGCTCATCACCTGCGCCTTCACGAAGAAGGCGTGCTCGAAATGCGGCGCGTCCGGATGCGGTGTGTTGCGGGCGTAATCGGCATCGACGAAGGCGTAGCTGCCGGGCTGCAGTTCGCCATAAACGCCGCTCGTCGCCTCGAGCAGGAAGGTGCCGCTGCCGGCGCCGGTGACGAGCGGACACGGCAGGCCGGCGGCCGTGATCGCCTCGCGCGCCTCGCTCACGATGGCCACCACCCGTTCGATCGCAGCCGCCCGCTCGGCGACGCCGCGATAGTGCTGGGCACCGCCGTGATACGCCTGCAAGCCAGCCAGGCGCAAGCCGGCACCGCCCGCGCGGAGCGAAGGAGCGTGAGCGGCTACCTGCCGCGCCAGCGTCGCGGCCTGCTGTGGCGACACCCCGCAGCGGCCCTGGCCCACGTCGAGTTCGACGAACACCTCCACCGCGCTGCCCGCGGCTGCGACGGCCTGAGCCAGCCGCTCGACGCCGAGCGCGCTGTCGACCGCGATCGCCAAGCGCACGCGCCCGGCCAGCGCCGCCAGCCTCGCCAGCTTGGCGGGCGCCACGACCTCGTTGCTGACGAAGATGTCGCTCACGCCGGCCGCCGCCAGCGCCTCGGCCTCGCCCGTCTTCTGCACGCACACGCCCACCGCGCCCAGCGCCATCTGGCGCAGCGCGACAGCGGCGCACTTGTGCATCTTGGCGTGCGGGCGCAGGCGCACGCCGCGCTCGCGGGCGAAGTCGGCCATGGCCTGCAGGTTGCGCTCGAAAGCGTCGAGATCGACGACCAGCGCCGGCGTGTCGATCGCGGCCACGGGATCGCCGATGGCGGCCGGTGCGGGGCGCATGGCCGTGCTCAGGCGGCGTGGCCGACCTTGTCGGCTGCGGCGCCCGGCGCGGCGGTGCCGACGCCGCCATCGCTGAACTCGTCGTGCACCAGGCCATCGAGGTGCGAGGTGTCGCTCCAGCCCACGAGCATGAAGCCCCCCGGCGTGTAGAGCAGCCGGTTGACGGCGGCATTGCCGAGCTGCCAGGTGCGCGGCGCCGACAGGTCGATGCGCGCCGCGGCGCGGTACAGGCAATCCATCACGCCGCCGTGCGCGACCAGCGCGACGGTCTGGCCGGGGTGCGCCGCGGCCAGCCGCTCGGCGGTCGCGACGACGCGCGCATAGAACACGCGCAGCGTCTCGCCGCCCTCGGGCGCGAACTCCAGGTCGCGGGCTCGCCAACGCGCACTTTCCTCAGGCCAGTGGGACTCGATGTGCCCCCAGGTCTGCCCCTCGAAGCGGCCGAAGCCGCGCTCGCGCAGGCCGGCATCGGGCCGCACCGGCAGGCCGATGGCAGCGCCGATCGCTTGCGCCGTGTCGAACGCGCGGGCCAGGTCGCTGGCGTAGACGATCTCGATGCCCTCGTGCGCCACGGCCTGCGCGACGCGCCCGGCCTGCCAGCGGCCCTTGGCGTTGAGCCCGATGTCGAGCTGGCCCTGAATGCGGGTGCCGACGTTCCAGTCGGTTTCGCCGTGGCGGATGGCGAGGATGCGGGTGGCTTCGGCCTGCGGCATCAGGCGGCGCCCCCGCCCTGGGCCCGCAGACGTGCGTTGAGCGTGTAGGTGCCGCTGAAGCCCGCTTCGCCGAGCACGTGGCCCTCGATCGCCGCGCGCACCTGCGCGCCGGTGAAGCTGCCCTCGATCGGCAGCCGCGCCACATCGAGGGCATACAGCGTGAAGACGTAGCGGTGAACGATGGCGTCGTTGAAAGGCGGGAACGGGCCGTCGTAGCCGTGATAGTTGCCGGCTCGCTCGGCGTCGCCGGCGAACCAGCCGGTGTAGTCGTTCAGGCCCTGCCGGCTGCCGTGCAGGCTTTGCGGTCCCGGTTTGCCGCGCGGCGTGAAGCCGCGGCTGAACTCGCCTTCCGCGAGCTGGGTGAAGCTCGGCGGCAGATCGATCAGCACCCAGTGGAAGAAGTCCACGCGCGGCAGGGCGGCGGGCACCTCGCGGCCGGGCTTGTTGACGTCGTCGCCGCGGCTCGGCACGTCGGGGTCGTGGCAGATCAGCGCTAGGCTCCTCGTGCCGGCGGGCAGATCGCTCCAAGCGAACTGAGGCGAGACGTTGTCGGAGAAGGCGACAGTGCTCGCCGCATCCGGCCGGCCGGCCGCGAACTTCTCGGGAATCGGGCCTCCGTCGGCCCAGCTCGTGCTGGTGAGTTTCATGTTCGCTCCGCGTTGAAGGGGCTCACACGCCCCAGACGATCTCGACGTCCGCCTTGTGCGCTCGCTTGATCATCTCGACCATCGGCCACGCGCGCTGCCGCAGCGTGACGCCGCCGGGCGGCGGCAACTTGCGGCCCTCCTCGCGCGCCTCGGCCTCGGCCTGTGCGCGGGCGGCTTCCTCGGCCGCGATGGCCGCCTCGAGCGCCGCGACGGCACCGGGCATGTCGCGGGGCTCGAGGATGCCCTTGGGACCCGGCTCCTTGCCCATCGTGCGAAGCACGGCGTCGCCGACCGGCCCGGTCATGATCAGGTCGCCGCTGTTCTTCGATTTGAATTTGTAGAGCATCGTTTTCAGCCTCGGGCCGGCAGGTAGAAGTGCTCGCGCTGGAAGGGGTGCACCGATTGTGCCCCCCGCATCGGGCCGTCCTCCGGGCGCCCGCTCGGGCGGCTGGCCAGCACCTGGTGCAGCGACATCCAGCCTCGCTCGAAGCCCAGCGCGCTGAACGCCAGGTAGAGCCGGTAAGCGCGCACGACCGGCTCGGCCGTGAGCCGGCGGGCAAGCTCGAGCCGGGCCTCCAGCGCATCGCTCCAGGCCCACAGCGTGCGCGCGTAGTGGGGGCGCAGGTTCTCGACGTCCACCCCTTCGAGCCCGACCTCGCTCAGCGCCGCCATCACCTGCGAGATGTGCACCAGCTCACCGCCCGGAAAGATGTGGCGCCCCACGAAGGCGCCGATGCCCGCGCCGAGCTGCCGGTTGTACAGGCCGCCGGCGCTGATGCCGTGGTTGAGCAGCAGGCCGCCCGGCTTGAGCAGGCGGCGGATCTTGTCGAAGTAGGCCGTCATCCTGGCCACGCCGACGTGCTCGAACATGCCCACGGAGGCGATCTTGTCCCAGGGCTCGATCTCGGGCAGCTCGCGGTAGTCGCACAACGCCATCGTCACGCGGCCTTGCAGGCCGCGTTCCTCGATCAGTCGCTGCACGTGCGCATGCTGCTGTTTGGACAGGGTGATGCCATGCGCCGTGACGCCGTGCCGCTCGGCCGCCCACAGCAGGAGCGCGCCCCAGCCGGCGCCGATGTCGAGCAGCCGCTCGCCGGGGCGCAGCATCAGCTTGCGGCAGATCAGCTCGAGCTTGGCTTCCTGCGCCTGCGCGAGCGTGGCGACGCCGTGCGGCCAGTAGGCGCAGGAGTACACCCGGCGGGGGTCGAGCCACAAGGCATAGAAGTCGTTGGAGATGTCGTAGTGGAAGGCAATCTGCGCGCGGTCGCGCGGCGCGCTGTGGCGCAACCGCGAACGCAACCCGCGGGCCAGGGCGCTCGCCCAGCGCACGGCACCGCTCGGCGTGGCCGCCGCCACGGGATCGACGGGCAGCAACTCCGCGCCCACCGCGCAGATGTCACGCAGGCTGCCGTCGAGCTCGAGCCGGCCGTCCACGTAGGCCTCGGCCAGGGCGCCGATGTGGCCGCGGGCCAGCCGGTTCACCAAACTCGCGTCGCGCAGCCCGAGGGTGACCCGCGCGGACGGCGGCCCCACGAGCGTGCCGTCGGGAAACCGCAGCCGCGTCGGCACCGGCAGCCGCTCAAGACGGCTCGCGAAGCCGCCAGCGACGGCGTGAAGGGCGCCGCGGGCCGGCGCGGTATTGAGCAAGGTGAGCATGTCGGTCTCCGTCCGGACTCCACCGGCGTCGAGGGCAAGGCACACTCGCCAGCGGAGCAATCGAAAGGCCTGCTGATGAAACTGGTTCGTTACGGCGCCGCCGGGCGCGAGAAACCCGGCTTGATCGACCCCCAGGGAGCGCTGCGCGACCTCTCGGGAGTGCTCGCCGCCGATTCTGGCGGGCTTCATCTTCCCGCGTTGGGCCTCGGGGGCTTGGCGCGCCTGCGCAGGCTCGATCCCGCCGCCCTGCCCCGCGTGCGCGGCACGCCGCGCCTGGGCGTGCCCTTCACCGGCATCAGCAAGTTCGTCGGCATCGGCCTCAACTACCGCGACCATGCCGCCGAGGCCGGCCTTGCGGTGCCGAGCGAGCCGATCGTCTTCATGAAAGCGACCACCAGCATCAGCGGGCCGGACGACCCGATCGAGGTGCCGCCGGGCGCACGGAAGATGGACTGGGAGGTCGAACTGGGCGTCGTCATCGGCAGGACCGCCAAGAACGTGTCCGAGTCCGGTGCGCTGGCTCACGTGGCCGGCTACTGCGTCGTCAACGACGTGAGCGAGCGCGCCTGGCAGATGGAGCGCGGCGGCACCTGGGACAAGGGCAAGGGCTTCGACACCTTCGGCCCCATCGGCCCCTGGCTGGTGACGGTCGACGAGGTGCCCGATCCGCAGGCGCTTTCGATGTGGCTCGACGTGAACGGCCAGCCGCGTCAGCGCGGCAACACCGCCACCATGGTGTTCGGCGTGGCCGCGCTGGTCAGCTACGTGAGCCGCTGCATGACCCTGCTGCCCGGCGACGTGATCGCCACCGGAACACCGCCCGGCGTGGCCATGGGCATGAAACCCGAGCCGAAGTACCTGCAGGCGGGCGACGTGATCACGCTGGGCATCGACAAGCTCGGGGCGCAGCGGCAGGTGGTGGTCGCCTGAGGAAGGAGGGCGCGGCCCCCGTGCTGCCGCGCCCGGCCGCCCTCACCAGGTCCCCGTGGCGTCGAGGAAGGGTGACGTCTCGACGAGCCGCCAGCGCAGCGGCCAGGCCTGCGGCCTCAGGACGGCCTCGTCGATCCGCAGCCGCACCAGCCGTTCGGCGCCCGCGAAACCCTCGAGTGCGGGACCGTCCCAGATCACCTCGGCGCGTCCGGTCACGTGCAGCAGATCGCCGTTCACGAAGTCGGCGAACACCAGCCCGGCTCGCCCGTCCAGCGCGATGTTGCCGAGCGTGTTGAAGAAGCGGTTGCCCGCGAAGTCGGGCCAGGTCAGCGTCCGGGCGTCGTCTTCGAGCCGCACGAAGCCGGGCCGGCCGCCCCGGTGCGACACGTCGCTGCCGCCGTTGGCCGGGCCCGAGGCCGCGTGCGTGGCGACGAAGAAGGTGTCGGCGCCCCGCACGACGGACGCGGCGCGCTCGTCGAGCCGGCGCAGGCGCAAGGCCTTGCCGGGCCGTGCCGGCCCGCGCTCCAGCGACTCGCGTCGCTGGATGTACTTCGGGCAGTTGCCGAAGCTCTGCATCACCTGCAGGCTGAAACCTCGCTCGTCCATCGAGACGATGCGCCCGTTGGCGCGGTTGCGCCGCCGCGTGGCCAACTCGATCCCGAGCAAGCCGAGCGGCGCGCCGGCCTGCAGGCAGGGCGCGACGGGATCGTCGGGCGGCGGCAGCGCCCGCACGTCCAGGCGCGTTTCGTCGGGCGAGGTGACGAAGCCGGCTGCTTCGCCGGCCAGCAGCGTGGCCCAGGGCCGACCGTCCCGGTCGGCCGCGCCCACGACGATGAAGGGCAGCAGCGCAAAGAATTCGCGGTGCTGATCGATCAGCTCGGCGCGCACCACGCGACGCCCGATCTCGGCCATGCGCTCGCGCGAGCCGGCGCGCTGCTGCACGGCTTGTTCGCCCGCATGGAAAGGCGGCACGGCATGCGGCCACAGCGGCAGTGACATGACGAATGCCCTCCGTCAGGCCGCCAGGCCGATGCGGCTCGCCGGCATGGGCGCGAAGCCCGGCAGCGCCTCGATGCGCCGCAGCCAGTCGCGCAGCCGCGCATAGGCGTGCAGGGAAACGTTGCCCTCCGGCGCATGCGCCGTGTAGCTGTACATCGCCACATCGGCGATCGTCGGCGTCTCGCCGGCCAGGAAACCGTGCGCCTGCAGCGTGTGCTCCATCACCCCGAAGAGCGCATGCGCTGCAGCGATCGCCTCGGTGCAGTCGCGCTCCAGCGCAAACAGTTGCGCGACGCGCGAACGGGCCGCGCCATAGGCCAGCGGGCCGGCCGCCGCCGACAGCCAGCGCTGCACCTGCGCCGCGCCCAGCGGCTCGCGCGGCAACCAAGAGGGCGGCGCGTAGCGCAGCGCCAGGTACACGAGGATGGCATTGGAATCGCCCATGACGATGCCGTCGTCTTCGATCACCGGCACCTGGCCGAAGGGGTTGAGAGCCAGGAACCCCGCGCGCTTGTGCTCGCCTTGCCGCAGATCGACGTCCTGCGTCACGAACGCGAGGTCGAGCAGGCGCAGCATCAGTTCGACCCGGTGGCAATGGCCCGAGAGTTCGAAGCGGTGCAGGACGATGGGGCGCGCGGGCGAAGAGGCAGTGGTCATGGCGGTTCGATGAAGGGGTTGCGTTGGCGCCATTGTTCTGTTGCCGGTGATGAACATAAATGCCAACCTGCGCATTTGACTGCTCCGATCAGTGCAGCAATCATCCGGCAATGGACAAGCTGCGCGCGCTGCACACCTTCATCGCGATCGTCGATCGCGGCAGCCTGACGAAGGCGGCCGACGCGCTCGGCGCCTCGCTTCCCGCGGTGGTGCGAACGCTCGCGGCGCTCGAATCGAGTCTCGGCGCCCGCCTGCTCAACCGCACGACGCGGCGCATGTCGCTCACCGAGGAAGGCCGTCAGTACCTGGAGCGGGCCCGCCGCATCGTGGCGGACCTGGAGGAAGCCGACCGGCTGCTCGGCGCGCAGCGGGGCGAGCTCGCCGGCACGATCGCGGTCACGGCGCCGGTGCTGTTCGGCGAGCGCCATGTCGCACCGGCGGTCACGCGCTTCCTGGGGCTGCATCCGCACATGCGCGTGAACCTGCTGCTGCTCGACCGGGTGGTCAACCTGGTGGAAGAAGGCCTCGACGTCGCCGTGCGCATCGGGCCGCTGCACGACTCCACGCTGATCGCGCAACCGGTCGGCGCGATCCGCCGCGTCGTCGTCGCGAGCCCGGGGCGGCTGCGCCGTCACGGCGTGCCGGAGCATCCGCGCGAGCTGGCCCGCCTGCCCTGCCTCGGTTCCAGCGCCGCCGAGGCGAGCCACTGGTCGTTTCGCGAACCGGGCGGGCGGGCGTTCAGCGTCGCGGTGCAGGGGCCGCTGCAATCCAACCTCGTGGCGCCGCTGCTCCAGGCCTGCGAAGCCGGTCTGGGCTTCGCGCAGTGCCTGTCCTACCAGGCGGCACCGCTGGTCGAGGCCAGGCGCCTGCGCATCCTGCTGGCGGAGTACGAGGTGGAGCCGTGGCCCGTGAGCCTCACCTACCCCAGCGCACGGCTGCTGCCCTCGCGCACGCGTGCCTTCGTCGAGGCCATGAAGGACGAGCTGCGGCGCGCGCTCTGACCGGCCCGGCGAGCGACGGACGGGATCTCCGCTTTCGGGTCAGGCCGCCAGCTTGAACACCTTCACCGCATCGGTCAGCTTGTGCGACTGCTCGTTCAGCGAGGTGGCGGCCGCGGCGGCCTGCTCCACGAGCGCGGCGTTCTGCTGGGTCATGCCGTCCATCTGCTCGACCTGGCGGTTGATCTGTTCGATCCCGGCGCTCTGCTCGCGGCTGGCCACGCTGATCTCGCCCATGATGTGCGTCACCTGGCGCACGCTCGTGAGAATCTCGCTCATCGTCGCGCCGGCCTGATCGACCAGCTTGGCGCCGGTGTCGACCTTGCCGGCCGAGTCCTCGATCAGCGTCTTGATCTCCTTGGCCGCCGCCGCGCTGCGCTGCGCGAGCGAGCGCACTTCGCCGGCCACCACCGCGAAGCCGCGGCCCTGCTCACCGGCGCGTGCCGCTTCCACGGCGGCATTGAGCGCGAGGATGTTGGTCTGGAAGGCAATGCCGTCGATCACGCCGATGATGTCGGCGATCTTGCGCGCGCTCGCGTTGATCTCGGTCATGGTGGAGACCACCTGGTTCATCACCTCGCCGCCGCGTCCGGCCACGGTGCTGGCCGTGGTGACGAGCTGGTTGGCCTGCTGGGCGTTGTCGGCGTTCTGGCGCACCGTGGAGGTGAGCTGCTCCATCGAGCTGGCGGTCTGCTGCAGGCCGCTGGCCTGGTGCTCGGTGCGCGTGGAGAGGTCGGCGTTGCCCGAGGCGATCTCGCTGGAGGCCAGCGCCACCTGTTCGGCCGAGGCGCGCACGTCGGCGATGGTCGCCTGCAGCTTCTTGCGCATGGTGTTGAGCTCGTGGTTGAGCCACGCGATCTCGTCGCGGCCGGTCGAGCTGATCTTGGTGACCAGATCGCCCTTGGCGATGCGGGTCACCGCATCCACCACCTGCTCGACCGGCCCCTTGACGCTGCGGCGCACCGCCCAGCCGAGCCAGGCCCCGAACAGCGCCGACAAGCCGACCAGGCTGCAGACGATCCACACCGCACGATCGGCGCTCGCCTGCAGGCCCGCCGCCTTGGCGGCCAGCAGCGGGTCGGTCGATGCCAGCAAGGCCTGGGCCTCGGCCGTGTTGCTGCGCAGGGTCCATGCGCTGGTGACGCCCAGAGCCAGCATCAGCAGCACCATCGCGGCGAAGCCCGCGGCGATGCGGGTGGTCAGTCGGTAGTTCAGCAGGCTCATCGATCTCTCCGGAGTTGTCGCCTGCGGCTTCCGAGCAGGCGGCCGGCCGGCACCTCACGGAGTGCCGGCAGTGACTGGAAATATCGACTCGATCAAGCGCGACTGAAGCCCTGATCAGCAGGGTTCGAGTGGCGCAGTTTCCCGGGAGGCGCGGCGCGGTGCGGTTTTGCGCATGGCGCCGCACCCGGGCGGGCCCGACACGGCAAGCCCGGTCATCGATCCGGAGGGGTCGCCCGTCCCCGCGCCGCTTCAGGCCACCGCCGTGACCTTTACCGCCGTGACCTTGAAGCCGGGGATCTTGGCCACCGCATCGAGCGCGTCGCCGGTCAGCTTGTTGGCCGCCGCTTCCCAGAAGGCGAAAGGCAGGAACACCTGGCCGCGCTGGACGTCGGCGCCGACTTGGGCGCGCGCCTGCACCGAACCCCAGCGGGTGGCGAGCTGCACCGCCTGGCCATGGGCCACGCCGAGCGCCTGCGCATCCGCCGGGTGCATGGAGATCAGCGCCTCCGGCGCGATGGCGTCGAGCATGCTGGCGTGGCGCGTCATCGCGCCGGTATGCCAGTGCTCGAGCACGCGGCCCGTGGTGAGCACGAAGGGGTAGTCCGCATCGACCTGCTCGGCGCCGGGGCGAAACGCCGTGGGCACCACGGTGGCGCGGCCGTCGGCGGTGGGGAAGTCGTCGATGAAGACGACGCTCTGGCCCGGCTCGTCTTCGCGCTGCGCCGGCGTGACCACCGCGTCCTCGCGCGCCAGCCGTGACCACGGCACGCCGGCCAGCGGCTCCATCACGCCGCGCATCTCCTCGTACACGCGCGCCACGGGCGCCTCGGCGGCCTGCCGGCCGTCGCCGTCCTCCGCGCGCCAGTAGTTCCAGCCGGCGCCCAGGCGACGGGCGATCTGCTCGATCGCCCACAGATCCTGACGCGCATCGCCCGGCGGCGTGAGCGCGGGGCGGCCGATCTGGATGAGCCGGTCGGTGTTGGTGTAGGTGCCCCACTTCTCCGGCTGCGCCGAGGCGGGCAGGATCACGTCGGCCAGGATCGCGGTCTCGGTCGCGAAAATGTCCTGCACGACCAGGTGTTCCAGCGTGGCGAGCGCCTTGCGCGCATGAGCGAGGTCGGGATCGCTCATCGCCGGGTTCTCGCCCTCGACGTACAGGCCGCGGATCGCGCCGTCGGTGACGGCGTGCATGATCTCCACGACCGTGAGGCCGGGCTTGGCGTCGATCGAGGTGCTCCACAGCGCCTCGAACTGCGCCCGCACCGCCTCGCTGCTCACGCGCTGGTAGTTGGGCAGCATCATCGGGATCAGCCCGGCGTCGCTCGCGCCCTGCACGTTGTTCTGCCCGCGCAGGGGATGCAGACCGGTGCCGGGCCGGCCGATCTGGCCGGTGAGCAGGGACAGCGCGATCAGCCCGCGCGCGTTGTCCGTGCCGTGCACGTGCTGGCTGATGCCCATGCCCCACAGGATCATCGAGCTCCTGGCGGTGGCGAAGGCGCGCGCCACCGTGCGCAACGTCTCGGCGTCGATGCCGCAGATCTCGCTCATGCGCTCGGGCGTGGCCTCGGCCACCGCGGCCTTCAGCGCCTCGTAGCCGTTGACGCGCGCGGCGACGAAAGCCTCGTCGACCAGGCCCTCGTCAATGATCACGTGCAGCAGGCCGTTGAGCAGCGCAACGTCGGTGTCGGGCCGGAACTGCAGGTGCCAGGTGGCGCGCCGGGTGAGCGCCGTGGTGCGCGGGTCGCAGATCACCAGCCTGGCGCCGCGATCGACCGCGTTCTTGAGCCAGGTGGCCGCGACCGGGTGGTTGACCGTCGGGTTGGCGCCGATCAGGAAGATGAGCTCGGCCTCGGCCACGTCGGCCACCGGGTTGCTCACTGCGCCGGAACCGATGCCTTCGAGCAGCGCCGCGACGGAGCTGGCGTGGCACAGCCGCGTGCAGTGGTCCACGTGCGAGCTCTGCATCGCCTGGCGCACGAGTTTCTGGAACAGGTAGGCCTCTTCGTTGCTGCCCTTGGCCGAGCCGAAGCCGGCCAGCGCCGATTGCGAGCCCGGCGCCGCGCCGTCGCGGATGCGCGCCAGCCCGCCGGCCGCCAGATCGAGCGCCTCGTCCCAGCCCGCTTCGCGGAACAGCTTTTCGAGCGGCAACTCGCCGCGCTTGACGCGCTCGATGTCCGCCGGGTCCTTGGCCACGCCCTCGCGGCGCACCAGCGGCCACGTCAGGCGCTTCGGGTTGTGGATGTAGTCGGCCCCGTAGCGGCCCTTGACGCACAGCCGCCCGTGGTTGGCGGGGCCGTCGCGGCCCGTGACGAAGTGGATGCGCTCCTCGCCCTGCTCGTTGAGGCCGACGTTCCAGGTGAGCTGACAGCCCACGCCGCAGTACGGGCACACCGAATCGACCTGCTTCGTCACCTCGAGCAAGCCCACGCCATTGGCGGGCATGAGCGCGCCGGTCGGACAGGCCTGCACGCATTCGCCGCAGGCCACGCAGCTCGATTCGCCCAGCGGCGCCAGCGCATCGAAGGCGATCTGCGCCTCGGGGCCGCGGAAGGCCAGGCCGATCACGTCGTTGCCCTGCTCGTCGCGGCAGGCGCGCACGCAGCGGGTGCACTGGATGCAGGCGTCGAGGTTCACGGCGATGGCCGGATGCGACAGGTCGGGCGCGGCATAGCTGCGCTCGCGCCGCGGCAGGCGGCCGGTGGGCGCGCCCACGGCGTCGGCCCAGCGGCTGAGCTCGGAGTGGCGGGTGTAGTCGTCCGTGGTCGCGCCGGCGTCGCTCATCAGCAGCTCGAGGACCATCTTGCGCGCGGCAACGGCGCGCGGGCTGGCGGTCTGCACCTTCATGCCCGTGGCCACGCTGCGGCAGCACGAGGCCGCCAGGGTGCGCTCGCCGTCCACCTCGACCATGCAGGCGCGGCAGTTCCCCGCCGGCACGTACTGGTCGTTGTGGCACAGGTGGGGAAGGGTCGTGCCTTCGCGCTTGGCGACGGTCCAGATCGTCTCGTCGGCGCGCGCCTGCACGCTGCGGCCGTCGATCGTGAGTTCAACCGTCGCAGCGTCCGGTGCGAGCAGCTTGGAGATGAGGGGGGCGTTCATGCGGGGCTCCAGAAGGCAGGGGTAACTGCCGTGGCGAGCCGTGCTGCCTGTGGTTCAGGAAGCCAGCTCGTGGGGAAAGTACTTGACGACGCAATCGACCGGGTTCGGGGCGGCCTGACCGAGGCCGCAGATCGAGGCGTCGCGCATGACCTGCGACAGCTCGGCGATCAGGCCGAGGTCCCAGCGGTCGCTCGCGATCAGCTCGCGCACCTTGGCCGTGCCGGATCGGCAGGGCGTGCACTGGCCGCAGCTCTCGTGCTCGAAGAAGCTCATCAGGTTGCGGGCGGCGTCCGTCGCGCGGTCGTGGTTCGAGAGCACCACCACCGCGGCCGAGCCGATGAAGCAGCCGTGCGGCTGCAGGGTGTCGAAGTCGAGCGGCACGTCGGCCAGCGAGGCCGGCAGGATCCCGCCCGATGCGCCGCCCGGCAAATAGGCGTAGAGCTCGTGACCGGGGAGCATGCCGCCGCAGTACTCATCGATCAGTTCGCGCAAGGTGATGCCGGCCGGCGCCAGATGCACGCCCGGCTCGGCCACGCGGCCCGACACGGAAAACGAGCGCAAGCCCTTGCGGCCGTGACGGCCCTGGCCGGCGAACCAGTCACCGCCTTTCTCCAGGATGTCGCGCACCCAGTAGAGCGTCTCGAAGTTGTGCTCGAGCGTCGGCCGGCCGAACAGGCCCACCTGCGCCACGTAGGGCGGGCGCAGGCGCGGCATGCCGCGCTTGCCTTCGATCGACTCGATCATCGCGGACTCTTCACCGCAGATGTAGGCGCCGGCGCCGCGGCGCAGCTCGATGGCCGGCATGTCCGGCATCGGCGGGTCGGCGCGCAGGGCGGCCAGCTCGCGCTCGAGCAGCGCGCGGCAGCCGTGGTACTCGTCGCGCAGATAAACGTAGATCGCCTCGACGCCGACCGCCCAGGCGGCGATGAGCATGCCCTCGATGAAGCGGTGCGGATCGCGTTCGAGGTAGTGGCGGTCCTTGAAGGTGCCCGGCTCGCCTTCGTCGATGTTCACCGCCATCAGCCGCGGCGCCGGCTGCGAACTCACGATGCGCCACTTGCGCCCCGCCGGGAAACCCGCACCGCCCAGGCCGCGCAGGCCCGAGCTCTCCATCGTCTGCAGCACCGATTCGAGCACGCGCTCGCCCGACACGCATTGGCGCAGCGTGGCGTAGCCGCCGGCATGCAGGTACTGCGCCATGCCGGTGTAAGGGGCGGGCTCGTGCGTCGTGCTGCGGGCGTTCACGGCAGCCTGCACCGACGCCGCCGTCGCATGCGCCACGGGATGCTGGTGCACCGCCACGGCCGGCGCCTGCTCACAGCGGCCGATGCAGGGCGCGGCAATCACGCGCACCTCCGTGCCGAGCAGCGCGGGCAGCCGCTCCAGCAGCTCGCGCGCGCCCGCCAGCTCGCAGGCAATGCCGTCGCACACACGCACCGTCAGCGCGGGTGCAGCCTCGTACACGCCGGCAGCGTCGGGACGCACCACGTCGAAGTGGTGATAGAAACTCGCCACCTCGAACACCTCGACCTGCGAGAGCTTGAGCAGGTGCGCAAGGGCGGCCAGGTGATCGGTGCGCAGCTGGCCGTAGCGATCGTTGATGGCATGCAGGTGTTCGATCAGCAGGTCGCGCCGCAACGGCTGCCGCGCGAGCAACGTGCCCACCGCGGCCAGCGCCTGGGCATCGACGGGCCGCTCGCCGGAGCTGCGGCGCGGTTGGCGGCCGGGCTCTCGCAGTGCCTGAATCGGAATCACGGGGGCGTTCATCGTCAGGAAATTCCTCGGGCTCCGGGCGGCTTGCCTATGCTCCAATGGACATATGCCGCCTCGCCGTCTGATTGCTACACGATAGCGGTGCGGCTTCCAAAATATATGCTCGAGGCAGCCGGATGATGCGCATACAGATCACGCCCCACTGGGGCGTTTCCCACAACGCCGAGGATGCGGTGGATACGACCGCGCTGCTGGCGCTGCTGGCTGCCATACAGGAGAGTGGGGCCATTGCGCAGGCAGCTCGCAGCACCGGGCTGTCCTATCGGCATGCCTGGGGTCAGGTCAAGCGCGCCGAGGCGCTGTTCGGTTATCCGCTGGTGGACGCCGGTCGCGGCCGCGGCTCCACCCTGACGCCACTGGCCGAGAAACTCATCTGGGCCGACCGGCGCATCGCCGCACGTTTGTCGCCGATGCTCTCGTCGCTGGCCTCCGAGCTCGAGCACGAACTCGAACGCGCGCTGCCGCAGATTGCGCGTGCGCCCGTCGCGCTGCGCCTGCACGCCAGCCACGGCTTCGCGGTGGCCGGGCTGATCGAGCAGCTTGCGGCCGCGCAGATCCCTGTCGAGCTGCGCTATCGCAACAGCATCGAGTCGGTGGCGGCACTCGCGCGTGGCGAATGCGACCTCGCCGGTTTCCACGTGCCCATCGGCGAGTTCGCCGCGCCGGCGGCCCGGCGCTACCGGCAATGGCTGCGCTCGGGCGACCACAGCCTGGTGCACCTGGCGGTGCGCTCGCAAGGGCTGTTCGTCGCGCCCGGCAACCCGCTCAAGATCCGCTCGCTGATGGACCTCAAGCGCGCCGACGTGCGCTTCGTCAACCGCCCGGAGGGCTCGGGCACGCGCATGCTGAGCGAGCTGATGCTGGCCAAGCAGGGCATCGCACCGAGCGAGATCAACGGCTATGCCACGGCCGAGTTCACCCACGCGGCCGTGGCAGCCTACATCGCCAGCGGCATGGCCGACGTGGGCGTGGGCGTGCAGACGGCGGCGCAGCGCTTCGGCCTTCAGTTCCTGCCGCTGCTGCGCGAGCGCTACTACCTGGCCGTGCCCACGACCGTGCTCGCGCAGCCCTTGATGAAGCAGGCGCTGGCGCTGATGCAGTCGCCGCGCTATCGGTCGTCGGTGGCTTCGCTGGTCGGCTACGAGGCCGGAGAAACCGGGCGCGTGCTGGGCGTGGACGAGGCGCTGCCGGAGCAATGATCCACGAGCGCCGTACCGGCCTCAGACGGGTGTCGCGCTCGCCGACTTGACCCGGTCCATCACGAAGCTGGTCTTGCAATCCTCCACGCTCGGATGCTTGAGCAGCGTGTCCATCACGAAGCGCGTGTAGTGCGCCATGTCGGCCACCACCACGCGCAGCAGATAGTCCATCTCGCCACTCAGCGCGACGCACTCCACCACCTCGGGCCACGCCTGCACCGCGGCCTTGAACAGGTCGATCGGATGGCGCTTGTGGTTCTCGGTGTGCTTTTCCAGGCGCACGTTGATGTAGGCGGTGAGCGCGAGCCCGACCTTCTCCGCCGGGACCAGCGCGGCGTAGCCGGCAATGACGCCCGCATCCTCCAGGCGCCTGACGCGGCGCAAGGTCGCGGAGGCCGACAACTGCACTTCGGCGGCCAGCTGGTCGTAGGTGGCGCGGCCATGGGCCTGAAGCGCGCGCAGGATGCGGCGGTCCACCGCGTCGAGCTGAATGACGGCGTCCATCGGCCCGATTCTCCGGAAATCCTGCGTCCCGGCCAAGGCCGACGCCACATTCGCAGCAAACCTGTGCGCCGCCATCTATAAAGTCTTGGCATCGAAGCTCGCGGAGACGTGTCATGCCATTCACTGCCTGGGACAACCCGATGGGCACCGACGGTTTCGAGTTCATCGAATTCGCGGCGCCGGACCCCGTGGCCATGGGCGCGCTGTTCGAGCGCATGGGCTTTCTCGCGATCGCCCGGCATCGTCACAAGAACGTGCTGCTCTACCGCCAGGGCGAGATCAACTTCATCGTCAACGCCGAGCCGGATTCGTTCGCTCAGCGCTTCGCGCGGCTGCACGGACCCAGCATCTGCGCGATCGCCTTTCGCGTGCGCGATGCCAAGGCGGCCTGCGAGCGCGCGGCCTCGCTCGGCGCCTGGGGCTACGCCGGCCAGGCCGGCCCGGGCGAGCTGAACGTTCCGGCCATCAAGGGCGTGGGCGATTCGCTCATCTACTTCGTCGATCGCTGGCGCGGCAAGGGCGGCGCGCGCGATGGCGAGATCGGCAACATCGGCTTCTTCGACGTCGACTTCGAGCCTCTGCCCGGGGCCACCCTGAGCCCGGCGGGCCACGGCCTGACCTACATCGACCACCTGACGCACAACGTGCACCGCGGCCGCATGGCCGAATGGGCCGAGTTCTACGAGCGCCTGTTCAACTTCCGCGAGATCCGCTACTTCGACATCGAAGGCCAGGTCACCGGCGTGAAGAGCAAGGCGATGACCAGTCCCTGCGGAAAGATCCGCATCCCGATCAACGAGGAAGGCAACGAACGCGCCGGCCAGATCCAGGAGTACCTCGAACGCTACCGCGGCGAGGGCATCCAGCACGTGGCGCTCGGCTCGAACGACCTGCTGCGCACGGTGGACGCATTGCGCGGCAGCGGCATCGAATTGCTCGACACGGTGGACACCTACTACGAGCTCGTGGATCAGCGCATCCCCGGCCATGGGGAGGACCTGCGCGCACTGAAGGCACGCAAGCTGCTCATCGACGGCAAGGCGGGCGAGCTGCTGCTGCAGATCTTCAGCGAGAACCAGCTGGGGCCGATCTTCTTCGAGTTCATCCAGCGCAAGGGCGACCAGGGCTTCGGCGAAGGCAACTTCAAGGCCCTGTTCGAATCGATCGAGCTGGACCAGATGCGGCGCGGCGTCCTCGCCGCCGGCAAGGCATGAACCCGGATACCGGCTCGCTCGAGAAGGCGGTCAACCAGGGCGTCGCCCCGGTCACCTACGGCCAGGGCGATCGGCCACCGCGCGGCGACTACTCCCGCGCACGCGCCGACTACACCACCGAGCAAGACTGGGCCACCTATTCCGAGGCCGACCACGACACCTACCGGCGCCTGCACGCGCGCCAGGTGCAGCAGTTGCCGGGTCTGGCCTGCGAGGAGTTCATCGACGCGGTGGCTCAGCTCGGCACACCGGAACGCATCCCGCGCTTCGAGGACGTTTCGCAAAGGCTGCGCAAGGCGACCGGCTGGGAAGTGGTCGGCGTGCCGGGATTGATCCCGGAGGAAGCCTTCTTCTCGCTGCTCGCGCAGCGAAGGTTTCCGGTCACCCACTGGATCAGAACGCCCGAGGAGTTCGACTACGTGGTCGAACCGGACGTCTTCCACGATCTCTTCGGGCACGTTCCACTGCTCTTCAACCCGGTGTTCGCCGATTACATGCAGGCCTACGGCGCGGGCGGTCTCAAGGCAAGCCGTCTCGATGCCTGCGAGCTGCTGGCGCGTCTGTACTGGTACACGGTCGAATTCGGCCTGATCGACACGCCTCGGGGCCTGCGCGCCTACGGCGCCGGCATCCTGTCGAGCGCGGGCGAACTGCGCTACGCGGTCACGAGCGAGGAACCGTGCCGGCTCGCCTTCGATCTGCAGCGGCTGATGCGCAGCCTCTACAGGATCGACAGCTACCAGGCCGGCTACTTCGTCATCGACAGCTTCCGCCAGTTGTTCGACGCCACTGCACCGGACTTCACTCCCATCTACGCGGCGGTGCGCGCCTTGCCGACCGTCGAGGCCGGCGTCGCCTTGCCGGGTGAGCGCCGGTTCGCACCGGCCGCCTGACCGACTCGAGCGATCGGCGCTTGCCCGGGTGCGCAGGTGGCGCGTCAGCCGCTGGCGCGGCGCGAAACCGCATCCGACGGCACATCGAGCCAGCGCAGAACCTCGTTCATCACCTCGGGATGATCCGCCATCGCGACGTGCGCCGTGCAGTTCAGATGCCGGCTTTGCGCACCCGCCAGCACGGCGGCGACCGGCGGAATCACGATGTTGTCGGTGTGGCTGTAGAAGCAGGTGAACTTCGCAGCCCGGCTGGCCGGCTCGCGCTGCGCGAGCTGGCACAGCCACCCGCACGCCTGGCGCATGTGCATCGCGTTGACCGTGCGGCTGAGTCTTGCCAACCAAGTGCCCTGATGGGGCGTACCGATGGTGAAAATGCGTTGAACCCGCGCATCTGCCCCTTCGACGCTGCACAGCCACGCACGCGCCACCAGGCCGCCCATGCTGTGGCACACCAGCACCGGCGGCAGACCCGTTTTCCTCTCGAGCTCGGCGACGGCTTGCTCCACGGCGGGCACATACGCATCGAGCCCGCTGAAGACCGGCTCGAGGCTCACCGCAATGCAGGGTCGCCCCTCGGCGATGCACTGTTTCAGCCATGGATTCCAGAGGCCGCGGTTGCACAGGTAGCCATGCACGAAGACGATCCCGCGGACACCGGGACGGCCGGGCACATCCGGCAGGACGGATGAGCGAAACGGCTGACGCCAGCCGAACACCCGCGCCGCCGCAAGACATTCGCCCATCCAGGCGCGCAGCAACTGCCAAGAGGTGGCGCGAGGGGTCGGATCGTCGCGGTGCAACAGCGCCAGCAACGCGAACTCCACCGCAAGCACCAGCGTGTAGCCGAGCGCGATTAGCACGGCGCCGGCGATCGCCACCCGAGGGTGCCCCAGCGCCCAGGCAGCCGCGAACCAGGCGAGCGCCGCCAGCGCGATCAAGGCCAGCACACCCCGTTGAAAGCGGGCCAACATCGCGCCGCCCCCGCTCAGGCCAACTGCACGCGGCGACCCGTCAGCCGCTCGGCGAGCGCACTGGCCAATCGGTTGACGATGCCGTAGATCGACAGCTGCGGGTTCGCGCCGATGCTGGTCGGAAACAAGGAACCGTCGTGCACCGAAAGATTGCTCAACTGCCAGTGCTGCCCGTCGGGCCGCACCACGCCGAGCCGCTCCTCGCCGGCGAAGCCGCAACCACCCATCACGTGCGCGCTCACCACGCGCGTGAGATGAGGTTTCATCGGCAAATCGCCGATCGCCGCCTTCGCCTCGGACCAGCTCCGGTAGCCGAGCGCGCGCTCGTGCACCGGCACGACCTCCCGCGCTCCCGCGGCGAACTGGATCTCCGCCATGCTGAGGAGCGCGCGCCGCGCGCCCTCCATCACGAAATCCGTCAACGGATAGTCCAGCAGCGGTGAGCCATCGCTGCGCAGGCGCACCTGCCCGCCGGTCGACTGAGGATGAAAGCCGTCGCGAAGCAACGCGAGCAGGCTGTGGGTTTCGGCAAAGGCCTCGAGCCGGCGCGTCTGCTCGAGGCCGAAACCCGAAAGGGTCGAAGCGAAGATGACCGGATGCATGGGCGGCGCTTCGAGCTTGTAGCCGATGGGGCCATCGATAGGGTCGATGCCGAGAAAGTGATCGCTGTAGATCGTTTGCGGCGCGCCGGACCAGCCTTCGACCTTCTGATCGAACACCGCCGCCGAAATGACCACGGGATGAAGGAAAGTGCGAGCGCCGAGTCGCTGGTGCGGATCGGGCACGTCCGAGCGCAGCAGCAGGGCCGGCGAATTGATGGCGCCGCCGGCGACCACGTAGTGCTTGGCGACGACGTGCACGCGCTGCAGCGAGTCCGCACGCCCGTCGGCGCGGACCGGCACGCAGTCCAGGCCGCGGACCACGGAGCCTTGGACATCGAAGCTCTGCGCCCTCGTCTCGACCAGCAGCCGCGCACCGCGATCGAGCGCCGCGGGAATCGTGGTGACCAGCATCGACTGCTTCGCGTTGGTCGGGCAGCCCAGGCCGCAGGAGCCGAGGTTCCAGCAGCCTTTGACGTTGCGCTGGATCGCAGCCGCAGAAATACCGAGCTTCATTGCGCCGCGCCGGAGCAGATCGTTGTTCTCGTTCGGCGGCGCCAGCCAGGGTCCGATGTCGAGCCGACGCTCGGCCTGCAGGAACCAGGGCGAGAGCACTTCCGGCCGGCACTCGGCGAGCTCGAAGTGCTGCTGCCAGAAGGCCAGCGTGTCGTCGGGCGTGCGAAACGAACTGGTCCAGTTGACGGTCGTCGAGCCGCCGACGCAGCGCCCCTGAAGGATGTTGATGGCCTTGTCCGCCGTCTTGCGGCCGGCACTTTCCTGGTACAGCGAGGGGTAGGCCTCGCTTTCGCGCTGATTGAAATCGCTGCTCGTCTTCAGCGGACCTTCTTCAATCAGCAACACGTCAAGCCCGGCCTGGCTCAGCAACTCGGCGGTGATGCCGGCGCCGGCGCCACTTCCCACAATGGCGACGTCGCAAACGATGCGCTCCGGCAAGGGCCGACCGCCGACATGTCTTCCACCGAAGACTTTCCAGCCTCGGGCAAGACCTTCGCGGATGGGGTCGGTTCGGGCGTTCATCGCCTCACACCTCCGTCGGTCCGGGATAGTTCATCAAGGACCAGTGCTCCGGATGAGCATAGAAGGCGGCGTTGGTCAGATCGCGCAAGGCGTGATAGGCCTGTTGACGAAGTTCGTGGTCGCTGGCGCGCATGCGACGCAACGCCGCCTCGACCTCCGCCACGCTGGCCTGGGCCCAGTCGACCGGCAGGCCCGTGAACCACAGCCGCCCCGCAGCAATCGAGAGCAGGCCGAGCAGTTGCGCGAGTTCATCTTGCGTCACCTTCGGAAAACCGGCGATGGCTTCTTCGAGCCGACTCAGGTGCTTGTCCAGCAGGGCGGTTTGCGGCGCCAGACTGCCTTCGAGGACGGCCATCGAAACCGCGCCGAACACAGCCCGACCGGACTCGGTCAAGCGCCCGTCGCGCAGTCCCGGTCGCCAGAGCCAAGCCGCACCTCCCGCCACGGCGAATACCGCCGCCGCGCCCAGCCCGAGCTGAAGGAAGCGGCGGCGCGGCAAGGCAATGCGGGTTGCTTTCATGACTGGCGGGATGTTGCATCATCCGCCAGCGGGCCGTTCGAGGACCGCGTCTATTGGCGCCTGACGAAAACCCGCGACCATGTCACTTGCGCGACAAGCCGTTCCTGCTGCGATTCTTCAAAGCCTCGGGTCCGTGGCACGCGAGCGGGCGCGCCGTGAAGCGGACAGGGAACTCGCGGCGCGCGTGGTGGCCTTGAAGTCCTATCAGCAGTTGCGTTTCGTCGACAGCTATCACGATCTTCTCGCCGACCCACGCTACGCGGCAGCGGCGCGATTCTTCCTCGAAGAACTCTACGGCCCCAGCGATTTCAGCGAGCGCGACGCGCAGTTCGCGCGCATAGTGCCGGCGGTCTCACGGCTGTTTGCGCCGGAGATCGTGCAAACCGTGTCACTGCTTGCGGAGTTGCATGCCCTTTCGGAGTCACTCGACACCGACATGGGCGCCGGGCTCGACACGCCGGCGATCGACGCGCCCGCCTATGTGCGCGCCTGGCAGACTACGGCCAGGGCGCCGGATCGCGAACGGCAGATCGCGCTGACCCTCTCGATCGGCGAAGCTCTCGAGCGTTACACAAGAAGCTCGATGATGACGATGAGCCTGCGACTGATGCGTGCGCCGGCGCGCGCGGCCGGCCTCGGCGATCTCCAGCGTTTTCTCGAACGAGGCTTCGATACGTTCAAGGCGATGAACGGTGCGGAAACGTTTCTGCGAACGATCGCTCAACGCGAACGCGCCTTCATCGCCCGCGTGTTCGATGCGGCCAGCGGCACGCAATCCGCGTCAGGGCAATTCCCGTAGCCGTTGTCCGGTCAGGCCCGAAGAATGGCCCATCAACGGGAGTTCGCATGGACATGCAGGTCAGAAGACCATGGTTGGCCCACTATCCCCCGTCGGTGCCGACCAGCATCGATGCGACCGCTTACGCTTCACTCTCCGATCTTCTTGACGAGGCCTTTCGCAAACACGCCGCGCGCACCGCATGCGTTTGCATGGACAGCGAACTGAGCTTCGCCGCCATCGACGAGATGTCCGAGTCTTTGGCCGCATGGTTACAGGGCAAGGGACTGGCCCGGGGAAGCAGGGTGGCGCTGATGATGCCCAACGTCCCGCAGTACATGGTGGCCATCTCCGCAGTCTTGCGCGCCGGCTACGCGGTCGTGAACATCAATCCGCTGTACACACCGCGCGAGCTTCAACATCAACTGGAGGATTCCGGCGCCCAGGCGATCATCGTTCTCGAGAACTTCGCAAACACCCTGCAGGAGGTGATCGATCACAGCGGCGTTCAGCACGTCGTGCTTGCAGCGATGGGCGACCTGCTGGGTTTCTGGAAAGGTCCCTGGATCAACTTCGCCGTGCGCAACGTGAAGAAGATGGTGCCCGAGTTCAGACTTCCGACGAACAACGGCCGCACCGTCACGCGCTTCAACACGGCACTTGCAGAAGGCGCTCGGATGAGTCTGGTGCGGCCGAAGATCGGCCCCGACGACGTTGCCTTCTTGCAGTACACCGGCGGCACGACCGGCGTATCGAAGGGAGCGACGCTCCTTAACCGCAACGTCATCGCCAACATCTTGCAAACCGAAGCCTGGTTCAAGCCGATGCTCCTACGCATCGGCGACAAGCCACTGACGATCGTGTGCGCTTTACCCCTGTATCACATCTTTGCGCTGACCCTGTGTTTCATGATGGGCGCCCGTTTCGGGGCGAAGAATCTGCTGATCCCCAATCCGCGCGATCTCCCGGGATTGGTGAAGACACTCAGTAAGCATCGCGTGAACATGTTCCCCGCAGTCAACACTCTGTTCAACGCCTTGGCCAACGACAGTGACTTCGCACGGCTCGATTTTTCACAGCTTGTGGTGTCCAACGGTGGTGGCATGGCATGCCAGCAGGCCACGGCCGACAAATGGCTGAAGGTGACCGGCTGCCCGATGGTCGAAGGTTATGGCCTGTCGGAAACCTCCCCAGTGGCAACCAGCAACCGCCTCGACACGGCGGAGTTCACCGGAACGATCGGCTTGCCGATTCCTTCAACAGAAATTGCAATCCGCGACGACGAAGGTCGCGATCTGCCTTTCGGGCAAGCCGGAGAGATCTGTATCCGCGGGCCGCAGGTGATGGCGGGCTACTGGAATCGTCCGGACGAAACTGCAAAAGTCATGACATCGGATGGCTACTTCAAATCCGGTGACGTCGGGGTGATGGACGAACGGGGCTACACGAAGATCGTGGACCGGAAGAAAGACATGATTCTCGTCTCTGGCTTCAATGTCTATCCGAACGAGATCGAGCAAATCGTCAATCTTCACCCTGGAGTACTGGAATGCGCCGCCGTAGGCGTTGTCGATCTGAAGTCAGGCGAAGCTGTCAAGCTTTTTGTCGTGAAAGGCGATCCGCGGTTGACTGAGGAAGATCTTTCCGACTATTGCAAACAGAATTTCACTGCCTACAAGCGGCCAAAATACATCGAGTTCCGCGACGATCTGCCGAAGACCAATGTCGGTAAAGTACTACGACGGGAACTACGCAGTCCGTCTGTGTAAGACTGGTCGCGATCGCTTCTATCACGCAAGTTTCGCGCTTCACTCGGTTCAAACGCAAAAAAGCCCGACCATCAACTGGTCGGGCTTTTTGCTGCATATTAGCTTGACAATGTCCTACTTTCACACGGGAACCCGCACTATCATCGGCGCTGAGGCGTTTCACTGTCCTGTTCGGGATGGGAAGGAGTGGGACCACCTCGCTATGGTCATCAAGCTTAACTGGCTGCCATCTTGCTTACAGCAAGAAAGCAAATTCGTAAAGTCAAATCAGCTTTTTTTGATCGCGCTTACACGGCACAACACTTCGACCGAATCAAATCGTCATCAAAGTTATAGGGTCAAGCCTCACGAGCAATTAGTACCGGTTAGCTTAACGCATTACTACGCTTCCACACCCGGCCTATCAACGTCCTGGTCTCGAACGACTCTTCAGGGGGCTCAAGGCCCCGGCAGATCTCATCTTGAAACGAGTTTCCCGCTTAGATGCTTTCAGCGGTTATCTCTTCCGCACTTAGCTACTCGGCAATGCCACTGGCGTGACAACCGATACACCAGAGGTGCGTCCACTCCGGTCCTCTCGTACTAGGAGCAGGCTTCCTCAAATCTGCAGCGCCCACGGAAGATAGGGACCAAACTGTCTCACGACGTTTTAAACCCAGCTCACGTACCTCTTTAAATGGCGAACAGCCATACCCTTGGGACCGGCTACAGCCCCAGGATGAGATGAGCCGACATCGAGGTGCCAAACACCGCCGTCGATATGAACTCTTGGGCGGTATCAGCCTGTTATCCCCAGAGTACCTTTTATCCGTTGAGCGATGGCCCTTCCATACAGAACCACCGGATCACTTAGTCCTACTTTCGTACCTGCTCGACTTGTCAGTCTCGCAGTCAAGCACGCTTATGCCTATGCACTATTAGCACGATTTCCGACCGTGCCTAGCGTACCTTCGAACTCCTCCGTTACGCTTTGGGAGGAGACCGCCCCAGTCAAACTGCCTACCATGCACTGTCCCCAACCCGGATAACGGGCCAAGGTTAGAACCTCAAACACACCAGGGTGGTATTTCAAGGTTGGCTCCACGACACCTAGCGGCACCGCTTCAAAGCCTCCCACCTATCCTACACAGATCTGTTCAAAGTCCAATACAAAGCTACAGTAAAGGTTCATGGGGTCTTTCCGTCTTTCCGCGGGGAGATTGCATCATCACAAACATTTCAACTTCGCTGAGTCTCTGGAGGAGACAGTGTGGCCATCGTTACGCCATTCGTGCAGGTCGGAACTTACCCGACAAGGAATTTCGCTACCTTAGGACCGTTATAGTTACGGCCGCCGTTTACTGGGACTTCAATCAAGAGCTTGCACCCCATCATTTAATCTTCCAGCACCGGGCAGGCGTCACACCCTATACGTCGACTTTCGTCTTTGCAGAGTGCTGTGTTTTTAATAAACAGTCGCAGCCACCGATTCTCTGCGGCCTCATTGGGCTCCCCTTGTACAGGTTCACCTACTAAAGGCACACCTTCTTCCGAAGTTACGGTGTCAATTTGCCGAGTTCCTTCTCCAGAGTTCTCTCAAGCGCCTTAGAATACTCATCTCGCGCACCAGTGTCGGTTTACGGTACGGTCGTGTGTAGCTAGAGCTTAGTGGCTTTTCCTGGAAGCAGGGTATCACTCACTTCAGCGGCAAGCCGCCTCGTTGTCACGCCTCATCTAAGCCGCCCGGATTTGCCTAGGCGGCACGACTACACGCTTGAACCGGGACATCCAACACCCGGCTGAGCTAACCTTCTCCGTCCCCACATCGCACTACACATCGGTACAGGAATATTGACCTGTTTCCCATCAGCTACGCATCTCTGCCTCGCCTTAGGGGCCGACTCACTCTACGTCGATGAACGTTGCGTAGAAAACCTTACGCTTTCGGCGAGGGGGCTTTTCACCCCCTTTAACGCTACTCATGTCAGCATTCGCACTTCCGATACCTCCAGCAGGCTTCACAACCCACCTTCACAGGCTTACGGAACGCTCTCCTACCACGCACATTGCTGTGCATCCGCAGCTTCGGTTACTGGCTTAGCCCCGTTACATCTTCCGCGCAGGACGACTCGATCAGTGAGCTATTACGCTTTCTTTAAATGATGGCTGCTTCTAAGCCAACATCCTGACTGTTTTAGCCTTCCCACTTCGTTTCCCACTTAGCCAATATTAGGGACCTTAGCTGGCGGTCTGGGTTGTTTCCCTCTTGTGTCCGGACGTTAGCACCCGGTGCACTGTCTCCCAAGCTGTACTCGTCGGTATTCGGAGTTTGCAATGGTTTGGTAAGTCGCCATGACCCCCTAGCCATAACAGTGCTCTACCCCCGACGGTAATACTTGAGGCACTACCTAAATAGTTTTCGGAGAGAACCAGCTATTTCCAAGTTTGTTTAGCCTTTCACCCCTATCCACAGCTCATCCGCTAGTTTTGCAACACTAGTCGGTTCGGACCTCCAGTGCGTGTTACCGCACCTTCATCCTGGCCATGGATAGATCACTTGGTTTCGGGTCTACACCCAGCGACTGGACGCCCTGTTCGGACTCGATTTCTCTACGCCTTCCCTATTCGGTTAAGCTTGCCACTGAATGTAAGTCGCTGACCCATTATACAAAAGGTACGCCGTCACCCTTGCGGGCTCCGACTTTTTGTATGCATGCGGTTTCAGGATCTATTTCACTCCCCTCCCGGGGTTCTTTTCGCCTTTCCCTCACGGTACTAGTTCGCTATCGGTCGATTACGAGTATTTAGCCTTGGAGGATGGTCCCCCCATCTTCAGACAGGATTTCTCGTGTCCCGCCCTACTTATCGCACGCCCAGTTCCACAATCGGCTTTTCTCATACGGGGCTATCACCCGCTATGGCCAGTCTTTCCAGACTGTTCTGATAAGTTGATTGCTAAAACGTGCAGGCTGGTCCGATTTCGCTCGCCACTACTTTCGGAATCTCGGTTGATGTCTATTCCTCGAGCTACTGAGATGTTTCAGTTCACCCGGTTCGCCTCACATGCCTATGTATTCAGCATGCGATACCCTTGCGGGTGGGTTTCCCCATTCGGAAATCTCCGGATCAAAGCTAATTTGCCAGCTCCCCGAAGCTTATCGCAGGCTATCACGTCCTTCATCGCCTGTAATCGCCAAGGCATCCACCACATGCACTTAGTCACTTGACCCTATAACTTTGACGCCTCGCTGTAGAAGCATCGTCAAGGACTGATTTGAGTTTCCGCGTTATGCCGTCTTCAACAGTTAAGCATTGAAGTTTGTTGACGCAATCAAAAAGTTGCCGGTGGCACGGTCCGCCATGAAGCGGTTTCCACCAACAACACTGATCTGACTCTACGAATTTTTAAAGAACGACAGCCGATCTCACGATCGCACACGCCAACAGCTTCTAAGCCACTGGCGTGTGAAATCTTTTGGAAATGGTGGAGGTGAACGGGATCGAACCGATGACCCCCTGCTTGCAAAGCAGGTGCTCTCCCAGCTGAGCTACACCCCCGAGTGGAATGATGGTGGGTCTGGTTGGATTCGAACCAACGACCCCCGCCTTATCAAGACGGTGCTCTAACCGACTGAGCTACAGACCCTTCGCATTCCGAATGAAACGCGAGCGATCCGGTCACACGTGAACTTCAGGCGATTGGCCTTGCGGACACGTCAAGCCGGTTCACGTTTCACTTCTGTCGTCAACGACAGCCGATAAGAGTGGGCGCTAAAATTTGAGCACAGTTTCCAGAAAGGAGGTGATCCAGCCGCACCTTCCGATACGGCTACCTTGTTACGACTTCACCCCAGTCACGAACCCCGCCGTGGTAATCGCCCTCCTTGCGGTTAGGCTAACTACTTCTGGCAGAACCCGCTCCCATGGTGTGACGGGCGGTGTGTACAAGACCCGGGAACGTATTCACCGCGGCAAGCTGATCCGCGATTACTAGCGATTCCGACTTCACGCAGTCGAGTTGCAGACTGCGATCCGGACTACGACCGGTTTTCTGGGATTAGCTCCCCCTCGCGGGTTGGCAACCCTCTGTACCGGCCATTGTATGACGTGTGTAGCCCTACCCATAAGGGCCATGATGACCTGACGTCATCCCCACCTTCCTCCGGTTTGTCACCGGCAGTCTCATTAGAGTGCCCTTACGTAGCAACTAATGACAAGGGTTGCGCTCGTTGCGGGACTTAACCCAACATCTCACGACACGAGCTGACGACGGCCATGCAGCACCTGTGTCCAGGTTCTCTTTCGAGCACCAAGCCATCTCTGGCAAGTTCCTGGCATGTCAAGGGTAGGTAAGGTTTTTCGCGTTGCATCGAATTAAACCACATCATCCACCGCTTGTGCGGGTCCCCGTCAATTCCTTTGAGTTTCAACCTTGCGGCCGTACTCCCCAGGCGGTCAACTTCACGCGTTAGCTTCGTTACTGAACAGCAAGCCGTCCAACAACCAGTTGACATCGTTTAGGGCGTGGACTACCAGGGTATCTAATCCTGTTTGCTCCCCACGCTTTCGTGCATGAGCGTCAGTGCAGGCCCAGGGGATTGCCTTCGCCATCGGTGTTCCTCCGCATATCTACGCATTTCACTGCTACACGCGGAATTCCATCCCCCTCTGCCGCACTCCAGCATTGCAGTCACAAATGCAGTTCCCAGGTTGAGCCCAGGGATTTCACATCTGTCTTGCAACGCCGCCTGCGCACGCTTTACGCCCAGTAATTCCGATTAACGCTTGCACCCTACGTATTACCGCGGCTGCTGGCACGTAGTTAGCCGGTGCTTATTCTTCAGGTACCGTCATTAGTCCAAGATATTAGCTCGGACCGTTTCTTCCCTGACAAAAGCGGTTTACAACCCGAAGGCCTTCTTCCCGCACGCGGCATGGCTGGATCAGGCTTGCGCCCATTGTCCAAAATTCCCCACTGCTGCCTCCCGTAGGAGTCTGGGCCGTGTCTCAGTCCCAGTGTGGCTGGTCGTCCTCTCAGACCAGCTACGGATCGTAGCCTTGGTAAGCTTTTACCCCACCAACAAGCTAATCCGACATCGGCCGCTCCAATAGCGCGAGGTCTTGCGATCCCCCGCTTTCACCCGTAGGTCGTATGCGGTATTAATCCGGCTTTCGCCGGGCTATCCCCCACAACTGGGCACGTTCCGATGTATTACTCACCCGTTCGCCACTCGCCACCAGGATTGCTCCCGTGCTGCCGTTCGACTTGCATGTGTAAGGCATGCCGCCAGCGTTCAATCTGAGCCAGGATCAAACTCTTCAGTTCGATCTTGATTTTGCTCAAAGAATTGAAGTGAACTTCACTTCAGTGAGCGTTTAAAGTCATAAGACCTCGAGCCTTGCGGCTCTTGGCACTCGCCTTCTAACGCCCACACTTATCGGCTGTTATTTGTTAAAGAGCTTGCCTGTCGGCTTGCTAACCAGCGGTCAGCACAGAGATGAGATTGTGACGCGTTATCAAAACCTTGTCAACCAATCGATTTCTCTTTTCCGAAGATTCAGGCGGCTTGCGGAGCGCTTGTTGCTTTCGCCGCCGCCGTCATCAGCGAAGACAGCGACTGTAGCACACGCATTTGAGGCTGCGCAAGGACCGCCGAAACGGCGCGGTCCAGTGCGCAGTGCGCAGGGGAGCCGCCGGCGCGCGTGTCGCGCGGCTCTTCTAATCCAGCCAGTGCATCCCACCGGTGTGGAAAGTCAGCTTGCGAGTGTCGGCGCGCAATATCTGCTGCTTGATGGTCGCGATGTGCGCGGGATGCATCGAAAAGCTCCTCAAGCCCATCCCGAGCAACGCCTCGGTGAACGCGGGATCCCCGGCCATCTCGCCGCACACGCTCACCGCTTTGCCGCGCGCGCGCGCCACCCGAATGGTCCTCGCGACCAACTCGAGCACCGCCGGGTGCCAAGGATCGTAAAGATGAGCGACTGCTTCGTCGGCACGGTCGATGGCCAGCGTGTACTGGATCAGATCATTGGTGCCGAGTGCGAGAAAGTCGAACTCATCGAGGAACGCGTGCGCCATCAGGGCTGCTGCCGGTACTTCGATCATCGCGCCAATCGGAACATCGGTGTAGACGCGCCCGCTGTCGCTCAACTGTTGCTTGGCCCGCGCTAGCGCTTCGAAGGTGCCTCGGACTTCGGAAGCGTGAGCCACCATCGGAACCAGCAGCCGCACTCGGCCGTGCGCGCTCGCGCGCAAGATGGCGCGGAGCTGCTGACGAAACATGCTGGGCTCTGAAAGACTCCACCGTATGGCGCGCAACCCGAGCGCGGGGTTCAGCGCGTGCTCATGCCGCAGCTCATGCACAGACATCCGTTCCAACGGCTTGTCGGCTCCGATATCCACGGTACGGATAGTCACGGGCAACCCGTGCATCGCCTCGACCACCGCCCGATAGGCTTCGTACTGCTCGTCTTCACCCGGCAAGTCGCCGTCGCGATTCATGAAGAGGAACTCGCTACGGAAAAGCCCCACGCCAACCGCCCCCGCCTCGAGGGCGGCCTCGGTATCGCCAGGCAGTTCGATGTTCGCGAGCAGTTCCACACGCTGACCATCCAGCGTGACTGCAGGCGTGTGCCGAAGGCGGGTCAGCTTCTCACGTTCGAGGCCGCTCTGACGCTGCCGGAACCGATACTCCTCCAGCACGATGGGCGACGGATCGATGACGACGACGCCCGCATCGCCATCGATCACTACCCAATCATCCTGTCGAATGATCCGGCTGGCCTCACGTGCGCCCACCACGGCCGGAATGTCGAGGCTGCGCGCCACGATGGCCGTGTGCGACGTTCGTCCGCCCACGTCAGTCACGAAACCCGTAAAAACGCTGCGCTTGAACTGCAGCATGTCCGCGGGCGAAATGTCGCTCGCCACCATGACCAGCGGGTCCTCGCCGGCGAAATCGCGGGCATTGACGCCGTTGGCTGACGCCGTCCCTCGCTGCTGAGCGAGCGCCCGCAAAAGCTGCTCGACGACCTGCTCGAGATCGGCTTTGCGCTCGCGCAGATAGTCGTTCTCCATCTCGTCGAACTGACGGGCAAGCACCTCGAGCTGCGCCGACAGCGCCCATTCGGCGTTGTAGTGACGTTCACGAACCCAGGTTCCGGTCGCGCCGGTCAAGGCTTCGTCGTGCAGCAGCATCAGGTGCACGTCCAGCAACGCGGACAACTCGGGCGGCGCGTCCGCCGGCATGCTGCGCTGCAAACCGTGCAGTTCGCTCGCCACCGCGTCTCGCGCGGACCGGAGTCGCTGCACTTCGGATTCGGTCTGTGCGACGTCGATGAAGTAGTGCGCCACATCCACCCGACTGGAAGCGACCAGAACGGCGCGCCCGATCGCCACGCCGCGCGATACCGGAAAGCCGAAGACCTGAAAGCTCATGAATCGATCGTAGCAGTGGACGGGGCGGGCCACGAGTCCTTGCGCCCTGCAAGCCTAGGCTGGCCGCCACTGTCACGGGTCCGTCATGCCGACTACATCCCGGCGTCACGGCGACATCTCATCCTCCCGACTGTTGCCACGAAGGAGAACACGCAATGAGGGATCTGCCGCTGCCGACTCTGCCCCTTCAGCGCGTCGCGGGTACGGATGTGCTCGGATCACGGAGGTCACTTCGACGAAGCGACGGCGGCAGTGGTTCGACCCGAGAGCGTGCGGGACTGGCGGTGGTTTGGGCGCGCAGTGAGAGCGAAGTTCGCGAAGCGCAGCGTCTGAGGCACCTGGTTTTCGCCGAAGAGATGGGTGCGCGGCTGTCGCCGCTCGCGGGCACGGCCGCCGGATTGGACGTCGATGTGTTCGACGCGTACTGCGAACATCTCCTGGTCAGAGCACTGAACGACGATGGAGAGCCCGGCATGGTGATCGGCACCTATCGCGTCCTGACGCCCGCTTGCGCCGCGCGCGTCGGCGGCCTGTACAGCGAAACCGAGTTCGACCTCACCCGCTTGAGGCCGCTGCGCTCGAAGATGGTGGAACTCGGTCGGTCGTGCGTTCATCCGGATCATCGCTCCGGCGGCGCCATTCTTGCCCTGTGGGGTGCGTTGGCGGAGTTCATGGTGCGCAACGGTCTCGACACCATGATCGGCTGCGCCAGCGTCAGCATGCGCGATGGCGGCCATGTCGCTGCCAGCTTGTGGGAGCAATTGCGCAAGACGCACTTGGCGCCGATCGAGTGGCAGGTCCGTCCCCGCTTGCCGCTGCCGGTGGAAGAACTCGACCGCAGCCTCGTCGTCGAGCCTCCGCCATTGATTCGAGGCTACCTGCGCTGCGGCGCGCGCGTGCTCGGCGCGCCGGCATGGGATCCCGACTTCAACACCGCCGACCTGCCGCTTCTCATGCGCATCGAGGACCTTCCCGGCAAATACCGCCGGCACTTTCTCGGCGCCTGAAAGAAAAAGGCTGCGCTGCGGTTACTCCCCTTCGCCGAAACGATCGGCAATCAAAGCGAGCAGGGCCTGCATCGCTTCTTGCTCGCGCTCGCCGGAGGTTTCGATCTCGATCTCTGCGCCGAGCCCCGCCGCCAGCATCATCACGCCCATGATGCTTTTCGCGTTCACGCGCCGATCCCCGCGGCTGAGGAAGACCTCGCAGGAATAGCCTCCCGCCAGCTTGGCCAGCTTCGCCGATGCCCGGGCATGAAGGCCGAGCTTATTGATGATGCTGGTTCGCGTCGAGATCATCGTCTGATCGCCCTCCCGGGGCTCGTGTCTGGTTCTGAGGGCGCGCAGGGGCAACCTGCATCACGCCTTGCGTGGCGCCGGCCAACGCACGGGCGACCAGCATGTCGAGCGGCTCGTCGGCGTAGTTCATGGTTCGCCACAACATCGGCACATTGACTCCCGTGACCACCTTGACATGCACGCCATCGGCAAGCCGCTGCGCAATGTTCGATGGCGTGGCGCCGAAGGCGTCGGTCAGGATCAGCGCCTCGCGCCGACTCGATTCCGCCAGCGATTGCGCAAGCAGCAAGCGCGCCTGTGCCTCGACATCGTCCAGCGCGAGCTGCGCAAGCACGTCACAAGCTCGCACACGCTGCACCGCCTCGGGGAAAGCGTGCCCGGCAGCCGCCTTCAAGGCCGAAGCGAGCGGCGCGTGCGCGATGATGAGCAGGCCAGCCATGAGACCGGCGATTATCCGCGCAGCTCGCCATCGTCCGACTCCGTGTTGCAAGCTTTCGCGTCACTCGGCTCAGCGCGATGGCGCGAGGCTGTCGAAAAACGTTTCAAGGGCCCGCTCCGACGGCGAGCCGCCGATCGCGGCAACGTGCAAGACGCGCGAGCCGTAAGCAAATAGCAGGGAATGCTCCGTGACGGGCTGCCCGTCGGGCCTGCGGCCTTCCACCTTCAGCCTCAAGGGCGGTGAATCGAACAACGTGCCGCGTGTCTGCACGGGGCGCGCCTCGGTCTCGCGTCCGTCGAGGTTTTGGGCGCGCGCGGCTCGCATGGCCGCCATCACAGGACCGATGCGCTCGGCATCGGCCACGTCCGCGCTGGTCACGCCCCAGGTCGTGCCGCCTGCCTCGCAAGCCAGCACTTCTACCGTCGTGGTCGCGTCGGCAAGCACGACCTGTCGCGTCCTGCGCTCCGGTTTGCATGGCAGCAGCACCGTGATGGCGCCACCTTCGGGCCGCGCTTCTCGCCAGTCCAGGGTCGGCGAGCACGCCGCGGTCGTCGCGACGATCGCGATCAGCACGAACGGCGGCGGGCGAGAAGTACAGGGCATCGGCGAATTATCGACAGCGGCAGAATCCCGGAATGCCATCAACGACAACCGCCTCCGCCTCGTCGCTCGCAGGCGTGCGCGTGCTCGATCTTTCCCGGGTGCTCGCGGGCCCCTGGTGCACGCAGGTTCTGGGCGATCTCGGGGCCGACGTCGTGAAGGTCGAACGCCCCGGCACCGGCGACGACACCCGTGGCTGGGGACCGCCTTTCCTGAAGGATGCGACGGGCGCCGACAGCGCCGAATCGGCCTACTACCTGGGCGCGAACCGCAACAAGCGCTCCATCGTGATCGATCTCGCGCACCCCCAAGGTCAGGCGCTGGTGCGCGAGTTGGCTCGCCAGGCGGACGTGCTGGTCGAGAACTACAAGGTGGGCGACATGGCACGCTACGGCCTCGACCACGAGAGCCTGCGTGCGCTCAATCCCCAGCTCGTGTACTGCTCGATCACCGGCTATGGCCAAACAGGCCCGTACAGCGACCGCGCCGGATACGACTATGCAGTCCAGGGCGCCGGCGGCCTCATGAGCGTGACCGGTCCGTCGCCCCAGGACATCGGCGACGACCAGCCCGGCGGCGGACCTCAGAAGGTGGGTGTCGCCGTGGCGGATCTGTTCACCGGCCTGTACGCAAGCATCGGGATCCTGGCAGCTTTGCGTCACCGCGATGCCGAGGGCTGGCGGCGCGGCGGCGGTCAGTACCTCGACATGGCGCTGCTCGACAGCCAGGTCGCAATGCTCGCCAACCTGGGTGCCAACTACCTCGTGAGCGGTCAGGTGCCGGGGCGTGCGGGCAACGCACACCAGAACATCGTGCCTTACCAGGTGTTCGAAGTGGCCGACGGGCACGTGATCCTGGCCGTGGGCAACGACAGCCAGTTCACGCGCTTTTGCGAAGTGGCGGGCCGCCCGGAGCTTGCCCGCGATGCACGCTTCGCGAAGAACGCCGATCGCGTGCGCCACCGGGCTTTGCTGGTGCCGCAACTCGCCGCGTTGATGCGCGTGCGCGGGCGTGACGATTGGCTCGGCGCACTCGAAGCGGCCAAGGTGCCCTGCGGCCCGATCAACACGCTCGACCAGGTCTTCGCCGATCCGCAGGTGATCGCTCGCGCGATGACCGAGACCGTGCCGCATCCGCTCGACGCCGCCTTGCGGCTGGTCGCGAGCCCGCTGAAGCTTTCCGTCACGCCGGCGCGCACGCACCTGCCGCCCCCGCGGCTGGGCGAACACAGCGACGCTGTGCTTTGCGACTGGCTCGGCTGGGACGCAGAGCGCACGAAGCAAGCCCGCGCAGCAGGCGCGCTCGGCGCACACGGCCACTGAAACAGGGGGACCGGCGCGAATTGACGCGGTGAACGCTGGAGCCCGAGCCGCGATCGTCACAAAATGCGCGACTGCCCGTCGCCGTGCGAGGGCTCCGGCACACGCACTTTCTCCGCTATCTGGAAACCGCATGACTGCCCGACCGACTCTGATCATGCCCGCGGCCCCCCTCGAAGCGACCGGCTCGGTGCAATCGTGGCGCGCATTGACCGCTCAGGTCGGGCGGGAGATCGCCGAGCCGCTGAATGCCGCCCTGGAGCGGGTCATTGCCCTCAACACCACCGGGCGCATCGACCGCGACGGGCTGCGGGCATTGCGCACCGAGATCGAACAGGCGCGCCGGATTGGCATGGTGAGCCAGCAGCTTTCGCGCCTGGCTTCGAAGCACCTTCGTCAGTCGCATGAGCGGCTGAACCTCGCGCACACGCTTCAATCCGTGCTGGCCTACCGCGCCCGCGAGGTCGCCAAGCGCGGGGTCAACGTCCGGCAGGTCACGCGGCCGATCGAGGTGCTGGTCGATCCCAGCCTGCTCTTTACCTTGCTCAATGCCGTGCTCGACTGGGCCGTCGAATCCGGCCGCGCAAGCATCGATTTCCGCGTCGACCTCAAGAGCTGGCCGACTCAGGGCCGGGTGAGCTGCAGCTTTCAGCACCATGCCCCGGCTGCCGAGCAGCCGGGCGTGCCGGCGGCATCGGCGCTCGACTCGTTGAACTGGCATCTCATCGTGCAGGCGGCCGACTCGATGGAGCTCGGCCTGCATCGCGACATCGACGGTCAGCAGGTGATGTTGACGCTCGAGTTTCCCCGCACCGTCGACGGCGCGGTCGAAGACGTCGCCGTTCACCCGGACGAAGCCGCGGCGGACGCTCCGAGCATCAACTCCAAGCCGCTCGCGGGCCGTCAACTGCTGGTGATCGCCGATGGCCGGGAGCTGCGCTCGCAGGTGCGCGCCGCCGTCGCGGACATGGGCCTGACGGTCGATTGCGTCTATTCGGTCGATGAGGCGATCGATTTCTGCCGCGACAGGCTGCCGCACGCCATCGTCTTCGAAGCCGCGCTGCGCGGCGAAGAGCTCGACCAACTGGCGCAGGACATCCGGGCCGAGCTGCCGGGCTTTTCCTTCATCGAGATCGTCGAAGAAGGCCGCTCGTTCGAGATCTCCGGATTCAACGGCATGAATCACGCGCGCGTCGGTCGCGCCGGCCTGAGACAGGCGCTGCCTTCGGCGCTGGTGTTCGAGCTGTCCAAGGCTTTCTGAGCGCGTCGCGTCGCACCGGGTCCGCTCGCATCGCAGGCCGACCAGGGCCGGTGCTCACAACGAGCCGAACACCTTCTTGAGAAGATCGCTGCCGGTGCCCACCGGGTCGCGGCGGATCTTCTTTTCCTCCTCGCCGATCATCAGGTACAGGCCGTCGAGCGCCTTGCCGGTCACGTACTCCTGCACGTTGGCGTCTTCCTTCCTCACGAGCCCGAAGCCGGCCGCCTTGCCCGCGACGGCGTTGTACTTCTCGGCCAGGGCGACCTTCTCGGTCTGCTCGGTGACGATCGGCAGGAAGCTCACGCCCAGCGGCTTGCGGGTCTTGTCCGCGAAGAACCGGGTCACCGAGGTGTCGCCGCCCGTGAGGATCTTCTTCGCGTCGTTGACCGACATCCGCGCGACCGCATCGCTCAGCAGTTGTCGGGACTGCGGCACGGCGGCCTCGGCGGCACGGTTCATCGCGGTCACCAGCTCGTCGACCTGCTGGCCCTGGCCGATGCCGCGCAGCAGCTTGGCGGCGCTGTCCAGGCCCGAAGGCAGGGGAATGCGGACTTTCGGGTTGCCCAGGAAGCCGTCGGTCCTGCCGAGCAGATCCACCGCCGCAGCGGCGCCGCGCTCGAGCGCCGCCTTCAGGCCGGCGCGCGCATCGGCATCGCTCAGCGACAAGGCACGCACCTGCGCTGCGCAAAGCCACAGGGCCGCACCGGCGGCGAGATGGCCCGTAAACTGACGACGCTTCATCACCGGCTCCTTATGAAATCCATCCGCCATCTTGCAGCCGCCGCCGTGGTCTTGGCAATTGCCGCCGCGGCTTTTATGGCATGGACCGACAAGCCGCTCGCGCCGAGCGTGCCCTACACCCTCCTCGACGGCTCGCGGCACAGCACGGAGCAGTTGCGCGGTCAGGTCGTGCTGGTGAACTTCTGGGCCACGAGCTGTGTGACGTGCATCAAGGAGATGCCGGCGCTGATCGCCACGCAGCAGAAGTTCGAGTCCCGCGGCTACCGCACGCTGGCCGTCGCGATGAGCTACGACCCCCCGGCTTACGTGGTGAATTTCGTCGAGACGCGCAAGCTGCCGTTCCTGGTCGCGATGGACCATGACGGTTCCATTGCGCGCAGCTTCGGCGACGTGCAGCTCACGCCCACCAGCGTGTTGATCAACAAGCGCGGTGAGGTGGTCAAGCGCTATCTCGGCGAGCCGGACTTCGACGAGCTGCACGCCCTGGTCGACAAGCTGCTGTCGGAAAGCTGAGTCCGAGGCGCCGGCTCATCCGGCGCGCGACAGCGCCTTCATCAGATCGGACTGCGTGACGATGCCCACGAGCTCGGCATTTTGCGCAACCACGGGGATGTGGTGGTGGCCGGTATCCGCGAACAACGGCAGCAGATCCGTCACCGGGCGCCCGGCGCTGACGACGCGGACCTCGCGGGCCATGATCTGCCCGACCGCCTCCGGCTTGACCGCGTGCGTGCTGTGGGTGCGGCGGATGAAGCCGCGCAGGCGTTGCGGCCAACCGTCGTGCACGTCGAGGTCGGCATGCCGGAGGAAGTCCGCCAGGGTGAGGATCCCGACGACCCGCTGCAATCGATCGACCACCGGGAGCGCCTTGACCCGGTGGCGCCGCATCAGCGACCAGGCGTCTTCCAGCGCCGTGCCGTAAGCCACGGTGATCACGTCGCGCGTCATGATGTCCGAGCAGCGCAGAACGCCGAGCCGGCGCTGCAGCGCCTGGCCTTCGGCGGCGTGCAGAAGCGATTCGAGATCGTCCCGGCTGACGTCGAGCACCTGGTCGTAGCGCGCCAGCACGGCGTCGAGGTCCTCGCTGCTGAAGCGGCGCGCCACATCGAAGCTGGGTTTCACAGGCGGCGCGTTTTGCGCGTGCGGGTAGCGGCGCCGCGTGGCGGTGTTGTAGGCGACGGCGCAGGCCACGAGCAAGACGGAGTTGACGAAAGCGGGAAACCAGGCGAACTCGAACGCCCGTACTCCGCTCAGCGCGACGAGCAGCGCCATCGCCCCGCCCGGCGGATGCAGGCAGCGCAGCGCGAACATCAAGCCGATGGCCACCGCCACGGCGAGCGCTCCAGCCCAGGCCGGATCCGCGATCCAGCTCGCGCAGGCGATGCCGACCAGCGCCGAAACGGTGTTGCCGCCGACCACCGCCCAGGGCTGGGCCAGCGGACTGGCGGGGACGGCGAAGACGAGCACCGCGCTGGCGCCGAGCGGCGCCACCAGCCAGGGCAGCGCCGCCGCGCTGCCGTCCGCACCCAGCCGGCTGAGCAGGCCGACGATGAGCAGGCCCAGCCCTGCTCCGCAGGCGGCGCGCCAACGCTCGCCCGCACTGACTTGCATGCGCGCCGGCCACAGGGCGGCCCATGCGCGCACGAATGCATGGCGCGAGGCTTGCGGTGCGCCGCGCGCACGTGTCGCCGCGCCGGCCGCCTGAGGCCGGCTCACCTGTTCCGGTTCCTCAAGGAAGGCTGGAGAGGCCCGCCGCGTGCGCCTGCGCGTCGGCGTGATAGCTCGAACGCACCAGCGCCCCGACGGCGGCATGGCTGAAGCCCATGGCCTTGGCCTCGGCCTCGAACATGCGGAAGGTTTCCGGATGGACGTAGCGGCGCACCGGAAGATGGTGGCCGCTCGGGGCCAGGTACTGGCCGAGCGTGAGCATGTCGATGCCGTGCGCACGCATGTCGCGCATTACCGCGAGGATCTCGTCGTCGGTTTCGCCCAGGCCGACCATCAGACCGCTCTTGGTCGGCACGTGCGGAGCGAACTCCTTGAATCGCCGGAGCAGGTTCAGGGAAAACGCATAGTCCGACCCGGGGCGGGCCTCCTTGTACAGGCGCGGAACCGTCTCGAGGTTGTGGTTCATCACATCGGGCGGCGCGGCCTTCAGGATCTCCAGCGCGCGGTCCATGCGTCCGCGGAAGTCGGGCGTCAGGATCTCGATCTGGGTGGCGGGCGACAGCTCCCGCACCTTGCGAATGCATTCGACGAAATGCGCGGCCCCGCCGTCGCGCAGGTCGTCCCGGTCGACCGAGGTGATCACCACGTACTTGAGGCGCAGCGCCGCGATGGTCTTGGCCATGTTGAGCGGCTCTTGCGCATCGAGCGGGTCGGGCCGGCCGTGGCCGACGTCGCAGAACGGGCAGCGCCGGGTGCACTTGTCGCCCATGATCATGAAGGTGGCCGTGCCCTTGCCGAAGCACTCGCCGATGTTCGGACAGGACGCTTCCTCGCACACCGTGTGCAGCTTGTGCTCGCGCAGGATCTGCTTGATCTCGTAGAAGCGCGTGGTGGGCGAGCCGGCCTTCACGCGAATCCAGTCCGGCTTCTTCAGCACCTCGGCCGGCACCACCTTGATCGGGATGCGGGCCGTCTTGGCCTGGGCCTTCTGCTTGACGCCGGGGTCGTAGGGGCCTGGGACCGCTGCCGGAGTTTCCCCGGGCCGGGCTGCAGTGGATTCGGTGGTCATGGGCGTTCGCTCGGTTTTCGTTCTTCAGGCACTGAGGTAGTTACCCAGCCTTCGTGCAAGCGAACTGGCGGCACCGTCCCAATCAGCGACAGCGCCGATTGTAGAAAGATCGACCGTCTCGAGCCCCGCATAGCCGCAGGGATGGATGCGCTCGAAGGGACTCAGGTCCATGGCCACGTTGAGCGCGACGCCGTGGTAGCTGCGGCGGCGACTGATCTTGATGCCCAGCGCGGCGATCTTACCGATGCCGCGCCACGGGTCCCGCGGATCGCGCGGCTGCGGCAAGGAGCCGTGCCCGAAGGGATCGTCCAGGCTCACGTAGACGCCCGGCGCGCCGGCCACCCGGTGGCCCGTCACGCCGTGGTCTTCCAGGGTCTTGAGCAGCGCCTGCTCCAGACGGAAGACGTACTCCTTGGCGTGCAGCCCCAGCCGCCTCAGATCGATCAGCGGATAGGCCACCACCTGGCCGGGCCCGTGGTACGTCACCTGCCCGCCGCGGTTGCTTCTCACGACCGCGATGGCACCGGCGTCCAGAACATGCTCCGGCCGGCCGGCCACGCCCTGCGTGAACACCGGCGGGTGTTCGCACAGCCACAGTTCGTCTGGCGTGTCGTCGCTCCGCGCTTCGGTGAAGGCGCGCATGGCCTCGGCGGTGGCTTCGTAGTCGGCACGGCCCAGGTGCTCGATCTTCATGGGCGGCGAGCCTGTCTTGCGATCCGCGCCGCGAGCGGCACGGCGGCAGCCGTCACAGGACCACCTTGACCATGGGATGCGCGCTGAACGTGCGGTACAGCTCGTCGAGCTGCGCACGGCTGGTCGCCGTCACGGTGAGCGTCAGGCCGACGTACTTGTTGCCCTTGCTCGGGCGCACTTCCAGCGTCGCGGCATCGAAGGCCGGGTCGAAGCGGGTGACGATCTCGACCATCGCCTGCGCGAAACCCTCGGCGTTGACGCCCATCACCTTGATCGGAAAGGCGCTCGGATAGTCGATCAGCGACGCCTCGGGCGGGATGTCGGGCGGGATAACGGACATGGTCGGTGGCTGCGTCGCCCTCGGTCGAGGGCCTGTGCGCCCGTTCAACGGCAAGCGATGGAGCGCGTCCTCGGTTTCAGATCGATTGGGTCAGCTTGGCGCGCTGGTAGGCCTCGTACAGGCGCGCATACACCGGGCCGGGCTTGCCGCCGAGAGCGCCGTGGCCCACGGGCTCGCCGTCCAGGCGGGTGACGGGGAGCACTTCCTTGGTGGCCGAGCTGAGCAGCAGTTCGTCGGCGGACAGCAGTTCGCCTTCGCTGATCGGGCGCAGGCTGTAGGCGATGCCCTCGTCTTCGCACAGCTCGCGCAGCAGCTCGAAGCGCACGCCCTCGAGCACGTGTTCGCTCTTGGGCGGGCCGATCAGGGCGCCGTCCTTGACCATCCAGACGTTGCACGCCGCCGCCTCCGTGAGGAAGCCGTCGCGCAGCATCACCGTCTCGGCGGCGCCATGGTCGGCCGACAACTGGCGCGCGAGCACGTTGCCGAGCAGCGAGACCGACTTGATGTCACCCCGCTCCCAGCGGAAGTCGCGTGCGGTGACGCAGGCCACGCCGGCATGGCGCTGCTCTTCGGTGGGCGGCTTCATCACGCTGGCCATCATGAAGACCGTGGACGATATGTCCTTGGGCATCGCGTGATCGCGCACAGCGATGCCGCGGGTGATCTGCAGGTAGATGAGCTGGTCGCCGCTCCCGCTCGCCTCGTACTGCGCCGCGATCAGCCGGCGCACGCGGTCCAGCCACTGCGCAGCGTCGTGCGGATTGGGGATGCGGACCTTGGCGCAGCTGCGCTCCAGACGGGCCATGTGCTCGTCGAAGCGGAACACGCGCCGGTCGTACACCGGCACCACTTCGTAGATGCCGTCGCCGAACAGGAAGCCGCGATCCAGAACGCTCACGCGTGCTTCGCGCAACGGCAGGTAGTCGCCATTCAGATAGCACAGCGAATCGGCCATGGCCGAGGGAATGGTGTTCGGCAAGTCGGTCATGGTGGCAGCCCAGGTCGCACGTTGAACAGTCGCAAGCCCGTCACTGTATCCACAAGCGCAGCGAGTCCCAGGCCCGGCCGAGCAAGCCCGCCTGCTCGACGGGCTCGAGCACCGCGAGCGGCACTTCGGCCACCGTGGCGCCGGCCGCGCTCACCTTGATGGTGCCCACCACCTGGCCCTTGGCCAGAGGTGCGACCAGCGGATCGGTGCGGGCGATGTCGGTCTTGAGCTTGTCGCCCTCGCCCTTGGGCACGCTCACCACCACGGCATGGGCGCTGCCCAGCTTGGCGGTGTTGCTGGCGCCTTTCCAGACGGCCGGGCTGACGACGGCCTGGTTGGCCTCGAACAACTTGACGGCATCGAACGAGGCGAAGCCCCAGTTCAGCAGCTTCTGGCTTTCGTTGGCGCGAGCCTCGGCCGAACCGGCGCCGAGCACCACGCTGACGAGGCGGCGCTGACCGTTGGGGAAATCGCGCTTGGCGGTGGTGATCAGGCAGTAGCCGGCCGCATCGGTGTAGCCGGTCTTCAAGCCATCGACGCTCGGGTCACGGTAGAGCAGCAGGTTGCGGTTGTTCTGCTTGATCTTGTTGAAGGTGAATTCCTTGGTCGAGTAGTAGTGCAGGTACTCGGGAAAGTCGAGCACCAGCCGGGAGGCGATCACGGCCAGCTCGCGGGCGGTGCTCACGTGGCCCGGCGCGGTGAGGCCCTCGGGGTTCTTGAAGCTCGTCGCCTTGAGCCCGAAGGCCTGCGACTGGCGGTTCATCATCGCCACGAACTGCTCGTAGGTGCCGCCGACGCCTTCGGCGAGCGCCACGGTGGCGTCGTTGCCGCTCTGCACGATCATGCCCTTGAGGAGGTCATCGACCGTGACCTGGCTGTTCACCGGCAGGAAGGTCCTCGAGGCCCCGGTCATCCCGGTGCGCCAGGCCCGCTCCGACACGGGCAGCGTCTGCTCGAGCGTGATCTTCTTGTCGCGCAGGGCCTGAAACACGAGGTAGCCGCTCATCAGCTTGGTAAGCGAGGCCGGCTCGACGGGCTCGTCCGGGACCTTGGACGCCAGCACCTGGTTGGTGGTGACGTCGAACAGCAGGTAGGAGCGCGCCGCGATCTCGGGCGCTTGCGGCGCCTGCGCCTGTGCAGCGGCGGCGACGGTGAATGCGAACAGCAGGGCGAGCAATCTTTTCATGGGGGACTTGAGGGACGGAAAGCGGGGATGGAGTGCGGCAACGGGATTCGGTTCAAAGAGCTTGCGACCAGGCCCGCACCACCAGGGTCTTGAGCAGCGAAAGCTGCCCATGGAAGAAGTGGCCGACACCGGGAATGACCGTGACCGGCAGCGACTGCGGACGGGCCCAATCGAGCGTGGCGGCGAGCGGCACCACGTCGTCCGCTTCGCCGTGGATGACCAGCGTGTCCTGTGGCACGACGGGCACGCTTTGCTTGAGGGTCGAGGGTGCGATCAGGGCCAGCCGGCGCGGCGCGGCGGCGGCGCCGCCGTCCCTCAGGCGAGCGGCGGCGCTGGCCGCGACATAGCCGCCGAAGGAAAAACCGGCCAGCACGAGCGGCAGCCCGGCCGCTTCATCGGTCGCGCGCGCGGCGGCGATCACCGCCAGCGCATCGTCGATCTCGCCGCGGCCTTCGTCCCAACTCCCCGCCGAGGCGCCCACGCCGCGAAAGTTGAAGCGAACCGTCCGCCAGCCCAGCGCGAGCCCGGCCCGCGCCAGGGTCTGCACCACCTTGTTGTCGAGCGTGCCGCCGTGCTGGGGGTGCGGATGGCAGATCACCATCAGGGCCGAAGGCGCGGAGCCCGTCCCGCCGCCGGCGGGCGAATCGACCGCACACTCGATGTCGCCGGCGGAGCCGGGCAGCACGAGGCGCTGCGTCTGCGCGTTCATCGGCATCCGGTCGCCGGGCTCAATGCCCTACCTCGGCCGGCAGCACCAGCCGCTCGACCACGCGGCCGTGCTTGAGATGCGACTCGACGATCTCGTCGATGTCGTGCTCGTCCACGAAGGTGTACCAGACCGCTTCCGGATAGACCACCGCCACCGGGCCGCCCGCACAGCGGTCCAGACAACCCGCGCGGTTGACGCGCAGCTTGCCGGGACCGATGAGTCCGGCCGCCTTGGCCTGCGACTTGCACCGCGAAAATCCGGCTTCGGCGCCGCGGTCGGCGCAGCAGGCTTCGCCATCACGCTGGTTCAGGCAAAAGAAGATGTGGCGCTCGTAATAGCTCATCGCGGGATTCTAGGTTTCGGCGGGCTCGCGAGCCGCAAGCCGGCCGATCAGGTAGAGCAGGGTCGCCCAGGGCCACAGCCAGCCGATCCATTGCGACAGCCCGTGGAAACGGATGAAGCGGCCCTGTTCCCAGCTCTGCAGACTGGCGGCGTAATACGGATCGGCCGGCGCCAGGTTGACGAGCGCGAGGCTCAGGCTGATCACGGGCAGCGCCAGGACCGCCGCGCTGCGCGCAGGCAGCAAGGCCAGCGGCAGCGCCACGACGATGGTCACCACAAGACCCGGAACCACCGGCGGCGTGAGCCAGGTGAACGCATGGTCCGGGCCGAAGTTGAGCGCCGTCGACAGGGTGGTCGCTGCCGCACCGAGCAGCAGGGCGCCGACCAGCAGAACGACGCGCCGGGCGCCCGGTCGCGTGAGCGCGAACGCGAGCAGACAAGGCGCAAGCAGACCGGCCACGATGCCGAGCAGTTCGACACCGGGCGCCAGCGGCGCCGGTGGCAGCGCGCTGCCCGGGCGCAGCCAGCCGTCCCAGGCCGTGCCGGCCAAGGCTGCGGCGAGCGCGTCGCGCGCGCGGCCCAGCACCTGCCCGAGGCCGAAGGGCAGCGGCGGCGGAAACAGCAGTCCGAAAGGCCACAGCAGCAGCAGCACCAGGCCCACGCCGCGCCCATGCAGGAACCAGCGCTCGCGCCACCGCTGCCAGCGCGCCTGCCCGCCCAGCGCATCGGCCACGACGGCCGCCAGCGCCCCGAGCGCGGCACCGCCGACATTGAGCGCCCAGTCCACCCGCGAGGGCACCCGAAGCGGCAGGAAGTGCTGCAAGGACTCCATGACGTAGCTGAGCACGCCGGCGGCCAGCAACGCCATCGCGACGGCCGACAGCCGTGAGCGTCCGCCGCGCAGCACGCCGGCGGCGAGCAGCACGCCGAGCGGCAGATAGCCGAGCAGGTTGGCGACGACGTCGAAGCGGCTCTGCGCGATCGCCGAAGGCAGCCACGGCGACCAGGCGTCGATCCGAGGCGGCAGCCGCCAGCCGTCGAAGGGGTGCAAGCTGGCATAGACGATCACGCAGGCGCACACGGCGGCCAGCGGCCAGGCCGAACTGCGGTGGCTCCTCACGACGCCGCCCGCCCGTCGAAGCCCGGGTCCCCCCGTGTGCGCCGGGCCGCGAGCAAGCCCTCGGGCGGCAGCGGCCGAAATGGGCGAAAGCGGCCCGTCATCGTCAGAACGGCTTGACGACCACCAGCACGACGATCGCGATGAAGACCAGCACGGCCGCCTCGTTGAACACGCGGTACCAGCGGTCGCTGCGGCGGTTGGCGAACTGCTCGAAATCGCGCAGCAGGCGCCGGCAGACGTGGTGGTAGCCGACGGCACCCAGCACCAGCACCAGCTTGACGTGCAGCCAGCCGTTGCCTGCCGAGAAAGCGCCTCGGCCGATGCCGTAGCCCAGCCACAGCCACAGGCCCAGCGCCAGCGCGGGCAGCATCAACAGTGTGCTGAAGCGGTAGAGCTTGTGAGCCATCAACAGCAGCCGCTCGCGCTCGGCGTGACTGTCGGCGGGCGTCATCGCGAGATTGACGAAAATGCGCGGCAGGTAGAACAGGCCGGCGAACCAGCTCGCGACGAACACGATGTGGAAGGCTTTGATCCAGAGCATCCGGTCCATTATCCCCAGCGACTCTTGCCGTCCGGTCCGGCGGCGCCGCAACCACGGCGGCGCGACGACGGCTTCGGAGCGGGCGTGCGCCTTGCGTGAGTGAAGCAGGCGCGCCGCCGACAAGGCCGCGACGTATCATTCGCCGCAACTTTCAGCAGCCCGCGGCGCCGGGTTTGCCCGACGAGCCGCCGCCCCGCGGCGGGCGGGGCCCGCAGCGCCTCACCGCACCTTCCCGTGAGCTCTTACCCGCAACGCTTTCCGGCCACTCGCGCGCGACGCCTGCGCCGCGACGACTTCACCCGCGCCCTGGTGCGCGAGCACACGCTGTGCCCCGCCGACCTGATCCTGCCGGTGTTCGTGCTGGAAGGCCGCGATCGAGCCGAAGACGTCGCCTCGATGCCGGGGGTGCAGCGCCTGAGCCTGGACCGCCTGCTGCCGGTGGCCGAAGAGTGCGTCGCGCTGGGGGTGCCGGTGATGGCGCTCTTTCCGGTGATCGACGCCGCAAAGAAAACCGCCGACGGCCGCGAAGCGCTCGACCCCGAGGGCCTGGTGCCGACCGTCGTGCGCAAACTCAAGCGCCGCTTCCCGCAGCTCGGCGTGCTGACCGACGTGGCGCTCGACCCCTACACCAGCCACGGCCAGGACGGCCTGCTCGACGACACCGGCTACATCCTCAACGACGAGACGGTGGCGATGCTCACGAAGCAGGCGCTCGTGCAGGCGGAAGCGGGCGTGGACATCGTCGCGCCGAGCGACATGATGGACGGGCGCATCGGAGCGATCCGCGCTGCGCTCGAAGCGCGCGGCGCGGTCCACACGCGGATCATGGCCTACAGCGCCAAGTACGCGAGCGCGTTCTACGGCCCCTTCCGCGACGCGGTCGGCTCCGCAGCCAACCTGGGCAGGAGCGACAAGAAGGCCTACCAGATGGACCCCGGCAACGGCGACGAGGCGCTGCGCGAGGTCGCGATGGATCTGGCCGAAGGCGCCGACATGGTGATGGTCAAGCCGGGCATGCCGTATCTCGACATCGTGCGTCGCGTGAAGGAGGAGTTCCGCGTGCCGACCTTCGCCTATCAGGTGAGCGGCGAGTACGCGATGCTGCAGGCCGCGGCCGCCCAGGGCTGGCTCGACGGCGAGGCGGTGATGATGGAGTCGCTGCTGGCCTTCAAGCGCGCCGGCGCCGATGGCGTGCTCAGCTACTTCGCCCTGGCCGCCGCGCGCGTGCTCCGCCGAACCGGCGGCGCGTCAGCGCGCGGCTGAACGGGCGATGCGGATCTTCCACGTCACGGCCGAGCAGTTCAGCGAACTCACGGAACTGCCCGAACGGTTGCCCCCAGGCGGCTACCTGTGGATCGGCAGCGCACGGCGCGAGTTCGAGGTCGGCGTGGGCGAGGTGCAAGCCGCCCTGCAGCGCTGGACCGGCGGGCAACTCGTCGATCTGCACATCACCGACTTGCTCAACAACCAGCTTCCCTCGACCTTCGACTACACCTCCTGGTACGACGTGATGGTGTTTCGCCGGCTGGCCGCCGGCAGCGGCAGCAGCAACCTGTTCGCCGACGACAACCGGGGCACCCTGGCCAGTGCGAAGCAGGCCTTGGCCTCGATCGACACCAGTCCGGTCGGCTTTGCGGTGTTCGACCGCGTGCTGGTCACCGTCCACCCCACCGATTGCCAGGTGCGCGACTTCTTCGCCAACCGGCTCGGCCAGATCGGCCATGGCGCCGAGGCGCGGACCACCGGCGTGCGGCTGCCCACGAGCCCGGCGGACCTGATGCTGCGCATGATCAACCACATGGTCGACAGCTACCTGGAGCTGCGCCGGCTGCTGACCAAGCAGCTCGGTTACCTCCAGCAGGAGCTGTTCCGCCCGCGCAGCCGGTTTCGCGACTGGCAGATGCTGCTGGACTCGCGCAACGCCCTTCACTTGCTCGAAGACGTGTGCGAAGACCAGCGCAGCGCCGTCACCGAATGGATCGACGCGCTCGACGAATGGCCCGACGATCCCGACCCCGCCGCGCGCCGCGAACGCGAGTTGCTGCGCGTGCGCTCGCGCGACGTGCTCGAGCACATCGAGCGCGTGCTCGGCCACGTGCGCCGGCTCGAGGGCTCGGCCGAGGGCGCGGTGCAGATGCACTTTTCGGCGCAGAGCAACCGCACGGCCGAGATCGTGCGCACGCTCACGGTGATCACCGCCGTGTTCATGCCGCTCAATCTCATCACCGGCTTCTTCGGCATGAACTTCGACTTCCTGCCGCTGATCCACAGCGACGCCGGGGTGTGGATCACCAGCGTGCTGATGCTCGGGCTGGCGCTCGGCCTGGTGATCTACTTTCGCCGCAAGCGCTACCTCGAGCGAGGCCGCTGAGCCGCCCGCTCAACCCGCGGGCGCTCGCGTCATCCAGGCCTCGAAAGCCTCGGCAGTCAGCGGTGGACTGACCGCCTCGCCCTGCAGTTCGTTGCAGCCTTCGCCGGCCAGGAAGGTTCGCTGCGCCTCGGTTTCCACGCCTTCGGCGATGACGGTGATGCCCAGGCCGCGGGCCATCTGGATGACGGCCCGGGCAATCGCCGCGGAGTCGCGCCGCTGCGGCAGATCGGTGACGAAGGAGCGATCGATCTTCATCTTGTCGATCGGCAACTCCTTGAGGTGCCCCAGAGACGAGTAGCCGGTACCGAAGTCGTCCACCGCCAGCAGGATGCCCAGCGCCTTGAGCTGGACCAGCTTGCGGCGAACCTCCGGCAGGTCGTCCATCAGCATGCGTTCGGTCAGCTCGAGCTCGAGCAGCGGGCCGGGCAGATCCAGTTCGCGCAGCACTTCCGCGATGCCCTCGACGAAGCCGACCGCCTGGAACTGCAGCATGGACAGGTTCACCGCGACCGGCACGTCCGGCGCACCGGGCGCAGCGGTGTCGCGCCAGCGCCGCGCCGCGCGGGCCGCCTCGCGCAGCACCCACAGGCCCAGCGGCAGCATCAGCCGCTGCTGCTCGGCCAGCGGGATGAACTCGTCGGGCAGGAGCAGGCCCCGCTCGGGGTGCTGCCATCGCACCAGCGCCTCGGCGCCGACCAGCACGCCGTCGCTCGCGCGCACCTGCGGCTGGAAATGCAGCACGAACTCGCCGCGCTCGAGCGCCTGCGAGAGCTGCCCCTCCATGACCAGCGAGGCATAGGCGCTGCGCGCCAACGCATGGTCGAAGAACTGCACGTTGGCGCGGCCGCGCGCCTTGGCGAGGTACATCGCCGCGTCGGCGTTCTTGATCAATTGGGCCGGCGAGTCGCCATCGCCCGGGTAGATGGCGATGCCGATCGAGGGTGTGACGGAAATGGGCCGTCCGCCGGCATGCAGCGGCGCCTCGATCGCGCTCAGCAGCTTGCGCGCCACGTCGGCCACCACCTCCCGCGGCGAGCCGCCCGACAGCAGCACCATGAACTCGTCGCCGCCGAAGCGCGCGACCCGGTCCGAGGCGCGCAGCAGCGCGACGATGCGCTGCCCCACGGTCTGCAGCAACGCATCGCCGGCCAGGTGGCCGAGCGAATCGTTGACACGCTTGAAATGATCGAGGTCGATGAACAGCAGGGCCAGCGGCTGCCCGCTGCGCTGCGCCTGCGCCATGAGCGGCTCGAGCTGCTCCATGAAGGCCAGGCGGTTGGGCAGGCCGGTCAGCGCGTCGTGGTGAGCCAGGTGATGAATGCGCGCCTGCGCTGCCTGGCGGTCGCGGATGTCGCGCACGATGGTCATGCGGATGTGTTCTCCGCGGCGGTGGATGCTGCGCACGATGAACTCGACCGCGATGCGCCGACCGGTCTTGTCGATGATCGCGCTCTCGTAGGTGGTTTCCTGGCTGGCCGCCATGACGGCGGCCACTTTGGCGGCCTGGTCCGGCGCCACGAAATCCAGCGTGCGGCGACCGAGCAGCTCGCTCAGGTCGTAGCCGATCAGGGCGCAGGCCGGCGCGTTGGCGTCGGTGATGAAGCCGTCCTTGTGGAAGACGATGCCCTCGCAACTGGCCTGCATGAACTTGCTCAGGCGCTCTTCAGACTCGCGCACCGCCTGCTCGGCAACGCGGTGGCGGGTGATGTCGGAGATGAGGACGAAACAGGCGACCGACCGGCCCTCGGCATCCACGTGCGGCAGCAGGTGCACCTCGAGCCACTGGGCGCTGCCGTCCGGGCGCTGGAGCTGGCGCTCGTAGGCGACCGGTCGCTGGTCCTGCAGCACGATATCCACATGCGGCTGGATCTGCTGCTGCGCCGCCTCGCCGATGATCTCGGTCACGCTGCGCCCCACGATCGAGTGCTCGTCCCAACCGAACGTCTGGGCGTACTGCTTGTTCGCGAAGAGGCAGGTGTTGTCGCTGGCCGCGTAGTAGGCGATGAGCGCGGGCACGTTGTCGGCGAGCAGCCGGAACTGTTCGGCCTTCGCCCGCGCCTGTCGTTCGGCATGCCGCGCGGGCGACATGTCGTGCAGCAGGCAGACGTGGTCGCCGTGCTCGGCGCGCCAATGCGCGCTGCAGTCGACCCAGGCTTCGGTGGAACGGCCGTCGGTGTGCAGGCGATGCCAATGCAGCTGGAGAGAAAAATCCTGTTCACGCTGCAAGGCAGCGAGCAAGGCGGGCCGCCCCGCGGGAGCCACGGCCGTCAACCAGCCGCGGCCCTGCGCGGCCATGGCGGTGAGGCCGGTGAAAGCGCAGAACGCCGTGTTGACGTGCAGCGCCAGGCCGTCGCTCGACAGCAGCAAGGCGCCGCTCGGCAACGCGTCCCACAGGGACGACGCTTCCGGGTGCGGGGTGGGGAGGGCGGACAAAACAGGCTCGGGGCGGCGAACGATGATAGGTCGCCGGTGCGGGGCTTCAAGCCCCGCTTCGAGGTGTGATTCGGGAGGGTCCGGCGTTCACGGGCCGCTGAGCGGCGGCGGGGCGGCCCGCCCGGCCGGACCCAGCGCCGCGCGCGCCAGGCACAGATCCTCCCAGGCGCGCGCCTTGTCGGCCGGCTGACGCAGCAAGTAGGCCGGGTGGTAGGTCACGACCAGCGGCACGCCTTCGTAGGCATGCATGCGCCCGCGCAGCTTGCCGATGGGCAGGTCGGTCTTCAGCAAGGACTGAACGGCAAAGCGACCCATGGCCAGGATGACCCGGGGGCGCACCAGCGCCACCTGCCGCCGAAGGAAGGGCTCGCATTGCGCCACCTCGTCGGGCCGCGGATTGCGGTTCATCGGCGGGCGGCACTTCAGCACGTTGGCGATGAAGACCTGCCGCGCGGGGTCTTCCGGGGAAGGAAGACCCCCGGCCTCCCCGCCACGACCCAAGCCGAGAGCGCGCAGCATGTTGTCGAGCAGCTTGCCGGCCCGGCCGACGAACGGCTCGCCTTGACGGTCTTCCTGCTCCCCGGGCGCCTCGCCGACGATCATCCAGTGCGCGTCGGGATGCCCGGCGCCGAAGACGGTGTTCGTGCGGCCCGCGCACAGCCCGCAAGCCGTGCAGCCGGCCACGGCGCGGCGCAGTTCCGGCCAGTCCATCCGGCCGATGGCGTCGCGCGACTCGCCGGCAAGCGCCGCCTCGGCGGCCGAAGGCCCGGTGTCGGCAACGCACGCGGAAACCGGCACCGCGCGCACGACCGGTGCGTGCGCTTCCCCAGGGCCGGCCTCGCCGCCCGGCCGGACGGGGTCGGCGACGACGGTGTCGGAGGAATCGACGTCCGGTGACGAAGCCTCCCACAGGCGCACGCCCAGCTCGGCGAGCAGCGCTCGCCGGCGGTCATCCCAGGCCATGCGCCTCCCGGGCAAGCGCCAAGCTCATGACCACCGCATCCTCACGCTTGCGCCCATGCGCCGGGTAGTAGCCGCGGCGCAGGCCGATGTGGCGAAAGCCGTAGCGCTCGTAGAGCCCGCGGGCGCGCTCGTTGGACACCCGCACCTCGAGCCAGATCTGCGCGGCGCGGCGCATGCGCGCCAGAGCGCACAGCTCGTCGAGCATGCAGCGCGCATGCCCCTGATGCTGCGCGGCCGGCGCCACGCTGAGATTGAGCAGGTGCAGTTCGTCAACGCCGTGCATCGCGATGAAGTAGCCGACCAGGCCGGACTCCGGCGCGACCAGCCCCTGCATTTCATAGCCGGCGCGCAGGGAGTCGAGAAAGTTGCCGCGCGTCCAGGGGAAATCGTAGGTCGCCTGTTCGATCGCCAGCACCGCGTCGAGGTCGTCCTCTCGCAGTGGCATCAGCACGAGCGAAACCGGCCGGACGACGGCATTCATCGTCGCGCCCCCATCGGTTCACGGCGACCCGTGCGCACAGCGGCGGGGCCGCTCGGCTGCCCCCGTGTCCGGACGCAGACGCTTTCTGCGCGGCGCGGCGCGCGGCTCATCATGTCGGGTGCCCCGTTTCGGCTCGGACCGGCACCCCGGCCCGGGCGGCGGCGCGCTCCGCCGTGGTCTGCGCTACCTTGTCGCGCACGTAGAGCGGCAGCGCCTGTGCGGCATCGAGGCGCTCGCCCCGGCGCCAGGCCGCCCTCGCCAGCGCGAGCAGCGCGGCGCCGCGCGGTGCCGCCTGCGGCCAACAGACCGTTTTCGCACCAGCCCAGGCCTCGGCATGGGCGAGCAGCGAGCTGCCGGCGATCTGGGGACGTGCCGGGTCGGCAAGGATCCGGCGCGCGAGTTCGGCGGGATCGTGCAGCGCCGGCGCGGCGAGTTCGATCCAGCCTGCGCCGTCGTGACGGTAGTGCGCCGCGTAGGCCTCGCCCATGCGGGCGTCCACAGCGACCCAGAGATCGACTCCCGCTCCTGAGCGGCGCGCATCCTCGGCCACGGCCTGCAAGGTCTCGAGCACCAGCACCCACCGCTGCGCCCCGAACGCCAGCCCCTGCGTGACCGCGCAGGCGGCGCGCACGCCGGTGAAAGCACCCGGCCCGCGGCCGCAGCCGATGGCATCGAGCTCCGCCACTCCGATGTCCGCTTCGCGCAACAGGCCGAGCAGCCCGGGCAGCAAGGCGGCCGAGGCCCCGGCGCCGCCGGGCAGCGCCGCCAGCCACTCGCGGCCTCGAACGCTCAGACCGAGGTGCAAGGTCTCCGTGGCGGCGTCGAGGACGAGCAATCGGGCAGCGTGCGCGTCTTGTTCCGGGGCCTCTTCCGCGAGGCGATCTTTGCCGCCGGAGTCGCTGGAAAAGGCCATGCGCCGAGTCTAGCGGCGCACCAGCCGTGGCCCTGACGCAGGCCCCACTTATCATCGTTGCGATGAGCCGTTCCCGCCTGCTGCGCCGTCTCGCCGCGTGTTGGCTGTGCACGGTTCTGGGTGGTGCCGGCTCGGGCGCCGCGGCGGCCCCAGAGAACGGATTGCCGGCATCGGTGCAGGCGGCGCTCGCCGCCGCCCGGCTGCCGCCGGACGCCCTGGTGGCCTGGATCGCCGAGGTCGGGCCGCAGGGCCTGTATGCACCGCGTCTGGCCTGGCGCGCGCAGCAGCCGGTGAACCCGGCTTCGCTGATGAAGCTCTTCAGCACCGGCGCGGCGCTCGAGTTGCTGGGCCCGGCCTGGACCTGGACCACGCCGGTGCTCGCGAGCGGACCGATCGATGCACGCGGCGTGCTGCTGGGCGACCTCGTGATCCAGGGCAGCGGCGACCCGACCCTGATGATCGAGCGCGTGTGGCTGCTGCTGCGCCAGCTCCAGCAGCGCGGCGTGCGCGAAGTGCGCGGCGACATCGTGCTCGACGGCAGCGCCTTCACCTACATGGCACGCAATCCGGCCAGCTTCGACGGCGAGCCGCTGCGGCCCTACAACGTACAGCCCGATGCGCTGCTGCTGAACCTCAAGTCGATCACCCTGGGCTTCGTGCCCGACGTGCCGCGCGGTGTCGCGCGCATCACCACCGACGTGCCCCTGTCCGGCGTGCGGGTCGATGCCGACGTGACGCTCGGCTCCGGCGACTGCGGCGACTGGCGGCGAGCCTTGAAGGCCGATTTCAGCAATCCCGCGCGGCTGCGCTTCGCCGGCCGCTACCCGGTGGCCTGCGGCGACAAGACCTGGCCGATCGCCTACGCCGACCCGGCGAGCTACAACGCACGCCTGGTCGAGGCGCTGTGGCGCGAGATCGGCGGGCGGCTCGGCGGGCGCGTGCGCGAGGGCGTCGCGCCGCCCGATGCCGCGCTGTTGTTCGAGTTCGCGTCGCCGCCGCTGGCGGCGGTGGTGCGCGACATCAACAAGTACAGCAACAACGTGATGGCCCAGCAGTTGTTCCTGAGCCTCGGACTCAACGCGGCCGCCATTCACCTGCCGGTCGCGCCGCCGGCGCCCGGAGCAGCTTCAGGCCTCGTTGCGACGCCGGCGACACCGGCGTCGGCGTCCGTCGAGGTGCCGGCGGCGCCCTTTCGCGTGGCGGCGACGAATCCCTCGCCCGAGGCGGTGCCCGGCGCCTCCTTGCTGCCCGAGCCGGGGATTGCGCCGGTGCTCGTTCCGGCCGTGCCCCCGGCGCCGGCGACGCCGGCCGACACCACCGAAGCGGCGCGCGCGGTCCTGCGTCAGCACGTGCGCGAGCGCACGGCCTGCACCGAGCCCGAGGTGGTGATCGACAACGGCTCGGGCCTCTCGCGCGACTCGCGCAGCAGCGCACGCTGCCTGGGCGCCTGGTTGCAGGCGCTGTGGACCAGCCCGCTGATGCCGGAGTTGACGAGTTCGCTGCCGCTGCCCGGCGTGGACGGCACCGCGCGCCGGCCCGGGCGCGCCTGGGGCGCGGCACTCGGCCGGGCGCACCTCAAGACCGGCTCGCTGCGCGATTCAGCCGGACTGGCCGGCTATGTGATCGGCGCCTCGGGGCGCCGCTATGCCTTCGTCGCGATCCTAAATCACCCGCAAGCCAACGCGGGGCGCCCGGTGCTCGACGCGCTGATCGACTGGACGGCGCAGGAAGCCTCGCCCTGAGCTGCGCCGCCATGCCGCGGACGGCCCTCAGAGCCAGCCGCGATTCGCCATGACCGTGAGTACCAGGTCGGCAAGAAGCAGATGGCCGTAGGGTGTGGGATGCACGCCGTCGGCGTAGAGATAGCGGGAGGTCGCCGCCGGGATCAAGGTCTGGGCCGTGCAGTTCCAGGAACCCAAGCTGGATGTGCACACGGCATCGGTCGCGTTGTCGAGCTGGAAATCGGCCGGTTTCGCCGCCTGGGCCTGACTCCGGGTGAATGCATCGACCAGCAGCACCTCGTCCTCGCCTTCGACGCCCTCCTGCAGCGCCTCGTTGAAGGCCGCACTCATGGCCCGGATGAGGCCGGGCGCGTCGTCTTCCGCGTCCAGCCCGACCGGCGTGAGGCTCACGTCGGGCAGATTGACGAGCACGACGCGGCGGGCTCCCTTGGCAACCATCTGGTCCTTGACCAAGGTGGCGAGCTGGGCACCCGCGGTTGCCATCGCACCGATGGCCGCGTTGGCGTTGCTCGTTCCGCCCTGCACGAGCGCCAGGTTGACGAAGAGGTCGTTGCCGCCCGCCAGCACCGTGACCAGCTCGTCGTCCCGGAAGCGGCCGTTGCCCTTGGCGAGATGGCGCGACACCTGCGCCGCCACCGGCACGGTCAGGTGGCCCAGCGCACCGTTCGGGTCGCCCAGGGCCTGCAAGGCGCGGTTGTTCGGGCCGACCAGCTCCGTGACACGGGACCCGCCTTGGGCGTAGTTGTAGCAAGCAGGCTGAACGACGGGCGGCATGACCGGCGTCAGGAACGGCGGGCTGGCCGGGTCGCTGTTGAGCCCGCGTTCGGCGGGGCACGGTGCCGGCACATCGATCTCGCGCGCCAGCAGGTCGGTCCACAGCAGCACGCCGGAACCATTGACCGTGAACCGCCCGCCACCCCTCGCCGCCACTTCCGTCACCCGGTACGTGCCGGCGTCGCTGAGGCTGTCGCCGAAGTTGACGGCGCGCGAGTAGTCGTTCCCGTCGTCGCCGCCGCCGCAGCCGATCATCAAGCTCGCGGCGGCCAGGCACGCGCCGTACAGGCGCAGGCTCTTTTTCATCATCGTGCAGGGTCTCCTGAAAGTGTGTTCGGCCGCCCGCTCGTGGCCGGCGCCGGGAAGAGCGCAGACTGTAGGGGGCACGGCAACGCGCTTCGCAGCGGGCAAACCCCGCGCGCCGCGGCCGTGCGCCCGGCCGTCAGAACGGGTTGTTGCGCACCCGCGATTCGGCCAGGTCGCCGAGCAGGTCGTGCAGCTTCGCGCCGAAATGCAGGTCGTCGGCCCACAGGAAGTCGTCCTGCTGCGCCGCATCGATCAGGGTGTCGGTCGTGCAGGTCGGCAGGGGTGCATCCGGCCTGCAGGCCGCGTCGCTGACGTTCGCATCGTCGAAGTCGAAGCGATCGTTGTCGTCGAGCAGTTGCTCCACCCGCTCGTCGATGGCGACGAGACCGATCTGGCGGCCGTCCTGAACGACCCTGAAGCGCAGGCCGGCGTTGAAGGCGTCGGTCAGGTCGCTCAGGCATTCACGACGGTAGGTTCGCGGATCGGCCTCGGTCGGTGCTTGCCTTGCAAAGGGCGTGGCGCCCTGGTTCGGCACCGTCACGAAAAGCACCCGGCCGCCGTTGCCGCCACGCGCAATCGCATTGATCTGCACGGCCAGCGCCTCGCCCTGCGCACGCGCCTCGCGGGCGGCGGAGCCCGAGCGATCGGGCGCGGAGACCTCGTAGCGGCACTGGCTCGCCGCGGTGACGCCCTCATAGATGGCGAGGATGTCGTGCTGGCCGACGAACACCGTCACCAGGTCGGTCGGCTTGAAGCTGTCCGCGGCCTCGTGCACGGCAATCTGGTCCGCGATGGTCTTGACCGTCGCGTCGACCGCCGCGTACATCACGCCCCGCTGCGGCGTGCCTTCGGCATCGCCGTTGCACTCCTTGAACGCAAAGCCGTACTCCTGCGCCAGTTTCTGGACCCAAACGCGGTTGGCGAAACAGTTGACGGGACCGGGCGGGAAGTTGTCGACCGGCTCGGGCGCCGAGGCTCCCGGCTCGGGCGCCGGTGCGACCGGATCCAGCCCGTTGACGCTGTACTTGAGACCCTCCGATGTGATCAGGCTCGACTCGTCGCCGAACACCAGCAGCCGCTGCGGCGAAAAGTCGTCGACCGTGTCGCCTCCGCCGCAGGCGCTCAGGCCGAACAGCAGGGCGCAGGACGCGGCGGCGCGGCGCGCGGTGAGCGGCGGAGCGCGGCGCGTGCCGCGAACAGAAAACATCCCAACAGTCATGCGTGCTCCAGCAAGCGCAAAGGCGAAAGAAAAAAGAGGGCCCATCGAGGCGGCGGGTCAGCGCGTGGCGGCACGTTGCAGGCGGTCCCGCACGCCATCCCAGGCGGAATCTTCAGGCGGCTCCTCGACCCAGATGAGCTGCACGCCCTCGTCGTCGAAGGCGCGCAACACGGCGAAAAGCTCCTGCGCCGCCGCCGCGGCATCGTCCGGCATGCGCCGGCCGGCCAGGCGCGGCGGCGGCGCAATGCTGCGGCAATATACCGCCAGCCTGCGCGGGCCCGCCGCCGGCAGGGCCTCGATCGGCAGCACCTCGAGCGCCTTGCGCAGCGCCTCGCCGGACATCAGGCGCAAGCTGGCGCGCGGTGCGTAGTGCGAGGCCAGGCTGCCCGAGGCGCGCGGCGCCGCCGCGTCGGCCTCGCGCAGCGGCTCGCCGGCGGCGGCCTCGAGTTGCCCGCGGGTGAGCACGCCGGGGCGCAGCAGAACGGCCTGCCCGCGCGAACAATCGACGATCGCCGATTCGATGCCGACCGGACAGTCGCCTCCGTCCAGCACGCACAGGTCCGGCAGCGCATCGGCGAACTCGCTGCATACGTGTGCGGCCCGGGTGGGGCTGATGCGGCCGAATCGGTTGGCGCTCGGCGCCGCGACGCCCGGCACACCCAGCGCCGCGGCTTCGGCGAGCAGCGCCTGGGCCAGCGGGTGAGACGGCGCGCGCAGGCCGATGGTCGCGTGCCCGCCGGCTGCTGCTTCGGCCACGGCCTTGCGACGCGCGACGATGACCGTCAGCGGGCCGGGCCACAAGGCCGCCATGAGCCGCTGCGCAACGGGCGGCAGCTCATGGGCAAAGCTCGCGGCGGCTTGCGCGCCGGTGACGTGCACGATCAGGGGGTGATCCGCGGGGCGGCCCTTGGCGCGAAAGATCTGCGCCACCGCGGCATCGTCGTCGGCGCGGGCGCCGAGGCCGTAGACCGTCTCGGTCGCGAAGGCGACCAGTTCGCCGTCGGCCAGCCGCCGCGCGGCCTCGGCCACAGCCCGCGGCCCGGTGCCCTCGAGCAGCGCCATCGTCCGCGATCAGAAGGCCGGCAGGCCCAGCAGCGCCGCGGCCTGAAGCGCCGTGGCGCGCGCGGCCTCGGGCGTCGCCGCGGTGACCGTGAGATGGCCCATCTTGCGGCCGGGGCGTGCGCCGCTCTTGCCGTAGAGGTGCAGGTGAGCGCCGGGCAGCGCAAGCACCTCGGCCCAGGGCGGCGTGCGCTCCACGCCCTGCGCATCGAACCACAGATCGCCCAGGAGGTTGAGCATGACCGCCGCAGAGTGAAGGCGCGGCGGGGTGAGCGGCATGCCGGTCATGCAGCGCACCTGCAGGTCGAACTGCGACACGTCGCAGGCATCGAGGCTGTAGTGCCCGGAGTTGTGCGGCCGCGGGGCCATCTCGTTGGCCACCAGCGTGCCGTCCTCGAGCACGAAGAACTCGACGCACAGCACGCCGATGTACTCGAGGCCGGCGGCAATGCGCGTCGCAGCCTCGCACGCTTGCGCGGCGAGCGTCTCGCTCACGCCGGGCGCCGGCACCTCGGTGACGGCGAGAACGCCGTCCCGGTGCAGGTTGCGCTGCACCGGCAGCAGCACCACGTCCTCGTCGGCGCCGCGTCCCAGGATCACGCTCAACTCGAAAGCCAGCGGCAGGAGCTTTTCCAGAACGCACGGCTCGGCGCCGAGATCGGCCCAGGCGGCAGACAGTTCTTCGAGCGTGTTCACGCGCACCTGGCCCTTGCCGTCGTAGCCGAGGCTCATCGTCTTGAGGATGCCGGGCAGCAAGTCGCCACCGACGGCAGCCGCCTGCGCGGCCGTCTCGATCACGGCAAAGGGTGCACAGGCCACGCCGCAGCGGCGGAAGTGCAGCTTCTCGGCCGCGCGGTTCTGACAGACGGCCACCGAGTCGGCGCCCGGTGCTGCGGGCAGGTGCGCGCCGAGCGTGTAGAGCGCGCCGGCCGGCACGTTCTCGAACTCGGTGGTGATGGCGGCGCAGCGCTGCAGCATCTGCGCCAGGCCTTGCTCGTCGAGGTAGTCGGTCTGCACGTGCACGTGCGAGACGAGCCCGGCGGGGCTGGCGACATCCGGGTCCAGCACTGCCGTGAAGTAGCCGAGCCGCTGGGCCGCGTGCACGAACATGCGCCCGAGCTGGCCGCCGCCCATGACGCCCAGCGTGGTGGCCTGGGCGCCGGCGCCGGCCGCGGCGGGAAGGAGGGTCTTGTGCTGGCTCATGCGGACGGCGGCTGCGGCAGTTTCAGCTCGGCGCTCATGCCTCGGGCAGCTTCGGTCTGGCGGGCGCGAAAGGCGTCGAGCCGTTCGAGCAGCGCGGCATCCCCACGGGCCAGCAGCGCCACGGCGAAGAGCGCGGCGTTGGCCGCACCGGCCGCCCCGATGGCAAAGGTGGCCACCGGCACCCCGCGCGGCATCTGCACGATGCTGTGCAGTGAATCGACTCCCTGCAAGTGCTTCGACGGCACCGGCACGCCGAGCACAGGTATCGAGGTCTTGGCCGCCAGCATCCCGGGCAGGTGAGCGGCCCCGCCGGCCCCGGCAATGAGGGCGACCAGGCCGCGTCCGCGGGCCCCTTCGGCGTAGCGGAACATCTCGTCGGGCATGCGGTGCGCCGAGACCACCTGCGCCTCGAAGGGCACACCGAACTCGGTGAGAATGTCGGCTGCGTGGCGCATGACCTCCCAGTCGCTGCTGGAGCCCATCACCACGCCGATCAGGGGAATCGCTGCGCTCACGGCCGCTCCGGTTCTTTCGCGAAACCGCAAATTGTAGGCGGCGCATTGCGCACGCCGAGCCGGTGGCTCCTTCACAAGACCATGATCGACATCACCCTTCAGAACTTCGAATCGGACCTCATCAACGCCTCGTTGCGGCAGCCGGTGCTGCTCGACATCTGGGCGCCCTGGTGCGGGCCGTGCAAGACGCTCGGGCCTTTGCTGGAGAAGCTCGAAGTGGCCTACGCCGGGCGCTTCACGCTGGCCAAGCTCGACAGCGAAGCCCAGCCCGAGATCGCCGGTCAGTTGAGCCAGGCCTTCGGCGTGCGCTCCATCCCGTTTTGCGTGATGTTCGTCGGCGGCCAGCCGATCGACGGCTTCGTCGGCGCGCTGCCCGAAGCGCAGATACGGGCCTTCCTCGACAAGCACGTGCCGAGCACGGAGGAACTCGCCGCCGAAGAGGAGGTGCAGGAGGCCGAGCAACTCGCTGCCGGCGGTGACAGCGAAGCCGCGCTGGCGAAGCTGTCGGAAGCGCTGGCGCTCGCACCGGGCGACGATGCGATCCGCACCGAGTACGTCAAACGCCTGCTCGAGGCGGGCCGCACGGAGGACGCGCGCCGCATCTACGAGCCACTGGCGCCGAAAGCGATCGTCGACGTGCGCGTGGCGGCGCTGGGCCTGTGGCTGGAAGCCTGCGAGGCTGCGGCGAAGGCCCGGCCGCTGCCGGCACTGCAGGCGGCCATCGCGGCGAACAAGCGCGACTTCGAGGCGCGCTTCGAGCTCGCACAGCGCCACGTGGCCGAACAGCGCTACACGGATGCCATGGACGAGTTGCTGGAGGTCCTGATGCGCGACAAGGCCTGGGGCGAGGAACGCGCCCGCAAGCTCTACGTGGCGGTTCTCGAGATCCTCACCAAGCCGCAGCCCAAGCCGGCAGCGGCCGAAGTCAAGGGGACGCTGGAGATCGCCGGGCGCTCCGCCGCCGTGGCCAGCGACCCGGTGGTTGACGGCTACCGGCGCAAGCTCAGCATGGTGCTGTTCTAGGACCTGTTAACGCTACGGGAGGGCTGGCGCGGGCAGCGCGGTGCGGCGCCCGCCTTGGCACCTTCCCGGGCTTCCGTGAACTCAGCCGGTCAGCCGCTCGAAGGCCTCGCGGTATTTGAGGGCCGTTTTTTCCACCACGTCGGGCGGCAGCGCCGGGGCCGGCGCCTTCTTGTTCCACGCCTTCCCGTCGACGCGCACCTGTTCGAGCCAGTCGCGCACGAACTGCTTGTCGTAGCTCGGCGGATTCCCGCCCGGCGCATAGCCCTCGACCGGCCAGAAGCGCGACGAGTCGGGGGTGAGCACCTCGTCCATCAGGATCAGCTTGCCGGCCTCGTCGAGGCCGAACTCGAACTTGGTGTCGGCAATGATGATGCCCTTGCCGAGGGCGAAGGAAGCGGCGGCTTCGTAAAGCTCGATCGAGACCCTTCGCACCTGTTCGGCCAGCGCGGCGCCGACGATCTGCGCCATGCGCTCGAAGGAAATGTTCTCGTCGTGGGCGCCGCTCTCCGCCTTGGTGGCCGGGGTGAAGATCGGCGCGGGCAGCTTGTCGGCGTTGCGAAGGCCGGCAGGCAGCTCGACACCGCACACGGCCGACCCCGCCTGGTACTCCGTCCAGCCCGAGCCGGCGAGGTAGCCGCGGACCACCGCCTCGACGGGCAATGGGCGCAAGCGCCTGACCAGCATCGAGCGGCCGACGACCTGCTCGCGTTCGGCCTCGGTCACCGCGCTCTCGGGCGCCTCGCCGGTCAGGTGATTGGGCACGATGCCGGCCAGCCGCTCGAACCAGAACAGCGCCATGCGGGTGAGCAGTTCTCCCTTGCCGGGGATCGGCTCGCCCATCACGACGTCGAATGCGCTCAGCCGGTCGGTGGCCACCATGAGCATGCGGTCTTTGCCGACCGCGTAGTTGTCGCGGACCTTGCCGCGAGCGAGCAGCGGCAGCGACTGCAGGCGGGTTTCAAGCAGCGGCCGCGAGGCGAGGCGGCTTTCCAGCGGAGCTGACATCACGAGGGATCCGAAAGCGAGAGACCGGCGCGATTGTAGGAGCGGGCCATCCGGCGGTCTGCTGGCGCGCGAGGCACCGCGGCCGTGTGCTGCAGCGCACATTGCAGCCGCTGCTTTCGAGCCGCCGTACGCGGCCTGAGCTGGAAGCGCGCGGACAGACCGGGCAATCCCTTATGTCTGTCTCAATCTGAGTCAGGCCCAAAGGACGGCCGAAAGCCGGACAGGGTCTGTCCTAGGTATCAGGCGCGAAGGACGGGGAATACAAAGACGGTGGGGAGCGCTAAGGAGCAAACCCAAAGCTGTACCCATCCATTCCTACTACGGAGACGACAATGAAAGTGTCTAAGCAATCGGGTTGGCGCTTGATGAGCCCGCTCGCATTGGCAGTGCTGGCCGCCCCCGCGCTGGTGCACGCCAACGCCGATGTCGAGAAGAACATCGCCAACTCAGGCAACTGGGCCATGCAGGCCGGCGACATGTTCAACCAGCGCTACAGCAAGCTGGACCAGATCAACACCAAGAACGTCGGCAAGCTGCAGGTCGCGTGGACCTTCTCCACCGGCGTGCTGCGCGGCCACGAGGGTTCGCCCCTGGTGATCGACGGCATGATGTACCTGCATTCGCCGTTCCCCAACAAGGTGTTCGCCGTCAACCTCGACACCCAGAAGATTGTCTGGAAATACGAGCCCAAGCAGGACCCGGCCGTCATCCCGCAGATGTGCTGCGACACGGTCAATCGCGGTCTGGCCTATGCCGAAGGCAAGGTCATCCTGCAGCAGGCCGACTCCATGCTCGTGGCGCTCGACGCCAAGACGGGCAAGATGCTTTGGAGCACCAAGAACGGCGACCCGAAGCTCGGCGCCGTCAACACCAACGCACCGCACATCTTCAAGGACAAGATCATCACCGGCATCTCCGGTGGTGAGTGGGGCGTGCGCGGCTTCATCGCCGCCTACAACCTGAGCGACGGCAAGCCGGCGTGGAAAGGCTACAGCGTCGGCCCCGACGCCGAGATGCTGGTCGACCCGAACAAGACCATGACCTGGACCGACGGGCAGATGAAGCCGGTCGGTGCGGACTCTTCGCTGAAGACCTGGAAGGGCGATCAGTGGAAGATCGGCGGCGGCACCACCTGGGGCTGGTTCAGCTACGACAAGGCCGCCAACCTGATGTACTACGGCACCGGCAACCCGTCGACGTGGAACCCGTCGCAGCGCCCCGGCGACAACAAGTGGACGATGACCATCTTCGCCCGCGACGTGGACACCGGCATGGCGAAGTGGGTCTACCAGATGACCCCGTTCGACGAGTGGGACTTCGACGGCATCAACGAGATGATCCTCGCGGACATCAACGTGAAGGGCAAGCCCACCAAGGCGCTGGTGCACTTCGACCGCAACGGCTTCGCGTACACGATGGACCGCATCACCGGCGCGCTGCTCGTGGCCGAGAAGTACGACCCGAAGGTGAACTGGGCCACGCACGTCGACATGAAGACGGGCCGTCCCCAGGTCGTGAAGCAGTACTCCACCGCGCAGAACGGTCCTGACGTCAACACCAAGGGCATCTGCCCGGCGGCGTTGGGCACGAAGGACCAGCAGCCGGCTTCGTTCGACCCGAACACCAAGCTCTTCTACGTGCCGACGAACCACGTCTGCATGGACTACGAGCCGTTCAAGGTCGAGTACACCGCGGGCCAGCCGTACGTGGGCGCCACGCTTTCCATGTTCCCGGCTCCGGGAAGCCATGGCGGCATGGGCAACTTCATCACCTGGGACGCCGGCACCGGCAAGATCGTCCAGAGCAAGCCCGAGAAGTTCTCGGTGTGGAGCGGATCGCTCAACACCGCGGGCGGCCTGAGCTGCTACGGCACGCTCGAAGGCTACTTCAAGTGCGTCGATGCGAAGGACATCACCAAGGAGCTGTACAAGTTCAAGACCCCGTCCGGCATCATCGGCAACGTGTTCACGTACACGCACAAGGGCAAGCAGTACATGGGCGTGTTCTCGGGCATCGGCGGCTGGGCCGGCATCGGCATGGCGGCTGGCCTCGAGAAGGACACCGACGGCCTGGGCGCCGTGGGCGGTTACCGTGAACTGAACCAGTACACGGAACTCGGCGGCTCTTTGACGGTCTGGGCATTGCCGAACTGAGTTTTTGTTGATCCATCCGGCCGCGGCAAGCGGCCGGGCCTCGGGGATGGTGGACCCAAGCGGGCGCCATCCCCCTTTCATTGAAACGGACCATTCGCATCATGATGTTTCGCCTCCCTCTTCTCAGCCTTGCCCTGTGCGCTGGCGTTTCCCTGGCCCAGGCGCAAGACGCCAAGCAGCCGCTTTACAAGGTCGTCGACGGCACCAAGGTCGACGCCAACACCATGAAGGGCTTTCGCACCTGGCGCTCCGCCGCCTGCGATCGCTGCCATGGTGCAAATCAGGAAGGCATGGTCGGCCCCTCGCTGATCGCCAGCCTGAAAACGATCAGCAAGGAAGAGTTCGTGGCCGTCGTGCGCGACGGTCGCCTGGAAAAAGGCATGCAGAGCTTCGGCAACAGCAAGCAGGTGATGGACAACATCGACCACCTCTACGCCTACCTCAAGGGCCGCTCCGACGGAGCGATCACCCAGGCCAAGGTGCAAGAGATCCAATGATGCACAAGGCCTCGGGACTGGCCGCCGCGGGCCTGCTGGCGCTCGTGACCGCCGCCGCGCCGGTCGCGGCGCAGGACACGCCGCCGGCACGCAAGGCGTTGCGGGTCTGCCAGGACCCGAACAACCTGCCCTTCTCGAACACCAAGGGCGAGGGAATCGAAAACAAGATCGCCGAGTTGTTCGCGAAGGACATGGGCCTGCCGGTCGAGTACTACTCGTTCCCGCAGCGACTGGCCTTCGTGCGCAACACGCTGCGCTACAAGCTGCCCGGCGCCGACTATCCCTGCGACATCATCATGGGCGTGCCGGCGGCCTTCGATCAGGTGTCGGTCACGCAGCCCTACTACCGCTCGACGTATGCGCTGGTGTACGCGCCCGGCAAGGGCCTGGACGGCGTGAAGACGGTCGAGGACCTGCTGAAGGTGGACCGGGCCCAGCTCGAGAAGCTGCGCATCGGCGTGTACGACCGCTCGCCCGCGTCCTTGTGGCTGAGCAAGCATCAACTGGTCGAGCAGGGCGTGCCCTACAAGATCATGAACGCGGACCCGAGCCAGTACCCGGGCGAGATCATCGAGAAGGACCTCGCCGACGGCAAGCTCGACGCCGCCATCGTGTGGGGGCCGATCGCCGGCTACTACGCCAAGCAGGTCAAGGAGCCCAAGCTGACCGTCGTGCCCATGCCCTCGGAGCCCAGCGTCAAGTTCGACTACTCGATGGCCATGGGCGTGCGCTACGGCGAGCGGGAGTGGAAGCAGCAGGTCGAAGCCCTGATCGACAAGCACCGCCCCGAGATCAAGCAGATCCTGCAGGAGTTCGGCGTGCCGCTGCTCGAGCCCGAGCCTGCGAAGCCGCAAAAATAAGAAAACGGTGCGCGCCAGCGCACCGTCGATGTCGGTGAGCCTGAAACGAATCACGACTGCGATGCTGTGCGCATGGTGCGCCTGGTCGGCGCACGCGCAGATGGATCGCGCGGCGCTGGTGCAGGTGGCGCCCAGCGTGGTCAAGATCGAGGCGATCGACGCGGCGGGGCGCTTTCAGCTCGGCTCCGGCGTGATCGTCGCCGAGGGCCGGGTTGCGACCAACTGTCACGTGACGCGGCGCGCACAGCGGATCAACGTGATGCAAGGCGGAGTGCGGTGGGCCGTCGTCGCGCAGGCGAGCGACACGCCGCGCGACCTGTGCCTGCTGCGCGTGCCGCGGATGGAGGGTGGCCGGGTCGCGCCGATCGCTCGCGCTTCCCGGCTCAAGGTGGGGCAGCCGCTGCTCGCGATCGGCTACACCGGGGGCATCCAGCAGGTCAGCGAAGGCGAGGTGGTGGCGCTGCATCCCCATGCCGGCAGCAAGATCATCCGCAGCAGCAACTGGTTCAACTCGGGCGCCAGCGGCGGTGGTCTCTTCGATGCCGACGGGGCGCTGGTGGGCATCCTCACCTTCCGCCTGCGCGGCGGCGCGGCTCACTATTTCGCCGCGCCGGCCGACTGGCTGCGCGAGGGACTCGACGCCCAGGACCGCTTCGATGAAGTCAAACCGCTTGCGGGCGAAACGTTCTGGGAGCGCCAGAGCGGCGAGCAGCCCTACTTCCTGCAGGCCGCGGCGCTCGAGCAAAGCCGCCAATGGGGAGCGCTCGCGCGCCTGGCCCAGCGCTGGTCCGCAGAGTCGACGCAGGAACCCGAGGCCCCCTACCTGCTCGGTGTGGCCTACGATGGTCTGGACCGTCTCGAGGCCTCCATCCAGGCGCTGCGTCATTGCCTCGAACTGGACCCCGGCTACAGCCGCAGCTGGGCCAGGCTGGCAAGCATCTACAAGCGACAGGGTCGCACCGGCGACGTGCGCCTCGTGCTGGAAAGCCTGGCCACACTCGACCCGGACCATGCCCGCGAACTGACTGAAGAACTGGAACGTCCATGACCCTCCCTGCACTGCCCGGCTCGACACGCCGTCCCTTCTGCATGCGACTCGGCGGCCTGGCCCTTTCGCTGGCGCTCGGCGCAGCGTTCGCGCCGGCCTCGGCAGCCGATGCGAGCGAGTTCTCGCAGGCCGAAAAGCTGGTCTTCGTCGAGCACCAGCTCGCCAACATCAAGACGCCGACGAGCCTGCGCTACACCTTCACGAGATCGGGCTCGCTGGAGCCGGCGTTCGAAGACGAGGTGTTCGTCGAGGTTTCCCGGATCGAAGCCGAGGGCAGTTCGGTGCGCACCGACTTCCTGAGCGGCTCGCGCAAGCTCGAACTGCCCGCTATAGACAAAGCCCGGGCCAACCCGGTCGTCCTCTATTTCCTCGAGCACGACATCCGCGAGATGGCTCGCCTGACCAACCGCAAGACGAGCAACTACTTCCGCAACCGCATCCGCCGCACGCTGGTCACCGAGGCGCAGGTGCGCGACACCACCATCACCTTCGAGGGCCGCCAGTTGCCTGCGCAGGAAGTGACACTGAGCCCGTACGCGACGGACCCGGCGCGCAGCCGCTACGAACGCTACGCCGACAAGAGCTACACCTTCGTCCTTTCCAAGGAAGTGCCGGGTGGGGTCTACAAGATGCACACGGTGATGCGCGCCGCCGCGAGCGGCGAGGCGCCGATGCTCGAAGAGGTGATGACGCTCAGCGGTCCGGTCACGCGTCGCAGCGCGTCGGCGCCGCGATCCCAACAAAACCAACCGGTCAAGACACGATGAACACGCACCGCTTCCTCCCCCGATCCGTCCGGAACATCCCGCGGGCTGCCGCGGCCGTGCTGGCCCTGAGTGCTGCGGCGCCGTTTGCCGCAGTGGCCCAGTCGCAGGAGAACAACTACCCCACGGCCGAGCGGGTGCTGTTCGTCGAGGCCTGCATGGCCAAGCATCCCGGGCCGCGCTTCGAGATGATCAGCAAGTGTTCGTGCACGCTCGACAAGATCGCCGCCGAGGTGCCTTTCGGCGAGTTCGAGACCATGGCCACGGCCACCAACGCCTTCAGCATCGGCGGCGAACGCGGCAACTACATCCGCGACGTCGAGATGCTCACCGACGAGATCAAGCGCTTCCGCGAGTTGCAGGCGACGGCCAAGAAGGGCTGCTTCATCAACGTCGACGCGAAGTAGGCGGGTCGGCGATCCCCGTGGTTGCGTTCGTGTTCGACCTGGCGGCCACGCAATCACACCAAGCCATGCGCACGCGCCTGGGCGAGTCGGCGCTCGCCCTGGCGGCTTGCATCATCGCGCTGCTTGCCGGCTGCAGCAGCGCTCCCGCAGCGGACTCCCACGCGGCCCGCTCCACGTCGGCCGGGCTCCGGCAACTCGCGCCCGGCGTCTACGTGCGCCCCGGCGCCCTCGAGGACTGGGGGCCGGCGAACCGGGGCCGCGTCGCCAACGTCGGCTTCATCGTCGGCGAACGCTGCGTGGCCGTGATCGACACCGGCGGCACGCGCGCCGACGGCGCGGCGCTGCTGACCGCGCTGCGCAGGATCACCGAGCGGCCGGTCTGCTACGTCATCAACACCCATGCACATCCCGACCATGTGCTGGGCAACGAGACTTTCCTCGAGGCGAACGGCGCGGGCGAGAAGCCGCAGTTCGTCGGCCATCGCCGGCTGCCCGCGGCCCTGGCGGCGCGCGGGCCGTTCTACCTCAACGCACTGGGGCGCGACTTCGGCCCTGCCGATGCCCAGGCCCGCATCGTCGCCCCGACGCTGCTGGTCGAATCCGAACTCGAGCTCGATCTCGGCGGGCGCCGTCTGAGCCTGCGGGCCTGGCCTACGGCGCACACCGATGCCGACCTGAGCGTGCTGGACCCGCTGACCCGGACGCTGTGGCTCGGCGACCTGCTGTTCACCCGGCATACGCCGGTGCTCGACGGGCAGCTGAAGGGCTGGCTCGCGGCCATGGACGAGCTGAGCGGTTGGTCGGTGGCCCGGGTGGTGCCGGGCCATGGCCCGCCGAGCAGCGACTGGCCCGCGGCGCTCGAGCCGCAACGCCGCTACCTGGAGCGGTTGCAGGCCGACGTGCGTGCGGCCATCGAGGAGCGTCTCACCCTGCGCCAGGCCGTGGAGCGCATCCCGCCCGATCGGCCCGACTGGCTGTTGCTCGATGTCTTTCACAAGCGCAACGTGACGGCCGCCTTCGCCGAGCTGGAGTGGGAGTGAGCTCGCCGTCCGCCGACCGCCCTGCGCTGCCGGGCCGCGGCGCGTCGTCACATGCCGTAGCCCGGATCCTTGGCCCGCTTTTCCGCCATGCTCCGCACGAGGTAACTCACGCCCCGCTTCCACGAGACGTCGTCGTTGCTGCGCATGTCGATCGACTTGCTGAGCGCCACCTTCCTGGCCTTGACGTCGTGGATCTCGATGTTCATGTTGAGGATCAGCTCGCTGACCTTCTGCACCCAGGTCGTCATCACGAGGTCCGTGCCGAGCAGCCGGCCCACCTGATAGGCGCAATCGTCGCAGCGGTACAAAAAGGCCTGCTGGCTGCGCAGTTCGGTCTGAAGGTCTCGAGACGGTGCCGCGTCGGCCACGCGGTACAGGCCGCGGGCCTGCAGCTCTTCCTGAAGCTGCGCCGTGGCCTGGACGAGGCGGGCCCGGGTCGCCTCCTTGGTCGCGGGGTTGGGATGATCGTCGACCAGTTCGAAATCGAGCACCGCGATACTCGGCAGGCTCGTGGAGGGCGCCGTCTGGGCTTGCAGCGAAAGGCTCGTGGCGAGCAAGCCGGCAGCGAAGCCACCGAGAAGGAGTCTGCGTTGCATGCTGCTGGATCCCTTCATTTCATGAACATCCGTCGATCGGTCGTGCGCAAACTCGCCGATGTCCTGACCCTGGGCGCAGTGATGGCGCTGCAGATGAACACTGCGGGGGCCGCGCCGCAAGACGACCCGATCGCCGTGGCACCTGGCGTCTACGCGTGGATCGGCGGCACCGATGAGGCCGCACCCGAGAACGCCGGTGTCATCGGCAACAACGGCTTCATCGTCGGCGACACGGGTACGACCATCGTCAACACCGGCAGTTCCTATGCCCACGGCAAGCGCCTGATCGCCGCGGCCGAGCGCATCGGCGGCAAGCCGGTGGTGATGGCCATCATGACCCAGCCGCTGCAGGAGTTTGTGATGGGCAGTGCCGCATTCGCCGAACGCGGCATCCCGGTGCTGGCGCACGAGGCATCGGCGGGCCTGGTGCGAGCGCGCTGCGACACGTGCCTCAAGAATCTGCAGACGATCCTCGGTGAGGAGGTCATGAAGGGCACCCGCGTGCTGCCGCCGACGCAAACGCTCGCCGCGACGCAAATGCGCGAAGTCGGCGGGCGCACCCTGCAGCTCTGGCATGGCGGCTGGGGCGCGACGCCGGGCGACCTGGCGGTGATCGACAGCGCCACGGGCGTGGCCTTCAGCGGCGCGCTGATGTCGGTGCGCCGCATTCCCGAGCTGCGCGACGCGAACCTGGCTGGCTGGCGAGCGGCGCTCAGCGCGTTCGAGGCGCTGCCGCTGCGCAGGCTGGTGCCGGGTTACGGCCCGGTGAGCGATCCGGCGAGCGCCATCGCGGCGCAGCGCGGCTACTTCGACGCCGTCGAACGCCAGGCCACCGAGCTGCTGAACGACGGCTCGAGCCTGCTCGAGGCCTCGCAGCGCGCCGACCTGCCCGCCTACGCCGACTGGGACCTCTACGCCAAGGCGCACCCGCGCAACCTGCAGCAGACCTACCTGCGGCTCGAAGCCGCCGGCGTGGGCCGCTGAACTTCGTTTCCCTCGGCCAGCAAGGGCCGCAGCGCCCACAAGCCCAGGACCGGCCCGATGCCCAGCGCCGGCAGCAGCCAGGCCAGCGCATGCCGCTGCGCCAGCGCGACGAACAGCGAGATGCTGGCGATCGAGATCGCGAAGCCGATGCAGTTGACGAGCGTGAGCACGCTTCCGACCGCCGCGCGCGGCGCGTTGCCGGCCGTCAATGCCGAGAACTGCGGCGAATCGCCGGCCACGCTCACGCCCCACACCAGGAGCCACACGGCGAACACCACGTCGCCCGCCTGCAGCGCCAGCGGCGCGAGCAGGCAGCACAGGCCGCTGGTGGCGAGCTGCGCGCCGGCCACGCGGGCGCTCCCCAGGCGCAGCGCGAGACCGCCGCCGACCACGCATCCGAGCGCGCCGGCGCCGATGACGGCGAACGCGGCCCAGGACACCGCCGCGCCGCTGAGCCGGGTAGCCACGATCGCCGGCACCAGCACCCACAGCGTGTACAGCTCCCACATGTGGCCGAAGTAGCCCAGCACCGAGGCGCGCAGCCGCGGTTCGGTGGCAATGGCGCCGAGCGCGCGCCACTGCAGCGTGCTGGCGCGAGGCAGGTGCGCGCCGTCGGGCACGCTGGCCCACAGCATCACGCCGCCGCCGAGGGCCAGCGCCGAGACGGCCAGCATCACCGGCTGCCAGGCGCTCCCCGCCCCTCCCACGGCACCGATCGCGCGCAGCGCGTGAGGCAAGGCCGTACCGAGCACCAGCGCGCCGATCAGCCAGCCGAGCGCCCGGCCCAGCCCCTGCGGATACCAGGTCGCTGCGATCTTCATGCCCACCGGATAGATGCCGGCCAGGAAAAAGCCGGTCAAGGCGCGCAGCACCCACAGCGTGGTGAAGTCGAGCGAAGCCTCCGGCCACAGCGCCGCCGCCGCATTGCACAGCGCGCCCGCGGCGGCGCACAGCAGGAACACCAGCCGGGGCGAATGCCGGTCCGCCACCGCGAGCAGCGCGAACACCAGCGTGCCGGCGATGAAGCCGAACTGCACCGCCGACGTGAGCGCGCCGACAGCCGCGGCGTCCAGGCCGAGCGCGCGCTGCAGATCGGGCATGACCGCGTTGACCGCGAACCACAGCGAAGTGCCGCAGAACTGCGCCGCGACGATGACGGGCAGCACGTGTCGAGGAACGGTGGGCATGGGTGGCGTTGCCGATGAAGAATGAAGGCGCCGGCGGCGCCGCTGACCGAGGAATGTATGCGCAGCCCGCGTCGGTCGTGCCGCCGCCGCGGGCGCTCTCACCACGCACCCTCCTTCATGCAGGAGGCCGCAGAATCCCGCCATGCCGACACCGCCCACCGATCTCGCGGCCCTCGTCGCCGCACCGCCCACGCATCACCGGGACGCCGCCGCTGCCCTGGCCGATGTGCGCTCGCGCTACAACGCGGGCATCGATCTGCTGCGCGAGCGACTGCAGCGCTTCATCGGCGGCGAGGATCTGAAGCAGCGGGTGCGCGCCTTCTATCCCTACGTGGCCTTGCGCACCGACACCGTCGCGCGCGCCGACACGCCGCTGGCCTACGGCTTCGTGGCCGGCCCCGGCCGCTACGAAACCTCGCTCACCCGGCCGGACCTGTTCGGCGACTACCTGCTCGGCCAGTTCGAGCTGCTGCTGCGCAACCACGGCGTGGCGCTGGAAGTGGGTTGCAGCGCGCAACCGATCCCCGTGCACTTCTCGTTCGCGGAGCACCATCACATCGAGGGCTCGCTGAGCCCCGCGCGGCGCCTGCTGCTGCGCGACCTCTTCGACCTCCCCGACCTGGGCGCCATGGACGACGGCATCGCCAACGGCACCTACGAGCCGCTGCCCGGCGAAGGCGGGCGGGTCACGCAGCCGCTGGCGCTGTTCACCGGGCAGCGCATCGACTATTCGCTGCACCGCCTGCGCCACTACACCGGCACCACGCCCGAGCACTTCCAGAACTTCGTGCTCTTCACCAATTACCAGTTCTACATCGACGAGTTCATCAGGCTCGGCCACGAGCTCATGGCCCTGGAGCGCGGCGCCGCGCCGCTGTTCGAGGGCGGCGGCGGCCTCGACGACGACGGCTACGTGGCCTTCGTGGAGCCCGGCAACGTGGTCACCCGCCGCACCGGCTGCACGCTCGAGCCGGGCGATTTTCTGGGGGCGGCCCCGGCGCGGCTGCCGCAGATGCCCGCCTACCACCTCGTGCGGCGCGACCATGCCGGCATCACCATGGTCAACATCGGCGTGGGCCCGAGCAACGCCAAGACCATCACCGACCACATCGCCGTGCTGCGCCCGCACGCCTGGATCATGCTGGGCCACTGCGCCGGCCTGCGCACCACGCAGCAGCTCGGCGACTACGTGCTCGCCCACGGCTACGTGCGCGAAGACCACGTCCTCGACGAGGACCTGCCCCTGTGGGTGCCGATCCCGCCGCTGGCCGAGGTGCAGCTCGCGCTCGAGGAGGCGGTGGCCGACGTGACGCAGCTCGAACGCAGCGAACTCAAGCGCGTCATGCGCACCGGCACCGTGGCCTCCACCGACAACCGGAACTGGGAGCTGCTGCCGCAGCGCACGCCGGAGCGCCGCTTCAGCCAGAGCCGCGCCATCGCGCTCGACATGGAAAGCGCCACCATCGCCGCCAACGGATTCCGCTTCCGCGTGCCCTACGGCACCCTGCTGTGCGTGAGCGACAAGCCGCTGCACGGCGAGATCAAGCTGCCCGGCATGGCCAACCACTTCTACCGCGAGCGGGTCAACCAGCACCTGCGCATCGGGCTGCGCGCGGTGGAGCTGCTGCGCCGCAACGGGATCGATCAACTGCACAGCCGCAAGCTGCGGAGTTTTTCGGAGGTCGCGTTCCAGTAGGGGGCCGCCGCGTCGCGCCATCGGGGCGCCCCGATCGCCCTGCCGCTTGTGTCGGGGCGGGCGATCTCTTAGGCTAGTGCCGAGACCTGCCCCGAACCCAGCACCGGCACGTGTTGCCGAAGGAGAGCGCAATGCCTCTGGTTCCCTCCGCGGTGGACGTCGCCGCGATCCGCACGCTGGCCCTGCTGGGCGCCGGCGCCGCCGGCAAGACCACGCTGGTCGAGGCCTTGCTGCACCGCGCCGGCGTGATCGGCGCCCCCGGCAGCGTGGAGCGCGGCAGCACGGTGAGCGACCACGACCCGCTCGAGCGCCAGTTCCAGCACTCGCTCAACACCACGCTGGTCCACCTGACGCACCGCGACACGCGCGTGCACCTGATCGACACCCCGGGTTATCCCGATTTCCTCGGCCCGGCGCTCACGGCGCTGGAGGCCGTGGAGACGGCCGCCATCGTCATCGACGCCGTCACAGGCGTGGAGCCGACCGCGATCCGGATGATGCAGGCCGCCGCCCGACGCGGCCTGTGCCGCATGCTCATCGTCAACAAGATCGACGCACAAGGGGTCGATCCGGCGGGGCTGGTGGAGCAACTGCGCTCGACTTTCGGCACCGAATGCCTGCCGCTGAACCTGCCCGCGGCCGGCGGGCGGGAGGTGGTCGACTGCTTCTTCCAGGCCACGACGGCACCGGGGCACGAGGCCGATTTCTCTTCGGTGGAGGCGGCGCACAGGGCGCTGGTGGAGCAGGTGGTGGAGGTCGATGCCGATTTCGTCGAGCGCTACCTGGAGGACGGCGACATCGACCCCCGCGAGCTGCACGCGCCGCTCGAGCAGGCGCTGCGCGAAGGGCACCTCGTTCCCATCTGCTTCGTCTCTGCGCGCAACGGCGCGGGGCTGGCCGAGCTGCTCGACGCCTTCGTCGACCTGCTGCCGAACCCGAGCGAGGGCAACCCGCCGAAGTTCCTGCACGGCGAAGGCGTGGAGGCGCAACCGATCCTCGCGCAACCCGACCCCGCGCTGCACGTGCTGGCCCACGTGTTCAAGCTCACCGTCGATCCGTACGTGGGCAAGCTCGGCATCTTTCGCATCCACCAGGGCACCGTCACGCGCGACAGCCAGCTCTACGTGGGCGATGCGCGCAAGCCCTTCAAGGTGGGCCACCTGTTCCTGCTGCAGGGCAAGACGCTGGTCGAGGTGCCGAGCGCCGGGCCGGGCGACCTGTGCGCGGTCGCCAAGGTCGAGGACATCCACTTCGACGCCGTGCTGCACGACGCTGCCGAGGACGCCCACATCCACCTGCTGCCGCTGGAGTTTCCCGTGCCGGTGCACGGCCTGGCCATCGAGCCGCAGCGCCATGGCGACGAGCAGCGGCTGTGGGAGATCCTGCAAAAGCTCGTCTCCGAAGACCCCTGCCTGCGCATCGAGCAGGTCGCCGCGACCCGCGAGACCGTGGTGTGGGGCCTGGGCGAGCTGCATCTGCGCGCCCTGCTCACGCGCATGCGCGAGCAGCACCGCTTCGAGGTGCAGACGCACCCGCCCAAGATCGCCTACCGCGAGACCATCACCGCGCCGGCCGCCGCCCAGCACCGCCACAAGAAGCAAAGCGGCGGCGCGGGGCAGTTCGGCGAGGTGCACCTGAGGGTCGAGCCGCTGCCGCGCGGTGCGGGGTTCGAGTTCGTGGACGCGATCAAGGGCGGCGTGATTCCCTCGCAGTTCATGCCGGCCGTCGAGAAGGGCGTGCGCCAGGCGATGGCCGAGGGCGTGATCGCCGGCTACCCGGTGCTCGACGTGCGCGTGGTGGTGCACGACGGCAAGCACCACAGCGTCGACAGCAAGGAAGTCGCGTTCGTCACCGCCGCGAAGAAGGCCTTCGTGGCCGCGGTGCAAGGCGCACAACCCATCGTGCTGGAGCCGGTGGTGGCCGTTGACATCGCCGCGCCCGAAGCCCACATGGGCGACCTGACCGGCGACCTCGCCTCGCGCCGCGGGCAGGTCAACGGCAGCGACGCCCTGCAGCCCGGCCTGCTCTCGGTGCGCGGCCTGGTGCCGCTGGCCGAGCTGGCCAACTACCAGTCACGGCTCAATGCCATCACCGGCGGGCAGGGGCGGTACACGCTGGCGTTCAGCCACTACGAGGCGGTGCCGCCGGGGGTGCAGCAGGAGCTGGTGGGGCGGCACCGGGTGAGGGATGAGGAGTGAATACCCCCGGCCCTGGCGCATCGGTGCCGCCTCAATTCATGAGCTCGCGCCAGGAAGTGCGACGCAACTGAGAAGGCGATGCGCCGACGGCCGGGTCATCGTTGGTCGAAGTGTCTCCGCCGCGACTCACCACGATCGTTTTCGTGTTTCCGTTCGAGATCTGAATGGTGGTGATGCCGGCAGTCAGCGTGTTACCCAAGCGGATTCCCACCGCACCATCGACAGCGGTTGACGGCGGCGCGCCCGTCATCAGGTCGAAGATGTAGAGCCATGACGACCCCGACGCGCCGCTCAGCGAACAGGCGTTCGGGTCCGGCGCGTTGGTCGCCACCGTCAGCCGCGTGAGCTGCTGCTGCATTTCCACGTCCACGCGCTCACCGCCGGTGAGCTTGAAATCGATGAACCAACCGCTCGCGGTACCCCAGTTCACTGCCGCGGACGTTGCGATCCGGCGAGCGGTTACGTTGGTGCTGGCAGCGGTGAAGCTCTCCATCGTCTGCTCGACCATCTTGGGGTCGTTGCGCAGCACTCCCAGCCCGGACGTGCTGCCCGTGTCCTTGAAAACATAGACCGACTGAACCTGCTTGGACTCGACGTCCTCCTTGCCCAGGTATCGCCCGGTTCCCACCGATACGAGCCGGTACTTCGCCGCCCCGCTGGTGATCTCGGTCAGTTCGGGCTTCACGGTGATCGGCTGCGGCAACCCGCCGGAGACGGCCGAGCCGAGGCGCACGGCCGCCCAGTTCGACGAGCTCGAATCTCCGATATCGAAGCGCCACACATTGCCCTGCATGTCGCCGCCGTACACCTGCTCGGTCATGTTGAGGGTTTCGTCGTCCACCCAGGCGTTGATGCGGCCGAGGTTGCTGGGTGTTGCGGAAGTGCCGGCTGGTGATCCTGTGCCGACATAGGTCGCCAGCTTGGCGACGTTCGCACCGGTGGCCGCATCGAGCACGTAGAGGTGTCCATTGCCATCGCCCCCGTCGACGTTGTTGAAGCCGGACGAGAAAAGGACCACCCACTTGCCGCTCTTGGTCTGCGAGATCACCGGATTGCCGAAGCTCAGGCCCAGATCCGTATCGGTGTACTCCCACAGCGCCCGGGGATTGTCGGGGTTCGTGATGTCGAGCGCGTAGTAAGCACGTCCTCCCGCATTGAGGCCGCCGACCAGAATGGTTCGCCACTCGTCGCCGATCTTCACGTCTCCAACCACCGGCGATCCATCGACGAAGTACTCGTGCTTGGTCGCGTAGTTGGTGTCCGCCAGCTTGTAGAGACGGGGTATCACGGCGCTGGGCACGTAGGCCCACAGTTCGGCACCGGTCGAGGCATCGAAAGCATGCAACATGCCGTCGTTCGCACCTGCGTAGACAACGCCTTTTCGCTTGTCCATGCTCTTCACGAAGCTCGCGTAGCTCGAATCGACATAACGAAAACCCGGCTTCTTCACGTAGACCGGAATCGAGTTCACGATGTCGCCCAGAACGTTGTGGTACTTCTCCGTGTCGTTGTAGCGGTAGCGAAACAGCGGCGACGTGGAGTTCGGCTCGGCCTCGTTGGTCCGGTCGCCGCGCAAGAAGCTCACCACCTTGCCGCCCGTGATCGCGGCCTTCTGGACGTCGGACAGGTTCAGGCACTGGCTGAGTTTCGGATCGCCGCTGGCGGGGCACAGGTTGTCGAACGCGGCCTTCTTGCCTGCCGGAAGATTGCTGTATTCGAAGCTGCGGAGATTGGTGGCCTCGGTCGTGTCGTAGAAGTAGATCTTGCGGTTCGCGGCGGTCTTGGTGGCGAGCTGCGCCCGAGCCGACCACGTCACGTTGCTTTCGATCACGCCGGTGGTCGGGTCGATCGTTTGCGCCTTGATGTCGCCATCCCAGTAATTGCTGTAGTAGCTGGCAATGAAGACAGCCCTGTCGCCCTCGACCGGTCGCAGGTTGCTGGTGGCCGCCGCAGTGCCCGAGCCCTTGTTTGCGTCGATCGAGTTCAGGGCTTTGGCCAGTCCCGCAGAGAGCTCGGTAGGATTTCTGGCGCTGTAATAGATGCCGCCTGCGTTGACGGCCGCGTGCCAGAGATCGTCGATCCGATCCCCGTCTTCCTTGTCCATCGGATCCGGCCAGACTTTCGTGCCGTTGGTGATCTTGAAGAAGTCGCTGTTCTTGTCCGTGTCCAGGTTGTAGTTCGCAGAGGTGTAGTTCAGCGAACCCGACACGCCGAGGCCCAGCGTGATGGTGTTCATGTGCTGCCAGTCGTTCGGGTCCTCCGGGATCGTCTTGATGGGCGCCACGTCGTTCTGACAGACCTGGACCGTGACACCGTCCCGAACGACGCTGCAGTTGCCGAGGTCCGGAGTGCGCAGGTCCGTTCTGTAGTAGTACATCGCCACGTCGGCCAGGGTGGTCGACTTGTTCAACGAGTCGAGCTGCGGCCTCGAAACGGGCGGGGAAGCATCCGTGCCGTCCTGGTTGCCGATCTTGCCTCCGTCGAGCTTGGCGTTCCAGCTGCCGTTCTCGGAGTCGGTATTCCAGTAGCCGTCCGTCGAAAGAATCGCGTAGTTTCTCTGACACGAATACTGCACCGGGTCGACGGGCTGGTCCTTGATCTTGTTGGCGTAGTACCGCCCGGCACGCGCCAGCGAGGAGCGCAGTGGCGTGCCTCCGCTCGGCGCGCTCCCGTACAGCAAGGAGAAGAAGTCGACCTTCTGGCCAGTGGCATCGAAATCCCTGATGTTCAGAAAGCCATTGCCTTTTCCATCTGCGACCGACGTCGAGTGAATGGTCGAGAAGCCGACCCGAAAGCGCGTCGGGTTGATGTTGGCAAAGGCGCGCCCGGCCGCGGTTCGCATGGTCAGCATGCGGGTGCGGTAGTACGAATACCAGTTGGCGTAGTTGGTCCTCGCATCGACACCGGCCGGCGCAACGATGTCCGAGATCTTCGTGATGATCTTGAACTTCGAAGGGTCGTGGAAGTTGATGCTGCAGTTGGCGTTGTTGCCTCCGATGCTGTAGTAAAACTTCGTCGTTACCTGTTGCTTGTCGTCGTTCGTGTACGTGATCCAGGGCGTGTTCAGCTCTTCCAGCTTGGACAGATCGCGATCACTGTCTCCTCCGAACCCGTCCCGCAAAGCGTCGTAGAAATCCGAGTTCGGATAAGCGCTGCCGTCCGGTTTGACCGGTGGATCGTAAGTGCGGGCCGGGTCGTAGGCGAGCCGGTTGAAGTTCTTGTCGCCGAAGCACGCATTCGGGTAGTTCGCACCGTCGGGCAGGTAACCGAAATCCATGCTCCCCGAGTCGTCGAGGATGAACATGAGGTTCGGTCGGATCCCTGCGCCGTTCGATGCCGCCAGCGGCTCGTCCGCGATGTCGGCTTTTGCGGCAAACGCCACTCCGCTCCATCCCCCCGAGAAGATGAGAAACAGCCCGGCCGAAACGGCCTTCGTCGCCATGTTCTTGTTCATTTACGCGCTCCCCCGGCTTAAAAATGGACGACCGTCTCGGTATAGCTGACGGTGCCTCGCCCGCCCACCGTGCGCACCAGAATGCGGTAGTAGGGGCCACCCCCTCCGCCGGAAAGACGTGCGGTCCCGTACCGGATCTCTCCACGGTTCGGACCCTGTCCTGCCACGCCCGACAAAGGAACCGCACAGGTGTTGGCGGCGTCCGTGGCGGCGCCGACCGTCGCGCACAGGCGCGTGATGACGTAGCTTCCCGTGTTGCCGTTGTAGGTGGCCACAGGCGCTGCTCCGACGCACACCCCGGTGAAGCTGCCGCCATAGGCGCAGTCATCGTCATTCCAGTCCACCAGCGCGCGGTCCGCCGCTGTGCCGTTGCCTGCGGCGTCCAGCGCGTCGAAGCTGGAAGCGTAGTAGCCGGCAGCCGTGTTATCCGCGTCCAATGTCGTGCCCACAGCATTGGTGGCCAACCAAGTCATCGCCACCTCCGCCACCTGGTCGCTGCTGGCGGTCGCATCCTGCTTGAAGCCCATGTTGCCCAGCACCAATGCGCCGGTGTCGACGGAACGCACCAGCGCAACGGCTGCCAGCGCAAGCGATACGAGCGCAATGAGCGCGAAGAACAAGGAGACGCCGCGTTGTCGGCCGGCGCTAGCGGAGGTGACCGGAAGCTTTTTCATGACGGGTTCTTGCCGATCAGGAGCGCCACAGCACGTTGCGCAGGGGAACGACGGTGTCGAACAACTTGTAGCGGTAGTGCTTCCACTCGCTGTCGGTCGTTTCACCGACCTTGATGGACACGCAGGTCGACGTCGACGAGCTCGCGCAGGCCGCAGAGCCGCTGACCGGCACCGCATTACCCACTTGCCACTCCGGGTTCGTCGCGGTGACAACCTCTTTCTCGCGCTGGGCACTGCGCGCCACCACGGCGATCCGCGCCGCCAGCACCTGGCTCCAGCCGGCCGCGGTGGTGGGGGTGATTTCGTCGTACACGTCGATCACGCCGTCAGCCGGCACGGACGTGTCCTTGCCGTAGTAAGCCTGCATCTGCACGATGTGCGGGAACAGGTCTTCCTCGGTTTTGGTCGTCGGCGCGATGATGTTGAACGTGCTTTGATGCAACGTGTTGTTCGCCGAAACCGAATAGGTGCGATCGACGAACTGCCCGATGTTGATCAGTGAACTGCCTTTCGGATAGCCGTCATCGGGAAAGATGTTGCTTCCGCCCGGCTGATTCCACTCGCCGCCAGTCCCGCTGTTGTGGATCACCTGGTTCTGGCCTTGTCCCGAGCCGTTCCCATTGCCGCCGCCACCGCCACCGCCGCCGCTCGGGTCCTTTGTGACCTGGATGACGGTGCACCAGTTGCCTGCGTCCCATTGCGCCGGCACCGCGATCATCAGATCGCCTTCGGTGATGCCGAGGGTGGTGTTGACGAAGAAGTTCGCAGCCGTCTTGGGATGATCCACGACGATCTGGTTCGGCAACGAGTAACTCATCTTGGAACTGCCGAGAATCCGGATGGTGTCGGGTGCGCCGCCCGTTCCGTTCACGATCTTCAACGGCACGAGCTCGTCGAAGGAGACGGCCACGCTGTTGAACTGCGCCTTGATGGGACAACCCATCGACGTCGGGGCGCCTCCGAGGCCATAGCCTGCCATCTGCATGTCGCGCTGCAAGGTATACACAGCCAGCGCACCGTTGACCTGCGCGTCGGTGCCGTTCGTGGTGCTGCGCTTTTGCCCTTCGGAGATCACCAGCGTCTGCGCGATGACCAGGGTCGAAAGCAGCGCGATGATCATTCCGACCATCAGCTCGATCAGGGTGAAGCCGTTCTGGCGGCGGCCGGCAGTGCGTTGAAGCAGTGTGGTCATTGGTCGCTCTCAAGTCCTGATAGCGGTTGACGCGGTGTAGTTGTGCAGGCCTTCGCCAGGCACGGTCCAACTGATCGTCACGACGACCAAACCGCCGGCGACCGTCACACCGATCGTGCCGCCCGGCAAAAGCTCCGCGACCTTCGTCTTCCAATCGTTGCAGCGCGCATAGGACTCGCACTGCCCAGTGGCATAGCTGTCCAGATTGGGAATGTCGCCCCACATCGTTCCCATGAGCTGCGCGGCGAGATAGGAGGCGTCACCGCGGAACTTCGCGCTCGTCTGAGCCTGGGTCATCGAGGCCTGCAGGCCGACGACGCCGAGAACGCCGATCACGAAGATCAGGATGGCGACCAGCGCCTCCAGCAGCACGATGCCGTGCTGACCGCATCGCTTGCGCCCGGTGCAGCTTCTGTTCATTGCCATCTGGTCCTCAGCAGCTTCGCGGATCGCTGGAATCGACTGCCGGATCGCACAGGCGCACCGCGCCGGCCGGCGTGACCGCTACTCTCAGCACACGGTAGTCGCCGCTGACAGCGCTCGACAGCCCGATCGTCGAGATGGGCTTCGCACCCGTCAGCCGACCGAATCCGTTGAAGGTCAGCGTGGTGGCAGCCGCACCGTCCGCATCTTTCGCATCGACCACGGTGCTCAGGTTGCCGTCACCCGCCGCATGCGTTTCGATGATGCGAGGCGCCGTGGTCGTGTCAGGCGCTTCGTCGCATTCACCGTCCGGTGCGTCCAGACTGACCACCCAGGACCTGCCGGCTGCCGAGGCGGCACAGCTCGAATCCATGTTGCGCGGATCGGTAAGAGAGACCAGCGTGAACCTGACGTTCTGATTGCTGCGGACGGCTTCCATGCGCGCGCGCGCGATCCCGTTCTGGATGGATTCGGCGGCATTCCGTATCTGCGTGTTTTGCAACCACGCCTGAAAACTCGGCAACCCGAACAACACCAACAAGGCGGCGATGGTCAAGGTGATTGCCACCTCGATCAAAGAGAACCCTTGCACCGTGCGCCTTGCGTTCATCGCTGCCTCAGCACTCGTTGCCGCGAGACAACCAACAGGCTTTGGTGACCGTCGTGCCCTTGAAGCTGGTCGTCGACTTCACGTTGGCGCCGGTCAGCGCGTAAACGTTGCCCGCTGCGGCCCCGATGCCGGTGGCTGTCAGCGTGTAGCCCTGCGTCGAACCCGCATCGAGGGCGCACGAGAAGGTGAAGTACTCGACGTCACCCGGGGAGAAACTGCTCCATGCCGGCGCGCCGGTGCCGTTGGCGCAGGCGCCGCCGCCCGTCGTGCCGTAGTTGCGGTAATCCTGGTAATACTGTTCCAGCTTGACGCGGAAGTCCGCCAACCGACCAAAGGCTTCCTGCACTTGGCCGCGCCGTACGTAGTCGGAGTACGCCGGATAGGCGATCGTCGAAAGGATCGCGACGATCGCAACCACGATCATCACTTCGATCAACGTGAAGCCGTGGTGCGCACGGCGCATGCAATGAAAACGTTTCATGGAATGTGTCCTCGACGTGCCGCGAAGTATCCGAGTCGGGGCACGAGGCGTTCGACCAGTCGTCCTCGGTTCGCTGCCGCTCATCGGCCACGAAGGATCGAATTCGCGCAAGCCGTGAACTAGTACGCAGCCGAACGGGGCACTCCGTTGCCTGCAGGGTGACCGCTACGCGGGCTTCTGCGGCCCCAACCACCGCTCCAGCACCGCCCCCAGCGCATCGCGCTCGATCGGCTTGGTCACGTGGTCGTTCATGCCGGCGGCCAGCGAGAGCTCGCGATCGCTGCTCATCGCATGCGCCGTCATCGCGATGATCGGCACGTGCTCGGCCGGCGGCGGCAGGCGACGGATCAGCCGGGTCGCCTCCAGGCCGTCCATGCCCGGCATCTGGATGTCCATCAGCACCACGTCGACGCTGTGCTGATGCAGCAGCGCCAGCGCGGCTTCGCCGGACTCGGCAACCAGCGCCCGCGCACCGAGCTGTTCGAGCATCGCCACGCCGACCAGGCGGTTGAGTTCGTTGTCTTCCACGAGCAGCACGCGCGCGCCGGGCAGGCGCGATCCCGAGGCCGGTTGGGCGTCAATAGCCAGTGCCTGCCCGGGTTGCCGGGAAGCAGGCTGCAAGTGCGTCACGGTGAACCAGAACCGCGTGCCGCCGCCGGGCTTCGAGTCGAGCCCGAGTTCGCCGCCCATCTGCGCAACCAGATGGCGGCAGATGGTGAGCCCCAGACCGGTTCCCCCGAAACGCCGGCTGGTCGATACGTCGGCCTGCTCGAAAGCATCGAAGATGCGCGCCTGCGCCTCCGCACTCATGCCGATGCCGCTGTCCTGCACCTCCAGGCACAGCGCCGGCGCTGCGGCTTGCCCGCTCACAGGCGCCGTCGCGGCGCGTGCCCGCAGGACCACCTCGCCACACTCGGTGAACTTGACCGCGTTCGCGCCGAGATTGAGCACGATCTGCTGCAGCCGCGTCCGGTCGCCCGACCACCACTCCTGCAGGCCGTCGGCGATCTCCACGCGCAGCGCGAGCCGCTTGGCCTCGGCCGTGTGCGCGAGCAGATCCCGCACGCCCGCCAGCACGTCGGCGATGCGGAACTCGGTGCGTTCGAGCTCGAGCTTGCCGGCCTCGATCTTGGACAGATCGAGCACGTCGTCCAGCACCGCCAGCAGGCTGCGCGCGGCGGCGTGGCCCTTGGCCGCGTAACCGTGCGCCGGCTGCTCGCTGACCGCATCGAGCAGCAGACCCGTCAAGCCGATCACCGCGTTCATCGGCGTACGGATCTCGTGGCTCATGTTGGCCAGGAACGCGCTTTTGCTGCGGCTGGCCGCCTCGGCCTCTCGCCGCGCCCGCTCGATCGCCTGCTGCGCCTGCCACTCCCCCGTGATGTCGAAGGCGGCGCCCGCGCGCTTCAGCACGACGCCGCGCTCGTCGCGCACGGTCTGCGCCATGACGCGCAAGCGTCGGCCTTGTGCCTGGCCCGCCGGCGGCAGCAAGTCGATCTCGATGCGCTCGGGCGCGCCGGGCAAGCCCTGCACCAACGCCTGGAGTGCGGCGCGGTGCGTCTCGGCCACGCGCTCCTGCCAGTCCGGCAGCGCGCCTCGCGGCGCAGCGGCGCCGCCGCCGTCCTGCGCTTCGTCGCCCGGGGACAGGTCGAACAAGTGCGCATGGCGCCGGTCCCAGCTCAGGGCGGTGCTGGCCGGTTCGTACTGCCAGGTGCCCATGCCCGAAGCGGCGGCGGCAAGCTCGAGCCGCTCGGAGAGCTGCCGCACCTGCGCCGCGGAGGCGCGTTGAGCGGTCACGTCCATGACAATGCCGAAGGCCTGCAACAGTCGTCCTGCATCGAACTCGCAGCGCCCGACGCAGCGCATCACCCGCAGGCCGCGACCGGGGTGCCGGATGCGGAACTCCCAGGCGAACTCGGGCTCGGCGCCGGCGCGCAGGCTGTGCTGCCAGCGGGTGCGGGTGCCGGCGCTGTCTTCGGGGACCACGCGCTCGAGCCAGGTGTCTGCCGGTGCATTGCCGGCCACGCCGAACAGCTGGGTCCAGTGGTCACTCCAGCGCACGCGGCGGTCTTCGCCGTGCACCACCCAGGCGGCGCCGCCCACCGCCTGAAGCGCGAGCGCCTGGCGTCGGCTCGACTCGGCCAATTGCTCCTGCAATTCGACGTCGCGGGTGATGTCCCAGCACACGCCGACCATTCGGCGCGGCACGGCGCCGCCGTCGCGCGGCATCGAGGCCGCGGAGCGCAGCCAGCGCACGCTGCCGTCCGCCGCCTGCACTCGGAACTGCGCCTCGAGGGGCTCGGCGCTCTGCAAGCCGTGATCGACGGTATCGGCGATCACCAGGCGGTCGTCGGGATGGATGCAGGCGCGCACGTCTTCGCGCATCACGTCGGCCGCCGCCGGCAGGCCGAACAGGCGGCGCGCCGCCGCGTCCGCGCTCACGCGGCCGGTCGCCGCGTCCAGCTCCCAGATGCCGAGCCGGGCCGCGCCGGTAGCCAGCAGCATGCGTTCGGAGAGTTCGCGCAGGCGCTCGTCGGCTTCTTCCTGCTGGGTGACGTCGCGGTCGAGACCGGCCACGCGCACGACGTGCCCGGCCGCGTCGAGCTGCGCCTTGCCCAGGCTGCGCAGCCAGCGCACGGCGCCGTCGGGCCGAACGATGCGAAACGTCATGTCGTAGGGGTGATGGGCCCGCGTGGTGTCGTCGAACCAGCGCTTCACGCGGGCACGATCGTCGCGGTGAACGGCCCTCAACCACTCTTCCCTGGTGGCGCTGCGTGGCTGCTCCGGCAGGCCGTAGATGCGGCTTTGCTGGCTGTCGATGTGGAAAGCGCCCGCGGCCACGTCGTACTCCCACAGGCCGAAGCCCCCTCCGTGGATGGCGAGCTGCAGTTTCTCGTTGAGCGCATGGAGCTGCTCGTCGTGAACGCGACGTGCCCGTTCGTTCATGGCGTGTCGGTGCGTGCGGCCGACGTAGCGGCGCACGCTGGCCACGCACAACACGGTCAGGAGCCCCAGCTCGCTGAGCACCCAAGCCTGGTTGAAGGGATCCAGCACGACGGTCGCATTGGGCGAGGCCACGCTCTGCCACCACGCCAGCCCGAACGCGACCGCTCCGATCAGCAGCGCCGCCAGCAGGCCGCTGCGCGCGCCGAACATGAACGCGAAAAAGCTCAACGGCAGCAACAGCACCGCCGCCTGCAATGCCTGGAGCGTGCCCAGCACGAGCACCCACGCGGCGCCCAGTGCAAGCGCGCAAGCCAGGGTCAAGGGCGCCGTCAACATGCCGACGCGGCGCTTGACCGACTCGCGCAGCAACAGCGGCAGCGCCACGAACAAAGCCGAAACCGCGATTGCCCCGGTCGAGGCTCGCGGCACCGCGAGCACGGTGATGAGCAGCATCGCCAGCGCGCCGAGGCCGATCAGCCCGAGCGCATCGACCGCCACCTCGCGAACGTCGCCGGGCGGCAGCGGCTCGTCGCGCTGCATGAGCAACTCGCGCAGGCTCCTGAAGAGGCCAGCCGGCGCGGCGGAGTCGTGAGGCCCCGTCATCGGCAGGGAGCGACTTGGCTCGATCGGCCCCGGAGCACCGGGCGCCTGCCGGAGCCGAATACGTCCACGGCCGGACCGCGCCGGTCATGCTCAGCCGCAGGCTTGCTGCAAAGAGCCCTGAAAGCGCGCCGCGGTGATGTCGTGCACAGCATGGATGTCACCCTCCAATGACGGGCAGACCGCAAATTGTGCCGGTCCGGCCTCTCGGCGCGAGTGACCGATACGGCCGGTTTCGCCGACAACGTGCCGGGAACGGCACTTGCCGGCGAGAACGACGGGGTACCGGATCAGCTCAAGCACGCAACCGAATCGCCGATAAGAAGCTACCGCCTTCGAGACCGGGCCGGACTGGACCGACCCGCTCCCGCGCCATGACGACCCATCGCCCGACCGATCTTGCCACCTGGACCGAGTGGTTCGGTACCGCCCCCATCCCGGTGCAGGCCAGGACGGCCGACGAGATCGCGTTGCTGGCCAAAGCCGAAGAGGTCCGTGGCGACGTCGATGCGCACCAGTTGGCCGATCCGGTCGGCCGCGACCCGCTGATGGCTCTCAAGCTGCTGGCCACGGTGTCTCAGGCACACCGGGAGCGACACATGGAAGGCGGACGCAACGGCCCGGAGACGGTCACCGCGGCGCTCGTGATGATGGGCGTGGGCCCGTTCTTTCGGGCCTTCGAGCAAAGTCCGACGGCGGAAGACCTGTTGGCCGGCGACCCCGAGGCGCTGGCGGGCTTGCGCGCCGTCGTGCTGCGGGCGCATCGAGCGGCCAACTTCGCCGTCGGTTTCGCGGTGCACCGCATGGACGAAAGCGCCGCCGCGCTGCAACTCGCCGCCCTGCTGCACGACTTCGCCGAGATGCTGCTCTATTGCCATGCGCCCGCGCTGGCACTGGCCATCGAGGCCCGCCAGCGCGCCGACTCGACCTTGCGCTCGGCCAGCGCCCAGCGCGAGGTACTCGGGGTGGACCTGGCGGCGCTGCAGCAGGCCCTGATGCGCGCCTGGGCGCTGCCTGCCCTGCTCGTGCGCATCGCGAACGATGCCCATGCCGAGCACCCTCAGGTGCGCAGCGTGGAACTGGCGATCCGTCTTGCGCGCCACACCCAGCACGGCTGGAGCAACGCCGCCTTGCCCGACGATCTGGCCGACGTCGGCAAGCTGCTCAACCTCTCGCCCGCGGCAGCGGAGACGCTGGTGCGCGAGATCGACGGCTGAGCGGTCGCGGGGCGGCGGTTCGCGACGGGCGTTCATCGTGCGGCGCCTAGGGCCTGTTAACGCTACGGGAGGGCTCGCGCCGGTGTCCCAAGGGCCGCAGGGGTAGGCGCCTGCGAGGCCGTGTGCCCAGGCACACAATGAGCAGGCAACGACGCCCTGAGGCCCTTGGGACGCCGGCCCTGCGGGTGATCCCAGGAAACAGGCGCCCGCCGCGTTGCAAATGCTCGCCGTAGCGCAGCTACGCCTGCGCTTTGCGCCTTGCGGGCGTCTGTTTCCTGGGTCACGCGAGCCCTCCCGTAGCGTTAACAGGCCCTAGACTGGAAGACATGAGCGGCCCCGATCTCGCCTTCTGGCAGGAGCGTTTCGCGTCCGGCAATCTGCCGTGGGACCGCGGCGGCCCCAGCCCGCAGTTGACCGCCTGGCTGGCCGACGGCAGCCTGATGCCGGGGCGCATCGCCGTGCCGGGTTGCGGCAGCGGGCACGAAGTCGAGACGCTGGCCCGCGCCGGTTTCACGGTCACGGCGCTTGACTACGCACCGGGCGCCGTATCCCGGACACGGACCCGGCTGACCGGTGCGCGCCTGCAGGCCGATGTGGTCGAGGCCGACGTGCTGCATTGGCGCCCAGCGATTGCCTTCGACGCAGTCTATGAGCAGACCTGTCTGTGCGCCTTGCACCCGGACCAGTGGAGCACCTACGCAGCGCAGTTGGCCGCCTGGCTTCGCCCGGGCGGGCGGCTGGCGCTGTTGGCCATGCAGTCGCTGCGCCAAGGCGCGCAAGAGGGCCGGATCGAAGGACCGCCCTATCACGTCGACATCAACGCCTTGCGGGCCTTGCTGCCCGGCTCGCGGTGGGTCTGGCCGCCGGCCCCGCACGCTCGCGTGCGGCACCCGAGCCAGGATTGGTTCGAACTCGCGCTCGTCTTGACGCGACGGTGAGCGCCGACCCGACCGTTCACCTGGAAACCGACCGAGGTGGGCGCACGCTCCTGAAAGACCGCTGCGCCAAGGCTGCGGGTTGCCCCGTGCCGACAAAAATGTCGTTAACCTGAGACAATAGCCGCCTATGGCCTCACGCAAAGACACCACCACCCGCATTCAGCAAGACGGACTTCGCTACACGAGCAAAGCTCCGGGCTCGCCGTTTTCACCGCGGCCCGGCGCCTTTTCGGGTGCAACCAACACCATGTCGTGCTTCTTCTGCGGCGCTCACCAGCCGCCGAACCGCCGCACGATGCAAAAGGTGCTCGGTCGCAGCCAACCCGTGTGCGAGCCGTTGTGCGAGAAGAACCCGCGCAGCAAGAAACTTGCCGCCCTGGCTGCCGAGGCCGCCGCCGCCACGACCGACAGCGCCACCAGCTGATCACGCCGGCGGCAGCCGAAGACGCTGCGCGCAAAGCCCGTCATGGACAGCCTTGACCTGGAGGTCCTGACGCAGGCGCGGCACTGGCTGGCTTGCGGTCACCGCGCTTGGCTGGTCACGGTCATCGAAACCTGGGGCAGTGCGCCCCGGTCGCCCGGCGCCCTCCTCGCGGTGCGCGACGACGGCCTCATCTGTGGTTCGGTCTCCGGCGGATGCGTCGAAGACGACCTGATCGAACGTGTGCGCAGCGGCGAGCGCGTCGATCGTTGCACCGTCATTGCCTACGGCGTCACGAGGGACGAAGCGGCTCGTTTCGGCCTGCCTTGCGGTGGGAACCTGCGTTTGCTGCAGGAACCACTGCACAACAGTGCCTGGATCGACGATGTGCTCGCTCGCACGGCCCGCCATGAGTTGGTGGCGCGCCGGCTCGACGTGGCTACCGGCGCGGTGGCGCTGGAGCCGGCCTCGCGCGCAGAAGCGTTCAGCTTTGACGGCGCCACGCTTCGCTCCTTGTTCGGCCCTCGGTGGCGGCTGTTGATCGTCGGCGCGGGTCAGCTTTCGCGGCTGCTGGCGCAGATGGCTCTGGCGCTGGATTTCGAGGTGATCTGCTGCGACCCGCGCGCGGACCAGGCCTCGTTGGTCTGGGACGTGCCCGGCACTCGGCTCAGCCGTGCCATGCCGGACGATCTGGTGCTGGAGCTGCAGCTCGATCCGCACAGCGCGGTGGTCGCACTGACTCACGATCCCAAGCTGGACGATCTCGTCCTGCTCGAGGCCCTTAAATCACCGGCTTTCTACGTCGGTGCGCTCGGCTCGCGCGGCAACACCGCCAAGCGCAAGGGCCGGCTGGCGCAGTTCGACCTGACCCCTGCCGAAATAGCTCGTCTGCACGGGCCTGTCGGTTTGCATCTGGGCAGCAAGACGCCGGCCGAGATCGCCGTGGCCATACTGGCGGAGATCATCGCCGTGCGACACGGTGTTCGACTGACGCCCGAGTCGGCGCATACGGCGCCTGCGTTCGTGTCCGGCGCGCTCGAAGAGAGCGACTGAGGCAAACAGCGGGCGCCGGGGCGGTGCCGCGAACGTTCATGCATGGCAGGATGCGCCTTTCAGCTCGCAGCAATTCGAACGATGACCTCCATGACTCCTTTGCGGTGCACCGGCATCCAGCAGGTGGTGCTGTCCGATGAGGCAACAGCGGTGCTGCTGGAACTGAGGATGGCGAACGGCAAGATTTTTCCGCTCGAGCTCGATGCCGGCGGGGTCAGTCTGCTGACTCGCGCGCTGCTCGTGTGCGGGCAGGCCCTCGGCGAGAAGCAGACGCCGCGCCCGCCGCTGACCAGCACGCCGCTGTCTGAAACCGTGCAACTGCGCGTGCAATCAGCGCACGCAGTGCGGCAGGCCGACGGCAAGGCCGCGCTGATGCTGCGTTCAGGCACCCTCGATCTCAGCCTGGATGTGTCGGACGCGGCGGTGAGCCAATCGATTCTCGATGCACTGCAGCGCCCCCAACCCTGAACCAGCGGGCCTGTGCAACGACGCCAGCTTCCCATAATCACAGGGACTGGGAAACTGCATGAGGGCCTTCGGCGGGCGATATCGCGATGGTTCGACGTCTGGCTGCTAGAGGCGCGCCAGTGCCCGTTCCTTCATTGCAGGTCTGTTTCGACGTACATGCGCGTCGTCGCTGGGCTCTCATGTGTGAAGCGCGATGGTGACCGTCGCGTCGCACGCCGGTCATCGAACTGACTTCGCCGCCGCCTACGGTGCGGGCTTCTTCCACCGAAGCCCAGGAGCCTCCGATGACCGACCACGACCTCTCCTCGCGCCGCCTGTTCCTCAAGTCCAGCGGCGTCGCGCTCGGCGCGCTGGCCGCACCTGCCATCGTCACCGCGCAGTCGGCGCGTCCGATCGCCGCGCAGGGCTTGCAGTTCGGCGACCCGACCGGCAACGCCGTCGTCGTGTGGAGTCGCAGCGACCGGCCGGCGCGCATGATCGTCGAGTGGTCCAGGGACCCGATGTTCCGCGACGCGCAGCGCATCACCGGCCCCTACACACTGGAGGCGAGCGACTTCACTGCGCGCCAGGACCTGACCGGCCTGCCGCCCGACCGCGACACTTTCGTGCGCGTGAGCTTTCAGTCGCTGGACAACGCGCGCGCGCTCAGCGAGCCGGTGATCGGCCACCTGCGCGGCCTGCCCGACCGGGGCGAGGACCTGCGATTCGTCTGGGGCGGCGACACCGCCGGCCAGGGCTGGGGCATCAACCCGAGCTTCGGCGGCATGCGGATCTACGAGGCGATGCGCCAGCGCCAGCCGCACTTCTTCATCCACAGCGGCGACACCATCTACGCCGACGGCCCGATCCCGGCCAGCGTCGTGGCCGAGGGCGGGCGCGTGTGGAACAACCTCGTCACGCCCGAGGTCGCCAAGGTCGCCGAGACGCTGGACGAGTTCCGCGGCCGCTACCGCTACAACCTGCTCGACGAGCCGCTGCGCCGCTTCAATGCCGAAGTGCCGCAGATCTGGCAATGGGACGACCACGAGGTCACCAATAACTGGTCCGACGCCAAGGACTTGTCGACCGACGCGCGCTACACCGAGAAGAACGTGCAGCTGCTGATCGCGCGGGGCACACGCGCCTTCCTCGACTATGCGCCGATGCGGCCCTTCGATGCCCGCGAGTCGCAGCGCGTCTACCGCCAGTTCCGCTACGGCCCGCTGCTCGACGTGTTCGTGATCGACATGCGCAGCTACCGCGGCCCCAACAGCTACAACCGCCAGACCGCGCCCGACGAGGGCACCGCGATCCTGGGCCGCGAGCAGCTGGACTGGCTCAAGCGCGAGCTCACGAAGTCGCGTGCTCTTTGGAAGGTGGTCGCCTCCGACATGCCGATCGGCTTGCTGATCGGCGATGGCCGCGACGCGCAGGGACGCGCTCGCTTCGAAGGCCCGGCCAACGGCAGCGGCCCGGCGCTGGGCCGCGAGTTCGAGATCGCCGAGCTCCTGACCCACCTCAAGCGCGAACGCGTCGACAACGTCGTCTGGCTGACCGCCGACGTGCACTACTGCGCCGCCCACCACTACGACCCGAAGGCGGCGGTGTACGCGGACTTCGACCCGTTCTGGGAATTCGTCGCCGGGCCGTTGAACGCCGGCACTTTCGGGCCCGGCGTGCTGGACGACACCTTCGGTCCGCAGGCCGTCTTCGTGAAGGCGCCGCCCCCCGGGCAGGCCAATCTGTCGCCATACGCGGGACTGCAGTTCTTCGGCGAGGTCAACATCGACGGCCGCGGGCAGTTCCGCGTCGATCTGCGCGATCTCAACGGGACGGCGCTCTTCAGCAAGACACTGACGCCCGAGCGGGGGCACGGCGGTCGTCACCCCCGGCGGTGATGCCGGCCTGCGCCGCGCGCGAACTTGCGGCCGCGGGCGGGCTCCAGTAGGGTGCTTCTTTCGGTATCGCCCGTACTGCCTGCCCAAGTTGCCGAGAGCGTTCGGCGTCAGCTCGGTGCAGGCGGACGACGCGCCGCGCCCAGCCGACTGCAAGCGTGGGCCCGACGCCGCACGAGCCCAGAAGGCAGCGTCGGCGCCTCGCGGGTCGCCTCACTCACCACCTACCGCCCTACGCCTGCACGCTGCCGCCCGAGCAGCGCGGTTCGCTTCAGCGCGCAGTGAGTGGCTGCGGCAGAGGCGCCGAAATTCGACATGAAGCTGCGCTTCGTCGTCATCTTCGCGGCACGCAGCGGCATCCGCGGGCGCGGGCCGCGGCCGGGCCGCTCACGCAACCGCTTCAATCCATCCATGTCGGCGCTGGTCATCAGCGCCTCGATGTCGACGAGAACCAGCATGCGCTCGCTCACCTCGGCAATGCCGGTCAGGTAGCTCGTGTCGACCGCCGCGCTCATCCGAGGCGCGTCCTTGATGCCGTCCCAGGGGAGCGCCAGCACAACGCGGAAGGAATCGACCAACGCACTGGTGACGCGGCCTTTGACGCCGAGAACCATGTTGATGTTAAGGAGATGGCTCGCACTGTGATGTCCGCCGCGCTACAGCACAGCGACGAAGAGGCCGCCAGAGCGCAGAGACGACAGGGGCAACATGGCACGTTCCCATGCGCCCGTGCAATCGACGCCAGCTACTACGTCCGTCTACACCGACTCAAAGCCAAGCGCTTCGGCCGTCCTTAACCCGCTCGCGACCTTGCGAACCTCTCTTTGTCGTTAACGGCTGCTCCTTGCTCCGTGAACCTCGCTCAGTGAAGTTCGCTCTCGCCATCCATGCCGAGCTCGGCCCACAAGTCCGCCTCCGAGACCTCCGAGCGCTTCTCGGCCACCGCGGCAGCGGCGCTCTTCTCCACCGTTCGCAGCATCAGTCGCGGACTCAGGTGGGCCAGCACGTAGTAGCCCTTCGGGTCGAAGCGCAGCCGCTCATCGAGTCCGAGCCGGGCGAGGACCGAATTTGCCAAGCGACGTGCCGTCTCCACTGCCTCCCGGGGCTCGGGCAGCGCTATCGAGAAGATCTCGAAGCGGCTCAACACCGAGGGCTCGATGCCGCGCAGGCTGTTGGCCGTCGCGATGTAGGTCACCAGACTCGCGTCGAACTCGAGGTCCAGCGAAACGTCACTGAGCCGGCGCGCGGTCACGGGCTCGAGAGCGCCGTGCAACTGCCCGAGCGGGTTGATAGAGCCGTGGTTGCTGCTCTCGACCGCGGCCTTGTCGATTTCGTCGAGCAGCACCACGGGGTTCGCGTGTTCGCCCAGGCACAGCAGCTCGAACAGCAGCCCGTAGTGACTGTTTCCCCAGTACTTGTCGGAGCCCCTGAGCCCCGTCCCTGCCCCGGGCTGGTCGAAGGCGAGCGACGCATGCGACGTGCCCAGGAGGGCCGCCACGGCCTGGCTGAAGTGCGTCTTGCCCACGCCCGGCGGCCCCAACAACAGCATCGGCGGAATCCGCGTCGGGCAGGCCGACGCTTCGCCGAGCGCGAGCGCGTTCGACAGCAGCCGCACCGGCTCCGCGAAATGCGGCATCTCCCGCACCAGCTCTTGCAGCCCTTCGCGCCAGTTCGGCGGTCTCGCGATGGAACGGTCCGGTCCTTCCGCGGCCAGCCGGTCGAGGATGTCCTTGCTCCGGCGGGTCACGTCGCTGTCGGCACTGCGCGTGAGTCGTTGCTCGAGGAGCGTTCCGTCGACGATGGCCTCATGCTGGAGCACGACCCGCAGCCGGCCAGGCAGCGGGGCCTCGCCCCAGCGCTCGGCCCAGCTCAAGGCCTTCGGCTTGTCGACTTGTCGTGGCTCGGGCGTGCGTTCACTGCCCAGCACTGCAGTGCGTGCCTGTGCCTGCCGTTCGACCAACATCGTGTCGACTGCTCCCGTGGGCAGCAGCAGCCAGGCGCCGTTGCCGACGGCCCAACGCTGATAGCCCGCGGGTGCGTCAGCCGGGTCGGTGCGGGCGGTTCTCATCGACGCGCTCCGGGCAGCCGCAGGTCGGCCTCGGGGGTTATCCAGGAGTCGGCCACCGCCTGGTGCACGCGATGGCGCAGGCGCTCGGTGCCGTCCGGCTCCTGGTAGGGGCTGAGGAGTCGGCGAACGATGTCGGCGAGTGAAGGGTCGATGTGCTCGACGGCATCGCAGGCTCGCGAGGCACGGATGCGGGTCAGCGGATGCGGCGCCAGTGCCGGTCCCGTCCGGACAAAGTCCGGGCCGAGCTTCGGGTCGGCGAGCTTGCCGATGTCGAAGAGCAGTGCCGCCACGGTGGCGATGCCCCGCTCGCGCTCGCTCGGGTGCCAGGCGCCGAAGGCCCGCTCCGCTGCCTCCACGCTCTGGTCGAAGAGACCGCCGGGATAGAGGTGATGGTCCAGGGCGGCCATGCGCCGGAAGAAGCGGTGCTGGCTGGACGCGCTCGGCAAGGCGGCGATGAACAGGGCCTGCAGCGCCGGCTCGAGCCGGCCGAGCAGCCGCCTCAGCCGCCGCAAGTGCACGTCGCGATGGCACTCCGCATCCGGCAGCCAGGCTGTGAGACCTCCAGCCTCGGCCGGATGCGCGGACAGCACCCATGGCGGGCCCTTGATGTGCCGGTGCATCAACCGGACCGACACCCAGCTGCCCGGCTCGATGTCAAGCGAGAAGGTGTCGCGATTGGCGGTGAACTCGACCTCCCCGATGGAGGTGTCGAGGATGCCGCGCCAGCGCCCGGCCCAGCCCAGCTTGATGGAGCAGAGACGGCCGTACAGCCGGGTGATGTGGCCGCTCGGGACCAGGCGGTTGAGGTCGACGGCAGCGGCGGTGATTGCAGGGGTCATGAGGTTCACTCCTGTTGGGATAGACGGATATCGATGGGCAGGCCGGAACAGGTCAGGCTGGAAGGTGCTCGAGGCAGGCCTGCGGCTCGGCGACGAGCGGAGCGGCACGGCAGCACAGCAGGTGCCAGTGCCAGGTCGTTTCCGGCCCGGCCCGCCGCATCCTGAGGACGACCGCCCGCAGGGCCGCGCCCGGATGCAACTCGACGAAGTCGGCGACATAGGGGTCGCCGATGGCGCTGTAGGTCTGGCCGTCTGCCGTCTCGAGCACGCAGGACAGATGACCGAGCGGTGTGACCTCGACTTTGCGCAGGGTGGCATGCACCGTGAGCAGCAAAGCGTTGGAAGGAACGCGGCCAGTGCCGGCTGTGGGTTGGTGGTCTGACATCGGTATCTCCTGGTTCATGGGCGGGGCGGCCTGGACCGAGCTCCGCCCTGCCGTGCCGTGAACGGCACCTGCATGGATGAAGGACAGAGCGATCCCCGCGGGACGGCGATCTGATCGACCGCCCCGGTGTTCGGGGTGAAGGTGAAGGCGCGGGGCTAGTGCAGCGGCACGGCCTGCGCCAGGCTCACCGGCGGGGGCTGGGCCGTGGGCGGAGTAACGTCACCGGCACCCGGGGTTGGCGGGCTCGGGGCTGCCCCGGGGACGCTGATTTGTCCGCTGCCGAAGCGGGTGGCGAGCAGGCGGTCGACGGCCGAGCCGTCCTGGCGGGTCATGTTCGGCACGAAACGGCTGTAAGTCTTGAACAGCATCTCGGTCGTGCTGTGGCCGAGCTGACGGGCAATCCACTCCGGCGCTTCGCCGGCTGCCAGCCACAGCGTCGCCGCGGTGTGGCGCATCTGGTAGGGGCGCCGAATCTCGAGGTTGAGGTGACGCAGCAGCGGACGCCAGACGCGGTCGATGAAGTTGGTGTTGTCCAGCGGCCTGCCCTCGCTGTTGCAGAACACGTACTCCGAGAGCTTGGCTGTGGCGGCGTGCTGGCGCTGCAGGGCTTCGAAGACGACCTGGGTCATGCGGATGTCGCGGTTGGAGCCGTCGTTCTTGGTCTCGTCTTCCTCGCCGAGGACGATGGTCTCGCGCACAAGGACGAGGCGGTTGGCGAAGTCGACGTACTTCCACTTCAGGCCATGGGCTTCGCCGGTGCGCATGCCGGTGAAGAAGCGGATGGTGAGGTAGTCGCGGTAATCAGGTCGAACAGTCCTGAGCATGAGTTGCACCTCGTCCAGAGTGAAGGGCTTGACGTCGGTCTTGCGGACGCGAAGGGGCTTGAAGCTCAGCATGGGCGATGTGAAGTCGTACTGCTCCGCGGCCTCGTTGAGCATCTGGCGCAGGGGTGCCAGGATGCCGTTGATGCGCTTGTTGGACAGGCCGGCACGGGTGCCGCGGCCCGGCAAGGACGCGAGCTTGGTGCGAAAGGCCAGGATGTCGGCCTTGGTGATGGAGCCGACCGGACGCTCGCCGAAGTGCGGCAGCAGGTGGCCGTCGATGGTGGAGCGCAGGACCTTGATGTGGGAGCGGCGCCATTCGACCTGGTGGTTGGCGAGCCAGGTCGCAGTGAAAGTGGAGAACAGCGGGCTCTTCGCAGTTGATGAGTCGGGTCCCAGTACGACCGACTGCGTACCGCTGGTACCGACACTAGAGGTAGCGCTGGCGTTGGGTGTCTCGCACGCAAATCGACGCACCATTGCACTCAAAGGAAAGAACTCCGAATAGCTGAACGTGCCGTCGAGCAGAGCCTTCTTCAGCCGCATCACGACTGGTTCCAGTCGCCGCCGATTTGCAGCGCTGTCGGTGAGGGCGGTCTGTTCGCGACACCGAACCGCCCGGTAGGTGAAGTCGATGACCAGACGACCGGTCTCCTTGCGCGCGGTGACCTTAGCCATGGAGCAGCCCCCCATTGGCCATCGGAATGGCAGAACGCCCGCCTGGCGAAGGCCGCAACATGTCGGTCGCAATCGCGTCCCAGACGTAGAGAATCTTGCGGCCGCCGAACGGCCGGATGTAGTGGACTCCCTCGAGCAGGACGCTGTCCTTCAGTCGTTCTCGGATGGTCCGGACGTCGTACTTGATACGCTTGGAAAGCTCTTCCGTGGTCAGCAGCTCTGAGTTCATCCTCGCCTCGCTTCGATGTACTTGCATTGTGTTATACAGTGTATCGCTCGATGACTGTTCTGTCAAGCGATCTATCTGTACAACAGAATGCGCTAGACTGCTGACTGCAGAGATAGAACGATGACCAAGAGCCAACTTAACTTCCGCGTCAGCGAAGAGCTGGAACAACTGATCGATAGGAAGCGGATCGAACTGAGTAGGGAACTCGGCACGATTCCTTCGCGGTCGGATGTACTCCGTCTCGCGCTCCAGAGCTACCTTGGTGTCGACCTCAGCACGATTGAGGTGGACAGGCGGTCATCCTCAGCAAGGCAGGGTAGGCCTACGAAGTAAGCTGCGTTTCGCTGCGCTCCCTGTATACAAGATGAGCGCAGGTCTGAAGTCAGCTCTGGACCGGGCTGCCAAAAGGAATACATGACGCGCATGCGGGGTCGCAGCTTGAATAGGCCCAGCTCCCGCAGCATGCAGGAGACCAGGAGCCTATAGCTTGCTCGCCGGATTGGCTGGAACTTTGGTCGGCAATCCTTAATGCCGCTAGGTCCTGCCGCGTGGTGTCTTCGGTCGAACTTCCCGAGCGGACTTCTGCCGCCGATCGACTTCGGCCTGCTGAATGACGCCGGCTGCCACGGGCTAACGCTGCAGTCTTTCGTTGTGGATGACGGGTCCAACTTGAGAACCGTCTTTCGTGGCGGAGGACCGATCGAGCGACCGCTTCTAGGGGACAAGGAACTCACGCTAACGACCCCATAGGTGCCGCTGGTAGTTTTCTCAGCGAGCGACCGGTGTAGCTCCGAACTTGACATCCGCGAACGCCACCGAGAAAGCGAGCGATGGCGACATCAGTCGTTCGCACACGTCGACCGGGGATCGCGACGATTTCGGAGCCGAACGACCATCCGATGGCCACGAACTGGCGTCGCCGACCCGATGAAGACAGCCGCCATGTTGAATTGATGGCCGCTTAGCAGGCCTCTTCGATGCCAGATCTGCCTAATGCCGTCTTCACTTCAAGTCGGCGCGTAGACAAGGCGTACGTGCTCATCAACCAATACGATTCTTCAAGCCCAAGATCGCCCGAGCCTCGGCCGGTGTGGCGATGCTCATGCCAATGTTTTCGACGATGGAGCGCGCGCGCTCAACCAGTTGCCCGTTGGTCGCGAATACACCGCGCGACAAGTAGAGGTTGTCCTCCAAGCCGACGCGCACATTGCCGCCAAGGATTGCGGCCTGTGCCACCATGGACATCTGGTCGCGCCCGAGGCCGAATGCTGCCCAGACCGAGGCAGGAGCCAGCAGACCTCGCTGATACAGCATCGTTTCGGTCGTAGCGGGCGCGCCCCACATCACACCCATCACCATCTGAAACAGTGGTGGACCCTCGATCAGCCCTTCCTGGACCAGTGCGTTGCCAAACAGAATGTCGCCAGCGCCGAAGGCTTCCAGTTCTGGCTTGATATTTAACTCGCGAAACCTCTTCGCCATCTGACGCAGGGTGCGAGTCGTGTTTAAGTAGACGTAGTCCCGCGTCCCCTCCACCTGATTGCCTGTGGTGATATCGAGCGAGGCCATCTCAGGCAGGCATTGCTCAAGATGCTTCACACGCTCGGCCGTGCCGATCACATCGCTTTCGGGCAGGCCGCGGGATTCGTCTACAGGGTCCGGCAGAAAGAACGCACCGTGCCCACAAGTGAGATTGATGACGATGTCCTGGCCCGTTGCGCGCACGCGGTCCACCACCTCCTTGTACAACTCCGTGCTGCGACTGCCTTCACCTGTCTTTGGATCGCGCACATGAATATGCACCACAGATGCCCCGGCGCGCGCCGCTTCGAGGCACGCGTCCGCAATTTGAACCGGGGTGACCGGCATGGTCGGGTGGTTGCGGTTGAACGGCGCATTTCCCGTGACCGCGCAAGTAAGAACTACCTTTCTACTCATCAACTTCTCCTCGTTGCGATGTACTTGAAGACGATCGTGTCGGGTCCTACAGTGAACGAATGCGAGGGGTGGCGATCCGAAAACGCCCTCGGAGTCGCTCAATGGGTCGTTCAGGCTCCTGCGACAAGGCCGCGTCGGCATGAGAAGGTCAACGCGGCCCAGAACCGAACCTCTTAACCCGTCGCTAAAGTGAATCAGCAGCCGATGTTGCTGGCGCTGCTCAGTGACACCCAGCGAGCCCATGGGGAGAGCCCCACGCACCTGCCCGGGAGCGAAGGCCGCGATTTGCGGCCGCTGCTCCGCAGCTGAGTCGCCTCAGGCGTATTGCGCAAGTCCATTGCCCAGGGACCAGTTCTCTTTCACGACTTCGACAATGCTGACGAACACATCCTCGGATCGAATGCCCGGGCTTTCGCCTAGCAGTTCCGCGATCCTTCGGAAGAGCGCCTTCTTTTGCTCCACTGTTCGAGTGTTGTTAGCGGTGACCTGGATGAACACGAGATCGTCGCTTCTGGCAACGCCGAGATAGGACTTCCCGTAGCGGAAGCTCGCAGCTTCGTGCTCCGTGATGGTCATGAACTGGTCGTCGTCGGGCACGTTGAACGTTTCGTTCATTGCTCGATACAGGTTGTCGAAGATTGCCTGCCGGTAGGCTTCCGGTTTTCCGGCGCGCATCGAGATGTGAAGCAGTGGCATGGGGCCCTTTCTGTGTTGTCCCGGTTCCATGCTATATATTGCAATATGATATCGACACTTATATCATTCATAACCAATTGAGATGATTGATCGCCCGCTCGACTTGGACACCGTCGAAGCTTTCGTCCGCATCGCCGAGCTTGGGAGCTTCACGCGTGCGGCTGAAGCCATGAGAACGACGCAGGCTGCGGTCAGCCTGAAGCTAAAGCGCCTCGAAGCAAGGCTCGGTTGCCGGCTCGTCGAGCGGACGCCCAGATACGTGGAGCTTTCGACCCAGGGCGCTGACTTTCTCGAAAGCGCACGCGAACTGTTGGCGGCGCACGATCGCGCGCTTGCCGGACTTGCCGGCGCGCGCCAGCGCCTCACCATCGGCATCAGCGACCATGTGGCGGGACCGGAGCTCCCCGCGTTGATCGCCCGAATGAACGCACAAGACCCTCAGTTGGTGATCGAAATCCGGATTGGATCGTCAGGCGATCTGCTTCAAAGTTATGACCGGCGTGAGTTCGACACAGTGATAGTCCGCCTAGATTTCGGTCGAAGCGACGGGGAAGTTATTGCCGAAGAGAAATTCGCGTGGTTCGCGGCGCCTAGCTGGCAGCACCGCGCGGGCGAGCCACTGCCGGTGGCGACGCTTGCCGAGCCCTGCGGCGTACGTGTGATGGCAGGGCAGCTTCTCGATGCGGCACGCGTGCCTTGGACAGAAATCTTTGTCGGCGGTGGCGTTGCAGCAGTAGCGGCGGCCGTTGTAGCTGGGCTCGGCGTTGCGGCATTGGCTCCGCGGATGCTGCCATTTGGCGCGGTTGATGTTGGCCCAAAGCTCGGACTTCCCGACCTACCGCGGCTACCAGTTCTGCTTCACACACGGGCTAAGCACGAGCGATCGCGCGGCGCGCTTGCTGCGCTTGGCGCTGCCTACAGGAGCGCGGCGAGGAACTAGCGTGGATCGCCTACGTCTAGGCTGGCGGCGAACGTAGTCAGGCTCTGCGAGAGTGCGAGCGGCTGCGGCCGCGAGTGGGCCGCCTGAGGCGGGCCACCGTTGGGCTGCTGTGTCTTGGAACCGGTCGCTGGCGATACGATTTTCATGATGGGCGAGCGACCGGAAGTGGCCGAGAAGAGCCAACGGTTTCGGTGCGCAGCACCGGTCATCGACGCGCGCGACTCGCGTGCTCAATGGCGGCTTCGGCGCGCTTGCCGAGCGGCACGCTGCGGCCATCTGCTGAAGTTCGACCTCACCGGCCGAAGGACTGGATCAGACTGACTGGCTGCAGTCCGTCAAGTTCGGGCGTTGACCGAGATTGTGTGAAAACGCCTTGGTGATCGCCTAAATTGGAGCAACACGACTCGGAGGTTGCGCATGAAGCGATTCATCGAGGGCGAAGACCGCAGCCAAGTCACCTTGCTGCCGGAGTGTCTTGACGACTTCATCGGTGAAGACAACCCGATCCGCGTAGTCGACGTCTTCGTCGAAGAGCTTGATCTTCGGAGGAGTCGCGCCTGTCGAAGCGACCCTCGAACTTGCCGCCCGAGGTCAGTGGCTTGGGCACCATTGCCGCGATGCCTGCGCGTTCACATTCGAGGATCTGGTACCCCTCGAAGTAGCCACGGTCCGCCAGGACGATCGGCCTCGGATGTGCGGCCGCTTCCTTGGCCGCCTTCGCCATTGCGGCCAGCTGTCCACGGTCCGTGACGGCGTTGGTCACCTCGTGCGCAACGATCAGGTGGTGCCTCGTATCGACCGCGGTCTGAACGTTGTACCCCACCACTGCTGAGCCCCAGGCGGCTGGTCGCCATGGAGCGCGCGTCAGGATCGGTCAGGGAGACTTGCCGCTCCTGCGAGGCCTGCAACTGCTCTTCAATTTCGCCGAGGCCTCGCATTTGCTGGTTGATCTTGGGGATCTTTTCCTTCAGTCGCGCCGCCCTTTGGGGAAGCACGAGCGCCGGATCACGATCGGCGCGATCGAGCTCGATCAGGTAGCGGTTGATGCTGTGCTCTAGCTGCTGCATCCGCACTTGGATCTTGTGGCTAGTGAAGTTCTTGTCGCGGTTGTTGACCGCCTTGAACTTGCTACCGTCGATGGCAACGATGCCGTCGGCGAACAGCTTGAGCCGCCTGCACAGCAGGACGAACTCGCGGCACACCCTGCGGATCGCGTCTGGGTGGTCCTTGCGGAAGTCGGCGATGGTCTTGAAGTCAGGCGTGAGGCGGCCGGTCAGCCACATCAGTTCGACGTTGCGCTGCGCTTCTCGCTCCAGACGGCGGCTCGACTGGACTTGGTTGAGGTAGCCGTAGATGTAAATCTTCAGCAGCACCGCCGGGTGGTACGACGGCCGACCGGTTGCCGCGGGCTTGACACCATCAAAGCCAAGCTTATGCAGCTTCAGCTCATCGACGAAGGCATCAACGACCCGCACTGGGTTGTCGTCTGCGATGTAGTCGTCCAGACACTCTGGCAGTAGCGTGACCTGGCTGCGCTCCTCGCCCTCGATGAATCGCTTCATGTGGCCCGCCTCAAGTCGCGTTGCCACACCTTAGGCGATCACCGCGTCCGATCAAGGCGTTTTCACACAGCCTCGACTGGTAGCAGTCGTCCGTGTTCGGCGTGCTAACGACCGCTCAGGGCGGAAGCGGTCGGCGAAGACAGCCACGACATCAGCGCAAGGCCGACGCCCCTGCGTGCACGCGGCGTGAAGCGCTGGCCAGTCCTAACGGCACGGCAAGCGCCGGGCCGAGTTGGCCATGGAAAATGGTCTGATAAAGTCAATGCCTTGGCACGCAGGCCTGACCAACCTCGACCTTGGAGTCAGCACGGTTGATCTCGGACACGGACTAACGCTCTCGCCGACGTACGTCCACGTAATGGCGCACGCAATGCTCGCGTTCAAGCCCCCGCCACCCGGCGGGGCGCACCCGCAGCCGTGGGTAGGCGCTCCAGGCGGGTTCGCCATCGACGTAGACGCTCAGCTTTACATCCCGGCGACCTACGTCCATCCCAAGCTCGTCAACTTCAGCGTCGCGACCCGCTTGGTCGGCCTGCTGCGATTGTGGGTCGACCCGCGCATTCGCCTCGCCTTTGTCTCGCACGTGCCTTTTTCGGAGCTGCCGGAGGAGTCGAAGAAAAGCCGGCCAGCCGCGATGACGATGGAGACGCAGCCGCTTGAGCTCAAGGTCGCACCTACCGACGAGTACACGCACATCGAACTGCTTGAGTGGGTCAAAGCGCACTGGGAAGACGCCATCGACCTTGCCGAACGCAACGTACGGTTTGGACTGGCGATGGACGTCCTCGAGAGTGTGCTCTTCATTAACAACCATGCGCTAGCGCTCGTGTCGATGTGGGGTGCGCTTGAGGCGCTGTTCGCCGGATCGAACGCCGAGCTACGCTTTCGCGTGTCATTGTTGATCGCGGCGTACTTGGAGTCCCCCGGCACAGAACGCGCAAAGCTGCAGAAGCGCGTCGCGAAGCTTTACGACGCTCGCTCAGCCGCCGCTCACGGCGCTCAGAAGCACACCACTGAAGACGTGATTGCTTCCTACGAACTGCTTCGGCGCGTGGTGGCTAGGATGATCGAGGCTAACAAGGTCCCGACGCACAAGGAACTGGAAAGTGTAGTTTCTCAAGACGTTGTTCCCGTCGAAGCCGAGGCGGGAAGTGGGCGGTCTATGGGAGACGGCGGAGTGTGGCCGATGGAAGTTGTAGTGGTGCATCCAGGGCTGCAACTCGTTGGCGCGATGCTGTGAACTCGGGTAGCGGTAGGCGTAGGCCCACTCGCGCAGCAAGGTTTGGATGAAGCGCTCGGCCTTGCCATTGGTGCGCGGCGTGTAGGGGCGCGTTCGGATGTGCCGGATGCCCAGACGGCGCAGCAGCTTGGCGAAGCGGCGCGACTTGTAGGCCGAGCCGTTGTCGGTCATCACCTGTGCGATGCGCACGCCCAGGCGCGCGTAGTAGCGCAACGCAGCCAGCAAGAAGGTGCAGGCGCTCTTGGCCGTTTCGTCGCTGAGCATCTGGCTGAAGCCCACGCGCGAGTGGTCGTCGATGGCCACGTGCAGTGCCTGCCAGCCCGCGTGCGGCGTGTAGCGCGTGCGATCGCCCGTGACGCGGTGCCCCGGCTGCTCGAAGCGAGCGAGCTTCTTGGTGTCCAGGTGCAGCAACTCGCCGGCGCTCTTGCGCTCATAGCGTCGCGGCGCCGTGTCCGGCTGCAAGGCCGGCAGCCGAGACACGCCAGCGGCCTGACAGGCTCGGCCCACCGTGCTCTTGGACAGGCCCACGCGCTCGGCGATGCACTCGTAGTTCAGGCGCTGGGTGCAGCGCAGCGCCACCGCACGCTCGAGCTTGCTGGCTTGGCTGCGCCTGGGGCTATGGCGCGGGCGCGAACTGCGATCGAGCAACCCGGCCTGGCCATGCGCGGCCTGGCGAGCGCGCCACTTGCGCGCCGTGCGCAGGCTGATCCCGGCGGCCTCGGCCGCCGGGGATCAGCCCGATCAGATCAATCTGCTGCACCAGATGCGCTCGCCCCTTGGGCGTCATTGAGGCATTCTTGTGGATGTTCATCCGAGGGTTCCCGAAGAAAGTTGGTCGGCTTGAGAACCTCCATCTTCCTTCGCCTCGGGTGAACAACCTCTTGGGAAACGACAGTTAGACAAGCGGCTTAAGGCAGCGTGTGGCCGCGGATCAACTCACACGATGAGTGATGACGGTGCTCGGCTGTTGGTCGGGGCGGATGTCTGTTCTGGCCCGTAGAGTTGTCGGTCACACTCATAGCCTGACCGGCCGCAACCGCTGCACAGCGAACAGCCGGGCCGCGCATCCCCCAATCGGCGACAGTCGACATGCGTGCGCTTGAGAGCAGCGCCGATGGGTCCACTCGTCACCGACCCAATGGTCAGCCGAGACCGCATCTGGGTGCGAACGCTCGATGTGACGACACAGAGGTCGTCACAAACCTCGTCACAGTGACGAGTTGAAGCCTAGAAAGTGAACAGGCCCTCACTGGGAGGGCCTGATGAATATTGGTTGCGGGGACAGGATTTGAACCTGCGACCTTTGGGTTATGAGCCCAACGAGCTACCAGACTGCTCCACCCCGCGACTGAGTCGGCAACTATAGCACTTCAAGCTTGACACCGGCGCCTCAAAGACCGGCAGCGCGAAGGCTTTCGATGAAGCGGTTTGCGTTTTGATAGCCGATCACACGCGTCGGCAGTTCGCGGCCCTCGGCATCGAAGAACACGATGCCGGGTGGGCCGAACAGATTGAAGCGCTTGAGCAGTGCACGGTCTTCTACGCTGTTCTTCGTCACGTCGGCCTGAAGAAGCACAGCCTTCCCGAGCTTGGCCCGCACGCTTGCATCGGTGAACGTGAAGCGCTCCATCTCCTTGCAGCTGACACACCAGTCCGCGTAGAAATCCAGCATCACCGGACGGCCGGCCGTGCGGACGATGGCGTCGAGTTCCTGCACCGAGGCCACACGCCGGAAGATCACGGCATCATCAGCCGGAGCTCTCGTTACGTCAGCACTCGACGCGTTGCCGAAGAAGCGGGACGGCTCACCCGTTTGAACGAACGGCTGCAGTGGCTGCAACGGGCTGCGAGCCCCTGCACTCGCACCGACGATCTGCACAACGCCCACAACAGCTAGGGCCAAACCGCCCGCCTTTGCGAACCGTTGGCCAGTACCGGCGCTTTGCGGCAGACGATCGAAAGCGTGGAGCAGGGAAGCCACACTCAGCAGCAACAGTCCCCAACCGGCGACGATCAGCGCCGCCGGCAGGACGGGCGCAAGAATCCACCACGCGGTTGCAAGCAGCAGAACACCGAAGCCGCGCTTGACCGTCTCCATCCATGGTCCGGCTTTCGGCAAAAGGCTGCCCGCCGACGCGCCAAGCACAAGCAGTGGAACGCTCATACCGGCGGCCAGGGAAAAAAGGGCCGTGCCGCCGAGCGCCACATCGCGCGACTGGCTGATGTAGAGCAAAGCGCCGGCGAGCGGCGCCGCCACGCACGGGCTGACGATCAACGCAGACAGTCCACCCATGAGGAACACGCTGGCGAGGGTTCCGCCCCGCAGGCGGCTCGAGCGGGCGGCGAGCCGCTCGCGCACGCGAGTCGGCAACTGAAGGTCGTACACACCGAACATCGACAACGCCAGCACGCCCAGCAAGGCCGCAAAGCTGCCGAGCACCCACGGGTTCTGCAGTGCGGCGGCCAGCCCTTCGCCGGCCAGACCCGCCGCGACGCCCAGTCCCGTGTAAACCAAGGCCATGCCGAGCGAGTAAGCAAGTGCGAGAACGAAGCCCCGCGTTCTCGAATCCCGCTTCGCACCTTGTCCCATTACGATGGACGACAGGATCGGAAGCATCGGCAACACGCAGGGCGTCAATGACAGCAGCAGCCCGGCGACGAAGAAGACGCCGACGACGACCCAGAAGCTGCCGCCGCGCAGGGCTGCCTCTATGCCGGAATCCTCTCCTGTGTTCCCGCTGAAAGCCGGATCGGCGGTCGCGGTCGTCGAGCCGGCGCCCAATGCGGCCACGGCCAGCCCCGGGATGATGGCCGCACCGTCGGGCAGCACAACGACGCTGCCATCGCCCCCGAAACCGGCAAGCCGAACCTTCGCAACGCTTTGCATCGGCGGATAGCACAGTCCCTGATCGGCGCAGCCCTGGCTCGTGACACGCAGCGTGAACGTGGCGGGCGCGTCGCGCACCGGTAGACGGATCGCCAGGCGGCCGCGATGGCTTTCGACGTCCTTCTCGAAAGTCTCGTCGTACTTGATCTTGCCGGGCGGGATCTGCGCCTCGCCCAAGGCGACCGCTTCCTCGTCGGTCTTGAAGGCGAACTGCTCGCGGTAAAGGTAATAGCCGTCGGCGACGGTGAAGGCCAGCTCGACGGTGTGCGGATCGAGCGCCCGGGCTTCGAAGCGAAACGCCTCCTCGGGAGCGAGAAAGTCCTCCGCAACGGCCGCTGCACCGCACAGGCCCAGCCACAACGGAAGCGCGACGCGCACCAGCAGGGAAGTCAAGAACATGCAATCACTCCCGCAAGCGGCGGGCCGATACCTTCTCGGGCCGACAGGACATTGTCTGAGTGCCGCCGCCCCGCAAGTGTTCCCCGACAAGGTCCTGGCTGCAAGCGAACGAGCAGCGTGGCGGACCGGGAACGCTCAACGCGATTCCATGCAAAAGACCGGCTGAAGCCGGCCTTGATGGCTTGGGTGCCCCTCGCAGGCACCGTCACCCCTCGCACGCCGGCATTCAGGAAGCGCAGCGGTCGCCGAGGCGGCGATTGCGCAGTCAGCCGGAAGCGAGGGGCGCCGGATCAATCGGCGCTGTCTTCGGCGGCTGCCGCAACAGGCTCCGGCCGATCCACCAATTCGACAAACGCCATGGGAGCGTTGTCGCCAACGCGAAAGCCCATTTTCAGGATGCGCGTGTAGCCACCCGGTCGAGCCTGATAGCGAGGGCCGAGCTCACCGAACAGCTTGGTCACGACAGCACGATCCCGGGTGCGGTCGAATGCCAGGCGGCGATTGGCGAGCGTCGCGTTCTTTGCCAGAGTGATGAGCGGCTCGACCACCCGGCGCAGTTCCTTGGCCTTGGGCACCGTGGTCTTGATGGCCTCGTGCGTGATGAGCGAGTTGGCCATGTTGCGCAGCATCGCCAGGCGATGCTCCGACGTGCGGTTGAGTTTACGGAGTCCGTGACGGTGACGCATGGTGCTTTCCTTGTCTGCTTGCTGATAACCGCCAGCCGGATCAGGTACTGGCGGGTGCACCGGTCAGTTGCCGCAGGCAACCACCCGATGACGGCGCTTGTCGCCGTCTTTCCTGTGGGCGAAACCTTATCGCTTGTCGAGTCCTTGCGGCGGCCAGTTCTCCAACCGGGCGCCGAGCGTGAGGCCGCGGGAAGCCAACACTTCCTTGATTTCGTTGAGAGATTTGCGCCCGAGGTTGGGCGTCTTGAGAAGTTCGGTTTCCGTGCGCTGGATCAGGTCGCCGATATAGTAAATATTCTCGGCCTTCAGGCAGTTTGCCGAGCGCACGGTGAGCTCGAGCTCATCGACCGGGCGCAAGAGGATCGGATCGAACTGCGAGCTGCGCGGGGCGCCCGGAGCATCGAGGATGCCGCTGATCTCGGAGCCTTCGAGCTGCGCGAACACGGCGAGCTGCTCGACGAGGATCTTGGCCGACGCGCGGATCGCCTCTTCGGGCGTGATGGCGCCGTTGGTTTCGATCTCCATGACCAGCTTGTCGAGGTCGGTGCGCTGCTCGACGCGGGCGCTCTCGACCGTGTAGCTGACGCGGCGCACCGGCGAGAAAGAGGCGTCCAGCACGATGCGGCCGATCGCCTTGGTCGGCTCGTCGCCGAAGCGGCGCATCGTGCCGGGCACATAGCCGCGGCCCTTCTCGACCTTGATCTGCATGTCCAGCTTGCCGCCCTGCGACAGGTGCGCAATCACATGCTCCGGATTGATGATCTCCACATCGTGCGGCGTCTGGATGTCTCCAGCCACGACCGGGCCTTCGCCTTCCTTGCGCAGCACCAGCGTGACTTCGTCGCGGTTGTGCAGCCGGAACACGACGCCCTTGAGGTTGAGCATGGCGTGGACCACGTCTTCCTGCACACCGTCGATGGCCGAGTACTCATGCAGCACGCCGGCAATGGTCACCTCGGTGGGCGCATAACCGATCATCGACGACAGCAGCACGCGGCGCAGCGCGTTGCCCAGCGTGTGACCGTAGCCGCGCTCGAAAGGCTCGAGCGTGACCTTGGCGCGGTGCGCGCCCTTCGCTGCGCTCAGCGGCTCGACATTGATGGCTTTGGGCTTGAGTAGATTGGTTTGCATCAGGTCTTCCTGTCAATACCCTCGGCTCGTTACACCGATAAGGCTGATGGAGCACCGGAAACAGATCGCGTTGTCGCGAACTGCGCCCGGACCGGTAAAACTTGGGTACAGCGAGAACGGCAGGCAGCTTGGCCCAACCGCAACAGGCAGCAGACTCAGCGCGAATAGAGCTCGACGATGAGCGATTCGTTGATGTCGGAGCCGAACTCGTCGCGATCGGGCGACTTCTTGAAGATGCCTTCGAGCTTGGCGGCGTCGACGCTCACCCACGCCGGCATGCCGATCGACTCGGCCAACTTGACGGAGTCGGTCACCCTCAACTGCTTCTTGGCCTTGTCGCGCACGGCCACAGCGTCGCCGGCCTTGACCAAGTAGGACGGAATGTTGACGACCTGGCCGTTGACGGTGATGCCCTTGTGACCGACGAGCTGCCGGGCCTCGGCGCGGGTCGAGCCGAAGCCCATGCGGTACACCACGTTATCAAGGCGCGATTCGAGCAGCAGCAACAGGTTCGCGCCGGTATTGCCGCGACGACGCTCGGCCTCGGCGAAGTAGCGGCGGAACTGGCGCTCGAGCACGCCGTACATGCGCTTGACTTTCTGCTTCTCGCGCAGTTGCAGACCGAAGTCGGAGGTGCGCGAACCCGAGGTCCGACCGTGCTGGCCGGGTTTGGACTCGAACTTCGACTTGTCGCTGATGGCACGTCGGGCGCTCTTCAGGAACAGGTCGGTGCCTTCACGGCGGGAAAGTTTGGCCTTGGGGCCGAGATAACGTGCCACGTTGCTTCCTTGATCTTCTGACGTGTAGCCGAGTGCAATCGGATCTCACGCGAGTCTGGCCGGTGTTGTACGGATCGCGCGGAGGCGACAACCAGACGGTGGGCTTGAAACGAAACCTTGCGGTTTCAACGAAAACCGCCGACGGCCCCGAAGTGCCCGCCGGCGAATACAAAACCGTTCATCGCATCGCCCTGCGACGCGATGTCTCAGATCCGACGGCGTTTCTGCGGGCGGCAGCCGTTGTGGGGAACCGGCGTCACGTCGGAGATCGAAACGATGCGAATGCCCAGAGCAGCCAGTGCGCGAACCGACGACTCGCGTCCCGGCCCCGGACCCTTGATCTCGACTTCAAGGTTCTTGATGCCTTGATCCTGCGCGGCGCGGCCGGCCACTTCCGCAGCCACCTGGGCCGCGAAAGGCGTGGACTTGCGCGAACCCTTGAAGCCTTGACCACCACTCGATGCCCACGCCAGCGCATTGCCTTGGCGATCGGTGATCGTGATGATGGTGTTGTTGAAGGATGCGTGAACGTGCGCGACACCGTCCGAGACGTTCTTGCGAACCTTCTTGCGCACACGCTGCGCAGCGGTATTTGGTGCTTTGGCCATGCTTGACTCTCTTTGATCTGCGGGCGGTTCGTGGAAAAGCCAGGCTTACTTCTTCAGCGAGGCCGCCGACTTGCGCGGACCCTTGCGGGTGCGGGCGTTGGTGCGGGTGCGCTGACCCCGCATGGGCAGCCCACGCCGGTGACGCATGCCGCGATAGCAGCCCAGATCCATCAAACGCTTGATATTGATGGTGGTCTCGCGGCGCAGGTCGCCTTCGATGTTGAGACGACCAACCTCCTCGCGGATTTTCTCGAGATCGGCGTCGCTGAGATCCTTGATCTTCTTGGTGCGCTCGATGCTGCAGTTGTCGCAGATCTTCTGCGCCGTCGTGCGGCCGATGCCGTAGATCGCCGTCAGCCCGATCTCAGCGTGCTTCTGCGGCGGAATGTTGATGCCTGCAATTCGTGCCATGTTGTCCTCTGTCTGCTTTCAGCAAAAGGCCGGTTCTCAGCCCTGGCGCTGCTTGTGGCGCGGATCGGTACAGATCACGCGCACCACGCCCTTGCGGCGGATGACCTTGCAATGGCGACACATCGTCTTCACGGATGCGGCTACTTTCATGATCTTCTCCTTGACCTCTTGCGCTGTTGTCTTGCGTCGTTCGTTTCGAGCATCGGCTCACTTGGCCCGGAACACAATCCGGGCGCGGCTCAAATCGTAGGGCGTCAGCTCCACGGTGACCTTGTCGCCAGGGAGGATGCGGATGTAGTGCATGCGCATCTTCCCCGAGATGTGGCCGAGCACCACGTGTCCGTTCTCCAGCTTCACGCGGAAGGTCGCATTGGGCAAGTTCTCGAGAATCTCGCCCTGCATCTGGATGACGTCATCTTTCGACATGTGCTTGCGTCAACCGTTCTTCATTCATGTGGCCTTGAAACTGGCTTTCTTCAACAGCGACTCGTATTGCTGCGACATCACGTAGGACTGCACCTGAGCCCAGAAGTCCATCGTGACCACGACGATGATCAGCAACGAGGTGCCGCCAAAATAGAAAGGCACGTTGTACTTGAGTACCAGAAACTCCGGCAGCAGGCACACCGCAGTGATATAGATCGCACCGCCCAGCGTGAGCCGGCCGAGAATGCGGTCGATATGCCTGGCCGTCTGATCCCCCGGCCGGATGCCGGGAATGAACGCGCCGCTCTTCTTCAGGTTGTCCGCGGTTTCGCGGCTATTGAAGACCAGTGCCGTGTAGAAAAAGCAGAAGAAGATGATCGCCGCCGCGTACAGCATCACGTAGATAGGCTGCCCGGGCGAAAGCAGGCCGGCCAAGTCCTTGAGCCAGCGCAGGCCGTCGCCCGTGGCAAACCACCCCACCACGGTAGCGGGCAGCAGAATGATCGAGGACGCAAAGATCGGCGGGATGACGCCCGACATGTTGATCTTCAGCGGCAGATGTGACGACTGTCCACCATAGACGCGGTTGCCGACCTGGCGCTTGGCATAGTTCACCAGAATCTTGCGCTGGCCCCGCTCGACAAACACCACCAGGTAGGTCACACCGACCACGATGGCCAGGATGAAGATGGACACGACGATGCTCATCGCCCCCGTGCGCACCAGCTCGAAAAGGCCACCCATCGCGCTCGGCAGCCCGGCGGCGATGCCGGCAAAGATGAGGATGGAAATGCCGTTGCCGAGACCGCGCTCGGTGATCTGCTCGCCCAGCCACATCAAGAACATCGTTCCCGCCACCAGGCTGACCACCGCGGTCACGCGAAAGCCCATGCCCGGGTCGATCACGAGACCGGCCGAACCCTCCAGCGCGATGGCGATGCCCAGCGACTGGAAGATCGCCAAGCCCAGCGTCCCATAGCGTGTGTACTGGGTGATCTTGCGACGGCCCGCCTCGCCTTCCTTCTTCAAGGCCTCGAAGGTCGGCACGACGTAGGTCATCAACTGCATGATGATCGACGCGGAGATGTAGGGCATGATGCCCAGCGCGAAGACGGTGAAGCGAGACAGCGCCCCACCCGAGAACATGTTGAACAGGCTCAGGATGCCGCCCTGCTGCCCCTGGAACAGCTGCTGGAGCTGCTCCGGGTTGATGCCCGGCACAGGAATATGCGCCCCCACGCGGTAAACCACGAGGGCCAGCAACAAGAAGACGAGCCGGCGACGCAGGTCGCCGAACTTGCCGCTCTTGGCCAGTTGATTCGCGTTGGTTGCCACGCCGTTCCTAGAGTCGCCCGTCGATCGCCATCAAGCCAGCGAGCCGCCCGCAGCCTCGATTGCTGCCTTGGCGCCTGCGCTCGCACCAATGCCTTTGAGCGCGAAAGCCTTTCCGAGCTCGCCCGACTTGATGACCTTGACGACCTTGGCCCTCTCGGGCACCAAGCCGGCCTGCTTGAGCGTGAGCAAGTCCACCTCGGTCACGGCGAGGCTCTCGAGATCGCCGAGCGTCACCTCCGCGTTGTACTTGAGCGTGAGGGACTTGAAGCCACGCTTGGGCAGCCGGCGTTGCAGCGGCATCTGGCCGCCTTCGAAGCCGACCTTGTGGTAGCCACCGGCGCGCGACTTCTGGCCTTTGTGCCCCCTACCCGCGGTCTTCCCGAGGCCCGACCCGATACCACGACCGACGCGTCGTTTGGCATGCTTGGCGCCCGAGCCGGGCTTGATCGTGTTGAGTTCCATCGTTTTCTCCGAGATCGGGCGGATCAGAGCACCTGAATCAGGTAGCTCACCTTGTCGATCATTCCGCGCACCGCAGGTGTGTCCTCGAGCACTCGCTCGCTGCCGATCGCACGCAGCCCCAATCCGCGCACCGTGGCGCGATGCGATTCCTTGGTACCGATCGGGCTGCGCACGAGCTTGACCGTGAGCGTCTTCTTGTCCGTCATGATGATGTCCGGTCGCGGGTCAGTTGAAGATTTCTTCGACCGACTTGCCGCGCTTGGTCGCAATCTCGTAGGGCGTGGTCGAGCGCGCAAGCGCATCGAAAGTGGCACGGACCATGTTGTACGGGTTGGACGTGCCCAGACTCTTGGCGACGATGTCGGTCACTCCCATCACCTCGAAGACGGCCCGCATCGGGCCGCCAGCGATGATGCCGTCGCCGGCCTTTGCCGGCGCCAACAGCACCTTGGCAGCCCCGTGTTCACCGGTCACGTTGTGGTGGACGGTCCCGTTCTTCAGGTTGACCTTGATCATGTTGCGGCGCGCCGCGTCCATCGCCTTGGTCACGGCCACGGGCACTTCGCGCGCCTTGCCCTTGCCCATGCCGACGCGGCCATCGCCGTCGCCGACCACGGTAAGCGCCGCAAAGCCCATGATCCGGCCGCCCTTGACCACCTTGGTCACGCGGTTCACCTGAATCATCTTTTCCTTCAGACCGTCGTCGCGGCCCTCGTCGGAGATGCGCGGTTGAAACTTTGCCATGTCAGATTCCTCGGGTATTCGGTGCGTTCGAGTTCCTGCTCACACGAGCTCAGAACTGCAGGCCGGCTTCGCGCGCCGCCTCGGCCAGCGCCTTGACGCGACCGTGGTAGGCAAAACCGGAGCGGTCGAACGCCACCTTCTCGATGCCGGCGGCCTTGGCCCGCTCGGCGATGCGCTTGCCGATCAGTGCGGCCGCCTCGGTGTTGGCCCCCTTGCCGGCAGCACCGAGCTGCGCTCGCATTTCCTTCTCGACGGTCGACGCACTGGCAAGCACTCTGGAGCCGCAGTCGGAGACGACGCTGGCATAGATGTGCGTGTTGGAACGGAACACCATCAGGCGCGCCACGTTCTGCAGCGCAATGCGCGCACGCGTCTGGCGGGAGCGGCGAAGGCGCTGGTCTTTGCGATTCAACATCGTGCGGCTCCTTATTTCTTCTTCGTCTCTTTGATCGAGATCTTTTCATCCGCATAACGGATGCCCTTGCCCTTGTAGGGCTCAGGGGGGCGGATCGCCCGCACTTCCGCGGCAATCTGACCAACCACTTGACGGTCCGAACCTTTGATGAGGATCTCCGTCTGCGTCGGACATTCCACCTTGATGCCGGCGGGCATGTCCTTGACCACCGGATGTGAGAACCCGATCTGAAGGTTGAGCTTCGCGCCTTGAGCCTGGGCGCGATAACCCACGCCGACGAGCGTCAGCTTCTTCTGGAATCCGGTGCTCACGCCATTGACCATGTTCGCCACCAGCGCACGCATCGTCCCCGACATGGCGTTCGCCGCAGGTGACTCGTCGATCGGCGCGAAACTCAGCATGCCGCCCTCGTTCGCGATCGTGACCAGGTGATTCATCGGACGCATCAACGTGCCCAGCGATCCTTTGACACTGATCTGCTCGGCCGTGAGCGCAACGTCCACACCCTTGGGGACAGCGATCGGCATCTTTCCAACGCGAGACATCTCGTCAGCTCCTTTGCGTCAGGCGACGTAGCACAGCACTTCGCCGCCGATACCGGCAGCGCGCGCCTTGCGATCCGTCATCACGCCCTTGGGCGTTGTCACGATCGCAACACCAAGCCCGTTCATCACCTGAGGAATCTGGTGGCGCCCCTTGTACACACGCAGGCCGGGCCGGCTGACCCGCTCGATGCGCTCGATCACCGGACGGCCGGCGTAGTACTTCAGCCCGATCTCGAGTTCCGGCTTGAAACCTTCGCTCTTGACGACAAAGCTGTCGATGTAGCCCTCGTCCTTCAGGACCTGCGCGATCGCCAGCTTCAGCTTTGACGACGGCATCACCACAACAGCCTTCTCCACCATCTGCGCGTTGCGGATGCGGGTCAGCATGTCGGCGATGGGATCACTCATGCTCATCAGTTTTCTCCTGTACGTTCGCGTGCCGGCTTACCAGCTGGCCTTGACGACACCAGGGATGTCGCCCTTGAACGCCAGTTCACGAATCTTGTTGCGCCCCAGACCGAAGGTGCGAAACGTGCCGCGCGGCCGACCCGTCAGTCCGCAACGATTGCGCAGTCGGCTGGGATAGGCATTGCGCGGCAACTGCTGCAATTGCAGGCGCGCGGCGTAACGCTCCTCTTCGCTCTTGTCGAAGTCATTGATGATCGCCTTGAGCTCGGCGTACTTCTTCGCGTACTTGGCCACCAGCTCTTCCCGCTTGAGCTCACGTTGCTTGATCGAAGTCTTTGCCACGGCCAATCCTCAGTTCTTGAACGGAAACTTGAATGCGGCGAGCAGCGCCTTGCATTCGTCGTCTGTCTTGGCCGTCGTGGTGAAGCTGATGTTCAATCCGCGCAGCGCGTCGATCTTGTCGTACTCGATCTCGGGAAAGATGATCTGCTCTTTCACGCCGACGTTGTAGTTACCACGACCGTCGAACGCCCGCCCGGAGATACCGCGGAAGTCGCGCACCCGCGGGAGCGCGATCGTCACGAAACGATCGAGGAACTCGTACATGCGCACGCCGCGCAAAGTGACCATGCAGCCGATGGGCACGTTGTCGCGGATCTTGAAGCCGGCGATCGCCTTCTTCGACTTCGTGACGACCGGCTTCTGTCCGGCAATCTTGGACAGGTCGCCGACAGCGTGGTCCATGACCTTCTTGTCCGACACCGCCTCGCTCACGCCCATGTTGAGCGTGATCTTGGTCAGGCGGGGCACCTGCATGACCGACTTGTAGCCGAACTTCTGCACGAGATCCGGAGCAACCTTCTCGCGGTAGAACTGCTGAAGGCGCGCCGGACCGGCCGCCTTTTGCTGTTGAGCCTGCTGCTGTTTAGCCATCATTCACCCCGGCCCTCAGGCCTTGATCTCGTCGCCGCTGGACTTGAAGACGCGCACTTTCTTGCCGTCGTCCAGAATCTTGATGCCCACCCGATCCGCCTTGCCGCTGGCGGGGTTGTAGATCGCCACATTGGACTGGTCGATCGGCATGACCTTGTCGACGATCCCACCCGTCGCCCCCTTGAGCGGATTGGGCTTGACGTGCTTCTTGACCATGTTGACGCCCTCGACCAGCAAATGGTCGGCATCCACACGCGAAGCCACGGTGCCCCGCTTGCCCTTGTCGCGGCCGGTCAGCACGATGACCTGGTCGCCCTTGCGAATCTTGTTCATGCTCAGTTTTCCTAGCGCTGCGCTCAGAGGACCTCGGGGGCCAGCGACACGATCTTCATGAAGCGCTCGGTGCGCAACTCGCGGGTCACGGGGCCGAAGATGCGCGTGCCGATCGGCTCGAGCTTGGCGTTCAGCAAGACAGCGGCATTGCCGTCGAACTTGACCAGCGAGCCGTCCTGACGACGCACACCCTTGGCCGTACGGACCACCACCGCGCTGTAGATTTCGCCCTTCTTGACGCGCCCGCGAGGCGCGGCCTCCTTGACGGACACCTTGATGACATCGCCAATGCCGGCATAACGCCGCTTCGAGCCCCCGAGCACCTTGATGCACATGACGCTTTTCGCGCCCGTGTTGTCCGCGACGTCGAGCCGCGACTGCATTTGAATCATTGTCCTGTCCCCAACTTGTCCCGCTTGATGCCCATGTGAGCCGCCGCGAGCAGTCTTGGGCCCGTCATTCGGCGCATTGTCGGCAGGCCCGAAGGCCAACCGCTGCTCGCACCATCTGCTTAGGGCGAAACCGAGGCCGCCTCAAGCGATCCGGCTCCGAAAGTTTGGAGCCGATGCATTGAAGGCCGCTTTTCGGCGAAGCTGCGAAGTATCGGTGAAAAGCAAAACCCCGTCAAGCCGAGTTGGCAGTGGCAGGGCGGGGTCGCCGTTTCACTGCGAACGATCTAAAGGCTCTTGGCTTGCTTCAGCAGCGTCTGCGCATCGCTGACTTCGAACTTTCCCGGCGCTTCGACGTTGAGCGTCTTGACCACGCCGTCGACGACGAGCATCGAGTAGCGCTGCGAACGCAGGCCCATGCCCCGCGCGCTCAAGTCGAGGCTCATGCCGGCAGCCCGCGTGAACTCGGCGCTTCCGTCAGCCATCATCCGCAACTTCCCGTTGGCCTTCTGGTCGCGCCCCCATGCACCCATCACGAACGGGTCGTTGACGGCAACGCACCAGATCTCATCGACACCCGCGGCGCGGAAGTCATCGGCGTGCTCGACGTAGCCAGGCACGTGCTGGGCCGAGCAGGTCGGCGTGAAGGCACCGGGCAGCGCGAACACCGCGATCTTCTTGCCGGCCGTCAGCCGGTCCATCTCGAAACTGTTGGGGCCGAGCGAGCAGCCGTTGCCCTCAACCTCGATGAACTCATAGAGCTTGCCCGCAGGCAGCGTGTCGCCGACTTTCAACATCTCGTCTCTCCGAAGTTTGACCGGTCGTGCGAGAAGCGCGCCGGAAATGAAAACGCCGGCCACCAGCATGCCAGCGATCCGGCTGTTGAGTCGGCGCTCGCGGAGAGAGCCCCGGCGCCGCGCGGTGTCAGAGCACCCGCGCCTTCTCCACCAGCCGGGTGACGACCCAGGCCTTGGTCTTGGAGATCGGCCGGCCTTCGGCGATCTCGACCACGTCGCCCATCTTGCATTCGTTGTTCTCGTCATGCGCGTGGTACTTGCGCGAGCGGGCAATGATCTTGCCGTAGAGCTCGTGCTTGACCCGCCGCTCGACCAGCACGGTGATGGTCTTCATGCGCTTGTCGCTGACCACGCGGCCCACGAGTGTGCGGGTGTTCTTGACGACTTCGGTCTGCACTTCCTGAGCCGTCATTGCGACGCTCCCTTCTTCTTCTCGGCCAGAACGGTCTTGGCGCGAGCGATGTCACGACGGGTCTTGCGCAGCATGGACGTGTTGCTCAGCTGCTGCGTACCTTTCTGCATGCGCAGACCGAAGTGCGCCCGCAGAAGGTCCTTGACCTCCTGCTCGAGCGCGCCTACGTCCTTGGCGCGAAGTTCGGATGCTTTCATGTCTTTCCTTCTGGCCGGCCTCAAGCGCCGACCTGACGCGCCACGAATGTGCACCGCAGCGGCAGTTTGGCGGCCGCCAGCGTGAACGCTTCGCGGGCCAGCGCTTCCGGCACGCCATTGATTTCGTAGAGCACCTTGCCCGGCTGGATCTCGGCCACGTAGTACTCGGGGTTGCCCTTGCCGTTGCCCATGCGGACCTCAGCGGGCTTTTGCGAGATCGGCTTGTCCGGAAAGATGCGGATCCAGATGCGACCGCCACGTTTGACGTGCCGGGAGATCGCGCGACGCGCAGCCTCGATCTGGCGCGCAGTGATCCGGCCGCGTTCGGTGGCCTTGAGGCCGAAGTCGCCGAACGACACGTTGGCGCCGCGCGTGGCGATGCCCGTGTTCCGGCCCTTTTGCTCCTTGCGGAACTTGCGACGAGCGGGTTGCAGCATTCGTTATTCTCCTTTCGCCTCGCCGGACTCGCCGGTCGGCGTGGGCGCGGCGGCCTTGCGCACGCGCTTGACGGCCGGCTTTGCCGCGTCGGTCGCCCCAGCGGACGCCTCGCCCGGCTTGTCGCCGCCGGCAGTCACGGGGTTCACGACGTCCGTGCGAGGCGCCGCGGCACGCGAACCTGCGCCGGCGGCGCCCGGCCTTGCGCCATCGCGTCCGGGGGGGCGTCGATCACCGCCCGGGCGGTCACTGCGGGGGCCGCGACGGTTGCGACGATCGTCTTCGCGGTCATCGGTCTTGATGGTCGGCGCCTCGCCATTGGCCAGGCGGTCACCACGGTAGACCCAGCACTTCACGCCGATAACACCATAGGTCGTCTTCGCTTCCGAGAAGCCGTAGTCGATGTCGGCACGCAAAGTGTGCAGCGGCACCCGGCCTTCGCGATACCACTCGCAGCGCGCGATTTCGATCCCGTTCAGACGTCCCGACGACATGATCTTGATGCCCTGCGCACCGAGGCGCATCGCGTTCTGCATGGCGCGCTTCATGGCGCGACGGAACATGATGCGCTTCTCGAGCTGCTGCGTGATCGAGTCGGCCACCAGTTGCGCATCGATCTCCGGCTTGCGGATCTCTTCGATGTTGACCGCGACCGGCACGCCCAGACGGCGCGTCAGTTCGGCCTTGAGGTTCTCGATGTCCTCGCCCTTCTTGCCGATCACCACACCCGGACGCGCCGAGTAGATCGTGATGCGGGCGTTCTTGGCGGGACGCTCGATGAGGATGCGCGACACCGCGGCGTTCTTGAGACGCGCCTTGAGAAACTCGCGCACCTTCAGGTCCTCCGCCAGCATGCCGGCGAAGTTGCGATTCGACGCGTACCAGCGCGACGACCAGTTGCGGGTGACGGGAAGGCGGAAGCCGACCGGATGAATCTTTTGTCCCATGTCTTTCCTGCCTTCAGTTGCCGACGGTCACGAAGATGTGGCAGGTCGGCTTGCTGATGCGGTTGCCGCGCCCCTTGGCGCGTGCGGAAAACCGCTTCAGCGTGGCGCCCTGTTCCACGTGAATGGTCTTGACCTTCAGCTCGTCGATGTCGGCGCCGTCGTTGTGCTCGGCATTGGCGATGGCCGACTCGACGGCCTTCTTGATGATGCCGGCGGCCTTCTTCTCTGTGAACTGCAGGATGTTGAGAGCCTGATCCACCTTTTTGCCGCGAATCAGGTCGGCCACCAGCCGGCCCTTGTCGACCGACAGGCGCACGCCACGAACGATTGCTCGGGTTTCCATGCCTTACCTCTTCGCCTTCTTGTCCGCCGGGTGACCCTTGAACGTGCGCGTCAATGCGAACTCGCCGAGCTTGTGCCCGACCATCTGATCGGTCACGTACACCGGCACGTGCTGCTTGCCGTTGTGCACAGCGATGGTCAGGCCGATGAAATCGGGCAGGATCGTCGAGCGCCGCGACCACGTCTTGATCGGCTTCTTGTCCTTGACCGCCGTGGCCTTCTCGACCTTGGCGATCAGGTGGTGATCCACGAAGGGACCCTTCTTCAGTGAGCGAGACATTGCGTGCGCTCCTTACTTTTTGCGACGCGAGACGATCATCGTCTGCGTGCGCTTGTTGCTGCGGGTGCGATAGCCCTTGGTCATCGTGTTCCAAGGCGACACCGGCACCTGGCCCTCGCCGGTGCGTCCTTCGCCGCCGCCGTGCGGGTGGTCCACCGGGTTCATGGCGACACCGCGAACGGTCGGACGGATGCCCTTCCAGCGCCGCGCGCCGGCCTTGCCGTACTGACGCAGGCTGTGCTCTTCGTTCGAAACCTCGCCGATGGTGGCGCGGCACTCGATGTGGATCTTGCGAACCTCGCCGGAGCGCAGGCGGACCTGCGCGTATGTACCTTCACGCGCCAGCAAGGTCACGGACGTGCCGGCCGAGCGCGCGATCTGCGCGCCCTTGCCGGCCAGCAGTTCCACGCAGTGCATGATCGAGCCCACGGGGATGTTGCGGATGGGCAGCGTGTTGCCGGCCTTGATCGGCGCTTCCGAGCCGCTCATGATCGTGGACCCGACCTCCAGGCCGCGCGGGGCGATGATGTAGCGGCGCTCACCGTCGGCATAGCAGACCAGCGCAATGTGAGCGGTCCGGTTCGGGTCGTATTCGATGCGCTCGACCTTCGCGGGAATCCCGTCCTTGCTGCGCACGAAATCGACCACGCGGTAGTGGTGCTTGTGGCCCCCACCCTTGTGACGGATGGTGATGTGACCGTTGTTGTTGCGCCCGGCGTTCTGCATCTGCGGCTCGAGCAGCGAGGCTTCGGCTCGGCCCTTGTGCAGGTGCGAATGCACCACCTTGACCACGGCACGGCGGCCGGGCGAAGTGGGTTTGACTTTGACGACGGCCATTACGCGCCCTCTCCGGAGAAGTTGAGCTCCTGCCCGGGCTTCAGGCAGACGTAGGCCTTGCGCACGTTGTCGCGCCGACCGACGCCCTTGGCGAAGCGCTTGGTTTTGCCCTTGGTGTTGACCACCGAAACCTTATCGACCTGGACCTTGAACAACAGCTCGACCGCCGCCTTGATCTCGGGCTTGGTCGCGTCTTGCAGCACCTTGAACAGCACCTGGTTGTGCTTCTCGGCGACTGCCGTGGCCTTCTCGGACACGATCGGCGCGACCAACACCTGCATCAGACGGCCTTCGTCTATCTTTTGATTGTTGGGAGCCATGCTCATGCCAGCATCTCCTTGAGCTTGTCGATCGCGCCCTTGGTTATCAGGACCTTCTTGTAGAACACGAGCGACAACGGATCGGCGTAGCGCGGCTCGATCACCAGCACGTTGGCAAGATTGCGCGAGGCGAGAAACAGGTTCTCGTCCACTTCATCGGCAATCACCAGCACGGAATCGAGGCCCATGGCCTTGAACTTGGCCGCGAGCTGCTTGGTCTTGGGCGAATCCACATGGATCGAATCGACCACTGCCAGGCGCCCCTCGCGCGCCAACTGCGAAAAGATGGCCGCCATGCCGGCGCGGTACATCTTCTTGTTGACCTTGTGGCTGAAGTTCTCGTCGGGGCTGTTCGGGAAGATCCGGCCGCCTCCACGCCACAGCGGCGAGGAAGTCATGCCCGCACGCGCCCGGCCGGTACCCTTTTGGCGCCACGGCTTCTTGGTGGAGTGCTTGACGGTCTGGCGGTCCTTCTGGGCACGGGTGCCTTGGCGGGCGTTGGCCTGATAGGCCACCACCACCTGATGCACCAACGCTTCGTTGTAGTCACGGCCGAACACCGTGTCGGGCGCGTCCACCTTGGAGGCGGCCTGGCCTTGTTCGTTGAGGAGCTCGAGCTGCATCAGTTGGCTCCCTTCTTGGCGCGCACCTTGACGGCAGGGCAGACGGTGACGAAGCCGTTCTTCGAGCCGGGCACGGCACCACGGACCAGCAGCAGCTGACGGGCCTCGTCAACGCGCACGACGTCGAGATTTTGCGTCGTCACGGTCGCGTCTCCGCGGTGACCGGACATCTTCTTGCCCGGGAACACACGGCCAGGATCCTGCGCCATCGAGATCGAACCAGGCACGTTGTGCGAACGGCTGTTGCCGTGCGAGGCGCGCTGCGAGCCGAAGTTGTGACGCTTGATGGTGCCGGTGAAACCCTTGCCGATCGAGGTGCCCTGCACGTCGACCTTCTGGCCGACCTGGAACAGGTTGATCGGCAAGCTGCCGCCCGGCTTGTACTCGGCAGCGACCTCGGCGCTGACCGCAAACTCGCGCAGCAACTCCCCGGCCTCGACACCGGCCTTGGCCAGGTGCCCAGCTTCGGGCTTGGTCACTCGAGAGGCCTTGCGAGCACCGAAAGCAACCTGAATGGCGCTGTAGCCGTCGGTCTCGACGGTCTTGACTTGGGTGACGCGGTTGTCGGACACGTCGAGCACAGTCACGGGTACAGCATCGCCGTCGTCCGTGAAGATGCGCATCATGCCAACCTTGCGGCCCAGCAAGCCGAGCTGTCGGCTCGGATTGACTGTCGTCATGGTTCTTCTCCAATGCCTGGCATCGATTGGCCAGGCTGATTTGCAAGGAGACGGCCTGAGCCGTCCCGATGTTTCCTTCCAGCGTCGTCTGAACGCGCCAGCGGAAAAGCCTGCGATTATAGCGGCGGCGGCGGAACCTGCAAGGCTTCTCGCAGACCGCCGGCTCGCTTACTGCAGCTTGATCTCCACATCCACGCCGGCCGCCAGATCGAGCTTCATCAGCGCGTCCACGGTTTTGTCGGTCGGATCGACGATGTCCATCAGGCGCTGATGAGTACGGATCTCGAGCTGATCGCGCGAGCTCTTGTTCACATGCGGGGAACGCAGGATATCGAAGCGCTGCATGCGGGTCGGCAGGGGAACCGGTCCCTTGACTATCGCTCCGGTGCGTTTGGCCGTTTCAACGATCTCGGCTGCCGACTGGTCGATCAGCTTATAGTCGAACGCCTTCAGGCGAATGCGGATCTTTTGCTTGGTTGCCATGACGTTTCCTTCAAAGAGCAAAGCAACGGGCGCTCGCTGCGCCATTGCCTAAGTGGGGGATGGAGAAAAGACCGACCCCGGGACAGTGCCCGAAACCGGACGTCATGCAATCACTCGATGATCTTCGCCACCACGCCCGCGCCGACGGTCCTGCCGCCCTCGCGGATGGCGAATCGCAGGCCTTCTTCCATGGCGATGGGGGCGATGAGCTTGACGGTGATGGAGACGTTGTCGCCCGGCATCACCATCTCCTTGTCCTTGGGCAGCTCGACCGCACCGGTCACGTCCGTCGTGCGGAAGTAGAACTGCGGGCGGTAGTTGTTGAAGAAGGGGGTGTGGCGCCCGCCCTCTTCCTTGCTCAGCACGTAGATCTCGGCCGTGAAGTGGGTGTGCGGCTTGACGCTGCCGGGCTTGCACAGCACCTGGCCGCGCTGCACGTCTTCGCGCTTGGTGCCGCGCAGCAGGATGCCCACGTTGTCGCCCGCCTGCCCCTGGTCGAGCAGTTTCCTGAACATCTCCACGCCGGTGCAGGTGGTCTTTTGGGTGGCGCTGATGCCGACGATCTCGATTTCCTCGCCAACCTTGACAATGCCGCGCTCGATGCGCCCGGTCACCACGGTGCCGCGTCCGGAGATGGAGAAGACGTCTTCGACGGGCATGAGAAAGGCACCATCGACCGCGCGCTCGGGCGTGGGGATGTAGCTGTCCAGCGCGTCGGCAAGCTTCATGATGGCGCCTTCGCCCAACTCGCCCTTGTCGCCCTCCATGGCGAGCTTGGCGCTGCCGTGGATGATGGGGGTGGCGTCGCCGGGGAATTCGTACTTGTCGAGCAGCTCGCGCACTTCCATCTCGACGAGCTCCAAAAGCTCGGCGTCATCGACCATGTCGCACTTGTTGAGAAAGACGACGATGTAGGGCACGCCCACCTGGCGCGCCAGCAGGATGTGCTCGCGCGTTTGCGGCATGGGACCGTCGGCCGCCGAGCACACGAGGATGGCGCCGTCCATCTGGGCGGCTCCGGTGATCATGTTCTTGACGTAGTCGGCGTGACCCGGGCAGTCCACGTGCGCGTAGTGCCGGTTCTTGGTCTCGTATTCGACGTGCGCGGTGTTGATGGTGATGCCGCGCGCCTTCTCCTCGGGCGCCGCGTCGATCTGGTCGTAGGCCTTGGCCTCACCACCAAACTGCTTGCTCAGCACCGTGGTAATGGCCGCCGTCAAGGTGGTCTTGCCATGGTCGACGTGCCCAATGGTCCCAACGTTCACGTGGGGCTTGGTGCGCTCGAATTTGCCTTTTGCCATCTCTGAAAATCTCCGGATAAAGAACAGAACCAGTGCTCGGTTTAAGGTTTCCGGCGGGGAGCTGTCTCGTTCGCCACTGGCAGCGAACGGCGCCTCGCCGAAGACCGGCTCGTGAGAGCGGTGATTACTTGCCGCGCGAAGTGATGATCGCGTCCGCCACGTTCTTCGGAGCCTCGCTGTAGTGCTTGAACTCCATGGTGTAGGTGGCGCGGCCCTGTGACATCGACCGCAAGGTGGTCGAGTAGCCGAACATCTCGGAAAGCGGAACCTCGGCCTTGATGACCTTGCCGCCGCCGGGCATGTCGTCCATGCCCTGCACCATGCCGCGACGGGACGACAGGTCACCCATCACCGAGCCGGCATAGTCCTCCGGTGTCTCCACTTCCACCGCCATCATCGGCTCGAGGATCACCGGGCTGGCCTTGCGGCAGCCTTCCTTGAATCCGAAGGACGCAGCCATCTTGAACGCGTTCTCGTTCGAGTCCACCTCGTGGTAGGAGCCGAAGGTGAGCGTGACCTTGACATCGACCACTGGATAGCCGGCCAGCACGCCGTTGGGCAGCGAATCCTCCACGCCCTTCTTCACTGCGGGAATGAACTCGCGCGGTACCACGCCGCCCTTGATGGCATCGACGAACTCGAAACCCTTGCCGGGCTCCTGCGGTTCGATCTTGAAGACGACGTGGCCGTACTGGCCCTTGCCGCCGGATTGGCGCACGAACTTGCCTTCGACATCGGCCACCGGCTTGCGGATGGTCTCGCGGTAGGCCACCTGCGGCTTGCCGACGTTGGCCTCCACGCTGAACTCGCGCTTCATGCGGTCGACGATGATCTCCAGGTGCAATTCGCCCATGCCGGAGATGATGGTCTGACCCGACTCCTCGTCGGTCTTGACGCGGAACGACGGGTCTTCCTGCGCCAGGCGGCCCAGGGCGATGCCCATCTTCTCCTGGTCGGCCTTGGTCTTGGGCTCCACGGCCTGCGAGATCACCGGCTCGGGGAAGATCATCTTCTCGAGCGTGATGATCGCCGCCGGATCGCACAGGGTCTCGCCGGTGGTCACCTCCTTGAGGCCCACGCAGGCGGCGATGTCGCCGGCGAGAATTTCCTTGATCTCCTCGCGCTGGTTGGCGTGCATCTGCAGGATGCGACCGATGCGCTCCTTCTTGCCGCGGATCGGGTTGTAGACGGAGTCGCCCGACTTCAGCACGCCGGAATACACGCGCACGAAAGTCAACTGGCCGACATAGGGATCGGTCATCAGCTTGAAGGCGAGGGCGGCGAACTTTTCGTTGTCATCGGCCTTGCGCACCACCTCCTTGTCGTCGTCGTCGTGGCCCGGAACCGGCGGCACGTCGATCGGCGAAGGCATCAAGTCGATCACGGCGTCGAGCATGCGCTGCACGCCCTTGTTCTTGAACGCGCTGCCGCACAGCATCGGCTGGATTTCCGCGGCGATGGTGCGCAAACGCAGGCCCTGCTTGATCTCATCCTCTGTCAGTTCGCCCGACTCGAGGTACTTGTTCATCAGCGTCTCGCTGGCTTCGGCAGCGGCCTCGACCATGTTCTCGCGCCACTTCTCGCATTCGGCCCGGAGTTCCGAAGGAATGTCGCGGTACTCGAACTTCATTCCTTGGCTGGCTTCGTCCCAGAAGATGGCCTTCATCTTGAGAAGATCGACCACGCCTTTGAAGTTCTCCTCGGCGCCGATCGGCACGACGATGGGCACGGGGTTGGCCTTCAGGCGAGCTTTCATCTGGTCGTAGACCTTGAAGAAGTTCGCGCCGGTGCGGTCCATCTTGTTGACGAACGCCAGGCGGGGCACCTTGTACTTGTTCGCCTGCCGCCAGACGGTCTCGGACTGCGGCTGCACGCCACCCACCGCGCAATAGACCATGCACGCGCCGTCGAGCACGCGCATCGAGCGCTCGACCTCGATGGTGAAGTCGACGTGCCCGGGGGTGTCGATGATGTTGATGCGGTGCTCGGGCAGGGTCAGGTCCATGCCCTTCCAGAAGCACGTGGTCGCCGCCGAGGTGATGGTGATGCCGCGCTCTTGCTCCTGCTCCATCCAGTCCATCGTCGCCGCACCATCGTGCACTTCGCCGATCTTGTGGTTGACACCGGTGTAGAACAGGATGCGCTCGGTGGTCGTGGTCTTGCCGGCATCGATGTGCGCGGAGATACCGATGTTCCGGTAGCGCTCGATGGGGGTCTTGCGGGCCATGGTTCACTCCAAATACAAAAGCCGCGCGGCCGCGTCCTCGTGAGGAACCGCGCCGGGCAGCCGGGAACGTACGGCGTCTTGTCGCAGACGCCTAGCGTCGCTCGGGCTTAGAAGCGGAAGTGCGAGAACGCCTTGTTGGCCTCGGCCATGCGGTGCACCTCGTCGCGCTTCTTCATCGCGCCGCCACGGCCTTCCGAGGCCTCGAGCAGCTCGTTGGCCAGGCGCTGCGCCATCGACTTTTCGCTGCGCTTGCGGGCCGACTCCTTGAGCCAGCGCATGGCCAGCGCCATCCGGCGCACCGGCCGGACTTCCACGGGGACCTGGTAGTTCGCGCCACCGACCCGGCGGGACTTCACCTCGACCATCGGCTTAACGTTGTTCAGCGCGGTCAGGAACACCTCGAGCGGATCCCGCTGGGCCTTCTTCTCGACCTGCTCGAGCGCGCCGTAGATGATGCGCTCGGCCACGGCCTTCTTGCCCGACTCCATGACAACGTTCATGAACTTGGAGAGATCCACATTGCCGAACTTCGGGTCAGGCAGGATCTCGCGCTTGGGTACTTCGCGACGACGGGGCATTTCTCTTCCTTTGTGGCTTCAGTTGGCTCGGCCCTGGCCTTGCCTCGGACACCCAATGGGGCGCCCACTTACTCGACCGCCGACGGCGGGCGATACGGAACCGGCCATCAGGCCGGCTTTCCTCGCGGCGATGCGTTACGCCTTCTTGGGGCGCTTCGCGCCGTACTTCGAGCGCGACTGCTTGCGATCCTTCACGCCCTGCAAGTCGAGCGAGCCGCGCACGATGTGATAGCGCACGCCGGGCAAGTCCTTGACCCGGCCGCCTCGCACGAGCACCACGCT